>Ga0255336_100109_pt1 | contig 191761 bp, 215 predicted proteins | sample MeOH1_35cm_T3_17_FD_189102 | JGI IMG/M metagenome (GOLD analysis project Ga0255336, IMG submission 189102) | Sandy soil microbial communities from University of British Columbia, Vancouver, Canada - MeOH1_35cm_T3_179 | ecosystem: Engineered > Artificial ecosystem > Sand microcosm > Unclassified... | reverse complement strand
CACCACGGCCACGGTATTCACCGCCACGATATTCACCGCCACGGTATTCACCGCCACGATGTTCGCCGCCACGGTATTCACCGCCACGATGTTCGCCGCCACGGTATTCACCGCCACGATATTCGCCGCCACGGTCTCCTCGGCCACGACCACGACCTCCACGACCACGCGACTCTCTTGGCTGCTCCTTGAAGCTGTAGTCGATGTCGAGGAACTCTTTGGCGTTCCTGTTGGACTCTCGCACCCGCCGGGCTTTTTCTTCGCCTTTGAAGTACTCTTCGTCACTGGCCTTGGTCAACTCCTTGGCCTCCTTCCACTTCTTGCCCTCTCCACCTTCATTGGGCTGACGGGCCTCCTTCAATCCGAGACCTTCCAGCCTCTTTGCGGCCTGTTCGGCGAGGTAGTCAGCATACGATTTGGTCGTATCCTCCGGCTCGGGCTCCGGTTCGGGCTCGGGAACGGCCGCCCCGCCCTCTGGAATCGTGGTTGGCTCAGCATTCTCATTCCAGGCCTCGTTTTGCGACGCGTCGGCACCACCTTCCTTCACTTCTTGTGTAGCAATGGCTTCACCGGCCTTTTCGTCGGTCCACTCGCCGTCGCCGGTAGAGTTACCCCAGCCGTGATCGACCTGCTTCGGGTGGTCGCTATGGGAGGTTAGTATGCCGTGGCCGGGGGAAAAAGTTACTTGCTTGCACGGTACTCACGCGACACCGGTCCGGCTGTGGCGATCGCCACGGCGAGGGCCTTGTCCCCCACGGCCGATTCTTCTGCCGCCTGGACCACGGGGACGATTTCCGAATCCATCTTCTCCAGCACCCTCGGTGGGCTGCTCACGATTGTAATTTCTCCCAGTTGCCCGATCACGGAATGCTTCCAAAGATGTCAGTTTCACGTCCTGCAGGTGCGCTATTGGCTCTCTTTGGTACCTGCTTCATTCCCAGTAAATCCTCCGCGGCGACCTCCTCGACCACGCGGAGCCGCGCCCGGTTGCGGTTCCGCGGAAGCCGGCTTGGGCGCATCACGCTTGCCATGTCGCGCCGCCGGCCTCTCGACCGCCGTTGTGGGTGGTTCAGGCTCGCGGTCTGAATCCTGGTCCGAGGTGTTGCCTAAAATTTGGCTCGTCAATTATACACACTTCGCGACGGGAATCACAGAGAAAGTACCCAAAAGCTCGTAGAGGTTCTATGGCACGAGAAGTCAGCATTCACCATTCGTTGATCGAGAGGCGTGACGACGGCAAAACTGAAGCTGGTTGATGCGCACCTTGCTCTTGACGTCCGCCATGACGTTTCCTCCCGAGCGCCTTCCGCGAAGGCTGTATTTATTGAAACTCCAATTCGAAAAGGGAGAATTGAGACGCTCGACCAAGACAATGCCCCTCGATGCAGGACCTTGTCAAGTCGAGTGGAATTGTGTCTGAGAGAGGTGGTGAAGCAATGGGGATTCTGCGCGGCGAAATCCTCCAGGCCGAGTCTCTGACGACAGAGCTATGCCCCTTCAGGTTTGGTATTCATCACGTGATTAGGGCTTTAGGGTCACGTGACAAGAGAGACTTGATACCGGCAGACTGGCTTCTGGAGGCGACTACATCACGCTCCGGGGACGGAGTATGTATCATTCATTAATCACGAGACAGAAATATATCTACATCTGAATAGAATGTCCGGCCCACCTCTGACCGGAGTTAAGCACATCATCACCGATCGTGTCCTCTTTTGGGAAACGTGAATCAGGACATCATCCAAGAACGCCAGGGCTAAACACCTCGATGGCCAGGCCGCATAATTTTGTGGACAGCGCTCATCCCGTTCGTAATCTCGTCATGTTGGTCTGAGGCAAATATGTGCACCCGGCATCATCTTGCCACCTTCATCTCCGCGGCTGATGTGGCGGGTATGTAAAAGGACTAGAGAAATGCATACTGGCCGTCAGGCCGAACGGATCAGCGTCCAGCATCGGGTCGTATGGATCAATGAGAGGGGCACCGCCGCCGCCACCGCCATCGCTTGCGGCGCTGGTTGTCATGGGCGGCGACGCCTGCATGCCCATTGAGACTCCCATGGTCGTCGGTGGCAGTCGGAAGTTGGGGATGAAGGTGTCGGTATCGATGTCATCACCTTCCATTTCGTCTAGGAGGTCGGCTTGCGCATCGTACTCCTGCTCTGTACTCACGGACTCAGTCTAGGACGAACACAGCTCCACAAGCATTGGGGGGAAAGGAAACGGGTCAGCTTGCCGAGTTGATCATAGTGCTTCTGGAAAGAAGCAGGATAGTAGGTATTCTGCATCATGGTCTGGGTTCGAGGAGGGTAGGGTTGCGACGTGACGGCCGGCGGCATGCCTGCCATCTGAGGTCTAGGCTGCGGCGGCAATGTATGGTGCGGCGCCGAAGGGAGTGGCCGCTGCTGCTGCGGCGGTGGCTGAGCTTGTAAGTCGGTGCCAGGTGAGGACATCCCACCTTGCAAAGCAAAACCCGGTGATCTTGCTGTGGAAGGCGACGAGTGTTGCGAGGGAGGAGTGGGCTGTACTGCGGGTGAGCCTGCGAAGTTGCTAGGTCCACCAATCTGGGAGGAAGGATTTACAGTCTGAAGGGGTGGTGCCATCACAGGTCGTTGTCTGACGTGTTGCTGTCGACTGAGCATGGCTTTCTGCATGTGAGACGCGTGGCCGGTGATGGCCGGTCCGCGAATGGGCCTCAGATTCGGACTACCTTTGAGGGCCAGCTCAGCCTGGACATCGATCCCTGCACGGACACGGTCAGCGACGAAGGGGTCGCCGTGCGACGGGGCGGTTCCACGAACCCTTTTCGAGCAGGATGCGTTCCAGCAGCGAATTCTTATACCGTAACATGAGGCACTCATCGGCGGCGGTGCGATGACTCTGCTGGAGATTCTGCAACGTCTCTTCATGGTGCTGGATCGTGGTTTCGAGTTGCTTGATGTACTCGGTGCGTCGTTCCCGGAAGGCCGCCTGCGCCTGCCGGTTCCTCTGCTTGCGCTCTTCCGAGGTCGCATATATCTGGACGGTTCATCAACACGCACGTCCGTGAGACGATCGACCCGGGCACCACTCACCGGTTTCCTCCCCCCTTTGCGCTTGGGAGCAGGAGGCCGCTCTTGAGACCGCTCCGACGACGCTTCTGGTTCAGCTTTCGCGTCGGGCTCCGGCGACGACGCCGACGAGCTCGAAAAGCTCTCCTGGCCAGGCTCTATCTTTGGGACCACAGCATCGGGAATCGTGACGTCGGCTGGTGCAACAGAGCCCATGCCTGGCGGTTCCCACACACAACCGGGATCTAATGCAGCGTGCCTGGCATAAGCGCGGCTAACAGTAGGGCGGGAGAGCGGGCGCAACAAGAATAGACGAGTGTCTGAGTGAGCTGATAGGGAGGCGTCTAAGCAACGGAACGAGATGGTTATGGATTGACAATTGGAAATAGAGATAAGAGAGGGGGAAGCAATGAGCAGCCCGGAGACGGCGCGCTGTGAGGTAATGATATCAGCTAAGGAAAATTTGTCTGGCAAAGAGGTGGCGGGAGCAGGCTTATGACAGCGGCAGCGGGACCAGTTGCTTCCTCCGCAGCAGCCTCCAGGAAGCAGGGGCCGATTTTTCCTTCTGGCAGAGGAGAGACCGTTCCCGAGACCGGACGGCGGGTGCAGTTGCTGGAAGAAAGTCTGGAAGCCAGTCGATCAGTGTGCCATCGCCCTGTCAAGATGAAAGCGGTCAGCCGACCGATGGGGGGAAGAGGTGCGGGTGCTTTTGCTCAGCGGCCTGTGGATGGAAAAGTTTTTCTACTCGCCCCAGCATTGGCAGGAGCCAAGAGAATCCGGCAAATCTCGCGCAAGACTACCAGGAGCATAAGGTGAGGGCGGAGCGCGGACCACGTGGAAAAATTTTTGTTGCAGTGCGGGAACCAATCATGGGGTGGATGTCCTCGGAAACCATGCCTTCACATGGTTTAGGTGATGAGAGGCAGAGGTAGATGCCAGAAGGAGGCTGATCCACGTCTCAGGACCGCCGCCTGCCAGATATGCCCCGCCACCGAGTCTTCTTTCTCCGTGGACCGAGTTAGGCCACGAGGCACAACGCATGCCCTCGCGGCCTCCAGCCTCCAGCGTGCTTAAGATGTCACTGGTGTCTGCAGGATCGCTCAAGTCTCGAGCCCAGGACGCTCCAGACATGTCCAACCTGTACGGTGAAGCTCCTGGAAGGCGGCGAAGAAGATGAGCCATTTCGGCCGCCAGCAGTTGGATATCCGACCCCATCCAGCCTATGACGCGCACAGACTCCAGCATGACCGTGACGACCGGTACTGTCTCCGAAGCTTGCCTGATCCTCAAGAGCCGGGCGAGATCTGAAGGCACGCTACCACCACAGCTTCTTTTGCCTGGTCGTCGAAGGGCCGAGGATGGCAGTTCTAGAAGTGACGTCCCACTGTCATCCGTGGTCGCATTCTCTCTTCTCCACTTTTTCTCCGAAACATTTTCCCAGTTGGACGTCAGCTTCCAACCCTGTCTTGAAGGCGACAGTCGGTGGTGTGATGATGCCTTGGCGCAGATTTCCTACCATTGACTTTACTCCTGATGTTGGCAGATACAACACTTATTGGTTCTTCGAAAAAGCCGACCTCCGAGCATATGAAGCCTGCTAAAGTCCCTTACTTTTGGTCTCTTCGGGTGTCCATTATGCTCCGGGTTCAGATATTCGGAGACGTGGCTGTCCAAGGCAGACTCTAACAGACGAGGTCGAGGCTAAAATTAGAAGACAATGCCATGGCAGAGGAATGTAATTCCTACATCTACCAAAGCGCAGCGTCAGCTAGTAGATATCATGCAACACTCTCTGGCACGGCTCGCTGCTTCATCGAGGACAACGTATGAAAACAGGTTTCACACAAGATGTTTACAACCTTGGCCTTACTATCAAGCACCGCTCTTCGCAACACCTCGTTATTCTGTGGATCACACCGCAGCTAATGAAGAGAGAACAGGTTGGCGCACCTGTTTCTGCAATATGACAAATGGCACAGGCATCCACGTGCATGTGATCTGACAGCGTGCGCGAGATCTCAGACGAGAATACTGCTCCAGGAGGGAGAAACGACCTCAAACCGATTCCATTGTCAGCTCCTTTGAACGAACAGGTGGCAAGACTGGAGTCTTCAGCAGCGCTGCCTAATTGCAGGCTCCCTCCTTTTGTCGAATATTTTGAGTCTAACTTGAGGTATCGCTGGACTCCCGTCTTCAGAGTTGTGCATGAACATCACGATGGACAAGGCAGTCGTACTTAACGTTGGTCCTCAGGGCCAGAGTCCAATAATAATAGTCAAGGGCTGCCGAAAGCATCTGTCAGCCTCCACAAGGAGCATGATGAGATTCTATGTCTCAGGTCAACTGGTTGCTAAACATCGACAAGCGCCGAGGAGCATGGACCGGCCGGGCTGCCTCCCAATTCAATGGACCAAGCATGGAGCTGGCACTACAGGCCGAACAGGTATAGAGGTGGGATGATCGGCGTCAACAGGTTTATCATCCACAAGGGTGTATACTGAAATAAAGAACATTATGTAACTCAGTGAACTGCATAGGCAGACCGCATCAGCTCGGACATGCCCGATGGGAGAGTTCTTGACCTCTGCACGTATAAATTGTAGCCTGCAAAGTAAGCTCGCCACGCCACGGCAATGCTAACCATGTATATTCCGATGCTGAATTTCGAAGCTCGAATCTTGAATCACCCTAGCTCTATGAAAGAGAGATAAGCCAAGGCAGCAGAATTGGTAGAGGGTCAGCCGAGGCTGTAGTCGGAACTCGGCCAATGGAGTGAAACCCCAAACCCCACATCCCCAGAACGCAGAGTGAGCGGGGCCCAATATATGGCATCGATTTGAATTTAGGAGGAAGAAGGTCTAGATTCCAAATAATGCTTTCATCATTCCCGTGTGCCTTTCCTTGCGTTAACTTAACATTGACGGCAGGTTATTGTGAGATTGAGGTTCTCAGTTGTGAGGCTCGGGGACCAGTGGGAAATACGTCCACGTTCGACGAGATAACATACGGCAAACAAAGCCAAGACAACAAGAGAAAGGGTAGACTTCAGTTAGGAGTCGAGAGGTAAGGTCAGGATCGGGATTGTGACTGAGATTAGGTGCGAGGGAAGAGAAAGAGATGGCGGAAATCAAAGATTTTGACAGCTTGTTCAGGCTGGATGGGAAAGTGGCACTGATTACTGGAGGTGAGTTGAAAGGGTCGTCGGTGGGTTCCTTTTTTATTGATTTACTTGTGCTTTGTGTGTGATGAGGTCTGGGAGAGGAGGTCCAGAAGGACTGTCTTGGACGTCGACTTGGATTGCGTTTCGGCTCGGTCTAATGTGGACGAGGCTCAGTTTCTTTCCATGTTGGTCTCGACGCTGACATCGTGTCCCGACTGCAGGCTCCCGCGGCATCGGCTTCTACGCCGCGACAGCCCTGCTGCAGGCCGGCTGCGACAAAGTCATCATCACAGCACGCGACAAGAAAAACACCGACGCTGCCGCTGAGAAACTCAATGCACTGCCTGGAATCAAAGGCAAGGCCATTTCGATTCCCGCAAACGTTGGCCACACGGACGAAATTGAGCGGCTGGTCAAGGTCGTCGAGGGGGTCAGCGGGGGAAAGGTGGACATTTTAGTGGCAAATGCGGCGTCCAGTTGGGGCGGACCGTTTGAAAGTTTCGATGATTGGAAGAGTATTAAGACACTAGATTTAAATGTCAGAGGTGTCTTTAATCTGGTGAGATTGTAGGTGGTGGTCCTTTCCCAACTCCTGGCCTGACTACCGCTGATTCTGGGCACCTAGGATGGTGCCACTGTTGTCCGCTGCGGGCACCCCGCAAGATCCGGCACGGATTATCATCGTCAGTTCGGTCGGCGGCATCATCGTTCCGCACGTGGGCGAACGAGGCTCCATCATGTACAGTGTCTCGAAGGCGGCCGCGCATCATTTGGGACGCAATCTGGCGTTGGAGCTGGTGCACAAGCATATTACGACCAACGTCATTGCTCCGGGGTTCTTCTATACCAGGCTCGCAGCACCACAGATCGACACCCTGGGTGGTGAAGACCAAGTGGGCACCGGGAACCCCATGGGCCGGCTGGGGAAACCTGAGGATATCGCGGGCGTAATGGTGTACTTGTGCTCCAAGGCAGGAGCGTATGTCAACGGAGAGGATATCTCTCTGGATGGGGGGGCCAGGCTGATGGTTGGGACGCATACTCAGGTCAAACTGTGATGCGACACCCGATGCCATGTGTTCATCATCCTGCGCGACGTCTCTCGCGATGTGTTGATATATGGGCCTCCAAATCTCAAAAAAGTACCATGCAGGTTCCTGTATGGCAAAGGCGCCGCGGTGTTCCACTTAGATGGAATTCTTGAAGACAACCCGAATGTCGTCCACCTGTAGGCCAGCTGTCAAAACGAGGCGTGAAATTGGCAGACGAGGGTCCAACGGATGTTCCACCAGATGGCGCTTCGATTGGTAAATGTACCCTTGGATTCCGCGAGGAATTCGGCGTTGCAATGAAGCAATAAAGGACTTGAAGTGCGGACTGGAAGCGACCGATGGAACGTCTAGAAAAGGCTGCGGTTGCTTCACTTTTAGTTCATCAATCGTCCGAGTTGACATACCGATGATTGATTCGTCTAGCAGGAATTTTCTCACTCCATCTGGCCTCTAGATTGGTCTTGAAGCGGTCAGACGTCTGCGATGATGACCTTGGGTCTTCCTGTCAATGGCCGACCTTTGGAACGGACGAAGCCAAACATTCGTTGGTGAGTGTGAGCGCCTTATACGTCAGATTCATATCCCTGAGGATTGAGACGAAATCTCCGACATGTCGAATTCTGGCGGTCAACCATGGCAGCATCCAAGAGGCTGAAGACAGCATGAAAGCGCACAAAAATATTGACGCCATTTCCTTGAGGACCGCGCAGTTAGGCCTCAGGACTGGACCATCACCATACTTACTGAAGTCAGGTCAGAAAAGTGTCGCTAAGCAGCCGCTGCAGAGTACAGGCACAACCATCACAATGTGATGGACAGGTTCATATCTGGCTCCCGTTGGTGGTGATCGCCGTCGGAGGGGGACGGGCCGAGCACCAAGTTAAACCTGACCATTTTCATACTTGTCTCCTCGCCGCTGCATTGTATCCTGCGCCGGGTCCTGGCGAGTCTTCCACAGGGTCCAGCCAGAGGAGGACGATGGACGCGTCGGCTGCGCACCGGCCTCTGTCTGCATCTGTTGTCCTCTGCTCCCTACATGGTGAATAAAGCATGTCCATAATTTCTCGACGCGTCCTCCGGAAGACCCCTGTCCGCAAGGCTGCGCTGGCTGTCGCGCTGCTGCTGACCGTCTTCGACACCTTGCACTTCTACTCCTATCGATTCGGGCCAGTGCCGGTGAGCACCCAGCAAAGCGATCCACCGCAAAAGATTTTCATTGCAAGTACGCACTGGAACAACGAGGCAATCCTGCGCAGCCACTGGAACGGCGCGGTATTGGCGCTCGCTCGCCATTTTGGAGTGGACAATGTCTTCGTCTCGGTTTACGAAAGCGGGAGTTGGGATGATTCAAAGGGTGCGCTGCGGGAATTAGATACAGCGCTCGATCAGCTCGGCGTCAATCGGACCATTGTTCTCGATCAGACCACCCATCAGGACGAAATCTCGAAGCCTGTTGGTGCCTCAGGCTGGATTGACACTCCAAGAAACAAGCGGGAGTTGAGAAGAATCCCATACTTGTCACGACTGCGGAATTTGTCCCTTGAGCCTTTGAACGCGCTGCAGAACTCCGGCCTTAGATTCCACAAGGTTCTTTTCCTGAATGATGTCGTATTTACTGTGCGTCCCCACAGACTTCTGTCTGCGTGCAGAATCTCAGGGTACTGACATGACTCTAGATGGATGACGTTGTTTCCCTGCTCCATACCAACGATGGCCATTATGCTGCTGCTTGCGCGTTAGATTTCGCCAACCCCCCCAAGTACTACGACACATTCGCCCTCAGAGACGACGAAGGCCATGAACCGGTCATGCAAACGTGGCCTTACTTCAGATCGTGGAGATCGAGAAAGGCGCTCACGAGCAACCAGCCTGTCCCTGTCCGCAGCTGTTGGAATGGTATGGGTAAGTCTGATTGCGGGCCAATTCTCCGCGTTTTGATCCTTGGCCCTTCCAAGATCTTTGGTGTGGGACCTGGTATTTCCTCTTGGATCACAAGACTCTGACAATGCTGTTACCTGTAGTGGTCATGGATGCAGAGCCCTTTTACGCCGGCAACGCTCCTCTTCAGTTCCGGGCCATATCTGACAGTTTGGCTCAATCACATGTCGAGGCTTCGGAGTGTTGTCTCATCCATCAAGACAACCCTCTCTCAATTTCCCAAGGAGTATGGCTTAACCCGAATGTTCGCGTTGGGTACAACAAAGCAGCGTATGACGCGATGAATTCTCCCCAAAATGAATTGACTTTCGTCAGGTACATGGTGGCCACCTGGGAGAATCGACTTCGGCGCTGGTTCACCACTGATTGGTGGAGAAAGGTAATGATCCAGTCCAGACTCTCGGCATGGGAGCGTAGTGGCGTCAATCGAAGGGAGCGAGGAATCGACTGTCTGATCAATGAAATGCAGGTCCTAGTATGGAACGGTTGGGCGCACGTTTAGAGGTCGTCTCACGAGCTTAATATGTTTGCGGGACATTTACAGATCTTCCAGTATGAGGAAAGAAATGTCCACAGTTCAATGGTGTCCCTTTTGCCGATATTCTGTCAAGGCTGAATCTTGTCTGGGTCTCTCCAGGCAATCCTTGCCAGGCCAGAGTGCTGAAAACAGCACGACTACGACAGCAGTCTGTGACGACTGGCTGGCAGTGGGCTCTATGTCACCAAGGATCTGTGGCAAGTGACACGCTGGGAATCTGGATTCCAGCCACAAAATCAGTGGACTCGTCAGTAGAGTGGCTATGTCAAGCTTGGCAAAGATTGACTGTCTAACCTCGGACTCAACCTCCATCCATGCGCAACGGTCGTGAACACTGTCAGAGTCCTCCCAAAGAGAGCGAAAGCATTCTAATCCGACCCTCAGGAGGATAGCCGTACATCACTTTGTATATACCCAAATTAGCTGTCATCTACATACTCCCCCCTGCCACTGAGATGGGTAGTCTTTCACCGCCTTCAACCGTGCACGGCGCGATCCACTTCCTCACTCGCGACGACCTGTACAAAGAGGAGAAACCGTACACGATCCGCTATTCAACCCCAGACGACGTGCCAAGGTCCAACTCGAATCATGAGGAAGTCCATGGCATCCCGATTGAAGACATCCGTGGCCGCGAGGCCGAGTTCAGTCTCTCGAAGCACGGCTTCACGGTGACTCGGCTTGACAGTGGCATGGACTATGCCGACTTCGCGGATCCAGACAAGGTGCTCAATGTCTACCTGCAAAGTGTCGCGCGGAAACTGAGGGAGGTCCTGAATGCGGCTCACGTGCAAGTCTATGAGCACACGGTATGATCCTCAACCACACTCTTCGGTGAGGCGGCTAAGTCGTTCAGATACGGAGGCGAGATGCAATGTATCCGGTCTCAACTGGGAAGGTGTACGAGTTTGATCAGCCAACGAATACGGCCCATGTTGGTAAGGCTACTCGCTCCGCAGATTGACTCCCATAACCGACGGAAATGCAGATGTGACAGAAGAATATGTACAACAACTCAGACAACGCATCAACAGATCTCTCCCGGACGATGTGACTCAAGGCATGAGTGATCAAAGAGTCCAATGCATCAAGTCATCACCCCAACACCTGTTCGTGCAAAGATGTGCTGATCTTTTCCAGCGTCTGGAAGCCGTTACGAGGACCATTAGATGACTGGCCGCTGTGCGTATGCGATGTCAGCACGGTAGACGTGGAAGCCGACTTGGTCCCCTCAGACCAAGTCTTCCCTCAGCACGTCGTGGAGAACATACAAGTTCACCATGACCCAAATCAAAAATGGTATTATCTCAGCAAGCAAAGGGATGATGAGATCTGGATATTCTGCCAGAGTGTGGGTCGGTCTGGAGAACGACTCAAGGCTGGTCAGTCGTCATCATCTCCCGCCGCAATCCTCTCGCTCACCACAAGTCAGGCACCCCGCATTGCTCCTTTCAGAGCCCCGAGACGGATCGGAGCGGGATGCTTCGCGAAAGCATTGAATGCCGAGCACTGGTTTATTTCGACGACTAGCCGGTGAATCCTGGACAACGCCCGCTCCTCCCGCACCACGAGAGCAATCATCTCGACCAGAACATGACCAGGTCGTTGAAATCATCTTCTGTCAGCTGAGAGGGGGGCTTGTCCTCTGGTCGATATCGATAGTAGGTTTGGGTGGCAACATCCAAATATGGCTGGTAGTGCATCGGCTGTGAGTACTCTCTCGTGCGCCGCATGACCTTGGCCTTCTTGAAGCACAGTCTCGCTTTCTCGCGGTCAAAGAGAGGGCGATTCCACAAATTCTCCAAGGCATCATTGAGTGCGTTGCTGGGACGTGTCAGCAAAACACCACCGAACAAGACACCGAAACTCACAGGGCCTTGTCATATTCCCGCCGCCGTTCGTAATGATCGGCCAGTCGCCACAAAACGTCACAACTCCTGTTGTGTCCACCGCCTATTGTGGTCTTGAATTGATTGAACGCCCGCTGGTGATACTTGAAGCTCTCGTCCTCAAATCCCATGCTGTGGGTAATATTCCCCATGGCGAAGAGAAGCCGACCGGTTCTGCATTCATCAGGTCAGCCAAAACGGCCAATTCGACCAAGGGCGGATGCGTACTTCATGGTGAGGCCATCATCCGGTCCGCCCATTTCCTGTTCTTGCTCCTTCAGAGCCTGCTGCACAATGCCCAGTGCCTTTTGATTGTCGCCTTGAAGCCAGTACGCGAGACCGAGGTTGACCCTTGGCAGGGCAAGCGTGGATCGTTTGACTTCTTTCAAACTCTCATAAATCTTAATGGATGTCTGGTAGAATCCAACGGCAATGTCATATTCGTCATCCGTCATAAAGTCGTTACCGATCTCATTATAAGCGTGGGCAAGCAATTCGTCGCCGTTCCGAAGCTGCGTCTTGAGACTCTTTCGGAGAACCAGCATTTTTGCGTGCAGATCGAGACTTTCACCTTTCCGGTGCGTGATCTGCGCAATGGCACCCAGCGTGTAGTAGACCTGGCTGAGGAGGTCGGGAAGGTCGTACCGACCAATGGAAGCAGCGTCGTCTTCCAATGCCTGCCCGATCTCTCTCGCTTGTTCGGCGAACGATTTGGCATCCTCGTAATCACCACGTTCGTACATACTCCTGCAGACTGTCTGTCAGTCAAAGATCCTCATCCAGGGTGAGTTCTTTTTCTTCCACTTACCACGCAGCATTGTTGAGCAAGCGAGCGAAGAGGATGCTCAATCGGAAGGGGAGTTCCAGCTCGATCGGGGACACTTCCAGCAGTGAGCGAACGTGTCGCATGAGAATGTCGTGAGTGCCCCATCGACGCTTGTTGTGCCTGTCCGCCATGGTCATCCTCGGCCACAGATGCCACAACATCTGGACGCAGGCCTCAAACACGGCTTGAAACCGCGACGGGCTCATTCTCTGTCGGACCACCTCTCTGATCATCCGATGGGCAGCGACACCGTCGTCGTCGTTGGTTCTGACAGTCGAAATCAACGCGGACTCCAGAAGCTCCTGTTTGGCCAAATTGTAGGCGTCATGATCCGTGGGGCATCCATCCAGGGAGCTGGCCTCGGCCGACTCGAGCAGGATCCAATCTTGGGTGCCATCACTGTCCAGGAGACAGATGATATCCATTAAAGAAGTGCTGATCGTGAGCCTCTCCAGCAGAGGCTCCACAATAATGGCCAGCTGCCGCAGTGATTCTCCCGAAAGATCAGGTCGCGAGCGTCCTGAATCCGAAGACTCCCGTCTCTTGGTCACCCGGCGCACCAGTTCGGGATCCAGCTTGTGCTGTTTAATCAGACTGGACAAGGACAGGAGAGCCAGCGGCGATCCTCCGAGGATCTCGGCAACTTCGGTGGCTTGAGCCAGCTTCACCGGATCTTTGATTTGCTCGGGGGTCAACGAAGTGAGGAATGAAAGAGCCACGTCTTTCCCGAATGGCAAGACCTCGATGCCGAATTGACCGCAGAAACTGTTCAGCGTGGGCAGAGAGCACTGTGTGGTCACAAGGATGTCCCCCCCGCCTCGATTGGGCCAGAAGCCATCCAGGTCTTCCGGCCGGTCCAGGTTGTCAAAAACCAACAACCAGGGAACAAGGACGACCTTGTCGTTCTGCAGAGAACCAAACATGAACCAATCCCGGACTTTTTTCTGACACTCGAATCGATCATACGGTTTAGAATCCTCGGCGATGCCCAGCTTGAAGGCAATTTGGGTATACGCCGAGAACAGCTTGTTCGTGTTCTCTGCACTCACCCAGAAGACATTCTCGTATCTATGTCTGTGCTTATGAACAAATTGGAGCGCACTCGCAGATTTCCCCATGCCACTGCCCCCGCAAAGGGCAAACGCTCGTATGCGATCAGAAATGGAGGTGGGGTCTTGCCATGGGTCTGACTGCAGCAGGACCTTCTCCACTCGTTGCAAAATGTCGTCCCGTGGAAAGGCCAACTCGGACCTTCGAGGAACGTTATATTCGATCCCGGTCACATGACCCACGATGGCCGGACTGTCATCTGGCCATCGATCGTTTTCTGTTTCGGCCACTTCGGGACCTACTGGTGGTGCGAGTGGTGGTGCGAGTGGGGGGGAGAACGAGTTCGGGGACGAAAAATCGATGGGTGAGTCGACATAGGACAACTGGGCTTCACTCGGTGCCGACCTCAGAGTCGGCCGGGACCGGATCGAGAGAGTGCTGGTCCCTGTTCAAGCTTTAGGACCTAACGTGCTCCTTGGACTTCTCCACTTACTTTTGGTCCCTCGCCGGCTATTCATCTGATCCAGCTTGGCTCGGATCGCCTTGTCGAGGTAATGCGCCAATGCAGCGTGCATCTCGCGGGTCACTTTGCAATGACAGAGCTGCTTGTGAGGGAGCTTCACGGACCACAGGTCCTCATCAATCCAGCCCAGCATGGCCAGTTCTTTGTCAACGAGCTGGCATGGACGCAGTCAGTATGGATCTGTTCCAAAGGCTCCGGGGCCACGGGGAGACTGGTGTCGGAACGCAAAGCACACGACAGAGGACAACCTTGAGTGATGCGAGAGTGGAGCACGACTTACAACCTCTTTCTTCCACGGACCAAGTTTCGTCTTTTCGCCCTCAAAAATGGAAAACGTGGGAACGCGCATCGCTTCAAAAAGGCGGCACATGGTCGTGACATGGCCAGCATATCCGTCGTCGATGTATTTCTGATTCAAAAAGGCCAATGAAGCCATTCGGCAAAAATGCAGCGCTCGGTGCGTGTGCCACGTATGGGGAGTCCCGATGAATATCACGCCCGCAACGCAGGTGCTGGCCATATTGCGGTCGGACGCCTGGTCCCATGAACTTAGAGACTAGACACGCTTGGTCAGCCGACCCACCCGATATCATGGACGGAAGCATGCGTCTTGCCTCTTTGACGAGGAGCCCCCCGATGCTGTGGCCCACGAAGATGATCGGACACATCCTCGAGGGCAGCTGCGCGAGCAACTGCGACACCTCACGGCGGAGGGCATCAGCCGAGACGTGTTGGTGCTGGTACGAGAGCAGAGAGGACTTCTGCAGTCCGTGATCCCACCAGGCGACGTAGGCATTCTCAATGATGAACAACGAACTCAAGATCGAGCCTTTCTTCCACGATGTCACCGGGTCGGTGTCGATCCCCGGGACGATGACGATGCTGTCGCCGGTTAGCCGCCGAGTTAGACCAAAGAGTCATTCGTTTCCTGCTGACATAGCTTGACATTCCGCCGAGAGGGTCGAGTTTCCGAGTGATCGCAAGCAGGGTCCAGGATCCTGCATCTCCAGGCTTGTGTCCTCCAGGCGTTCATGCCAGGAGGGAGCGGTCGCAGATCCAACGGCCACCTGAATGTCTTTGGCGGCGAAAGATTCTGCCTGAGATAACGGAATTTCAGCTTCCCATTCTGAAGTCGCCAAGTCCAGACCAAGAGCGAGAGGCCTGATCCTCGGCCAGTGGGCACATGCCACGCATACATAGGGACAGAAAGACTGTTGCAACCCCCACCAAAAAAAGGCGAGGCGCGGCGGCCTGGCCCAGGCGGGGTTGTCCACCCGATCTCACGAACCATCTTTCTTGGCCAGGTTTCTTCCTCATTCCTGTCGCCCTGGCCGGCCCGAGGAGCAGCCCGAGGAGCACCAGCACTGAATCCGACGTTTTGGTCAGAGGCGACCATATGACGGCCATTATTATGGCCCCTCCAGCAGCCTGGACCCAGCTTGTCCATGACGTCGTCGATCGTCCGATTCTCCTGAAGTCGTAAGGCAAAGTACCTTGCGGAGCGATGGTCGCATTCTCGGCAAGGCAGATTGGCGCCCGCGTTGGTGCGTGACCTAACAACACGATGGAAAGCCTGAGTGAGGCTGAGGTTGAGTCAAACCGCAACAAATGATGTGTTTCCTACGCCGTTGGCGTCGGCTCGCCTCAGCCGCGGTCATCTTATAGAGCAAGCTTATTGTCCCGAATCCATAATTTTGGTCCTGTTGGTCACTGTCGCTCCGCTCTACCGACGGCTTTGGATGAACCGCGCTGGTTGTCATCCGGACCAGGAGATATGGCCGACATCGAGCTGCCATCTTCCCCCTGTAGCATTCCCCGGTCGCCTTCCCTCAGACCGCAGAGCCCGTACTTTGGCCCATCACGGACGCGTGCCCGCAGCCAAGGAGGGTCTCGTCAGCAATCGAAAAGCTCACAAGATACGGGAGTAGGCAGTGAGTGATCCCCGACCATTGCCCGGCCATGGCATCATGTCGCTAATCAAAGATAGTCCGTCGCGAACGCACTCTGACAGAGGAGCAGTACGTAGATCGGATCTTCGACCATGCGGAAAAGTCGATTGTGTACGCGCTGTATCCCGGCGAGAACTTCCTCAAGCTGGCCACCTTCCTCGGTGGAGGATTACGAGCTCCAAATCGTCGAACTTCGCGGCCGCAAGATGTCCCGTCGTACGCGACGCTGTATCTGCTGCAGGCAGAAGAGTCGACCAGTTCGTCCAAAACATTTCCTTCTGAAGATCTCGGAAACGTCGACGACTTGATGCGGATCGACGAAGAATTGAGAAGCCGAGCTCCAGGTGGCCCGGCCAACGAATTACTCTTCTTGCGGGGATTTGCGTCTCCTCAATGGCTGTGCAAAGTGGGCTGGTATTACTTGGTCGATCCCGAATTCTTTCGCCGTCATCTCGACATGAGTGTCTTCTCTCACCAGCAGTGGTTCTCGGCGCCTTCTCTCCCGTCCACGTCCAGCACGATCGTACAACTCCGCGTCACCACCCTGGCGAGATGGACGCCCGGGTTTCCCAATGTCGAGACGGCGCGGAAAGAAGCGCAAGAGGGGATGGCCATGTACATCCAGAGCGTGTCCGGCCCCGAACTCCACGGCGACCTGGGGGAGTCGATCGTGCGACAGATTAACCTTCACGACGAGCAATACTTTAGCTTGGAGCAAGACATCTCCATGACGTTTTGCAAATCCGGAAAAGGTTGGACCGGTGAGTGGTGCCGGTGATGGGGCGACGGCTGCCATTGCTCTGCTGATGGTCGTCACAGTCATTATTTGGTTTGATTCCGGCAAAGACCTGATGAGAGGCCGCCGAGAGGGGCCCTGGATGAAATTACACTTTGAGGTCATCTCCACCATCCGCAACGAACCCAATAAAGCGATTCATTCGGGCGAATCCGAGCGCCGGAGTCGGCAGCTGTTGGAAAGATCTCTGAAGTTCCAGCAAAGCCGAGCGCTGTTGAACCTCGACTATGAACGGTTACTGGACGACTTTGAGAACCTGGACGATGCCTTTTATTGCATCACCCCCATCTTCAAATACAAAGCCACGGCAGAGAACCAGTTTCTGAACCTGGTCGACTCGGTGCTGCAGCAAAGCTTGGACAAGATTCGATTCACCATGACGGCGCCCAGTCGGGGGACCAAAGAAGCCCAATACTTTGAGGATCTCAACCAGTACCACGGCCATTTCGCTTACCACAAAGAAATCCTGGAGAAGCACGGGCGCTCTCTGGCGGACAACCTTCGCGCCATCAAGGCCCGAGGCGGACCTCAATGGCCGCGAGGGGCCTGCACCGGCCGCGAAAAGGTCCAGACGGTGCTGACCACGTTGCAGGAGGATTTCGAATGGCTGGAGCAGCGCGCAAAGTCCCTCTCGGAGCTGTGCGACCGCGCCATGCAGGACATTCACAACAAGTCGACCCTGGCTGAGGCACTCAAATCAAACGACCAAGCCGATCAGGTCAACCGGCTCAACACGTTGGCCACCTTCATCTCGGTCTTCTACCTGCCCTTGTCATACACGAGCGGTTTCTTTGGCATGAACTTCTCCTCCTTCGGCCAGGGCGACCTTCCTTTGTGGATTTATCCCGTCGTCTCGGTGCCGATTCTCCTGGTGTCCGTCTTGTTCATGCTGTATTCACCACGAAGCGTGCTGAATCGGCTCTGGGAACGGAATGTCAGGTCACAGTCGCCGAAGCGATATCATACCGCGAAAGATTGGTCTTTAGGGGGTCAGGTATAGATTGAGGAAGCCCGCCATCGGGAAGCCCCAGGCGGAACGAGATGACGAATGAATGAGCGAACGGTCAATCCACACGTGATTCAGTGTGTATGAACTAGAAAGAGCTGCAGTGGTCTATTCAGCGCATCAGAATTCATGAATTCCAGACGTAAACTCCATCACAGCGCCATTGCATGAATGATCCGTGCTCCAAGCTTGCACGACGATTAGCCACCACCTTTGGCCAAGGACGACAAGTTCCAACGCATACCTATAAAGATTCCATTGGGTCCGGTTCAGCTCAGGTCAAGGTCGGAGAAGACACAAGTCAGGGCCTTTCCCTTTGACCATGAAGCTCTCAGTTGGCCACCGCCAGAACGGGTGCCTTCTCGTTGTCGGCCGTGGCGGTCGAAGGAAACACCGACGTGCCGTCCATCACGATCTTCTGGTCCTTCTTGAACCCGAGACCCGTGAAGTGTTGCTGCCGCTGGCTGGCCGTCGGCGGCCAGTGTGCTCTCCAGGGCTGGCGGAGAGGTGTTGAGGAGGAGGCCGTGCTGGTGGTGGTCGCGGTGCTTGCCATCGGTGGATGGACGGATGGAAGTGGCTGAGTGGGTGATGATATTGTTCGCTGTGGAATAAAAGTCGACTGTTGGCGATGAGAAGGAGAGAGAGTCTGGGGAGAGGGGGGAGGGCGGAAGTTGAAATTATCAGTGGTCGGAATTGACTCACAAAGGCGGGGAGGACGGTTATCGGATTTTGTTGGGTGAATTTGAAATGCCGGTGAAAGAGATTGAGGGTGAGCGATGTCGCTGCCGCTGATGGCGGCAAGGCGCACTTGTGGCGTGGCACCGGATGGCGGTGTCGGTGAAGAGGGTGTGCAGGGGTGGTAAGACAATAGTCGCGTGCTTTGCCTGCTTTACCCGAGAGATTACTGAGCTGATAAACTCTTGGTTCTAGCGGACTCTAAGCCGCTCCGATTTGGGCGCTTTTTGGTGATCCGCTTCCCTGGGCTCAGCTTGCTAGCCAGCCTAGGCTTGCATTCCTGCAGGTACAGATCAAAACTGTAATCGGAGTTGAGGCCGTCGCGGCGTTTGCGTTTAGTGACACCGAGTTGCAAGGGCATATTATCTTTCAACGCCCCGTTTGGTGGTGATGCCTTCATTGGTTTGGAATCGCCATTGGATATGCACATCACCAGCGATCGATCACGGTCTTGTACGAAGCCAGATCGTGAAGACCTGCTCGGCCGAGGCTCAAGACCGAAGGCCGAAGTCGTACATTGCCGCTGAAAAGGAGAGTGATGCCTGCAGGGTTGAACGGCCATTCGATTGTGGGTGCTCTTGGAGGGAATCCATCCTCATCACTCCAGCGTCCACTTGCTCCTGTTTTGAACGCGCCCTGATCCAGAGGATAAAACCTCAGGCCTCTTTACAAGGAAGTAATCGATCAAGGGCAAATGCATTATCGACCGCTAGACTGTTGTTCATCAGAAATCTCGCAAACTCGTCACAGCTGAAGGGAAATACGGCAAGCTGATACCCATTCTCTTACAGTCATCACATATGTAAGGGGTCTGCAGGTTCCTGTCTCGCCCAAGTCTCATTACCTAGGCTTGTGCTGTCCATCCAAGGTAATCTCAGCATCCCAAGACTGCTGTGGCATATGCCTCCACTCCGATAACACAAGGCGACTGTGTTGCGTGGCAGTGGACAATGGCGGTGTGATATGCAATTCGTGTCACGTGACACACCGCTTCAGAGTTACAACTGGTGTCATTTCAAGGTGGTCACCCGTGAGCGTTGCTGTTGGTCATGATAAAGAACTTCCTACCCAGGCATTCCAATTCACTCCATTTGGATGGCATACGGTTGTGATACTTGGACCGGAGACTGGACCTAGAGTCGAACCATCTTCCATCGTGGCAGAGATGGTGACTCCTCCTGTTTGGCCATTGAAGGGCAGAGAGCCGTGGAAGACACCAGCAGATGGTGCCACTTGAGACCCTTGATCAACGCCACCGATCGAAACACTGACCGTGGCTTTGCTGTCGGTGAAAACCGTGAAGAAGATGGCGTCGGCGACGCAATTTTGCGGTGGCATGGTCGTCTGCCAAGGGGCCTGATTGCAGACGGTGCCACCGCGGCCGGATGCAGTAGCGGGGTTCAAACGGTACCAAAACGTGATGTGAGGAGTGTAAATGTCTTTTGAAGGTGCCGCACCGCCGGTTTTGTATTGATAAATGTAGTACGGCAGGTCGTGGAGCCATGCGCCATGGCTGACGGGACTGACGTACCATTCCGATCCCGTGGGCAGGGCATTCTCGTAAGGTGGATTCGGGCTAATGTAGTGAGACTCTCCCCAATCATTCCAAGTTAGAATCTCGACGAATTCAGGCTGATATTGTAAGACTTGCTGCCAACGAAGGTGCCTATTCAAAGTGTTAAGGGCTGCAAATCTGGAACATTGGCCACCAGAGTTTCACGGGGAATCACTCACCAAAGACTGTCTCCGCGCCAGAGCCAATTCTTCCCATAAGCCGGAAGGTTTGTGAAAAACCACGGGCTCACGGGCATCATATAAGGACGGCCAGCCAAGGCATCAATGTAACCTTGATCTGCCGTCGGTGTATCGGCTGTTCCAATAGGCCATGCCTCTAGAAGCTTGATTAGGCGACAAAGAGAAGATGAAGACGGCCGTCGCAAGATTGACTCACCCCATGACAAGAGGCCGTCTACATTGGGCTGTAAGGCAGCCTCTTGGGCACCGATGCCTGAATAGTCCGGCAAGAAGAAGCAGTCGGTTTGAGCCTTGATGTTTGCCCAGTCATTGGGATGGCCGTTTGACTCGCCTTCAAACGTTGACACCAAAGGCCGGTTGTTGTACTGGAACTGCGCAGAGCTCCCACTGTACGCGTTGATGATCGTAATGACCGTGTCCGGATCCCAGTTCGGAACGGCGCCATAATCAAATGAAAGAAAAAGCTTAAAGTTATTCCCGTACTGCTCAACAGCCGAGTATATTCTGCTCAGAGACTGATCGGTGAATGAGTCCGCTCCAATGTTGCAAGCAAAGCCGTCAATGCCCGCCGCTGCAGCGGTTTGGATGTCATTATAGAAATCATCTTCCGTGTAGCTATAAGTATTTCCAATCTGACGTCGAACTCAGTCTCGGGCCAGGGGGACAGCAGGCCATACATACGATGAAATGGGCAAAAACTTGGCGCTGGCAGGCTACCTGAGCTGCCGCCATCAACAATACTGCAAGGACTGTCAGGAAGAAAAGAACATGATGAGAGGAAAACATGATCAAGATGAGAAGAATGAGGAAAATGGACGAATGGGAGAACTCGCGAGCGTGCTCTGCTAAATAGCCACCCTTATGACCACGGCTAGGTGACATCGGGTACACAGAGGTTGCAAGTTCATGAGGTACAAATCTCCTGACGGAACCAGGCAGACCGCACTTACATGTCTTGAGCTTGGAGTCGATAGACGCCAGGCTATTTTTGAGGCTTTCCCTGAACAATTTGATTCCAACAAAGGCTGTAATTAAGGGGCTGGCAAAAGTCCGTACCCTGCAAACTTGAAACGATCGACAGGTGACAGGGAGCAGGTGGCATCAACACAACCTAGATGGAACCAACTGATGGGCAGCCTCAATCTGTGTTATGTAGAGACCGGACAGATGCAAAGCCATCCGACACTTGGGTCGTTATGGAGATTGGGTTTCGGGTGCTTCAGCCTAGTCATACTAGCTTGGCGCCTCAGGGAGAACCGTTCGGTATCCGCTCAGAGAAGATAATCCAGGCGTTGACTCCACCTGGCAGGCCTTGTATACCATGATGCGAACGCCAGGGCACCATTTTTTCAATAAATATTCTGATAAACTGTCAAGTTGGGAGGGGCCAAGAGCTTATGTCTGCCACAGGTTCACCTGCTGGATGACCTCCACTAACCACTAGCCATGCCTCACATCCACAATCAGGGGGGCATTGGTAGCATCTCTCTTTGAACCAGACCTTCCACCTCAGTCTCATGACACGTCCTAGTTGGCTTGGAATGTTCGCGTCTTTTTGCCGATAGAATGGACGCTGAATGCTCCTCCTGAACATGGTTCAGGACACGGTGACGCAATATCAGGGTTCCCTCGGCGGAGGCGCTATCGATAAACCTCGCAAGATTTTGTGCACCATTCTCAACCACCTTCATACCGCTCCTCAGAATCCCAACTCCCACACAATGTCGATAACGAAAGCGAGCGTGAGAAAGGGCGGCAGTTCGCAGCTGAAGCGGAAACGTGACGATCCCGGAAACAATGGGAGCAGTCAGTCTGCAAAGAAGGCCGCTCTCACTCCTCTTTCGCGACCAGAGCAGACCGAGTATGACGAGTCAATTGGTATAATGGACACAAACCTCCTCGCGGATCATTTCGCAAAGGCTACCAGACGGCACTACAGCAACAGTACATCGATCGAACTCGACGACAAAACCCTTCCGTCCAAAGCCTTCAGAGACACGGCCAGTTTTGAGGAGCCACGGCTTGCCAAACACCTTGCTTCATTCCTCGAAAAGTTCGCCGAAGAAGGCAAAGATGGTCTATCCAAATGTGACCAAGTGGCGACTCCACATACCCTCATCATTGCTCCTTCGGGAATACGTACGGCAGATCTCGTGAGAGTGCTACGAGTCTATAACACGGACGAAAGCAAAGTCGCCAAGTTATTTGCAAAGCATATGAAGTTGAAAGACAACATCGAATATATACAGAAGACGAAGGTGGGGATTGGCATTGGCACTCCAACGCGACTAAAGGACCTGATCGAGGCGGGCGCCATCAAGGTCGAAGGACTGAGGAGAATCGTGGTGGACGGATCATACCGAGACGAAAAGAAGCGCACAATCTTTGACATGGGAGACACTTTCCGGCCAACCCTGGACCTGCTGAACATGGAGCCGATCAAGAGAAAATACGCGCACCCTGGAGACGGGATTGACATTTTGGTGTTTTGAGGCTTTAGTCTGTGGGTTGCATGGGCAAGTCCTAGCGCGCCCGCCAGCCTCAGACGTTAAAATGCCTGGAGATTAAAGGACTTCGAGCCTAATAATGGTCGCTAACAAGCCTGGGCAGGTACCGGCTCCATCCCGCCAGTTAGCTTCCAAACATCGGCACAGCCATCTGGACCCTCTGAAAATCCTCCGCAAGCTCCACCAATGCCGAGCCTGCGCCCTACAAGAACTCTATGCTCCTAGGCCTATACATAGACCCGGCCCATCGATCTCGAGAGGCAAAGAACGCTTTCGTCGTCTTATCCTACTCTCATACATTCTCATATCCAGTTCAATCAATAGTGACCACGACAGTTATCCGGTGTGCACACCCTCATCACCGGCTGCAGCACACCCCGGATCCTGCTGTGTGAAAGGCCGGGAGAAGAAATTGTGACCCGCAATGAGTTATCAATCATTCCTGAAGTCGACTGCGGCCTCACTAAAGGCGCCTTCACCAAGTCCTATAAGTCGAAAGCCAATGGCCCCCTCTGCGACCTCCTCCATCCCACCCTCCATCCATAACTTGGCCACGCACAACGTCACGCCAGGCTCTACCAGCACCCCATATACTCCCCCTTCGACGACGTCTGCAGGGGAGACACCGAATGTGACAAGAACTGCTCCAAAACGTACGCCATTGACTGGGTCACAAATCGATGCCGCCCTGAGATTGTGCCTCGAGCTCCAAACCACCGCCACCTCACTTCACCAAAAGCGGCCTTTTGGTGCGATCCTCCTTGGACCTGACAACACGACCGTCCTTCTATCCCACTTCTCCATCAGCCATGTTCAGCATGCAGAAACCGAGCTTGCGCGCCTCTCATCCCTCCACTTCTCCCAAGACTATCTCGCCGCGTGCACTCTTGTGTCGACGTGGGAGCCGTGCGCCATGTGCACGGGGACCATCTATTGGACAAATATTGGCCGGATAATGTATGCTGCCAGCGAGGAGAAGTTGAAAGAATTGACAGGGGGAAACAATCGCGAAAACATGACCATGTCCCTCCCCTGCCGCGAGATCATCAAGCATGGGCAGAAGGATATCGAGATCGTCGGGCCTATAGACAGGTGGGAGCAAAAGGTCGCAGAAGAGAGCGGCAAGTGGTGGAAGGAACATGGGCAAGCGTCAGAGTCGGAAGTGAATGCCAATGCTGATGTCACCGCCAATGACAAGCAGGAGGGGAGGACCGCGAGCATCGCGACCACCTGGACTGGAGAGGAGAGCGTGTTGAGCACGATTGATGACGAAGGGGAGTATCGGGCTGCTCTGGACATCGACTGGATGCGTTGAATGGTGGATTGATTTTTTAATCCATCGATTGACTGAAATGGATTGAAATCATTGCGGTGGAATGTGGAAAAGTTGTGGGCATCCCAAGATCAAGCGGACTGTCCCAACATCAACAGCAGCACCTTCAGCCTCAGAGTCGTTGACCACGCATGCGTGGACTGCAATAACGACCATGCTACAGGATCACGAGAATGCAGAGGTGGAATGAACATCATCAGTCCCCAATGACCATGCCAAGATTACGCATCCTACAGCTGAATATCAGAAAGTCAAGACCATGCATGGAGGCCCTCATCAACGACCCAAGCGCAAAGGGAACCGACGTCCTCCTCATCGAAGAACCACCTAGGTCAAACATAGCACGGTTATTTATTCATCTGGCTGCGGCGCCAGAAAGTTGATCTTGCTATACTTTCAAAGGTGGATAGCTCGGTGATAGGTTAGACCAAGGTCACTGTGTCTTGTCGCCATGAGTCTAGATCGTACGATCGATATCGAGGTGCCACCATGAACACGCCTATCCTCTTGAACAGATCGGAACCTTTGCCTGCTCTTGTGATGACTAGACCTCGTGACCGCGTGAGCAGTAAAAGTTGACATGGATTTGTTATGGTCTCTGCATCTGTCCACTTCTTCTTCGAGTCGACATAAGCACGAACTGTCAAGCCGCCCACCACGGCATCTCCTGCAGTGTGATATGCGTTGACCAGGAGTCGGCGTACGTCTTCGACCTTGCCGTGGACGGTCAACTGGGCGTGCTTCAGTCGGCCAAACGGGTCTACTGAAGCGACGGCAACATCCGCCTGGATGGCAGCTTTGTAGTCGTCGTCGCCAATATCGCCCTTGGCAAGATCGAAATCGATCGCTTCGTTGGTGGAAGCCCAGCTCCAGGAAGGAGCACGCCACGTAGTGACGGGCGGCATTGGTGTTTCTGAGAGCTCGGTGCGCCACAGAAGGTCCCGAATCAGCGTGGCCTGCCACAGTCCAGCGTAGTATTGACCTGATTGTCCTTCGTCATAGGTTTTGGCTAGACCAGAAAGAGCAGGAAACTTGTCCTTATCATTTGTCAGCTTTCTGCGCGAATACTCTTGTACCACGGCATGCCAATCCTGCTGAACGTGCTCCTTGGTCAATGACTTCACGGTAGTGAACTTACTCTGTTTGCCATCTTCGCCGATGACACCGCAAGGACATTTCCAGTATTGCATGCTCTGAGTGAAGAAGAGTGCTCGTGTTGATAGCACCATCTCCTGCAGAGTCCAACCCCGGACATTATATTGTCCTGGCAAGCCCAGATCGGTTGTCAGCTTCGGTGTGCTGACCAAATCTTTCTGTCTGAGAAGCCGTCCAATGCGATTTTTGAGGTGCGTACAATGCTGCGTTGTCGGAAAATGCCTTCGCCGCAATCACTCGAGTTCGCCGCAATGATGGTCACCGTTGCATTGCCATAGACGGATGACATTTTCGAGGCCTCCACATCCCAATCATCGCGTGCTTCAACATCTGAGCCCTGGAGTATGCACAAGGCGTCAACCCATAAATAACGTATCCCGAGCTCTCGGGTGACAATAATGGCATCCTGTATTGTCTTTGGTAATGAGCTGAATTCGAAGCCACGGGAGATGTGTCTGTTAAGATTATCGACAGTTGTTGTGGCCGCTTTGGTCTTGCCCCAGCAATAGCTCAACGCTGCATAGTTAGATGCGATTGTAGGAGGCTTGGACTGTACTTGCAATTTTGGTCGAGGCAACGCAACATCGACGTCGATGACTCTGGTCGGCAGAAGAGCTGCCTGATCTAACAGAGGATGTTGATGCACAGACTGGCAAGTGTGAAACCACCATTGACGCTGCTGCGCGCTTGTGTCGGAAGTTTCGTCCAGGGCCGCAGTCGAGTAAGTAATTGGGCTGACGTCGTCCCCCTCGTGTAGGTAGAGACGACTGACGACAGGATAGATGGTGCCAGGCACTCCAGGAGATGACCATGTTGGTGCGGTGTGCCAAGTGTCATCTGCCGACTTGCTACGGTCACCGGACCGAAGTTCAATGGCGCTGTAGCCACGCCAGGACCAATCCGCATCTGCTTGTATAGCGTAAAGTCTGATCGGCCAATCGTCGAGTAGCATGGGATCGCCTTCCATGTTGAACCGGGTGCTCGTGGCAATTGATTCCCACATCATCTGGCACAAATGGCAATACTCGAGGCAACCGGCGGATGCTCTCAGTAGCTTGATGCTTTGGTAGTGATCGTAGCCATCCTGTAGAGTCAGAGTATTGACCGGAATACCTTCACATAAGCTGCAGAGTCGTAAGGCTGGAGTGTTGCCTCCGGAGGCTAATGTTGCCAGTTCATCCTTGCGGAATACAGGGCGGTTGGAAAATGATGTGCTCATTGTTGTGCTACAGTATTAGCTAGGCATACTCATAGCGCGAAAGTCTTCGGGACCATAGATGTGGCGCTCGCATCGCGAGGTGGTAATAATGAAGCTGTCAAACAGGCCTTGGCATCGCCAACCAACCAACTAACCACCAACGCTCACCAGTCCTTACCTGGACAGGGGACAGTGGTTTTGTATTCCCAGCGCCGGTGACAGTTCAGACTGTTCGGCCACTAAGACGGGCCCACTTGGGCACCAAGATTAGAATGAGGGTCTCGTGGCTCTATCGACAAGGCGGCAGCTGTCAACTACGACATGAATCGACACGTCAAGGGCACTGCATGAGGTGCATGAAATGGGGTTGACCATCACAGCTGCTGCCTGTTTCCACCTCGCGTGTCACATTGGTGACAAGTCAAACGCTATGTGATCACTGCTGAACATAAAGTGCCATGAGTAACAAGATCAAATATTGAAAAGCGCCTCGTCCTCCATCCTGACAAACTCCCAGCCCTCCTGATAAAGTACTCATACCCCAACTTCGAGCGTCCAGTCGTAATAGCCTAGAAACATAATCATAACAGTGAGCACCTATGAACCAACTGTCGAAAGACCCTCCATTGTTGACGATAGTTGAAGTCATGACAACAAGCTCGGGAAAGACAGGAGCCTGCAAGGCGTGTGGCCACCAGAACAATGAACACAGCTATCATCGATGTAAAGCCTGTGGTAAAGCGAACCAGTGGAAGATATGCCAATCGCGGGCTCACCAGAGATATGTCATTTGCAAAGAATGTCCAACTCGCAAGCCGGGTGGGGGACCAGAAGGTACAGAGCCCGAAGGGTTTTACCGTTAGGGTGACACTGGGATTACAAGCAGGTAGACCGTTCAAAATGGTCGATAGAGGAGGAACGTCAAGCCTGTACTTTGAATCCATTGCCGCTAGGTAGTGTACACTTCCCCACGGTATTCCATGTTGTGGGAATATAAGAGGGAGCAACCGTGTTCACCCTACCTCTGGGTAAGGAGTCTGGTTTTCCACATCGAACCACTTGTCAATATTCCCGTTGCACGGTGTTCCACCTGTCGAATTATTCGCACTTTCATCTTCACATGTGTCGGAATCATCAGTATCCGAGTTGTTACAAATACCACGGATCCAAGGATCGCGGTAGGCATCCTCGGAAGGGATTCCTTCATCGTTATCGAGAACCCATCGGAAAACGCTCACTGTGGCATCAAATGAAGCGTCTTCATCGCGAAGGGCGAATCCTCCGTTGCATACATGTTGTTCGTGGTCGAACGGGACCTCGAGGTGGAATGGAGCGGAACCAGTCTTTCGAGGTGTGACGTTGATTGTACCTCCAGAGTCCAAGTGCCACACACACGACTCGTATCTCCACCAGTGTCTCGAGCATTTCAAATGATTCTGGACCCGAAGGGGGCAATTGGCGGCCAGACACTCTCCGGGAGGCTCCCAAGGCGAAAACGGCCCTTCAGCATAATGGAGATCATCATCGAAGGACGGTGGAAGTCTTCGTAGGCGCCAGCAGTCACTTCGTCGCAAGTACGTACCGGACTCCCTGACGATGCCGTAGTCCCCAGATCCTCCAACGTCCATGAATGATTGTGGGACACCAGTCCATGGAAAAGCATGTCTTTCAAGGGGTGGCTGGCCACTGCGGACTTGTGCGGATATGGTGGGCAGCAAACGGGTCACTGCAGCGGCAATGAAGAGGACTCCCATGGGAGGTGCTCGCCGAGCTCCCATTAGAGCCAAAATCTCGTCTCTGTGACTGTGAACATTCGTGTCATCCACGGCGTCGCATGCATCTTCTAAAGCTTGGATCCAAGGGCTGGCAAGGTTGCTGGAGAGAGATGGATTCCAAAAGGCTCCGCATAAGGTCGAGTTGATCAGCTCATAGCAGCTGCTGAAAGTCATCAGAGATGGCAAACTGCTATTCAAAGATGCTAGATCAAGTCTGGCTGAGCAGTCGAAACCGGGATTGTGTGCCTGTTGAGGTCGAGGTAATCTTAAAGGTGCTCCTAATGCTCGATGAAGAGGGACGAGGAGGGCAACGCCTAAGCTCGCTTCGATTTGCATCCACGGAATTTGGTTCTCGAGGCATAGATCTTTCAAAGCATCTAGCGCTTCAAACGATGTGAGTGGTTTGTTGAGATCACCCTCAGCAGAGGAAACATAAATTTCGGGTACAGATATGGTAAAATCATCTTCCATGGTGAGCGACACTGCCCACGGAGACCAGTGTCGTCCTGCGTTGCTGCGAGGAAGTGTGGGTATGTAACCTGATCCAGGGGTAAGGATAGCACAAAGCCACCGCAAGCGGCGAGAGTCGTTGAAGCCGGTCCGGATCGGAAGGTTGGGGACTTTGTCTGCCGTCAGCTTGGTCGTCGATGGAAAATCACTGTAAACTATTGGTGGATTTGTGGTTCCAAGAGACTCAAGCCATCTCACCGAGAGTACGTAGCACCATGCGAGTGCAAGAACAGATATAATATTGCTGCATTGTGCTGAAGGCGACACAGTCCAACGTTGGAAACAGTCTCCGTTTAGGCTGACAGAGACCGGGGCGGAGCTTGATAACTCAATTCGGGGGCCTGGAATGTCAAGCACGGATCCAGTCACCGAACAGTCTTTCGGTCCATCGATGCTCCATTTCGTAGTCAATGTCGCAAATATCAGGTCATTGAGCTCGATGCTCGATGGTAGAGGAGGTATTCGATCTTGTGCCCAGAGAAGTGTATATTCATGATCCACAAATCCAACCTTCAGCTTTTGTAGCGCGGCTACCCGTTCGCTCTCCCAATAACCTTTCGCAGCAGCTAGTACTCGAAGGATTTCATCCACAGTCGGTTTTAACGGCTGTCGTGGCCAGTTAGTGGTGTTGCTCAAAAGGACATGACAAACGAATCTCCGAACCTTGTTTTGAGGCCAGTCTGAGCTTTCCATCTTGTTACAAAGATGGTTACGACCCAAACGGGTAGTGCTCAACTTTGTGCTGCTGCGACCTGTCCATAGATCATAAACGATGTCTGAGATGATTGTGATGCCCGGCTCGCCACACCTTCCGCCTTAAGTGAGAATCAGTCTTGCGGGCAGAGACTCTTGGCCTGTCTGACAAAGTGCAATGTCGTGGCTGGTGGACTTTCTGACCTTGGCAGTCAGTCATTGATTCCTCATTACTCCATCAATCCCGCCATCCTCCCTGCAACACCCCATTCCTCATATCGGCTCTGACCATCATGGCTGCCGCCGTCCCCCGGTACCGTTGCTTGCATGGACACACCTGGCAGTCTCCGTTCAAGGTCTTCCTGACCAGCACCACGACTCCTAGCACATCGCGAGGGTTAGCCACCGCAAGCGATGATGCCCCCACCAGCACACCTCGGGTACGCGCCACGACCTTCGCGGACAAGCTCAATGCTGGACCCTCCTTTGCCGACTTTGTCTCTGGCAGAGAGCGACCTCTAGAACCGTCGGAAGCATACGAGTTGAAAACGGCGCTGGTTGGGCCGAAAGGCAAGCAAAAACAGATCACGAGATTACCTTCCTGGCTCAAGACGCCTATTCCGGATAGCACGTCGTACAAGAAGATCAAGAACGACCTGAGAGGACTGAATCTCCACACCGTCTGCGAAGAGGCCCGATGCCCGAATATTTCTGATTGTTGGGGTGGCACCTCCAAATCTGCCGCGACAGCGACCATCATGCTCATGGGCGACACTTGCACAAGAGGCTGTCGGTTCTGCAGCGTCAAGACTTCCAAGACGCCGCTGCCACTTGATCCTCATGAACCGGAGCACACGGCCGAAGCACTGTCGAGGTGGGGATTGGGCTACGTGGTCTTGACCAGTGTGGATCGCGATGACCTCGCTGATGGCGGCGCTCATCACTTTGCGAAAACGGTGCGCAAGATCAAGAGCAAGGCGCCAAGTATGCTCGTCGAGTGTCTGACCGGCGACTATGCCGGTGATTTGGATATGGTCAAACTCGTCGCCACCAGCGGCCTAGACGTCTATGCGCACAACGTTGAAACGGTGGAAGCATTGACCCCTCAGGTTCGCGATCGCAGGGCGACTTTCCGACAGAGCCTCAGCGTCCTCAAGGCGGCCAAAGCGGCGAAAGAAGGCCTGATCACCAAAACATCCATCATGCTGGGCTTAGGGGAGACGGAAGAGCAGTTGTGGGACGCGCTCCGCGAGTTGCGCAAGATCGACGTCGACGTCGTCACCTTCGGCCAGTACATGCGGCCGACCAAGCGACACATGGCTGTGCACGAATACGTCACCCCGGATGTCTTTGAGATGTGGAGGCAGCGAGCACTGGACATGGGATTCTTGTACTGTGCCAGCGGGCCCCTGGTGAGGAGTAGCTACAAGGCCGGCGAAGCTTTCATCGAAAACGTTCTGAAGAAGAGGAAGGCTGGCCGGATGGAGACGGCGAATGCTGAGTTGGCCGGTGATATCCCGATTGGTGCCGGCACCGGTGCCGTATGAGATTAGAGAGAGCAGCACAGCAGAAGCCGCTATTTAACATGGATCTATATGCATACAACTCGCCTTTCCGGAGAGATGTGATGATTACACCCATTTGTCCTGTGAAATCTGACCACACTCGTCACCTCCTTCGTCTCCGAATGCGCCATAGCCAGCTCAACGAAAAAGTCCAAAGGTCACCTGCACCTGTCAACGCCATGCAACCCAAGCTCACTCGTCGTAACCATGATCTCGCTCTGTCCCTGGCCGCCGTCCGCACTCATCCACAGGACCCGCACTCTGGGCTCCTCACATCGTCCACGGTTCCCATATGTCTCCTCGGGCCCCCGCTGCCACCTTGGCCACCGGGTCTGCCGAATCCGCCGCCACTGCCGCTGCCGGTATTCCTCCCATTTACACCGGCACCGCCCCATCTCGGACGGTCCTGGTAGGCATTCGGCCTCCCTCGGGTGTTGAATTGCGAATTCTGCGCCGCGGTGTAAGGATCCAGTGACAACAGAGAGACAAAGTACAGGCCGAGGAAGTTGTAGATGTCGTCGAGGGAGCGAGAGATGCGGGCTGTGAGGGGGGGTCTGTTTGAGGTTCAATGTTAGTTAAGCACATAGTCGGATCATAATATTCAACCAAAGGTTAGCGTACCTCTCAAGGACGTTGCCATCGGAAGAGACATATGGGCGTTTCGAGTTTGACGAAGGCGAAGTCATGATGAAGTGATGCCCGGAAGAGTGTGAAATTAGACGGGCGAATTCCAAACCAGAGGCCTGTGATAGATAGAGGAAGCGGTTGTAGATGGCAGTCGTGCAGAGCCGCAGCAGAAGTTAGAAGAACTGGTAGAGTGTATGACCTCGAATAAGCGTGTTTGAGAAGAGACTGGGCCCATACAGCCTTGCATGTGGAGAGGTGTAAAGTATATCACGTGACTACTCGCCTTGGCCAGCTAATGCCAGTCTGGCGATGATACCAAAAATACGAGCATTTGATCCTGAAAGACAGACTTCCTGTACCACCAGGCTGAGAATAGAAGAACCTCAACTGAATAAACCCGACCACCCATGAGAGCATTTCTACTGACGTAACAGTACTCCGTGCTAGCCTTGGACGAAAAATCAAAATCATGATAATGCATTATACTCTTGCCTGGAATGCTTTCGAAAGGCTGACGCGCAAGTGCTCCAGTCCTCACTCCATTTCCACTGGCGCCTGCGATGCCGGTATGTTCTCATGGTCGCCTGTCGGCACCGTTCCCGCCTCCCTTTCTGCCACGACCGAGTGTCCATCTCTACTTGGGAGTTCGGCGGGCTTCGGTGCATCACCTAATTCGGCCACTTGGCTTGAGATGCGGCCGTGTGTGGGCAGACCGTCTTTCTCCGGCACACCAGGCGTCATGGCCTGCCGACGGTGCTGAGCACGGGTCCGGAAATAAATGGCAGCAGCGCCAATGATTGATACGCCGGCGACGGCAGCAATCACAATACCCGCAATGGCGCCATCGGAGAGCCCGCTGCTGTGATGGCCGCTTGATGTGGCCAGTGGTGGCGTGGCCGGCGTCGTGCTGCTGGGGCTGGGAGTGGTCGAGTTTGTGGTGCTGCTAACGGCCTTGAGGGCAAACACTTGACCGAGGGCGGAGTTGGACCAGCCATCGTCGGGCTGTGTCTTGGTCGCACCGCCAGAGGGTCTAATAATCAATCAGCTCTATGATTTCCCAGAGGGAGAGAGGGTGTGAGACTGACGTTCCCCCGATTTTAGCTACCACCAGGTCTGGAACTTGATAGGGTGGTGCAGCGGCATCAAACACACTGCCCCAGCCACTGCCATTCGTGTTGATCGTGGAGAGGTCCATTACGGCCAAACTCTTCGTCTCCCAGTCGCAGTCGGAGGAGATATTGGTGGACTTCCCTCCACCGCCCACGGTAATCATCTGTCGGGGCGGAACAAAATGGCAGGTGATGGACCAGCGCGCGTCTTTGCCCTGAAAGACATTGACCCAAGTAAATGATGGCAAGCTGAGCACATAAACGTCATCAAAAATTGTTCCATTGCTGCGTCCACCGTAAAGATAGATGTTTGCGCTGCTGTTGTCTTGGGCCGGGGCCGAGATAAGACAAAAGTCGGTCCGAGGATCTGGCGCATTGCCGGTGGCGGTCTGAGTATACCAGACGTTCTTCTGAGCATTGGATGTGCTGACATCGTTGAGATCCACCGTGCTCACATCGAAGACGGCGATTTGATCCATTGACAGCAGTCCGTCCGCCGTCTGACCACCGATCAGGACGAGCAGGCCCGAGTCGCCAAATGTATCGACATAGACCATACCGGCACCTTGGCGGTTGCTCTTGACATCGGAGGGGACGGTCACATTCTTGACGTTGTTGGACGTCATGTCGAGGACGATCATTCCACCCAGACCGACCGTATCGTTGCCGAGTGATTGAGTACTGTTGGCCGTCCCGCTGTCAATCTGGCCGCCCACATAGAAACCCAGACCGTGTGTGGGTGACTCGGCGTTTGCACCCCAGGAGGGAATGGTAATGCCAGTTTCCAAGGTGTTGACCGCGGCCCATATCTCCTGCTGGAGATCATATGTCCAGAGGCCATACTCCGTGGTCGGTGGGATTTCGAAAGATGGATAGGACTCGTTGAAGCCCGAGGTCGTCCCGCCGAACGAATACAGAGTGGTGGCGTCATCTTGACCTCCCCAGAGCGAACCATCGTGCACATTGACGGGAAAAGTCATTCCAGCGACGGTACCACTCTCCTCTTTGTTCGTGCGGCTGATCGACACGTTGGTCTTCCAGTCCCATGAAGAGGTCATGTCGACGGTGATGAGGTCCGTATCTGCACGACGTGATTAAGAATGGCTCTGATGCAAGCATTGAGAAGCTCACTGATGCCGGATGTGATTGTGCTCCAGTCTTGCTGGCCATCGGGGCCAAGGTCGACATATGTCTCCAGGCCGCCATTGATGTATAATGAACCATTCTTCAGCAGAGCTATCACCAGGTTAGCCACGACCAATGTCGACGATAAAGTTCTTCCGACAGCTATGTCCAATCCTCCTGCAGAAATTGGTGACCGGATCTAAAGAGGACCCAGCCTCCGCCAGGGGGTTGAGAGCGAAGAAAAGCAGCAAAATTGTGGAGCCTTGTCTCTGCACAGAACGAGAAGACATTATGGCAAGATCAACGCACAGGAACGTGACACTAAAGAAAGCCCAGGTAGAAAGAAAAAAAAAGTAGGCTAAAGGTCAGTCTCCAACAGAAAGTCAGAGTGGTAGATGTGATCGCCGGTCGCGAATGTGCCCAAGACTAAGCCATTAGAGCCTGAGGCTCAGCCCTTCATTTCGCGTGTAAGCCCTAGCGCCATAGAAAAGTAATTTGAGCAAGGGATCCTGGGACTAGCACACAATCGCTGAAGACCAATCAAGCCTAGGCCATCTATCCTTCTGTGCTCTGCTGGATTTGAGATGTTCTGTTTGATCTTGACCGATTATGAGCTTGTCAGCTTACAGTGGCCTCGAACGCATCCATCGTAGTATCGAAGATTGGTCGACGGCCATAAGAAGCCCTTTCCGCGGAAGTAGACACGAATGGGACTGAATAATAGCTCAAAGCCCGGATCAGGCTGAAGAGTGTGGCGCGCTCACACAGCAGGGCTGGTTGTCACTGGGTCAAGTGGCGGGGGAAACCCTGAGGATTCAGAACTGAGCGGCATGCTAGTCGAAAGTCAGTTGGCACATAGCATTGGCCCCTGAAGAAATTCTCGACGGCTATAACGATGCCCACAGGCGACAGCCGTTGATGGAAGTTTCTTGCTTGGCCAAAGGACAAGCAATGTGCTGGTCGAAGGACATGTGACAGCGAGTCACGAGCGCGTCCATGCGCCAAGGCGGGTGATACCGCCCTCTGTTTACTTATCTGACGTCGTGGACAGCAGCCATTCCACAACCTCGTCACGGTCGGCCGTTCCTGGCTTGGTTGTCATCCTCTTCAGAGATTTTGTTGTCCTGTGTACTCTCATACCGACAAGACAATCAGGATGGCGACTCGGCGTCGTCGGTCAGCTCGCCAGAACAAGGCAGCACAGCATCAGGTATGCCACTTCGCCGGCCATTTTTGGGGCGACGCTATCGAAGTGCACGATCTTCGGCCCATTCGGATAACTAATTGAACTTTCCAGCGCTCTTCACCTCGAAAGGCACCGCTACCTTCTTCCTCTCTTCCGCTGTCCTCCTTGGTCGAAAGAGATGGCACTCCCGATGGGGGTGAACAGCACTCGATTGACGATGTGCTGGCCACTCCGGCATCTTCTGCCACCATTCAGGAGCAGCTCTCCAAGCTCTCGGCTCTGAGAACGCCCAAGACGGAGCCGCGGCCAGATCGTGGAGAAATGCACCCCGAGCTGGTGCACCAGACGACGACCAAAGCGCCCGACTCAGGTCTTAGGTTTGGCTTCGTCGACGTGCCTGCTAAACCTCTGACGTCTCTGGCCAGCCTCCAAAACACTCCTTCCAAGTCGCATTCAGCTCTCCCATTCCTTCTGTCGTCTCCCACTTTCGACTTCCGATCGGGTTCTGAATTACCACTGAGCAGCGAGGCGCAAAAGCTGATGGAGAACGTGAGGAAGGACGCTGCACGGATCAAAGTGCAGATACAAGCGGAGAAAGCTGCTCAAGAAAAGAAGGATGCTGAAGCTGAGCAGATGTTCAATGGTACCAACGCATCAGGGAGAAAGATAGCGAAACCCAAAAGCCGGACGGGGAGGTTCAGTGGAGCCCACATGGCACAATTCAAAAAGATGGATTCAATTGAGAACCACCCATCATCTTTCAGAGCGAAACCTGACTTCACCCGGCCGACGACACACGCCTTGAAGCGTACTGGCTCCCGGGCAGGACTCGACGAACCTGAGCGACCGAAGACTGCCGGGAAGGGGACCCCGGGACGAATTCCTCCACCGTTCCTTGGTAAGGCGACGTCCGTCAGTCCTTTCAAGTCCATTCCATCAATCTCGGATCGTGACGGGAGTGCCACGACAGCCAAGCGCGTGCGTCGTTTGGAGCCTCAAGATTCTACCGCGAGTCGGCCACCGGTGCAGCCACAGCCTCCTCGGTCCACCGCTATCCCGCAACCAAGTTCCAGCCGGTTTTTGTCGCCCACCAAGGCATCAATGGCGAGAGCTGTCGCCACTCAACCACTTCCATCTTCGCCCAACAAATCGTCCGCCTTATCGAGGACCGATGGTGGCGACAAATTATTCAACAAGACCTCGTTTGATGCCTCGCTAGCCCAGCAAGCTTTATCACATGATGTGCCCTCGGCCCCCGGCCCATCAAGGCTACCTCCTCGCGTTGAAGGCACGCAGCTTGAGAGACCATTACCTGCCCTTCCTGCTGACGTTTCACAAAATCTGGAGACGACCAAGCCTTGGCTGCAACGCTCTCGATCCACGACGGAACTGGCAGATCCTGCCAAGTCAGGAGGTTTCAGTTCCAAGCTTCCAACATTTTCTGGATTGAAGTCGATTCTCCGCTCCGCTCGGAAATCCTGTGGGACCTCTTCCTCCGGTATTCATCGTTCTCCCACCCCCAAACGTCCCAACACGGCGACATCAGCCACCGGCTCTGTCAAGAAAGTCGACTTCACTCCGAGTGTCAAATCCAGATACGCGGTCAAGCTGGCGGCAGGGAGTCCCAGCCCCGCCAAGCTCCCACACCTAACGCCGGCAAAGCCCGCGACGCCCTTTGTCCCCTTCGATCCAGCCGCATATGCCGTTGAGGACGATGGCGATGACAACTGGGAGGGGGAGGACGACACTGAAAATGAGGTGATGTATCCAACTCTGCCGGAATTAACGCCACCTCCAGCCGTATCCGTGGGCAAGACTTTTAGCGAGATGGCCAAAGAGCACAACCGCCGCGAGTCCAAGGAGTTCAAATCGATATTCACGACATTACACCATCCGTCGCGGCCGACTCCTCCGTCCACGCTCCCGTCGGTCGACACGGTCGCCAACAAGACAAAGCCCACCACTCATGCTAACAAGGTTGTGAGATCACCCCACCATCCCAACTTGTCGAAGCCGTCACCATTCACAATCCGCCGGGTCCGTGCTTCCGGAGTCACAGATATCGTACAGCCCTTTGAAGATGCAGATATCAAGACGGTGCCGCATGGTCTTCCGGGCAAGAAGCGCCGCCGCGAATCTGCCATGGGGCATGCACAGCATGAAACAGACGAGGATGAGGAGGATACCAAGGAGAATCGCCGCATGTCCGTCACGCCCTCTATCCCAGGTCGGTGGGAAGATACCATTCTGGACGAAGGCGAAGGCAGCAACCACGACGACGACCAACATAGGCGAAAGCGGGCTCGCATCGGTAAGAGTGAAGAGCCTGCTTCGCAGAAGGGAGAAGTCAAGAAGCGAAATGCGGCGCGGCAAGCTGCTGCAAACACTGCGAGACAGAGGAAGAGCCAGGGGATTCTGAGCTTGAGCCGATTGAACATGCTGAGCCGACCAAAACAGCGAGGATGAGCAACGTCATTTTTCCGCTCCAGCATTGCTTCTTACTCGAGCAGAGACATCAGCACATCGAGCAGAAGAGATATGGTCGAATTTGAAGAAGACGCCTCAAATGGATATGTTCATCGGACGTTGGTCAACAGTGTACGGCATCGACGGCCCCCGTCTGACTTTGTTCCTGTATTAACAGTTTCGGATTTGGGACATGGTTTGGTTCCGAGTAAGTCTTGGAGACCGTGATGGATGGATTCCTATTCGGCGTTTATCGATCAGGAGTTGCCCGTCCTATGTGATGACTTGATGAATACAGACAGCAGAAAAACGAAGAAGTGAGCTGTTTACAACGTCAACTGTGCTTTGAATGCTTCACGTGTTGTGATATCAAAATTCGAGGTCCATTGACCTGCAGCGCAGTGATTTGACTGTCCTTGTCTTCACATCCACTGCCCGCATATCTCTTTATTCCCTTCCTCCCTGAGCCGGCCGATGAGAATTTTGAACTTGCACTAATAACACATGGAGAGACAGGGCCTTGCAACTTGAGACTTGAAATCTCATTGAGCCCTGAGCTGTCCGTTTGACGACGCCACTTATTCATTTTCATGCCATGCTCGAATCACATCCACGTGCTGACCCTGAATGAATCCGCTCTCGACCACATATATACTATACAGGACAATTATATCTTGGTCGTGTGGCTACTCCTGTGCTTGACGTTGGTCTTGCTCTGCCCGTCCGCGACGCCACTCACTGCCGACTGATGGACCCACTACCGATTGATCGACTCCATTCACCAGCCTGACAGACAGAATAATGACAAAGGCAATCGTAATTATTTTAGTCCAGCCTTTCTGGCCAGCCTCCGTTAATATACAGCTTCAAGCAAATAAATAACTCCAAACACAAGGAAGGCAATTGCGCCACCCATGGTCACTTGGACAGGTCAGTGTCATGCAATTCGGCGGAGGATAGGAGACACAACATACCAGTCTTCAAACTGACCCGGCCGGCAATAGCCTTTCCACCCAAGACAGCGGCACTAGTACAAATGGCATGCCCCCCTAATGCGCCGACCGTAACCCACCAGTAATCCTGGCCGGCCGCCATTGCGATGGTCGCAATCTGGCTTCGGTCACCCCACTCACCGAGGAAAGTCATCACAAAGGTCTGCACCCAGGCCGGACTCAAAAGGAGTGAACATAGGTTGTGTACTCCAGCCAGGAGATTCTCAATCATGGACGACCGTGACGGGGACACGTCGCGAGAGGACGAGCTGGACGGACTCTCGGGCGGAGAAGGGAGCCGGCCGACCGTGTGCTTGCGGCCAGCGGCACGTCCTGACTCGAGGACGTATGGGGAGATGGAAGAGCGACGCCTCGACATGCGCCGCTGCTGGTGTTCCTTTTCTTCCAATTCCATTTCCACTTCTTTCATCTCTTCGCTCACGCCGTCATCGGGGCTCATTTTACGTGCTTCTAGTAGCATCTTGACTCCAAAAACAAGGAAGAGGCCCGCAGCGGCGAAATTGGTGATGGCCTTGGGAATCAGGGTCGGCACCGCGTGGCCGAGGACGGCCGAGAGGACGGTCATGGTGATGAGGGCCGAAAAGGCGGCCGAGAAGACGACGAGTCGATCATGACGCATGGCCATGAGTGCGGCAACGAGGAAGGTCTTGTCGCCAACCTCAGAGAAGATGATCATCGTGAAGGACAGAAGGAGCGAGTGCAACGGTCGGATGACCGCACTCTGCTCCTCTTTGGACGTGTTGGGCTTCGATGCTGTCTCCAAAACCCCGCCAAATATTGTGCTGTCTTTCGTCGGCGACGACGGATTTTGTGGGAGAGGGATGTCATGAGGTTTCTCCGGGAGATCAGTGGGAACCTGGTGCCAAAGATTAGCAGAACGCGACGCGCTGTAGCCAAACCCGTCTTACCGCAAGAGGCTTCTTGGCCTCGTCCTCCACGACAGGAGGGACATCCAGCCCACCGTCAGCGTTTTTCATCGTCTCCGCCTCACTGTGCGGCAGAGGTCTGGCATCTTTCGGCGGGTCGGGAATCTTGTCCACGGGCTTGGTGTCTTTGGACTTTTCCGAAATTCCCCCTTCGACTCCTCTGGTTCCTTCAACGGGAGCTTTCCTGCTTCGATCGTCCATGACTCCATCATTGGATTGCGGGAGGTCTTTGTCTGAGAACTGCTCTTTGTAGGATGGCGTCAATGGCGTCTCTACCACCTCGTCTTCGCCCGTTTCCTGCGTCTTCTTCCGATTCCGCTCTGCGCTCGTCTCGACGAACGGTCCCTCGTGTGGCATGCCATCCTTGCCATCAACAGGAGCGTGTTCTGTGCCCACTGGCGAAGCCTTGCCCACCGTCGCGTCGGCGACTTCCCCCAGCTGGCGGGATCCCTGCAGGTTCTTCACAGGACTGAGACCTTTGGGAACGGCTCCAGACTGAAGAGCATCACAGGACACCAGACCAGTCAGTAGAAACAAAAGAGAGAGTGTTGTACGCCGTCGTCTAATCTTCATGGCTCTCTCGTGGTGTGTGGGGGTGTAAAGGACAGATCGGGGTGAAAGAGGACAGGCCAGGATCAGTGATTCGGGGATAGGTCAAGTCGATGTTTTCCAAGGATAAAGTAACCGATCAGTAGACGAAATGGAAAGGAGGGTTAGCAGTCTCTGCTGCGCCGAATAATCCAGGCGAAATAGGTTTGTTGGGTGGAGTGCAGCTTGCGACTCCTTTCCCACTCCTTTCCTCTTAACCTGGGGGGCACTGCCCAGTCAGCCTGACAGTTGCCGCAGATCCTGACGTTGGGTCTTTTGGCCTTGGCACTCCAGATCATTTTCCAACGCGTGGCCCCGTTCTAATTTTAGTCTTTGCTTTGTTAAATGTCGATAACCATTCACACTCGGTAGATCTTGCCTCGAACGATGCCAAAAGAAAAGGTAGGACAGCCACCACCGAGGCCAACATGGACATATGTAACCTCGCAGCATAGAAACGTAGACGCGACACCGAATCGCCGGCACACGGGCATAACGATGGAGTCGATACCTCCAAGCCCAGTGCTGTTTTCCTGCCAACCGGTGGCAGAGACTACACCTTGAGTGTCGCTCTTCCCGGAAGCATCATCGCCAATGCCAAATCCCATGACCAGAAGACGTATCTAGCAGGCACTCTTGCCCGTGCACTGGCCGTCTTTTGCGTGGATGAAATCATCATTTTCGACGATGAGGGAGAGCCGGCGCCAGAGCACCAGCATCAGCACCAGGACAATAGAGGGACGGTCTCCTCGGTGGCCGACGGTGAATACACCGCATTTTCAAATCCATGCCATTTCCTGGCGCACATTCTATCCTACCTCGAAACGCCACCCCATCTCCGCAAGACACTGTTTCCCATGCATCCCAATCTGCGGACCGCGGGGACATTACCCAGCCTCGACATGCCCCACCATCTGCGCGCCAATGAGTGGTGCGAATACCGTGAAGGTGTCACGACACACTCTTCCCCAGCGGGGACCGTTGTGGACATCGGCTTGCCTGAGACGACGCTCCTGCGAGACGTGGAAATTCCACCCAAAGCTCGCGTGACTGTGAAGCTCGACGACAACAACCGGTCTTCTTCATCCACTGCTGAAGCCGTCTCGCCCAGTACACCTCGGGAGGCAGCAGGCTATTACTGGGGCTACAGCGTTCGGCGGTGCTCCAGTCTATCAAATGTCTTCACTGAGTCCCCTTTTGACGGCGGCTACGACCTCTCGTTTGGGACTTCGGAGCGCGGAACCGCCTTATCCTCGATCCTGCCCCAAGGCACGCCCTCCTTCAAACACATGCTTATCGTATTCGGAGGCGTATCGGGTCTCGAACTCGCGGCGCGAAACGACCCTGAGTTGCAACGTATGGACATTGGTGGAAGCAACGTGAGCGAACTGTTTGACCATTGGGTCAACGTCCTGCCAGGGCAAGGCAGTCGCACCATCAGGACGGAGGAAGCCGTGTGGCTAGGTCTGATGGGCCTGAGGAATGTGGTTGAGAACAACAGTGCGAATGGCTGAAGAGCCTCGAGCATCAAGAGGCGATTGAATGAGATATGGCTCCTCATGGATCCGTCAGCGGACAACAATTCGAAGAGGCTGCAATATCGCATGATTGGAACGAACAACACAAGCAATGGGGCAGAACGGTGGTCAATTCCTCGCTAGACCCGGGCAATGGCATCAAGATAGGGTGGCAGAGGCAGCATCATGGATCTCAAAGTCCCCATTTGGCTGCTCAGCACAGACCGAAAAGGTCGGGTCCATCCGATTGTAACTGCGCCGACGACTGATGAGGAGCAATGACAAGATCTAGCTGCATGGGATATCGAGAATGGGTCCACCAAGTCCACAACAAGATCACTCCCACTCCGGTTTTAATAATCACTGTTCTATATGCTTTTATGAATGCCAGAAATTAAAAGGGGCACGACCGTGCATGTTCCTCGGTAAGGATGCGGTTTGCCTTTTTTAACCGATCTCTAAACAGCACCAACACAAGGCACACATGCAACGACTCGACTTGACACGACTCCCGAGGCGTGGCGGGCGCCCACCAGAGTCAAATGTCACCAATCGCGAGCCGTGGCATCGGCTTGTAGAATTAAAAGTGCATATGAACAGGTTATCTCCGAAGGCTGAACTTGAAGGGTATCAAGAGCAATGAGGCTGAGGGAAGGGGTCACGTTAGTGAGGTTCCAAAGTCGACGTTCTGGAGGGAATCTGTTGCGCAACAGGTCGGAGCTGAGAGGCCGATTTTTTGATCCCAGGCTGCCTCGAATTCTGTCTTGAATATCAGAATCATGGGACATCGCTAGTGACGGCGATGGTGGTGACGGTGGTGACGGTGGTGATGGTATTGACGGCGGTGGTGGTGCCGGTGATAGTGACAGCGGCGGCAGAACTCTGAATGCCTTGACGATAGCGGGAGCGTCAAACGGAAAAAGTCCCACGTCTCAGGTGCTCATGTCTGGCCTGGCACATCTTTTTCCAACTAGAGGTGGAACGGCATCTATCGGAGTTCTAACCAGGAACAGTAACCTTTTGCTTCTGCCCGGTATCGACATTGAACTGGTAGACCTCGCTCAAGTCGATCTGATGCATCTCAGGCAGGAACTTGCATCGAGGTATGTCGCAGGTGGCGCCTCGAGGACACATGTGGCCGAGGGTGCAATCAGGGTCTTTGCAGAACGGATCCCGGCATGCCGACGTCCTTGCTTTGTTCCGGAGTGTGTCCAGTTGTAGTGGAGTGAGGACTTCGGAGTGATCCCAAACACAGTTGTTCCCATACTGACAATAACCTTTCAAGTAGTGGTTGTTGCAGAGACGGGTCTTGGACGTATACAGAACGTTCAGATAGTCCTTGTCACATGGCACCGGTGGGTCGAGCCGTTGGCCGTACCGATTTTGGTAGATCACTCGTGATGGACGCTGGATTGGCGAGACATTCGATATGCTCTGACCAGCACCGTTGGGGGCGGCCGGTCTGGGGGTATTCGCGCTCGATGGTGTGGCGATGGGTGGAGATGGCCGGTCCCTCACCACAATGGCTGGATCCGGGGCTGGTCTCTTCACCCCTGCCGTCGTGATATTGCCGCTACTCACAGTGAGGTTGCTGACCACGATTTTGTTCGGTCTGAAAATTTGCGGAAAGGATGACACGCAGAAGCTCTCAGCCACTCTGCGCAGGTCGTATGGAAAGGGTGGCCCTTCGAGCAGCGTAATGTGCTGGTTTTTGCCTTGAGCGGGCGAGAATGTGGAAAGGAAGCCAGCATAGCTGCTGTCGGCGGACCCGGCGAAGAGGACGTGCTTGCAGTGGCGGTTGCGGTAAAAGAGCTCCAGGTTCGCTGGGCCCAGTCAGCTCCACACTCGGGCAAAGCGAGGACTCAACATGCCTTTCATCTTCGAATCAGCGGCCTCCTTCTGATTGCCGGCATCAATAAAATCGGACAGCGGATGACTCTTGCTGAAGCCGGTCATGAAAAGCTCAAACACGACTTCGTCGGGGATGATCTTGGCGGCTTTATACGTCCTGCTTAACCCACGTGAGTTTGAGAAAACCCGGATAACGATGCGATCATCTGGGTGGTAGTTTGCATTGTTATTCTTGTGGTAATCCTGAACCGCTGCACGCAGCCGTTTTCCAACGACCTCACCCCCTTCCATGCCTTTCGAGACGAGGTCATCGAGGAACTAGGAACGGCAAGTTAGTAGGGCCGTACGAGAGATTCGTGCACATTTTGCCGCCGGAGAGGCGGTTCTTCGATCATACCGGCATGCTATCTCCGTCGACGAGGACGAGGACGAATCGATCGCAGTCCTGCAAAGGGTCAGTCGCCTGCCAAGGTAAAATCCCGACAAGCTCTCAGCTGTTCACCATCGAAGTCTCCAGGCTCGCTTTTTCTGCTTGGGCCTGGAGCATCTTCTGGTAGTACGTTCGTGAGGTATCTTTGGCCATGTCAAGTTCATTCTTTGTCTCATCTCGCTCTTTGGTAAGTGACTCGACATTAGCCAGAAGTTCCTAAATCGACATTAGATGAGACCGGCTGGGGACGGGTGGCAAAACCATGCCTCGAGCAGGGCGTTTCGGGCAGCATCGTTCCGCTGTGCTTCCTCCACCCGCGTCCTGAAAGACGCCATCACGGAGCTGGAACGATTCCGGTGGAATATTCAAGTCATGAGGCCGATGCACAGTTAGGGGATGAAGGAAGGAGAGAGCAAACAAGAAATATCATTTTGCCAAGACGCCTCCTTGGCATCTCAAGTCCGCCACTCTCACCTTCAACTGAGCAAAAAGCTCTCCACAACTGACAAATAACGGACAACCCAAACTCAAATGAGACGCTCACGGAACTCCAGGCGCATCATTTATATCCTCGTTGCACCTAAAATCAAGCCAGCACCCCGATGGGTTCGGTCCACAGTTTCCTCCTCCTCCCCTCTCCTCACAGAATCCTCACTCGAATCCTTCACCTTATCATCTTACTCACACTGTAACCACTTTTGTAATTCTGGTGTCAACCCTGTGCATTTCGTCGTTGAACCAGCAGCTCGTGCCTCTGCGGTCACAGTCTGGCCCTTGCATGCACCGATGCCCCGCCACGCAATCCGGGTCTTCACACCGGATTGTCTGACAAGGACTCAGGCGAGCAATGAATCGAAGGGCATCCAGCTCGGCGGCCGAAAGCTTGCCTTCGTGACTGTGGGTGCACTGGACGTAAGTGCATCTCGACAGGAAGTGGCGATTACAGAGTTTTTTGGGCTTTAAGTTGCTGACAAGCATTCGATCTGCCCGTACAGGCTGATCCACTCTCTGGCCCTGGCTGTTTTTGAAGATTTTCCGGGCAGGCCGTTCTTGCTGGTTTACCGTGTCGCCGGAACTGACAAGGAAAGTCTCATCAACGGGGCCGCCGTTAGGCTCCGATGTCACAGACGATCCCTGCCTTGCTGTCGATGCATACGTTACCGAGGGAGATCTGGATGGACGACTGATCTGATCATCTCGAAACGAGACCTTCCCTGTCAATATTTTCGTGTCCCGAAAGAGCATGGGGAAGGATGTGCACTCGAACTTGTGCGCCAATTCTTCAAGCTTACTGGCGAACGGTAAGGATTCAAGGAGAATCACTCGGGAGCCGACTTTCTTGGTGGGACTAAATTGACGGAGAAAGCCAGCATAGCTGTTATCACCGGATCCGGCAAACAAGATGTGTTTGCAGTGGCTATTGGTATAAAATAACTTCATCGTTTCTGGCGGGCGTGTCAGATGCTTGCGACCCCCATTGTGAGAGAGACTGCACACCTTTGATTTTGGTATCGGCGGCTTCCTTGTCATCCCCAGCGTCGACATATTCACACAGGGCATATTCCTTGTTGAAGCCTTGGACGAATTGGCGAAGACTGGCTGACTCGGTCACAATCTTTGCATCCAGGTAAGTCTTGCTCAGGCCGGCCAAATTGGAGAAAACCCGAATGACAATTCTGGTGTCAAGAGAGAAGTCGTCCATTTTTTGGAAATACTCGTAAACAGACTGCCGTAAATCTCGGGCTGCGTCATGGCCACCGGCCACGCCCCGTCGAACATATTCATCACGAAACTACCCCGTCAGCTTCGATCTTTTATGGCAGGGGGAGTCTTTTCATTCTCACCTTTGAGTCGTCGCCATCCACCAGGACCAGAACAAATGGATCGCAGTCCTGTACCATTTTAGTCTCTCCAGGTTCACTGACAAGAAAAGAACAGTACCATTCTTTTCTGCATCTCACTGATTTGCAGCCGAGCCGAGCTCAGGTCATCCAATTGTTTCTCACATGTGTACCGGGATAACTGCAACTGCTGCTGGACTTCATTTCGTTCCACGGTCAATGACCTGACTTGATTCATGAGTTCCTACAATACAGGCTCAGCGTCGACCGTGAGATTTTTGGGATGAGAGATTACCTTTATGAAGTCGTTTTTAATCTCGTCTGCCTGCAAGACGGATTGCCATTTTTCATGCAGTATTTCCATGGTCGATGGTGCCGTAGTATCGGAAGATCGGAATGCAACTTCTAGGCTCTGATCAAGGAAGGGAAGAGAAATAAATGGGATGGATGAATGAATAAATAATGTCTCCAAGACGCAAGGCAGAAATCACTAGTCCCTGCGGCCTTCTCTTAACCATGGCGCCTAGATGACTTCCAACAAATTGCAAGACACCAGCGCAGCAGGCTCGCCTGACGTTGCGGAGTGGCTTCGTGTCACAGGTCTGCTGCTTCAGGTACCACCATGGGCCTTTACACGGCCTGTGAGACCTACACCACCTCGAATCTCCATGGTCCGACATTCCAAAGTGATGCCGCACGGCTGGGGGAGACAAGGCTGAAGTTCCAATCACATTTTAGCGCCGGCCATCAAATGGCCACGTCAAACAGACAGGGCGCAGTCGTACCCGACCCCACTCATTATCACCGGTTTCCTAAAGGACGATCTCCTAGTCGCTGTTGCAGTTCTGAAATGCAGTTACTGGGAGCCTTGGATTCTTGGAATTTTACGAGCCAATTCAAATTGACGAACTGCGGAAGGCAAGCAGAGGAATATCTCCAAGGACCTTGGAAGGACGACTTTCTAAGATTCAACATTCACAAATCGGCCTGGTCATCAATAAAATTATTTACGCACGTCGCTCGGCCATGCAAAGGTCCAAACTGGCAACTGTTCAAGTCGATTTCTCCAGAAGAACTCCATCCAGTTTGATGCCTCATTCAGGAGGTCAAAATCTTCAAGCACGGTGGCGCCTTATTAAGTATCCCTTTTCGCTCTATTCGAGAAAATCCATCTTCTCGGGACCAAACTTGCCCAAAATCCATCACGCCCAGGCATTGGCCTGTGGCTGGCCATCAGAAATCTGGCTGACAGGCACCGCAGTGGGAACTCGTGGTTGCCCATCTGAGATCTGACTTACTGGCACGGGAGTGGGTGCCTGCGGATGGCCGGTAGGAGCTTGTGGTTGACCGTCTGAAATCTGGGTGACGACCGGTCCGGTCGCAACAGGCGCTCCGCCGTAGCTGGTGGTTGGGCTCCCACTGGTTTCCGGTAGGCTTGGGGAGCCTGCTGCACCGGCGGAAAGGGTTCCCGAAAGAGGTAGATTACGGCTGGATGCTCCGACATAGATGGTTGGATTGCTCACCTCGACCCAGTTCTGGCTTGCGGTGTCCCAGATGGATACGTCACGTCTGGTCAGCTCGGCCGTGAATGTTGCACTGGCACCAGGGGCAATGGTCAGACGGTCAAACCCCCGAAGGACTTTTGGAGGTTCGCCGTCGCCCAGAGACACATAAAGCTGGGCGACCTCGTCGCCAATGACGCCACCCGTATTCGTGATGGTAGCAGTGACCGCGGCGACAATCTCGTAGAGGCCCGGATTCCCTCCAATTCCGCCTCCCGCAGGGAGGATGGGCTGGGAAGATCCGTCCTGGGCTCCTGCTGGGATATATTGATCGGCCGGCTCCCCATAGTCAGGATCTCCCGAAGACGCCCGTAGATCTGTCGAATTCAAGTATGGATAAATGTAAGAGTGTGGGCGGTAAGGGATGGTGGCGTTGGGGAATAGATACTCTGATGTGTTATTGCTGAAGCTGCCGAGGACGGGAGCGGGCCCCGTCTGGCCAGAACTCGGCACGTACGGGGCGGGATTCCCCAGGGTGATGACCAGGTTGGAGTACTCGAAGGTGGTATAGCTCAAGCCAAAGCCAAACTCATAGATGGGGTCGATGCCATTGGCATCAAGATAACGATAGTCAGTGAAGACTCCTTCGCTAAACGTGTCTTGAGGGGCGTTGAACTGGCCGTTGTTGGGCTCGTATATGACATCGGTTCCGTAGTCGGCCCGGTTCCGAGCAATCGTGAACGGTAACTTCCCGCCAGGGTTAAGGTGGCCGTACAGAACGTCGACAATGGCGTTGCCGCTTTCCTGGCCAGGAAGTCCCGCCCAGATGATGCCGGTGACGTTCTCGTTGTCATACCATGCCGAAACATTGACGGGGCCGACGGTGTGCAGGACCACGATGGTGTTGTTGTTGTAGGTGGTGACATTGTGAATGAGTCGGTCGGCATTCTCCCACAAGGACAAGTTGTTGCGGTCGCCGGTGTTGCCGTCGATGGTGATGAAGCCTTCTCCTGAATCTGCATTGGCAAAGACCAGCGCCACGTCAGCTTGTGACGCCACGGCCTGGATCTGAGAGTCGGCCGAGTTTTGAAGGATGGCAAAGACCTCGCCGTCGGTTTGGGTCAGGACGTAGTTCTGGATCGCCTGCTCTGGCGTCACCAAATATGGGAACTCGGCCGTGCCGCTGCCGTATCCCATGGCGAGGGTGCCATTGTTGCAGTCGCGGTTGGGGCATCCGTTGGCACCCCATGGGTTGCTGCCCGCGTCATAGCCAAAGATCCCCACTTGTCTCTCCTTGCCCGTGAGCGGGAGGCTACCCGTATTCTTGAGCAAGACATTCGACGCTTGACCCACGGCCCGGATGACGGCGGCATGTTCACCCCGGACATCAACATGCTCGTTGACAAGACCGATGGGAGATTGAGGGTCGGCCGCGTGAATTTTGTCGTACGTATTCTCACTCCACTGGTGAGGCGGTCAGCGGTGCCACCAGCGTTTGACTCGGACAGGAAGACTCACCGCATAGAAGTTGGTGGGCACGTAGTGCGTGTCGCGGCCGACGTAGTAATACGCCGCCATGATTCTGGTGGCCATATCGTCCAGTCGCCACTCTGGCAAGGTCCCGTTGAGGACGGCAACGGTCAAATTGGTCCCCCAGAACGTATCGCCGGTGTCGAACAGGGTATCGCCCGGCATGGTCATGTCCAAGCCCGCAAAAGCGGTGCCCACACCCGAGTGCTGTGCTTGCCAGTCTGACATGACGAAACCCTGGAATCCCAGTTCGTTCTTGAGGAGATGATTGAGAAGATACGAGTTGGCGCAGGAGTAAGAGTTGTTCACTTGGTTGTACGAGCACATGACTAGGTCCTAGTCAGCTTGTCATCTTGGTGGAGTCGAGCAAGGAACAAACTCACTGGCACCGGTGCCCGCTCGGACAGCGTCGGCAAATGGCCATAGATAGAGTTCGTGCAGCGTCTTGTCCTCGATGTTGGAACTGATGGACTCGGTGATGTCGTATCCATAGCCCTGAGACTCTCCGACCTGGCGGAAATGCTCCTGCTCGTTGCCAATGTAGTGCTTCGTACATGCAATGACGCCGGCACTTTGGATCCCCTGGACCGTGGGCGCGATCAAGGCGCCAGTCAAGTATGGATCGGGGCTGAAGCCTTCCTGTGATCGCGTCAGCACACGGGATGTGGCTTCTGATCAGAGACATCCATACCCAATTTCTCCCACCTTCCGGCGAACGTCCCAGAGGACCACAAACAGGGCCGAGCTGCACATCGACACCCTTTCCTCGGTGTTCCTCGCCCATGGCCTGGCCACGAGCAAAGGCAAGACTGCGATCCCAAGTGGCGGCCACGTTGACACCGCCGGGAAAAGCCGAAACATAGTCGGCTTGCCAGCTGTCAGTCCCAGATGAAATCAGACCACCCGCACCAAGACTTACCATTGCGGACACCCAATGGCGAGTCCTGCATGCAGAGAGCAGGAAACCCGATTCGGGGAAGGGCTCCAACATTGCCCACGCATCGTTCACTCTCCCAACTTCGAGAACGATTAGTCCGTCAATCACATCCACACAGCTCCGGGCTGGCTCTCGTAATGTTCACTCACCCGACGCCCGTGGTCAGGTTGACCTTCTCCAGCAGGGTCAACTGGCTGACAAAGGCACGGGCCTTCTCGTAGGCCGCGGCCCAGTCCCCGGCGCCTGATCCCCATGGTGAAGGATAACTCGGCGGAGAGGTGAAATGGGAGCCATTGTAGTCGTTGTTGAACGGTTGGGCGGCCTCCTGGCGCTTCTGGACATTCTCCGACGGCTGTGTGAAGCAAGTCAGCAAGCCACCCAGAGGGTTGCTTTTCAACGAGGAGAAGAGAACATAGCAGAAATCGACCATGTCATGGCGCCGATTGAGCTGCCAGATCAAGAAGACTGATTGGACTCACCCTGGCGGACGTTATCGGGAGCGCTGCCAGGGCGGCTGTGGCGGCCTTAGCAAGCCACATTTGGAGCCTCCAAGCGGGTTGACGTCAGCACAGCCGCAACAGCAAAGAATAGACAGACAATAGTGCTGAAGCCCGTCCCGCTGCGAGTACTGGTGATGAAGAGACAAGATGGGTGAGTGAGTGTGATGGCAAGCACGTGAGGACAGACTCGGTGCGAGAAAAAGACAGTGAGCGCCGTCCAAGAAGTCGGTCTGAAGGTCCGAGTTGGTGGGCGGCCGCAAGTTTTTGAAGCTCCAGAAGGACGTGTGCCGTGATGCGGAATTGAGCTCAGCGAGCCTGGAAAAAACAAGAATCGGCTCTAGCTAACTGCCGGAAGCGCTGTTCAATTTGACGAACGAGTGGCAGGGTATCTGTGCCTGAGTGCTCCGTGGTCGTCGAGGTAATGCTTGCTTGCGCTGGTGCTGACACGGGTAGTGTGGGCACCCCTGGTGCACATCACAATTGAAAGGTTGCATCCACCCAAGCCTGACACTCCACCAACGACAACCCCGCAAAACAAACATGACTCGGGCAGACCGTTACCTGTACTCTCTTAGTTTGTCTTGGATTCCCGCTCACTTCCGTCATGACCGCTTCCGTGGCTCTCCTAGCAGTTCTCGTTGACGACAACTCTCGATGATAGTGGACAATAGTGGCATGACAACCGTACCACTTTGGCTGCTGCTGACACCGTCCATAACGGCCAGCTTTGTCGCCAGTCAATGATGCTGCCACGACACAGTAAGCAAACCTGATGGGCAGACACTAGGATGGCTCTTTGTTGACGATCGATCTCGCCGCCACCCCGCATCTAAAATGTACTCTTCCCTTCACATGATCCCAATTGAGTAGACTTGATGCGACGCTGGTTAATTGGCACATTGACACATTGGCACTCGTACATGGGTGGTGTTGTGGGGTGCGCTACCGTTGCTCTCCTCCTTCCCCTCCTTCTCCTACACCGTTGAAGCTGTTAGAAGAGATCCGTGACGGCGGAGAGGAGCCGGAACTCCTTTCTGACATGTCGATGTTGATGACAGGGGGAAACTCTGCACGTCCCGCCTAGCTATCCGTTCGCTGCCTCGCTCTCGTATTACAAGACCAAGTATTCTCTTGCTCGAGAGACAGACCACACGGCCGTCAATTTCGGTTTCAGAAGGCTGGCAGGCACCGGTCATCCCCGCAATTGAGCCGTCCGCTAGACGGGAATCAGGATGAGCGGGCCAATTCGCTCGTTCTTCGAGAAAGCTTCGATTCATCATGCATCATGACCCGAAGAATACCCCATTCGGTGGAAGGTGTCAATCAGCGCCACAACAAAATGTCTCTCATCCATTTCCTGGGGCTTGAACCCCACAACTCGATCCCTCCCATCTGGGGTGTGTCAAGGTCGGGTCTGGCCTGAACCACTTCCAGAAGCATCCCGGATTTCCATGGGATCGTCAAGCAACAGCACTTTCGATGTCACTCATAGACTGCAACCCAAGCCTGGCCATGGCGTCCACCGAAGCAGACATGGCACTCGGTTGGGAGAAGAGTGTGTTTGGATGATGGATTGCTTTAGTCTTCCTATTCAGGACCAGAATCTCAGCCAAGTGGTGTCATCGGCGGTCCACGAGATCGTCGGCATTGTCTTTGTGGAAAAAGTTGGGGACCCCGCTTCATCAGCTGTTCCTGTGTGGCCTTGACGAACCGGGGTAATCACACTAGCTCTTGAGATGCATATACCAACCCATGCCACCCTGCTGAAAAAGTCTGACTCGGGCGCAGTACCGGAATAGGGAACTCGCCTGCGGTGCAACTGACCGCCTCGCAGTTACATCTTCTGCAGTTTAGCCTAAGCTTCCTCGGCTGAATGGTTTATCCATCCCAATTGTAGTCACCAGTCACTCTCACTCGGCGAATTGAATGTCTGCCCTCCTGGTCGTTGCTGCTGCCGTCCCTCTCATTTCGTCTGCTTGACATGCGTTTCGCTCTTCTCGATCGTCTGGATAATATGTCGACGTGTGCAACAGCATCTCACCCGCTTTCGACTTGACCCATCTTGTCAATCGAGCTTTATTCTGAATGGGCTGAGGAGATGAGTCAATCATCGTGGCCAGGAGTCTTCATAGCGCCCCCTCTCCATTCGCCTCTGTGAGCTCGTTGGCTGCAGTCACATCCGCATTCCGGGGTCGGAAAGACACGGAAATCTAGTCTCTTTTTGTATTCGCGGCGCCATCGAGAGCACTGACAATCTCGTTGCCCAGAGCGTAGATCATATAAGACGGGAATACCAGCCACAGGCCGTTCGGCACGATCCATAACCAGAACAAATTCCACCAAGAATTGTGTCCGATGTTCTCAAAGTTGGAGAAGTACTCGTTCAGCCCTAGCAAGTGAGGCCTGATTAGCTCCTTGAACAGTGGATTCAACAGAGCTGAAGAACCGGAAGGAAAGAAAGCTGGCCGAGACTACCAAATGAACGAGGACGACTGGATGCAGGACGAGAAGATCACTTACAATATAACACCGTCTTACTAACCGTCATCACCGCGGATGCAAAACAAGCCAGGACAGCTGTAGTGACGGCGGGCCCCTGCACGGTGATCACATCTGCTCTCCAAAAGCCGTTGACGTCCCAGATCCTCAGCACCGCGTTCCCGCCTTGAGTCGCCAGCACGTACAGGTAGTAAATGTACAAGGCAGCCTCGAGGGCGTTGAGTGTGCCCTGCGCGGCGGTGAACCCAACGCCGTTGTTCCACGCCGGCCAGCCGTACATGTAGTCGACGGTCCCGTAGAGTGCGTAGGGCGTCCAGAGCGGCCAGTGGCACCGGCCACCCGGCATACTGTGCGGACGCAGGAAGATGTACCCCGTGTCCCAGAAGACGAGGGGCAGCGAGATGAGGAGCCAGGTCGTGATGATGGGGTTGGCGACATGTGAGTAGCTGTGAGAGGATGGGGATGGAGAGGAGACAAATGCAGCTGGGGACGCCGAGGCCGATTTGGACGTTCGTCCTTGCGAGCGGCGGGCAACATCGGGTTTGGGGGAGGCGCTGTTCCTGCTGGTGTTGCTGCTGGCCGTAGAGCGGACGGCCGAGGCCGGTGTGGGAGTGCGAGGTTCTGGGAAAGGACGGGGGTGGTGGCGGGTTGAAACCATGATTGCGGTATTGTTGGGGCCACGCCAGTGACTGAATGAATTGTTCCTCTTCAAGGCTAAGCTTGCCTTGTCGTGGATGTGATATGGATTGAGCTTGACTCTTCCAGCTCCTTCAGGTCCAAAACTGTCCGCAGAATTCCGTCGTAGACTTCAACAGGAGCAAGGTCCAGATGTCGTCTCCAGACACAAAGTCGTACAGTCTGTTTCGATGTGATGCGAGGAATTTATCGCTCGCGTGGTGTGTCGCTCATCCACTGTATCATCTCTTCCCACCGGCACCGATGCGTCACTAGGAGGCTGTATGTGTGTAGAACCATGCAAAGCCAATCTTGTTTTGGTCGTCGACTTGTCGCGGGGACTCCTGGTTCGAAGAGTGATGGATCGACGGTTGTGCTGAGCGGCGGAAATGACAGACTGCACCTGAGGAGGACAGAGGTCGCAGCCAAATTAAGGTGGCCGGAGCAGTTGTCGTTGGTAAGAGTAATGTGCGGAGCCTCTGGATCCGTTAAGCGAGTTTCAAGTGTCGCGAGGGGCCGGATCAAGAAGCGGGATTGCGGAGGAAGGATCCCGGGAATCAACTCCTTTCACACGGGCCCAATTTTCTAATATTGGGACAATTGTTGAGACCGCCATAGACGTCGGCACTCGATTGTCTCGCGCCATCCATGGAGTCGAAGCTCGCGACGTGGATGCTGGCCTGAGGCGCATCTCCATAAGGTCCTGGTGTCGTCGTGATTGTGATTCTGGCCCTGTTTGAGACAGGAATCGTTGGAGAGTCGACAGGGTTGCTGCGCCGACAACCGCGTCAACGTTTAGACTTTCGTTGTATTGGTCCTCTGAGTCGCTGAGCAGCATCGCAACAATCTCAGGTCGTTCAGATCTGCCGAGCGTGAGTCGCAGCAGGGCATCTGGGACACATGTTCCTGGCCAGGCTTATATCGAATGTCCAAGCAAAACTGTGAGGTACTGAGAGACCCGAACCAAGCGAGGATTCATGTTGTCCATATTTGGTCAGAGTGGATAGATTGCGGCCTCTGGTGAGCTCTCAGATCATGTGATGAATTGGACGAAGTTCCATACTTGAGGGGCGACCTCGAGTTCAGTTGAGTCGAACTTCATCTCGGCAGGAGTGCATTCTTTGTAGAGAGGTTACATTGGTCCTCCGAATATTGATCGAGCTTGGATACAGCGAGAGTATGCAGACAGCACAATCAGGAGAGTCAAAGTGTTCTCCAGATCTGCCCATTCCCGCACAATCGCCGGCATTGTCTACAAGCTCGGGTATCAAGTTTCTCGAGGAAAGTCCAAGAAAGACTCACTCGGCGTAGGGATTCGTCAGCTGAAGCTATATTGATCTTAGGTCAAGCGTGAGTAAATACACATTTCGTCCTATATTACATTCTGGGACAGTGAAAATCAGGTGTCAAAACAAGGCTCTCCAAACAAGGCCCTCAAGACGCCAACATTGGTCGCCTGGTACCCGACGTGGCGGTCATAATCCTGCCGGTTTCTCTAATCCTAACCGGTCGTGAGCAACGTCGTCAATTACCTGCAGGTGATCGCTGACGTCTATCTATAATTCCTCTTCCGGATCGACGGTCAGCTTGGGACGAGGAGAAAACTTTAGGCCAGAAACGGCGGAACCAAAGGCAGGTTTCGGTCGGGAATCAGGGGCCGCTGTCGGTGCAGAACCAAAGCCAGTTGTCGTTCCAAAACCAAAGAGAGATTTCGGTTGGAAATCAGGGGCGGCTTTCGGTTGGGAACCAAAGACAGCTGTCGGTGCAGAGCTAAAGCTAGCCGTTGATTGAGAACCAAAGCCAGTCGTTGATTGGGAACCAAAGGTAGCTGCCGGTGCAGAACCAAAGCCAGTCGTTGATTGGGAACCAAAGGCAGCTGTCGGTGCAGAACCAAGGCCAGCTTTCTGTGGCTTGCTGAAAGCGTCAAGTGGTGATACCGAACTTCCAGGTGTCAGGTGAGAGGGGGGCGTGGTGGGAGTGCGTGAAATGCTGCTTCCCCTTCTCTCTGCCGTACCTGGTTCCAGGAAGGGTGAGCTGGAGGTCTCCTTGGACCGACGATTCGATCCGCGTGGGCTTCGACTTGGGGTTCGTTGTCTAGGCTTGGTATCCAGTGTCCCAAGGTGTTCCACGTTGTCGACCGGCCCCCCGACCGCGACCTTGTCGCCTTCGGGCAGATGGTTCGTTTCAAGCTCCGTCTCTGGCGCAGGGGCCAGAAGTGGACTGCCGATCTCAACATGCTTCTGGCATTCTCTCATTCCTGCTCTCAACCTTTCCAGCTTCTCAGTCGTCTCTTTCCGCAGCTTTTGGTCCTCAGGGAACTCGCCGGCCAGGAGTTCAACTTCCTCGTCCGTCATGGTGAGGACAGACATTGGTGAAAGCAGATTGTCCAAGCCTTTCAGGAGGCATCTTTCTATGCCTAGCGTGACGATATTGTCGATAAAAACGGCCAAGGCTATGTCATAGTAACAGCACATGCGCTCCAAGAGGTCTTCACAGGCGATGGTGTCGATCTGTAGCTTGTTGGGTTCTGCGATCTCGGGTTTGATATCGTTTCCTCCCCGCCTCCTGGAGAGCGTCTCGGTGTAGCGAGGGTTGCACGTCATGGGTTCACTGTCGTCCCCAAACGGGCTGAGCACTTCTGAAATCTTCGAGGCTAGCGCAGCTTCACGCTCCCTCATCATCGGATTCAATCTCTGCGACAGCAAAATCTTGGCTCGTTTCGCACCGGCGACGTGCTGGGTGACGGTCTCTATGAATAGTTCCACGTCTCCGAGGATGCGGCGGATATGTTTGGTCGCTAACGACTCCCATCGACATGACTGATCGCGAAAAAGCGTCCCAATGTGCTTGGGGTCATAGCTGCCTTGGAGTTCGAGCCCTTTTTCTTTCTCCAAGACGTCTTGGACCTTGAACAGATACTTCACCTTGCGGATGTGCACAGGAACGCGCTCTTGGTCTTTTTGCACTTTATCGCCAATTGCTTTCAGGGCCACCCATGCGTCCGTCTCGAGGCGAGAATCATCGACGATTTCCCATCGGTGGCCCAAGAAGAGCATCTCTTTGGCAAAGGCCTCGTTCGCCGTGCGAATCTTGGCCCGCAGCTTTTGGTCCGTCTCGGAAAAGAATTTATCCTTGTATTTTCCTTCGAGGGCAGCTCTGACCAGCGGTTCGTGCTTCTTCCCGATATTGGCCAAAAACTGTCGTTGAGCTTGAACAGTCGTCCGGTCTGGGCCAAGTTTATCCAAGATCACTTCGCACGATGTAATGTTGCGATCCAATGAAACAATGACGTTGTTCAGTTCGCGACCGACGTGTTTCATGAGGATATCGCTCAATCGGGCCTTGAGTCGTGCCGCTCCACAATGCTCCTTGTTTAAATCTTTCCACATATCCATGGAAAATAGGTCTTCCTCGAGCTGTGCCCGGTCAAGGTTCGGGTCTCGTCTTTCTTTATGGCTCGGGTTGCGAAGAACGTGCCAGCCGAGCTTTAAAGGCCACTCGGTGTTCTGCGCCAGTGCCCGGTATTCCTTCTCCCGCTGGGTGTCTTTGTCAACGAGGTCAAGGCCAGTAATGATGCCCATCGTGCGAGAACCAGAGGGGTCAACAGATTTGACCAGCCGCAGGATGTCCTGTGTGACGTAGTCTGTCTTTGCAGAGAGAACGGCCAGGATGATGGATCGAGGCTGTTTCATATAGCCCAAAGCCAATTGTCTCACAAGGTTGTCCACGTTGGCGATTTGCGTAGGTTTTGACATCGAGACCAAGCCTGGAAGATCGACCAATGTCAAATGGTCTTGTTTCGGACTGTGGATCTCAATTCGCAGCTTGTTTTTGCAAATGTCGTTGGACGACGACACTCCCATGGCTTCCGATGCCGCGGCCACGACGTCGGGAAGATTCGCAATCGGAGACTCAGCGTTTCTAGCGCTCTGTCGCCGTTCAAACTCCTTCACTCGCTGCTGGAGTTCCGGATCGGCTCCGGGATTGTCCAGGAGTATTTCGACCTCGGTTCTCTCCTTGGGTGCCCGTCTTAAGACGAGTTCGGTGGCGAATTGGGTGCAAAAGCCGTCGTTGATGGGAAACGCCGCGCCCGAGATCGCCTCGAGGACAGAGCTTTTCCCTGCGGATTGTTGTCCAACAACAATAATCTGGGGCAGGGGGATGTAATGGTCGACTCCCAGGCTGCGCAAGCGATCGACCGTGTCGAGTAACTCGAGACCTTTCTCGCTCCGGATTGACTCCATGCCGGCTATGTCGTCACCGTCCGTTGACTGGCCACTCGAAGAGGATATCCCTGAGAGCTGGAGGTATTTTTGAAGAGTAACGATGTGGAGAAAGACGACAAAGGATTAGGAACAAGATCAACTGTACTGGATTGGTTTGAGGCTGAATGGATACAAGAGGAGAGACTTCCCGATCATGGAGGGAGAGAGCAAGCGAGATAAATACTCCATAATCGGCCCCCAGAAAGATAACAGCAGGTCAAGACCCATCATGATGGCAACAGCTTTGAAACTCACATCTGGTTATCCCACACTCCAACGGTATCAACGGACCGGTCGTCACTAACCTGCCTTCCAAAAGTTGTTTCACCACCAGAACGCACTCTGCAGAAGAGTAAGGTCATACCCGCCAATTGCACTGGCCTTCACAGCGCCCCCATTTGTGGCTTGCAGCTTTGCAGCTTGTAGCGAAACATGCAGGTGTTGTGCTCAAAATTTAGTGCCCTGTAAGTATTAATAGTGACATTACAGGTAAACCGCGTCATCGTCATTATGTCGACCTTGATCCATCGTTCTCGAAATGGTGCCCAGGGAAGTCTCGGTCACCTCTCTCACCTCATGGAATGCTCAGTTCAGCAACCTGCCTTTCACAGGGATGAAAAGCCCTAATAGATGGTCTTGTCAGTGCTCTCATACTCTGCGATCTTTGTTTTGCAGACAATTGGTCTGTCATGTCCAGTATTAGCGTCATTTGAAGGAGCACATGCACGACCGACAGGGAGAACTAAACAGAACCGGATCTCAAGCCGCGCGTCAGGCTGTGGAGTGTGTACAAGGGACTTAATGCCTGCACTTGAAACCGCCATCCTGGCCGGCCAAGCAAGTGGCTGTGCCGTAGACACTTGAGCCAAAAAGATTCAACCAGGATCGGCGGTTAAATTCGTAAATCCGTAAATGAATGGCGTGAGAACAGGGCCTATTGGACATAGATCCATGTGGCGTATGCGACACCTAGAATCAGTGGAAAGGTGTAGTGGTGTAAAAGGTCGAGATTACAAAAGGTCGTTGGCACCCTTCCCCAGATAATCATCGGGAAAACTCTTGCCGGGAGCCGAGGATTCCCTCCATGAAATCCCTCAAGCGCCGGCCTCAGGCTGGCGAGCTCGCTTCTTGCCACGGCTCGTTCTTTAGTCTGAAACCGGCCCCCATCTCGACATCTCTCAAGGTAACATTCAATTCATCTTCCCAGCCCTTGCACTTCGGGTGTTCGGCGCTTCAGAGATTGGTGATCACACTCGGATATTTCGCGGAGTATGATTCATGGCGCCCCTGGTGCGGCAGCGCTGCCGTCGGGATGTCGCAAGGAAACCTCTTTGACGAACCCATCCGCTCTGCAATTCTGCGTCTATACGTCCAATCAGCTTCGTCAAGTATTGTGGGCCAGTTCCCGCTTAAGGGGTCTCGAGGCTGGACCACTAATTGTCTAGCTTGGTGTCGAGCGCAGGCAGCTATGCCCAGTTGAAGCAGCGTCTCGCCGAACGGATTGGCCCGAGATTTCCGTCGGTTCTTGACAACTTCGCAGCTCTCGACCAATTCTCTGGCCATCTGCCTCCACCGAGGCTATAGTAGGCAAGAAAAACGTTGGGCTTGCCAGGACAACGTCACCATCCTCTTGGCCTTGGTCATTCTTGACCTTGTCAAGAACCGACGGAAATCCGGGACGACGTCCTCGTAGAGGATGTTGATCAGGGACTGTGAAGACTATCAGGCGATGAGAGATGATCTTAAGGGTCGTCGTCGCGTGCTGAATGGACAGCCTGATCCAGGAACAGGACACGATTCTCGGCATTAAACCTGTCTTGTCCTAGGCCAAGGACTTGTCCTTAGCACCTGGCCCGCTGGTCAGCAGACTTACTTCCAGACCTGCAGGTCGGATAAGTCGAACAGCACTGCGACGCTTAAACGATAGTAGCTGGTCCAATCCTGTTGGACGGGAAGAAATCCTCATGTCGTTGGTCAACCCGAATGATGGTGACTCTGGAGAGGTACGGACAAGAAAAGATCCATCGCGTGACATGTCATGTGAAGATCCAAACAACAATTTCGCTTTGCCGCGCCTCGGCCGGAGAAGGCCACCTGATGGCCTTTGGACTAGGCTTTGCATTCGCCAAAACATTGTTCTGCAGAGTCGCTCCCGTCTGCTATAAGGTTGTCATGCCATCAGGATGTGGCGATCGCTAAAAACCATCTCGCACGAACCCAGGCTGCCTAGAGGTCGCGAGCATCAAAGATGGAATCCCCAGGCGTTTCCTGCTACGACTTCGCATATCCGACAGGATCGTGCCGCAAGCTATCACAAGGCCAGATGGAAACGGAAAGCTCCGGACGACAGCGCCGCATCATCAAGTCGATCAAAGGCAGAAAACAGAAAACCTACTTGCTGAGTGCGCCGACCGAAGAGTCGTTACTCGGTCATTACACGAGTGGCGCCATATCGACTCTGCTTCGCAACCCACATACCGATCTGATCCTCCTCGTACCACCGTCGCATATCCTTCACCCGTTCGTCTGTAATTTGGGCCGCCTGCCAAAAGCGGGAGGAAGCTGCGTGCAAGTTTTGCCGTGTGACTTCTCCCGGCCGGAATCAGGCTTCGAAGTGGTGGGCAAGCTGCGCAAAAACTGCAAGGTCTCGGATGTCGATGGGTGCCTTGCCTTTGATGAGGAAAAGGAATCTCGCGCCTTCTTGCTTCAGATTGTGAGCTGTCTTCGCCAGGCGAATGCCCGACAATGGTAGGAGCGCACCGTCACCATCACAGGCGGCCGGCCCTACCGACTTCTTCTTTGAGTCTGCAGACGTGAGTTGGATCAGAAGGTCTGGCTCGATTCATTCGTCGTGGCCGGGGATGGAAAAGGCCTCGATTCAAATGGCCGTCTCGAGGGATGGCAGGGGGGAAGCGGAGGTCAAGCGCGTCCGATTTGATGTGCTTTGCGTGATCCGCCTGACCAAGGACTCGATCGAGTGCTGCAAATGCCGATTGCAGACCGTGGTGGTGCTGCCAGACGGCTGACAAATCGCGCGTGGCATCCGTCGAAAATCGCTGAATGCGGACAGAGGAATCCAACAACACGGCAGATGGCAGATGATTTGCTGATGAGATGAGCTTTGCTGGGCAGTGTGAATATATATTCTTTCCCGTCTCGAGGCCTATTGAAGATGTCATCTTGGCCGGACTCTTTCCTGAAGCATTGGTGCTGTGACCAGCGTTGGTGCTGTGACCAGAATGGTACAAAATACCTCGACACCTGACGAACCCGCCGCTGGGTGGTCAGTGAATTTGGTGTCCTTCCGTTTTGAAACGGGAGCCTTTTCCGTCTTTGCCGACACCAGCGCCTGGGTCAGCGCTCTCCGCATCTTGATCGGTGGCCTTTCCGGCGACAATTTCATGCGAGTCGGAGGATATACGGCCTTCCGGCGACGCGCAGCCCGGATTCACCCCCTGATATGACCTGGTTGGGTGATTGAAGAGATTGCCGAACCCACGGCCTCCACGTCTCTCCAGGTGGGCGACAAGGTCGCATCGATGAGCATTGTTGACCATACACCACTCATCGTTCTGCCGCTGGAAGATCTGCTGAAGCTTCGGCCGGATGAGGATGTCTCCAAGCCGCTGCTCTGCCCCTGAACTACATGACGGCGTATGGCATGCTCCGGTGGAGTGCGTTTCCGGTCACTGACCGGGCGTGGTCCATCCTGATCGGGTCTGTCGCCGGAGGGTTCGGGACCGCCGTGGCACAGCTTGCGCAGATGCTCTATCCCAAGCTCACAATCTTCGGCACTTGTTCTCCGTCCAAGTTCGACTTTGCGAGGTCGATCGGAGTGATCCCGATCGATCGAAACACGCCGCCCGAGAGGCTGGCCCAGACGGTGAGGGAGCTGAACGACGGCGAAGGGGTTGATATCGCGTACAAGGCCACCGCTTCAGAACGGAACATGAAAGCGTTTCTCGACGCGACCCAGGCGGACGGGCAAACTCATTGCCATCGGGTTCATGGCCGCGATCAAGGCAGATGAAAGTGGCACCACGAATGACCGGCCGGACCCGATTGGCTTTTGCGCAGAGGACCCCGAGCGAAGATCGTTCTTCAGCGTCAGCAACCACTACTGGCGACCGCAGAGGGAACGATTTCGGACGTCTTGCTGCACGCGGTCAGGAACCAGAGACTGAAGCCAGCCATCGGCTCCTGGTGCGATTGGAGGACGCCGTGGCGGTCGACGAGGCTCTTCCCACGGGCCACGGAGTGATGGGGAAGATGGAGTTCTTGGTCGACGAGGAGCTCTGGCAGAAATACAAGAACTGACAATGATATATCAGATTGATGCTGACGAGCTGGCAATCATTAGTAGGTCATCAAGGGATGAAAAGACATCCCAGCTTTGGTGACGTTTCGACCGTCCATGCTGTCGTGAGAAGAGAAACATCAACCTGACTCGAGCGCGACCAGCTCAGTCGGGCGGGCCCTGCGGCGCAAAGCGATCATTCTTCCCTCAACGTCCGGCTGATGCGTAGTTCAAGCACGAAACTTTGACCTGGTCAAGGACAGGTGAAAAAAAAAGGGGGTGGGGGCCATCCAGGCAGACGGAAAATCAAATACGGGCCTGTCAGTCCGCCAACCGGAAAGCATCACGTCCAGCATTTCGCCATCGTGCGTTATTCTCAGACTGAGGATAGCCAGGCCGGCGTCCGAAGGTCAGGTGTGCAGCCAGATGCTGGCGCGTCCTGTCGGTGGCTGAGCCTTCACACTGACCATTGCGGCCATAGCACATCCAGTTGCGTCCACTAGACAGGGGAGAAACAGAGGCTCTCCGGCTAAGCTAAAACTCAAGCCGAGCCCGCCAACGCACAGGCGCTTTTCAAAAGCTTAGAGTCAAGGTCTAGGCTCATCACCTTCCTAGGATGGCCCTTTTTCCCCCCCTGCAGACATCCCACCAGATTTCCATTTCTGCGAGGAGGGAATCTTCTAGCGGAGGATTCGTCATCGTCCATGGTTGGCGGTGTGCATATCCCCGATTCAGCGTCAGGCTCGAAACCTCTCCATTGAGATGAGCCAATGAATCAATTTCCTTTACTCAGCTTGGTGCACGTTCTCACGACTGGCACGTTCGACTATATGTATGGCATGTGAATTGTCAAGTCCCAACTTGGTTACCCATGGCGTCCGATGACAGTTCGACGCCCACGGGGCCGAAGTCGAGGCAGGAACGTATTCGGGACAATCAACGACGGAGTCGTGCCCGGAAGCAAGAATACCTGGCCGACCTGGAGAGGAGGCTCAATGAATGCTACGTGGTCTGTCGCGAGGCCGACTTACAACGGACGGCATTTACCGACCTTCAGGTCGAAAACACGCGGCTCCGCGAACTGCTGAACTTTGCTGGCGTCAGTCCAGCGCTGATTGAGTCGTATCTTCAACAGGACGCCGGGCCATCCCAATCGGAAGCCCCTTCAACTCTGCGCCAGTTGAGGCCCAAAATCCTGGCGCCTGACGACTCGACTCGACCATCTCTTCCTTCCTCCTGCACTGTACCAGGCCAATGCTCCCAATCCAGCTGTGCCACCACGAGCTTTTCTCGTCCCGGCTTTCAGACGACTCAGGCCGAGCAGTCACGGTACGGATTTGCGACGTCTGCGACGTCGGCGACGACGACCATGTCCGACCTGTCCGCGTTTTCCGCCCTCCCGTCGCCCGACTGGCTCTTTGCTCCCGAGGGGGCGAATGCCGCGACCCAGTCGGACTCGGCCTCAGACAGCGACTTCTATTGCGACGCCTTTCTCGTCCCGCCGAACGGACCACTGTTGCCCGATGACGGCAACACGGTGTTGTGCTCGGTCGCGAAAGCCATGATCGATCAGTACGGCCTGGGACCACAACAAATGCACGAGATCAAGATGCGACTCGCGACGGGCTTCAGCAGGTCTACGTTCGCCGGGCAGGGCTGTCGCGTCAACAACCAACTGCTGTTTCAGGTTCTCAACGAAATCAGCGCCAAAAGATCGGTCGCCGAGTGAAGGACAGTGATGGCAGGCTCTTCCTCCCTCACGGAGTCCACTTTTTTCGCCTCCCGAACCATCGCACCACATAGACCAGGCCCAAGAGGACGGGGACCTCTATTAGCGGCCCGACGGTGGCCGCCAGCGCCTGATCGCTGTCGACCCCGAAAGTGGCAATGGCGACGGCAATGGCAAGCTCAAAGTTGTTGCTGGCCGCGGTAAAGCTCTGGGTGCAGGCCAGTCCATAGCTAAATCCCAGTCTTCGACAGACACACAGCGTGGCGCCAAAGATGACGGCAAAATATACTACCAGCGGCGCCGCCACCCTCAGCACGGACGTGATCTGATGGACGACCCGTCGACCCTGCGAACCGAAGAGGACGATGATGGTGAACAACAAGCCCAGCAACGACAGTGGCCCGATCCACGTCAAGAATCTCTTCTCATACCGGTCCTCGCCGATCAGCTTCCGCAGTGTGAACCGGGTGAGGATGGCGGCGCCCAGCGGGATCCCCAGAAAGACTCCCACGCTCTTCGCCACCGGCACATAGTCCACGTCGACCTTCTCGGACGCGTGGCTAATGTCCTCTATAAACAACAGCGCCAATGGAGCAAACAAGACCATCTGCAAGATCGAGTTGATGGCGACCAAGATCGCGCAATATTCGCTGTCGCCTCCGGCCAGGCCGGTCCAGATGAGAACCATGGCAATGCAGCGAGCGATGCCGACGAGGATGAGTCCTTCACGGAGACCTTTCTCGTCGGGGAGGAAGGCCCATGCGAGAGCAAGCTGGCAGCACGTCGTCAGAGTTCGCTCGCAAACGCCGCTGCCGCGTGTGAAGAGACGTACCATGAAGAAGGGCGCGATGATCCAATTGACCACCAGACTGAAGCCGACTTGCTTCCACAAAGACTTTGTCCGAAATGAGTGGTGCAATCTTTCGAACCGGACTTTGCAGAGGATAGGATACATCATCACCAATAGTCCGATGGCTAGACTTTTGTGTTATTGCTGCCCTGATCCCTCGCACCGCACCTGCGTTCCACGCACCTATGGGTATAGAGACGCCCACGAACTTTCCCTTCTGCAATGCCGATGCCGTGTTGGGCACAAAGTTCCCCAGCAAGATGCCGATGAGCATGGCCAGGAATATCCAGACGGCGAGGAACCGGTCCAAGAGTCCCAGGCCTTTGAACGCAGACGCTGGGGTGTCATTGGCCGGGAGGTTGGCCGGGAGGCATTGCTGCTTTTCCACATCATGCGGAGCTTTGTTTGGCGAGATTTCGGTGGTGTCGATCTCTTCCTTGTTCCCAACGTCCATTTTCTTTCGTTGCGAGAGGAGATGCTCTGTACCTGTCTCACGCAGTGTAGGATCAAAGCCGCGAGTGCATGCACGCAATATCAAAGGGTCAGCTCGCAGGTTTTTCCTCGCGGACCAATCAGATGAGCAGGGTGACACTCTGTATTGGCTGCATGCCACCAGCTTATCGATCAACCGCCCACCAGAACTATTTTCCCTCCGTCCTCAAAATATTCATAGACAGTATGGATGTGAGATTGTAGCTCAATTCGAAGGGATAGCCTGGAATTTAAGGCCATAAAGGAATTCTATTATTTTCATTGGTCGAGAGCTCCTCTACGATTATTTGGCCATCTAGCCAGAAAGGGATATCAATCTCCAATAGAAATGTCTAAGCGATCATACTCTATCTCGGAAGTAGCACAAATATGTGAAGCATTAGGATGGCCCAATGTCTGGTTGCTGTCTCAGAATAACAGACTCAGAGCTCCGTGCGTCCTCAGAATAAGCAACCCGTGCGCAAATAACCAGGCCGTCCGCAGAATAACCAGGCCGTAGAATAACCAAGCTGTCCGCAGAATAACCAGGTCTCAGAATGACACTACTGACCGAGTCAGAGAACCGAGACCTTTGTCTCAACCAGCAATTTGAGGTCTTATCTCGCCCCAGACTCAGGATTCCCCGCGAGTGCAATATCAGGAACAGGCCTAGCGCTGCCGAGGATGAACTTTATTGCACTGTTTAGGCACGTCATCATCGGATCTGCTGACCTCCCTGCTTGCGCTCAATGTCTTCATAGCGCACCCTCCTGCCGTCTTCTTTGTCGTCACGTCGTTGGTCTTCGGGCCTCCAGAGCCTCTCCATCATGCGGCTGGTTTCCGCATGGGTCGCTGTCGTTGCGGCTCTGCCCTCGATCGCCCAATGCTCCCGCTTGACTCCACCAGTGCTGCCGCTCATTGTTCGCAATCCGTACCTGAGCACATGGCTGGGCAATGCCCGGGACCGGCCCTGGGAGAAGTGGCCCATGTTTTGGACGGGTCAGGAGATCGGCTTCTCCGTGCTCGCCAGTCTCCCCGAAGACCGGACGGCATACCCCCTTCTGGGACGGCCGCACGACTCGCTGCGGTATGATGATGAAAGGTATGACGGATTTGCGGCCCACTTGACCGTCCCGTGGTGCAGGACTGGGCCTGACTGGCGTTCAGTTATAATATCTCCTATCCGATCTACAAAGGCGCCAGTTATGACGCCTCGACGACGAACTTGAGCTTCACCATCCCCCTTCCCTCGTCGGCCGCGGCCAGCTCGCTCGACATCACCCTCTCCTTCCTTTCTCCAATCACGCCGACATCCACGGTCCGACAGTCGATTCCTGCGGCATATCTCACCGTCTATGTGCAGGGACACGTCAATGTCGACATCTACGTCGATCTCAATGGCTTATGGGTGAGCGGGGACCGGGCCAATAAAATTGTGTGGGAGCTCGGCTACTCGCCTCTGGACGGCGCACACGGCGTCAAGACCTGGCAGGTTCGGAGGGACGTCGAGCAACTTTTCACTGAGTACATGGATCGGGCGGAATGGGGCACCCTTCATTTTTCGGCTCCATTGGATGTTCGCCACGAGTCAGGGACGTCGGCCCTGCTGAGACAACGCTTCGCCCGGTCAGGCACCTTGCAGGACAGGGTGGACCCCCATTTCCGTACCATCATGGACGAAGAGCCGGTCTTTGCGTTTTCCAAGTCCTTTCGCTTGAACAGGACGACCTCATCATTCGGGGCGGGCGCCGGGAGGGCCCGAGAGGACAGCGTCACCTTCACGATCGCACACATCCAAAATCCCGTGGTCCAGTTCGCGGCGGCCCGTGGGCTGACCTTCATGCGTCCGCTGTGGAGTTCATACTTCAACACCGTGGAGACGCTGCTCACCTTTCACTACCTGGATTTTGCCCACGCCAGTGCTTTGGCGTCCAACTATTCCGCGCAGCTCGCGATTGACGCCTTCAAGTCTGGCGCCCATGACTACGTCGACATTGTCGCGCTCTCGGCTCGTCAAGTGCTCGGCGCGACCAGCTTCTCCGGCACGCCGGACGATCCCATCCTCTTTCTGAAGGAAATCTCGTCCAACGGGAATTTCCAGACCATCGATGTCATCTTCCCCTCCTTCCCATTCTTTCTGTACACCAATCCACGATGGTTGGCGTATCTGCTGGAGCCCCTGATCGAGCACATGCTGAGTGGGCAGTACCCGAACAAATATGCCATGCACGATCTCGGCTCTCACTTTCCCAACGCCACCGGGCATCCGCAGGGCCGAGATGAGTACATGCCGGTCGAGGAATGCGGGAACATCCTCATCATGGGGTTGGCACTGGCCAACTCGTTGAAATATGGCCCCGACTCTGCTGCCTTCTCCGGCTGGCAACCGGCCGGCAATCCGGAGCGGCCCCATCCCCCCCCGAAGGATCTATTTCCGCTGGTGATCGGGCAGCAGCATGACGTGGCCTACATCGACGAAGCCTGGAGGGGCGGCCGGCAACGCTTGAAGCAAGCCCAGAAATGGGTGAAGCGGAGCTATCGCTTGTGGAAGCAGTGGACCACCTACCTGGTGGATTTCTCCCTCGAGCCGCACAACCAGCTGTCGACCGACGACTTTGCCGGTTGGCTGGCCTTGCAAACAAATTTGGCCCTCAAAGGCATCATCGGCATCAAGGCCATGGCCGGCCTGGCCGAGCTCACGGACAATCATGTCGACGCCAAAGTATACAACAACATTTCCCAGGCGTACATCGCCAAATGGGAGGAGTACGGCATCTCCCGTGACAAAACTCACGCCAAAGTGGCGTACAACTGGTACGGCTCGTGGACGACGACGTACAATTTGTATGCCGACAGTTTGCTCTGCTTCCATCTCGGCTCGCACCACGGCGCCTCCAGTCCCCCGGGGAGCGTGGAGCGTGCGGACGGCCGACAACAGCCTCTTCAAAAGATCGACGGCGATACGGACGGATTTGTGCCCAAGCACATCTACCAGATGCAGAGCGACTGGTATTATGCCGTCCGGCAAAAGTATGGCTTGCCACTAGACTCTCGACACCTGTACACCAAAACCGATTGGGAGTTCTTTGCCATGGCCGTCGCCGCGCCCAAAGTGCGCGCCGACATTCTCGAATCGGTGGCCAAATGGGTCAATGAGACCGTGACTGACCGGCCGTTCACAGACCTGCACATGACAGAAGGCCGTGGCGAGTTTCCAGGACCCAACTTTTTCGCCCGGCCGGTGGTCGGCGGACATTTTGCCTTTCTGACGCTGGGGCAAGCATGCGGCGGCAGGGCCATGGACGGACTCAAATTTCTCAATGACAATGTCACCAAGGAGATGGATGTCGCGTCCATCCTGGACGCCGAGTGGGCCGAAGTTGGGCATCCTTGGTGCTGAATGCGGTGGTCCCATATTAGAGAACAGTTCTCCAGTTCCTGTAGCAGCCATCGCTGGACGTCCTCTTTGTCGACCAATCCGGGACGAGAAATGCGAATCCATCAGGCTGAGGCGGTTGGTCATGATCGCGTGCCAGGATTCTCCACTTGACGTGCCTGGCTACTGCACCAACGGGGCGGCGCGCGGGGCATTTAGCGTTCGATTGAGGCCAGGCAAGACCATCGTGTTGTGAGTTATACCTCGACGTGCCCACGCGACGTGCTCCTGAATTTTACTTTTTATTTGTGCTGCTCGACTTCTCGGCCTCGCCTTCCCTTTGCTGGTTTCGGTGCTTGGAGTCGTGGATTGATACTGGCGGTCTCAGCCTCAGATCCTGCCACTGTCGACCAGCGAACGGACCGGTGAGTGGACGTACACACCTGTATTTCGGCAACCTTCTAATGGTGGCTGGTCTCAGACATCGCCGCTCCTTCGACTCCTCGAGTAGCACTGCTCCATCCAAATCGTGGCCAGCATGGTGTCTCCGACACGACGCGTTCTGGGGGCCAAAGACAGCAACGCGCCTGTGCACGTCCAAGATCCTCAATGCAAGAGCCAGGCCACGGCCGGCCAGGCAGATCCCGTCTCTCGCTTATCTGTGAGACGACCTCTTTCACCAAGCTCCGACTCGGTCCCGGGGAGTCCGAGAGCTGGCCAAAAAAGACGGATTGACGAAATCGAGGAGGAAGATCACAACAACGATTCGCCGCGCACGAATGCCACGCATCTCCTGTCTCAGAGGACGGAGCTGCTGAGCGACAGTGGTTCGGATCGCGGGACCACATCACCGCCTTCCCTGACCCAGACCAAGTCCACAATGAATACCACTTCGACGACGTCGTTCCATCCCTCGCAGGAGGAATCAAGCCCGATTGAGGTCCAATTTGAGATCCGCGAGGAAATCAGTCAACAAACGCTGGACAACATGGTAGGCATGGTCCGCTCCTGGCGTTTACGGCTGACTTCGTGCCTAGCATGCAATCACCTTACCCCAAAGTCATTCTCAGCTTCTGCCACCACTTCAGCCGAATCTCGTCAAGGAGACTTCACAAATCAGTGTCAGCATGTCAAGCTTGATCGACTTCGACCAGAGTGACTCCTCACAGCAAGATGACAGTGTGCATACGACCGAGCACGCCGAGGCAGCCGTTGTGCCGGCGGCCAAGACCAAGGGGGAACTGAGGAAGGAGATGCTGGTGGAGGTATGTCTCCTTCTCTTCTGCCTTCTGGATGATTGACTTTGGGAAGAAAGCAGAAACTCTCCGCACACGTCTACAGCTGGCTCTCTACAAGGTCCAAACAAACCAAGCTTCGAAGCCATTCGCAAGGCTCCAGGTCCCAAAAGCCCGGTCATCGTCACCAGAATTACCACCACCCTCGTCGTCGACGCCTCGTCGCACTTCGTCCACGACCAGAATCTCGCTCAGCCATACCATTCCGAGTCCCGAATCGCAAATCGCGCTCGCTCGTGCGAAAGCTACCATGCAAGAGAAGCCTGCCATCCAGTCGCTAGGCGGTCTCTCCGTCCCAACGATCGTCCCGACTTCGTTTTCGTCGAGATGGAACGAAGGATTGGTCGAGGAAGAAGGACCAAAGGCCCTTCAAGCGGACCAAATCCCCAGCAGCCCACCGCTCTCGCGTGGTCATGAAACTCTGCATGTCAGGCAAAGTCTAGAGGCAAAGAGGAGGCCGGGTCCGGAAATGCCACGGACGCCCATCCAACTCAGCAGTCCGCCAGGAAGTGATGATGGAGGCGCCGAAGACGGAAGATGGAAGTCGAGGGATTTGACGTACGGTGGACTGACTAGCAGTGTCGTCAAAGGCGAGGCAGCGAGCGGGTTGCTTGAGCTCATGAGGGGCGCGAGACAGGACGGTGAAGGGAGATGTGGTCGATAGACCAGATTCTTTCGAGGAACCAAGACTTGGGGTACAATCTGAGGGCCTGGATATCTTTGGATTTCACAATACTCGAATATACGGGGCCATGTCCAACAGATGGTGGTACGAGACTTGATGGCAGCCAAGCAACTTTGATACGTGATGGCAGAGCTAACCATGCAATCCCACCAGTCCTTAAAGTTCGGGCATCCATGCTGGAAAGATTTGTCGTTTGGAGAGAGGATGACGTCGTATCACAGCAGCTAGGACGACAATGACCTGTTACTGTCAGGCCTGAAGTGTGATTGCTATCTGAAGCTGCCTGCTTACCGGCCGCCTCCAGAATGGTCCGGAAGGCCCGAACGAGGACAGGATAGGAACAAGTCTTCAGGCCTGGTACTCTGGGATACTCGGTATTATATGGACAATATTGCTCGGCATGGCTCCAGCACGACATTTACGACGCTTATCCCCGGTGTTAATCTCTAAAGTCCCACTTGCCTGATGGTGCGAGGCTGCATGCTTAACTAGTTACGGCAGGTGTGCTTGGCATGATAAGCCCAGTTCCCTATCAAAGTGGTGGTTGTAGCACGCGTTAATGTGGGTGAATTTTGTCTTTGCTCATTTATCACTTTTGAGATCACGATTGATCATCATTAATTCGGGTTCAAACCAATTTCATATGCCAATATCGCAATGGGCAGTCTGAAGCCAGACGGACCTAGGGTTATTTCTCCCACCCCCCTGGAAAGGACGAGGAGACGGTTCTCTCAGACAAATCTCCAGGCTGCTCTCGAAGGCCTCCATCAAGACGGGCTTCTCGTTCTCGAATCCGTTGTCGACGTCGACCACGTCAACAAGCTGAATGATTTCATGACTGCTGAAACCGGCGCGATCCTGAAGGTGAAAGACCCGGACGGGACGGTCAAGGCATTTAACCAGGGAGTCAAATGTCTGTCTGGTTTTGAAGTCGTCATTTCTCTTGAAACTCGACAGCGCTGAGACGGGGGATTCTAACAGCAAACATTCTGCACGGCCCACCCGTGTGCAACGGCGATCTCCTGTTTGACGATGTTTATTTCAACCCGTTCGTCATCCAAATCGCCAATGCGTGAGTTCTCGCCCTCTGAACGGCTCGTCGAATGAACGAGAGAAAGGCTGAGACGATGAATCAATTTCTCAGATATCTCGGATCAACACCAATCTCTAATTTCATGACGGGCAACAACGCTCTGCCTGGGACAAATGGCCTGCGGCAGCCAGTTCACAAGGACATTAGGTTTCACCATCCTCTCGTGCGGTTCCCCATCAAGTGATTTGTGGATAGAAAAAAGGAGAAGTCTGACGATGGATCCCACCAACTAGTGTCCATTTTACTTTATTGCCAACATCCCTCTGTGCGATTTCAATCGCGCCAACGGCTCCACGGAATTCTGGCTTGGGAGCCATCAGAATACCACGAGCTCCGACCAGGAGATCGCCACCGCGGCTGATGCAAATTACAAGCAACTCGAGGGATACCCGCTGTGCTACGTTCGACCCGAGATCATCGAGGCCAGACGAGCAGTGCGGCCGCCGGTTCAACCGGTGGTCAAGAAGGGCGATATTCTCATTCGAGATCTCAGATTATGGCACGCCGGCATGCCGAACGAGACGGACAAGGAACGAATCATGATTGCGATTGGCTATCAGGTGAGTTCCCAATCATACATCATAGGAGGCGAGGATCCTGGCCAACAAGGTAACAGGCCCCATGGTACCCCAACAACCGCCAGAGAAATGTGCTGCCGATTTCGCAGTGCAACTTTTTCCAGGTCGCTGGTGGGGAGCCTGTCGAGCTGCGGGCAAACTTCGTGCCCGACGAGGAAGCAGAAGCGGCCAGACACCAGGAGACTTTCGACTTCCGGCCAAGCATGTGAATATGAAGACGCCGTGGTTGGGGCGGCTTTACCGGAATTGAGTCTGCATTCAGCAAAACATTGGCTTTACTCCTATACTCACATGAATAGACGTTGGCAGTTCCGACAAGAACCCCGTTAGATTACACTACCTTACAGCTGGTTGCAATTGTTCCAAGCTGAGACGTAATCAACAGTAAGTGTAAGGACTACGAGGATGAAGCGATCGCCCGGATATCCTCTTTTATTCTCTAGAGATTGGTTTGGAATACAACTATGCCTACGCTCCTCCCTGCGATCCCGTCACCTGCCCATAAACACAGCTGTTGCCTTGGCGGACAGGAAACACAGCAAGACCTGCCAACGAGATCCTCTACTCTGGTGTTACAGTTGCTCTTCCCAATCTACGCTGACTTGCCATCTAAGCCTTGTTTGAGGGCTTCAGCTATATTGCGAAATGAACGGTAGAGTGAGATGAGGGGTAAGTCCGTTTTGGTTGGCCCTAGCCTCAGCAGGGTTACTATGCAGGATTCGACCTGGATCACAACTAAGGTGTAGGTTGTTCCTGTCCCAAAAATATGGCGGCGTTCGCAATATTAGGTCGAGCACTCGGAGATTGACTACCGACGCTTCGGACATCTCCCACAGCTTTGGCACAATTGGTGTCAAATAACTGGCCCTAGATCCCCAAATGTACCCCAGGACCTCCACAAATATCACCCCGGAATTACCCCAACTTTATGGCAAGAAGTCTCCATGTGTATACAGGCGGCACGCGGTGATGACATCTCCGTTGTCGAAATGGGGTGCAGCAGGTCCAGCACGTGTCTGTATGCCCACACTAGCATGCCTTGAGAGCCTTATATCTGAAATCTCTCACAAACTCGAACCGAACCATCCCTGGCAAAGGTACTATCACATTCTCCCAAACCTGGTTTACCATGGGAGACAAGGGCGAACACGTTATGCCTACCGAGGCAGAAGAGCAGGAAATCATGAACCGCCGTCACTATACGGGCTATAATGTCCGAGTCGTCATGTTCATGAGCTTGGCTACATACGCCTATGGCTATAGTGGATCAATCATCTCCACCACTCTCGGCCAACCGTCATTTCTTCACTATATGGGCTTGGATACTGCGTCAAACGGCACACAGCTGATGGGGGCAATGACTGCCCTGTATTTCGCTGGCGGTGCCTTTGGATGCATCACTGGGAGTTTCCTCGCAGATCGATGGGGCCGCAAGTGCCCGGTCTACGTGGGAGCTGTGTTTTTGATCATCAGCGGTGCTTTGTTGACGGGATCAGTCGCCACTGGAATGTTCATTACATTTCGGTTTTTCAACGGATTCGGGTAGGTATACTCTTCTCGACCCTCTTCAAGCGCTAAAGAGATCCTGCAGTGGTTACATGTTGCTGGCAGCAATTCCCCTCTATATCACCGAGCTCGTGCCGCCCAGAGGCCGTGGTTGGCTCGTTGACCAGGTCGCCATTTGGAATGTTTTTGGCTACGTTTCGGCGTCTTGGGTGGGCTTTGGATTCTATTTTTACCACGGAAACGGCAATGAGTGGAGACCACCGCTATGTAAGCGAGAACAGCCCTTCCCTACTTCCCCAAGACCGCTAAAAGAAGCATGCAGCTTTTCAAATAGTTCCTGCCATCATACTTTTGTGCGGGTTAAGATGGATGCCGGAGTCACCCCGGTGGTTGATTTCAAAGGACCGGACTGACGAGGCTTTTGCCATTCTCACACGGCTTCATAGCCGGCCCGGTGAATCGAGCAATCAGTTTGCCAAAGCGGAATTCGTGCAAATCAAAAAGCAACATGAACTGGACAGCAGGTTTCAGTCAAGTTATCTCTCCATGCTCACCTACGGCCCGTACCGAAAACGTCTGATCATCGGATCGTTGTGGATCTTTTTCATCCAAAGCTCAGGTCCCCTCGTGATCGTCAGTGAGTCGTCGTTGCATCCGAACATCGTCCCTGATTGCTGACCGCCATGAGACTATTCACCGACCGTATACGGCCTTCTTGGCTACGGACCCTTGAAGCAGCTACTATACTCGTCCGCATGGCTGACGTTGACCTTTGGTGCCAACATCATTTCAGCCTTTACCATTGACCTCTTGCCTCGCAACAAGTATGTGTCAATTGGCTTGTTTTCTTGCTTGACCTGCTTGGTGCTGGAGGCAGCCCTGGTGGCGACCTATGTTGGCGCAACACCAGTCAATGCAGCGGGCCTGAAGGCTGCCACTTTTTCCGTCTTTCTCTTTGCATTGGCTTATGGCATATTCATGGACGGGGCCATGTTCACTTACGTGGGCGAGATCTATCCCAATCACCTGCGATCTAGAGGCGTTAACTTGGCGCTCGCAACCCACGCGCTGGTCAACATTTTATATACAACGCCAGCCCCGACTGGTTTTAAGTATGTACACGTGGATCCATCCAGCATCGTTGCCATGACACTAACTTTGGATTCAAAGGAATATTGGCTGGAAGTACTATCTCCCATTTATCTGCGTATCCATAGTTGGAGTGGTTGCAATTTGGCTTTACTTTCCAGACACTAGAAATCTGCCTCTGGAGGAAATCGCCAAACTTTTTGGGGTAGGTTCCACGTTACAATCTCTTTCTGATCTCACTAAGCACACCTTATGCAGGACGACGAGATGGTCGCGATCTACCAAAAAGACTTGACCAATCCCGATTCCGTTGACGCCAAAGTGCAGCATATTGATGTCGTCGAGAATGTTGAGAAAGTCTAGAAGTCAACCAGTTGACTTGAGGCGGTGATCGAGGGGCCAGGAAGATAAAGAAGGTGTAATGTAATCAGGATCACAACGTGTGAGCGATTTTTCAAATGCCACTGGCGTCCCAGCGCCTCACGATGGGATTTCGTGAGGTGTCTCTTATGCTTTCTGTTCTGCACACGTTGCTGTAGGATGTATCAGAGCATCGTCCTCGCCATCAGCATCACCGCGGGCCCACAAGGGCAGACTCATAATAGTAACCTCGTGTCCGTAAGGAGAGAGGTAGCCAGGCTTGTTCTCCGGAAGGACAGGTTCATGCAAGACATCCCGATGAGTGAGCGGCATATTATATCGGCAGTCTGGAGTTCAGTTAAAGTGTCTCTCGCTTTGCCAGGATGGTCCTCTCATTGGCTGCTCGATTTCAAGGGCAAGATCGTTGCCATCACGGGTGGGGCTTCAGGTATTGGTGCTGCCTTGCCGCCTTGACCAGACGTTACAAGCAAACGCTCGTTGCAGGGAAATTTGCCGCCAAGTTGGGTGGGTGGTGCCGCCGCTTTTGGAGGTGTTTTTCCCTCAATGCCAAGACACTACCTGCCCATCTTTCTTCCCCACCTCCAAAGGCTTCCAAAATTTTGTCAATTTAATCATCTCCATCTTCTTCTCGCCATCCCGAGTTGATTAACAGTTGCAAGGTTCCAATCGATCTCCGCCATGGCCTCATCCTCGAACCTACCTCTCCGTCAAACTGACCCAGAAACGCAACGCAACGCACCACAAAAAGATCCCATTCCGAAGACATGCTTACGTCTCTATTCGGACGAGGACGCCGGGAGGCGACTGACAAGTGAAGAGTATCGTCTCTCGCTCCTGAATAACGGTCCTATTCCAAACTTCGATTGGAGAGCCGTGCCTCCTGCAGGTATTGGGCGGAAGTTTGATGTCGCTGGGCGTGTGGAAGAGCTTCAGAAGTATCTCCGCGAAAATACGTATCCCAACCAGCGGAAAAATATCATGGCAGCAATCGGCATGTACAACAGGAAGGAGCTGCCAAAACAGGACCCCCCCCGCGTTTACCTCCAAGATGGGAAGCTAATAGCTCCCACAATGGACAGCGTCCTACAACCCGAGCCGATATGGAGAGAGGTATGTTTAAGACGACACGCTAGAATATATCTAATTCATGCATCATGGCTCCGGGATTCAATATATGCAAGCACATGGCCACTATCAAGTGCTCCCTCGGCAACCGTCCACTGTTTTTGGGTACAATCCGGCCCTGGGTGGGGCAGAGGTATAGTTAACAATCCCTCCAAAAGGTATATCTTTATCATTTATTTTTATTTCCGAGGCTTTAATCCGGCTTTGGATCTTCTCTGCACCTCCTAATTCTTTTCTAGCTTTTGCTCCGAGTGACTATCCCTCCCCATCTGGGTGGAACTGGCTTCCTCTAATGGTCCGAGCCTTGAACGAATATCATGACGCTTTATTACAACGAGGCATTGGGTGATTTGGGATGGCAACCTGCCCTATCCCCCTCACAACTAATTGAAATCACAACACCGGAAGCAGTGACACTGCATGAGTCGGTTTCTCGATTTCTGTTATGTCGCAGGTCTGTGACTATACCGGAGCTGCACTCACAGGCCAGTTTGTGGAAGACGTCGTCCTTCGATATTTCACTGGGAATGAAGTTCGCTTGGAAGGGAGGTAGGAGTAGTAGGTTTGAACTTGTCAACTGCCAACGGAGGGGGAATCGGTTTGACCCCGAAGAGAACCCGTAGTATTTTAGAGGTTAAGGTAGATCATGGTGGCCTTTTTGGGACCAGGGCCAAATTCGGACTCTTTCGCTAATGAATTCCTCACACTGTGTGAACCACGACCTGTATCCTTGTGGTATTGATTGTCTCGCTTTTACCATTGCCCCTCCTCCCCTGACCTGCGAAATTCCCTGGACAGCTGCTCCTGGCTGTCCTGTGCTTTTCGGCGTAGTAGGAGAGGCGTTTGGCGATCACGGCTTCCAGGAGTTTGCCGAGGGTGTTGAGGAGCGATATGGGCCGGTACGCGTTTGGGTTGGTGTAGTCTGTTTGCCCGGTTTCCGGAGCACCACTATTGACGCTACTTTCCACGCTCGGGGTTGGCTTGGCTGGAGCAGGGAAGAACGTTTCCATGAAGACCTGCGCTTTGTCGTGGCTTTCTGCTGTTTTGCCCTGATCCGACTTGAGCGGTGGGATGCTTGCGTCTTTGTCCATTGGACGTGTATATTTTGCTGCTTTCCACAGGTTGTTTCCCTCCTGGGCCTTGGTCTAGGAAGTTTCTCCAGTGGCTCGCTTTTTCCTGCTCAATACGTCTTGTCCATTCCCTTCGGCTCTTTTGCATCTCTTTCTGCAGGCTGCGTCTTTTGTTGTGCTCGACCTGTTGGCGTTTTAGTTCTGGTGTGAACCATCGTTTGGAGTAGGGAGATGGGTTTGCCCGTGGTGTATGTTCGTTCACCGTGGCTGTTGTTGTGTTGATCAAGTGCTATTGTCTTTCCGACCGCTTCCCAGTCTGTGCTCTCGTACAGCATCCTGGGAGGGAATTCTTCGCGGGTTCCGGGTATACATTCCATTCGGAATATGTCCCGCTGTGGTCGGATCTGTAGTTGTCCGCATAGAGATGGCACTGAGTAAGGCATTCAGCGGCGTTGCTCATTGTCATGTCCAACGTGGAGTTGGTGCCTCGTGCTGCTCGAGACCAAAAGGTGGGTTCTCCTCGCGGGAGGCGACTCTGTAGCTGATGATCTCGCATGAGCACGAGGAGGTGCGACGCTTCGTCTATGTGGTATGGGTTCATGTTTTCTCCGCTCCAGGTTGGGTGTCATGCCCTGTTCGTGCGGCTATTCGTGTGGTTGTGTGGTCTTGTATTGAGGTGGTAAAGCTATTTTAAGCGTGCTACAAAACCTGCCTAATTTGGTTGGTCTCGTTCTGATCTTGGCTTAGCTGCTAGGCATAGTTATATTAGTTGGTTGATTGCATAACAGAAGCTGATCTGTCTAGGCTTTGGAGGAAAGGATTCGGTCACGGCTGCCCATGTTTAATTTTGAGTTCACAGCGCCTGTGAAGTTTGAGGAATTTACCTGCCGACAGACTATTGAAACAGTTGAGCGGGATATTTTCCGACGCCAGGATGATCTTGACTTTAGGGCCGCCTTCACCAGTGGTCGAGCTCACCAGTCGAACTATCCGTGTCAACCTCATTCCGAGAGACGCCCCAGGATTGGACTCACAGATAAGGTGGTCTCGCTCTGTGATTATAGGCTAAGCCGAGGACGGTGAGTGACCAACCTGTAAACGTCGAGAACGTGCAGTTGAGTGAACTTGGCAGGTGCCATACCTCAGAAGAGCACTCCAAATCTTAGCCTTGGTGTCATCAGCTGTAGAAGAGAGGGCGATGTCAAGCGCAACTGGCACCAAGACTTACAGTGTTCAACATGGCAACACAAGCGGCGCACAGTTTCTTTGGTGTTCAACTCTCCAACTCTCAATAATAATTACTACTTGCCCGTCTAGATCCTGCCTTGGTTGCTGCCTTGGTTGCTGCCTTGATCAACATCCCCAATGTCTCCAGCGTCCTGCTACGCTGGTATAGTCATGCCCACGCGAGCCCTTGGCAGGCTAGCGCGGCCCTGAATCCATCTCACACATGGTATGTCATGCCACATTATTAGGCCTCACCAATCCAGCAGAATGTCAATCAATGCCTGGGTCGAGCAGGCTTTGTCAGCAGGGTCCATGCTCTCTCCGCCATGAACTATGCCGGTCTTGCTTAGCCCCGGTCGAAGAAAATACCGACTCCAAAACCCCGCAAATGTATTGCCACTCGACGACCGTAAAGCTTCAGATCTAGACTTCAACCCACACTCTCGATTCTGGAAGCATAGTCTTCATGAATGTATGCAACACTCATCATGGTACCAGCTACAGCGGTCCCTGTGGAGCCAGGCAACGTTGGCTACTCCAAGACTAGCCGCCGACAGTACCAGAGCTGCGACCAGTGCCGCAAAAGCCGGCGTGCGTGCGACGCGGCTGCCTTGGGGGTGGTAGGATACCCTCAGGCAGACGACCTCAAGCATGAACATGACGGGCCGTACGAAGCGTGCTCGAACTGCTCGAGGAGAAACAAGAAGTGCACGTTTGACTGGCTTCGACGGCTCTCCAAGCAGGCATTGCCAAAGGGCGTGAAGAGGAAACTCGAGCTGACTGGCTTTGGAGATGCGCATTATTCACTTCCATTGGGACGAGCAGAGGACACAAAAAAAGTGGACGACTTTTCAGAGTCGCCCACCAACGCGATTGCCCGCGACCCGTCTCTTCCGAGGTCTCTAGAGGAGGACATTTCGGCCAATGAGCCCTCTTCACGCATAGCAGCGAAGGGCACACCATTCCGCTCCGATGACACCGAGCCATGCCAACAACAGCAGGAATCTGGCCTGGGAGCCGCGCTGAACGATCAAAATATCATCGCAGATGATGCCTGCTCGTTGACTTTGAGCCCGGGCCCGGCGGATCCGCTGCAACCTCCACGAACGCTGCTGGTCCCACTGAATGCCGATGTGGTAGGTAACGAGGAGAGTTTGGGCGACCAGCAATGGAAGGTCGACCCGTCGTTGTCACGCTCCTCTCGACATCCTCTTCAATCGGGTCGTGGCTATTCGAGCTTGTTGACGCGGTATCTTCACTCCATGAATGCTGGACTCTCGCCCTTGCAGCACCGCGTGACCGAGCTGGCGAACAAATCCATGATTGCTGAGGGCCTTCTTCAGATCTACCATTCAAGTTTTGAGCTCTCGTTGTCGTGCTGGGTGACGGAGCGGAATTGTCCATATGAGCGGGAATTGGCGTCCCTCCACCGAGGGATCGAGAGTCCGATCGGTGACCAAGGCACCCTGCGGTCACCGGGCGAGAATCGTCTCATCTCACGAGTTTGCAGGCTCGACGCCGCCTTTGCCCCTCTCCGACGGCGTCCGCTGAGTGCGTCCGAAAGTCGGGCCGCGTCACGAGCACTCAACGCCGCCATCATGGCGTTTGCGAGTCAGTGGTCGCACACCTCCCACGGTCAGACACGGCCCAATGCGGGAGAGGAGATAAATCCCTCGATCCAATCATCCGGGCTTGATGATAACGTTCCAGAGCAGTCGTCGTACCCGGGACCCAGTGACTCACCGTCGAATGACTTTGAACGCTCGGTCCAGATGTCTCTATGGCATGATGCCAGGAAATCGTTGCAATCTTGTGTGGAGGTCGATTCGTTCAAGGTCATCTTTGCTTATATGCTGTTTGCCCTGACCCAGAAACCGTTTGAAGGGAGCGTCGACGACAATGCCTCCGATTCGGTCTCCCCACATCCTCCGTCCGCGTCGGTCAACAATCAACAGCCAGGGTGGTCGGCGCAGACAGAAGCAACATCTCCATCGTGGTCGAGGAATGAATCCGGCGCTCAAGCCTTGGACGAACTGGAGGCTCTGGGACCACCTCCGATATATCTGGAAACCGCTGTTCGCAATCTGTTCTCTTGGAGACGGAGGCTTGGACGACACCTGAAGATGTCGTCCACAAAGACAATCAACATTTCGCTCAAAGATCGCCAAAGTTTCAACATGCTCTTCTGGCTCGGTGTGATGTGCGACACGACAGTGTCTGCAATCAGCGAACGGCCCCTGGTCATCGCCGACGAGGACTGTGCCATCATATCCGAAGACCCAGACCCGAGTTATCATCCCGTCGAGACCGACGTGAGCTATGACAAACCATACGGCTCTAGGATGCATCCCCATTTCGACGGGAATATCTGGGGATTGTACCTATTGGGATTGAAATTCGGCGATAGGAAAGGGACGGAGGCGCGATGGCCCTGCAGCTTAGCAGATGCCGCGTCCGTCTTGCGTGAGGCAATTCCAACAAAGGTCCTCCTGTTCCGAAAGGTTGCGCAATTAAAAACCCTGTCTTATCGGAGCTCGTCACCCCGAGACTTTGAGAGCTGCATCAAGGAAGCACTGGACGTGTATCAACACTGGAATGCCCACTATGGCCAGTTCATGCTGGATTGCATCGCCGACCACAACCACCTCCCTCCTCAAGTGCAGTCTTGGTATGTCATCCTCGGTTCGCACTGGCACTTGGGATGCCTGCTCCTCGCGGCCATGATCGAACAGCTTGATGCCGAAACCAAGACCCTGAATTTGCAACGGTCTCTCCGCCGGTCTTGTGCACTCATCTGGGAATTGCAGAAAGAGAATGCATACGCCATTTCGAATCTCTCCGAGGTGGGATGTGCCGAGATGGCCGCCCCCTTCCAGGAAACGGCCGATTTGCACTTTGCCGTCAATGACGGCGCCCTTCTCACCGAGCCCTGGACGGACGTTCTGAATCGAGCGCTGAGCACGGCTAGCCACATATTCCTCGAGTGGATGTCTTGCTGGTATGATGCGACCGAGCCGCGACATCTATGGGTTCTGGAGAATACCAATCCAAGAGATTTGCGCAATCGCTGTGAATTCTGCATCAACGCGTTATCCATGCTGGGACGAAAGTCTGACATGGCGAACTTGGCAGCGAAGTCCATCTCGGCGCGTCTCCGCAGTCACTCGGAGCTATACAGATCCGCGATGCTTCCTCAGTTCAGTGAGGGGGCCGTGAGACCTGCTGTCTATTAGCAATACGAGATTTGCCCTTTCTCGGGTTGGCTGCATGCGGGCTGACTGTTAAAAAATCACAATCTTTTTCCAGTCTTCAGATTACTTGGCAATGAACCTGTAGTAAATGTGCTACTCATCTAGTTCGCTGCAAGATCACACGGCTGTTCCACAGATATTGATGGAGCGATTACGTCCACAAGAGCCCTCCGCCAGGTAACGTCCTCATCTCCTCGGACACCATCGATTTCCATAGTGTTGGCCTGACAAACTCTTACCCAACTGGTTAATCGAAAGTTGTGCCTTGGATGTCAAATATCAACTCTCTGGTACTGTCAAAATTCCTTCTGGGCTGAGCCCAAGCTGACCGTGTTAGATATCGGTTAAACCCTGTAGATGCAATGAAATGGTAATACAAGGTTAATCAGATGAGGAATTCAATTCACAACCAGGATATCAAGATTGGCCATATCAATACAGCATATCCAAAAGCTCCGAGACCGTGTGCTTTTCGATATCGTTCACGGTATCCCTTATCCTGACAGCTTTGGGCTCGCCCAACACCGGAGTGACCAAGCTGAAGAATTTGGCATCGACTTGGTCCCGAGTAAACGGATGCTGGGCCTCTCCAAGGGGATACGGGATGTCCACCTCCTCGGCGTCTCCATTGATGTACTCGACCTTGATCCTCGAGCCAAAATGCCGAATGGACGGGTCACCAACACAGGTGATCTTTTCGGACAGTTCATATATTGCGGGATCGGTCAGTCTGTCCTTCTCGTAGCAGCTCACGCCCTTGTCCGAGCCGTACAAAAAACTGTGGGCTGTGGTGAAATATGCAGAGAACTGGGCATCGACCATGTTTAGGGGGTGCAATTTGTTCCTCGTCCGGGCTCCGACCACGCTGACATTGGCAGGACTTAAGGACAGCGTGATGGTTTTGACCTCGGCTGGTTGAATCACTCGCTTATTGCAGCCAATCTTCGCTGCCGTCTCGATGAATCCATGCGTCATCCTGCAGGCAGGGAATGGTTTCAGCGACGTTTCCAGGAACTCCCACCGTGAACCGAGTTCACCGACCAGAGAAGCAAGGTCTTTGTCTCCCTTCGGGCTGTATGCGTGGAGAAAGCCGAAGGTGCCTTCGAAGATTTTGGCGGCGCCGATGACTCCGGCTTCTGCGAGAGCCACGCACAGGAATGCGTCGTGCACGGCGAATCCTGGGTGGAGCCTCTTGTTCCAACTTCCATTCTCGAGGTACTGCATCGAACCTGCGGTCTTGGAACCGGCCAAGCCGAATGCATTTTCGATGGTGTTGACGGGCAAGTTCTTGAGAACCGCGATGGTGGCGACAGCACCGAAGATTCCGGCCGTGGAGGTGTTGTGAAACCCGCGGGAATATGCTTCGTTCCCGAGCTCTTTCCCCAAGCGACAAGTGACTTCATATCCCACCGCGACTGCGACGAGAAACTGGTCAATATCGGCGGCGCGGCCCAGGAATTCCGCCTGGTTCAACCCGGCGGCAATGGCGGTCACTCCGGCGTGAAGCGTGCCTTTTGCATAGGTATCGTCAAAGTCGAGAGAATGGCCCAGCGTGGCATTGAGGAGACCCGCATATTGCAGCGTGAACGATCTGCCTTTTCCCAAAACAGTACATGGACCGCTGGATCCTCCTAGTGCTGCCACAGCATTGCAGATGGGCCCGGTCGAATCAGAAATCTGACTGGCGGCAATCGCAACGCCCATGAAGTCAATAAGGTACTCTTTGAGCTGGTCTCGTGCCCTGCTGGTCAACATTTCCGGCCTTGCACTCGCGACGAAGTTGGCAAGAATGGCCGTCACGGGCACATCCTGAGCGGGCTGGACATTTCCCGTCCCATTGGTCGAGCCATTCGTCGTATGGGCGCTGTCTGTGCTCTTGGCCGGGTGTCCATGGGCCCTCGACGACATCCTTCGCGTGGATTTATGGTATCATTCAAACACCTTCAGTTCCAAAAAATCGTGACCCAAGAGGAGCCTCTTGAGAGCACGACAGGACCAGAATGTATACTTGCTCCGCACCCCTCACCGGTCGGTTTTGGAGATTGCCTCGGAGTTGGAGACTCCCAATCGAGAAAGGTACCATCTCGAAACAGACAGCAAAGTCGTGGTCGTTGTCACTGGCGAGCGCTAAGTGATTGTTCCGAAAGTGCCATAATAATCCACGACCTACTCACCTTGATCATCAAGTCAGATAACTCCTTGATGGACGAAATCGGAGAGAACTTCCAACTACTCCTCCGACTTCGGTCCTCCTCTCTTCCGCGAAGTGCCAAGGCCGCTTTCGGTGCGAAGCAGTCAAAGGTGGTCTATCAGCACCCATGATGTCCACCGCGAGAATGTTGCCCGGTAAGCAAGGTTGCCTGGTGAACAGCGTCAAGGCCTGTTGTGTCTCGCTCACCAACTGTGTATATCAAGAAGTCGAGATTCCGTCAATGAGATGACCGGTTGACTCTCCCTACCAGATCCAACAGCTGTCGAGTCTTGGGCCCTCCCTCCACGTGGCCTTGCATGCTTTGTACACATGCTCACGTGGGACTGCAACGAGAGCAGCTACACTACTGGGTGGTAGGAAAGGGCATCGATCACAGAAACCCGTTATCTGGACCTATGGATTCCTGGAAGGCCAATGGCAGCGGTTCAATGAAGTCTACCAATTTTCGACCCTCCATCTGGATCACCGAAGCCCTTCCATTCGAATCGGACGTTGGAAGAGCCGGACCAACTGTTGTGCGATAGAAGCTTTGCGTCGGAAGACGACCTGAGACCTCTCAGCAACTCGCAGTCGAATTGCCGAGCGAAAAGGGAAAATGCAGGAGGAGCACAACTTCTGAACCTACCGGTGCATTCCTGTTTTACTCAGTGGCCAAACGCTGTTTGTAGCTCACCATGTTCGCCTAGCCGCCGGCCTATGTGGTGACCTGGTTCGGCGCGTGCCCTTGGGACGAACGGCATGGCGCCAGGACCCATTTTCTTTTCACGTCAGGCTCTTTTTGGAGAGAAAGGTTAACCACGGCGGCCTCAGTCGAGTGTCCTCTTTGGCAAAATCCCCCCCTCCTGGATGGGAAAGGACAGGTTAGCGGCATTCATCCCAGCCTTGCTGTGGCAGGACACGCACTCAACGGAACGACGCCCACCACTCGTTCAGAGTTCTTGGCTTCTAGAACGTTAAAGATGGCAACCTGGCCCCAGCACGGTGAAAGAACTGGCAATGGTAAGGTTGACTAATGCTGGCGAGCCCAGTCAACGCACCGCACTCAATCTGCCTCGCCACAAACCCTGTGGCTGCAACATGTCCGGCGAGAGGCAGTGCGCATCAGGTATAAAAGAAGTTTCCGCTGCCTCTTGTTCTCGCAACGTACTCTCCTCACCAAGCCTCGCATGGACATCACAATCCAGTCTCAGTGCGAGGACCATGGGTGTGGTACTGAGGAGGAATCTTCAGCGAATGTTTCGTGCTCGGCAGAAACTCGAATTGTCTTCCTGGTTACCACTCCCATGGGTAAATCCTTTGAATCGATCGTCCGAGCCTTGGGGGTCACACCTCCCTTGGGCGTACCGATAGACTGGACCACCTGTGACGACAAAGCATTGCCACGGATCACCTCTCGTGTTCGATTTGCAACACATTATGCACTGTGTCTCATCGACCGCAAGACCTGGCTCGACAGCTCGTTGACCTTGCTTGACAAGTTTAAAACAGCAAAGTTTTGGGACCACCCCGGGGACAGCACGGGGTTTGCGAGCTCTGGAAGTGGTCAGGGAGGTCTCGCTCAGTACGAAAACGAATGCAGGCATTGGCAAACGAAATCCATTATGCACATTGACAGCGCACAGGAAATTGGGGAAACGACTGCGTCAGATGAGGAGATCTCTCGACGTAAGCCAACCTGGTCTTCAGGGTAAGGGTTATCGCTAATTTAATATCGACCACAGTTTACCGCAGTCTCCGGCGTGGATGGGTTTATCTTCCACTCTGGTGGAACTGCCACGACCTTGCGATTCGACTTGCGTACCTCCTCGTCCATACCAGCAATATCGCTACAGACTTACTCAAGAAACTCTTATGGTTTCTTCACATAGCACGAGACGACGAGATTTACGGAAAGGTCTTGCAGACGGGTGGGACAATGTTCTTCACTGGATGGACAACATGTTTTGGTTCCGCCATTGCCCCCGCTTTGCTGGGGCCTCTTGGACCCGGTGTGGTGGCTGTTGGCCTTGCAACATCATTATGTGGCTGGTCCTTGGGGTTCGTATCGGGAATGGCAAATTTGGCAAAACAAAGCCAGCGACATCGCTTTGAGAAGGCATTGGAAGAGCGGTTTCCACAACTAAAGCAACTCCATCGCTAACCCCCTCGACCACACGGCTTTTCGTCTTAAGTTTTGGGTCGTGACGCTCCTTCTTTCGTCTTCGTCGCCACGAGCATGCCAGAATGACCCAAGGACCATCGTTTATATGACATGCTGGCGTTGGGGCTTCACCATGAATATTATGGCGTTTCGGACTTGGCTGTGAAGTTGTTGTATTTACAGCAAGGCAAGAGGATTTATACGGGAGCATTGTGCCAAGAGAAGTGACAACCTTTGTCCTTTCAAGTATCCATTAAGACATTCATTTGATCTTCTGAGCTGCTCTGTTGACCGCAGAAATACATGCCTATATTCATCCCTTCTATATTTTCTCTGATGCAAACATAGCCAACGCCGGCGCCAAAACAGCCATAGAATACTGCCCAATGCCGCCAAAGACACTCCCAGTAGACCGTATGATGAGTGGCCAGTTGTATCCTTCTATTATATAGAGGCTCCATCCGGCAGGCACACTGAGCTGGTTATTCTGATAACCGAACGGCCAAGGACCCGGTATGATCGCCCGGTTCCAGCAAGGAGTGCATAAAGATATGTGGCGGGATTGGCAATTTTCCAATTAAAGGAGGGCAAGGTTTGTAGGAAGAATGTGAACTCCAAGCTAGTGGGCCACACCAAAATTCCACATAATTCAACATGCAGTTGTGCTCCACCGGAGCACTCAATTGACTCTAAAATTGATAATTAAAAGTAAAAATATGCGTTATAATCCCTGTGAGCATTTCAGCTCTAACCCAGAAAACCAGTACTGCCACCAATTTGGGGGCCAAACCCGGCTGGAGCCAACAATAAGCTCGAGCTTGATGATGCAAGGCCCTGCTGAAAAACAGTCCCAAAGGCCATTCTTAGTCTCTCTGATTGATGAGAGATGTGCGCTGTTGAGTTATTGTAGATGAATTTCGGTGAATTTTGGTGTGGATTGGTGGTGGGCCCCTAGCTTGGAGTTCACGTTATTCATAGGCTCTCAGTTCCATGGGGGAGGTTCTCAACTTCATTAGCGACGAATCTCCTAATCTCTGCTGCAACTTCTCTTGTCGAGATGCAAAGGAATTTTGCAGCTTGAATCTCCCGTTGATTCGAGGCTTCATGTTGTAGGTTACGGCCATAGCGTTGCAAGAGGCGCTGAAAATACCTTTCAAACTTTTCAGGCCCGGCTTTCTTGATAGCAATGTCGTATGGAGGTTCAAGTTCGCGGTTGTGAAGGAATAAACCAATGAGTTGTGAAAAAGCACTCAAATGAAGTTCGCTGACCGAAGAGTGAGAAAAGGGGATTGAGTTATTATCCGAAAGATGCTTTCCACTTCGCGGGGTCCGTACATCGACATCTCACTCCCATCTGCCGGTCTGGTTGTTAGGTATTCCCGTTGGTTGGCATATCGAGCCGTGCGATCCCAAGCTGAACGCCTGTGAACACTTGTATTCCCACTCTCAGACACCGGCGATAGCGGTATCCGGCGGTCGTCAGTGTCCTTCGAGTCCAAGTCGAGGCTGTCCTGTTCAAACTTCTGTTGTAGGGCTCCTGTGGCAGCATTCCAGAGCTTGAATATCTCGTCGGATGGGGAGCCGTTCTATAGTCACACTCCCAATGGCAGAAGAGAAAGCCTTGGTCGACAGAGCCCTGAATCTGCGGACATCTGCCTTGACCAAAAAGACCTGCGCAGAATGTGGCCGCCACACCTACCTTGACCAGGAAGTGTTAATCTGGCCGCGAGACGGGCTGTATCTGTCTTGCCATAGAGTTGAGGAGTGCAGATGAAGCTGGATGAGCTGCTTGCCCCAGGCGCCAAGGCTAGAAGGCAAGTCGTGCGCTCAATCGCATGATTCCGAGCTTAACGGTGTATATTGGGCGGGAAAAGAGGGTCAACGAGTTGTTGATGAACAAGCAAGACGGCATCCTTTATTGATTCTAAGATGCTGCCTAAGGTGGTGTTGTCGCAGTGTCGGTGGCAAAGCGTTCACGTCACCTCAGTGCTGTGCTCCCACATGCCTGTGTTCCCAGCAGTCATCTCATTGAAGAATCTCGATCTCTCTATCACAGCTGGTGAGCGAGACACCACAGGCTGTAATGTTCACCAGGCAAGGGGAGATTCATCCACTTCCAAAACAGACTTTGCAAGGTGGGGAACAGGCAGGGAAATGATTAAAATCGCGTGAGATCAGTGCCAAGGCTCGACATACTTTTTGGCGGGGCACGCTCTCCAACATGCTCTTAGGCAGTGCTTTGCACACGCGATTCCTTCCCGACCCTTCACAGTTGCACTCGACCCTCTCTCGTTCAACAGTCACCAACTCCAGACCCGCTATACTCCTTATCATCCGGACTCCCTTCTTCAGACCGGTCTGGTCTCAGAGAGCTTTGGACGGCCGGGACAGTGACACGGTTCCCCGCAGTACAGGAAGGTCTCGGGTAGATCTCAGATCAGCCGACTGCGGCAAGCAACTTCATTCTCGAAACCATGTCTTGGCAAGGTGAGTCAGTCCTGGGGTCGGTGGCGTCGAGGTGGTAAAGGCTGACATGGGCCAGCTTACGTCGATCAGAGGTAACATCCTGGTGACACCGTTTCTGAGAGTTGGGTGCTAATCTGACCCCTCCACAGCCTCGTCGGCACGGGCCATGTCGATAAAGCGGCAATCTTCAATGCCGAAGGAACCAGCGTCTGGGCCACTTCTGCCGGCTTTCAGGTGTCGCCGCAGGAAATGCAAGAGGTCGTGGGAGCATACAAGGACACGTCGTCGCCCAAGAAAGTCCAATCGACGGGTCTCCACATTGGCGGGCAGAAGTACATCGTCATCAAGGCGGACGACACCAGTCTCTACGGCAAGAAGGTTCGATCTCTGAGGCATCGGCTGAACGAACATGGGCTGACCGGACATGCTTTTTAGGGAAAGGAAGGGGTTGTCATCGTCAAGACGAAGCAGGCACTCCTTATCACACACTACCCGGAGACGGTCCAGCCGGGCACGGCGGCCAACACAGTCGAGAAATTGGGTGCCTACTTGGTGGGAGTCGGTTACTAGACTGCTGGACTCTTTCCTAATGACCACGAGATGATGACCATGGCATTTCCGAGGAGCATTGAACGGTGGGCGGGCACTCGAACACACTTTCTTGACAGATTCCTTCTCCCATAAACTTCCTGACCTTGGATTCCGACTCCCGGATTCCAAGAGGCTCCGGTGAATAGACACAAACGCCAAACGACCATGACACCCGTTCTTTCAAAGTCCGTGAAATTTGACCCTCAATAGGTTCCATCACATGCGTCTTCTCTCTCCCTCTCTTTGTCTCTAAACGATGAAGCTCATGTTCATGCTCATCTTGCCCAAACAACCAAAACATGCCAGCCGGGAGGGAGAGTCGGTCGGCCCGGAAACATTCCTAGCAGCACTTTCCACCCAGATTGCTGGCCGTGTTATTTTGTGCCACGTTGACACTGCCCTGCGCTTGTGAGGGCGCATCTTTGGAACTGTCGATCAGCCTCTTCTTGATGTCGCTTGCTAACGAGTAGAAGGCCTTGTCGATGTTGATGTTTGATTTCGCCGACACCTCGAGGAAGGGGATCCCGAGTTCGTCGGCCAAGGCCTGGCCTTGCTCCGTTGAGACGGCCCGCTTCTCCTCCCAATCGCATTTGTTGCCGATGAGGATTTTGTTGACGCCTTCGGACGCATGCTGCTCCACGTTGCTGAACCACGTCCGGATGTCTTCCCTGTCGGTTAGCCAGCTAACCATCGGATGTGGGCCATGCCCCTCGTGCACCTACTATTGAAACTCTTCTCGTCCGTAACATCGTAGACCAGCAGGATGCCCATCGCGCCTCGGTAGTATGCGGTCGTGATGGTCCGGAAGCGTTCCTGACCCGCCGTGTCCCATATTTGTAGCTTGACGCGCTTGCCGTCGAGGTCTATGGTCCGTATTTTGAAGTCGATGCCGATGGTGGTAATGAATGACGGGGTGAAACTGTCTTCAGAAAACCGGAGGAGACAGCATGACTTGCCCACACCCGAGTCGCCGATCAGGAGAAGTTTTATCTGGAAACGCCTGTGGTCAGTCGGCTCTCGCCTGTGGGAACTTGGGAAGCAGTACCAGAAAGTCATAATTCCTCGTGCCCGCCATTTCGAGCTTGTGAAACGGTTGTTACGTCAATGAGGCGCCCTCTTCTGAGAACCGCTGAGGAGGCCCTGGGCAAAGGAGAGAGAAAGGCGGCTGCGCGGTGGCGGGCGCAATTCAGAGATCGGTCCGCTAGGACGTTGGAGTAATGAATGAACGCACCACGTAGGGGACCAAGAGGGCGCAAGTCAAAGGGAAGATGTCCTGCGACGACGTGATTCAGACGTTGGACAGTTGAAGGGGGGAATGATGTCGCGACACTGGAGTGGCTGGTTCAAGGCAACGTGCATTCGGGCTTGGCAGACGAAATGGTCACCGCCACAGTAGTCCTCCTGATCTCTCTGGAGATGCAGTGTTACAGTGGAAACATCTCGACATTGCGTTGAGGATGTATTTGGGAAGCTTTGATCAAGATTGGAATTTCATCATCACCGGGGACTGGTTTCCTTATTCGATATACAAATCCTACCCCGTTCTCGACCAGACCTTGTGCGTTGTGGTCAAGGCCCCTTGAACTGGCACGGGGAGAGTGAGAGACCGAATCAGCCACCATAAGCGGGGATCATTTATCCTACTGCCGCATCTCGCTCTATCAGGGGCAGGAGCTAAGGTTATCAATGCCACCCATCTTTGACGCCTCTCGCGAGTTCGCAAAGACTGTGCGGCCCTTGGTCTCCTGGCCAGACGAGTCGTGCGCCGCAGCTTCGATTACGCGGATCAGCGCCTTGTAATCAGATCTGATTGTCCTCATCTCCTCTTACCGAGAGAGCGTCGGTGCTTTTCAAAGGGCGTTGTCATGAGGCGGCCTTGAACTTCCGTTGTCTGGAGGGATATCAGGACATTGGATAGGGTCCACTCAAGCGTAGCTGACATCATGTAAACTTGTCTGCCAATGTGTCTTTGCAGTCTAGGAGCCGCCCGCAGCCGTCACCCTTCCGCGGGTCAAAGATGAGGTGAGGCTGGTAATCAATACCCGAGAAACCACGTACCTCACCTAACAAAGCTCCACGGGATTAATATCGTCAACCAGTATTCATAGAGCGATCATGGTCCAATTTCTCCACCGCTTGCCATCACGCTGCTGTCCATTTCCGAGTCATCAGCCGAGGTCGACGGAGAGGGAAAGGTGTTTTGACTCTTACGTCATGGCCTTGCAACAGGTTTCCTGAATCTTCGGCGCAGAAGCGCCCATTTTCTGCAAGGACAGCCTGTGCGGACAACCTGTGCGGACAGCCACCACTCCTTGCCTCAGGTCTAGCTCTCTTGCCTTAGCCGTGGCTCTACTCTTCCGAACTGGCAATTCTAGAACCATGGCGTAGTCACGGCGATGCCGGGTAACATTGAGCACACACCACGTGGACAAAGACAGGACCGGAGCCTGGGGCCATGTCCATCGTTGACGAGTAGGTCCCATTTCTCTGACCGGGATTCGTGCTGACTGACTGGTAAAAGTCAGGTCCGACGCCTCGACGCCTTGCTGGACAAGTTCCAGCTCGCGATTCCGGCCAGGGGAATTTTCCCCGTCGAGCCCGAAAGGGGCGAGCCTGGGTCCGCAGAAGTAAAAGCTGAGACCCGTGAGCTGCAGCTCGAATCTGTCATCAGAGCTCTGTCGACGACCTCGAGTTTGAGACCACTGCTGAAAAGAAGCCGACTGCGCAGTTTGCTCTCGCAGATCGTGGAAGACAAAGGCGGCAACATCTCCACTCAAACCCAGCCTGTTGCGGAACACACCGACTTGGAGTGGTTTGCCACGGCCAAGGCGACCATACAGACATACGGACTGATACTCAATTCGCTCCTGGAGCAAACGATCCCGTTGAGCGAGTCACTATGGTACTGGGACGACGTCCTCGGATCGTACGCAAACACCGGTCTGTACACGGCGCAAACGACGCCGGCGAGGTTTTGGACCCAGGCCAAAGAAGTCTACCATGACGCCCGGGAGAAGTGGGCGGCCAACGCGGACATCAGAGCCTCTGCCCGGCACGCGACCCTGACATTGACGGGGCGATGGCGCGAGTTTTATGTTCTGGTCCAAAATAGCATCAGAGAGAGGTCGTTGGCACAGGCCAGTGCCCGCATTCTCTCGCCCTTTGCCCTGGGGCGTATGGAGGCGAGGAGAAAGCAGAGCAATGTCAAAAAGCTGAGAGAGCGGAACGCGACGGCGATTGGGCTGCTCGTCGACGAGGGTTTGTCGTTTCAGCCGTTTGAGGAGGATTTCAAGAGCGACAAGTCCGGTGCCAGTCCGACGCTGAGACAGGCAGAGTGGCAGAGCACCATCGCCAAAAGCGTTTCTTTGTTGGAAAATATCCTTCGACACGCCGGCACCATCGACAACACTCTGGCCGAATTCGAGGACAGCATCTTCGCCAGCGTCGAAGGTGACCCTGATTTTGTCTCCGTGAGCGAGGCCAGCGAGACGACGGCGACTCCGGCGAAGCTGGCTCACCGCTTGATCCAAATGCTGGACGACTACCTTCCAGAACAAGAGCGGGCGTCACACGCCATGGCCGTGGAATACGGCAAGCCGTCGAGGCTCGTGCGATACTGGATCCCCGTGCTCACTCTTCTCCTCTCCGGAAGCACGATCCTGAGGTTCCTGACCAACCGCAGAGCGGCCATCACGCAATGGATCCGCGACCTGGGCAGCACCACCGTCGACTTTTGGCGGAATTGGGTCATTGAGCCGACCATGAAGTTGATCCGCACCATTCGGCACGACGAGCAAAGTGAAATCGCCATCCAGAGCCGGGACAGCCTGAAAGTGGACAGAGAGAGCCTGGAGCGCATGGTCGTGGATTTCGCGCTACAGCATCCAGAGAATGGCCAGAGCTATAGCGAGAGCCAGGTGGTGGAGATCAAAGCCAAAGTCAAAGAGGGAGACCTCACCCCCGTGCTGCGTGCTTATGAGCGGGAAATGCAGAACCCGATCAAGAACGCCATCATGGGTGATTTGGTCCGGACGGCCCTCATTCAAGTGCAAAAGACCAAGGTCGACGTCGAAGTGGCGATCGCCGGCATCGACTCGATCCTCAAGAGCCAAGAGCTTCTCTTTGGCTTTGTGGGGATTGCGCCCGGCGTCCTGATTTCATATGCCGCCATCCAGTGGCTTCGCGGCGTTTTCGGGAGTCGAAGAGGCCTCAGGCAGACCAAAAAGCGCGGCCAGACGGTCCGCGTTCTGAGGTATGTCGACAAGTCATGGCCACGTTGCAGCAGGTATGCTGACGAGTTGCAGGACGATCGACCGGACACTGAACAATTCGAGTCCGACGGAACACGGCATGCTGTCCTACAAAGACCACGGCCTCCTGCTGTGCGAAGTTCATGTGCTGAGACAGAGGGCGGCCCTGGTGCTGCCAGGAAACGTACAGCGAGAGTTCCTGGAGGACCTCCACGATCTCATGGACATCAGAATGGGCATCGACCGGCAGATCAGAGTCGTCCAACGCATACACTGGGCGTATGCTCAATGGTTGCAATAGAAGGCCGCGTTGCAGGAGGCCATGTGCGCAGTGATGTGGCCAATGTGTACCGCTGTGAAGAGGTCAGCCGTCGTGCCAGACGGGCGAAGGATCGGTTGTTGCTGTCACGGTCGCAACAGGAATGGGAGAAGCCGTGAGAGCACATCTGGTGCAATCATTAGAGAATTATTTTGTTACCATCACACTAAAATGCGTCTTCCAGAGGACAGTCGACACTCTCATGACCGTCCCTTTCACACAAGGCACACCATTTTTCCGGATTAATAACACCACTGTGCTTGCCCGCCAACATCCCCGCTTGGTCTCCCACTCCCTCCACCGGAGTGACGGGAGCTTTCTTCTCGGCCTGGGGGGTGGTCACGTCTTCGTGCGTCGGTTTTCTGCTCAGCAACGGCGCTGGTCTGTCGGCCTCGTCGATTCTTCGCAGCTCTTCCCTCTCGACGTCCCTCCCGCTCCGGGCACTGCCGTTGCCATTAGTATTTCCGTGGCCAAACATATTCGAGCACGTCAGAATGTCGTGCCCTCCTTCCTCACATATCTCACACCATAAAGCCGCACTGCTTCCGCTGATATCGGTCACGCCATCGTCGCTCCTTTTCTCGTCCAACTCCAGCTCATTCCTGACGGGACTTCCGCTGCGGCTGGTGGCGTCGTGCCATTCCTGACGACTATCTTTTCGCTCGTGACTTCCACGCACGACGGTCCGCTGACTGCCTGTTGTGCCGGCACTCTCGTGCTTCGTCCTCAGGTCGGCACTGTTGTTGCGACTGTGTCCACCCATACCCGTCCTCATGCCAAAAGCCATTCCAGGGATGGGAAATCGGCCCAAAGAAACGCTGGTCCGAAGTTGAGAGACCTCGTTCTCCAGTTCCTCTTCATGCAAGCTCTTCTGCTGCAGCAGGCCTTCGAGATCCCGAATCTGCTGCTGCAAGCTAAATCGAAACTCGTCCGTCATCGCGCTGTCGTCCCTCGCGTAACCGGGGCCGTGACCGTTTGGCTTGGTGGCCTCGTTCTGCGCCTCGTTGAGGTTTTGAATGATCGCTTTGAGACCGCGGATCTCGTCATCTTTCGAGTTCAACTGCGATTGGAGCTCGTCCATTCGTCCGTTGTCGGCAGCCGAATAGCCGTTGAGCTGTTCCTCGGTCTTGAGCCTCTCCCGCTCTCTTCTCAACTCCGACCGGGACCTTTCAACTTCTCCTCGGAGAAATTCAACCTCCCCCCGGGCTTCCGCTTCGCCCCTCCGGGCATCTTCCAGACCTTCTTCGAGTTCTTGCACGAGCTCCTCCAACTGTTTCAATTGCTGCGCGACGCTCTCGACGTCCTCACTACGATCCTGCAGACTGCGGATCTCCTCCAACAATTCGTCCACTCTCTTCTCGTACACTCTTTCGGTCTCGCTGCTGGCCATTTCCAGCGTGTCGATCGTGCTCCGAAAGTCGGCTCGATTGGCGTCGAACTCGGCCGTGAGCAGTTTGATCCTTTCGTTCTTCTCTCGCAAAGCGGACCGGAGAGAAACGACATCTCGCGGCAGATCCTCGTCGTCGGCGGCGCCGGCCAGCCTTCCATCTTCTGCCAATCCAGGAACCAATTTTTGCAGCTCAACCAGGCTCCTCTCCATTTCCGCAATGCTGTTGGCTTGCTCCCGCAACTCCCTTTCTCGATCTTCCACCGTCCCTTTCAACCGTCGGACCTCTTCATCGTGACCCTCTCCGTCGAGGTACATGCTCCTGTTCACATTGGGAGCCGGTGTGGGTGTCGCATCCACGCCGCCATCCTCGGACAGTTCATCAAATATCGGTTCGGGTCCCAAAGGACTAAAGCTCGACTGAGACGTCACCGCCATCGTCGAAGTCTGCCGCAAACTCTGGCTGAATTTATTCCCTGGTTTCGGCCCCGGGCTGGGCCGATACTGGTTTGGTACTCCCACCGTGCTCTTCGCGAGACCGATGCTCGGCCTCGTCTTCGGCGTGGTCAGGGTCTTCGCGCCAGAAGCGTTTCCCTTGCGCAACGGGCTCGCCGGCCTCGGCAGGCTCTCCCTTCTGATGGGCGGTTTCAATGCCGGGCTGGCGGCACCAGACCTCATGCCCGAGCCCACAGACTGACTGAAATTGGGCTTGGCCAGGCCCGGCGTCCGTCCTCCTTGATTGAAGCTGCTCAACCTCGTCGGCGTGCCTGGTCCAGGGCTGGGCCTGACTCCCAGTGGTGTGTGTGCACCCGGCCGTTTGATCGCTTTCTCCAACGGCAGAAAGATGCCGGAGCCGGGTATTGTGGTCTTGAAATAGTATCTTCCATCCACCTCGCCCGAGTTTTTCCCTCGCGCCGCGTATTCGGGCGCGAGCTGGACACCGGCGAAGGTGCCCTTCTTGCCCGCCACGGGGCCGATGAACTTGACAATCCCGTGCATATCGCCGGGGACGGTGACAATGTCCCCCACTCGAACCGTCGCCATTTTAGGCACGTCCAAGCTCCGTCGCCCGAGCAGAGGATGCGCCCCGGAAGGGATGACACTGAGTGCGTCTGAATGCGTTCCGCAGGCCGGCGGAGACCGAAGAGTCCGCCAATGCGTTCAAAGATGGCTGAAGCCGCGTCGAGTAATCTTGAATCGAGTGGCAACTTGCCCTCTTTCCTTTTTGTCCTCTTGCGACAGGAATGAGCCGGGCGCGGAAGGCTGCGCGGTCCTGTGGTGGTGCTCCTTCAGTACGTGAGCTCCGGCAGCATAGGCACAGTCATGAGGCCATCGAGATTCGTGCTGAGGCTGGATAGGAGGGAGAGGGTATCATGACATGGCATCATTTGCACCCCGTTGGGCACCTGTAAACAAAAAAACACGAGATAAAGTTTGTCCTCTCCTGACCCCTTCGATGCACTTGGGGGTCTAGCATGGCCACCGTTGATTTGTCTGTTAGTCGGGATGGTGGCTGGTGCCAAGTTGGCCCTTTTCGGCCGTCCGAGTCCAGTCAAGAAGGACTGTCCAGGGTTCACTGCCGCCATGGCCCGGCTCTAAAATTGCTGAGCGCCGACCACATCCAGCCTCGTTTCAGGTGCGCCACAGGAGAGAAGATCAAAAAAGGCTCGTATACATGTGTGCATGCCTATGTACACATGAGCCAAAGCGCTGTATGCCATGCTGTGGTCGTCAAGATCTATGGCTCAACTTTTCCTTGCCTCGTCCGGCCAATGCAGTCCACAAAACAATGGGGCTATAGTTGCAGCCTAAAGGTGGCAACCTCAAAAGGCCTCAACTCGATATCGATCTTGCCCTTGGTCGAGATTTCCAACTCTTCACCATCATCCTCCAGCACATTCGTCTTGTAGGCCGTCTTCACCGGCAATGTCGTCTCGATCGTTCCTCGGCTCTTTCCACCCAAGCTCTCGAATATCCTCAAAATGACGCTTTGTCCCGGTCTCTTTGTCAGCTCCCCTCTCGACACATCCTCATCATCCTCCCCCCGCTTGATGCAATCGAGGACTAGCGATTTGGCTCCCGTCAGTGTGATCGCGTTGAGCCATTGTTTCTCCGGCTTGTCACTCATGACCGAGGCCAGCTTCAGTGGATGATTAAAGTTGTACGCCGCCCGCACCGTGTCAGGGCCGAGGGCTCCGAGGTGCGGCATGATGGCCCATTTGATGTGATGGCGGCCCATATCGGCATGCGCATCCGGCGCCTTGGGTGCCCGCAGCAGCGACAGTCGCATGAGATTGCCACACGTGGCAAAGCCGTACTTGGAGTCGTTCAAGATTGACACTCCATATCCGGCCTCAGAGAGATCGGCAAATTTGTGGCAGCAGACTTCAAATTTGGCCATATCCCAGCTGTCGGTTGTCAGCAGAGAACGACCGATTCGGAATCACAGTGCTTACCTCGTGTTGTAATGCGTGGGTCGCCGGATGATACCATACTGAGTCTCATAGCTGGCCTCGGTATTGACCACGTCGACAGGAAACTCGACCTTCAAGAACTTCATCGTCTCCTGCCATTCCACCTCGGCCTCGACCGTCACGAAGCTCGGTTCGTCGTCGGAGCTTGTCGCATCGAGACTGATGGTCGTCTTGACCCAGCTTTTGTCGCTCACCTGCGTCTTGGTCGCGATACTGACTCGGTAGGGACCGTCTTGCACCAGTTGTGACGCCTCGGATTTGAGCTCTTTTCGAGAATCAAGATGGAACACTTCGACATCCCATGCCTGCCAATACAACGGCTTGTCGTCAAAGATGACGAGTTGGTTACCTTTTGCCCCCTTCGCAATGACCTGTCGATCCGCTCGGAGGTCCTTCAGCGAGGTGATGCAACCGGCCTCGACCTCCACCTCGAAGTGGCGGTTGGTGAGCACAAACACGCCCTTTTTCACCTCTCGGACGGATACTCGCGACCGGGCGGCCGGGATTGCCGTCGCCGCATGTGTCCTGATCACTCCGGGCCCCCCGGAGATGCATGCGTACTGCCGAGAACGAGGGATTTCGACGAGCTCGGACCGAGCCCAAGGCAGGGAATTGATGGCCACCAGCTCCGCGTTGGGTCTGATCTTGGTCGACAATCCCAGGACGGAGATAGCGTCTTCTTGGACCTTCTCGCCCAACTTCGCGTTGGCCTCGTACAGCTCGTCGGAATCGTCGTAACACATTTCAATCGAACTGCCCGGGAGGCAGTCGTGGAACTGGCACAGCAGGACGTTTTCCCACATGTCATCAATCTCCTTCTTGGGGTATTTGTAGCTCTTGCTCTTCAAGCTGGCGAGAGTGGCCAGATACTCAATGTCATGCAACATGATCTCTTGCTTCCTGTTGTTCAGCTTGTTGTTCGCCTGCGTCGTGTAGGTGCCTCGGTGCAACTCAAAGTACAATTCGCCATACCAGGTGACAAATTGGACGCCTGCTTCCACCTTTTTCTCCAGCGCGGCAAAGAAGTCATCAACCGAGTGGCCCATCTTGACGCGGGGCAGGAGGCCAACCGTGTCGCTGAGTCCGCGGCACCTTCTCAACTTTTCCAGCATCTCCCAGGTGGGACCGCCGCCGCCATCACCCTTGCCGAAGACCAATAAAGACGTGTTGTCCTGATCCAGGCTTTTGTGTTGGGTCACGCTCCTCTTGACATCCCCAAAGTGTGCATCGGCCGTGTACGTCTCACTGGGGGCCATGTGGCAGATGACCTGGCTCCCGTCCAGGCTGACCCAGTTAAACGTGGTGTGGGGAAAGTTATTGATGTTGTTCCAGCTCAACTTCTGGGTGAAGAATCGGGACATACCGGCCAGTCGGCATAACTGGGGGAGCTGGCCGGAATAGCCAAAGGTGTCCGGGAGCCAGAAGGTCTGGCATCGCTCGCCAAAATGACTCTCGAAGAAGCGTTGTCCGTACAAGAACTGTCGCACCAACGATTCACCACTCGGCATGTTGGTGTCGTGCTCGACCCAGCTGCCGCCGATCGGTTGAAACTTGCCTTGCTTGACCTTCTCTTTGACCCGGTCATACACATACGGATAATATTCTTTCAGCCATTTATACTGCTGCGCTTGGCTGCAGGTGAATCGGTGCTCTGGGTACCGGTCCATCAAGTCGCACTGATTCGACCAACTCCGGGCCACCTTCCGTTTGGTCTCGGCCCATGGCCACAGCCAGCAGGTGTCGATGTGGCAGTGGCCGATGCCATACACGAGACTCTTCTCGTCCGAGTCGTACACCTTGGCCGAATCCACGTTCTTGCCGAGGTATCGCTGTGCAATGTGGCGTCCTTCTTCAATGGAAGCCGGGGACCCGTTCCCCGCAATAAAGGCATCCATAATCTGGTTGCACACCTGTAGCGCTTCGTGCTTCTCCCAGCTGTCTCCAGGGAACTCTCGTGCGGCATCCCCGATGATCCAGAAGTCCACATAGAGCTGGCGTGCAGCCAGGTTCACGTCCACGATCCGGGCCGTGTGTAAGGTGTAGTATTTGTTGGGGTCGGGCGGCTGGATACTATCTCCTCCCGGGGCGTTGCCAAACATGCCGTTGCAGGCCATCTCGATATAGAAGGTGTGCTCTTTGCCATCGCGCCAACTGTCCGGTATAATCCATTCGGTGCGCTCCCCGCCGCCGGTCAAGCCCTGCAAAGGGTTGCCGTCGTGCGACCATACCAGACCCTCGTTGTTGGCGTCCCAGTGGAACTCGAGATGTTCACCCTTGACCATGGACTGAGGCACCGTCAGTTTGATTTTGAACCAGTGCGTGGACCATGACGGGCCAAATGACTCTCCCCGCTTGGTAGGTGTGAAGCTGTGGGACGTGGCGTCGGCGAACGTCGGGCGAGTGAGATGTGGCGGAGAATACACGGACAACTGGACATGGTCGGTGTCGTCATTGACTGCGTGGTAGAGCTTTCTGGCCGGGACATTGTTAGCGAGGCTGACGAGGGGAGCAATCACCATCTATATCACGCACGAGAGAAGATTTTGGCCCTCGTACTGGCCGCCAGACGTGAATTGGCGTAGACGTTCTGTGTAGATACTCTGGATCTGCTGACCGACGGGCCCAGAGGACAGTTGGGGGTAGGAGGTGTGGATTCGCGGCTTCGTCTCCCCTCCCATTGTTTGGTGATTAGGGAGATTAGTCCAGGGTAAGGAGAGAAGCTGGACTGAGGATGGACGAGGTCAAGAATATCAGTGAAACATAAGATCAGGACTGCCACAATCAGAGACACAGTTCCAACAAAGGACGTGCGCGGGGTAAGCTCCAATCATGGAGTTGGGGCGTTTCACCAGGCTAGAGGGCGGGGCACTCTACCACACAACATACTGTCGTTGTAGCAAAAGGACACCAGCCTGCCACTGCAATTTGGGTGGAATGAAACGTGCAGTAGATCTAGAACCAGCACTCCTACAACACCACCGTGGGCAGCATCTGAGATAGAATAATCCATCCACTCATCTTGGTTCATCACCTGATGGGAGCAAGCAATGTGGTTGACTGATCAATTCTATGTCGGCAGCAATCGACACTGAAGAAGCGGTTCACTAGAACCATGAAGATGATTTCTTTTCAAAGAGAAGTGCTCCCATGCCTTTGGAGGGATGCCATCATGCTTTTGGAGGGACGCCATCATGCTTTTGGAGGGATGCCATCATGCCATTCGCTCAGCATTGCTGCAAAACAGCTCCCTATTCTGCCAGCACCTTGGGATCCGTCATTGCTTTGCGCAACACCTCTCTCATCCGCTCATAAAGCGTTTCATCTTCAATTCTCCATGCTCGACGGTTCGGGAATACTATTGTGCGCAGTTCCTCCAGCCACGAAATGAATGGTTGGAAATATGGAGTAACGTTTGCCATCGCATCTGAAAATAGGCGGTCATCACAAATGTTGCCAACCTTCGCGGCGGCGAGTGAATTTGTGTGCAGGTAGATCCAGCTTTCGTATCCTGACACAACTCTGGAACGCTCATTGGGCCCATTGTAATGAATGCAGATCCAAAAAAGGACCCAAAAGAACGACTCTAAGTCGTGCATGAAAGAGTGCACGTCACCATAGAGCGCTCCAATGGCCATGAAAACTTTGGTTCCGATTTTGTCGAGAGCACCAGGTGTTTTGAGGCGACTTTCCCTGATCGCGAGGTCGAGGTCGATCAAAAATCCAGGCCAGGCCGAGTTGTCTTCGTTCACCAACACATTGTTGATTGATATGTCGCGGTGGAGGATACCGGCTTTTTGATGGAGCGATTGATGTCCTAACACAGTCGGTCTCGAGCATCACCAAGAGCTGCGATCTCCACATACCTGTAATCGCGCCCTCCAGCGCAGCAAGCAGCGCCACTCGCGAAGTTGCGTTGTAAAGCGGCTGTCCACAATCTTGCAGGACCACGCGCCGATGGACGCGATCACGCATCGAGGGTTCTTCTTCGTTCTCTTTGGGAGCAGCTGAAGTTGAAGCAACGGGAGGCATTCTGCTGGTCTGAGCCTTTTTCTGGATCCCCAGTCGAGCCATGCGGCGAAACAAGTCTTCTTGTCGCTTCCTCTCTTCCTCCTTCTTCACTCTCACTTTGTAGGCATTCTCCGCTTCCCCTATATCCAGCCCTTTCCGAACATTATCAACGATGGTATCATCCTTCCCACCTACACGGACCGTTTCGTGGTGATAATATCTCGCCACGTGGTCGACCCCACTCTTTGTTGCCTCGAGCAGGTATTCGCCCTCTTCATCTCGATCGGGATACTGCCATGAGTCTTTCACCACGAATTGTTTCGACCGGTCTCCCACGGGATGTACCTTCCAACATACCGTCCCTCGACCATCTATGGCAGAGTACTGCTTGATCACATTGACAATCACGAGACGCTCTGTCGTGTCCCCTTTTGTGATGGTGATGTAGCGTTGTGCACCCCATAATGTAATGGTGGGATCGAACCCAAGCTGTTCATCGGTCATCCAGAGATAGCCCAACACCGTCGAGACAAATCTCAGGCCATCTTCGTTGATATCGAAAGCCGAGGATGCAATACCTCCAAGCCGGTCAAACTCCCATAATCGCATGAGCGGCCCACACAGAGTAAAACCTTGGACGAAGCGGCGACTCTCTTGGATGTTGAACACCGCCCTGACGTATCTTGCAAGATCAAGCCATGTACTTTCATGTGTATCCTCGTTTGGGTTGCTCTTCAACTCACCCGGAATGAGTACTGGTCCACAAATCCTCGGATTGCGGACAAATCCAATGTCGAGTTTGTGCAGACTGGCAGATTCGGGCAGTGGTGTGTTAACCTGTCTCAGGATCTTCATCTGAGGTGTAGGAATACTGTAGTCTTTTGCTGCGAGCCCGAGAAAGATCCTCATGATTCTTTGAAACCAGTCCAGCACTTTTGTTTCATTCGCACTGCTCGGCCACCCTTGCCAGCCACTTTTTTTCTTATTAAAGAGTGGATCATCTCCCTCTTGACACTTCTCGAAGACTGTCTTGGCTATTGATTGAAGATTCGTCACTCCACCGAAGAAGGCGTCTTCGAACCCTGGGACTCCAATATAGAGTGATGTACCAAGCTCCATCTGGAGTTCCTTTTCGAAGTGAGCCCCGGGCTCGGTGCTCCAAAGTCGATACGACGGTTGAGGAGTGTTTTCGGAGGCAATTGGCTTGTTCGGTGTTGTCAGCGCCCTCAATTCTGCTAGCTCTACCGATAATTCCGATGCGGTTGGCGGTGTTATCTCTTCGGGTGGTGTGGGCTGTTGTGCTGGTTGTGTGATAAGCTCGTAGGCTGCCACCCAGATCTCTGCATCAGGCGCCTTTTCGACGACTTTGGTCAGGAGGGGGACAACAGCTTGGACGTCCTGCTGATTCGATTGAAGTCTTCCGCATAGCATGGCAAGCTCGCCTCTGAGCGTACTGCGGCCATCGGGAGACCGAAGTAAACGAGAAGCCCGAGAGCCTTTAAGGCTAAAGATCAGATCAGACATCAAGTCATTCAGGTCATTGCTGCCTGGAAACTGTCAGTGAGATGTCCGCTGCCAACTCGACTGTCACCACTTTTCACCACCTGCTGCACTGCGTCTGAGGACACAGGAATGTCCAACTGAGCACAGGTCGACCTGAATGTCTCATGAAAGGAATCGAGCTGATTTCCGATCGGATTCTGCGCGATGATATGTGATTGAGAGGAATCCATCTTGCGAGGTAGTATGGTGGGTTCGGTTTGTGTGAAGAATTCGTTCTACGGCAAGCAGAACCGATTTTTGAAGGAATCGTGTGCCAAGAGTGCCACCCTTTTGTGAATACTCTGCAGCGACTATCTGCTACCACGGAGACGCGTAGCTTCCGCCTGATACTGAGCCACCAGAGAGACGGGCCGATACCAAGTCCGAAAGCAGGACGGCGTGAAAACGGTGAACTCACGGAGGACTGAGTTTTGATATTGTCAGTGGATGGTAAGGTAATGATGTTGTTGAGCTCTTGTTTACCATTTTGTTTACCATTTTGTTTACCATTTTGTTTACCATCCCTTTAGAGTGCTGAGTATCACGACATCATTTCACGTGACATCCCTGCGATCTGGCTGAGGATGATCAGCAATGCCGTCCATCAGGTCGGGACGACCTTAATATCAGTTGTTGGGAAGACAAGCAGTGTGGAAGACAACAAACTGGTCAAGTGTTCGCCTGGGCCTCGGGGGGGGGATTTCAGATACCACAGTGGATGAAACGCCAAGACAACACCAAGATCGACTGAGAATGAGTGATGTGTATCAAGGATCGAGTGCTGCCACTGAGCAGCAGATATATATGCACCCAAGGTGGCAAATGTGCTTGGAAATGTCATTCACACAAATGAATCAGTATGGAACTCAGCTGGTGAATAGACAGCCGTCTAGCATTGTGATTGGTTGCATCATTCACGACGGCAAATCTCACAACCAATCAGAACCCTTGATTCACCAATTGAGTGACTGACACGGCTCCTCCAAGACACTTGAGAGCTGAGGTGTTTTACTGGACCAGCCAGCAGTAACCGGGTTTGCCCATGCCAACACGTATAAAGACCAAAGAAGATAGATTCAGTTACAATATAAGGAGCTCCGACCTTGGCATCGCCAAGGCCCTGGAGGCGCCTAAACTGGAGGCGGATTTCCTGGCTAACAACTTCCCAGCATACGACACGGGTTGTGGAATAAAGCAAACCACGTCATCGAGTCCATCAGCAGAGATTCTTCCCTGTTCGCACATGGACGATGTAGCGCTTCAGCACAGGTCTCCTCTTATATCCACCGAGGCCCTTCTTCCACTGAATTACGGCCTGGCGTAAATTCCGTCGGACCAACAACCACGATACTCTCCTTCAGTTTGGCACGCCTTTTCTCCGACGGCCGCCGGACCAATTTCTGCCTCGCTCCTTCAAGCACGTCTACAAACTGACGCTGCCCGTTGTGGTAAGCGTGGACCAGATCATTGGTCCCAGCCACCAGACTGCTCCGTCGCCCTGTCACAGTCATCACCCTCTGAGCGTCATGCATCTCTTCCCTCCTTTCTTCCTTTTTGGCCCACCATACCTCCCTTCCATGCTGATGATGCGGCGTCGGAGGGATGGCCAGCTGACGTCGCGGGTTGCGGCCAGGGTGGCCAGAGGGAGAAAGGCTGCGGATGAATTCTGACACATCTTGGTGCAAACTTCGTCTCTTCCCACTCGTCCCAGGCAATTTCCGCTCCATGGTGGGATACGTGTCTGGTGCATCTGATAACACTCCCTCCATCTCCCTTTTGCCCGGCGCTTTCCCGCGCTTCAGTTTCTTTTTAATCTTGGCCCTGATGACCTCTCCCACACCGGTGTCGATGACAAAGCTGTCATCGCTTGGCCACGATGTCGCGGAGCTATTCCGACCAGACAGTCGACCTATGCTCTTGAGATGTAGATGCTGAGCTCCTCGAACAGCTTCTCCTCGCTCGAGGACCTTACTCCCCCTGCTCATGCGGCCGAGCTCAAGAGGCGGCGGGACAAGGTCGGCATCCATAACCTCCCCGATGGTGTCTGACAGTGGCCGGAGGACAAACTCACCCTTCTTGATAGAGACCGGTCTGACGACGGTTGATATCGTTGCAGCACAAGGGGTGAGCTGACCGTAGGCCACTTGACGGCGGTGCTTCGAAGCCGTGGCAGAGAGCGGTGAAATATACTCCATTCTTCTGTCGTGACGGTTGCGCCAAAATTCGACGAAATTGGGAGCGTTTCCACCGCCCGCATCCGAAGTTGAGGATGACTGGACAGATGACAATCTCAAGGAAGGAATCCACATGGATTCTCTGGCGCCTTCCATGACGGATGGTACGGCTGGAGGGGAATGCGCCACGTCAAGTCGCTTGATGGGTAGGGGAGTGACAACGTCTCTAGAGACCTGAGGTTGGCATGCTGTGGACAGCGCTGTGTCTTTCTCTTCTTGCTCCGCCCCATACAAATTGATGATGTTGGTGATCGAGCTCTCAACACTGTAGGTACTTGAGCTTCGTCTTGTCTTCTCATTTCGCTCCAAGGATGGGCCTTTCTCGGGGTCGGACGGCATCGACCGTGAAGAGATGCCGTGGGCAGAAAGATGTGACCTGCGGACGGAGGATGGTAACACAAGTTCCAATCCCTTTCTCTGCATGGTTCGAAGCGCCTCTGATGGCGGAGGCGGGGGCACTATTATGCGCCGTAGTGATCTGGGTGGCGCCAACATTTCTGCGTGTCCGGCATGGCCATCGAGGACCAAGAATCCGAGTTGGCCAGCGGATTATTCGGTCGTGTTATGCTTGAGCAGTCGGCCTCCCTCTCGTTTTGAGAAGAGGTGTAGGAAGGATGGAACCGGCCGTCAAAACAAAGAAAGGGTGAGGTGGACGCCGCTTTCAGCGGAGGGCTGCGTTGATCCTCGTTGTCACCTCTATTCGTAAGGAGATTCACTTTCCAAAAAATCTGTAGGATGCATATTTGGCCCTTGCATGCCGGAAGGGGTTGTAAAGAAAGTCATAGGGGTTGGCTGCTCCCGGTGACAGCATTCCAGAACGTGTCAAAGGATACGGCACGCTGCAAATCACAGATTCGCGGCTTTCATGAGGTCTTCCTTGGTGAGTTCGTCCGTGGGTTGCCTGATATCACCAAGACGGCCAACTTTGCGGAGTCGAACGATCATGTCCTCGTCGCCAAAGTGGCTGTTGTGCTCAAAGGTTGGCTCTTGATGGTACGCGTAACGAGCGGCATCAACGAGGATTCTCGCCGTCATGCCAAAGACACGATACCGGGACAACGCCTCCAGGTGATCAGATGCCGCGACCTTTTGTTCGGATCCTTCCTCTGTCGTCATCGTGGCCGCCGTCTTCGTCTTCGGTCTCGTGACCATCTGATTGGTAACGGGGACAAAGAAGTTGTGCATACGCCATCGACTCTGGTGCCAATCGGTCCATGACCCTCTGTACCAGTCTCTCGGCTTCCCAGGGAGATTCTCTTCCGTGGGCAGGTCTTGGGCGTAAAGGAAGTTCTTGAAAGGGGCTGAAAAGACGGCGGCGACCTCTCGGGCATCCAGCCGTGGCAATAGTCGGTCAGCCACACTCGCATCCAGACCAGTCACTGGGTCATGAGAATGCAGGAAGGCGACACATGGCCTGACAACGAGTTCGGTCTTTGCCAGATTCGTCGGCATCTCGCACAAATGCTCGACTCTGAAGGGCGGCGGCAGAGCGGATTCCCGCCTCGAGAGCCCAATCTCCTCGGATGCTTCGCGGCGAGCAGTGTCAAACGCCGTCTCGCCCTCTTCAGCCTTGCCGCCTGGAAGTGCGGCGTGCCCGGAATACGATTTGAGACTCGTCGCTCGCATTGTCAGCACCACTCTCAGGTCACCTTTCTTGTCTGCAAAGAGCAAGATGAGGACAGCGGCTCTGCGCGACAATGGCATTGATCCCCATGCCGTCTTGGGCGGGGCATATGCTCGTAGCCGATTTAACGCTTGCTAACTCTGTTATTTCCTGGCGCTTGGTAACCTCGTCCAACGGCACTTACGACAGACTCTTCAGAAAGGGGGGCCATTGTCGATTTGCTCGTCGATGCAGCAAAGGTCGAATTACCTAGACTTCGAATGCCTGAAGCTGCCAGTAATAGCTTTCTCTGTGATCCACAGGAGTACAGCAGCTTCCTCGGGAACATCGAGATCTGTATATGTGGCCAGAGGATCTGACATTGAATGGGGAAAATGCCGAGGTATTATCTTCCAAATTCAATTAGAGTTTCCATCTCTGACCAGTCAGCTTCGTCCGCACAGCCACGGTGTGAAATACTCTAATAAAGACATCCCATTCAAAGGCCTAAATTGGAGATTGATGTTCTCGTCCTCGGGTTGGCAATACATCAAGGCGGCTACACAACGATACCGGTAATGTCCAAACGCCGAGAGATCTGCCAGCACATACTGGGATCCTTCCCCTCCCTTATTCTCAGTCCGGATGTAATGCTGCCGGACGAAATAATGGTGTCCCAAACCTCTTCAAGCGCTCTAGAGTTATCCCAAATGGCATCCTCCCTGTAGTATTTCATTCGAAATGCTCTCGGTGGTGCACTTCTCAGAGAGAAGAAGCACGTGGAATCAGACCACTGTCTCAGCAGTTGGTCGTGCCGACGTGTCTGACCGCGGCTCAGAGTTCACAAGACTGGATCAGTCTCTCTTGTGAACGAAATGGTAACCACCGGTGGAGTGGTGGTACTTCCTTAACCTTCCTTGATTGTCCCACCATTAGAAATGGCTTCGATGCACCTCGAAATGGTGTATCGAAAGGTTCTCGGTCCCCCCGACCCGTGCCGCTGCCGTCTATTCACATTTCTGTTCAAGCAAAGCATCTCTTGCTCTAGCAGGAACAGAGTCAATGCCGTTGACAATTTACTCGCATTGACGTGCTGCTTCTCAATCGTCTTGGCTCTTCCTTCCAGCGCCAAAGGTGATCTTTTGGCGCTTACTGGATCTTCCTTCTCCGTCATCGTCGTTGGTGTGGTTGTTCGAGCTCGAGGTCGTCGTGGTGGTCGTGTTGTTCTTTTTCTTCTTCTTATCTCCACCTTTCTCGGCCGTGAAGCTGCCTGTTGGTGTTGGAGCGTGATTCGGCGTACTGGTAGCGCTACTCGGTGTCTCCGAATCCCTCATGTATCCGATAGAACTCTTTGAAAAGACTCGATCGGCCTCGTTTACCGGTGCTTTTCTCCGGGCGGCGCCCATACCTCCCACCGCACTGCCTGAAATCGTACCTCCAGCCGAGTTTGCTGACGAGGACACGGCCGAAGCCTTGATGTAGTTGTCGAAGCCTTTCACGATGTTGCCTGCGGCCGATGTTTCTTCGAGGTATGCCGTCTCTTGTCGGTAAATTTGGTCTTCGATAGCCATCTAGATGTCTCAGTCAGAGCACCCGGCTGTGTATTTACCGACTTACCATGCTGCGATCAAGCAACCGTTTTTTCTGGAGGGTGTCGCGGAGGTCTCGCCGCAGTTTCTCATAATACGGCAAACCGGGCCTGTCTGCGCTGGCCGCGGGTTTCGTTGCAGAACCTGGTGGCACATTCTCAGCCATAGCGATTGAAATATCGCCGACCGGTTTACTTTGAGAGGATCAACAAGCAAAAAATCAACAATCTAGCCCAAGATCAGGCGGGTGGCAGATGTCAGTCTGAGGTCTCCTGTTTGTGATGTTTGCTCCGCCGCGATTGAGGGGGCGCTAGCGACCACGACCCTGTCCCCCAACTTACACCGACCCCAGGAGCTGCACAGGTCAAGGTTCTTATTTGAAGAAGATTCTATATTTTTAAAGTCTGCACGATGGATCATTCACACATGGAACATGGCGGAATGGACACGGGGGCGCCGCGATGTTCCATGAACGTAAGCTCTCTTCACGGCCAACAGACACAGACCGACAAGCTGATCTCTGTAGATGCTCTTTACATGGTCCTCGACCAACCTCTGCATTGTTTTTCGGCAATGGCACATCACCGGGACCCTTTCACTCATCCTGTCCTTGATTGCAATAGCCCTGCTGACCGCGGGCTACGAGGGGTTGCGCGAGATCAGCAGGAGATATGAACAACGCCATAGTGCACAATTGACGGCGTTCGGCATCAGTGGATCAAGTATGGCTTACCCTCAGCTTGCCAAAGAGACCACACTGAGACTCACAAGGTCAAGCTGGGCCACTGGACGAATCAAGCTCATTAGTCGTAGGAAGGGACACCAAGGAATCAACAGAGCGCAAGGCAACGATCATCAAGGCCGCCCTGTATGCTGTACAAGTGTTCTACAGCTTCTTCATCATGTAGGGCGGAGCCTTTTGCTGGTGGTCGACAGGCTAATCTGTTTAGGTTGCTTTTCATGACCTATAATGGCTGGGTCATGCTCGCCGTCGCGTTTGGAGCCTTCATCGGATATCTCGCATTTGGCCGCAACCTGACCTCGACCAAGAGCGTTGCTTGCCATTAGATAGACAGACAGCGATGTCGGTTGGTGTGAGGGTTCAGGAAGACGCCTCGTCCTCGATGTCGTCCGCGAATCCAAAGCTAAAGCCGGCTCGACCAGGATTGTGATCAGATTCCCCTCTCCCCACGACCTCTTCCCACTTTCTCTTCTTCGCGACTGGGTCCTCCACACTGGCGGCTAACATGGGATCTGCTTGGCGGAGCCGGTCCAAAAACAACGCGCCCGGGTCTTCCACCCCATCCTGGAAACCAGACACTTGACTTGCTTTGTGTTTCAAGAAGCGGACAACGGCGCCCACATGAGATCGTGGCACAAAATTCTGGGTGATGGCAATCGCCGGCTCCAAGTTGACCACCAAATGCCACCAGCCAGACGGCACGTGCAAAACCTCACCGGGGCCGCATATGCCTTCCAGGCAGCCGGGGGTGTTGCGGGCTTCCGCGTGGAAGGCCAACAGCCATTCGCCAATGCTCAGGGGGGACGTGACTTCACTTTCGTCCTCGCTCATATATACTCCCGGCGGGAGAATGGAGCCGGGAAACATGATCCAGTATTTCGAGCCACGAAGGACGGCATTCCATGCACTGGTGGCGTTGGGGTCTTTGTGGAAGGTGCTTCCACTCCTTTCCGGACCGATGATCAGCCATCGGTGGTCCGGCCGGTGCTCCCCTAGCAACGTGAACAAATCCTCCCTGAAGCACTCCGGAACTTGGTATGCTCCTGACCTTCCAATGGTCAATCCCATCTTTTCCACAAAACCACGATCAAAGAGGTAGAGTGGACTTTCATCCTGATTGTTCCTCATGTATTCCCCATACGTCGTGAGCGGCCAATCCACCGCTTCGGCCCGGAATGAGACGTGACCGTACTCGTCCAAAAGGGCCTCCTGGCTCCATCGGTCGTAGACCGGCCACTGCTTGACCGGCTCGGTGAGAATGAATGGTCGACTGGCCCACCGCTGACAGAATTCCGCATGCGTCACGTCCGTCAGTCGGGGTATTTCATTGCCCGAGGGGATGTTGCGGGTGTAGGGCCGCAGCGATATTTGTGAACAGAGAAATGGCCGGTGAAGCCCGTCAGAGAAGAGAGATCCGCAATCCACTTTGGGGAGCGTGGATGAAGAGAGGTGGCGGAGAGATGCGCGCCAGCTACCACGCCAGGAAAAGTCGGGAGCGGTGCTGTTGACGGCAAGATCCCTCCACAGCTGATCATAGGTGCTATATGCAAACAGGCCTCTACAGGTGCTGCCCACACGGACAAGGCTCTGCTGGTCGAGATATTCGAAGAGCAACAGGACCAATGTGTCAGGGAGATGCCCAAAAAGGCCCATGCCAGCCCGCAAGTCGGCAGCCGACGTTAACGCATTGCCACTCGGCTTCACGCCGAGAGGATGCCTCAGAGCCTCATCTTGCTCTAATCGAGACTCGATATCCCAAGGAATACAAGATGGTTCCTCGTTCAGCACGAGAATGCCCGAATCAGAAACGTCGGCTCTCTCCACAACCTGGGTGGCGGTCATCCCGGCCATTGCTCGTTCAGATGTCGTTGGAAGATGGTGGAAGAAGTAGCACGTGGCAGATTTGTGTCCAGCTAGAGGAGACGAGAACGAGCGAGAGCCATCTCGATTTCAATGTCGATCGTATGATAGGATGGGGCGTCAGGATTGTATAGAGTGCCACGCCACTGAAAAGATCCAGTAGCCTGACCCTGGTGTTGATGGGGTGGTGGGCAGCCAAATCTCCACTAGCGCATGCCAAGAATCGACTGACTTGAAGAAAGTCGCCTCCATCCAACGATCCGAAATTTTTTGATCTTCCCTTCATACCAGACACAACCTCCACTACAACCACAACTACTATAAAAGCATTTGGATTCTCACATCTGAGGATCCTTCTGATTAACTTTCCACCACACAACCACAGAACTTGCAGATTTAGACGCTCCGACAGCGCCTAAATCTTGATACGCCACCCCACCTTTCGCGCTTTCCGATCACTGGCCAGGTCGCCTGTGATCTTTACCACACTTTACCACCATCATGGCGGACAAAGGTCTCGAGGAGGTTCCTGAGGGTAAGTGATGGCCATTTCTTCCCTGGCGATGCGGCGACGGACACAGCGGCCTGTTTCACGCGGGCTTCCGTAACGCCGAATTTGCAGGCAAAACATTTGACTAACTTTTCTGCGCGTACAGGCCAAATCGAGTCCAACTACGATGAAGTCATCGACTCGTTCGATGCAATGAACTTGAAGCCGGAATTGCTCAGAGGTGTGTACATTCTACCCGATTTCACGGGAAGGGGCGAAAAAAATTTCTAACTGATAAATCAGGTGTCTATGCGTACGGCTTTGAGCGGCCATCTGCGATTCAGCAGCGAGCCATCATGCCTGTCATCAGAGGTAAGACATTACTCTTCCTGTCCTTTGAGCGCCAGATGCTAATGATCCGATAGGTTCCGATGTCATCGCACAAGCCCAGTCCGGCACGGGCAAGACGGCGACCTTCTCCATCTCCTGCCTCCAGAAAATCGACTCGAATCTCAAAGCGTGCCAGGCGCTCATCCTCGCTCCTACGCGAGAACTCGCTCAGCAAATCCAAAAAGTCGTTGTCGCCATTGGTGACTTTATGAACGTCGAGTGCCACGCTTGCATCGGCGGAACCAACGTACGAGATGACATGAAGGCGCTCCAGGACGGACCCCAAGTCGTCGTCGGCACGCCGGGAAGAGTACACGACATGATCCAGCGACGCGTGCTCAAGACGGACAACATGAAGATGTTCATCTTGGACGAGGCCGATGAAATGCTTTCACGCGGCTTCACCGAGCAAATCTACGACATCTTCCAGCTGTTGCCGCAATCCACCCAGGTGGTCCTCCTCTCGGCCACCATGCCTCAAGACGTTCTCGAGGTCACGACCAAATTCATGCGGGACCCGGTCCGCATCTTGGTCAAGAAGGCCGAGCTGACCCTCGAAGGCATCAAGCAATTCTACATTGCCGTTGAAAAGGAGGAATGGAAGCTGGATACTCTTTCTGACCTCTACGAGACCGTCACCATCACCCAGGCTGTCATCTTCTGCAACACGCGAAGAAAGGTCGACTGGCTGACCGACAAGCTGACCGCGCGGGACTTCACCGTCTCGGCGATGCACGGCGACATGGAGCAGGCCCAGCGCGACGTGATCATGAAGGAGTTCCGTTCGGGATCTTCCCGTGTCCTCATTGCGACCGATCTCTTGGCTCGTGGCATCGATGTGCAGCAGGTCTCCCTGGTGATCAACTACGATCTTCCCGCCAACCGCGAGAACTACATTCACCGTATCGGCCGTGGCGGTCGTTTCGGCCGAAAGGGCGTCGCCATCAACTTCGTCACCGCCGACGACGTCCGGATGATGAGAGAGATTGAGCAATTCTACAGCACTCAAATCGAAGAGATGCCCATGAACGTTGCTGGTAAGCAGCCTTGTTATGACTTGTGCTCAAGATTCACTAACGATCATCTAGACCTCATCTAAGCGACACCTCTCCACAATTTGACCGATCATTTCCCATTCGGCATCTGGACGGCGTTTCGTTGCTGAGCACATGTATATGCGGCTGTCTGAGAAAAGTGGGATGAAGCTTCGCTCCGACTGCTTGACTCGAGGCCGTCGTTTGGGAAAAGTCATGTTTTTCCTTTCTCCTGGGGAAGTGCGAGTTCCATGAGAGCATATGAGACGCTTGTGCCCCATCCAACCACGACTTGATATCCTCGGGATGGTGGCTGGCACGGCGGGCGTTTCGACGTATGCTAGCATTTATTGGTCACGTTCTCAGCCTGCACAAAGAATTCTAACATTCTCATGTGTCATGAAGGGATGAGGACAATTCGTTCTTGCAATAGACAGGTAGAGAATTGATTTCTAATCAATCATTTTGGGTGCATATTTGTCCTGCTGTGTTTGCCTTGCCAAGTCAAGGTCATCATGCCTTTTACTCGCAGCGCCAGAACCCAAGCATCTCCGGCGCTGCATGGGATTGTGTGCTTGACTCTGAAGCTCCAGGAATGAAATGACTGCTTCCCAACGGAGGACCCATGTCCGGCATGCAATCGACTTACTCAAAGCGCATCAACTCCGAAGGGAGAATGTCTTCCTTCACCGAGAAGTTCAATCTCTTTCCAACCAGGCCGCAGAACTTCGAGAAGAGGTCAGGCAATTTCGAGTCTTTGGCGCTGAGGCGAGAATCCAAATCAGCCCCGGCACGGCCTCTCTTCTCTCGCAGAAGACCTCCAGGCAAGTCAAAGGACCGGAAAAGGACGTGAATATGACACGCCATGATGTCCCGAAAGCCCAGACAGAGATTCCTAACGTCCGGCACGCATGTGCCGACTCTACGCGTGCCACGGAAGATTGGGTCAACCAACTGATCGAAGAGCTCCGCAGAGTCAGAGCAGATGTTCAGCAAATAGCGGTCAACAATCAGCAGAGTGAGGCGCGCACGAACGAGCTTGTTTTGACTCTATCCGAGAGCATCAAGGACGTCGTGCGCCTGTTGAGCTGGGACCAAGGAAATAGACAAGTTGGGGAACGAATCGAGAAATCTGAGGTCAAGCGTCGACCACTGAATGCAGCACCAAGGTCCGCGGCACGTCTTGTGGAAGGCAGCGTTGAGAAGCGAACGGCGTCTGACCAAGTCACTGGTGCCAAAGCCTCTGCCAGAACACATGAACGGGAGAAGTGGCTGACGAGTGTGCAGGAATGACAAAGCCTCATCTTGCCACTGCCCCATCTCGAGTCGAGGTACCAGCTCTTGGAGCAGCCTCGCTGAATTGCGAAGCGAATCATTTGAAAGTTGCCCCTACTTTCAAGCCTATGGAAACCCACTCGGAGTCCATGGTCTCGGAAGATATTGGCCTGGACGAGAACCCATCAAGCATGAGCGGTCCAAGCCATGGATGGAGGAACATGGTGCAGAGCGATCCGTTCGTTTTACTGCCCCAACCTAGACATGAGGTATTCACACCCCAGGCTCAGATCCATCCACAGACAGTCCTGTCGGACACCGTCCCCGTCACAGCGGCCCCCTCCAATGTTCAGCAGCCTATCCCTCGACTGGTCGCGCGCAAGCGGCTCGCCCAGAGGTTCCTGGACGACTCGAGCAGTGGTGATGAAGGATATTTATTTACCAGACCATCTTGCATACGAGAGGACAAAGCGACAACACAAAGGTATGATCGACAAAAGACCAAACCTCGGCGACCATTGCCTCCTCCGCCTGAAATTCCGATCTTGCCGACTTCTCGCGAGGCATCCAGCGGTGGCTGACACGAAAGAACTGTTCTGGAGCCTTGGTCGGCCAATCCAAAAAGATGAAAGCAAAGAACAGCAATCAGAGAAGTGCCAATCGATTCGGCTGGAACTGCCGGGGGTTGCTTCGACGGGGGACAAACTGTCAAAGTCACATTTGGTCAACCTTGGATGGTTCGAGCTGCTTCAGGCACAGGATGGGCTTCCCTCGTGGCTTCAAGTTTCCTTAAACACGTAGCCCTCTTCGCTGGTGTCATCCACAACCTCAACTTCAATTTTCCCTTCTTCTACTTCTATTCCATCAACCTCCAGACCACATTTGATGACGTCCCCTCCTTGAACCGGGCCAACGCCTTTGGGAGTGCCTGTTAAGACCATGTCGCCTTCTTCTAATGTCATGACCTTGCTGATGTCACTTAAAATCCGAGGTATGTTGAACAACATCAGGTTTGTACTGTCTTTCTGCCTCAACTCTCCATTGACACTCAGCCACAGAACGGCATCATGTGGATCCGGTATTCGGTCTCTTGGGATCTCGTGACTAATTGGCAGGAAGGTGTCAAATCCCTTCGATATGCTCCACGGCAGGCCCTTCTTTTTGGCCTCGTCCTGGACGTTCCGCGCCGTGAGATCTATGCCAAGGAAGAAGGACTGAATCGCGTCGAGGATCTTCGGATCTGTCGACGACAAATTCTTCAGAGGCCGAGATGAGACGCCAATGATGAGACCGAGCTCGACTTCATGGTGGACCGTCACCCCACGAGGTCGCACCACAGGCCCTTTCTTTGGGAGGAGGATGGACGAAGGTGGCTTCAGAAAGAAGAATGGCTGTGAGGGGCGTGCGGAAGAAAGCTCGGTGATGTGATCTCTGTGTCCGCCAAGTCAGTCAATGGGCAGCTGGGTACTAAAGGCGGTGCTGCGAGGGGCGCACGCGTAATTCCTGCCTATACAGATGACTTTACGACAGTTTGCTTTGATGGTTGCCATTATAGGCTATTGACGGCGAGTCTGGAGGGGCGAGAAAAAGTGCAGTTTGGCTGCATGGACTTGCGCTTTCGCGCTCGAGGGCTAAACAGTGTGAAATGACATCATTTACCCGGACAGATGGATCGACGTACCATTCTTTGCTAGATGAAGTGTCTCGAGTTCCATGTTTGACACCGCCCATGGTACAGAACCTCAAGATTGTTATACTGGTCAAATATCTGCGAGAATTGTCACCCAAGTGGTTTCGTGGACACAGCTAGATGAGTGGTCCTGACTGGCCACAACTTTGGGATCAATGTCGACAACCAGCGCCTCTCACTGATCATGCCAGCGGGAGCATCAGAGACCAATATTCCACCATATTCAGTGTCGTGTGGAGACAGCTACCATCCGCCTTCTCACTCGGTACTCTTGCTGCCCTCTAATCCGGACTCGAATTGTTCAACATGATCATCGCATGGCTGCTGCGGCTCTTCTCAGGCCCGGCGTCCTGCGACGGGCATCTCTGCGCCTTATTGACGATTCCTACGATTCTGCTCTGCTTCTGTGCCCATAGATTCTGCACCACGCCGACTTACACCCACACCGTGATCAATATCAGCAGCTCTCCTTGTCTGTGTCCAGTCTCATTGAGGCGGGAGGATATGGAATATGTTCAAATGAGCGGAGCTGGTCCATCCGTCACCTGTTTCAGGTCGTCCCAACCTGTCGTTCTGATAGGCAAAGACAGGTAGGAATCAAGCCCAAATATTTCGAGGCCCATATCTTCCAGCATCCTCGCACATGCTTGATTTCAAAGTCTATCTTGAGCCGCTGACAACTTTTTCTTATCCACGACCCCCACGATTTGCCCCCCGAGTCGGAATTCCGACACGGAATAGTGTCCCTGTTGCCACAACTCGTGGAGGGAGGTTGAATCGCTATCTTGATGGGGAGTTTACAGGCTACCTGTCTCACTAGGCGCACCGGAAACTCGAATCAAGGAAATTGGGCATGCCGGAGAATGAACTCTAGTTTGACATGGTCCCAACGCCCAATCATGCATGGTGACAACGACATGCAAGTTGCTTCTGGGTCCTTCTACTGCGGTGGACTGCTCAGCTGTCGCATGAAACTATGGCCCAAGAGGCACAGCAGGAAGAAAAGCTGTTGGCAGCTCGCCACTCACGGTTGGGGGCACAGGGCCGAGAGAAAATCGGCCACATCATACATGAAGGCGTGTGCATACTGCTCTTGAATGACGAGGAGATCAAGGGCACGAATGCAGGAGGCAGCATTGTGCCTTGGGACGAATAGATGGCAGGTAACCCGTACGGCTCCGGACTGCCGTCGAAACGAGGGTGGTGACTCTTCGAGGCGTATATACGAATTCACCACACCCTTGAAGTCTACACACGCTTGAGAGGTGCGTCATCATCGCCACGATCCCTCGACAAGGGAAGAGCTGCTTGCAACTGGGCGAAAACACCTCGGTCTACAAAACCGCTCCAAGGAAGGCCTATTAATTAACCGGTGTCATCGCACCGTCTGTGGCAATATGACATAGGGCGAGGAATGCAAGCCCCAAGGTACCACAATCGCACAGGTAGCCACAGCGTTTCGACAAGGCTAATGATGATTTGGATCAACGGCATCTCAAACCTACGCCGCAGCCTGAACGGCTCCTGCGAGACATGTCGGCCGCTGTAAGGTCGGGGATTTGTCATGTCAACCGGCTCGCGGAATAGGTTGGCAGGGCATATCATTTGCGCGGAGCCGGGGCCAGGGGCAAAGCCGCGGTCAGCCTCATTGGACGAATGAGAGGCACCAAGTTTCCCAAGCCTAACACCTCCACCATGAATCCGGATCCGAGAGGGCACCAGTTTTGCTTGTACACCACTCCCCTTTTTCCGCGGCCTTGTTGACAACCAGGTCCCTTTGACTTCACCCACTACCAGCTGGCCCTGGCACCGCGTGCCACACTTGGGAATGCGGTTGTGCTCACAGCTCTCTTCATTGTCCTTCCCCTCACTAGACTCGTGGCTCCGATATCCCTCCTGGCGGACCATAAAAGCATGGCCGTCGACAAGATGCTGGCCGTTGGGCCAGAAAACTCGCCAACGAGGACACAGAAGACACAATGGCCCCACGCAGCAGATGGGACCTTACGGCCCCTCCCGGCTTCCTTTGGGTCAACAAAACGCCCAGTTCAGAGACGCTCTCGACGACCAGGAAAGCCAGGGACAAGGACGACTTGCGCGTCATCACCAGTCATGCACGTCAATGGTGTGCGGCCACCAGGCACCAACAGCGACGGTCAACGGTGCAGTCGGGCGCAATCCAGAGCATTGTTGGCTGGGAACGTGCCGCCGTTGACCAGGAAGACAGTGCTCACTCTTCTCGCAGCTCCAGCAAAGTTCCTATTCCTTGGCCAAGTCCGCCCATAGGCATCACCGGCAACAGTACGGACCCGTTTGCCTACCTGGAAGAGCCAGGCGACGCGTGGTGGTCTCGCAACGCGTTTCGCTATGCGGTCGACATGTGGCTTCCCACGGTCTTCCGGTCTGTGGCCGCCTTCGATCCTGGGATCCCTGTTGGACAGGAGCTGGTCATGAACCAGATCATTCGCGGCTGCTTGAGCAATGAGATGCACATGTATACGCTCCTGGCCGCCAGCACCGGCCGACTCAAGTTTGTCTTGAAGGTACCACTGGCCCGGACCGACAGCCCCGAATACTGCATCACGAAAGCGATCCAGCATCTTCGACGATATTTTGCCACATACCCACCGCCGAGTGAGGCCGTCATCTTTGACCTCGGAGCACTCTCGACATTTGAACGATATGTCGAAAATTACGCAGGGGCAAGGGCGCATTTACGCATGATCAAGCATCTGGTTGAGTCTCTGGGCGGCTTTCAGAACATCAGCCCTCTGCTACGCAGTCTATGTTGGATGAGAGACTTGCTCATTGCGGGAAATATTGCGGACTGTCCGATATTCCCCCTCGTCTGGGACCCTGGCGAATTTCCCCCTGCCGGGATGGCAGAAGTCCTCAACGACTTGGCTTCCCAACGTGTGGTTGCCACCTCCTCGGGACTCTTGCAGTATGCCACTAGTTTTCAAGCCGACTTCTGCGCAATCATCATTGACTTTGTGCAGTGGGTCCGAGTGGTACAGCACTCACATTGCACGGCCATTGCAAGAGCGATGAATCATGCATGGGTAACCCTCCGGGCACATGCGCTCGCCCATCGCTTACTCTCCTCAAGCTCCAATGCACCCACTTCGGTCTTTTCGTCTCCGATTTTCCAGAGCACTCTCCAGCAATACATCCACCTGGCTCTGGCGGTGTATCTGTCGAACCTCGCTGCCAGCCTCGCTTTAGACTCCAATGGGAACCGAGCGGCTTTTGCAGGCGACATATTGCCTCGTAACATCCACAGGTTCCGTGAAGCACTTGGCAAATTGTCCCTGACCCATGAGTCTCAATGGGAGCGGCATCAGGAACTTCTTTTCTGGTTCAGCTGTCTCGGCGCCCAATTGGCGACGTCTGAGTACGACCGGAACTGGTTTATCCACATTGGGAGGAGATATGCGCGCGTTTTGGCCATTTCCACTTCCGAGCAGCTGGCTGCCATTTTGGGAAAATATCTCTGCCGATTTGACAGTTCGGGAAGACCTAGCATCGTTGGATTGGAGTGCATGCTCCCGTAAGCACTGATGTGAAGCGGTAGTATACGAGCAATGCTGATCTCTGCCAACAATCTCTCTTCGCCTGAAGCGCTAGATGAATCAGAACGCGAATGACGTGGATGGACAGCCCGACGTTGTCTCAGAAATTCCTGGTGAGTTCTGACCTTCGTGGGGCTGTCTAACTTGACCAGTCAAACCAATGGCAGAGCATGGCAGAGATGAGATGCGACGCATCCGAGCACGGTGATGCCAATGATGCAAGACAGGCGAGTGAGCACTGACCGAAGCAAAGGTTAGTTTCTCCACTCGATGTTTGCATTTACTGAATATAGACTTGTTGATTGAATACTTGTTCTGACACGGAAATTTCGTGTATCGACAATAACAGGATCAACCTCCCATCTTGTCGAATGTGTTATATGGTATACGGTAATCAGCTTCAGTTGTCTCGGCTGGCAGAGCTAGCCTCCCCAGTGACTTGACCAATTACTACCATTCGCATTTCTTTCCGCACCCATCTACTGCTTCCTCCTGCTCCCCCCACGACTGCGTATGGATCCACTCCGTGTACATAGTTTGGGAAGGGATGGAGCACGACGAGACCAAAGATGCAAGTAGAAGAATTATACATGGCCGGGTAAATCCGGGCCTCATAATCATTTCTACTGCACAACCTCACAACTCTTGTACATCTGTCGTAATGTCGCCGACCGACTAGTCAGGAGTTGCAAGAGCATGTGCATTCCCACGCCTGTAACTCGCCTGGAAAGATGTCTGACACGGTCTGTGTAGACTGCATAAGCTCCAGTCTGTGGAAAGCTAGAGTCAAGTATGTGGGCTGAAAGGTATATTGCCCATACTGTTCCTGTTCCTGATCCTGGGCCTTGTCAGGGGAGAAGTCTTCCTAGACAGGGAGGAGCAACAAGACAAGAGCGTAGACACGCTGTTCTCGTTCCCGCACTTCTCCCGGGCTTAATTTGCCTCCTCATCTTCGAGCCCTGCTTCAGCCGTGACCCTTATTCAACCACGTCTCGCTCACCAGCTCGCGAAATTCCATTCTCCGATCCTCTGTCCTTCTGGTGCCCACCATTCCAGCAGCCTCAGGTTGTCCTCGAAAATGCCTTCCTTCGCATCTTCGACTGAATTTGCTGGTCTCAACGGCAACTCTTTGAAAACATACGGCAATCCACGTCTGTTGGAATTGGCCTGGGATTCTGCACACCTACTTTCAAGCAGGGTGAGACGGTGTTCTAGTCACGTGACAAAGATGATGTCACGTGACCTCGCACCAGAAAACGTAGCCGGATTCACGCCTTGGAATTGGCGGATCGTGTGGACTCCATTGACAGGAGGGAGAGTTCTTGAGTAGTTCAAGTGGCTTCTGCTACCAGCGCCACCGCGACGGCCGCCCCCAGCACAGCAGCTTCATCCGTCCGCTCAAGCACGACCTTTTCGGAAGCCACCACGTCTCCTCCGGCCGAGACCATCCGGCCGATGTATCGTTCGCACCGGTTCATGAAACCGGGATACTTGAGGATGACACTTCCGTTGCAGGCGATGGATGTCCGCGGCGTGCCTTGCGGCGTGGTCGGATTGATCTCGGTGTCCTTTTGCAAAGCCCAGAGCGCGTGCACGGCGACGGCCAGGTAGGCGGCAGCACGGTGAGAGACGGCCTCGGCCGTGGTTCGTAGGAATGACACTTCCCGTCGAGTCGGTGGCCTCCTCAGGCCGAATTCCTTTTGAATGAGGGCGATTGATCGAGCGAGGCTTTGTGAGCGGTCTTGTTCGAGCTTGGCGAGCAGCTGGGTGTCGAGGGAGTATGGTTCCCGCAGAGCTTCGGGGAGAATGCCATTGAAGAGTCCGCTGGTCTCGACCGCTTCGGACGTGATGAGTCGGAACAGCTCTCCGAGGTAGCGACCGGTGGTCATGTATTCGAGCGGTTGAAAATCAGGGAGTTGGTGTGCCCTATTCAGCTGGTCATCCCACCGGGTTTCTGGCAGAATGGTCTTGCCAAACATGGACAATTCGGTGTTGGTGATGACTTTCTCGGCGTGTGCAAACCATGACGCGTCTCGGTGTCCAAATTTGTCCTTTCCGATGCACGATGTGGGAAGGTATGCGGCGGCGTTGGTCCCAGTGCCGACGATCAGGCCCATGGACGTAGAGGGGTCCAGGTACGCCTGTGAGAGGAGCGTCGCGGATGAATCGTTGACGATTGCGTCCACGCGGACTTTGAGCCGTCGTCTGGCGCAGGCCGATTCAATGAGTTCTCCCAGGTCCTGGCCGATGGCATCACGGTGGCAATGGAACCCCTTGCCCATTTCTTGCATCTTGCCACCTCTTTGGCTGGTCTGCTCGATTGGAAAGCTCCATGCCAACCCGAGCGGCAGCACGCCCGCATCATCCACTGACCACGTGTCGTCCTTGCTCTCCGCCAACATGGCTTCAATCTTGCTGGCCATCCAGTCAAAAAAAGGCCCCGAGGGCAGTTTCCGGACCGACTCGTCGATCTGGGAGGTGGACATGCGTGTGATGTACATGGTCGATTTTCCAGATCCTGCTCTTCCGCACAGTTGGACCAGGCCGACTCGGAATGTCGACCCGCCCACATCCAACGCAATGAAGGTGCCCTTTTCCTGGCCCGTCGGGAGCGTGTGACAGAAAGACGGGAGCATGCAAGCCGGGCTGTCCTGCAATTTTTGTCGATATTGTCCTCTCATGGCCGTGGACATGGCCAGCATGCGACGGGTCGTGCACGGCGCTCTGAAGACCCGGGTCACCTCTTCGCCCAAAGCCTTGAGCGGCCGGACTTTGTCCCTGTCGACCACCATTTGCACTTCATGGGTCGACCCCTTGGGCGAGACGGGGACGGCCTTGAGTGTCGCCGGATAGATGAGCATGGCAACCAGGCTGCGCAGGATGCCTCGCAGGACCTCCAGGGGAGTCATGTCGGGCGCAGCCGCCGGTGCACGGGTGCTAAGAGGCCGGGGATCGTGCAGACATGGCGATGGGTGCACAATGCCGTTGTTTAAAAGAGCGAAAGAGGACGCGTCTCACAGTTACGAATTCACGCCTTGACATGGGCATGTTAGCAACTGCGACCCGAGTGCGGCATGGTGTGTCATGCAGTGAGGGAAGAGCCCCGTCGAGCGCTACAGTGGCAGGATCGCAGCTGGGAGAGGATCAGCGAGGTTTGACTGAGAGGTGGATTACTGTGACACCCAATGATGAGCCGGCCGATACCGCGCACTGGAGGCTGGAGCACTGGAGGACCCGAGCACTGGCGGGGAGGAGGGATGGCCAGTGAGGGCGTGGTCGAGTGTGACCTTTGACCGCGACCGTCACCGTGACTCTGGCTGCGTGCCAGTCTGGGTGGAGCGAGGAGGAGTTGAGTTGAGTTGCTTTGGCCCGCCTTGCCCTACCTGCTCGGAGGGTACGGATATAGGGAAAGGTTACATCAGATCCCGATCAGCGGCGCTGGGCACAGGCACACTCCAAGCCAGAGTGTCTCTCGGGGCCACACCGACGATGCACCACCTTTTATTGACGTGCCATTGAAATCTCTGCTCGTGTTCTGGACTCCTCGATCGCGTAGCACTCTGGCGTTACCTCGCGTCTACTGGCTCGCCTATCAGCACCAGCCACTCGGGCACAGCATGGAAGTGCTGGTCCCGTTCTCCATGTCCCCCGATCCCTTCCGATGGGTAACTGTTGCATTGTCCCTCTGCCTCGATGCTATCTCGGCCCAAGCGAATCTGCCACGTTATGTCTTGAATTCATGTCATCATATTATCGCACGATTTCATCTTCCTATGTTATCTTTGATTGTGTACCAGGCACCAAATTTTTATGCTGTCATCAGCACTCACGCGTTGGACTTCCTATGCGGTTTCAACCCCCATATCGACTCTCTGAGTCGATTTCAACTTCCAATGATTCACGTGCCGTGTTGCCTTATCAACGTGGTCACAACAACTCAAGCTGTGCAGGATGAATACCAATAAATCTTTGCCAGATCAAGGCTTTGTCGCACACCTGCGATGCTTACCACCGCTGCCAATACCGAAAAGTTACATCCTGTGTAAACAGTGCGACAAAGGCAAACGTCTTATCGTCACTAAATACCGACGCCCACTACACAGGAAATAAGACAGTGGAGAAAAGAATTCCTAAACTTGGGAAGGCTATGGAGAAGCACCATCTCCAAGTTACAACAGCAAGCACAACCCTGGGGCAAATAAAATTTGCCCCCGACTCTTGGCGCTCACTGATAGAGAGATACCACCACGCAATGCCACTGCCACAAGGCTCATCTTGGCTGTTGCCGCTGATATTAGGCTTTATACTTGCTCGTTTATGATGTCTAGGGCAATAGATGCTTTAAGATAGCTCGTAACTGACACTCTTGTCTCCAGGTAATGAGGCTTGGCATGTCTTGGCATTCAGACAGAAAATAGCGCCGATCCTATAGGGAGTATCTAGGCTACCAAGTCCCTATTTTCCGGGCAGCTAGCTCCGAAGATTACTGCCTATGCATCCTGTACCATCAAGCTAGCTGGTTTCTATAGCGACACCTCTTGCAAGGCGGTGAGCGAGGGCTGAAGCTCCAGCCAGTAAATGTGTATAACCCCCAGCAAAACTTCATCGTCGCTTGAGGCAGCAATCGATCTGTGTAGAATGATAGACATGGTTCGAAAGGCATGGTGAGGTGAACAACAGCAGTCTTTGCGATCACATGAGGGAGGCAGATTAAACCCTTGGGGCGCAAATCAACATGTGCCCTTAAAGGACCCGGATTCGCCTGCTCTGCACCGCACTAGCGGTGTCATTGACGTCTCAATCTGGATCGGTCCGACGACTTACAGCCTGTCGCTTCGCCTAGATCAGCCCCAGGGCCCTGGCCTCGATGTCAACAATGTCCGGGATCGTCTCCTTCAAGCTCGGCTTCGAAGGATTCCATCCCAAGAGCTTTCTCGCGCGGATGGCATGCCCCCTCGAGTTGGTTCCCCAAGCGTACAATTTGAAAGGATGCAACTCGCTAACCTCCTCATCCGTCAAAGGTTCCACCTCAGGCGACGAGATCAGCTTCTTCTCAAAAGCCACCTTGGCCACCTCTCTCTGGACATCACCCCAGCAGAAGGATCCGTTCTCGGTGAAATAGTACCCTTTGTTGCCCCAAGTAGCCTTGCCGCCACCCGCGACGGCTGCTTCTCCCAGTGCAAGATACACATCACTCAGGTCCTGGACATGAACTTCATGCCAGATATTCTTGCCCTGGCCGACGAGCAATCCCTTCTGACGCTTCAGCACGGCCGATGTGAGCCAGTAGACCTGGGCACTTTTGTTATTTCCGGGACCACGGCCGGGTCCGTAGATCGTGCAGGGGCAAACAACAGCTGTCTTCACGGCATCGGGGGCGCGCTGGCCGGCACCGAGAATGATCTTGTCGACGTTGCGGTGGAAAGCGTCGTCCGGGAGGTGGATGAGCTCGTCAATACCCTCCCAATCATTGTACTCTTTGGGACGCTCAATCCCATATGTCTTCGCACGGTCATCTTCCACTGTCAGAATGCCAGTGCCACTGGTGTGAATCAACCACACGGGCTTTTCGGCAGTGTGGTGGCTGACACCTTTGGCGATGGCGGTGGCAGCAGGGACGTGGTCGCAGTCGGCGAAATCTAATCCATTAGACCATCCGTACAAGTATCAGAAGATCAGGCTAAAAGCTCGACCGTACGGTAGACAATGTCTGCATTCTTGACTTCTTCCTCGATCACATCAGCCGAGTCAAGGTCGCCCTTGACAATCCTGATTTTGGGATACATCGTCTTAACCTGAGCAGCCTTCTCGTCGCTTCGCACCAAGGCTGAAATTTGCCATTCAGGGTGTTTCTGCGAGATCAAGTAGAGGGATTCTCCTCCGATGTAACCGGTAGCTCCGGTGCTATATTGTTCAAGAGAGCGGTTAGGCACAGACGTCCTCTAACTTCTAGAAATAATACAGAGCCCCGAACTAAAGCGAGTAAATAACTTACAGAAAAACCTTAGGTGCCATTGTAGTGATTATGACAAGACTATTGTAGAGTTGACCGAGAAAAGAGCGCAGAAAACACCGCTTCGATCAAAGGAAAATCCATCGCTCTCCCCTCTTGCCTCTATATATACACGGTGCTTCTTGGCCGACGGACACGGCATAACTTCTTCCTCAAGACCTGATTGTTGGGAACACAGGCAGTGTATTCACTCTGTGAGCGCTTGGCTCCGGCACACCTGAGACCATCTTAGATAGTATGAATCAACCATCTCATCGTGCTTGGTTCATCACTGATCTCTTTGGAAGAGCCGTTGGAATTATTGTGCGCGGGAATTATTGTGCCACAACCGTCTTTACTGAGGGACCGGATGTTGTCCAGTGCTCAAGATCATAGACCGGATGGCGGTATGCCAAATCATTTCGGCTGTTTACAAGATTGCTAGCCTGCAGGGATCCCACTTCCTAGATTTCGGTATTACACTGATTTACGATAAATACCTTTACCGACGGCTAGTATTTGCCGGTCTCCTCCCCCGCACGATTCCGGGATCATACTGACTGATCTAGTCCTTGCGCGAAATCCCCGCATCCCAATTCACGCCATTGAGCAACATTACTCTTTGATACAGAAAACGCCTGTTTGCAACGTTTTATTGCACCTCTCTTGTCCAGGTTCTTTATATTGGCATTGCCACTGCGTTGAATCTTTGTTGCATCATCATCATCATTATCACTGTTGATACCGTTCATCAGGGTACGTCAGGGGTACCGCAGGTAGACGATATTCGCCATGATAAACGGATATTTCGACTATGATGTACTCATTATTGGCGCGGGTTTGAGTGGAATCTTCTCGCTGTATCGAATGCGAGAGCTGGGCTTGAGGGCTAAGGCCTTCGAGGCGGGTTCGGGAGAAGGAGGCACATGGTTCTGGTCAGTCTTGCCAGTGCTGGCTCAATCCAAGGAGTGGAAAACTAAGTTGTGTGCCAGGAATCGCTATCCTGGCGCCCGCTTTGACTCGGAGAGCTACTCATACACCTTCTCCTTTTCACAGGAACTTCTTGATGAATGGAGTTGGACCGAGCATTTCGCCCCTCAGACAGAGACGTTGAAGTATTGCCAGTTCGTCACTGACAAACTGAATCTGCACAACGACATCCAGTTCAACACTCGAATAACATCGGCACATTTTCATGAGACCACGAGGTCTTGGCTGTTGGAGGATGAAAATGGGAATCGCTATACCTCCCGGTTTCTGATCACGGCAATTGGCATTCTGAACCAACCCACCCTGCCAAATATCCCCGGTGTCAATGACTTCAAGGGCGCTGCATTTCACACGGCGCGATGGCCGCACGGGCCTGTGGCTCTTGAGGGTAAACGAGTCGCCGTTATCGGAACCGGAGCAACAGGAATCCAGGTCATCCAGAAAATTGTCGAGACAGTGGGCCACTTGACAGTATTTCAACGCACGCCCAACTGGGCTGTTCCTCTACGCAACGCCAAAATTAGCCCCGAAGAGATGCAAGAAATTCGCAACCAATACCCAGAGATTTTTCAAAAATGCCTTGACTCGAGCGCCTGTTTTATCCACGGGGCCGACAGCAGAGGTACCTTCGAAGTGACGCCGGAAGAACGAGTGGCTCATTGGGAGAAGATCTACTCTCTTCCGGGGTTTGCCAAATATCTAGGGAATTTCCGAGACATTGGAACAAACCGGGAAGCGAACGACCTGTACAGCGAGTTTATTGCAAACAAGATACGCCAGCGTATCAAAGATCCTGCGATAGCAGAAAAGCTGATCCCCAAGAACCATGGATTTGGCACCCGACGGGTGCCACTCGAGAGCGGCTACTATGAAGCCTTCAACCAGCCCAACGTATCCCTTGTTGATGTCACCGAGAATCCTATTGAGTGCGTCACAGAGAAGGGTATCAAGACCCGAGACCAAGATTTCGAGTTTGACATCATTGTTTACGCGACAGGCTTCGACGCGGTGACGGGGGCCTTTTACGCGATGGATTTTCAAGGATTGAACGGAATAAAATTAAAGGACCATTGGGGACAGGAGCCCCGAACCTTCCTCGGCCTGACGGTAGAAGGCTTCCCGAACATGTTTATGATCATGGGTCCGCATCAGATGTTCGGGAATATCCCTCGAAGTATTGAGTATGCAGTCGGCTGGGTTACAGACTTGATGCGTTTCTGCCGCGACAACAACATCACCTATGCGGAAGCCACGAACGAAGGCGTGCGCCAGTGGACACAGCATGTGCACGATTGTTCGGAAGGGCTGTTGTCGAACGAAGTCGACTCATGGATGACGGGTGTGAACAAAAATCTCGCAGACAAGCAAAAGAGGAGTATTTCAAGATATGGTGGCCCTGCACCGGGATATAGAAAGCGGTGCGACGAAGTCGCGGCGAGGCAATACTCGGAGATGAAGCTTGCGTGATGGATGGGGAGGCATCTGTCAATGCTGGAGGATAATATTCTCGATCGGTCTTTCAGGCCGAGACCCTGGGATCATGTTTGGCCAGCAACTTGGTTCGGTTTGGACTAGGTTCCGGGATTGAGTTCAAGAATACCGCATTGGCCATATCTAAAGAGGGGTTGCCGTTGGAGGAACACAAGGGATAGAGCCTACTGTCTTAACAATTAACAGCAAGCAAGTTTTCGGCCCTGTTGCAGTGGTGCATGCTGTCTCCGAGAAGGGACGTTCTCAACTCGCAAATCATGCCAAATACATACAGTATGCTCCCGTTTCCACCAGAAACCTTACACGGGGCGTTGAGCTTCACCGAGGACCTCGAGTCAGGGATTGTTGGAATCAGTTCCATTTCTGTTGTCCCAAGTATGGAATGGTCACGTGATACATGACCAAGAAGTCAACTGATGAATACACAGACGTCCAGCGTTGTGATTGGCTGCAGCATTCACGACCTCTTGGAGACGGCAAATCTCACAGCCAATCAGAACCCTTAATTCACCAGTTGAGTGTCTGCCCCAATTCCTCAGGCGCTTGACTTGCTTTAATCCCATCTAAGATGGTGAAGTATATGTAGTGTTCGCCCCGAGTTGTGACCAATAGGGTCTGTACTGAGAGTGGTATTCCTATACTTCTTGAAAGGTAGTTCATGCCACAATGGCAGCTTGGTCTGATTTGTCGCCATTTTGAGGCACAAAATCCTCCGCCGATATACTGTCCGGGCCTATCTATGTCCAGTGCTGACTTCCGATGCCATCGTGCATCGTTGAATCAATTGCTTGCTTGACATTTCCATATCAGGGACAAGAGCAAAGAGCCGACATTGCCCATACCTCATAGCCGGATGGAGTTGATTGGTGAAACCAGATCTCGGCAAGGCATTCGGCACGAGGGGGTCGGGTGGATGGTGTTTCCAACCGCTTCGGCTCAAGCAACAAAACCCAGGTGTTCTACTTTTCACCGGCGATTTGGTCCTCCATAGGAACCCATGACCTGCCTGAATTTCCACGTTCGAGAGAAAGCACAGATGTTGCGCTCCGACAAACATCCGGACCACCGGGCTTGTACAACGGAAACCCCTCTCGCCCTCAAAAGTTTGGACCAGCGAGTCACATCATTTTAATCGCCACTTCACGAATCGTCACATCAACGATAGTTGACAAACCCAAGATACAAGAACAAGATTCAGAGTCAGTCACCCCGGTGTCGTGTGGTCGAAAACAACATTTTAACGTTCTCTTATACAAGACTGTAGTATCATGCCCACAGAAATCTCCGCCGAGCCTCCATCCCGCTCCCTCAAAGGCAAAGTCGCTATCATCACCGGAGCGGGCTGTGTCGGGGACGGTATAGGCAACGGACGGGCCATATCGATCCTTTTAGCCAATGATGGCTGCGTGGTCATCTGCGTCGATATGAATCTGTCATGGGCGACCAAAACGGCGGAGATGGTCAACTCGAAGCCTGGACGAGGGAAAGCAGTCGCCGTGCAAGCAGATGTCACCTCGACGTGGGACTGCGAGGCGGCTGTAAAACGAGCAGTAAGCGAGTTTGGACGCTTGGATATCCTTGTCAACAATGTCGGGGTCGCTGGGGCACCTGGGACGGCTGTCGAGGTGGACATGGACAGCTGGGCCAAAGATTTGGAGATCAATGTGTCGAGTATGGTGTTAATGAGTAAGTATGTTATTCCAGTTATGCGGCGGAATCGAGGAGAGGTCAAAGGGAGTATTGTGAATATAGGGAGCGTCGCTGGTTTGAAGGGCGGGACACCACACCTGCTTTATCCCACGAGTAAAGGAGCAATTGTCAATATGACTCGGGCCATGGCGGCACATCATGCGGAGGATGGCATCAGAGTCAACTGTGTCTGTCCAGGGGTGAGTTCTCGGAGTGAATCTCGAGAGGAAATTGATCACTGATTTGGAAACAGATGCTCTACACGCCCATGATGTATGCCGGTGGAATGAGTGAGGAGGCGCGAGAGGCGAGGAAGAAGCGAAGTCTGTTGGGAACCGAGGGGACAGGCTGGGACTGTGCTTGTGCCGTGGCTTTCCTTGCCAGCGACCATGCAAGATGGATGACGGGTGTAATTCTCCCGGTCGATGCTGGAGCGACCGCAGCTGTGGGTATGGGGATGCCTGGGTCTGCCAGCGTGAATGGGACATCCGTGTAGTGCAAGTATTCCGCGAAACGACAGTCACAAAGCCATAATATTCAAATACCGTTTCAAAACATTTGGATGACAAAATTTTCTCATTTATGCCTACGATCCTCTTCCCCATCATTCGTGCAGTAGGGCGACTCGGCCTTTGATCTTGCCATCGCACAAGTCCTGCAATACTCTTGGGAAATCTCTGAGGTCGCCGTCTTCAACCTGCGGCTGGATGACCTTCTTGGAAATCAAGTCAAGAGCCTCGGTGAGATCACTCACTTGTCCTCCATAGGAAAAGATAAAGGTGAGTCTCTTCCGGGTGCCAACTTTCATATAGATTATATTTTCCCGATTCAAAGTTCCAACACACAAAATCTTACCGGCGATCCTGACTAGAAGCCAATCTCAATAGTCTGGCCTTTGTGAAGAAGAGTGGGAAATGGGGGCCTACCAATATGGTGAGCATCTTTAAACGTCTGTTGCATTCCAACAAAGTCCAAAACCGTATCAATTTTTCCTTGCAGGCCGTTCTCCGTCACAAATTCTTGCGCTGACTTGCCAACAGGGACCAAGTCTTCACGTGGAACGCCTAACCTTGCTGCTTCTTCCATGCGCTCCTCACGGATGTCCGAGACTATGACCCTCGCTCCAATGGATCGAATAATTTGCAACGCATTGAACCCGAGGCCTCCAAGGCCAAAAAGGAACACGGTTTCGTGAGACTTCACTTCGGCACGTCTGTGGATGGCATGGTAAGCGGTGGTTACGGCGTCAGTTGCCACGGCGGCTTGGGCGGGTGTCACCCCTGATCAACGGATTAGCACATCTCTTTGTAAGCCACCGCAGTATTGTTGCAAGTCAACCGTGGTTCGTACCTGTTGGTACCAATACAGCACCTCGAACGTCGATTGCCGCGTACGGGGCGTAGAAGCCATCTTGACCGATGCCGGAGTGGTGCCCTCTTGGGCAGAGTTGAGCAAGATCGCGCGAGCACTCGGGACAGTCTTCCGCACCGCAGCCAGGATAAGCAAGAAGAGCAATCACATCGCCCTAGAAAGATGGAGGACCGAGTCAGAAGGTGCATCTGAGCTTAGGAGTCAAAGTCCTCACTACTTTGAATCTATTGTCTTTGACTTGATCTCCTATTTGTATGATCATGCCGCAGCCTTCATGGCCCTGTAATAAAAGTGGTCAGTAACCTCAAGTTTATAGAAGCGATTGTTACCTGCTTGCAGGCACGATTGAAAATACTACTGCCGACCTACCAACGTATACTTTTCTTGAAACCAGATCGATTGTGTATCGAGTGTAAGTAATGAATGATCACTATGGCATACTGAGCCGGCAGTCAGACTCCGTCAGCTCTGCTGTTCGAAAGAGGATAGTGGGAGGGCTTGTACGCCGACGGGCAAACTTACCACCAGAAGCCAGCATCTTGCACAGGAACCCAGTTGGAGGTGTTGATGGCACTGGAACCTCTTCCCAAACCTAAGTCATTTTATCCTAGTTAGCACAGTATGTCGCCGAATCAAGAATATTTGTTTCCATCATCGCTCATGACAACAGACCCGCGTTGACTGACTGGTTCGGGGTTGCCTCTGTGTTTCCTCCACGCGTACATGGTTTGTGGGATGTTGGTCGCCATTCCTTTGAGCACGACGAGTCAGCTTCGATGTTTTGTGCGGGTTAGGTGTCGAGAGGAATTGGTACTGTGGCTCTGGTGTGTAGAGAATTTGACTGCTCACAAATTGGAGTTGATCACTGAGATGCTCTGAGTACAGGCCGATAAGGCTAGGTTAGAAAAGGATAACCGATTTCGTTGCCTGGCTTGTGAAGCAAGTGGAGTAGCCAAGGCCGGGAAAGCTTCTTAAGCCGAACCGGCTAAGAACTGCCTTGACGGCTGAATGTTACACAGGATTGGCCTCTCGTTACTCATATTCCGAAAGTGTAGCGCCTATAGTATCTGTTATGTCTCGCCAAGAATTGCGTCATGGGAAGGTCCATGCTGGATCATCTAGTCAACCGAAGAAGAGCTGGATAGAGTGGAAATATGTATAGGACTTTAACTGGGCCGAGGGACAATGCCGGAGTAGCTAGAATAAGCTAGCAGCCTGCAGCGATCTCCACCAAATGGGCTTAATGAAATACCTACATACATCCATACATACATCCAGTCAGTCTCGGAATGGATCACAGGGTTGTTGTCCAGTTGCAGACAGCCGTGCCGGCCTTTACACCGACATTGCGAGTTCGGCAGCTCGGCATAACTGTAGATCGAGGGCACACTATCCAGTTGTACCTAGAGAAAGAGGGCTTCGGGTTAGGACTGCCGTCGGGCCAAGAGAGAGGCATCTCTGTTAGAGATTCCCTCGACCCGGTCTGTTGGGCGGCATTGTGACGGCATGCCGACACCGGCTTTCTTCACTCCCGCTCACTGTTTCGAAAGAGTCGATTCGTGTGTTTTGGCATGCTTAGGAGCTACTCGGAGGAGCACCCTTCTTTAAGTTGAAGACTGTTCTGCCAGATGCTTTCAATCCCTCCAGGACAACGACGAAAATTCTTCTCTCGTGGACACGTCAAGTCGTGCGACAATTTCCAACCAAGTCGACCGGCAACCCAGTCTCTACATAATGACCGTGTCTATTGAAAGGGAGCAAGGATTGGGTGTAGCAGCACCAGTGCCCAATGGTACGGGCACAGCCAACGGCATAGCTCCCTGCAACCATGACAGTGGTCACAACAAACCGGATCGCACCAATATCACGATTTCGATGAACAATGAATGTGCCTTCACTCCTCGCAAGCTGCGAGTCGTCACCATCGGCGCCGGATATTCAGGCCTCACTTTGGCCCATAAATTGCGGTATCAGCACCCGGATATGGAGAACATGGTGACTCACACAATCTTTGAGTCTCGATCAGACATCGGGGGCACATGGCTTGCAAATACCTATCCTGGCGTACAATGTGACGTTCCAGCTCATATCTACGTAGGCACTCCACGCATGGTTACTATCGCAGGCACTGACCATTGGCAGGCATTCCCCTTCGACCCCAACCCAAACTGGAATCGATTCTATGCTTCAGGGCAAGAAATCCACCAGTACATGAAAGAGGTCGTGAAGAAATGGGACCTCGACAGAGACGTCCAATTGAACACCAAAGTCGTGGGGGCATATTGGCAAGAAGATAGTGGTCAATGGAAACTCGAAGTGGAGAAAGAGAGTGTGAGGCGTGAGGAATATGCCGATATCCTAATCTCAGCCCAAGGTTTCCTCAAGTAAGTTTTGCCCAGTGTAGCAACCGATGTGCGATGGTAAGTTTCCTGGGATAACTGCTAAATCGCTACACCAAAGTCTCTGGAAATGGCCGGAGATCGAAGGCCTACATTCTTTCAAAGGCAAACTGGTTCACTCGGCCGATTGGGACCATGACTACAATTATTCAAATAAGCGCGTCGCCCTTATCGGCAACGGTTCTTCAGGCATCCAGATCCTTCCTCAGCTTGCGGCAACAGAAGGAACTGAAGTCACGAGCTTCCAGCGCGGACCGACCTGGGTGACGTCCAGAATGTCTCCGGCCTCGCTTCTGGGGCGCGACGATCCGGATCCGAACCCTCGGTATACGGAAGAGGACAAGCAGAGATTCCGCAAAGATCCCGAATACCACCACCAATATAGAAAGCAGCTGATCCATCGCGTTAACAAGGCCTTTAGAATGGTACCAGCCCACCGCGTTCCTGTGTGTTTGCAGACTAACGAGAAGGTCATACAGTTTCTCAAAGGCTCTCCCGAAAATCTGGACGCTACACAGTATGCGATCAAGCAAATGTCTGCCAAGTTGAACTACCGAAAGGATCTTTGCGATATGCTCATTCCGACGTGGGAACTGGGCTGCCGCCGTGTTACTCCTGGCGAAGGCTATCTCGAATCTTTCCTGCGCCCGAACGTCTCCTTGACTCAGAGCCCCATCACCAAGGTTACGGAGGACTCGGTTTGTACGGCCGATGGCATGGTCTACGAGATTGACATCAGTATGTGCCACTCTCATTCAGCCCCCTTGCGACAAGTGCTAACAAAGACATGCAGTCGTCTGCGCCACGGGATTTGACGTCTCCCATTGCCCCTACTACCCGATAATTGGCCGTGACGGAATCAGCTTGGCCGACAAATGGGCCGATGAACCCGAGTCTTATATGTCGATCGGCTGTCCCACCTTTCCTAACTACTTCATTTTCACCGGTCCGAACGCAGTGGTCGGCCACGGTTCGCTTATGGAAAGTCTCGGTTGGGTGGCCGAGTACATGATCAAATGGATGCGCAAGATTGCTACCGAGGACATCAAATCTGTAGCACCAAAGCAGGAAGTCGTGGACGAGTTCGTCACATATGGTGATGAGATTCATAAAACCTTGACCTGGACCGGCGCTTGCAGAAGCTGGTACAAGAAGAACCGAATCGACGGACGAGTCACGGCAACGTTTGCAGGCAGTGCTTTGCTCCTTCACAGGTTGATTGGTGACATTCGCGGAGAGGATTTTGATATCAGGTATCGAAGCCCGAATCGTTTCCGGTTCATGGGTAATGGATACCTGGAATATGAGCTAGATGAGAAGAATGATTTGGCGTGGTATGTCGAGAAATGGTGATTGTTTCGCCGGCTGGGAACCCATTTATTTTTATGAGTATTGTAGATTTAGACCGGTGTTTCTATCAATTGTTTGATTCCATTTGGGGGCAACGATATCAGCGAGGAGAATGTCATTGACCGAAGTCAACTTCCAATCCACCGAGACAAAGAGACTCCATGCGGTGTTTATGAAGTAATACCAACCATGTCTCCGGGCATCATGAAATATCATTCTTTTCTAACAGAACGATGTATAAGCTGCTCTAGTATATGCGCGTCAACGCATATGAACTAAGTATCAAGCGTTAGAAATCTACCCTTTGAAATATGACTTTTTCTCCCCAAAGTCAAGAGTGTATAAAAACATTACTGGATCTCTCCGCGCAAGACTTCGTTCCCTCCGTGTCCGACTGACTCGTATTTGCCTCTCTGGTTATCCAGGGCCACGACGATTGCGTGGGAGGGTCTAAGTTGCGAGAGCATGTTGACAGCTTTCCCCGTATTAGGCTGCGCTTGCGATGCTCGTCTCATACCTATGTGTCCTCATTCACCCCCTACGGAGGTCGTTTATCTCATTTTCCGGTCAAGTTTCCACTCCTGGTCCTCTGGCTCTATATGCAAGGCTGCCAAAGTGTTCTATATAATAGTCTATCAAACTTTGGTCTGTGGTCACGTGATTGGTTTGGCTGGCTGCTCCATTCTGGTTCTCTAGAGATTAGTTTACTACCATCGCATCATATTATCCCTCTCTGCGATCCCGTCGCCCTACCGATAAATATAGCTGTCGCCTTAGCGGACAGGAAACCTCACACTAGCTCGTCCACAATGCTGTCAGAACTTCGGTATAGCTTGCGCTCACGTATTCAAATACCAGTCGCGAACCCTGATGGGATATAACAAAATAAATGTGTCAAAGAATGAGAAGAGGAGATGGAAGGAACTCGTGTGTAGATTCAGTCTATGGAGGAGGAGGGCCTCAAGTACACGTAGGGTGGCAGGGTTCTAGCTGCCCAAAACAGCCAAAGCTTCACCTTTGACAAAATGCCGCTGTCTGATGTATTACCATCCTTCTGTGACCTAATCATGTGCCGGAGGCTAACTCTACTTCGGTTCGTTGATGTACAGGAAAACGGACGTACAATCTCGGTCCTGCCAAAGGATAATTACAGGTTAGCACGAATTATGGCCGGACGAGAGAGCGGTAGGCTCAGGAGAGTACAAGAGATTGGACATACCATACAACGAGGATCCTCTGCCGCCTTTTCAAAAACCCCCAATGCTGTCTCAGCCATGATGGGTTTAATCCCTGCCTGTCTGCCCGCTTGACTGGCAAGCGTCAGATCTTTCACCATCATGAACGGCTTAAAGCTAGGGGCGTAATTATTACTGCTGGGCGCGTGTGGCACGCAACCCCCTAACGGTGTCATATTGTCGAGAACCCAGGACTGGGCAGTCGAGTTGTGTAAACACTCATAGAGCACCTTCTTATCGATGCCATTCCGAACACCTATCGCCATTCCTTCGGCCACCGCGATCATGGTGGAACAGGAGATGTAGTTGTTAGCAAGCTTTACCACCAGCCCGGCCCCCAGTTTCCCACAGAAGGTAATTTTGTGAGGGAGACCCATCATTGAGAAGAGGTTGATGATCCGTTGGGGAATCGGCTCTGCATCTGTCGACGGAGCTGCATATCCAATGAGGAATGACAAGGTCGCCGCTTGGGCGCCTGTCACACCGCCCTGCCAGGTTGAGCATTTTGGCAGAGACAGAGTCTCATCCACGTGGGAGGACAAGGAGGACGAGCGCGTACCGATACCGGCGTGTCAATATAGACGCCGCTTCCAGCCTCAGTCACCTTCTTCGCCACATCCAGAGTCGATTCAATGTCAATGGTGCTGCACTCGAGCAACAGCCGGTTGGGGTTCTTTGGTGCTTGACTGATGCCCGTGGTCTCATCAAGATAGATCTTGCGGACATCTGGAGCCCGGGGCACGATGGTCATCACGATGGTCGCCTTGGTCGCGGCTTCTTTCGGGGTGTCGACAATGTCGACCTGACCCAGGCTGCCGAATTCCTCCTTGAAACGTTCACAAGATGAACGATAGATGTCGTTGATATACAGGGTTGCAGAGGGCGACATCTTCTTGCGGATATGCCCGGCCATGTGATAACCCATGGATCCCAAACCTGTTTGTCCATTAGCGCTCTCTCGCATCTCAGCTGGCGCGACGGAAGGGATACCGATGAAGGCAACATGTTCCGCCATGGTCGCTACTGTCAACTGCGCAGGGGAAATCGATCAATTGATTGCTACGGGCCGGGACTGCGCTGCTAGGCGGTGGACGAGAGAGTTCCATGAAGAGCAGAGATGCACGGGCCATTTTATCCCGCTGCACATGACGAGCCACCGGTGTTTGTCGATGCGGAGCCGCTGTGGGCACTGGGGTACTCCAGAAATCACATCAGCCGACGGCAAGACGACAATGTCGGCAGGCTATGGCGGCTACCCGTTCTGGACTCGGTATTTCCTCAATGGGCGACGGTCTAATTCCGGTAAGGCGGCAACAGCAGTCGCGGGGCCCCGCTAACTCTAACTCACAGTGCGGGAATGCCCTTATAGCCCTTTTCACGACAGAGGAGGAGTCGATAAAAGGCAGCCCGGCCCTCTGCAATCCAGAACTTCCAGCAAAGCTCTCCGAACATCTCCCTGAGCCTCACTTCACCCCGCTACCTCCGAAAAGACCCCCCCAACCGGTCTATCGCTTTAGCCTTTGGGAAAGGGAAGTCTCCTCCCGCCCGTAGACATGAAGTCCAAAGGCCAGACGTCACGCGTGACGGTCTTTGCGGCCGTTGGGTCAATCACTTATGGTACTTCCCAACCGCTCCAATCTGACGCGAATCATATTAATGGTGGCGAAAAGGATATGGCGCCAGTATCATCGCCCAGGTCCTCGGCCAGCCCGAGTTCTTCCGCTATTTTCACCTGGACCAGACCGGCCCAGGACTCGGCCGGACCAATGCCATCCTCGGTAGGCTCGTGGCCTGTCAAGCGCATGCCATAGTTACTGATGCATGTTAGGCGCTATGAACGGATTGTTCTTTTCTGGAGGCGCCCTGGGCGCCCTCTTTATGGCCTGGACCGCCTTTGCCTATGGACGTCTCTTCACGATTCGACTGGCCTGCGTCGTGTGTATATTTGGGGGGGCCCTAATGACGGGCGCTGTCAACGTCGCGATGTACTTGGTCAGCCGTTTCATCATGGGATGGGGTGTCGGCATGATGGTGTGTGCAGGTAATGATTCCCCGACAGACAGGATTGTTTGCAAGATCGGAAGCTGATGTGCTTGTAGTGCCGCTGTATCAAGCCGAACTCGCACCTCCCCAGAATCGAGGTTTCCACGTCGGTCTCCATGGCATTGCGCTTGGAATTGGTTATTTAGGGGCGGCAATCGTCGGACTGGGTTGCTACTACGCAAAGGATTCGAGCTTCGCCTGGCGATTCCCGTTTTCCGTCCAGATCCTTCCCGCCATCGTCCTTCTTGTGGGTAGTGGGTTCCTCCCAGAAAGTCCTAGGTGGTGTAAGTGTACCATCAGATGGTCCATCGGTCAAGAAACCCAGATCTAACCCAGGTGCAGTACTCAACCGCGGTGACAAGGACAAGGCATGGGAGACGCTCAAGAAACTCCACACCGATCCCCGACACCCAGAGGAGACATCCTTTGCCATGAAAGAGATGTATCAAATAACGCAGCAATTCGCCATGGACAAGGCTCGGATGGAGTCATCAGGCATCAGGCACTGGTGGGATTTTTTCAAGCATCGCAACTACCAACGGCGCTTGATCGTGGGATGCGGCGCCACACTGGCCAGTGCATGCTCTGGCAACTTGGTCGTCAACAGTGAGTGCGCCTCGCACAGCGCAGGATTTTTTGTGTGTTAACCGCTCCACAGACTATCAAGTCACTCTCTACAACGGGCTCGGCGTGACCGGAAGTCTCCCCATCACCCTTTATGCAGTGTGGCTGGTGGTTGCCCTCTTTGGCAATCTCGCGTCCGCCACCATCCTCATGGACAAATATGGTCGAAAGAGACTGCTCATGATCGGCATCGTAGGAACAGGTGGCTGTCTCGTCGGCTTGACGATCATCACCAAATATTTCGTTGAAACGAATTCTACGAACAAGGTGGGACTAGGATTTGGGATCTTCTTCATATTCTTGTATGTGGTCTTCTATTCAACTTTCATCGATTCCGAGCAGTACGTGATCGTCTCCGAAACCTTTCCGATAGAGTTCAGAACCATTGGGGTTGCTCTGTCACTGTTTTCTCAGACCGCCGCTGCTGCGCTGTTCGTTGGAGTTGCACCTGTCAGTAAGTACTCTGCAACTTGTCCCAAGTCTGCCTACATCGACCAACCCTGCTTCACCACCTAGGTTTTGAACATGTCGGCTGGAAATTCTACCTCCTCTTCATTTTCCTGGATTGCTGCACCTTCGTCATGGTGTGGCTTCTCTTCCCAGAGACGAAAGGCCTCACTCTCGAGGAAATCAACGGCCGGTTCGGTGATCCGGTCGCTGTGCATCTCACCGACGGTGATGACCAGCAATCCGCCAACTTGGAGGTAATCATCGAGACCATGAAGACTAGGCATGAAGTGAAGGATAATGAGACGGCTGAGACCACCATGGTCGAGAACGCGTAAGTCTCCAGCCCAAAAGGAACTGGAGGAATGGAAACTCGGTTTCTTTTTGCAAAAAGGGAGGATTGCTATGTCTGTGTGTGTCTAGGGATGAAGAGATGAGGTGTTTCTAGCCCCTGATTTCCAATTAAAAACCATAAAACCAACCTAGTTCAGATTTTAACAAACCAAGTCTGATACGGCGTGTGAATCGTTTGATCGACCCTGATTATATTCATCATCATCTACTCCTGTAGGCGGGCTTGTTTCGTGGCCTCCCTGCCCCGTGAAGACTGGGACTGGGTCCATGATTAACGAAGATAGCAGCTCCCGGATAATAGCGGCAAAATATGCATCGCTCCCGTTGGAAGTTTTGTAGCTTATGCACGGCGACAATCCGCGACATCACGGGCCAGGAGCAGTGTGCTTCAGGAAGAGGGCAGGAGGGCAAACTTGTACATATACTCATCGCCCACGCTCCTAGGTGATAGAGGAGGCAAGCCTAGAGTGTTTGTATGCTGGACGCCAGATTGTTGGCTAAACATAGAGAAACCTCGCCCTGCCCGATCATTCATTGCTTGCCTCAGCAACCCTCTGGCATCCAGAATGTCATATGGTGGTTCTGTGAAAGCCTCTAGTGGCTTACAACGCATCTCCAGATTCAACCTGTCACAGTATCTACCTATCAATCTCACTTGACTCTGTCCGAATGGCCAGAGACAGACATTGACAGCGTGACAGTTTGGAAGAGGTGATGAACCAAGCACAATGAGATGGTTGATTGATACTATCCTAGATGCTGCCTACGATGGTGTTGTGGGAGTGGCGGAGGCTAAGCTGTCCGATTGTGAAAATCAGGAGTCAACTGTTCCTTGTACTGATGGAATCTAGAGGTTTATATACACATAATCGAGGACCGAGATACAACAGGTTGAAACACTGTTCCCTGGGCAACCAGTTGACCGGAAACATAGAGTCGTCATGCTCTTCGTGGAGGCTGACACAAGCACTCACAGAGGGAATACACGGCCTGTGTTCCCGACAAGAGGAACAAGCAGCACTGAGCTCGATTAGCCCGCTCTCACAAACACACTGGTCTGATAACAACCAACCCTCTCCAAGACGGCCCTCCGATGCTATCATCCAAGAGAGCTTTTCAAGCATCGTCTTGATCACACCTATACACTGACGTTGGCCGCAAGAACTTAGGAGTCTTGGCCTCCCTGTGATTGGGGTACTAGTTGTATTGTAAACGTGTGATAATTGCCAAGGAATTCAACCTGATTCGTACCTATGGGCGCCAAGCTTCACAACCTGTACCTGAACACCACATCCCCATCAATAATATGAGACCCCTCATCAATCAGCCTGCTTTTTGTGGTTGCCACCCGCCTTGTGTCTTGAATTTGACCCGAACCCGTAATGGAAATCGTTCCAACTCATGGCCTCTTCAACCGACAAGCTTCCAGATCAGGGGACGGGATTAAGCCCTTCACGTACGCGTCCAAGGCAGTAGCAGCAGAAATGATTCCCCAGACCATTTCGCCGTCCTCTACAAACTAGCACCCTTCCTACCCTCGTGTCGCACGCCTGAAGACTACGACGGTTGTCTGGTCCTCTACCGGGCCCAGAGATGCAAGGAGCAGACAATGGCGGTTTTGAATCTGTCAGAATGATCCGTAGCCAGCTGCAGCACGATCCTGTCGACCAGACGATGCATTGCATTGTCAGGGACGCTTGTGACTTTGCTCATTCCCCCCCCGCATCGAAAAAGTCATCCCTCTGTTCTCCGAACGAGAGATTGTGGACATCAGGATACGCCAGGATTGCCGTGCCCGACGTGTGGATCCAGTAGCCTGGTCTTTCTGCCGAATGGGCTGCGAGGCCTTTGGCAATGGCGGCTGCCGGAAGCTTCGTGGTGGCACCAGCGACTTTGGCGACTTTCCAATTGTTTATCGGGAAACCTTCTCCGCACCGGAGTTCTCTTCTGCGACGATCGGCCCATTACAACCGAAATATTACATCCATCCTTCGTCTGGACGTTGCTTAGACCAAAGTTAAAGTTCCTCTGTGCTGACCTCGGTTCAAATTTCGGGCCGAGAGAAAGGTACGTGGGGCGTTCTTCACCTTCAGAGATGCCTGGTAGACTTCGCGGAAGCTTTAATATCGGGCTCCTTGTCGAAGCTACCAGGTGTCTGAAATGTTACCTGGTTTCAGCGAGAGCGCAGGTTATTACAGGGTAAACTGAAAGTAACAAAAAGACGAAAATTGGGTAGCGCCTTTGGGATTGATCTATCTTGTATGACACATGGCCTCCCTTTCACCTCGCACACGACTGACCACGAATATGGGGAGAGGTCATAGGATATTTTGTGGGCTTCCATTTGACGCGGCACCCGGCTGAACGATTCGGTATCCTCTGCTTGAATGAGCACAATGTCTTCACCACCGGGATGGAAAGTCCAGATTCCAAAGTCATCGTCCACCGTGGACGTTTCAGTGATCGATACTACTACTTATCTGTTGGAAATCAAGGACGAGCTGAACATGGTGCCGCATTATCCCGGGTTCGAAAAGACGGATATACCCAGCTATAGCTTTCTCATCCACCATAAACCCACCAATTCACGCTTGCTCTTTGACCTCGGCCTCCGGACCGACTGGCGGACGAAAATGAGCCCACACCTTCTCGAGGAGATTAAACCTTTCGACTTGATTATTCAAGTTCAGAAGGACACTGCCGACATACTTGAAGAAGCGAATCTACACCCCAGCGAGATAAATGGAATCATCTTTAGCCATCATCATTGGGACCATGTGGGTGACGTTACGAAATTTCCATGGTCGACCTCTATTATCGTCGGACCGGGATATCAAAAGAGCTATCTCCCTGGCTGGCCAGCCGATCCGAATGCTGCCGCCACCATGTCGGACTTGTATGAGGGTCGCGAGACGATCGAGGTCGATTTTTCGTCGAATGACGCAAGGGCTTGTAAGCTTGGGGCTTATGAGGCCAACGACTGGTTTGGAGACGGTAGCTTTTACCTCCTTAATGCCCCGGGCCATACGACAGGACACCTATGCGCTCTTTGTCGAACAACCACCGATTCCACTGGCCAGTCGACATTCGTATTCCTTGCTGGCGACCTTGCTCACCATGGAGCCCTGTTCCGCCCGACAGAGTTTTGCCCAATTCCAGACAGAATCACGCCTGCGCCATACGATCCACCTACGGCCAGTAGTAGCTGCCCAGGCGAGGTGTACGCTTCCCAGCACCGTTGCCGTAAGGGACCAGATGGTGAGGTGAAGTCGCGGACAACGCCATTCTGCGTGGTAAATCCATGCGGGGTGGTCGATGAGGATCCGGCACTGGCACAGCAGTCGTTGAACAAGATCTTCCACTTTGACGCTGACGACCATGTCTTCACCATCTACGCGCACGATCACACTTTACTAGATATCATTGACTTCTTCCCAGAGAAGATTACTGATTGGAAGGCCAAAGGTTGGGGGAAGTTGAGTCATTGGAGGTTCTTGGGGCCGCTAAAAATCGATGGATAGTGAGTACATCGACATGGGTCTCGAGGATCATGCCGACTTCATTCTGATGCCCTCTTCTTCCCCGTCATTTGCCGCCACCAGAACCTAGTCAGAGTTTGTGACGCTAACGTCATGTTCTACTACATTTCTTTTGACGTTGCGTGAGATGCACGCCTCCCGTGGGCTTCAAATAGAGGGGAAGTCAATGAATCGTCACAACAACGCGCTTTTTAGTTTGCGGTATCATTGAGGTTTGGATCTATGGGTATTTCTGGTTAGGTCTTTTGTGAAGCAACGGTGGCATCCTTATTGCGTGAACAGGTTCATCTCTGGAAAATAATCCACGAAATTAAACATATCCATCAAATCCGGCGCTGTCATGGGCTCAGGCAATATCCCATCACAAGGAAAGGGCTCGTCGTTCCTCTGGAGCATGAGCAGAGTTTTAGTGATACCGCTTGTCTCTGACGTGGCAAAGGGGAAATATTCCGTCCAGTCGATGCTCTCGCTCTCCATATTCAGATGGTCCACATCTGCTGTTCCAGCTTGAGGCATGACAGGCACAGAGAGGTTGGCGTTCATTTCAGAAATAGGATCACGGCCAGCATACGTCGATACATCCTGTTGTCCTGGACGAGGAGAACTGTCTCGACTGTTCGATGCTCGGAGACGGAGGAAGCCTTGGTAGAAGACATTTGCCGTCGGCCACATGTTTCTCAGTTGGTTGATGTTCAGAGTGAGGATGTCGAGATCTTCGTTGGCATGTTTTGAGAGCGATTCGATCCAAGAGGCTCTGAGAAGAGCGATGAAGGCCACGGCACTGTACCAACATGTGATGGCCATCAGAGATCTGGTTCTAGCTCGGGCTAGGACGTCTTTGAGGACGCGGGCGACACAGGAGGCCGCAAAAATCGCTGCTGGAGACGCTTGGGGGAGAGATTGAGAAGATCGTTTAAGGTAGAGGACGGCGATTGTGGCAAGGTATGGTAGATGTAATTGGTGCACGTCACAATTAAACGTTGTGGTGACGTTGGTCTGTATAGGAAGCTGGAGATAAGGTGGGAGCGAATGGGCCCAGTCGATCAAGGCTTTGCCTAGGTCAACAGGAAAGGGGGCAGCAGGGGCCGTCGAGGATCGAGACAGATACTTTGCGACGCGTCCTATGATTGCGCAGAGTCGAACCCAGAAAATGAAGACTTCAGCCTTGGTCTTGTCGGTGACATTTCCGAAGTCTTCCAACGTGGGAGATTGTATAGTACAGTCATCCGGGCTGATCAGGCACGGCTTGCTTTGACATAATGCCGTCAGACGTTCCCTCGCCTGCGGGATAGTGGGTCAGTGAAGAGCATAAACTTCATCAACTTGCGTGATACAGGCATACTCACAAAAGCAGTCCACCAAATCCTCCGTCTAATACCCATGCTGCCTCCTTCCGCCGTGAGAGGATGTCCGGGGGCAGGCTCACGATGCATGCCCATCTGTTGCCCATGTCTGATGACGACAGACGTCCACCACCAGGAGGAGTGTCGATGGACTATTGAGGGAGGGCGGGGGCTCCACCAGTAGAATAAAGAGACAGCTTTCAGTGCCGTAATCACTTGTGGTTCCCCATCGTCGTAGAAGAGTTTGCGTGCCCGATCATAGTAGGTTGCAGGCCCGGCATGCGGAATCATCGGCGGTTGGATGTGACTGCCAACCAGAGCGAGAGCATTTGACAGCAAAGGTGATTGCGCCAGATCAGGAAATAGACTGTCTTTGTCCAGCACCGGACAAAATGCATAACAGCAATCAAAATAAGTTTCTGCAAAGCTCTGCAGCAAGTCAGGAGATGGAACATCCTGAAATTCAAGTGGGATGTTGGCATGCAGAGCCTGAGTGTTTGCGTCTGATTGATGCTCTGGACCGTAGACTTGCAGGAAGCCAGTATCTGTGTCGCCCAAAAAGCTCTCTGCATGTTGGCTGTGAGGTCCCAGCGGGCGGGGGCGGGACGTTCTCGACAGTGCGGAGTGGCCACCGGTCCGCTCAAGCGATTGCCTTGGGTTTTGAAAGACAGAAACATCAGCGGCCCTGGAGACGGTGGTGTTGGTTATAGCGGACTGAGGCTGTGATGGGCCCTGGTGCACATTGTTGTTCGCGACGGATGGGCTGCCGTCGCTGACTTGGGAGGGCAATACCGGCTCCAACGTCAGCCCCTGCGTTTCACTTGAGGAGTTCCGGTCATTGCCGTGTTGTGACTGCAACGCACGCCAATTTTCGTCAGTGCAGATGTTGTCACAAGAGACAATAGATAGATGGAGGCCTAGATCTTTCCCGCTCGTGGCCGGACGGTGTTTATTCCGGCGAGACGGTCGAATGCTGACGGGTGATGCTGGGGTTAGGACAAGGGGAACAGGCAGGCAATGAGAGCGGACGGACGTACCGGCAGTCTTTGCCAGCGTCGGCACAGTTCGTACAGCTACTATAACCTTGGCCGCCCCTCACCTCCAAGTCGCATCTGATCTGCCATTCTCGTCAGCGCGGGATGGCTTTTGAAGGGGAGTTGCGGCGTCGCAGACCGACCTTTTTGGAATGGCACGCAAGACAGACAAGCCCTGCTCGTCTACGTCTGGAACCGAAGGGCCGTGAACTAAAATGAGGGAAGCTCTGCCGTGTAGTGTCTGCATCGAACGAGACGCCCAAATGGTGTGATATGTCCGACATTCGTTTCAGCGTGCGCAGCGTCCTCTCCTCGTACGGTCGTAGTTCGAGTTGCCGGGAAATCGAACGACGATATGCACGATGTTCAGCGCGTGGTTGAATTGCTGGGCAAGGCTCAAGTTTGGCACGTTTGTCGGTCCGGGAATAAGAGAAATAGAGTGGAATGGACCAGAGAATACTCCGTGGGGGCCCTAGAGGGAGCGGGGTGTCCAACGGGGGTGAAGGCGGGGAAGGCGGGGGAGGCAGGAAATTGGAATTGAGGGAGAAGGTTCGGGTCATCGGCAGTAAGGATGTCCACATGAGAAGGGACTATTGCCTCCTGGCCAAAACCCGGCAGGACGCATACCGGCTCCTGACAGAATTACATGCGTTTCCCTACATTACTCTGCGATGATCAAGACGCTGTCGAAGCTTTACGATACAGGTTGATACAGTCCGAGAGCCGAGCCCGTGTTGGTACGTTTATGTAGCCACTAATGCCAGGGGCACTGACCACTCGGGTCACGTGACTTCACTTCGGACATATGCCGTTTTGGGTGCAACCAGAGCCGACCGACCCTTTTGTTGGCGCCCTTTTTCCCCGGCAAGAGCTGTGTCGCTCTGGCGAATGGAGGCCCAACATGAGTGAATGTAGAGGTGACGAAATTCTTGCCTGATGGTTGAGGTTCAATTACAGCTGGTTTGACGTTTTAAAAGGCAAAGCAACGGTGCCTGCTCAAGTCACCAGTACCACTTCCCATCCTTCTTGTATAGACGTTCCCAACAGTTCGAAGGCACCAACTCAGGCCCTACGTTTGGCTCTAACGTTGACTGGGCGTCCGTTGATATCACCAATGCACTGCTTCGCGTTGCAGTCTTTTAAACTAGTACTTTGTGTGTACACCTGTTCCACCATCACATTCACATGAACGGTTTCTGGGAGGATTGCTCCATAATCATGTACGTGTCGAACCTTGCTCGAACCAGTCAGTGACACGCATCTCAATCCCCTGCGGGATAGGGCATCGGCCAGCCGATGCGTCTCGGCGGGCAGACACGGTTGGCTGCTCAAAGTCGTAACCGATGTTCCGTGCTCAGGGATTGCACTTGTTGGCCGTTCTCCTCCTTTAGGTTCAATATACTGATTCCCTTTTTGCTCAGTATTTGTTCATACAAGAGACTTGCAAGAATTCCACAAATGTCTGCCACTGTACTGCTCCGTCGTTCTTTGACGGCTCGGAACGTCGCCCGCCTTGGTCAACTATGCCAGACGTCAGCATGCTTTTCCACTGCTGCCGTGAAGAGCAGCCTCGCAGATGGAGACCTGAGGGATTTTCGGGGGAGATTCGATCTGACCAAGAAGAATTTTGTGGTCACAGGAGGTGGTCGAGGGATAGGATATGCCATCACCCGTACTATCGCTGAAATGGGAGGCAACGTGTGCGTCATGGACATGCTCCCTCGGCCCGTGAAGGATTTTGAGAAACTGTCGGCGGAGTTCGGCGTACGCACAAAATACCTTTCGGTAGACGTGACAGACGAGAAAGGCTTGACTCAAGCATTTGAACAGACTGTGACCGATTTCAAAACTCTGGACGGCTGGTGAGCACTCAATTCTGCTTGTTGGGAGTTTCCGTCTAAGGATTTCGCTTTTCCATAAAGTGTCACAGCAGCGGGTATTGGGGCTCCGGAGCCTTTCATAGACCAGACATGGCAAGGCCTGAGAAGAGTTCTTGATGTTAACGTCAGTATACGTCTTCTTCCCGGCCGGGCAGTCTCCGTTCTAACTTTCTCAACAGGTCGTGGGTACATATTTTTCATGTCAGCTAGCAGCAAAGCAAATGCTGCAGCAGGGCACCGCCGGCAGTATGGTCCTGATCGCTTCGATCTCTGGACAGGAAGCGACGCCCGGTTTCCAACTCTCCGCGTACAACGCTTCAAAGGGCGCCGTGAGAATGCTCACCACTGCTCTCAGCACTGAGCTCGGTCCACACCAGATTAGGGTTAATTCGATTTCTCCGGGTTGCATCGACACCGACTTGCTCGCTGCTTTCAAAGAAAATGGACGACACCTGGTGGAGATGATGAATAAAACCCCGGCACTGAAGCGTATAGGCAACCGCAACGACTTGACGCCTGCAGTCATCTATTTGTTAAGCGAAGCGTCTGCATGGACCACAGGTGCAGAACTAATGATTACTGGAGGACTTCATGGAGGGCGCATTGACTATCCATAGCGCAGACCCAAAGAATGCCGTGTGTTCAGAGCTGCTCAAAACGTAATCTGAGTCATTCCAGGTTTGTAGGTCACTGCATGGATTTGCTGAATAGTTTTTGGTCTCTTGCAGAATCAGGGAGACGAGAAGTATGGTGAAGTGGATCGCTCCATTCCACCTTTCAGAGCCTCGCGTGGTAATAGCGTTGTCCAACGAGCCAGGCTGGCATTCGCTGAAGCACGCCTGAACTGCTAATGTCATACTGTGCACACCATCATACGTCGACACTTGGCCGGCAAAGGAGCGTCACGGAGGTTTCTGGCCCGGGCTGGATCACGACTACGAGATTTCCGGATTGATCCCTCATATCCTATCTAACCGTTTCGAAAAGAGGGTCCTAACGAGGATGTACATATAGAAGAATGGTTTGGAGATGGGCGAGAGTAGGGACATGGGATGAAACTGAACGGTGAAATAGTCGTTAGTTGGGGCCATTTCGTAATCCCATCATCTATCGGTGTACGTTCATTGGCATAATTTTCAGTCATGTCACAATGTTGATGCATCTTGCAAGCTTCACGAGAGTATGTCTGAGAAGAACGGCATCGCATTGAGGGTTACATTGTTCCATTCTTGTAATAACAGTTCACATGACCAAACAGCAATCAACCATGTGCTGGACAGAGACTCTCTCCCGTCCCCCTTCCTTCTCAACATGCTTCGTCTGTGCGCTGCTTCTCAAGCGAGTTGGCAAACTCCAAAACGGCCTCTTGACACTCTTCGCCCTTGTCAACAAAGATCTCGTGGCCCAGGCCGTCGATGACCACCATCTTGCTCCCTGTTATCGCCTCGTTCAGCTGCTTCTGATCGTCCAGGCTGGTGTTGCGGCTCCTCGTCGGTGCGAGGATCAACACCGGCACCTTCAAAGTGTTGATCAGTCCATGCATCGGCCGGACGTCCAGCTTGCTTAAGAACCCTGCATAGCTGGCTAGGCCCTCGCCACTGCTCACGCCGACCTGCTCCCGCCACCACGTATTATAGTCCGGATCCGGCTGACCTAACACTCCGGGGATCTTAGCCAGGCCTTCGCAGAAGCCTCTCGCCCCTAGTGTCCGGCATGCCGTCTCCCAGTCCTTGTGGCCCATCGCCCACATTTCCTGTGCGGACGGGGGCAGATGAGTTGGCGTCGCGCAGAGGATCAGGCTGTGCAGCCGGTCAGGGTGTCTAGCCGCGAATGCCACGCCAATCATGCCCCCTGTCGACTCACCCAGGAAATGTACCTTCTCCAGCCCTAACTGATCCAGCATGTCGGTGATCTCGTCCAGAATCGTCTCCAAAGAATAGTCATAATCCGATTCCGGCTCAGGATAACTCGAATAACCATGGCCGCGGAGATCGCGCCGGATGACTCGGTAGTGTCGCGAGAGCGCGGGAATCCAGTGGTACCAGAACGCCGCATGGCGTGCGAAACCGTGCTGGATAAGGATCGCCTGTGATGGCTTCCACGGATCAGTAAAGTCGTCAACGATGTAGTGCGTCTTTTGCCCGTTGGGATGGCTGACGAATTGACTGTGTGGATCGAGAGGTGGTATCATGTTTGCTGGCTTCGTGGTTTGCGGTCTCGATGCTTTGTTCGGGGGAGATGTAGATTTAAATGTTTGGCCCGTCTGGCCCGCCTCTCTGAACCTCAGCGGGGAGTGGCACAGGACTTTCTATGCGCTGCAAAAGACCGACATGTTCGGCCCCCGTTCGTGACAGCCGACACGAAAACGGTTGTTGCGTGCGGCGGCCGTTCGCACTACCCGAATCCTCGGTATGTGGGCGAAGTAGACTTCCCGTTACATGTGAGCAGGGAAACCTTCTGATCCTCGAATTTGACGGCGGTAAGCTCTCCTCGGCTCTGGTATGGCGTCCCACGGAGAAGTCACCTCCGAACCTTTACCTCACCCATAGCCTAACCCGGATCCCGGCATCTCTGGAGTCCCTGCATGTCTCTTGACCTCCCCCAGATCGTCCCTGATCTGAGCCGGTCACTGGGATATGACAGCAGTCTTGGCTTGTTCTTCCCATAGCTTGCAAGACCAGATGGATTGATTTTGCCGTCAGAGAGTCAGTCAGTTACTGATACTTTAAATATTTAGAGCCGCCCCTCCAGAATCAGAGGAATTACAAGACTTGGAACTTCAACATGCCCGTATACCATATTGGTATGGCCCTGTCCCACCGGCTGCCCGATTATTGGCCGGCATCTGTTCCATATTTCATACACTGACCCGTTTCGGGGACTCAGTCCTTCTCAAGGTGAAGGAAGGCGTCACGGACGCCCAGCATGCCGAATGGAAAGCGGATTGCGAGGGCATGATGGGCAAGGTTCCAGGTACGTCGCAGGCATTCTTCCTTGTCTCCCGTGAGCTCTGCCGACCTCCATTTCCCCTCCCGCCATGAGAGTGAAAGCTCATGATGCTACCCAGGTCTCCTGAAAGTAGACATTGGTCCGCCACTGGCACACTCAGCCGCACGTGGAAAGGGATATACTCGGGCTCTCGTGGCGGTGTTGGACAAGCCTGAGTCGCTTCCTGTTTATGCAGCGCATCCGGAACATGTCAAGTGAGTATGCATCTGGAAAGAAGCCGGTCGTCAATCTTTCTTCTAGCCCCCAATGTCAGCTCACAGAACTCGTAACCAGGCTTTTCCGCTACCGCGACGAACTATGCGAAGATACATTGGCATACGACATGATATGTAAATAATTAGCAGGTTGAGATGCATCTGCGTCTAAGTTGGACGTCCACAATGTGCCTAACAACCGTGCCGGAGATTTTGAGGAGAATTCGGTCACAACGGGCGCCATTGTCCTGGGAGAAGAGCTGTGAAGAACTGACATGGTCTTGGACAGGCAGAAATGGTGGCAGTGTAGGTCGTGAGAACGCACTCGAAACTCCAGGTGGCGAGCTCAGCGTGATTCAAGGGTATTTTCGAAGCCATCTTATTGGAGCCAACAAGTTGATATCCAAAGTTCCCTGCCAGGCGCGAGGCTGCAGAGACATTACATTTTCGTCTCCGTCCGCACTCTCCAGAATGACTCCGGACAGCCCCATTTACACGCCATGGACGCCACAATACCCCATTGTTACCTAGGCAAACAAAGATTCTCGTTGGCACGACCATTGGTCACGTGATTGATTTCGCTGAACATTGAGCCAAATCCTGCAATATCAGCAATGCATCCCAAGATCCGTGCATCGTAAGGTAGAGAGCGCGCAAGTGCACAGCTGCGTCAGAGTTTTCGTTCAGAGACAAAATGCAAGGTTTTAAGCCTGAAATCGACGGTCGTCTACATGGGTGATGTGTGGCGCAAATGGGGTGTTGTGATGTCCATGGGGTGTAAATGGGGCTGTCCGGAGTCATTCTGGCACCATCGATAAAGATCCAGCAGAATAGACCGGGTCTCTTTAGACCTTGCTCCTCGATAAGATAAGCCAATCGTAGTGTCCTTCCTCCCAGAGCCCATCCTGAAAGTCTCTACACAGCTGGTGGGTGGGTATGACCATTCAGGAAGAACCTAACAGGTTTTCTTCATTGTTGAAGCAGCTGCGCTCTGACTTCAGCGGAAAAACCTCAGAGGTCCATTTTCCTACTTGGGTCCGCATTCCACTGTCGGAGGCGGTCTGATGCATGGCAACCTTTTCAGCAGTAGTGATTCTAGAACTAGTGTGTCATTTCGACTCCACGTGCCGCCCTGACGCCCGTTTTGTCCTGCTTCTTTGGCTGCGGGATGAGACATACCTCGGGTTACTGCAGAAGAACCGTATATCGTCGTTTCGGTCCGGAGCAATTCAATATTCGGTTATTTTTGGAATATTTGCTGCTTGCCTTTTTCCACAGTTGGTCTCACATGGGTCAGGGCCGTCCCGATCGCGAAAACATACTGGCTGTCATCCACGGACAACAGGCTCTCACGCTCTGTCTCAACTGCCCTCGGACATACCATCTCGACCAGGAATTCTCTGCTTTGTCCCACCTGACGATGTTGATTGGGACCAATTCAGCGGCTGTCCTTCACGCATCGTCATGTGCGTCGGATGCTGATGTCGTTGGCAAATTCGACCCCAGGGGGCGAGTCTGCCAGCTTGTGCAGACCGTTTCGGCTATGACCTGCAGCGGACCGTTAGCAATATCGTCATGACTTCTGCACGTCTAGTCTAGCCCTGCCGTCTGCTGCCGCACTATCAGTTCGGACCATCAGTTCTGCCGCCGGGCTTGGATACAGTGCGAGGTGCCCTACAAGGCTCGTTCTTCGGTTAACCCAATCTTCCACTTTCGATTGGCCGGCATTGGTTGGGAATGTTTCTCTCGGACGAGGGTATGCGAGACATTGCGCTTGATTAGTGCGGCCTCAACCAGCCGGGGCACCTCACCATGTCCACCATAGCCCCGATTCGACCCTGCCGTGGCGTACGCCTCGGGGTTCGGAGTTGTCAATTAGCGGGCTGCGACGGAACATCCGGATGGATGGTGGCTGATGGCCGCGGAAGACGCACCCCACTGGGCTTGGAGAGCGGCTCATCATCCTGACTGACCACAGCGCTCAGCGGGCGGCGATACAGCATACAATGGCACAGAAAACTTTGTCCAATGTCAAGTCTCTGACGCTCCCGGGCCGCGGCAGGAGGGCGGAAATGAAGATGGACTAGTAAATGCCGAATGGGGTAAACCGTCAAACGTCAACCACGGGCTGAGCAGGACTGCCAGTTGACGCGCTGTCGAACAAATCCGGGGTCGAATTACTGCAGTCTTCGGAACTTTGTCTGCTCAATATCTGCATTCTGTTCCTCCGCGTCTGGAACGGCAGCTCCACCCACCGCGTGCTTTTCACCTCGTGTTGTTGCTGGTGTTGATTGTTTGCAGCATCCGTAGCACATCTGACCCCTGCTCCGGCCTTCAGACCTGACCAACCACCTCGCTTTCATATTGTCCGCGGTTCCCTGCTCAAACATCACGTCAAACCACCTGTTGGTTTTCGACTCACTCAACGGTGCAACTGTCAGCAGCCTCCAGCAGGCGTGAGCCGTTATTTGTGGGCTTCCCTGTTTCCCCGCCTGCCTGTCCAGGAGCAAGTCTGTTGTCTCTGTTCTCCCCCAAGGCCCCACCTTGACCAGTCGGCCAACATTGCTTGACGCGCGTGGTGGGAAAGGAGTCATAAATCATTTCTCAGCCCTGGTGCCCGCGGTCGCGACGTCTGGCATGCTTCTATACCCGCGTCGGCCTGTGCGCGTGAACCACAGACACCTTCGTCGCTAGGACCATGGAGTTGCGACTTCGGAGGTTGATCTCCTCGCGACGCGTCAAATCTCAGCCCAATGAGCTGGAGCTACACAGATTGTCCGGCCAGACAGCACCGGTGCCGTCGCCGCCGCCGTCGCCGCCGTCGCCAGGCCGCCGTTTTCCCGTCTTGATCCATCAGGCACTCGGCAAGGCCCAAACGCCAGGCAACAAGCACGAGAGAGCGTCGGTACTGCAGTCGCTCTCCTACGACTCGGCCGTGCCCGGAAAACCTCCCAAGATCGGAGGCCGACCTCAGCGAGGGAATGGACCGGTCAAGCTCCAAACCAGTCGGAGGCTGAGTTCTGGGGAGCTTCTCGTCACGAACCAGGACTACTATCGAACGCTCGAGGACATCCTCGAAGGCGATTACATCGTCGGCGGCAAAGAGAAACGCAACTCTCGCGTCCAATCAGTGAGGAGCCCGATGCTCGACTCGGCTGAATATCATCCAGCACAGTCGCCACCCATGCAACCCGGGACGGGGGGGTCCATGCGGGCGCCATCGTCAATAATGTCGTCGCCATACGCCAACACCACCAGCCCCGTCCCTCTATCAGAAGTTTTATCTTCTCCTCTCTCACGGCAGAGCACACAAGACTCTGACAGTGGTCCCATTTGCCCTCGATCTCAATCACCGTATCTGCCCGGCGACGGTTGGTCCGGTGGGCTGGGTATTTCAACTCCTTTGCACGGCGGTGTGATAGATTCCACGCATTCTTCCACCTCTCTCGTCGAGCCGGCCCAAGACCAGAATGTGACTCTCCAGGCTTTGTGGAAAGCCGAATCGTCCCACTTAGTCGCCCTGTACGGCCAATCGGGGGGTCCGGACAGAAGGGCGGGCGAGTTCAATCAAGATCAGAGTCGAGCCCGACGCCAGAATGGTTCCTATCCCTACAGGCACAACTACGCATCCGCACCCTCCCTATCGACTCAGTTTGCCACCCTCGATCACAATCACGGCTGGAGCGTGACCAAGCCCGGCGACCAGAGTCACGATGAATACTCGGACGAGTCATCCAACAAGAGATTCTCTCTGCTTTCGTCCAGTGCTGCGTCGTCCTCCTACACCGTCCAGACCAGCCTCGCCGAAGAACCTGTCACGACGAGGGGAGATTTGCGAAAGTTAGTGGACGACATGAGAATGACGTATCTTCGGGCCATCGAAACGCAGCCCCCTCTATCGGCAGAGCTCAGTCTTCCGAAGCAGAGAACGACGCCGAGGAAGCAAAGAACCTTACTTTCCTCCGCCTCGGTTGATGGTGAGTTGTATGCAGCAGCCAGGCCGGACGCACCGAGACACACATCGTGGCAGCAGGCCAGCTTTTCGGTATCGCCGTACAAGCGTGGCGGCCGTAAGTCGCTGCCTGTTGCCGGCTTCTCGACGCTGCCCGCCATTGAAGCGTCGCCTTCCAAGGACGATCCAGGCGCGGATTGCGGTTTGAAACGAGCCGATTCCACCACGCTCGGGGCCATGATGGCCTCTGTGACTGAGAAAGAAATTTCAGACCAACGAGCCTTGAGGTCTACTCGGCGCACACGCGATCCGGATGAAGCAGCCGGGAAGACCATCACTGCTACCTCCACGATGTGGCAACAGCAGGCTCGCCGGCCGGTCGAGGTGGCAGGCTTCAAACAGGAGATCGACGCCGCGACGGAGGCTGGCGACTTCGAATCGCCGGATATTGATCTGTCCGAAACCTCGCCTCATGATGCGTGGCAATCCCCTTCATTTCTATTGGCATATTCAAAAATGCCGTTGCCGTGTATACCTCATAATGAACCTGAGCACCTACCGCCCGACATCGTGACGACCCTCCCACAATCACTAAGGCCGAAATAGGCCCTGTTACCGTATGAATGCATGAACTCATTGTTGGTCTGCGAGTGATGTTGGGTGGCGCGATGTGATGGGTCTTGGTAAAAGGCGATCTTGGAGTTGGGACTGGGATGTATGGCCTGGGATACCCTTCCTTTTTCAAGTGGAGACCACGGCTTTGTGCCGGTAACCGGCGTTTTCAGACAGAAGGGTATGTCTTATACCCTGTCACGACAAGGACGCGACACGATGGGACCCGCCTTGCTCGGTGCGCTGTTGTGAATCTTTATCATGTGCCGACGGAAAGGTCATGAAGTACTGGAGTGAAAGATCTCTCTGATGAAAGACCAAGGAGAAGATAGATCTACACTGGCTACCGATGGTATCTATGCCTCTCGGGGAAATGCACAGAGGGGAGATATCCAGACCGATCCTGTAGATACCTGCACCACCTTCCGTCAAGTCCTCTGCAGACGAAGCAGGCACGTCGTGGTCGGTTCATGATGGCTGCCGGTAATCCATAATCGTTGCCACAGTGGTGATGGCGGTGTCAGTGGTTGTGATAGTCTTCTCCATGCCCAACCGGGCGTATCGTCAATGCGCCATTCTGGAGAATGTCGCTATACCAACCTCAATCGCAGGGGGATAAGCCATGTTGAAAGGCTGCTTCCATTCCGTTGGTGCAACAGCAGCTGACTGCGCCCTTTTGTGCTTGGCCTGCCGTTGAGACCTTTTCTGCATCTTTTCAGTAGTCATAAATTCATCGCGTCGTCGCTGGTGGGGTATCATGTTGAAATGCGGTTACCAGTTCTCCCTTCCCCCTTTTCGATTTAATGAGATACAATCAAACATGCCTTCCATGCCGGTAGTATGAAAAACTTTCTGGACAGAAACACCTGGCCAGAAACACCACGACTGGGATTCCTCGTCCCCACTGTTCCTGAAGAGATGGCCCCGCAGACTCGATGCTCCATGTGACGCCGCCGAATGGCTGACCGGCTTCTGTTGATCCTCTTGCACAGTGCCTCTCATCTGGAGCGGGATCGGTCTCGAACCTCACTGCTGAAGGGCCTTCTCCACGTGTCCAGCCTTCGTCCCTCCGACCTCGTCTCTCGTGCCATTTACTGGTCCATCCGCTGCCGTGTCCTCGAATACCTTGTCGAGATCGACGACTTCCAGACCCTCGAAGACCTTGAAGATCTCATGCGTCTGATGAAAGTCATTGTTGACGATGTTGACGAGGTAACACTCTTCCATGATTGTCTCGATGAGCTTTCTACTCCCCGAGCCGACTGGATAACACCTCGACCAGTCTTCTCCCAGCCGGAATGCTTCGTCTTTCCAGGCCAAGAACGAGACCGTCTCAACGACGGTGGGCTGCACGATTTCACGGTTTGGGAAGATGCCCCATGTGACCGCATTCGGACCCTCGTCCTGGGTATTGGTGCGGAGCGTTCCACTCTTGTTGACGGCGTAGTAGGTAAAATCCTTGTTCCGATCCAATCGTTCGATGACCTGGTCGAAGATGGATGGCAAGACGAGCAGTTCGAGATATGCCTTCTGGTAGACCCAGCCGCCTGGTGGGCCCCAACCATAGACCGGATCAGAGGAGGGAGCGGCATTGATGGCTGGTTGCGAATTGATGGTCAAGAACCCCCTTTGATTGAGCTTGATCAGGTCATCCCGAATGGTGTCAGCTTCCGCGGTGATGGCGCTTTCACTCCAGGGCAATCGGTCCAATTCGCCTTTGATGTACCGCACGAACAAATCACCGATGTGACGGAGCGTCCTGGGCCGGTCCCACAGCTTCATGTTGGCTTCATTGGTGCCCTTCAAGCCGATGCCGTACGCATCAAGCTCTCCAAAGGCAGGACTTCGACTGTCACCCCATCGACCATTGGGAAACTCATCCCAGTCGGCCGTGCGTGCGATGTAGGACGTATTGCGGTTGCGCCAGAAGATCGGCCGCACCGTTTCCTCTCGTCGGTTGAAGCCAAGGGACTGGCGCCAGGGCAATGGCTTCTCGAGTGGCGTCCCCGACGTCTCGGGCGTCAAGGACAGCTCTTCCAGCACCATTCGAGTGGCTTTGGCTAAATTCATGGTGTAGAAGTGGAGGTGCAAGATGCCGGCGGCCAGGATCTTTCGACACATGTCGGCGACGAGGTCTTTTCCAATCTCGCGAACCGCAGCATCATCATTCTTGACAGGCTCCAGGGCGTCGTACCACGCCGGGGGCACGGAGCACTTGGTCCAGTTGACCCGTCGGATGAATGCCGCGTACGTCGAGATGGGCATGATGCCCGGGATGACGGGGACGGTAATGCCTCGATCGCGGCACTTTTGGACCCAGGCCAGAAAAATGTCGACATCGTAGAACATCTGGGTGATGACGAACGTGGCTCCAGCGTCTACCTTCTCCTTGAGATGCTCGATCAACAAGTCTGCATCCCGTTGATCGTCGCACCCTTCGGGATAGCCAGCGACACCAATGTCAAAGTGCGAGCCATAGGAAGCCCGGATGTACTTGACCAAATCTTTCGCGTATCGAAAGCCACCTTCTCTTGCCTCCCACTTGGCCTGGTCTCGTGGCGGATCCCCTCGGAGCGCGAGAATGTTGGTGCAGCCGGCCTTGTACGCGAGTTTGAGCGCGTGGTCGATTTGTTGCTTTTCCATGTCCGTGCAAGTCAAGTGCATGCACGTCTCCAGTCCATAATGTGTTTGGGCCGCGTTGACCATCTCACAGGTCAACTGGGAATGTCTTCCCCCGGCGCCCCAGGTAATGTCGATGAAAGCAGGTCCCAGGTCGTGCATGCGGTCCATCCGGTCGTACAGGTTCTGCACGCCCTGAGCCGTCTTGGGAGGGAAAAACTCGAACGAGAAGGTGGGTTTCTTATTGTCTGCCGCGATGCTCAGTTTCTTGGAGATATGCATTTTGGCGGGGAATGGGCAAAGAAGGTGACCAGCTGCTTTCGTTCAGGACAGTCAGGAGGACAGTCAGGGAATTAAAGCGGGCTGCTTAGCCACAACGGGTTCTCCGGTCGGACCGTTCCTCCAAAGATAGTCAATGGTTTGACAGGACCAGGGTACAGCAGGCACGACGAGGCCACTCTCATTCACTAGACGTCAATGTTGCAAAGTAACGGTTGCGAGCCCACCTATCGGCACACTCTCGCCGCATGGGTGGCCCAATGGCCAGAAACGAAGGTGAGCAAACAAATATTGATATTTCCAGGTGACCAAAAGCACGGAATGTCAAGAATGAAAGAGAGCATGCTCTGGTTGACGGGTGGAGAAGTATTGAGTGGCAGCTTGGACCGCTGACATCCCACACCGACATACACCGATCTGCCCAGGACAATGACGAAGTGAAAAATATTTCCCCAAGATTTCCGCCAGCGGGATGCAGGTCTTGGCAGGCACAAGTCCAATCTGAACGCCTCGCAGGAACGCCTGCTGCATATCATTTAGCAGCCCTTGCTCATTGCGCCATCATCCATCGCAGACCCGTTGTTGGGCCAAGTTCGCGGGTCCAGACGGCGATCGTGTCGGTCGTGCCGGCCAGGATTCTTCAACGACAATCCCCTCACTCTCACCATGGCTTCAGACACGTCTTATAAGAAATCTCTCATTCCCCTCTTGCGTCAGGCCTCGGCGCTTTCATTTGGCACGTACAAGCTCAAATCTGGTCGGATCTCGCCCTACTTCTTGACGTCCTCGATGCTGCACACCACGTCCATGCTGGGAGCTCTGGCTCGAGCGTACACCTCGGTCTTAACGTCGCCTCCGTTTTCTCTACCACAAAAAGACGAAGAGGCGGGGTCCAAGGCAGACGGCGCGTTACAGCCTCAGTTCGACATCCTGTTCGGGCCTGCGTACAAGGGCATCCCTCTCAGTGCGGTCGTGGTCAGAGAACTGGAGTTCAGTGGGAAAGCGTTCGGGGGCGTGTCGTATTCATGCAACAGGAAGGAAGCTAAGGATCATGGTGAGGGCGGTGTCATTGTGGGAGCTCCGCTCAAAGGCAAACGGGTCGTCGTCGTCGACGATGTTCTGACGGCCGGCACCGCCCTCCGTGAGGCCGTGTCCATTATCAAGGCACAAGGTGGTATCGTCGTCGGAGTCGTCTTACTCCTCACGAGGCAAGAACGGGTCAGCGATGAGGAGCCCAGAAGCGCCATGAAAGTGGCTGAAGATGAACTGGGCGTGCCCGTCCGGGCCGTGTTGACATTTGAAGATTTGATCGATGCTATCGCCGCTGGTGAAATCGACGGCGTGGGTCCAGAACAACTCGAGCAGCTGAAGCTCTACCGTGAAAAGTACGGCAGCAAAGATTGAGCCGTTCTCGTCGGGATTGTCCGCGCCACTTTCCTTTGACGATTCCACATCCACGCTCCTTTTCGATCCCTGCACCGGTTGTCCTGAGCACCAACGACGTCGAATTTCTGCCGAGATGAGTGAAACGAGACATGATTTAAGAACGATGCACCGATAGTGGAGGGTTCGGGGTAGAGGACTGAACATCGTCAGGGTCCTCGTTCGGCGGACAGGTCAGGCGAGACGGATGAAGACGACAAAATCTTCAAATTGATCGCAAGGTCGAAAGTCTTCAAGTGGGCAAGGGTAAGGAAATGAATTTGGTTCGGCTGCATATTCAGCAGTGATATGGGCCCTCTGCAGTTATGCCAGAGACGAGTCACGGTCAGTGTAGAAAGAGCGGCATCGGGGAGAATAGATATCATCTGGCGCTCCTGATACTGCGGTGCTCATAGTGTACCCATGGGGTGCTATAATGCTCGTGTTTGAGCTCGAATGTCCTGCCTTGTCGTGGCTTGAAGACCACAAGGTTTGGTGATTGTCTAGGCTAGAGGTCGTCTAGGATGAATCGTCATCCCGCAGCTCGTGTGGGAGACATTACTGAGCCTCAATAGTGAAGATGACACAAAGGCAAAGATAAAAGGCACAATGGTCACAGGCCAGGTGTGAGAGCGGCCATATTATAATTCAAAACCGTGCCAGGCAGTGGCGCCGAACTGGCTCTCATGCCCTTCTCAGACAGAAATCAATCGTGGTGCTGGTCAATATCCTCCAACGTCGCCGCCAGCGCGTGTCAACATATCATACACCCGAGCTGGCAGCTTGTACTTGACCAATCCGGCAAACACCATCAAGTCTTTCGCCATATCGTTTAGTTGCTCTTTGATGACGTCTCGATCACCACCAGCGCCGGTCTCCCAGCTCCCATGTCGGAGAATGTTGTCTCGTTCTCCGCCAATGGCGCGCACGGCCCACACGACACTCACACCGGCGCACCGGGCGAGGAGCTGTGGCAGGGTTCCAAAGGTCGAAGCTGCGGCGCGTATGGCCGGAATCGAACCATTGGTTCGCAAAGGGAGTATGTTGAGATCGTTGAGTTCTTCCAACGCAAGCATGTAACGTGGCGGCTTGGCTTCAAGGTGGGCTCGCACCGACAGCAGTCGCAGAAGTGCCCCACAGGTGGTCTTATGGGCGGGGGAGATCTTGTTGTAATAGGCCGCATTGTTGTCGTACAGAGAGATCATGTTCTTCGCCAGCTCCATGGGGGATGACGTTGACTGGGTCAATGAAAGAGACGACTGAGGCCCATCTTGTCCACTGCTCACGGGAGAGCCGAAGCCGTTCGGACGGCGGGGTTTGAGCGGTTGTAGCTGCATGGGTGACTCGCCGAGATCGAGGCTGACAGCATCGGCAAGAGCGCGGTTGAGCACGACGACGACATTGTCGTAATCCTCGCACAAGTGGTACAGCAGCACGGCATCGGCCACTTGACCGCGTTGATCCGCGATCGCGGCGGACTGACTGGTGATTGATGCCAGGAAATCCTCGCGCGTGTCCAGCTGGATCAGCGGGGCACGCTGTTCGATCGCTCCCGGGATGCGAGTTCCATCACTGCGGATATCGCCGAGCAGTCGTGCAAATTCTCGGGTCTCGAGGCACAGTTCGCGCAGACATTCATGGCAGGCATTCGTCTGCGCGAGGCCCAGATTCGGTGGCCGGAGATCGGAGTTGAGGCAGATCAGGGCAAGATAATCGACGGCGGCCACGGGAAGAGCCGTTCTGAAAGCGGCGGTGTAGTGGGCGATTAAGGGGACGAAATTCAGCAACGGCCGTTGCGTGGTGGAGTATGTCACTTTGTTTGGGTCAGCGGATGGAGATCTGGTCGAGTTGACACCACGACGGGGCAGAGACTTACAAAGTTCGTTGCCAGCAACATTAAAGTCGGAGACGCGGAGCAGTCCATAGTAGGCCAATGCGATGGCAAAATGCACGGCACTCACGGGGACGAAGGAATGAAGATAGTCGACCGCCTGCTCAAACATTCCCGCCAGGATCTGCATCAGGAAAAATGTGCCGTATGCGTGGGAACCCTCGATTTGACCCTTTTGGAAATGCTTTTCGCCGATCTCGGTGATGGTTTCACAAATCTGGTCGAGACCAAAGACCTCTCCAGACAATAGCTCCTCGGCCGTGTCCAGTTCTCTTGCGAGACTGAATTGTAGCCACATCCAATCCTCGACGTTTTGGCCCACGTTGTCCAGATTGCGCGCGCTCAGGTCACACCGGCCGACAATCTTGTAGCAGGCCATCCGGTAGGGGTCCACGGATCCCTTGGGAGCGAGTTTGGCCCTTTGTTGATACTCCCCGTCGATCATCTCCTGCAACTTGCGGCTGAGACGTCTGTCGACACTGTTTGCGTATGTGGTCAGGTACGAGACAAATCGGCGATCTGTCGATTGGAAAGCGGCATCATTGTTGACGTATTCGGTGGCCTCCTTCACGAACCCCGATCGGAGCAGGTAGAAGATGAGGATCCAGCAGTAATCCCCCTTTTCTCCGATCTGCTGAAGTTCCATACCATCGGGGGTAAGGCTTCGCCTCGCCACGCGGACCCGAATATACGCCCGGACTTTGTTGAGGACGGTCGGCCGACCGCCCAGTTGTGCTTCTCTGGGATTCTTCTCCACCGTGGACTCGAGTTCTCGATAAAAGGCTTTTTCGAGATAAGTCCGGGCACCCTCCACGATTTGCTTCCTGAGATTCGTCGCTTTGGCGGCCCGGGGTGATTCTTCGAGGTATGCCTCCGAGTATTGCCGTTCCTTGACCGCCGACGCGCTCTCTTTGGTGATCTCACGCAAAGCTTGGTACGCGTGGAAAATCTGACGCGGACTGTCGGCCCCGGCGCTCTGCTCGACTTGTCCAAAGTGGTCCATGATCGGAAACGGCTTCTCCTGGAGTCTGGCCTGGTTGAGTTGTTCCACCTTCTCCACAAACGACCGTTCTTTGTCGCGAAGGTCGCGTATCGTCTGGCCCCGGGAGATGGTGGTCTGAGTCGACGGGGCATTCTCCCCTTTAAAGAAGGAGGTTGTGCCCGCAGTCGACCCCGGCGTCCCGATGATGGATTTGTCGATGGCTGACCGTGCAAACACGCTTCTGGATCCGGGCCTCGTCGATTCTGCCAGATCATCCTGGGCTTTCCTCGTCCCTCTCCCAAAGCCACCTTTGAGGCCCGCAGATCTGCTGGTGTCTTGGATCGTGGATTCGTCTTCTTTTGGCACCAGCCCAAAATGTTCCATGATCCGGACCTTTTGTTCCTCAAAGTCGATTCCCAAGCTTTGCTCGATAAATGCATCCACTTCACGATAGACACGGTCCATATGTTCTTTCATCATGGCCTCCCTCCCTTTGGACCTCAAATCTCGGAGGTACACGCTGGATTCATCCGCCCAGTCTTCGGTGGCCCCTCGCGTCTCTGCGACGACGTCTTCCCCTTTCAGTGCCTGAAAGTCTTTGTATGCCTTGCCTGGTGCGACCCCAGAGCCTGCGAGGAGATAGTGTGCACGGCTATCGGAAACACCCGCAGAAGGCGTCGCGCCACGACCCCCAATCTCTTGAGCCCGTCTTGCCAGGTCTCCGAGATCCATATTGAGGCTGGGAAGTTGGGCTAGTCTTCCGCCCCGCTCGATGCCCGTCAAGCGAGCTTTCTTTTTCGATCTTTCGAGCAAGCTGCTGAAATACGCCGGGTCTCTGTTCTGAGCGAGAGCCGCATCTCCTGTGGAAGGAGCAGGTTGCCCTGCGGTTGGTGCCGGTGGTACATGGCCGAAGAAGGCAGAAGTTGCCGCCTGCTGAGGTGCAGACGTGGTCTGACCGACACTACCAAACAAGCTTGTCGATGCTGCGGCGGTGGTTGTGCTGGGGCCGAAAATGGAGATGGAGGGGATGCTGGCAGTGGTCGTCGTCGGGGTGCCAAAGCTGAACGGGGATGTCGTCGTCGTCGTTGCGGGCTTTCCAAATAGGGATCCCGTTGCGGCACCAGTGGTCGCGGTCGGCGCAAAACTAAACGGGGCTGAGGTTGTCGTTGTCGTCTTCGTACCGAACGGGGCCGAGCTCGTCGTGGCCGTGGGGGTCCCAAAGTTGAAAAGAGACGACGTGGTAGTGGCCGGGGTTCCAAAACTGAACGGCGCAGAAGTGCCAGATGTTGCACCGAACATGTTTGTTATTTGGTTGGCTTCCCCTGCGAGGAAGATTTCTCAAAGCGACTTCTCGCGGCCTGCGACCCTGATGAACAGGTCGAGAGCGAGGCCGGCAAGAGACTCCTAGCGAGAGGATGGGAATCTCTTTCCAGACCTTCAACTAGACAATGACATGCTGATCAGACTGATTCAGTGGCAAGGATGCATTCAATTGTCCGTCTCGCGTCGGCACTTTTCTGGGCGCGTCTGGCCCTCCGCAGCCTTGGCGTGCGTCGACAGGAGGGTGACCAGTTTCTGGTCCAGAGCGACGGCTTCTTCTTCCAAGACACAGGAGACCAACGTCGACTCTTTGGAAGATGCCGACTTTCCAGTCGAACCCGTTCCGTTCATCGCGAACGCAGACCACCACGCTGGGCGAACGGATCGCCGGGGCATATCGCCGTCGACTGGCACACCACCCCTTCCTCCTCTTCGGTTTGCCATTTATATCGATCATGGTGGCGTCGTCCTTCCTGCTCACCCCGGCGACGGCATTAAGATACGAGAGGTATGATCGCAAACATCGAACCTTGACCCAGCGGGAGACGATGGAACTCGGCTTGAGAGGTGGAGCCGGTCGTGATGGAGCTGTCAACTACAATCCCCGCCGCAGGACAATCACCAAGGGAGGCACCACGGAGAGAGATGAATACTACGTATGACATTGACCAACGTGCATTTGCAGAGGAAGTTAACCACGTCTGACAGAGACTGATGGCGAAAGACCTCGACAACTGGGAGCAAAAAAGGGTCGAGAGATGGAAGGGCGAGCCAGACGGCCGACTCTGAAGCATCCTATGTCGTTGACACTCGGCTGAGCCGGCTCATTGATTCAACCCAAGGTTGCCTGTACGCTTAAGATCTCGACCTTTGGCTCGGCATCACGGTATTCGACAGTCTTGAGGAGACGACTCGTGTGCGTGTATACCAAACCCACCGGCGCCGCGAATAACAGTCTGTAACGGCCACACACGCCGCTTCTGGTCCGGTGAGCAGCAGTGACAGTCATGTTTGCCGGGGCTAGATCCAACGGAATGTTGCACTGATTTATCCGGTCATGGATGGACGAACCCTACTAAATGATTGGGTGTCGAAATCTTGCGCGTGTGGAGCCTGCCTTTGGGAGGGAGGGTAGGGCAATAATGGCTTGAGCGAGCTCGCTGTCACTACTGCTAGAGAGGCAGGGTGGCCCAGCAAGGGCGATCAACCGATCCAGATCTGAAGTGGATGAATATCCTTACTCGAGTCAAAAGACGTCCTGTCCTGCACATGGATCACTACCTGTTGAATGAGCACTCATTGTCGGCGTGAGCCGCGGGCGGACAAAGTCGGGTCTTGCTTGCATCGAGAGATGACGCGGAAGATCCTCTCAGGCACAATGTGGCGAGATGGAAGAGAGAGATGGTCGGAGAGGTAGTTGACTAGGCGCTGCACTCCCCACTCGGGCCGAAAACAAGTCATTTTGAAGGATCTCAAGACCCTGAATTCGCCTGAGCATGCCTGAGTTGAGAGCCCCACTGACGGGCATGGATGGTAACAGTGACGCACTGGTAATGCAGGACTGTCCAGGACAGCGCCGGCCACCCACACAACAACAATTCCCCAGATGGCCTTGTACAGTATCACCGAATCGTGACGAGGATTATTAGACTGATATATGACTGTGCGTCGAACTTGCTGATTATTTCGGCGGTTGGTTGCTGCTGGGTGGCTGCTGGCAAAGCACGAGGTGGCATGATGGTCTCGCGTGCTCGCGCTATCCAACCCTGTCCTCCTCTCGCCTCCAGAACCCTGGGCAAACGACCAATATCGCATATGCCTACGCCAGTGCGTCGCCTCCGACTTTGGCCCCCTTAGAGCGCGATTTGCAATCACAAATTTCAACTCAGTCAGCGTCCTGACGTGCGGTGTTACGAGAATCTGCTATCATCGGCTGCCGACCACTGTACAGCCCTGGAAGCAGCCCCGGCTGACGTTGGCGCTCCCCATCCCCCCCCCCCGGGGCCCGCGCCTATTCCTGTCAGTCTGGTTTCTTTCAGCTTCAACAAAATCACCACACCCACACCAGACCACACACCACACCAAAGCACCCCCAAATCGACGTCATCTTGAGCCACTTTCCTCCTCCTGATCCTCTTCTCCTCGCCGCCCTCCCGCCGCATTTTATCTTCGCCGCCAGACGATGATGTCGGATCTCAGCTTCTGCTCCACCTCGTCGCGTGCACTGCCGCGGCGGCCACGATGACGTCGTATCTGCCTGAGACCTGAGACGTCTGATGGCCATCCACCACACGACGCCTTCGTCCCCTAACGGGCCTCTGGCTGGCCCCATAATGTCGGCCACTGCCACGGCCTCCTCGTCGTTCAAGTCGCCTTCTCACTCGCACTCACACTCACGCTCATCCCGCCCGTCGACCACGCCGCGAGGCCCTCCGAACGCGGTCTCGGTCGGCCAGTCGATGCCCCCTCTCCTCTCGTCCCCCAAGACACGATCGCCGCAGCCGGTGAAAGATGCCAAAAGCCCCAGCTACTTTGGCTTTGTCGTTGGCGGCGACGATTCCATCCCTCCAGATTCTAACCCCGGTGCGCACGCCCGGCAAAATTGGACCTTTCCGGGCACGGCGATTCAAAGCAGTGTGCCGACGCCTCGCCATGTCCCGCTCGAGGCAAATCCCGAGTTCGAGGCTTTTCGGAGACAGTCAGAACAGCGCCACCGGTTCAATCTGAGCAACAGTGTGACCGGATTAAGTAGACCGTCACAGATACGGACCCAGTCGGCCAACATCCCGCTGACGAGGCCCACGGCCGAAGCACCAATATCTCCGGGTGCAAAGAATAATCATCATCATAATAGTAAACGCAATAATTATGACCATCATGATGACCGCCCGTCCGTGGAAAGATCCATCACATCGTCCGACGGAGAACGGCGACTGGACAACCATTCCTTCTTCGACATCCCACGACAACAATCACCGGGTCCGATCAACTCTCGTCACAGCGTTGCTGACCACCAACATGCCCGACTGTCCCTGCCCACCAGCGAACTACACGCCCCGACGTTCAACAAACTCCGGCAGCCGAAGCGATCCGACACGGCCCCCTTGTCAGGAGAATCAGGAACGCCGACGATGGCGTCGCCGACGCAGATCGCGGACCTGTTGAAATCCGACGACGAGGACGTCCTTGTTCTGGATCTTCGAGTCTACCAACTCTACGCAACGTCAAGGATCCTCGGCGCTCTGAATTTGTGCATGCCGACCACGCTCCTGAAACGCCCGTCAATCACGGTACAAAGACTGGCCGACACCTTCACGTCCGACGGTGACCGGGCGACGTTCGAGCGTTGGCGAGCATGCCAATATATTGTGGTGTATGACAGCACGACCAGTCAACCCAAGGAAGCCGTGACGCCTTTCAATGTGCTCAAGAAATTCATCAGCGAAGGATTCACGGGCGTGGGACTGGTCGTCAAAGGAGGCTTTGTCGCTTTTTCCAGAGCTGCTCCCGAACTGATCGATAAGGGACCGGTCACCTCCGGCAAGGGCTCGTCGACGGGGCCGTCGCCCCTGTCTGCTCCGGGCCCGGATGCCATTCCTGTCGCTGGTGGTTGCTCGATGCCGGCCACCCGGTCGGTCGCCAATCCCTTCTTTGGCAACATACGGCAAAACATGGATCTCGTTGACGGGGTCGGCCAAATGCCCATCAAGAAGCCGGCGAATATGTCTGAAAGGATGGCCAAGTCGTTGCCCACGTGGTTACGGGCGGCGTCAACCGAGAATGACGAGGGCAAACTGGTGTCGAGTAAATTCTTGTCTATTGAACAGTCGGAACAAAAACGCATGCAGGAGGCACTGACGGCCAACGTGTCCTATGGCACATCAAACAGCGGAAAGCCGACACAGATCCAGGTGGCGGGGATCGAGAAAGGTTCCAAGAACCGGTATAACAACATCTTCCCCTACGACCACTCACGGGTCCGAATACAGGACGTGCCCAGCGGCAGTTGCGACTACATCAACGCGAGCCATGTCAAAGCCGAATATTCGTACCGACATTATATTGCCACCCAGGCCCCGATCCCGGCCACCTTCAATGACTTTTGGCGCATGGTCTGGGAGCAAGATGTGCGCGTCATTGTGGTGCTGACGGCCGAGGCCGAAGGAGGTCAGATCAAAAGCCATGTCTACTGGGACGCGGGCGAATACGGTCCTTTCAAACTCAAGCAGCTCTCCGAACGCCAGGTGACGCTGGATTCAAACCGGTTCGACAACAAACGGACGACGGGCGGGGCGGCGAGGAGACCCAGCCTTGGTCAGCGGCGGTCGACGACGGCCAATGTGCCTGGCGACATAAAGGCCGCCGCGGACAACGTCCACCCGGACGCCTCGACCGTCACTGTTCGTCATTTTACTCTCGCACACTCGTCGTATCCATTTCAGCCCATACGGGAGATCACACAGCTGCAGTACTCCCAATGGCCCGATTTTGGGGCGCCGGCCAGCCCCACCGCGTTGGTCGGCCTGGTTGATCTGGTCAACAAATGCGTGCAGAGATCGGCTCGTCCGACCGGAGTGGTCGAGCATGAGGAGGCTGTGTCCGAAAGACAGCGACCGATCATGGTGCACTGCAGCGCGGGATGTGGACGAACAGGCACATTTTGCACCATTGACTCGGTCATTGACATGCTCAAGCGGCAGAGACTCCAGCGGGCCGAGGCCGAACAGGGTGGGATGGATTTGGATACCAAAGATGACTGGATTAGGCGAGACAATATCGACCTGGTGGCGAAGACAGTCGATGACTTCCGCCGTCAGCGACTGAGCATGGTGCAGAACCTGCGACAGTTTGTTTTGTGTTATGAAAGTGTTTTACAATGGTTCGCGGCGCAAGAGGCCGACGATGAGGATCAGAATCAGAACCAGTCGGGTAAGGACGGGACCAGACGGAGTTATGGCTGACTGGTTGATCCTTCATCATCGTCGTCATCATCACCATCATCGTCATCATCACCATCATCACCATCATCACCATCATCACAATCATCATCATCATCATCCATCATGGATCCGAATGGGGGGACAATTCACCGTACAACAGACGGACAGACCACCGTAGATAGATAAGGATAGCTCTGACAGGCCACCGGACACGTGCTTGTCATCGAGGCCGACTCGGCAAAGCATCCAACAAACTGTTCTATACTGGTGAGTGATATTCAACGCTTTGTCGTTGGACAGACCTCCGTGTGTGTGGTGTACACGCACGCCTTTGGGAGGCCTCGATCGACTCCTATTTCTGGGAGCTCGGCCAGCAACTCTGTCCATCGAGGCTCCAAATGCTGATCCCGTAATCTAGGTGGGAGGAGCCAAGCATCGCGGTGATCATCCGGTGCTTTGCAAGAGTTTATGAGAGGGCAAAATGCGAGGCGACCAGCGGTGTCAGCACTAAGAAGCCCAACAGGCCTTGGCACGCCTTCTTCACTAGTGCTGGCCATGTCATCTCCAGTAATCGATGATCACCGCCATGGTGGAGCCCAGCAAGTAAAGTACACGGCTGCCAGAGGCTGTGTGAGTCTGGCCCTATGATCACAACGCAGGATATCGACGCCCGCCCCAGGCTCATCCTCCTTGATGTCAGCGGCGTCCTGGAGTTTCCGGACGCCGGCCAGCTGGCCTCAGCCGGGTTCAGAGCTGGAAAGGCCTGGAAAAAATAGATCGACCACCTGCCCAGGGTGGTCGCTCTCCATGTCCGTATCAACAACTGACTAGGTCGGTTCGTGGCTGACCGGCCTTTTGCGCGGGTCGAGCCACCGCTCCGGATTCAGCTGCATGCCCGACTCGCAGGATTTTCATGGGTACCAAATGACAGCGCTGTCCGCCCAATTTCTCTTCGTATGGCATCTTGGCCTTTTGCTGGGCGAAATCACGGCTTTGAGGTTATATACATCGCGGCAGGCCAGATGGCGCCCCCGAACTAGTCCACTATCGCCCTCGCCATAACACCGACCACAACAACGGTACTCCCTCGGTCCTCCGTCAACAGGAATCATATATCGCTCTCCTCCGTCGACTCAGACCAGGACCGCAAGGTCGCGAATTGGACCCAGGCCTTGCCCTCCGTCGCCGACATCACTGAGACGACATGGGTTTCCGACCACTTCTGATAACGCTTCCGTTCCTGATGATCGATGCCGTGATTGAAGTCGGCTTCGTTGGATCCATGGTCGGATTCCTCCATGACCGCGCCGGCAAGTTCTTCACCATCGATTACCCGTCCGGCCAGACGTTCGACTTGCATGGGAAACCGGCGGGCCTAGAGGTCAACCAAGGTCACACGAGTAATGGCGCCGCGGGCACCGCTTTGATCCTCGTCGGTGTGCTGGGTCTGATCACTATATGGTGGGAGAGAAGGAGAGCGGTAAGGGTGCGTCTTGGCCGTCTTGTCCTACGGACCTAGTAGTCCGTCGTGTTGCTTTGCTGCGAGACGTTTTGTGGAAGAAGTACTCACAGATCTGACAGAACGCCGGCTCGGGCCCACCTCATTCCGCCCTCTACATTTTCTGGACAGTCATGACGCTCCTGTCCGCCCTCCTCACGCTCTCCGCTCTCATCTACACCTTTGTCGTCACCCACCAGACAGATCACCAGTCAATCGACCTCGCGATCGCCGCGCAGAACCCTGAACCTCTAGCATATCCCCAGGACAAGTGGACGCCGGAGAACTGGTTCGTGGCCGTGCTGGCGCTCCCCCTGGCGCACGACAGTGACCGCCAGACCATTAGAAATCACCTCAGACTCATGCGAGGGTGGCGATGGAATCTGATTCCCCTGTTCATCCTCGGCGTCGTCGTCTGCGTCCTGGCCGGACTGGAACTCTTCCGAGGCAGGAGATGGATCGAACAAAAGAGAGAGAAATACAGGAGCCGTGAGTCAAGTTAAATTTGGGAAGATGAATGTGAGAAAGAAATGATTTTATGCATCCAGCTCTTTTTTGATAATACATAGCGTTAGCATTTAGACCCACCTTTATTTTCACCGGTCATGGGTGAATTCGGTCAAACATGGGACCCGAGGTCCTTCCTGTGGTGTCCACGTCGACAGTCCGATCCGTGTCAAGTAAAGGCAGTCGTCTCTGGACTCCCCTATGATGTATACCTGAATTTCGAAACGTGACGAGTCCTTGCCCATGTTCGAGACAACAGGTGCAAGTTTTGGCGCTCGGTGCACACGATCAGCAAGGATCGCCGCCGGCCTTGTCCCTCCCTCGTTGCTGCGCAGCCGTTTCTTCTCGGCAGCGGGCAGCGCCAAAAGAACAATGCAGCTCCGGATAACCCTTTTCGTTCTTTCCTTCTCTCCGGCACCTGGCTGTCCTTTCTCATCACCGCGCGACGTCGCGCGGACGGGCGAAAAGCCATGGACACCGACTCGCTCCAAGAAAGGCCGACGGCGTGGCGGTACCTGATCAAGCGCCCAAAGGCGCTGCAGTGGTTCTACAACGGTCAGTTACAGAAGGAATCAGAAGGAGAGAGACAGGCGGGCCGATTTGAACTATTTCTCGACCTGCTATGTAAGACCACGCCTCATTCCTAACGCTCCCCTCTGCAACTCTACCGTGACTGTTGACGTTCTTTTTGTTCCACCCACAAGATGTCGCCCTCGTCGCCAATTTCGCCGAAGACCTCGCGGAGCACGCCAGTGGTGCGCAACTCGTCAAGTACCTCCTCATCTTTGCCCCGGCCTGGCACATCTGGAGCGACTTGAGGGAGATTATGAACTCGTACTACACCGACGATTTGGTGCAGAGGGCCGTGATTCTGTGGGTGATGGCGCTCTTGGTGCTGTACGGGAACAACGCAACACTGGTGGATGAGGATATTGGCGCCTTGAGGACGGTCGTGGGCGCCTTCATGGCCGCCCGGGTGACGGTTGCGCTGGTGTACGCGATCAGCAGTTTCGCGAGCTGGCAGCATCGACCCCAGGCGAGACTGATGGCCGCGCTCATCCTGGTCGGTTTGCTCATCTGGGTACCGCTGTACTTTGAGAGCGTGAGTGTCCGGGCAAAGATCGCTGTGGCCGTCGTCGCCATCGTCTTTCAGGAGGCGAGCTGGATCTTCACCTTTGGACCGTGGATCAAGAAGAAGTTGCGGCTGGAGTACAGCACGGCCGTGGATATCGCACATGAGATTGATCGCCTGGCCGCCTTCTTCATCATCGTCCTCGGCGAGTATCTCTACAGCATTGTCGTGGGCAATCCCGCCGCCGTCGGGCTGAACACGGGCTTGCTGAAGGCCGTCTGGACGTTGATCATCGCATTTTGCCTGAACTGGCTCTATGTCAATGGCGATGGAAGCATGACTTCGGTCCATCCCATCCGCCGATCCGCCGTCACCGCTTTCGGGTTTTTTGGCTTGCACATGCCCCTTGCGGCGTCTTTGCTGGTGGGAGGGCATGTGTGTGCCATGAGTGCGGGAGTCGAAGAGCTCGATGCTGGGGAGCGATGGCTTCTGGGGGGCGGACTGGGAGTCGGCATGCTGTGCTTGTGGGTTCTCGCCATGTTGTTCCGGAGTGACGACGAAGCCCAGTTGATTCTCCCAAAGACCGTGAGGGTTGGCATGCGCTTGGTGGTCGCTGTTATCCTGGCTCTCCTGCCTTTGGTGGATGAAGAGCACTTCAACCCGGTCCAATTGCTGAGCACCGTCATGGGTCTATTTCTCTTTGTCACCGTGTGGGAGACGGTCGGAGGCTTGATGAAGGGAGTCAAGGTGTACGAGAAGTGGGATGCGAGGAATCCACCTGAGAAGTCTTCATGAAAGCTATAGTCTAGGAATTGAGGATCAGGAATGAGGATCAGGATTGTGACTGCGCCGCTTGCCCACAACTACCAATGTGCGGTCATGATGGAGAAGCGCTCCAAGGGTGTCCACACGTCAATTCTTGAGGCAACCTTGTCCATTAGACCATTTACCGCCTCGCTTCTACCTCGAGCAGAAGGGATAGTGAGGCAATGGGACTTTCGCTAAGTGCCGCGCCCTCAGACTCGGCGCCTTGCCAAGATGTCTGCTGGCTGTCTGCCATTCAGCCTGACCACCTGCTGGTGCCTTGGACTTTGAGTCACGCTCACTGGTCAAAATCCCGAGGATCCCTTTCTTCATTGTGCTGGACAGTTCTGCATCTGGTCGTACGTCTGATGGGCCGATCAGTAATAATGCTCTACCGTTTGATCTAGATGAGACTTCCTCTGAGGAGGAAGAGGCCTTGATCCTTCTCAGCACTGGGAATGATCACTTCCCGGTGTCGAGATCGAGATTCAACCACGTTCTAGCATCTGAGACCGTCCAGATCTCTATGAATCGGCCACCTCGCTCACACTGTGCATTTCGAACATCACTCTGGCCATCTGACACAGTACCACAGCCGCTGAGCGCTCCGTAACCTGGGCAAGAGGTCGTGCCAGGATGGCTCATCAACAGGCCAAGCCACTCCTCGACCTGCCATTCGAAGTTCTCCAACAGATCCTCCATGTCAGCACGACGCCCTCTTTCCTGCAACTTTCGCTCACATGTCGGAAGCTATTTGGCGTGGCGGCCGAGAGCCGTGAAGTTGTCTTGCATCACCTCCATTTAATCCCGGGATTGAAACTCGGACTTGACGACGCTGCCATTTCGACTCGGGACCTCTTCCTCATCCTGCGCCAGCGTGCTGCATCCCATCTTTACGGAGCCAACTTCACGGCGGATGCACGAGAGTTCTACTTTTCCAGAGGCACCTTGGACCCCAGGGCTTCATACTTGGCACTAAGTCCGGACTACATGAATATCTCGCTCGTGCTGAAGAACAGCTTGACACTGCGGATTTATGGCGGTCATTGTCGACTCAAGGATCGCATCGAGTCACCATATGCCGATGGGAGAGGCAAGATATTAAAGGTGGTGCACAAGGGCCATACCATCTCGATTCTCTACGCCTGGTCTCCCGAGCTCGACCACACCGCCGTGGCAGACGATCATCCGCCGTCTCTGAAAGGGAGCACGAAACATATTCTGATCGAAGGAGAGGTCCCTCCCGTTGAGGGCCCCGTAGACTCGTCACCATCTAAATCACGGCATCTCAAGAACTGGTCAGGCTCGGAGGTCAAATACCATCTCATTCATTACAACATTTACAACAACAATCCACCAGCATTTTTCAGCATTCCCTCGCCAGACCCTTCGAGAATGTTAGTCCCAGTCGACCTGGCCGTTTACAACCGCTTGAAATGTGCTATCCTTTGGGATGTACAGGGATGTCTATGTCCGACCACACAAGCAGAAGTGGTGGTGTACAAGAGCGAACGTCTCCCACGGTACGAAGAGGGCACATACACAGCCCAGGTCATGTTCCCCTACGTCAAACCCAATACGCAACCGGACGCGAACGAAGCGAAGAGGAAGAGTTGCCTCGATCTCAAACCAAGTGCTCTTTCCTTCTCCCTCGAGGGCCGGAAACTCAAGCTGTACATTCCAGGCGCTGCCGTGCCGTACGGGATTCTCTCGACATTAGATGTCCAGCGGAATGCAGCGCCCGAATTCACCTTCGCAAACGAGGTGCGAATTTCAGGATACGCGTGGAAAGTGGACACTCCTTTTTACGGCATGCACGAGACCATTCCAACCAGCCAAGGCCAGAGCGAATGCGTGAAGACTTTGTTGTCCTTGGGAACTACGGCCATAGGGAAAGAGATGACTGGACCAAGCATTCTATGCATAATTCAAGACAAACGGCGGGATGGCTTTGACGACTGCAGACATACCGTCGAGTTGGATTCTATCCCGCTGGTGAGGAGAGAATCCGGCCTGTCCGTCGTGGCGCGGTTGTGGGGTTGGAGAGCGCAGAGCTCGACCTTGACCGGCCTCGAGACCGTCGCGATCAGCAAGAAGGGCACGAGGATCGCCATCTCCGACTGGGATAGGGTGCTGGTGTGGAGTTTGGAGCCCCGGGCACTATGCGAGGAAGTCGACGATCTCGACAGCGACAATGAACAACGGAGACAGGCGGCTGACGCCATGAAGTATTATGACCGAGTCGAGGATGAAGAGTTGGGTTGTTTCGTGGTGGAATTGAAGCCCATCGTTTTGAAACTCGATGGCGCGGTGGCCAGAAAGATGGTGTGGAGGGTCAAAGAAGTCATTCAGTCGAATGAACCGGAACCGCAGCAGGGAAACAAGGGCCAAGGCGAAGGAAGAATACAAAGGCAGAACGAGAACAGAGGATCGGAAAGCTCGCGAGAAGGTTTGACCGTCCCCGTTGACATCGAAGTACGGGACGAAACTAAGAGAGCATCTGGCCAAGCAGAGCCACAGACCCAGGCACCGACGGACATGGAAGCACCTCGCCCAGTTCAATCACGATCGCCTCCCGGTAGTGAGGAGTCTGACGCTGAGCACGGAATAGACAATAGCACCAACAGCGGACCTACGCCTGCCGGCCTGACATCTTCTGGCCCCGATCAGCACCGGCACCGGCAGCAACAGCATCCACATCTCGCCGCCAACAAAGGGATCATGGGAAAACGCAAACACAAGCGCCGCCTCCGAAACGGGGAAGACGAGCTCGTCGTCCTGACGGACAGAGGCCTGCAGATGTGGGATCTGGGTGTCTGGGGCCACGGCAGGCGCACCCGGTCTGTAATGGACGGGGACTGGGATGATGAATGGGACGGGCGTGGAGGCGGAGACGGCAGCGGAAATGTTTGAGTTTCATGGTGACAGCCAGGTATGTTTAGCAATATACCATCTTACGGATAGGACAACGTGGATGGCATTTAGAGCCCGGAGAGGGAAGGGATGAGAGGAAGAAGCCAATTAGGGAGACAGAGACGTGACTGCTTGTGCATCCATTCACCCATTTGCTCATTATCTCCCATTTATTGGTTGGGGGGAGTGGAAATTGGAGTTCGTCTCGGAGCGCATCACCAGTCGGTAGGAATCTGTAAACCTCCATCGGCAGACTTTTTGGATTTCGCATTGTCCTTTTCCCTTTTGGCTCATGGCAGGCTCCATCCTGTGTTACATTGGTTACGGTATCTCGCGATGCTGGGGCCCAGTATGTGTTTTATGGCTTGATTCATGATTCGGTATCGGGTCGGAAGAGTGAGATTGAACGACTCCAGCTTTCTCAGCTGCCCAACTAACACTGAGCCGTCGGGCTTCCGCGATCACGGTCGAGTCCACGACAGACAGCTCGGGCTTGAGTCAAGATCGAAATATCCAAATCGTAGCGATCAGATGCTTTGAGCGCGATATCGCGGGGATCAAGGCTGCAATAGGTTTCCACACTCAGGGACTGCTTGGGCTTGTGTGGAAGTGACTATTCGGTTCCACCAGGTATGCAACTCACGAGGACTGATCACGGCATTGCTTCAATGCAAAGCAAGGGCCATGGCAATAAGCGCTTGAAGACCTTCAGTCGCAGTCGTCGAGTCGAATGTCCCGATGGATGCGGAGTGAGAGGAGAACTTGAGAACTGGGACCTGGAATAAACCTCTAGTCTTGCAGATCTCGTTTGCTCATTTCTCCCCTCCTCCGCTACTGCCCATGGTAAAAATGGCAGCGAGGAGGAATAACCACCAGTACTTTTGAAAAAAGGTCTTCTCTGGTTGTTCCTCGGATGCCGGGATCTCTCTGCCGTCGGCGTCAACCTGAGGGGGCTTCCTCGTGTTGAGTATCGGAGCGGGCCCAGCGGCCGCGGGAATGAGATTGACCTTCACCGGCTCTTCTTTTGCGGTCTCCTTGTCTTGTCCTGCCTTTTTTGCTTTCTTCGACTTGGGCTTGGGTGTGGGGCTTGGTAGAGGCCTGCCTTTCGCTTTGGCTCTTTCAATCTTCTTTCGAAGCCGTTCTTCTTCGGGTGATAGTGGCGGAGGACTCGTGCTCGTGACGGCGGCTGAGAAAATCGTGCCATCATCCGGAGACAACCACAGGTCAATGTTCTGGTTCAGCGCGTTGTCGAATGTGGCAAGGCTTGCGACGGTAGAGCTTCCGTTTGGCAGCAGGATGCGCACCAGTCTCGGGGACGTTGGCGTCGTCGTTTTGAGAGTGTCCAAATTTGGTGGAGTCCATGACCCCAGATTGTATTTAAGCGTGACAGGATCGTAAAGGACGGTGGCTAGTGGGTGTGCAGAGGACGATGGGGACCCGACAATCTGGTACGACAGTATCACAGACTTTGGATACTGGATCGCCTCTGGAGCCGCGACAGCAGTCCAAGGGAGACAGGCCACAAGCAGCAAGATGCTGCAGAAGCCTGTGCTCATCATCGTCGATCTTGCTATGCTGTGCACAGTCTGAATGCCTATCCTGGAATGACAAAGTTTAACTGTCCACCGATTGTGAAGTTTAATCGCATCATGACCTGGTCATGGTCTGGGAGGATGAAACGTCATCCCCGAGGAAAGTGAGCCGAAGGGAATCAACAGCAAACACAAAACACGCCTTTCCTTCCCTCAACACAAAACCCGCCATGTAAGCTCGGTTCTGCATCCAGCAGTCTGGACTTCATACAAATCTCGTCACGACGCTGGCCGGCAGCAATCTGCCTGTCTGTCCGTCTATTCTCAGCATTTCCTGAGTCGGTAGCGTCATAGGATGACAGGCTCGCCAGAAAAGGACCCAGAGGACAACTTGGCCCCGGAAGTGCTTGCCAACCTAACTCTCCATCAGCATTTTATGCGGCAGGCTATCAGGGTGGCAGAAGACGCACTGGCAGGGGGTGAGACGCCAGTGGCCTGCGTTCTCGTCTGCGACGGCGATGTTGTGGCTCGCGGAATGAACGACACCAATCGATCATTGAACGGCACCAGACATGCCGAGTTTCTTGCCATTTCTGAATTTCTGGCCAAATATCCCGCCAGCAAATTGAAGGTAACGGATCTCTATGTCACGGTCGAGCCCTGCATTATGTGTGCTTCAGCGTTGCGGCAGTACGGCATCAGGACGGTCTATTACGGATGTGGAAACGACAGATTCGGTGGAAACGGCAGCGTTCTTTCCGTCCACTCGGACAAGGGCATTGAGCCCGGGTACCCAAGCTATGGAGGCATCTATCGAAAGGAGGCGATCATGCTGCTGCGTCGGTTTTATGTTCAGGAGAACGAGAATGCCCCCAATCCAAGAGCCAAGGACAATCGCGAACTGAAAATGGTGGTTTAGGCGGCAGCGTGAGCCGGCTGGTCGTCTCATGAAATTTATCAAGTGTACCAAGTGCCCATCAGACTAAAGATTGGGAGTCGAAGAGCTGAAATTCACAGTCAACGACTAAGATCCAGAACGGCATGGGATTGGGATTTGGTTGCATTTGACAATAATGCTCCACCGCAGATGTTCAGAATCCTGTCACTCTCCATTGCCTCCAGTTCAACAAGTCTTGGGGGCATTGCTGGCGCAGGTGCAACATGCCAAGAGCAAGTCGGTAGGAACATCTGTGAGATTCTGGTTCTACTAGACAGCGCCGCTCATGCAGCACAAAACTTTAGAGCGTTGAACTCACGGGCCAGACTGATAAGACACGCAGAGTAAAATACCTGCAAGGAGATAGGAATATACAGATCATCCCCCCTTTTTGGTCTTGGCACTGCTGGAATGTCAAATTCACGTGAAGCTGAGTTTGGATAGTTTGGATAGTCGCGGAATGCCGGCTGCTAGCGCGCATTTTTGAATCCTATCAAAACACGTGCGGACAACTTTTTGGAGGGCCTTTCTCTGATCGATCGATTCGCTGCTCCGGCTATGGTGCTGGAGAGTTAAACGGACTATTGCCCATTCTCGATCATTCGTTTAATGCCATAAATATCAGCAGGTTTTGTCCAAATAGCGCGGCTACAAGTTCGAGTGTTCCCGGATTCAAATCGCGTCTTTGTCTTCGGCATCACATTCACCCTATCATTCATCGTTGATTAATCATGCCTCCGAAAAGAGCTGTTGCGGCGGCTTCAAACCTCAAGCAAGCCGCAAAACCGAGCACCAACGGGGTGGTGACCAAGGCAAAACCCACCACCAAAACCGCGGCGAAAGCGTCCCCCAAAACCAAAGCGCCGGCGAAGGCTGCAAAGTCCGGGACCAAGACTCCGACGGAGCCTCCAGCGGCGGCAAAACGACAAAATAAGCGAAAGGCTGAGGAGGAGGTGGAAGAGGAGCAGCCCAAAGTCAATGGCGTCAAAAGACACAGGACCAAGTCGGCGACCCCTGCTCCCGCGCCCACCAAGCGTCAGGCCGCAGGAGTATTGAAGAGAGTGCCAGCAGCGAAGAAACCAAAGGTAAAGGTGGTCATCAATCAAGCTCCGACCCAGCGATTGAACGTCTATGTGTTTGGCGAAGGATCTTCCGGCGAGCTGGGGCTCGGCAGTGCCAAAGGCTCGCTCGAAGTGAAACGGCCGCGCCTCAATAATCTGCTGGACGCTGACACGGTCGGAGTCGTGCATCTCGCCGTCGGCGGTATGCATACCGCTGCTCTGACGCATGACAACAAAATCTTGACGTGGGGAGTCAATGACCAGGGTGCTTTGGGCCGAGACACGGCCTGGGAGGGAGGGCTCCGAGACATTGACGACGACGACAGCGACAGCGGCTCCTCCGAAAGTGATGATGAACCAGTTGTCAATCCGAAAGAGTCTACGCCCAGCGAGGTTGACGTCTCTGGTCTCCCAGAGGATGTTGTTTTCACGCAGCTCACCTGCACGGACAGTGCCACTTTTGCCTTGACCGACGAGGGTTTGGTCTACGGCTGGGGCACATTCAGAGTAAGTGGCGTCCCGCGGCGAGGGCCCATTCTGAACATTACTAACGTCTTCAAGTCAAACGAAGGCCTCTTCGGGTTCAACTCATCCACGCTCATCCAGACACGCCCGACGTTGATTGAAGAATTGAAGCACATCACCAAGATCGTGGGTGGTGCCAACCATGTTCTTGCTCTCCAAAATAACGGCGCCGTCTACGCGTGGGGCTCCGGCCAGCAAAATCAGCTGGGACGACGAATTTTGGAGAGAACGAAGCTGCACAGCTTGAAACCGACGCAGTTTGGTTTGCCAAAGAAAATGGTCAACATCGGAGTGGGCTCTTACCACTCATTCGCCATCCATCAGAATGGGGATGTGTACTCGTGGGGGCTGAACAGTTTCGGGGAGACCGGCATCGCCAAAGACATTGGTGAAGGAGGCGAGTCTGATGTCCACCATCCCACCGTCATCGACGGTCTCAGAGGCCGAGGGAAGGTCACGTGCATCGAAGGAGGCGCCCATCATACTGTCGCGGTCACCGACCAGGGTGAACTGCTTGTCTGGGGACGACTCGATGGATGTCAACTGGGTCTGAAGCTCTCCACTCTCCCAGAAGACCATGTCATCCGCGACTCTCACGACCACCCTCGAATCCTCACTGTGCCGACCCAGATTCCCGGCATCGATGCCGTCTACGCCACGGCCGGCTCTGACCATTGCATCGCTGTCGACAAGGGCGGTAAAGCATACGCTTGGGGGTTCAGCACGACGTACCAAACAGGCCTCGGCACTGACGACGATGTTGAGGTCGCCACTCAGATTGACAATACCGCGGTCCGAGGCAAAAAGCTTGTGTGGGCCGGTGCTGGAGGACAATTCAGTGTCATCGCTGGCATTGCTGGTGAGGAGACCACGCCCAAGGTCAATGGGATTAATGGACATCTCTGAGGACAAGCGGTCGACGTGCGAAAATGAACACGTCCGTCATGGCGTTGGATGCCGTTACCTTGTTTCGTTCTGTTCTGTCCATGAAACGGTGCATCGTCGAGTAATACTCTACTCTTCTCAGTCATCTTCTGCTTTTCCTCATCCTTCTCGTTAAGGGAAAGCCTTGATGATTTCAGATAACTAATGTCGGCACATTGTACACTAGATAAAAGTTTCGGCCCGGGCAAAGATCTAATAGAAGGGAGCCAAAGGGCTACGAGTGGTGCGGCTGGCCGAAGCGGTGAATTGAAGAGGTGGAAATGTTTTAAGAGCATATGCAACGGCACGGCCGTGGAACGAGCGAGCTGGCACCGATCAATCTCACCTGTGTAATTGAACGGAGTGAGACGCAGTTCCGATTCCTCGGTTAGATGGCCTCGTGCAACAGGTCTCGATTCTCTTGATTTTGAATGTATATTCGTTCATACGTCTGATATACCACATCTGTCTATCCCCCCCACCGGCTGCAAGAACCTAGAAAATGGCTATTACATTCGGTGGGCTGGCGACGCCACCGGGGACACGGGTCGGCTGGCTGCTCACGAAGAAAGACCATCGCCCCTGCCTCTCACACTCCCGGCTCAGCTCTTCCAAGTCAAACAGCTCCCCGATGTTGCAACCCCAGCCGGCCAGCAAGACTTCGTGCAGGCTCCAGTCATAAGGCGTCGGCCAGCGCTCGAAGCTCGGGTGGTCGGCCGCCACGGCGGAGAAGTGGTCCCAGATCCATTGGAGGACTTGGTCGGACTGCTCGATACCACCAAAGGGCGGTGGACTCAATTTCATCAGCCGGACGACGTCGTCGGCGGAAAGGCTGGCATAGGCCTGGAAAAAGCCTGACCGGACGATCAGAATGTCGCCGAACTTGACCTCGGTGCCCTGCCATTTGAGGGTTTCGAGCAGCCACTCGAACTTGATGGCCGATGTCTCAAAGGAGCGGAAGCTGTCGCCAACGGCGACTTTGCCTGGCCCGTCCTTCCAGCGTGCAAAGTCGACGAGGACGCCGCGGCCCACGATTCCGTGTTGAGACCCGTTGTGGATGCCCAAGATGTTGGGGTTCTTCTTCCCGCGCTCCGACGTGCCCGCAATGTCCTCGACTGTGACATTGTTGTAAAAGCGCTGGGCCTTTTGGTACCCAAAGTGCCGCAGACCGTCCCACTGCGATGAGGATTGTGTGTTGAAGGACCAGGTGTCGTCGTGCACGATGCGAGGCTTCTTTTGATACACGTCCTTGTGGAAGGCCTGCCGGCCGAACAGTGGTTTGTCGGCCTGAAAGTCGAGGGCCGCGTCCAGACAGACACGCACGCCGGTCTTGATCTCTGACGCCGCGGCTGCGGCGACAATGGCGGGAGTCTGCCGGTTGAGAAAACCGCGTTCGTCGTCAGGCCCGTAGGCACCCCAGGCATTGAGCCGTGTCGACGGGTCGGATTTGTCCAGGGGGAGAGAGGTGAAAGGGACTGGGGGGCCAGACATGGTGAAGGCGGGATTCGCTCGATAGACACGGTGGCACAAGGATTAGAGTCGGGCAGAAGAAGGATAGGAAATGAGACGGCCTACCCATTCCAAAAGTTTAGTATCGGGGATCTTTTCCCGATGCATCGGCAACGTACTGGATTGAGGGGAAGAGAGGCCGCATTGAGTGGGGGACGATGTCACAGAGTCAGCCTCGGTTGGAGAAGAGTTGGAGTTTGCAGGTGCGTCTGCTATCTCAATATCGACGCCAACGGTTTTAAGAATGTAGTACGACAGTTCTTTGGCTGACGCTACTGATTCCTGCCGTTGTCGAAGAGCAGCAGCCTAGTCATCATGCGATATGGTGTCGATATTATGATACAAATTTCCGTGCAAAGACGGGTATTGAATACTGCATTTCCGAATGGATCCATTCATCATTCATTCATTCATTTACTCAGTTGGGTCGCTCCTTCAATTCCCAAAGGTAATAACCTGTTGACCATGGTCATGTCATACAACTTCCCTCATCGGTACCCAACCGGCCAGCCAGGATGTTTGAAACCTCGATGCTTCACGCTTCATGCTTCTTGGGGCAGGACCGCTGACTGGAAGGCCATAAGCAATTTCATTTCCCCTCCGCCTGCCCCGCATGTTGTGGTAATGGTACAGAGAGTTGGATGCAAAATGAAAGCAGAAAACCTCTCGGGGAGATAGGTTGCCCACTCATCCCCGGTTCACCCAGTCCATCAGGGCCCGATGTTTGTGATCTTCGTAGCTGAAAGGACATGAGGTGTGTTTCATACCCTTCCGAAAATGCAGACGGTCCGAGTTCTCAAAGGTCATTCCAAAGTGAGATTCATCCTCGCCCTTGTACAAATCAGCCCGGGGCGTCATCGGCCGGTTGAAAGGCTCCCGGGGCGGGAAGAGTGCTCTCGACGCCGATGATTCACTCTTACTCGCACGAGGATGCCGCGCTTTCTCGGGGCTGTGGGTTTTTCTAGGTCGACTACTGCTCCGTGGCCCTAATGGAGACAGTTTCCGCCTTGGTGTCGCGCTGTGGTTCTCTGTAGCGCTAATCTTGTTCTTTTCTTTCGCCGATTGCTTCTCCACTGCGGCCGACGGTTCAGACGTCGAGCTGTCTGAAGGGCCCCGTTGGGCCGTGACATCCGAGGATGATGATGCCTCCTCTTTGGAATCAGACTCTGGCCCTGGAAGGTCTTGCCCTGGAAGGTCTGGCCCTGGAGGGTCGATAACGATGGGTATCGCTTTCTTGTTGTTGGGCATCGTAAAATGGTGTGTTTCGCTTGCCAAGTAGTTGTCGATCTTGTGGTTTTATATTATTTGCTTGCCACTGTGAATCCGGGGCTAGCCACTGGCAGGCCGTTGTGTATATAGTGACTCGCCACCCGGTACCGGGAAGGTGGTGGAGCTTGCTGGACTCTGTAGGCGGATCCCTCTCAAATCGGGAATGGCTGTGCAATCTCCACCAACCAAATCGGCTCACGAGATCTTCAGGATGGGATTCTCAACCAAGAGGCAAGAACTCGGTGCTGGCGGCCGAGAATGACGAAACGGAACAGCCTTGGGTTCCGGACTGTTGAGGAGAAAGACCAAGAGAAATGCGCGGCTCTGTCTCCACCGCACGGTAAATCAGGAAGATGTCGCCGACTAAGAGCAGCTGACAATCCCAACGCTGATGCATAACCTGGGGTAGTCCGTGGGATTGAGCATCGAGCAAAAAAAGGCACGGTCATCGAATCCGGGAGCATGAAAATGGCGCAGCCATTACGTCGTATGTTCTCGACTCCTCTGGCTGGCGCGCCCAAGTGATTGTGGTGTGACTTGGGTCATGTTAGTACAATACACTCAATACCAGACAATACATCAACTTGGCATGGATAGGATCAGGCTAAACCCAGTCAAGAGACGCATCAGCCACCTGAACCTCCCGGTCTTTTCCTGCTCTTGGGCCCTTCCAGCGCTTGTTGTGCTGACCTAATGCCTCAACTTTCCGGTATGTCGCGACAGACGTGACGCAAGAGAAGGTCAGAGCTTAGGCATGGAGGAGTGCCTCCAGCCAAAGGGGAGGTTAGTCATGCCACCCACGGACACGATATGCACTCGGTGTGGCCTGAGAAGCCGGGATCGAGCGATTGTTGGCAGCCCTGCCGCTGCTACGTGAGGATCAAGGTGGTATACTACTTAAGAGAACACAGTGCTGGCCCGAGTCCTCCCTACCAGAAGCATCAATCGAGTCTTCAAAGAGCCTCAAGTCAACTCAACCTCAGTCAACCTCACTCCCTATCACCAAATCATCAGATCACCGCCACTCAAGATGATTTCCAGTTCTGTGCCGGTAAGTCCAAGTCGGCCGAGTTTCGGTGGCACGGCAAGCTGATGCAAGCAAAAGGTCGTCAACACAACCACCAGAAAAGCCGATACATCGATGGTCAGCGAGCCTTCGGTGGCCATGTACAACGAGCAAGATTTCTCAGACTATCTCTATCTGGCCCCACCCTTCTCGGCCGGGTTCCAGCCTCTGGAGCCCGTGGATGAAAAGGCCTCTTCCAGCTGTACCAACAACACTGGCGCTGAGACCGGGGGGGCCGCCAGCTCGCCCACTCAACGCGGCAATGAAAAAGCAGAACGCAGCGTATCCAACACGAGCGGCCAAAACACAAATGACCAAAAAGCCCCGAAGATGAGGACGTCTTCCGAGGGCGTCCAGGACCGTAGACCGACCTTTGTCTGCGTCGAGCCTGTCACGACCTCCCAGCTCCGCCACAGCCAGCACCAACATCATTCACAGAGGAGACACTCGTCAGAGTCACACCTGCCCATGTCCTGGTGGCCCGAGCCGGAGACGACCGCGCAGCACGAATGGGTCGAGCGGGACGGTGGCGACAGCCCGCGAGAAGAAGATGATCTCGAAGAAGACTACTGCGAGACCTTCTTCGAGTGATTTCCTTTCCTTTCCTTGTTCTTCTGCTCTCTTCCTCCTCTGGAGGCGGAGTGAGGGAAGAAGAGACGTTTCCCGGCGTTTGCGTGTTGGCTCGGTCGGCGAACACGCGTCGAGCGTCGAGTGGCTGGGACGCGATGACTATAAATGATGATGATTATGCATGGTTTTGGTGGCCTCCCGGCGTTTGGTGGATCCTGTATCATAATCTCGTGATTTTGGACGGGATGAGAAGGCACTTGACACCGATGAGGGGCGATGGAGTTATTGTGCCACTTTACACCTCAGGAGGGTGTGATGGGCTAGTATTGCGCCACTTTTTCTGTAAATTAAGACCAGCTTCACAACACTTTCACAAGAATTACTATTCGGCTGCTGAGCATGGTCATAACGATTTGCCTGAGCAGATCGAGTTCGCCTGTATCAGTACCTATTATATTTTGTTTTCAATCTGTTTTCCATTTGATGACCTCCCGTTATCTGTTACCTCGTGCCGCCTCTTGCCACCTACTGTTACCTGCACAGCTGTGCCTCCCGCCCTGCATCAAGTTTGACCCTAATGCAAACCCAGGTCCCGGATCCTAATCCAGGATTCGTCCAAGTCCGAGTCTTGTCGACACAAATGATAGAGTGCGAGATCGTCTACTAGGCATATTGATGAGAGTGTCGCAATGTCAGCTCTCTGTGCAATTAAGAGGCCCTGATTGCCCCACACAGGATTGTCTGTTTTTCAAGTCACCTCCACGCCCGTGATTGTGTCAACTCTTGGTCCCGTTGGTCTGCCGAAGATCCGAGTTCTGCGGAAATTGCGGGACGTCGTAGGTCCTTGGTGGGTCAATGCCATACTTCTCGATGTACTGTGTGGCCTTTGCCCTGTCGTGCTGGATGTGCGTCACGAGCTCTTGCAAGTTGAGCGCCACCCGCGGATTGCATTGTGCACCACCGCGCACAGCGGCCTCGGCGACGTGGTAGCGGCTGCATCGGTTTTGAAGGAGGACGCCCAACGGGGTGGTATTGGAACCTGCTCCTTCGTAACTCCCGATGGAGACACGATCGAGATTGGGCCGGCCGAACAGCAGGCCTTGCAATTCATTGGCATATCCGTGATAGTTGAAATGGATATGTCGCTGCGGGGTGAAAAGGGTGTCAAAATCTTGATGTTTGAGAGCGTGAGGATGAGAGCCGTCTTGACTCAAAATCCACAGATCTGTCACGTTGATGACCCGGATGGCCAGTGACGGGACCAGGCGACGCAGGTATACGACGGCGGCCAGAACTTCAAACATGAGGTCGGCGCCGATACCGACCAGAACGACATCCGGGTTGATGCCATCATCGGTGCTCGCAAACTGCCAGATGCTCGCCCCGGCCTTGCAGTGAGTGTCGGCGGCTTCGGGGCTCAGCCAAACGGGGGCGGACTCCTTGGAGCCGATGATGTAGTTGACAAAGTTCTTGGATCGAAGACAATGCGCGAGCGTGGAGAGAAAGGTATTGGCATCCGGAGGCAAGTAGACTCTGGATATATCGGGCTTCACTTTCAATATCGTGCCGATAAAACCCGGGTAGTGTTGAGACGGGCCCGTGTGCTCTCGACTGGTCCATGTGTCGGTGGCGAGGTAATTGAGGCTATTGAAGTCTCTGCGCCAGGACGTCGCTTTGGCCGCATCCAAAAACCGACTGTACTGGATGACCATCGTGGAGACCTTGGGGAGAGCGCTCTCGCATGCGATGAAGATGCCAGTGCGTCCCGTCGCCGTGTACCCCTGCATCAGGCCTAGAAAGATCAGGGACCGAGGAGGTACAGGTCATGGATCAGGTCTTACCTTCACACGTATGTTCCGACATGACTTCAATCAAATGACCTCCTTGATTCATGACGTCTTCATCCCACTGAAAGGTTCTTAGCGCGTAATCAAATGCCGTGGCCGACGTGCTGTGACCCAGGTCGTCAGCAGAAAAGAGACGGAGCGAATGTGGGTTTCTCCTCAAAGTCTCGTCGAAAAAACTGGCCCCGGCTCCAATAAAGCTGTTGACCGTTCCTCGGGCAATGGCAAAATGTTTCCACTCCGGGACACTCAAGGGCTGCCGTGCAGCCCGTAAAGTCTGGTTCTGGCCGAGCTTGCGTTTGTCTTCGACCGGTAAGATCCGTTTCACGCTTTCGGACAATTGACCATCGGGGAAAAGCTCACGAGGGTTGTAAGAATGAAGCCATTCTTGTAATGCCAAAAGCTCCGATGGATCGTGTTTAGCTCTGGGCAAAGGCACTTGATGAGCTCGGAATGAGCCTTCAATCTTTCTCCCGTGTGACGTCTTCGGGCCGCCCCATCCTTTGGGCGTCCTCAGCACAATCATGGGCCATCGCGGCTTGCGATATGGGTGTCCTGTCCGAGAAGCGAGCTGGATACGGTGCACCGCGTCGATGGCCCAGCAGAGAGCAGTCTGGAGTTCGTTGTCGATATTTTCGAGGTCTTCGACAAAACACGGCTCGTAGCCATACCCGGCGAATAGGCAGGCTATTTCTTGATCATCCATACAGCTGTAGATCGTTCGCTCGCTAATCTTGAAGCCGTTGACATGCAGAATCGGAAGCACGGCCCCTGATTCCTTCGGGTCGATGTATTTGCAAGAGTGCCACGCCCTGGACCACGATGAGCTGGAAGACGGGAAGATTCTGGGGATGACCACATACGCGGCAGTTGGCCCGGTCTCAGCCTCGCCATCACCAATGATGGCGACCGAAATCAGGTCCGGCTTGTCCAGGACGCTGCCATAGGCAACTGATAGGACGTGACCAAGTTCTCCGCCCGGGTGAATGCTGCCTGGCATTTGTGCGTTGATGTAGCTATTGTCCTCTTAGCCGCCTTACTACCTCCGGGTGTGCTCTATACCTGGAGAGTCCACCTGGGACACCAAAATCGCAAATAAGGTGACGTAATCCATTCTCATCGCGTGTATATTGTGGATAGAATCGCTCCAAGGATTGTTCTAGCCACAGACATGAAAGGATGGCCGGCGCCCCATGGCCCGGGCCCGTGAGCAAGATCATTTCTTGATCATACTTCTCAATGACCAGATTGAGATGAGCATAGATTAGGTTCAGACCGGGACAAGTGCCCCAATGACCTGGTCAACACGTCAGATTCACTCTTTGCCATGTCAGGGTCTGTCCTTACCGTGGAGTGTGTTCTTGATATCATCTGGGACGAGGTCGCGCTCAAGCAAGATGTTGTCTTTTAAGAAAATCATGGCTATCGTCACATCAGCACCAGAGTGAGTTTCATCTCCTCGCGCGAGATCCTACCAGCTGATATGTAGTCAGCGGCCCTCCTGAAGTTCTTGACATCTTCGGCCGTTATAAAGTGCAATGGATCCGGATAGAGGTTTCGAGCCAATGATAGTGCCTCGGGGGGCAAATGAGATAATAATGGAGACGACACAGGTCCGCTGATACTTTCAACTGCCATGGTTACATCTCCTTTTGCTCAAAGATGTTGATGGTCAATATCTGCAGCAGGTGTCGTTTTCCGCGTGTGCCATACATACGCCATGATGCTGTTATACCTACGGACCCGGACTTGGGCGCCGAGAATCCGCCACTGAGGAGTTTCCGGGGATCCGACTTGCGCTGCCTGGGCTGTGCAGAGCAGAAAGTTCAGGCAAGGCAAGGCAAAGGCCAAAGAGAAGGGGTCAAGGATGCCCCTCCATCGGCGGGCGTGGGAATGCATGGCATGGTCCCTGCTCCTCCTCCAAACATCCCATTGGACACGCCGGAGCAAGGGGGGGACGAAAAGGCTCATACCTATGACTTATAACCATTTAGCATGATGCAACAGTCACTCCACATATATATTGAAGCGGGACCAAGTTTTATGCAGTCCCGTGTTTCATCTTCAACGGTCCATCTTGACTAGGATCAACGGTGTCGTAGCTCCGCCGGCGGAGACCCATCGCACACAGACATCATTATTACATATTCCATATGGGTACAATAAGACAATTAAGTCATCCAAGCCGGTGGGTCGCCAGTTCGTCCTCGTGCTCGCGGCTCCTCTACCAGCCACTATCCACCAGGACCAGTTTGTGCTCCGGCATCTCCTCCGTCATCTTCGGGACTCTGAGACGGAGCACACCAGCGTTCAGTTTGGCCGTCGTCGCGTCGCGGTCCACATCCACTGGGAAATTGAAGGCCCGCATGATGGTCCCGATCTGCCTCTCCTGGACGGTCAGATGAGGCTCGCTTCCGCTCGGTGGCGGCGCCGACCTCTCAGTTTCAGTCTTTTCCACGCTTGGAGGGCTCGTGGGCGTCTGTTCGATTTCTTTGGCACTTTCTGGCGCTTCTTCTTTCGCTTTTTCCTCCTCGATTGGTGGTCTTTCCACCTTGGTCGTGATGAGAACGTTACGCATAGACGTCCAGCGGACGTTGATATTGGCCGGGTCAGCCACCCCCGGGACGTCTATGTCAATATAAAAGTGTGACGGTGTCTCCCGAACATCCACACGAGGTCGATGGACGTCGAGATCTTTGTCGTGAAGTAACTTCTGGACCTTGTGCCCGAGATAGCCCATAGGCGCGTGATGAGGATGCTGTCCTTTCTCCGGATATGTAAGGTCAAGGTAAGTCGTAGGGTGCAACTCGTATTGAGGATAGAGGTAGAGCAGTGACATGATGTTTCTGAAGTTCACCTTGATGAGTTTGTTACACTGTCATGTCTATGACTGAGTGGTAACGGAAATCTGGTTTGTTCTTGGGCATTTTGTTTAACGGTGATCCGAAAGGGTACGTCATTCTATATACTGAAGCCTCAGCGGCATCGGCAATCATCAACATTGGGATCTAGATCGCTGGAGACCCGAGAGGGGGCGTGATCATTCTTCTCGGGCGGCCCAGGCTACTGGGGGTTGGAGGCGGAGGCAAAGAACTGATCTTCCGCCCCTGCCGATGGCCGCTGACGACAAAGTGGTGTGACAACAGTGTGTGAATACCAGAATACAGTACTAGCGCCAACTATAACAGGACGTATTGCCAAGAGATGGTGATCGAAAGGCTAGTGCCCCTGATCCTCGGCCCTTGGCGCCCTTATCGGCGGTCGACCCGAAGCTGGGACTCTGCTGGGCCTAAGCCAAAATCATGCCACTTAGCTCTCTGACCATGCGGATTCACCGTTCTTAGGCTACCACAGACAGAACCCGACATAACAGGTGCTACCGTTTTATCCTGCCTTAAAAGCTGACCTCTTCTTGGACGAAAGAGATCCCCAATTTGCCATTCAACCTGCACAAAGCTCAAAATGATCCGCCCCGAGGTCCGCGGTCTGCTGAGAAGCCGGACACCCGCGATTTATTATCGATCTTTCGTCACCACCCGCGCCCTCGCGGCCGAAGGAGACACTGGTGCTCCACGGGCGGGCGGGGTCGCTGCGAGGTACGCACAGCTCCCGAGCGAGGTTGTTGGCCTGAATCAGGCATAATAGCTGTGGCCGTCTCGCCAGCTCGCACATCAGCGATAGCTAACTCGGGGGTTGCAAAACAGTGATTCCTTCAACAGGCGGGAGCAAGTCATGGAAAACATGTTCATTAAACAAAAGGAAACGGAGCAGTGAGTGGTGGCACCTCTCGGGCCGAACCAGCTGACTGGGCGCAGGTTCAAGAAACTGAGAGAAAAGCTCGCGGAACAACGAAAGCACCTTGATGAAGTCGAGAGCCACATTAACGAGATGGAAAAGGCATCCAACGAGGCACAGCGGTGAGGAGGTGATGGGGGTCTGAGGGCCGGGTGACATTTGATGTCGATGTCTATATTTTTACAAGTTGCCATGCTACCAGCGAGCAGACAGCCGGCATCGTGCACTATCATGGAGCGTTGGACGGTGCATTAGGAAATAACACGCTCAAGAATGATATCGATGCATTGAATCAAGAGAGCAGGTGCATTGTCCCTCCCGTTTCTTTACTCGCCTCTTTGCCTCCTTCCTCGCCTCTGGTCTGTCGTGGATGGACCAGTTTTCGATTTCTAGTCCCGAGTGAGCAGCGACCATCAATCACACCGACAACGGGCCATCACTGAGGGACGCACACCGCCTTCGATAAAATGGTATGATCGATCTCTTATGACCGGGCACGGACATCCCATGTCGTATCAGGTTCATAGACATGGCGGAAGTCCTCGGAAAACCTGCACTGTGATAGGATGCCGAGCAAGCCAAATATTTTCATCTGCAAACCATTGACGGCCGTCTCCGGCAGCAACCAGCACTAGCACCTTCCACATGCACGTGCCTATGACGCCGGCAGCGCCAATTGGCAAATATGGCGCAGGTCAGAAGAAATCCCATCTGGGCGAGTAAAACTCAGATGATGAGCTTGAATGACATCCTGTACACCGCGGTAATACCGGTTCTTCCCGAATTGGTCTAACCTTATAGACGGGTAGTCACATGCTACAGCCAGTCATCATCATCTGCCATGGATGTATTCAACCGGGTCAAGGGATGTGGAAGGACTGGGATTGAGGCTCTTGCTCTGCGACACGGTCCACCAGAGCGTCTGGGGGGCGGTATCATGTGGTCATCGAATTAGACCGATCTTCTGGGCGGGCCAGATGCCCGACGATTAATGGCTCAGACCACGGTGTCGCCGGAATGTGTCTCGTCATTCTGTAAGCAGGTCCATCGAAGAAGGTATGGCGGTCACGTTGGGACGGGCCCTGATCACATAAAGAGCATCGGCGATCCGTGGCCACTGTTCGCAACCAAACAATCTCGCAACAAGAGCATCAAATCCAAAATCATGTCGAAAACATCGTCGGCCACGCTATCCTTTGTAAATGTCTCTCCGGAAGAGAGGCTAGCAGCGTTTCGAAGCTCATTCAACCCACCATTGCCCGCGGGCAAAGTCGACAATCTCTACCATGTCCTCCTCACCGTCACCCACCTCCAGAAAGATGTGAACTCGGAGGTTCAAAAAGTCCAGGTCTGTGGCACTTATACGTCTCTCGAGGCCGCCAAAGCCGCGGCTCATCGATGCCTGTTCGAAGCCGGCTACGAGCAGGAATGGTTCACTGACTACGAGACCCAA
>Ga0255336_100108_pt1 | contig 191822 bp, 182 predicted proteins | sample MeOH1_35cm_T3_17_FD_189102 | JGI IMG/M metagenome (GOLD analysis project Ga0255336, IMG submission 189102) | Sandy soil microbial communities from University of British Columbia, Vancouver, Canada - MeOH1_35cm_T3_179 | ecosystem: Engineered > Artificial ecosystem > Sand microcosm > Unclassified... | reverse complement strand
GAGGTGGGCGGATGCTCTATCCGTTTATCTGAATCGCCTTCCTTCCGTATTATCTCGCTCAATTTGCATCTTTTCCATGAGAAACCCCGCCACCGCTTAACCGGTGACGGGGTTCTTTGACAGACTGTAGCGGTTACGCCGCTTTCGTACAGGCAAGCCCGGCGCGGTCCTTCTTTAGATCGTACACATATAGCCTGCGGCGGTTTTCCTGAGCGCGCTTTTTCTCCAAAAGGCGCGCTCTCTTTTTTGCGGCCTGAAAGCTCTGGCCCAGCAGAAGACCGATCAATATGCCCGGCAGCACAAAACAGATAAAAATACCAGTCATCTTCATTTCCTCCTTCGGTCGACGTTTCCATTATGGAAACATTGTCTGCAATAAAAACGTGCTCCCTTCCCGGATATCCGCCGCCGCTCTCCCATACGCTTTGAAGCGCAGCCGGGAACGGCGCGGATGTTTCCGAAGAACGCACGCTATTTGTTTATATCGCTATTATAGTATCCATTTTGGAAACCGTCAAGCACAAATTTGTAAAAAATACAAGCTTCTTTTTCTCTTGCCCTCTTGAAAGAGGTTTCCATATAGGATACAATAGGAACGATCAAATACTTCCACAAACGTTGCAAGGAGGGACGCGCATGACGAACCGCATCAGGGAGCTGCGGATCCAGAACGGATATACGCAGGATACGCTGGGCAACTATCTGGGCGTGCAAAAGGCGGCCATCTGCAAATATGAAACCGGCCGGGCCTCCCTGCCGCAGGATATGCTGCTCCGGCTTTCCGATCTGTTTTCGGTCAGCACCGATTATCTGCTGGGCCGCGATGCCCCGCTTGCCGGTACGCTGTCCGTGCCCGTCGTAGGCCGCGTGCACGCGGGCCTGCCGATCCTTGCTGAGGAAAACGTGGAGGATCATATCCCCGTGCCCTCGGAGGACCTCAAGAACGGCGAATACTTCTTTATGGAAGTCGAGGGCGACTGTATGACCGACGCGCACATCGTGGAGGGCTCGCTCGTGCTGGTGCGCATGCAGTCCCGCGTGGAGAACGGCCAGATTGCCGTTGTGCGCGTGAACGACGAAGTGGTGCTGCGCCGCGTGAAGTGGGTGCGGAACCAGCTGATCCTCTACCCCGCCAACCCGAATTACGATCCGATGGTCATCGCCAGCGGCGACGTGCAGATCATCGGCCGCGTGGTGGAAGCGAGGATACAGATTAGTTAGTAGTTAGTAGTTAGTAGTTAGTAGTTAGTAGTTATGGAAAAAATTCCCGGTAAAATTAAACAGGACGTGGAACGTTGGCTTAAATGATTCGTTCCCCGTCCTATCTTTCGGGAAAACTCCCGCAGGGAGTTTTTACCATAATCGTTCATTATTCATTATTCATTGTTCATTGTCCATTATTCATTGTCCATTATTCATTGTCCATTATTCATTGGTTATTATTGTTTCTCTGCATGGGGCACAGCACGCTCTGATCCACCGCCGGCGGCTGCAGCAGCGTCGTGAGCGGCGCGATCTCCTGGAAGAACGCTTCGGGCGGACGGAACGCCCTGCCGAAATGCATGGGCATCAGCCGCACGGGATGCAGCGCCTCACAGAACAGGATCGCGCCCCGGTAATAATCCGACCCCATACGCGGGTCCACGGGGAAAAAAGCGATATCCAGATGCTTTACGTTCTGCTTGATGCGCCCGAGCTCGCGCAGGTAGTCCGCCTCGGCCTTTCTGGCGTACTCCTCGCCGCCCTCGTCCCGCCAGTGCCAGTCGTTCAGATCACCCGCATGGAACAGCGAAACGCCGGCCCATTCCACATGGAAGGAAACGCCCTCGTCGGTACTGCCGAACGCCGTCACCTTCATATCGTTGGGCGTCACCGTCTGGCTGGGGCGGAGCTTGGGCACCCCCACCGGAGCCGGCACATCGAAGCCGGCGGCGAATTTGGCGCCCTCAAGGTTCCAGATATCCGGCGAATAATGGTCGCCGTGCGCGTGGCTGACGAGCGCCGTCACATAGCGCATTTCCCTTAAGGAGGCGGGCAGCAGCAGCGGGTGCTTGCCGGGATCGTAGCAATCGATCACAAGCATGCCGCCGTCGCGCTCCAGCGCAAAGCCGCTGTTGCCAAGATACGTGATCTTCATTCCGCAGCCTCCTTTTTCGATTGTGTTCCGCGCGCCCATCCGTCGGGGCGCGTTCATGGCCCGCCGCCGGGCCTACGCCTGCTCCACCGTCGCCTTGATGCGCCGCACCCCGGCCGAGGAGGCTTCCTCCTTCCGGATGGTAAAGTGCCCCAGAGCGCCCGTGTGCGTCACGTGCGGGCCGCCGCAGATCTCCTTGGAGAAATCGCCCATGGTGTAAACCTTGACGCGCTCGGCGTACTTGCTTTCAAACAGGCCCGTGGCGCCCTGCGCCTTGGCCTCCGCGACCGTCATTTCCTCGCAGGTGACGGGAAGGTCCGCCCGGATCACGGAATTGACGAGATCCTCCACCCGCCTGAGCTCCTCCTCCGTCACCTTGCGGGGGAAGGAGAAATCGAACCGCAGCCGCTCGGCCGTAATGTTGCTGCCCTTCTGCGCCACCGAATCGTCGTGGAGCACGCGCCGGAGCGCCGCCTGCAACAGATGCGTCGCGGTATGGAGCTTGGTGGTCTCCTCGGAATTATCCGCAAGACCGCCCTTGAAGCGCTGCTCCGCCCCCATCTGGGATTTTTTCTGGTGCTCTGCAAATGCGGCGTGGTAGCCTTCCACATCCACTTCGTAGCCTTTTTCGGAAGCGAGCTCCTGCGTGAACTCGATGGGGAAGCCGAACGTGTCGTACAGGCGGAAAGCGTCCGGGCCCTCGATGCGCCTGCCCGTGAGCGTGCCCAGCAGACGCTCGAACTCCACAATGCCCTTCTTGAGCGTGCGCGCGAAGCGCTGCTCTTCCTTATCAAGCTCCGAAAGGATTTTATTGCTGTTCTTTTGAAGCTCGCCGTAGAACTCGCCGTATTGATCGATAACGGCCTGCGCGACCTCGTGCAGCCCGCCCTCGGGAATATCCAGCTGCATGGAGAAGCGGATTGCGCGGCGGATTAGGCGGCGCAGGATGTATCCCTGGTCCACATTGCTGGGCGTGACGCCGCGTGTGTCGCCCAGTATAAAGGCGGCGCAGCGGATATGATCGGCGACGATCCGGAACGCGCGTGTGATTTCGGCGCTCTCCTTATACTGCTTGCCAGAGAGGCGGCTGATCGTGGCGAGTATGCCGGTGAACGCATCGGTATCGTACACGCTTTCCACGCCCTGGAGCGTGGCGATGGTTCGGTCCAGCCCCATCCCGGTATCCACATTCTTCTGCGCGAGCGGCTCGAACTGCCCCTCTCCCACCTTATTGTATTCCATGAACACGTCGTTCCAGATTTCCAGGTACTTGCCGCAGCTGCACGCGGGCGAGCAATCCGGCGAACAGGCGGGCTTGCCGGTATCGTAGAACATCTCGGTATCGGGGCCGCAGGGGCCTGTCATCCCCGCGGGGCCCCACCAGTTGTGCTTCTTGGGCAGATAGTAGATATGGGACGGCTCTACGCCCATTTCCACCCAGCGGTCATGCGAGACGGTATCGCGCGGAGCGTCCGCGTCCCCCTCGAAGCAGGTGAAATACAGCCTGTCCTTGGGAATGCCCAGCCATTTCTCATCCGTGAGGAACTCCCAGGAAAACGCGATGGCTTCTTTTTTAAAGTAATCCCCCAGCGACCAGTTGCCCAGCATCTCGAAAAACGTGCAATGGGATGCGTCCCCCACCTCGTCTATATCGCCGGTGCGCACGCACTTCTGCACGTCCGTCAGGCGGGTCCCCGCCGGGTGCTTTTCACCCATCAGGTATGGGACGAGCGGATGCATGCCTGCCGTTGTGAACAGCACCGTAGGGTCGTTTTCGGGTATGAGAGACGCGCTGTCGATCACCGCATGCCCCTTTTCACGGAAGAAATCCAAATATAGCTGGCGAAGCTCGCGGGAGGTCAGGTTCCGCATGATGAGTTTTTCCCCTTTCTGATGTAAAACCGCGCAGGGCGCGGCACGTTGCAGTTTTCGGCCATAAATTCGACCGCTACCTTGTGATTCTACCCTCTTTTGTACCAATTCGCAAGCACTTTGGCGGCCGGGGGAAGGGTACGCTACTTTTCTTTCACGAGAAAGAAAAGTAGCAAAAGAAAGCGTAGGGGCTACCAAAGGTTTACGTCAAGAACGTTCTCCCTCAGGGGGAGCGGGGAGGGCCGGAGCCGAGCGCCGCCTGTGGCGGGAAAAGCGAGGCGGAGGCCCAGTGAGCAAGGGCGCGCAAGGAAGCGGCCCCTGCCGCGGCGCAGCGCAACCATTGCGAACTGAGTTGGGAGCCCTCCCGCTATATAATAAAAAACCTCTCGTCGCCGCCGCAGGCGGCGATACCTTTAGGGCAGATAAAAGAGGCAATCCGCAAAGCAGACTGCCCCCTGATGATGATATATGCTGAGTTACTTGTGTTGAATCGCCTCGAACTTGCAGCGCTCCATGCAGGTGCCGCACTTGACGCACTTGGCCTGATCGACCACATACGGCTTCTTGATCTCGCCGCTGATGGCGCCGGCCGGGCAGACCTTGGCGCAGAGGCTGCAGCCCCGGCACTTGGTCGGGTCGATCGTGTACTGCAAAAGCGCCTTGCAGACGCCCGCCGGACACTTTTTATCGTAGATGTGCGCCTCGTACTCATCCCTGAAATACCGGATGGTAGAGAGCACGGGGTTGGGCGCGGTCTGCCCCAGCCCGCACAGCGCGGACGCTTTGATGTTTTGGGCGAGCGTTTCCAGCTTTTCGATATCGCCCGGTTCGCCGCGGCCATCGGTGATCTTCTCCAGCATCTCGTACATCCTGCGCGTGCCGATGCGGCAGGGCGGGCACTTCCCGCAGGATTCGTCCACCGTGAACTCGAGGAAGAACTTGGCGATATCCACCATGCAGTTGTCCTCGTCCATAACGATCATGCCGCCGGAACCCATCATGGAACCGATGGATATGAGGTTATCGTAATCGATGGGGATATCCAGGTGCCTGGCCGGGATGCACCCGCCGGAGGGGCCGCCCGTCTGCGCGGCCTTGAACTTCTTGCCGTGCGGGATGCCGCCGCCGATCTCGTAGACCACCTCGCGCAGCGTGGTGCCCATGGGGACCTCCACGAGGCCGGTATTATTGATCTTGCCGCCCAGCGCGAACACCTTGGTGCCCTTGCTCTTTTCGGTGCCCATGGCGGCAAACCATTCGGGCCCGTTCAGGATGATCTGGCAGATGTTCGCGTACGTCTCGACGTTATTGAGCAGCGTGGGCTTACCGAAGAGGCCCTTGACCGCCGGGAACGGAGGACGCGGGCGGGGCTCGCCGCGGCCGCCCTCGATGGACGCCAAAAGCGCCGTTTCCTCGCCGCACACGAACGCGCCCGAGCCCAGCCTGAGATCGATATCGAAATCGAACCCCGTGCCGAAGATATCCTTGCCCAAGAGCTCCATCCTGCGCGCCTGGTCGATGGCGATGCGCAGCCGCTTGACGGCGATGGGATACTCCGCGCGCACATAGATATAGCCCTGGTGCGCGCCGATCGCGTAGCCCGCGATGGCCATGGCCTCCAGCACCGCATGGGGGTCGCCCTCCAGCACCGAGCGGTCCATGAACGCGCCGGGGTCGCCCTCGTCCGCGTTGCAGCAGACATATTTCACGTCGCTCACGGGCTTCTGCGCGAGGCCCCATTTTACCCCCGTGGGGAAGCCGCCGCCCCCGCGCCCGCGTAGGCCCGAGCGCTTGACGATATCCACCACCTGCTCGGGGGTGAGCTCGGTAAGGCACTTGGCAAGCGCCTTGTATCCGTCGAACGCGATATACTCCTCAATGTTCTCGGGATCGATTACGCCGCAGTTGCGCAGCGCGATGCGGTGCTGCTTTTTATAAAAATCCACCTCGTTGAGCGAACGGACGTTCTGCTCCTCATCCACACTTTCCGAGTAGAGCAGGTCGCGCACGATGCGGCCCTTGAGGAGATGCTCCGAAACGATCCGGGGAACGTCGTCCGCCTTGATGTGGCTGTAAAAGGAGCCTTCGGGATATATGATAACGACCGGGCCCTTTTCGCACAGGCCGAAACAGCCGGTGGGCACCACCTTGACTTCCTTCTCCAGCCCGGCATTCTCGATCTCCTCTTCAAACCGCTTTATGATATTGCGCGAGCCGGAGGAAGTGCATCCGGTTCCGGTACAGCACAGTACCTGCGAGCGAAAGTATTCCATTTGGAATTCAAGCCTCCTTCATATGGTTCTTCGGATGTTTATTTGTTGTTCGTCTCGTAGAAGCCGATGGTGTATTCGTCGACGACCTTGCCGTTGACGATATGGTCGGTCACGATCCTGCCTACCATATCCGGCGTCATCTTGACATACGTCACCTTCTCCTCGCCCGGCCGATACACCTCGACGATGGGCTCAAGACGGCAAACGCCGATACATCCCGTTTGCGCCACCACCACATGCTGAAGGTTCCGTTTCGCCACCTCGTCCATAAACGCGGTCAGAACCGGCCGCGCGCCCGCCGCGATGCCGCACGTCGCCATGCCGACGACAACGCGCGTCGCGTCGGCGTCCTTTCTGAGGTTGATGGTGTCCAGCGTTTTGTTGCGGATCGCTTCCAATTCCTGCAATGACTTCATATTCAAACACCTCCGTATAATGCTTCGATGCCTTCCAAAAGATAGTCCTTGACCCACGCCGAAACCGCCGGCGTATGAAGGGGAATCTCCCCCAGGGTTTGCCTGATCTCCCGCGTATCGAAGCGGAAGCTTTTTCCGTCCACGGTATATAGATATGTGAACGCGATTTCTTCGTTGCTCATCACAACGGCGTACATGGTCTGTGCCATGTCACCCAGAGGAGGACGGTCCCAATGGGAGATCCGGTAGCGCGCCTCAATATAGGTGCCTTCCCCCGGTTTGGATTCCAGACGGAAGGAGCCTCCCGCGGCCTCCGCCCCCGCCTTGAACATCGGGATCCCGAGACCCACCCGGCGCGTGGTGCGGCTGGTTACAAACGGGTCCGTGACGCGCCGTAAAAGCGCTTCCTCCATGCCGCGGCCGTTGTCCCGGACGGATACGCGCAGGCGGTCCTCCGCGTGGACGACCTCTGCCTCTACCTCAATGAGCGTGGCGCCGGCCGCAATGGAATTCTCGATGATGTCGAGCACATGCAGGGAGATTTCCTTCATCATCATAAGGCTGTAAGCTACTTCGCCGCCGCTGCCCGGTACTTCGCGATGATCCCCGGAATATCCGCGGGTGTCAGCCTGCCGTAGACCTCGTCGTTGATCATCATGGCGGGCGCGAGCCCGCAGCAGCCGATGCAGCGCGTGGCGTCCAGCGTAAAGAGGCCGTCCTCCGTCGTGGAGCCGACGGGCACCTTGAGCTCCTTCTCAAGCGCCTCGATCACCTTTGCCGAACCACGCACATAGCAGGCCGTCCCCAGGCACATGCCGATTTTATAGGTTCCCTTGGGCCTGAGCGTGAATTGGGAATAGAACGTGGAGATGCCGTAGATTGCGCTCATCGGCTGACCCGTCTTTTCGGACAGATAGCGCTGCACTTCCTCATCCAGGCACCCGCAGATTTCCTGCGCCTGCTGCATGATCGGGAGCAGCCCGCCTTCTTCGTCTTTCCACTTTTCGATAACGGCATCCAGCCGCTCGAACTCGTTCTGCCGTGTGGACATTCCCTCAACCTCCCAATATTTTATGCAAACCGTTCTTCCAGGGCGGAGACTTTGACATGAATATCACAACCAAGTTATTGTATCATAGGTCTTTGTAAAAAAAAAGACAATCGCAGACATTGGTGATAAGTTTTTATCAAATTTTTATAAAGTAAGAAAGACAGAAAAGAAATTTCGGAGAAGGCTGTCAATATTTGCAATCGTAACAGGCGGAATTTGTAAGAACGGCATCCATGCGGACATCGTGCGCGTCCGTCGGCACGCGCTCCATCAGCTGCATATCCAGGCAAAAGCCCATGAAAAAGGCGGGGGAATCCGCAAGATAGCGGTCGTAGTAGCCCGCACCGCGGCCCAGCCTGCCGCCCTGCGCGTCAAACGCGAGCCCGGGAACGAGCACGAGGTCGATCTCCTCCCTGGGAACCATGCGCGACCGTCCGGGGACCGGCGTGCGGATCCCGAAAGTGCCCTCTTCCCAGTCTTCCTCCGTAAAGGGCTCCAGCGCGGCAAGGCGGCGTTCGGGTCCCTCCTCGCAGTATGGGTAGGCGACGCGCTTTCCGTCGTGTACGGCCTGCCGCGCCACCACGGAAGGATCCGCCTCGAACGGCAAAGCGGAATACAAAAGCAGCGTCCCTGCCCGGGAATACGCGGGATGCGTGAGCACATTCGCGCACGCGGCCGCGGACAGCGTGCGAAAAGCGCCCGCGTCGAGCCCGCGAAGCATGCGCTTCATCATCCGGCGGCACTCCGCTTTGTCCATGAGATTTTCTGGCATCTTGCTGCGGTTATTCCTCGAGTATCGCCTGCGCGATGGCAAGTGTTTTGATGTGCGATATGCTGATATGGATGTTGCGCCCGCCCAGGGTCTCCATGCGCGTTTTCGCGGAATTCCAAAGCTGGACGTAGGGCTTGCCCAGATCGTCGTGCATGATCTCGATATCCCGCCAGCTGATCCCGTTGAAGCCCGCCGCGAGCGCCTTGGCGGTGGCCTCCTTCGCCGCGAACATCCCGGAAAGCGTCTGCGGGTCAGCGCCGCATTTCTGATAGTAAACCCGTTCGTTTGGAGTGAATATCCGTTCAAGGAAGGCGTTCTGGTCAGCCGCGCGCCGAATGCGCTCCACCTCTATCACGTCGATGCCGGTTCCAACAACCATGCGAATCCTCCGATCAGCCTCGTGTAGGCAGCCCTCAGAAGAACGTCCCTCATGTGGTCACTCCCGCCCGCCGGTACCTCACCCAAGTATTTTAACCTGCGGATTGCACAAAGTCAAACAAATGCGTTTTGGATCGCCAGGGCCATGCACTCCGCCGCGGCGAAAAGCAATATATGGAACGAAACGTCCCTGATTCCCCCTGTGGAGAGCGCAAAAATGGTATCCCCGTCCATGGAGGTATGCACCGGCCGGATGGCAAGCGCGTACCCGTCGTGCGCGATGGACGCAAGCTTATTGGCCTCCTCCCTGGTAAGCGCCGCGTTGGTGGCAATGACCCCCAGCGTGGTATTCGTGCCCGGCGCGGTTTTTGAAAGATCCGCCGCCATCGCCGCCAGGGGTTTCATCCGCCCGCCGACGTTTGCCGCCGCGAGCAGCTGCCCCGTATGGTGATCGTACACGTCCCCCACCGCGTTCACGGCGGCGAGCGCGCCCAGAAGCACGCCGCCCGGCAGCTCCATCAAGCTGCTGCCCAACCCGCTCCTTGCGGCGGACTGCATGCCGTACGCCTTGCCGACCGTGGCGCCCGCGCCTGCGCCGATGGGGCCGGAAAGCTGTGCATCGGCCGAGGCCGACGCGCAGGCAAGATACCCCTCCCGTCTGCCGGGACGCACGTTCGGGGAGCCCACCGCAAGATCGAACAGCACCGCCGCCGGCACGATCGGCACCTTGCCTGCGCCCGTGTCAAAGCCGATTCCCTGCTCCTCCAGATACTGCATGGCCCCCGAGGCCGCATCCAATCCATATGCGCTGCCGCCCGAAAGCATGACGGCGTGGATGCGCTCCACGGCGTTGTAGCCGCGCAGCAGGTCCGTCTCCCGCGTGCCCGGCGCCGCTCCGCGCACGTCCACGCCGGCAACGGCCCCGCCCGGCGCAAGCACGACGGTGCAGCCCGTCCTCGCCTGCATGTCCGTCCAGTGGCCGACAAAGAGCCCGTCGATCGATGTGATTCCCTTTTGCATGGCATACCTCGAAAAAGGTTTCTGTGTATGCATTGTAGCGCGTTTTGAGGGGAGGAGCAAGCATGGGGCATGACGGAATAGAGCAATGACCGTCAGTCATTTTTGGTGATACATTCAAGAGAACCTATCGGCCTTTCATTGCGGAGGCTCTTGCAAAATCATATATAGCTCCTCTACCTTCAGATGCGCCTTAATCAGGGCTTCCTCCGAACTGGCCGTTATTTCTTTTGCCTTCGTAAGCATCTCAATCGTATCCTCAATCCCAGCGCTGATTCCAATAACGGACTGCTCTATTTTCTTATCGTGCAAATTTGCAAGTTCCATGAACGCCTCCTTATATAGCACAGCGATATCACTTCATTCATTTTAAGGGAATATCCCTTAATTGTCAATAAGGGAATGTCCCTTATCGCATAATTGATTTGAGGTGATCGATATGTATGAAAGAATTCGCAATATGCGGGAGGATAAAGACATGACGCAGGCACAAATGGCCGCTTATCTAAGTATTCATCAGACTACATATTCCGACTACGAAATCGGGAATTTGAACATCCCGGTTCAGGTCTTGGGCAGAATTGCCGACTTATTTGGAACAAGCATTGATTATTTAGTAAATCGTACAGATGAGAAGAAGCCGTACCCTAAAAAGAAATAGCCGCACGGCCTCCTGTTTGTCTTATCCAATTCCCACTGGGTGTAAAGCATTCATAAGCAGGTTCTGTATGTCGGAACGTCCCCTGGTTCGCGTTTTGCGCAACGGTCTTGCCGCGAAATCCCGGCCGCTAAAAACGCCGCACTGCGGCTTTCGTGACGCAGCTTCGAGCCCCTTTGAATCTAAGACCAAAGTCCCCGGCATGCGCCGGGGACTTTGCTTTGGTGGGCCGTCAGGGGCTCGAACCCTGGACACCCTGATTAAGAGTCAGGTGCTCTACCAACTGAGCTAACAGCCCGTATGGAGCGGGAAACGGGATTTGGACCCGCGACCCCTGCCTTGGCAAGGCAGTGCTCTACCGCTGAGCTATTCCCGCGAAAAGAAAAAATGGTGGGCCGTCAGGGGCTCGAACCCTGGACACCCTGATTAAGAGTCAGGTGCTCTACCAACTGAGCTAACAGCCCGTGTTTATCGAAAGTTTCAAAACTGGAGCGGGTGATGGGAATCGGACCCACGCGACCAGCTTGGAAGGCTGGAGTTCTACCATTGAACTACACCCGCGCGCAAACGGTGTGGAGCGGGAAACGGGATTCGGACCCGCGACCCCTGCCTTGGCAAGGCAGTGCTCTACCACTGAGCTATTCCCGCATTCGTCCGGTCCTCAGCATTGCACTGCAACTACTTGATTGGTGCGGGCGAAGAGACTTGAACTCATACGCCTCCCGGCACCAGAACCTAAATCTGGCGCGTCTGCCGATTCCGCCACGCCCGCGCATCAAGGTACTTTTGGTGACCCGTCGGAGATTCGAACTCCGGACACCTTGATTAAAAGTCAAGTGCTCTACCGACTGAGCTAACGGGTCGATTGGCTGGGGTGGCAGGGATCGAACCTACGATGCGGGAGTCAAAGTCCCGTGCCTTACCGCTTGGCTACACCCCACCGAATGTGCCCGCATGAAAGGATTGGGGTGGGTAGTGGGACTCGAACCCACGACCTCCAGAGCCACAATCTGGCATTCTAGCCAACTGAACTATACCCACCATGACCAAGCTTGGCGCGCCCGCAGGGATTCGAACCCTGGACCTACGGCTTAGAAGGCCGTTGCTCTATCCTGCTGAGCTACAGGCGCAGGGTGGCACAAGAGCAGGAAAGTCCAACGCCGCCTGTATTCCCAATTCAAAGACCACCGTTTGCACTACCGAACGTGAAACATTCTAACAGAAAGAGGTTGCCCTGTCAATGGGAACGTAAAAAATGCGTTTTGCCCGTATAAAAACAAAAAATACGCCGAAATCCGGCCCAAAACGGACATCGCGGCGCGCGGGAACCGCGCGCCGCAAAAAGCGCATGCCGGCTAAACGAACCGCCGCAAAGGGACGTTACGCCCTTTTGCCGCAGCAATTCTTGTACTTTTTCCCGCTGCCGCAGGGGCAGGGGTCGTTGCGCCCTGCCAAGGCGGCGCTTACAAAGGTTTTTGCCGAACGGAACTCCTTTGTGATCTCGCGCCGGCGCTCAGGCGTCAGGATGGCGTCCCATTCGGGCAGGGTATACAGCCAATCCGCCTTGGCGTCCAGCATGTTGTAATAGAGCTTTTCAAAATCGATGCCGAGTGAAAGCTCGCTCCCCTCCTCCAGGCTCTCAAGCTCCAGCCTGTCCCTGAGGCTGGTGTTAATGCCGTCCAAAAAACCCGCGAACGTCACGGGGTCCATGGAAAAGGTTTCCGCAAGCGACGCGAGCGTGCCCGCGTATACGCGCGTATGATCGCCCAAAAGCTTTTTGTAATTCTCGGTTTCCGCGCCGAAATACGTTTTCCAGAAGCTGTCGTGCTCGGCGGCGCCGCGTTCCTGTTGGGCAATTTCCTTCCATTCGCTGTACAGACTCATCGTTAAACCGTTCTCCTTGTTCACTTGTTGATAGAAAAGCCGCCCTTGCTTCCCTTGGCGCCCTTTGCCCCGCCCAGCACGGCCTTCTCCAGCAGCTCGGATTCATAGGCGAACGCCGAGCCCTGCTTCTCCTTCTGCGCGGCGAAGGCGTACTCCACCAGCCGGTCGATCAGCTTCGTATAGGATATCCCCATGGGCTCGAAGAGGTAGAACGCGAAGGAGCCGGGGATGGTGTTGATCTCGTTGACATACACCGCACCGTCGGCCTCGTCGATCATATAATCGATGCGCACCACGCCCTTGCACTCGAGCATCTTGAATATCTCGCAGGTCATATTCTGGATGCGCCTGGTCATTTCCTCGCCGATGGGCGCGGGAATCTGGCGCGTAAGCGACTGCATGCCCCGCCCCTTCGCGCCGGTGAGGTATTTGTCGCCAAAGTCCAGCAGCTCGTCCTTGCCGACCGGCTGCTCGCACCAGGAGGGCTCGCAGTCCGCCCCGTAGCCCAGGCAGGCGCAGTTGATTTCCCTGCGCATCCGCACGCCCTTTTCCACAAGGATGCGGCGGTCGTAATAGGCCGCCACGTCGATGGCCTGCCGGAGGCTCTCCCGGTCCGTGGCGCGCTTGATGCCGATGCTCGAGCCCAGGTTCGCGGGCTTGACGTAGAGCGGGTAAGCGCCCACGGTCTCCATCTCGTCGAGAATCCGCTCGGGGTCCTTCTGCCACTCGGTGCGGTAGCAGTATTTCGCGGGCAGCACCGGCAGCCCCATGCTCTGGAACACGGCCTTCATCACGATCTTATCCATGCCCACGCCCGAACCCGTGACCCCCACGCTGGAGTACGGGATATCCGCGAGCTCAAAAAGGCCCTGCATGGTGCCGTCCTCGCCGTGCATGCCGTGGAAGGCGAGGATCGCGCAATCCATATCCGCGGCCTTGGCGCCGGCCTTCTGGAACAATCCCCCGCCCTGCAGCGAATAGAGCCCGCCGCACTTAGGCACGGGCGGAAGGTAGACGCGCGTGAGGCCCCGGGCGTCGGGATCGAACCGCTTATAGAACGAGATGTCGCGCAGCGGCTCCCCTATGAACCACTCGCCCCCCCGCGACACATAGACGGGGTACGCCTCATATTTCTGCTTATCGACGTTTTCCAGCAGCTGCAGACCCGATACGACGGATACGTCGTGCTCGGTGGAGCGGCTGCCGAACAGCACGGCCAGCTTACTTTTCGGCATGGAAAATCCTCCTTTAAGGAATGTGTGTCAACGCCGATTGTTTCTTTTAAGGAATTCAGGCGTTGTCGTAATTGTCCGGCAGGTCGTTCTCAAAGAGCACGACGCCGCCCGGGACCGTATACAGGGGCAGCCTGTCGGTCGCCTCCCTGAGGGACTGGACCTGTACGATGCACTCTTGGGGAAAACCCGCGTCCAGTAAGCCCCTCCGGATGGGCTCCACGCGCGCCTTGCCCACCAGAATCGCGATATCGGCCGCCCCCGCGATGCCGCGTCCGAACGCCTCGTTGAGCTGTTCCTCCTCCGGCCCCAGCTCGATCATGCCGGGCGTGACGATGACGCGCCGCGCGGGCGCGAAGCTTTTGAGCACCTCCAGCGCGGCCTCGGTGCCCGATGGGTTGGCGTTGAAGGCGTCGTCGATCACCGTCAGCCCGCCCTGCCCGTGGATGAGCTGCAGCCGGTGCTCCACCGGCTCGAGTTTTTCGATGGCGATGGCGATGAGCTCCATCGAGACGCCGAGGTATTTCGCGAGCGCCGCGGCGCCCGTGATGTTCGCGATGTTGTGCTTGCCCATTAGCTGCGTCGCGCAGCGCACGCGCTCCCCTTCCCGCGTCACCAGCGTGAACGTGCTGCCCGCCGGGCTGACCTCGATCTCCTCCGCTTTCAAATAGAGATCGTCGCCCGTAAGGCCGAACAGGAATTTGTTCGGGAGCGCGCATTCGTCGTACATGCGGCGGCAATCGGGATTGTCGCCGTTGAGGAAGGCCGCGCCGTCCTTAGGCAGGGCGCGCAGCAGCTCGGATTTCGTCTCGATCACGGCTTCGTAGGAGCCGAACGTCTCCAGATGCTGCCGGCCCACCGCCGTAACGATGCCGTAGCGGGGCTGCACCAGCCGGCACAGCTCCGAGATATCCCCCTTGTAGCGCGCGCCCATCTCGGCGACAAACGCCTTGTGTTCGGGCGTGAGCTGCTCGCGGATCACGCGCGTGATGCCCATCGGCGTGTTGAAGCTGGAGGGCGTGACGAGCGTATTCCACTCCTCCTGCAGAAGCGTTCCCAGTATGAACTTGGTGCTGGTCTTGCCGTAGCTGCCCGTGATGCCTACCTTGATCAGATCGCCGCGCGCCGCAAGCTTGCGCCGGGCGTCGTTGAAATACCAGCGCTTGATGCCGTTCTCCGCGGGCAGCATGACGATATGCGCAAGCAGCACGAAAAGCGGCAGCAGAATGCCGGGCAGATACCGGAGAAGATTGAGGATGAGCACGCTCCCAAGATCCAGCACCGGGAACGGCAGGAAGAGGTTCATATGGAACAGGAAAGCCAGCACAAACAGGCAGGCGAGCATCCGCTTCACCCGCCCCGTGAACACGAGCGGCTTTTTGGCGGGCAGCTTTCTGTCCGAAAAGCCGATGTAGAGCATCGCCGCGATAAACGCCGCGTCCCCGCCGTACCAGAGGAACTGCGCGAACATGGGCTGGATCTCTACAAAGAAGATCCAGGCGGTGTGCAGGAAAAACGCCATGACGCCCAGCAGCAGGGCGGTCAGCGCATCGCTTTTCCCCGCGCGCCTGAGCCATTTCAGGTACATGTTGCCCTGATAGCTCTCGAGCTGGAGCATATGCACGGCGTGCAGCGCGGCAAACGCCGTCGCGGCCGCCGCAAGAACGGCGAATATAAGATTCCAGATTCCCGTCATCCGGTTGCCTCCTGTAAATCGTAGGTTCTACTGCCCGGGAAAGAAGAATGCCCTGAGTACCGCGCAAAAGCGGCCGTACTGCTCGGCATAGGAAAAATGCCCCGCCCCCTCGAACACCGCAAGCCCCGCGTCGGAGATACGCGCTTCCATCAGCCGCCCCATCCAGAGCGGCGTCGTATCGTCCAGGGAGCCCCATATGAGAAGCGTCGGATTCTTGATTTTTTCGAGCCGGTCCGTCAGATCGAGGTTCACGGTCCTGACGAACACGCCGCGCATAACGTCGCTCCCGACGGCGCGGTAATCCGCGGAGCCCGCGGCCTTCTGCCGCACGCTCAAATGCAGCGCATGGTCGATCCACGGGACGCGCGCGAGCCGCTTGCCCAGCTTATAGGTATAGGTCTTTATATACCACTTCGCGTCCCGCCGGGGCCTGATCCCCGCCGCGTCCACCAGCACGAGGCGGCGAAAGAGGGCGGGTTCTTCGCTCGCCAAATAGATGACGACGCGGCCGCCGAAGGAATGGCAGACGACGTCGCAGCCCTCGAGCCGCATCTCGCGCATGAACGCGCGCGTAAAAGCGGCGTACTCGGGCACGCCCCAAGGCGCGGGCGGCTCGGGCGTTTCCCCAAAGCCCGGGAAATCGAAGGAGACCGCGCGCATGCCCATAGCGGCCACCGCGTCCGCAACCGGGCGCATCAGCTCCAGGTTCGCTCCCCAGCCGTGCAGCAGCAGCACCGGCGCGCCTTCGCCGCGCTGCTCGAACCGTGTGCGGATTCCGTCGACGGTGATCTCCAACGCGCCGCCCTCCTTGCCGTTCTACGCTATTATAGACCCTGCGGCGTTATGCGTGCAACCCAAGGGTTTTCACAATATCCGTATTCCAGAGGATCAGCGCGTCCTCGCCGGTATCGTCGTAATAATGCTTGCGCCGCCCCGCGTATGTAAAACCGAGCCCCCGATAGAGCTCCTGCGCGCCGAAGTTGCTTTCCCGCACCTCCAGCGTCATCTTGTCGGCGTGAAACCGGACCGCCGCGCGCATGCTTTCGAGCATGATATATTTTCCGTACCCACGCCTCCGGTACGCGGGCATGACGGCCACGTTCGTGATATGTGCCTCGTCGAAGAGCACCCACATGCCCGCGTAGCCGATCAGTTCCTCTCCCAGCTGGAGCACGTGGTAATGCGCGAGCCTGTTCTTGAGCTCGCCCCTGAGCATGTTTTCCGTCCACGGGGAACGGAAGCAGACCCGCTCCATTTCGATCACGGCGGGAAGGTCCGCCTTGGTCATGGGGCGGAAGATCGCTTCCTCCATCAGGGCGCCTTCTTTCCTGTACAAATTCAGCGGCCGCCTTACCGCCCGTGCCGCGCGCTCCACATCCGCTCCGCCTGCGAAGGGCGCAGGTAAAGCGGGGCCGCTTCGGCCGGCGGCTTCTCCCCCGCTTCCGCACAGCGGGCGAGCAGGCTTTGCGCCGCGCGGCAAAGCGAACCGGCGCGCGCGACGTGATACGCTTCGGGCGCGAGCACGGCGTCCCGCACCGCGGCGAGGATCGCATCGCGATACGCCTGTACCCCGTCCCCCACGAACAGCGCGCCCGCCGGCACAAGGGGGAGCAGCGCCTCCGCGGTATCCGCCGCGGGGGGAACGAGCGCGGCCCCGTTTTCATAGACCGCCATATAGGCCCCTTCGTTGCGCGCGTCGATCAGCGCGCAGACCGGGCCCGGCCAAAGCGATACGTTTTCATAAAGAGCGCGCAGCGAGCCGATCCCTACGACCGGTATGGAAAGCGCCGCGCCCATGGCGTTCGCGGCGCACACGCCGATGCGCACGCCGGTAAAGGAGCCGGGGCCGCAATCCACCGCGACCGCATGGAGCATCGCGGGCGTTACGCCGCACATGGCGAGCATATCCTCCACCATGGGCATGAGCGTCTCGGAATGCGTGCGCGTGTGGTGAAGGGAGATTTCCGCGAGCAGCGCGCCGTCCCGCGTCAGGGCGGCGGACGCCGTGGAGCCCGCGGTTTCCATGCCCAGCATCAGCATAGCGGCTCACCCGCTTCCGAAAGAAGCGCGGCGGCTACTGCCGCGTGTTTCTCCCCGGCGGGGAAAAAGAAAAACGCGCGTTCCTCTTCCCCGCTTCCCGCGATGACGATGGCGAGCTTTTCCGCGGGAAGGGCCTCACGCACGTGCTCGGGCCACTCCATCAATATGACGCCGCCGGCGCAAAGATACTCCTCAAAGCCGATCCCGTAGAGTTCCGCGGCCCCGCTCAGGCGGTACGCGTCAAAATGGAACAGCGGCAGGCGCCCTTCGTACTCCTGCACGATGGTAAAGGTGGGGCTGGTAACGGCGCCGATACCCAGGCCTTCCCCGATGCCCTGGGCGAGCGCGGTCTTCCCCGCGCCCAGCTCCCCCGAAAGCGTCAGGAACGCGCCGGGGAACAGGAGCGCTGCGATGCGCCGGCCCAGCGCCGCTGTTTCCTCCGCCGTATGGGTCAGGATGGACGCGCTCATTCCATGCCGCCCCTTTCCTGCCACTCCCGCCGCAGATCCAAGAGCCTGTCGTCGCGGATGGCCTGGCGGATCTCTTCCATCAGCCGGAGGCTGAAATAGAGATTGTGCGTGGTGATGAGCTGCGCGGCGAGTATTTCCTTCGCCTTTACGAGGTGCCGGATATAGGCGCGCGTGAAGTTCTTGCACGCGTAGCAGCCGCAGCCCTCCTCGATGGGCGCGAAATCGTGCGCGAACTCGTTGTTGCGGAGCATCCGCCTGCCGTACTTCGTCAGCGCCAGGCCGTTGCGGGCGATGCGGGTCTGGAGCACGCAGTCGAACATATCCACGCCCCGGACCGCGCCCTCGATCAGGCAATCCGGGCTGCCGACGCCCATCAGGTAACGGGGCCTGTCCGCGGGCATGTGCGGCATGATGGTTTCGAGCATGTCGTACATCACTTCTTTCGGTTCCCCGACGGACAGCCCGCCGATCCCGTAGCCGATGAAGTCCATATCCGCGAGCGTTTTCGCGCTTTCCACGCGAAGATCCGCATAAGCGCCGCCCTGCACGATGCCGAAGAGCGCCTGATCCGTCCGGGTATGCGCCGCCTTGCAGCGGGCGGCCCAGCGGTGGGTGCGCTCCATCGCCGCGCGGGCGTACTCGCGCTCGCTCGGGTAGGGCGCGCACTCGTCGAAACACATGGCGATATCCGCCCCCAGCGCCTGCTCGATCTCCATCACCTTTTCGGGCGTAAAGAAATGGCGGCTGCCGTCGTGATGGGATCGAAACTCCACGCCGTCCTCGAGGATGCGGTTGCTATCGCCGAGGCTGAACACCTGGTACCCGCCGCTGTCCGTCAGGATCGGCCTTTCCCAGCCCATAAAGGCGTGCAGGCCGCCCGCCTCGCGCACCAGCTCGTGCCCGGGGCGCAGGTACAGGTGATAGGTATTGGAAAGGATGATGTTGGCGCCGACGTCGCGAAGATCGCGCGGGGTCATGGCCTTGACCGTGGCCTGCGTGCCTACGGGCATGTAGCAGGGCGTTTCGATATCGCCGTGCGGCGTATGCAGCACGCCCAGGCGCGCGCCCGACTGCTTGCAGGTCTTGATGAGTTCATACGTGAATGGCTGCATGTCTCTCCTTGCTGAACCCGCGCCGCGTTCCGTAAAGGGAAACGGCGCGCCTTATAAAGTATCCGCATCGCTTTCGCGCGGCGGGGCTTTTTCAGTCCGCAAACAGGGAACGGACGATGGGGATGACATAATGGCTGCCGCCCCGGTCCTTTACGTCCTCCACCACCGCCACGGCCAGATAGGGCTTCGCCTCGTTTCCGTCAACCGGAAACGCCACAAACCAGCCCAGCTCCGTTCCTTCGGTATCCTGCTTGGAGGCCTTTATCTCGGCCGTGCCGGTCTTACCGGCCAGCTTCAGGCCGTCCACCTTGGCGGAGTGGCCCGTGCCGTTCGGGTTTTCGATCACCTGGACCAGCGCGTCCCGTACGGTCTTAACCGCTTCCCCGGAAAAAACGGACTGCTTCCATACCGCGGGCACGGCCCCCAGTTCCAGATAAGGCGCGATCATGTTCCCGTCGTTGACAAAGGCGCTGTAGATGGACGCCATATGAACGGGGTTGACCAATACCTTGCCCTGGCCGTATCCGCTGTCCGCAAGCTCGACCTCGTCGCCGAAGGCAAGATCCGTGCCGAAGGAGGATTTGCCAAGGCCGAACGCGAAGGGAACGCTTTCGCCGAAGCCGGCGCTTTCGAGCCCTTCCGCAAACCCGGCGGCGCCCAGCCTGAGCGCGGCCTTCGCAAAATAGATGTTATCGGAATAGATAAGGGCGTTTTTCACGTTGGCGGGCCCGCTGTATTGTTTGAGCGTCGTTACCGTGTAGCTGCCCCAGCTGCTGTCCTTTTGCCAGGACTGGCCGCTGGGGCCGAAGTCCTCATCCGCGCCGAACGCGCCGCGGGTCAGGCCCAGGGCGGCGGTAACGGGTTTGAGCGCGGAGCCGGGGGCAAACGCCGCCTTAAAGCGGTTGAGCATCGGGCGCGTCTCTTCGTCGTTGTACGCCGCCCACTTTTCCTCCGTCAGCCCCAATATAAAATCGTTGGGGTCGTAGGAGGGCGCGCTGACCAGCGCCAGGATCTCCCCGGTTTTCGGGTTCATGACGACCGCCGCGCCCTTGTCGTTCTTCATCTGGCCGTAGAGCTTTGCCTGCAGGTCCGCGTCGATGGTCAGCGTGACATCCTCGCCGTCGCGGGCGGGCCGCTCCGCTAGGGTTTCCTTTTCCTGGTTGTCCTTATCCGCGATATAGATTCTGCACCCGTCGACGCCCCGGATGCGGTCCTCCAAAAGGCTTTCCAGGCCGATCTTCCCGATCTTGCTGCCGGCGGTATAGCCCTGGTCCTTGTGCGCGTCCAGCTCCTCCTGATTGATATTGGCGATATAGCCGGTCAGATGCGCGGCCTTTTCCCCGAGGGAATACACGCGGTCCTTCGCGGTATTGAGCCCGATCCCCTTGATCTGAAGAAGGGCTTCCTTTCTTTCCGTATCCGTATAGGAGATATTCTTCAGGGGCACGAACAGGTCGTCCTTCACCCAGGGCTCCGCAAGCTTCGCGTTGATATCCTCCGGCGTCATATCAAGCAGCGCCGCAACCTGCGCGATATCCGCGTCGCGGGTCTCCGGATTAATCTTCCCAGGAACAAAGCCGACAGAATAGACGTTGTCCTTCCCCGCGAGCAGCTTGCCGTTCCTGTCGAATATGCTGCCGCGCTCCCCTTTGGGGGTGGCGACCCGGACCTTATCGTCATTGCTCAGGTTGGGGAAGATCAGATTGGAGCTCCATTCCAGCTTGTATGCACCGTCGATTTTTTTGAACGCCGCGTGGTCGGAAAAGCTGATCTGTCCGGCCGAGGTATCCATGGTCGTCTGGAATGTCACGACGCCGTCCTGATTCTCCCCCGCCTCGATCCGAATATTCTTTGCGCCTATTCCTTCATATATATTCTTATTACGGGCGACGAAATCCTCCTTGGAGATCCCGCTTTGCGCATCGACCATGGCGTACATCTTTTCATAATCCCGGTCGTTGACGGCGGCCATGTAGGCCTTGAGCACATCCTCGGGGGGAACGGGTTTCTTGCCGCACCCGGCGGCCGCCAGCAGCAGGCAGGCGAGGATGCAGCAGACCCACGCGCTTTTGCTTCTCAAAGTTACATCTCCCTCCCCGGTTCACCGATCTATCCGATTATCATCCGATCCGCTATACAATCAGCATCGCATCCCCGAAGCTGAAAAAACGGTAGCGCTCCTCCACCGCGTGGCGGTAGACGCCGAGCATCTCCTCCCGCGTGGCGAACGCGCTGACCAGCATCAGGAGCGTGGACTCGGGCAGGTGGAAGTTGGTGATGAGCGCGTCCATCGCCCGGAACCGGTACCCCGGCGAGATAAAAATATCCGTCCAGCCCTTCTTCGCGCGGACGACGCCGTTTTCATCCGCCACACTTTCCAGCGTCCGGCAGGAGGTGGTGCCCACCGCGACGATGCGCCCGCCCGCCGCGCGCGCCCCGTTAATCAGCTCCGCCGCTTCCTCCGTCACCTCGTAGTACTCCGAATGCATGTGATGCTCTTCGATCGATTTCGCCGATACCGGTCGGAACGTGCCCAGGCCCACATGCAGCAGAATATCCGCGATCGCCACCCCCGACGCGCGCAGCTCGTCCAGCAGCGCGTTCGTGAAATGCAACCCCGCCGTCGGCGCGGCGGCCGACCCGCGCTCGCGCGCGTATACGGTCTGGTAGCGGTCCTTATCCTGCAGCCGCTCGGTGATATAGGGCGGCAGCGGCATCTGGCCGGCCCTGTCCAGAATCTCCTCAAATACGCCGTCGTACCCGAGTTCGACGATGCGCCCGCCGTCCGCCGGGCTGTCGTCGAGCACCGTAACCGAAAGTTCGCCGGATACGCGGTATTTTTGCCCCGCTCTGGCGCGTTTGGCGGGTCTCGCAAGGCACTCCCAGACGTCGCCCCGCAGGCGCTTGAGCAGCAGGAACTCCATCGCGCCGCCCGTATCCTCCCGCGTGGCGAACAGCCGCGCCGGTATGACCTTGGTGGTGTTGCGCACCAGCACGTCGCCGGGGCGAAGGTATTTGGATATCGCCGAAAATACGGTATCCGTGACCGATTGCCGCTTCCTATCGTATACGAGCAGGCGGGATGCCGCGCGGTCCTCGATGGGCACCTGCGCGATGAGCTCCCGCGGAAGTTCGTAGTAAAAATCGCTGGTCTGCAAAAAAACGCCCTTCCCCGGATTCCCCCGGCTTGTACATCCGTACAATCTGAAATCTCTACCATTATAGGTGAAACAACGCGGTTGCGCAACTGGCGCAAGGCAGGGCGCAGCGGCGCGCGCAGCCAAAAACAGCCAAAATGGGAACGCCGCGCGTGCGCACGACGTTCCCCTCCGGACTATATTTACCGTTTATTCATGAATCCATATGATGGAGGCGTAATCGGCGCGGTTTCTCTTACCGTTTTGTAGACGTTGGCCGCGGCGTGGCGGCGGGCGCCGGGGTGGCGCCCGCATTGGGCACGGACGGCGTGGGCAGGACCACGTTCATGGTCGGCGCGGCGGAAGGCAGGGGCGTCGGCCCGCCCGGCTTCATAACACCGTTTACGTCGATGATCGTGCTGCCGGGGAGCATCAGGTCGCTCACGGTCACGAACTCATAGCCCTTTTCCTTTGCCGCCGTGATCAGCCTGGGCAGGTATTCCTCGATCTTATACCCGTTGTTGTGGCAGAGGATGATGGCGCCGGGATGCAGCTTGGGTATGACGGCGTTCAGGATGGTTTCGGCGCTGCGGTCCTCTTTCCAGTCGATGGTATCGATGTCCCACTGTACAGGGGTATATCCCATGGAGCGCGCGGTCTTGATCACAAGATCGTTATACTCCCCGAAAGGCGCGCGGAATACCGTGGTGCGTCTGCCCGTAAGCTTTTCCATACGGTCGTCAAAGCTGGAAAGCTCCTTCTGGATGCCCGCCGCGTCGAGCTTGTTCATATGCGGATGCGTGGAAGTATGGTTCCCCAACTCGTGCCCATTGGCGAATATCTCCTTGACGTGGTCGGGGTATTTATCCAGCCAGAACCCGCAGATGAAGAAGGTGGCCTTGATGTCCTCCTTATCCAGCTCGCTCAGGATAAAGGGCGTCTTGTCGTCCTCCCACGCCGCGTCGATGGTCAGGGCGATCTTTTTATCCGGCCGCTCCACGCTGTATACGGGCAGCTCCTTGTGCCGGCCGGCCAGCACCTCCAGCTCATACTCCTCCAATGCTCCCGCGCTTGTTTTCACGGTCTGGTCCCCGCCCGTAAACACCGCGACAAGAATGCCCGCAATGAGCAGCACCGCGACAATCACCGCGATAATCAGCGTTCGTTTGGTAATCACAAAAACGCGCACTTGCTTACGCCTCCCCGCATTTACTCATAGAGTATCCTATGCATGCGGTACGTAAAAACATGCGCCGTTATGTGGCATTCATCCCGTATATGCCTATAAAATCAGCAAAAGCAGTACGGTTGCCGGATATAAAAAACGCCGTAATATCCTAATGCGGATACTGCGGCGGAGGATATCTAGGCTGCAACTACGGCTTGGGCGTTTCCGCGGGGGCCGCCGCGACCTTGAGCTTATACTGCACGGTAACCTCTGCGCTTACGGTAAGCTGGCCCGATTGCACGGGGGCGGGGGATTCCGCATCCGCCGCGGCGGCCATGCGCATGGATGTCTCGTTCATGGGCGTGACGGAGCGGCCGTTCTCCTGCACGAGGATGGGGCCGTCAAGCTCGGCGCCCGCGGCCTCCGCCATAATCTTCGCCTTCTCCGCGGCGTCGGCTACCGCCATGGCAAGCGCCTGCCGGTACGCCGGCGTTTCATCCTCGAGATCGAACGTCATGCCCATGACCTGGTTGGCTCCCGCCGCCGTGGCGTCGGCGACGAGCTGGCCGGCTTTTGCGGTATCCCGGAGCTTCACGGTGATGGTGTTGGTCGCGCCGTAGCCCGTAATCTCCTGCCGGTTCTTGCTGCTGCCCTGCAGGGGGGTAAGGGAGACCTCGGCGGTCTTGATATCCTTTTCCTCCACGCCCAAGGCCTTGACGGCCTTGATGACGGCGTCCATCTTGGCGCTGTTATCGGTCTGCGCCGCGTCGGACGTCTGCGCCTGCACATAGACGGAAAGCTGTATGGTCGCGAGGTCGGGCTTCGCCTCCACCTTGCCGGTGCCGTTTACGCTGAGCGTACGCTCCTCGGGCTCGACCTCCTGCTTAATGACGATCTGCTGCGGCTGGCTTTGCTGCTGCGGCTGCGAAGCCTGGCTGATCTCCTCGGGCGATTTGCACGCCGTAAGGGAAAGCACCAGCGCCGCGGCGGATGCAATACAGAAAACAGCTTTTTTCATGGATCCCTGCTCCTTTCGGATGATAGAAAAAACGGGCTGCCCGGACCGCGCAGCAATCGAATTGAGTGCATTCCGGACGCCCGCTTTATAAAAGGACCGGCCCTACTCCTCTTCTTCCGTTTCGGGGAGTATGCCGTTGTGGAATACGTCCTGCACGTCGTCGTTGTCGTCTAAGAGCTCCAAGAAGCGCTCCACCTTCTGGACCGCCTCGGGATCGGAAACGTCGACGGTGTTCTGCGGCAGCATATCGAGCTCCGCGGAAACGAAGGTATATTTCTTCGCCTCCAGCGCCTCGCGCACGCGCGAGAAATCGTTGGGCGCGGTATAGACCTCGAACACGTCGTCCTGCGGCACGAAATCCTCCGCGCCAAAGTCGAGCGCCTCCATCATCACCGTATCCTCGTCGAGCAGGGCGCTGCGTTCGATGACGATGACGCCCTTTTTATCGAACATCCACGCGACGCAGCCCGACGCGCCCAGCGAGCCGCCGCTTTTATCGAATATGTGGCGCATCTCCGCGGCGGTGCGGTTGCGGTTGTCCGTTACGACGTCCACAATCACGGCGATGCCGCCCGGGCCGTAGCCCTCGTAGGAGACTTCCTCGTAATTGACGCTGCCCAGTTCGCCGGAGGCCTTCTTGATGGAGCGGGCGATGTTGTCGTTGGGCATGTTGTTCGCCTTCGCCTTGGCGACCACATCGCGCAGCTTGGCGTTGTTCAAAGGGTCCGCTCCGCTTTCCTTGACGGCGATGGCGATTTCGCGGCCGATCTTTGTAAAGATCTTGCCGCGCTGCGAATCCGTTTTTTCCTTTTTATTTTTGATGTTTGCCCATTTGGAATGGCCGGACATAGAAGAAACCTCCACTGCATTATTCAACTGTTGTGCATTATACCATTTGTTTGGCTGCTTGTACAGCCGTGCTCCTGCACCAGCGCCTCATAACGCGACCGGACGGCCTGCATATCCTTCCATGCGTCCTTTTTCTTATCGGGGTCGCGCAGCAGCGCGGCCGGATGATACGTGGGCAGTATCCATATCCCCTTCTTTTCTTTCCATACTCCCCTGTCCCTCATGATGCGCGTATCGCTTCCGTACACGTACCGCGCCGCCGTCGCCCCCAGGCAGACGATGATCCAGGGTTTCATGAGCGCCGTCTGCGCGCGCAGGTACGGCAGGCAGGCAAGCGCTTCCGCTTCCGTGGGCACGCGGTTCTGCGGGGGCCTGCACTTGACGATGTTGGCGATGTAGACGTCGCTGCGGCCAAACCCGATCGCGGCGAGCATCTTGGTAAGAAGCTGCCCCGCGGGGCCCACGAAAGGGCGGCCCTCCAGGTCTTCCTCCCGCCCGGGCCCCTCGCCCACAAAGAGGATCCTCGCCTCCTCGTCGCCCTCTCCGAAGACGGTGCGCGTGCGGCCCCGGGAGAGCTCGCAGCCCGTGCAGTCCGAGACGGAATCCCGAAGCATGTCCCAAGTGATCAGCATTTTGTTTCCTTTCCCATATACGCAGACGGATGCGGCAAGGTTGCATCGGATTTTTAGAAAAGTGAGAAACGGAAGGCCCGTATGAGGGCAGGAGAAGCGGCGGAGCCCGCGCCGGAATTCGGCGCGGGCTCCCCACAAAACGCTTAGAGATTGACCGCCGCGTCCTCGTCCAGCACGTAGGTGACGTTGGGGTGCAGCTGGAGTATGCTTGCGGGTACGGCAGGCGCTACCGCCGTGGAAAGGATCCGCGCCGCGACGCCCGCGATCTCGCTCCCCAGCGCAAGCAGCACGATGCGCTTGGCGGACATGATCGTGCTCATGCCCATGGTGATCGTTTGGGAAACCATGCCCTCGCTGCCGGATAGGGACCGCGCTTCCTCCATGGTGTTCTGCGGCAGCAGTTCCACATGCGTAAAGGCGGAAAACTCCCGCGCCGGGCCGTTGTAGGCAAGGTGCCCGTTTTGGCCGAGGAAGAGCAGCAGCGTATCCATGCCGCCCGCCGCCACAATATCCGCCTCATAGCTCGAGCAGGCCGCCTGCATATCCTGCGCGTTATGGTTGGGGGCGTGCCTGCGCGCCTGGGGCATGCCGGCGGGCTCGTAAAGGCCTTTTGACAGATACCCGCCGAGTATGCCCGCATAGCCCGGCCTTTTTACGAGAAACTCGCTCGCCTGGAACACGCTGACCTCGCCCCAGTCCAGCACGCCGGCCTTGGTCATGCCGGCGAGGGTCTTATATACGCCCGCCGCCATGTCCGTGACGGATACCCCCAGCACGCAGTTGGGCTTTTCGATCATCTGCGCGGCAATCACGGTCGCTGCGGCGGCGCTCGCGGCTTCACGGTCCCTGTAAATCATGATCCCCATGGGATGAACCTCCTATTGAACAACGCGGAAAACGCGTGTAATACGATCCGCCGGCGGGACCGCCGGCTTTCCATTTGAAAATATCTACCTGATCCGCTCTATGAACGCGAGCACATCGTTATAGACTTCGCTTCGGTTGATCTCGTTGAGCATTTCGTGGCGGCCCTCCGGGTAGAGCTTAAAGGTGACGTCGTGCCCGGTATCCTCCAGCCACTTCTTCACCTGAAGCACACCCTTCCCGCTGCCGCCTACGGGATCCTTTGCGCCCGAAAACAGCTGGATCGGCACCTTGGGCACCTTCTTTGCCCACGCGGGGCCGCTGATTTCGGAAAGCCCCGTGAATACGTCAAGGTACGCTTCGGCGGTGAAGGGAAACCCGCATCCCGGGTCCGCGACATAGCGGTCGACCGTCTCCGTATCGCGGCTGAGCCAGTCGAACGGCGTGCGTGCGGGCAGAAACTGCTTGTTGTAGGAGCCGAAGCTCATATCGCTGATCCGCGGGCTGGGCTGCATGGGGCCGTTCTTTTTCTTTTCGTTCCGCGCCATCGCCTTGGCGACGCCGAGGACGGGGTTGCTGCCCGCGGTACCCGAAAGGATCAGCGCCCGGATGCCCTCCCCATAGCGCGTGGCATAGCTGCGCGCCAGAAACGAGCCCATGCTGTGGCCCATCAGGATGTACGGGACGCCGGGAAAACGCTCCGCAGCCTGGTCGTGGAGCGCCTTCATATCCTTGAGCACGGCTTCCCAGCCGCCGCTCTCCCCGAAATAGCCCCTGTGCGCGGTATCCGCGCTTTTGCCGTGGCCCGCGTGGTCGTTTGCGGCGACGGCGATCCCGTGGCCGCACAAAAACTCCGCAAAGAGGGCATAGCGTTCGATATGCTCGGCCATCCCGTGCGCGATCTGCACGACTGCGCCGGGGGCGGAATCCGGAAGCCACAGCTTAGAGTAGATTTCGCCCAAACCCGTCGCCGATGCATACCTGAGTTCCTGCGTCTGCATATCCATATACCTCCCGCTTATTTTGAAACCAGTATATCATGTTTGCGCCGTTTTTACATTAAATATTGGAATAGACTTACATAACGGATAAGCCAGGCAAAGAGAATATTGCATATGGTCAAGCAATAGATTATAATGCATATAATCCATTACGAAATCTGATCACCAATGGATAAGAGGTTGTTATATGTCTGCTGATTTGGAGCTTTATCGCGTATTTTGCACCGTGGCGCGCTGCGGGAGCCTTTCACACGCGGCGCGGGAGCTGTATATCAGCCAGCCCGCGGTCAGCCAGGCAATGCGCCGCTTGGAGGATTGCCTGGATTGTTCCCTGTTCACGCGCACCAGCCGCGGCATCACGCTCACCAGCGAGGGCCGCATGCTCTACAGCTACGCGGACAAGGCCGTGAGCCTCGTTTCCGCCGCGGAAGACAAGCTCAATCGCATGCGGACGCTGCAGTCGGGCGGGCTGATGATCGGCGCGAGCGACACGCTCTGCCAGTATTTCCTGCTGCCCTATCTGGAGCGTTTCCACGCGGAATACCCCGAGATCCAGCTCCAGGTGACCAACCGCACCACGCCCGAAACCGTGGAATTGCTCAAAATCGGCAAGGTGGATATCGCGCTTGTCAACCTCCCGGTGGAGGACAGCGCGCTTTGCGTGCGCGAGTGCCTGAAGGTGCACGACGTGTTCGTGGCCGCCGACCGTTTCGCCCATTTCAGGGGGCAGAAGATCACGATGGACATCCTCGCGCGCGAGCCGCTGGTGCTGCTTGAACAGGCCTCCAACTCCCGCAAGTATCTGGACGCCTTCGCGGCGCAGCAGGGCGTGACGCTGCACCCCGAGATCGAGCTGGGCGCGCACCACCTGCTGGTGGAGTTCGCGCGCATCGGCCTTGGCATTGCCTGCGTGACGAGCGAATTCGCCAAGGACGCCCTGGCTTCGGGGGAGCTTTTTGAGATCGAGCTGGACCCGCCCATGCCCTCGCGCGCCATCGGCCTGATTTCGCTCGACGGCGTGCCGCTTTCGGCGGCGTCGCTCCGGTTTATCCAGATCGTGATGGAATCCGCCGACATGGAGGCATAGCACGAACGAATACAGCTAAAGGCCGTCCCGTACGGGACGGCCTTTAGCTTGTCGAAAAGCACCTTGCGGTACTTTTTTGAGGATTCACAATGTATCGCCGCCACGGCGGCGACGAGAGACTATTTTATTAATAGTGGGCGGGCTCCGCCCCCCACTTCCCCTGGGGTACGAACGTTTAAAAAGATGTTCAGGGAAATCACTTCCAACAGTCCTATCTTAATCAGGCATTACAGGAACAACCTGTGCCTACGGCACCATTTTCAGTCGCATGACTTCGCGTCGTTTTCGGGTTTCTTCTTAGCGGATACCTTGCATTCCTCGCCCGCGAACAGGCGCTTGATGTTGTCGGTGTGGCGCAGCACGACGATCAGCCACAGCGCCGCCACGGCAAGCACCATCGCCGTGTCGTTCCAGCGGAATATCAGAGTCAGCAGCAGATACAGCGTGATGCCCGAAAGGGAGACGATGGAGATGGTCTTGGTAAGATACGCCATCACGGCGGCGAACACGCTCACGATTGCGCCGAAGAGCGGGTTGAGCATCCAGGCGATGGCCAGCGACGACGCCACGCCCTTGCCGCCGCGAAAACCCAGAAATACCGGGAAGCAGTGCCCCAGCGCGACGAACACCGAGGCGACGCAGGCGCCGTTTTCCCCGGCGATCCAGCGCCCGGCCAGCACCGCCAGGACGCCCTTCAAAAAATCCCCGGCGAACGTGATCGCGCCCGGCTTCCAGCCGTATACGCGCAGCATGTTGGTGCTGCCCGCGTTGCCGCTGCCGTGCCTGCGGATATCGTCGTGGAACTTCCATCTGCTCAGGAACACCGCGCTTTGCAGATTCCCTATGAGGTATGCGACAACGGCGGCGAGCGCCAGATACCAGTAGTTCATCACTTTTCGCCCCCTTCGGAAGATCGCGCGCGCGCATACAGGCGTATAGGCGTTTGCGTCAATCCAAAGGATTTACGCAAATAGTTCTCCAGATACCTGGCATATGAAAAATGCATCAGCGCAGGGTCGTTGACCTTCACGATGAACGTCGGAGGCCGTATGCCGACCTGCGTGGAGTAGTAGATTTTCAGCCTGCGGCCCTTGTCGGTGGGAGGCTCTGTCATGGTGACGGCCTCGCTGACGATGTCGTTGAGCGTGCCGGTCGTGACCCTGGTGCAGGTCTGCGCGTACACCTCTTTGACCAAGGACATCACCTTATCCACGCGCTGGCCGGTCAAAGCGCTGATAAAAAGCATCGGCACGTAGCTCATGAAGGCAAGATCGGCGATCAGGTCCTTTTTGAATTTGTTCATCGTATAGGTGTCCTTCTCGATAAGGTCCCACTTGTTTACAATGAGCACGCTCGCCTTGCCCTCCTCGTGCACGTAGCCCGCGATGCGCACGTCCTGCTCGGAGAGCCCCTGCTCCGCGTCCACGACGATGAGCGCCACGTCGGCGCGGCGGATGGCGCCGAGGCTTCGGATCACGCTGTAGCGCTCTATGCTTTCGTCCTCGATGGCGCGCTTGCGGCGGATGCCCGCGGTATCCACCAGCACGTATTCCTTCCCGCCGTGCGTGAACGGGGTGTCGATCGCGTCCCGCGTGGTGCCGGGGATATCGCTTACGATCACGCGCTCGTCACCCAGCAGCGCGTTGACAAGGCTCGATTTGCCGACGTTGGGCTTGCCGACGACGGCGATGCTGACGACGCTCTTTTCGGTTTCCTCCTCCTGCCCGGCGCCGGGAAAATACCGGACGACCTCGTCCAAGAGGTCGCCCAGGCCCAGCCCCTGGCCCGCGGAAATCGTTATCGGCGCGCCCAGGCCCAGCGAATAAAAATCGTAGGCGTTTTCTTCAAACTTTTGGACGTCCACCTTGTTGACGGCCAGCACCACGGGCTTCTTGGATTTGCGTAAGATTTCCGCCACGTCCTCGTCGGCGGATGTCATGCCCTCGCGCCCGTCCACCAGGAAAAGAATGACGTCGGCGGTATCGATGGCAAGCTCTGCCTGCCGGCGCATTTGCGTGCTTATGATGTCCTCGCGCGCCGGCTCGATGCCGCCGGTATCGATCACCGTAAAGGTGTGCGTGAGCCACGTCGCTTCCCCGTAAAGGCGGTCGCGCGTGACGCCGGGCGTATCCTCCACGATGGCGATGCGTTTGCCGATCAGCTTATTGAACAATGTGGATTTGCCCACGTTCGGTCTGCCTACGATTGCCACGAGCGGTTTCATGCGCCTTCCTCCGGTGTTTTCGTTGTTTGAGGGGACAGAACGCCCCGGGAGCGCGCCTCCGCGAGCGCGAAGATCTGCCTGACCCACGCGTCCCCGCCGCCCCGCACGGGAACGACTTCGGCCCCCAAAGCCCCGGCGAGTCCGTCCGCCGTCACGCCGTCCAGGAACACGTCCTCCCCCTCCCGCAGCATGTTGTGCGGCAGCAGGAGCAGGGAGGTGGAAAGCTTCCCCGCAAGCTGCTTTTGGATATCCTGCCCGGTAACGAGACCCCCCACGGTGATTGAAGGGCCGAAATAGTCGTTGCGGACCGCGTGCAGACGCGCCTCAATTCCATAGGGCGCAAGTTTCTTATAAAGCGCCTCCAGAAACGGATGCGCCAGCACCCCGCCCGCCGCGTCGAACGCAAAGGGCGTTTCAAGCGGCGCGCGCTCCTGCAGCTCCTCGAGAAACTCCCGCTCGAACAGCCGCAGCAGCCCCACGCCGTTTTCGATCTGCGGGAAATCCTCGTACTCCTCGTACGGCGGCAGCGCTTCGCCCGCCAGCAGATAAAGCTCGTCGGAAGCGAACGCGAACGCCGTCCCAAGCTCCCGGAGGCACCCGGCCGCGAACGCGCGGATCTGCCCTATGAGCTCCGCCGCTTCATCCGGCGTAAACGCGCGCAGCGGCGCGAGCCCTTCCCGGAACCTGGTGAGCCCCACGGGCACCACCGCCGCCGACTGCGCAGCGGGATACAGCGCCGCAAGATCCCGAAATGTCTTTTGAAGCACTTCTCCGTCGTTGATGCCCGGGCAGCATACGATCTGGCAGTGGAAATGAAGGTTCGCCTCCTTGAGCCGCCGCAGGCGGGGCATCAGTTCCCCGGCCGTGGGGTTTCGCATCATGCGGACGCGGACTTTTGGGTCCGTGGCGTGCACGGAAATATACAAAGGGCTGACACGTCTTGCGAGTATGCGCCGGAACTCCTCCTCGTCGACGTTGGTCAGCGTGATATAATTGCCCATGATGAAGGACATGCGCCAGTCGTCGTCCTTGAATTGGAGCGTCTTGCGCCCGCCCTTGGGCATTTGATCGATAAAGCAGAACAGGCAGCGGTTCCGGCAGGAGCGCACCTCGCTCATGAGGCCGCTTGCGAACGTCAGCCCCAGCGGCTCATAGGCTTCCTTTTCCACCTCCGCCTCGTATTGCTCCCCATCGGGGCGCATAAACGTGAGGAGCAGCCGCTCCTCCGCGCAGAGGTATTCGTAATCCACCACATCCAGGACCCGCTCCCCGTTGATAAGGAGGAGGGAATCGCCCTCGCTTACCCCCAGCCCGGCGGCGACGGAATGCGGGGAAACCTTGGTTATGCGCTGCAATTACTCTTCTTCCTCGTCGAGCTTTTCTTCAAACAACTCCATGAAGGTATTGAACACCTCGTCCAGGAGCACCTCGTTGTCGATGGTTTCGTACACGTCCTCCCCGTTCTTGGCGACGACATGCAGGAGGATCACTTCGTCGTCCTCCACGTCCTCCACCTCGTCCAGGGGCATGAGCGCGATGTACTTTTCGCCCTCGTGGAAAAACGTCAGCAGGTGGTCAAAACGCACCTCCCTGCCGAGCTCGTCCAGCAGCGTTACCTCATCCACCTCGTCGTCCCCGGCGTTTTTCCGCTCGTCCATGGGTCCTCCTTCATAATAGCACGGCAGCGCGGGAAATTCGCGCCCCGTTGTTCGCGCTTTTAGCGCCCCGTTTCCATATACCCCTGCAGAATGACCACCGCCGCCATTTTATCGATCACCTGGCGGCGCTTCCTGCGGCTGACGTCCGCGTCTAAAAGCACACGCTCGGCGGCGGCCGTGGTCAGCCGTTCATCGTAAAAATCGTATTCCCCGTCCCAGCGGGCCAGCACCGCGTCGGCAAAGGCGCGTACCTTTTCGCTCTGGAAACCGTAGGTGCCGTTCATGTTGCGCGGCATGCCGAACACCAGCCTGACCGGCCGGTAGCGTTCCGCGATCTCGAGCAGATGCGAAACATCCTTTTCAAGATCGTCCTGCCGCATGTATGTTTCCAGCCCCTGGGCAGTATACCCCAAAGGATCGCTTACCGCAATACCTATTCGTTTATCTCCAACGTCAAATGCCAGTATGCGCTGCATGCCGCCTCCGCCGTATTTATTTTTGGAAGTTTATATCACCTTGATGCAGAATTGCGGGCAAGTCGCCGCGCAGTAGCCGCAAAGCGCGCATTTTCCCGCATCCACCCTCGCCTTGCCGTTTACCAGGGTCATCGCGTGGTTCTTGCAGCGCCGGACGCAGTTCCCGCAGCCTTCGCACCAATCCTGCACCAAAAGGCTGCGCGGCTGCGCGGCGATGCGAAGCGCAAGCTCCTCCCCCGGCGTTTCGCCGGAGAACACCGCGCAGTTATACTCCACCTCGGCGGCGCTCTGCATGCCGACGGCCACGGCCTGCGCGGCCGGCTCCTCCAGCACGAACCGCAGCGCCTCGGCGCGGCTGTGCAGCAGGTGGCCGCCTCCGAGCGGCTTCATCACGAAGACGCCCTTGTTCCGCTCCCGCGCGCGGCGCATCTCCCGGAGCATATCCGCCTCCGAGCCGTCCGCGATGCCGATGCCCGCCATATTGTACAGAGGGAACACCGCCTCCAGCTCGGGGTATTTGTTCGCCCCGGCCACCGCCGCCACATAGTGCGTGGAAAGGCCCACCGCGCCGATCAACCCTTCCCGCTTGCGTTTCAAAAAGTATTCGACCGCTTCCCAGTGCCCGCGGATGGTATGCTCACTTTCCTGCTCGTGCAGGAGAAAGAGGTCGACATATTCGCGCCCGATGCCCTCCACGGCCTTGCGGAAGCTCGCTTCCGCCGTTTTCGCGTCATACGAATAGGACTTTGTGCAGACCACGGCGTCCGGCTTCACGCGGAGCGCTTCCTTGATATACGGGTAAGTTCCGTAGAGCTCGGCCGTATCCAGAAAATTGACGCCCTGAGAAAACGCGGATTCCAAAAGACCTGCCCCCATTGTCAGCGGCAGGTTCCTTTGCAGCGGCCCCATTGTAAGCGTTCCGAAGCACAGGCGGGATACCCGGATGCCCGTGCTCCCGAGAGTAACGTAATTCAAGTGGTTTCCTGTTCCTCCGGGGGCTGGTTGCCTTCCACGTAAAAGCGGACCAGCTCCTCGATCAGCTCGTCCCTGTCCAGGCGGCGGATCAGATACCGCGCATTGTTGTGGCTGGTGATGTAGGTGGGGTCTCCGGAGATCAGATATCCGACGATCTGGTTGACGGGATCATAGCCCTTTTCCTTCATGGCGGCAAATACCGTCATAATGATCTCGTTGGCGGCATGCCTGTCCTTGGGAAGCTGGAACTGCATGGTACCGTTGGTATGATCGTTCATCGTGTTTCCTCCCCGTCGAGTCACCGTGCCTATTATATCCTAAGATAAACCCTTTTTCAAATGAAGAAACGTTTCATGCGGCCGTTTGGTTGCATCCGGCGGCGAAAAAACCGTGAAAAACAAGGAAAACCGCGCGCAATCCGGCAATCCGCTTCCAAATCATGATCCCCGGCGAAGCCCGGAGGTTTGTGCGCAGCGAAGAAACGGCCCGCGCGATTTTTGCGGGCCGTTCCGACATTCTATCCCACAATATTTCCGAGTGCGCGCTTCGTTGTCCGCACAACCCGCCTGCCGTCGCGCATCATGCGCTTGGGCACGTCGGGATAGATGGAGTTGATCGCAATCGTTGCCGCCGTAACGCCTGCGACCATTCCGATGCCCAAGCCAAGTGTCAGTGTCCGCATACAGTTCTACTCCTTTCCGGTCGGATGGGACTCTATTTGAAGGGCCGGTGCATGCACGTAGCCGTACGCTTAGTATGGGATTTTGTATATTGCGTTATAGAAGAAACTGCTGCCTAAGCTGGTTATATTGTTTCTGAAATTGTATAATATAACAATTTTTCCGGCGAATAAAAAAACTGCCCGGGGCGCCGTAACGCGCCTCGGGCGGCGGAGGGCAAAAATTCAGTTGGCCTTCTCCTCTTTGCGCTTGTGGTAATCCTCGATGGCGGCCTTGACCGCTTCCTCCGCGAGCACCGAGCAATGGATCTTCTGAGGGGGCAGGCCCTCGAGCGCTTCCACAACGGCGGCGTTGGAAAGCTTGAGCGCGTCGTCCACCGACCTGCCCTTGATCATTTCCGTGGCCATGGAAGAAGTCGCGATGGCGGCGCCGCAGCCGAACGTCTTGAAGCTGACGTCCTCGATGATGTTCTCGTCGTTTACCTTGATGAACATCTGCATGATGTCCCCGCACTTGGCGTTGCCCACCATGCCCACGCCGTTCGCGTCCTTGAGTTCACCTACATTGCGGGGATGTTCAAAATGATCCAATACCTTTTCCGTATACATCAAAATCACCTCTATAGCTCAATTCGCCGCTGCTTTTGCCTTGGGGTACAGGGGGGACATGTCACGCAGCCGCTGCACGACCTGGGGAAGCACGTCCAGCACGTAATCGATCTCTTCTTCCGTAGTCTCGTCCGAAAGCGTCATGCGCAGCGAACCGTGCGCGATCTCGTGCGGGAGCCCCATCGCTAGGAGAACGTGGGAAGGATCCAGCGAGCCGGAGGTGCAGGCCGAGCCGCTCGACGCGGCGATGCCCTTCAGGTCCAGCAGCAGCAGCATCCCTTCGCCCTCGATATACCGGATGCTGAAATTTACGTTGTTGGGCAGGCGCTCGGTGGGGTGCCCGTTGAGCTTGACGTCGGGGATGCGCCCGAAAACGCCTGCGATCAGCTTATCCCGAAGGCGCGCGATGCGGGCGTTGGTCTCCGGGAGATTGGCGGTGGCAAGCTCGATGGCCTTGCCCATGCCGACGATCCCCGCCACGTTCTCGGTGCCGGCGCGGCGGTTTTTTTCCTGCCCGCCGCCGTGTATAAAGGACGGAAGACGCAGGCCCTTTTTCACATACAGCACGCCCACCCCCTTGGGGCCGTGGAACTTGTGCGCCGAAAGCGAAAGGAAATCGATGTTCATGGCGCGCACGTCGATGGGAACGTGCCCCACGGCCTGCACGGCGTCGGTATGGAAGAGCACGTCCTTCGCATGGCAGACGCGGCCGATCTCGGCGACGGGCATAATGGTGCCCACCTCGTTGTTGGCGAACATCACGCTCACCAGGATGGTATCGGGCCGGATGGCGTCCTCCACCTGCTTGGCAGTCACGCGGCCGTATTCATCCACGGGAAGATAGGTGGTCTCGCAGCCGAACTCTTTCTGCAGGGCGTCCGCCGTGTGCAGGATGGCGTGATGCTCAACGGCGGTGGTGATGATGTGCTTGCCCTTCTTGGCGTATTTCTGTGCCACGCCGTAAAGCACGGCGTTGTCGCTCTCGGTGCCGCAGCCGGTGAATATGATTTCGTCCGCACTCGCGTTGAGCGCCTTCGCTACCTGCAAACGCGCCTTGTCCAGCCCCGCAAGCGCCTCGCGCGCAAAGCTGTGCAGGCTCGAGGGGTTGCCGAAATACTCCGTATAGTACGGCAGCATCTCCTGCACGACTTCGGGCTTTACCGCGGTTGTGGCCGCATTGTCAAGATAAACTCTCATCCTTCTTCACTCGCCTCATTTGCATCTTATAATCGTCCGCCATATCCTTGACGGTGGTTTCGTCCAGAACCGTGTCGATCCGGTTTTGGATCTTGAGCCAGAGGGGGCGGGCCGAACAGCAGGCGGCGTTTTCGCATCCCTCCGAATCCTGCCCGACGCAGTCCACCAGCGTGGTGCTGCCCTCCAACGCCCGCAGGACCTCGCCGACCGTGATCTGTTCGGGCTTTCTGGAAAGCGTATACCCGCCCTGCACCCCGCGGGCGGATTCCACAAGCTTGGCCTTTCTGAGCGCGGCAATCAGCTGCTCCAGATACGGCAGCGATATGCCCTGCAGGCCGGCGAGCGTGCTGGCGCTGACCGGACCGTTGCCGTATTCCACCGCCAGATCGACAACGGCCTTGATCCCATACCGCCCGCGTGTGGAAAGCTTCACGGCGCTCCCTTCCCTCAATACCCGACCAAAACAGTCGGATTTATTCCGATATCAATGTAGCATAGCTTGCCCCGGTAAGTCAAATAAAATGTTACGAAAAGAGTCGGATATACGAAACCCTCACGGTATGGAAAGAGAAAAGGACGAAGCGCTTTAGGCCCGTCCTTCAGTTCTTGATTGATACTCACAAGCTGGTTTCATACAGGGGAAAACGCCCGCACAGGGCAAGCACGTCCTCCCTGACGCCGGGCACGGCGCTCTCACCGCCCTCGATCACGCGGGCGATCAGGCCGCCGATCATGCGCATTTCCGCTTCTTTCAGGCCGCGGCTCGTCACTGCCGGGGTGCCGATGCGGATGCCGCTCGTAACGAAAGGGCTCTGCGTCTCAAAGGGGATGGTGTTCTTGTTGACCGTGATGTGCGCAAGATCGAGCAGGCCCTCCACCTCCTTGCCGGTGCGGCCCCTGGGCGAAAGATCCACAAGCATCATGTGGTTGTCGGTGCCGCCTGAAACCAGGCGGACGCCCGCCGCGCAGAGCGTCTCGCCCAGCGTGCGCGCGTTATCGACGATCTGCTGCTGGTACGCCCGGAAGCCGGGCTGCAGCGCTTCCTGGAAACAGACCGCCTTGGCGGCGATGGCGTGCATGAGCGGCCCGCCCTGCGTGCCGGGGAACACCGCCTTGTCGATCTCCCTGGCGAGGCCCTCCCGGCAGAGGATGAGCCCGCCGCGCGGCCCGCGCAGCGTCTTGTGGGTGGTGGACGTCACAACGTCCGCGTAGGGCACGGGGCTCATATGCAGACCCGCCGCCACCAGCCCCGCAATGTGTGCCATATCCACCATGAAGTACGCGCCGACGGCTTTGGCGATCTCCCCGATGCGCCGAAAGTCGATGGCGCGCGGATACGCGCTGGCGCCGGCGACAATCAGCCTGGGCTTGTTCTCCACGGCCAGGCGCTCCAGCTCGTCGTAATCGATCTGCTCGGTCTCGCGGCTGACGCCGTAAGGGATGATATGAAAATACTTTCCGCTGATGTTGACGGGGCTGCCGTGCGTGAGGTGCCCGCCGTGGGAAAGGTTCATGCCGAGGATCGTGTCGCCGGGGTTAAGCAGCGCGAAATAAACGGCGATGTTCGCCTGCGCACCCGAATGGGGCTGGACATTGGCGTGCTCGGCGCCAAAAAGCTTCTTCGCGCGGTCCCGTGCGAGGTTTTCCACGATATCCACATATTCGCAGCCGCCGTAGTAGCGTCTGCCGGGATAGCCTTCGGCGTATTTATTTGTCAAATGGCTGCCCAAGGCCGCCATGACGGCTTCCGAAACAAAGTTTTCCGAGGCGATCAGCTCAAGATGGTCCCTTTGACGCGTAAGTTCCTGTTCCATGGCGGCCGCGACCTCGGGGTCCTCCGCCCGGATGAGATCAAATTGTACCATTGCTGAATGTTTGCTCCTTCGCTGCTTATCATACGGCTGACGCATGGCAGGCCAGTACGCGCCGATTATCATTATACAATACGGCGCGCGCGTTTCGCAACAAAACGCCCCCCTATATATAATAGGCCGTCGACAACCCCCTCCGGGGTTCGTCGACGGTTTTTCCATGCAGGCCTGACGTAGCAGGCCTGCATGCAAAGTGTCCCAGCTGACGCACATGCCGTCAGCTGGGACGGATTTTATTGTGTTTTCTAAGTTTTGGGGTTACAGCGGGACGACGGAGCGTCCCGCTATGCAACTCCTATTTGCATCCCTGATAAAGGCATGCGCCGTCCCTACGCGAGCTCCTTAAGCCTGTCCCTGAGCTTTTCCAGCACGTCGTGCGCGGAAGCGAGCTTTTTCTGTTCCTCCTCCACCACGCGCTGCGGTGCTTTGCCCACGAAACCGGGGTTATTGAGCTTGCCCTCCGCGCGCGCGATCTCGCCCTCTACGCGCGCGATCTCCTTCTGGACGCGCTCGCGCTCCTTATCGAGGTCCACAAGCTCTGCGAGCGGGATATACGCTTCGGCCGCCGGGCTCACCACGGCGACGGCGTTCGCGGCGACGCCTTCCTTGCTCTGGCGCAGCTCCACGGATTCCACGCCGGCGAGCCGGTTCATGTAAGGCCCCGCCTCCGTGAACACCCCCTGCATTCCCGGCTTTGCGATCAGCACAGCGTGCAGGCGCTTGGCGGGGGGCACGTTCATCTCGGCGCGGACATTGCGGATGGAGCGTACAAGCTCCATGACGGCCTCCATCTCCCGCGCTTCTTTGGGGAAGGAGAAAGCGTCCCGCTTCTTCGGCCACGCCGAAAGCATGACGGTCTGCTCTGCGTTGGGCAGGTGGGTGTAAACCTCCTCCGTAATGAAGGGCATGAAGGGATGCAAGAGCTTCATCGAATCCGACAGCACCCGCACCAGTACGGCGCGCGCCTGCGCCTGCGCCGCTTCGTCCGTTCCATACAGGCGAAGCTTGGCGATCTCAATGTACCAATCGCAGAACTCGGTCCAGATAAAATCATACACCTTCTGCGCGGCGAGCCCCAGCTCGAATGCGTCGAGATTGGCCGTGACCTCGCCCGTCACCTCGTTGAGGCGGTGGAGAATCCATTTATCCGAGGCGTCCAAAATCGCGGGATCGATCTCCCCCACCCGTTCGTCCCCGATGTTCATCAGCACGAAGCGGGCGGCGTTGTAGACCTTGTTGCAGAAGTTGCGGGCGGCCTCCACCTTCTCCCAATTAAAGCGCATGTCGTTGCCCGCGGAGTTGCCCGCCAAGAGGCTGAAGCGCAGCGAGTCCGCGCCGTATTTGTCGATGATCTCAAGCGGGTCGATGCCGTTGCCCAGGGATTTGGACATCTTTCTCCCCTGGCTGTCCCGCATGATGCCGTGGATATAGACGGTATCGAAGGGGATCTCCTTCATTACTTCCATACCGAATACGATCATGCGCGCCACCCAGAAGAAGATAATGTCGTACCCCGTGACCAGCGTGGAGGTCGGGTAGAAGTACTTGAGCTCCTCGGTCATCTCAGGATACCCTAGCGTGGAGAAGGGCCACATGCCGCTGCTGAACCAGGTATCCAGCACGTCCTCGTCCTGGTGGAAGGCGCTCCCGCCGCACTTGGGGCAAGCCGTGGGCGCGGACTCGCTCACCACGGTTTCGCCGCAGGCGTCGCAGTAGTACGCGGGGATGCGGTGCCCCCACCAGAGCTGGCGGGAGATGCACCAATCGCGGATGTTTTCCATCCAGTTGAAATAGGTCTTCCCGAACCGTTCGGGCACGAATTTGACAGAACCGCTGCGGACCGCCCCGATGGCGGGCCCTGCGAGCGGCTTCATCTGCACGAACCATTGCCGGCTTGTCAGCGGCTCCACCGTGTGGTGGCAGCGGTAGCAGGTGCCCACGTTGTGCGTATAGGGCTCCACCTTGACGAGCGCGCCCGCGGCGTCAAGATCGGCCACGAACCGCTTCCGGCACTCCTGCGTGGTCAGGCCCTCGTAGGCGCCGCCCAGGGCGTTGATATGCCCGTCGTCGGTAAACACGCGCATGGAGGGCAGCCCCTGCCGCTGGGCGACCTCAAAATCGTTCGGGTCGTGCGCCGGGGTGATCTTCACGGCTCCGGTGCCGAACTCCCTTTCCACATACTCGTCGGCCACGATGGGGATATCGCGTCCCAGCACGGGGATGCGCACCATTTTGCCCACGATATCCCTGTAGCGCGGGTCGTCCGGGTGGACGGCGACGGCGGTGTCGCCCAATATCGTTTCGGGCCGGGTGGTGGCGACGGTGATGGAATAGGATTTGTCCGGCGCGTCGTAACGCACGTGCCATAGATTGCTCTTCTGCTCCTCGTATTCCACCTCGGCGTCGGACAGGGCGGTCCTGCAATCCGGACACCAGTTGATGATACGGTCCCCCCGGTAGATGAGGCCCTTGTTGTAAAGCTCCACGAACACTTTGGTCACGGCCTTGTTGCAGCCCTCGTCCATGGTGAAGCGCTCGCGCTCCCAGTCGCAGGAGGAACCGAGCTTCTTGAGCTGCGTTACGATGCGCCCGCCGTACTCCGCCCGCCATTTCCAGGCGCGCTCCAGGAACGCCTCGCGCCCGATGTCCTTCTTGGTAAGACCTTCTTTGGCCATCTGCTCCACGATCTTTACCTCGGTGGCGATGGAGGCGTGGTCGGTGCCAGGCAGCCACAGCGTTTCAAAGCCGCTCATGCGCTTGTAGCGGATGAGCACGTCCTGATAGGTTTCGTCCAGCGCGTGGCCCATGTGGAGCTGCCCCGTGATGTTGGGCGGCGGTATCACGATGGTGTAGGGCGGCTTCCCGGTGTTGGGCCGGGCGTGAAAATAGCCGTTCTTCTCCCAGGTCTCATAGAGGCGGTTTTCCACGGCGCCCGGGTCGTAGGTCTTATTCATTTCCATATGGCGTCCCTCCTGATTTTCTGCAACAAAAAAGCGTTCCCCATCTCAAAGGACGAAGAACACCCGCGGTACCACCTTTGTTGAGCACGGCTTACGCCCTGCCCCACTCGAAGCGCCCTAACGCGGCGCATACGCGCAGGGCTACTCCGTTCGCCCCGCGGCGCTCCAAAGCGACCTTCCGCCCCTCCCTGAACCGGCGGCCCTTTCAGCCGGCGAAGCCGCCTCTCTGCTGCCGGGATGGAACGTACTCCTCTTTTTCACAGCGCGCTATCAATTTCGTTCAGTATACCGCCAAGGCGCGGGCGCTGTCAATACCCGCGCAAAACGCTCATTCCTCCGCGAACAAGAGCCTCCGCTTTTCCTGTTCCAGCAAGGGGAGCTTCGCGACGTAGGCGGCGATGTCCTTGGGCGCGGGCAGGCGCTCCACCCGCTGATCCCGCCCCGGGTACACGCGCTTGGTCATGGCCCCCGCGCCGTGGGCGAGGATGGTCACGGCCTCCTCCATCATGTCCACATTGTAGACGCAATCCTTCCCCGGCAGCGCGTAACCGACGTTTTCCAGGTTGCCGCGCATATACTTCTGCCTGTACATATAGTAGGGACGCATGCCGAGCGCCGAAGCCGTTTGCGCGCCCAGCGCCACCATGCGCTCCGCCTCGGCGGCGGAGGCGAGCGGATAGGCGTCGATCCGCTCCCGGAGCCTGGAGGAGCGCTTGACGGCCAGCGTATGCACGGTGAGGTTCTCGGGCGCGAGCCGCACGACGCTCGCGAGCGTCCGCCGCATATCCTCCTCGGTCTCGCCCGGAAGCCCCGCGATAACGTCCATGTTGATGTTTGAAAAACCCGCCTCCCGCGCCTCCCCATACGCGCGCAGGATATCCTCCGGCGTGTGGCTGCGGCCGATGCGCGAAAGCGTATCCGCGTTCATGGACTGCGGGTTCAGGGAGATCCGCCCCACGCCGGCGTCAATGAGCGCGCGAAATTTTTCCGCGTCCACGGTATCGGGCCTGCCGGCCTCCACCGTCAGTTCCCGTCCCAGGCCGCCGTAACAGCTTTCTGCGTGCGCGAGCAGCTTTTTAAGCTGCTCCGCCGTGAGCACCGTAGGCGTGCCGCCGCCCACATAGGTGCAGCGGACCCGCCAGCCTCCCTCGGCCGCGATGCGCGCGCCGTCCGCGATCTCCCGGTACAGCGCCGCAAGGTATTCCTCCGGCACGCCGCGCTCCCCCACCACCTCCGACGCGAAGGAGCAGTAGAGGCAGCGCGTCCTGCAGAACGGGATGCCGATGTAAAGGTCGAGCTCCCGCGGCATAGCGCCGTTTAGGATCGGTTCCTGCACCCGCACGATTTCCATTGCGAGCGACGCCTTTTGCGGCTGCACGTCAAAATCCCGCTCGAACACGCGCAGCGCCTCCGCTTCGCCAAGCTCGGAGGCCAGCTCGCGAAAGAGCTTTGTGGGGCGGATACCGGTCAGCGACCCCCAGGGCAATACCGTTTCGGGCAAAAGTGCGCGCAGCACGCGGAACAGCGCAATCTTGAGCGCGCGCTTCTCCTGCCGTTTTTTCAGCAGCGCCGAAGGCGCGGGCTCGATCCGCCGGGTATACGCGGCCACGGGCCCGCCCTTTTCCATACGGCCGAGCGCGCGCACATAGGGCGAAGCGCCCTCCAGGAACTCCGCCCGGAAGGCGCAGCCGGGGGCCCCGTCCCAGTCCCCTCCAAAAGAGATTTCCGCCCTGCCCAAATAGGCGCGGATGATCTCCGCGCCGTCGTTTTTGTATTCTTCCCTGTCGAGCAGGAGCGTTACCATCCGTTCCCCCGGTAATGGCGCATGAACGTATTGTGCTCGCGCTCCACCTGCATGGCCGTGGGGCGCATATGGCCGGGATACAGCGTATAATCGCCGGGTAGCGCAAAGAGCCTGTCCCGTATGGAGCGGTACAGCGCCCGTTCGTCGGAGCCCGGAAAATCCGCCCGGCCCGCGCCCAGCCGGAAGATGGTATCCCCCGTAAAGAGGACGCGCTCCCGTTCCACAAAATAGCACACGCCGCCCGGCGTGTGCCCAGGCGTATGGATCACCTTGATATGAATGCCGGCTATGTCGAGTTCGTCGTTGTCCCGAAGCAGCACGTCGGCCTGTATGGGCGGGATGTGAATGTTCTGGAGGCAGGCGAGGCTCTCTTCGTCGCTGAGGAGCATCGGCGCGTCATCCCGATGGATCAAAACCTTGGCGCCGCTATATGCCTTGAGCTCCGGGATGCCGCCGATATGGTCGAAATGCCCGTGGGTAAGCAGAATGTGCGTGCAGGTCAGCGCGTTGTCCGCAAGATGCCGGCGCACCGGCTCGAATTCCGCGGGATCGATAACGGCGGCCTCCCCTTTTTCTCCCCGGAGGATGTAGCAATTCACGTCGAGCGGGCCGCAGGGAATGGTGTCTAACTGCATTCAGAATGTCCTCTTGCTGTCAAGCAGTATCGTGACCGGGCCGGAGTTGACGAGGGAAACCTCCATCATGGCCTGGAATTCACCCGTTTCCACGGGCAGCGTTTCCCGCAGCAGGGAAACCGTTCTTTCATACAGGGGAACGGCGGACTCGGGCCGGGCCGCGGCGCTGAAGCTGGGCCGCCGCCCATGCCGCGCGTCCCCGTAGAGCGTGAACTGCGAAACCACAAGCACGCTCCCGCCGATATCGGCGGCCGAGCGGTTCATCTTGCCCTCATCGTCCTCGAATATCCGAAGATTCGCGACCTTGTCGCAGATATACCGGATATCCTCCTCCGTGTCGGCCTCCTCTATCCCCAGGAACACGAGCAGGCCCTGCCCGATGCTCCCCGTTTCCCGTTCCTCCACCGTCACGCGCGCGCTTTTCACGCGCTGGACGACTGCGCGCATATCCCTTCCCTCCGGTTCATTGGCCGGCGCGGTACACTTCCGTCACCATCTTGATCTTGCGCAGGTTCTTCAAAATATTGTTGAGCTGCGACGCGTTGGTGATATCGAACGAAAGCTGCACGTACACCATGCCGTTTTTGTCGGTTTTGGCGTTGATGGTCTTGAGATTGACGTTCATGCTCAAGAGGGCCTGGGACACGTCCATGAGGATACCGGGGCGGTCGGTCGCCGTCATATTGATGTTGACGGTGTAGCTGGATTTTTCATCCACCGCCCATTCGACGGGGATGATCCGGCCTTCCTCGCCCACCAGCTCCTTCGCGTTGGGGCAGTCCCTCCTGTGGATGGAAACGCCGCGCCCGCGCGTGATGTAGCCGATGATGTCGTCCCCCGGCACGGGGCTGCAGCATTGCGCGAAGCGCACCATCATGTTGGGTTCCCCGTGCACGATGACGCCGTGCATGCCGGAGGGTTTTTCCTGCGGACGCGGCTGCTGCGCGCCGCCGCTTTCCTCAAGGGCGCGCATGCGCTGCGCGAGCTCTTCCTCCTGCTGCTGCTTTCTTTGCTTTTCCATCAGGCGGTGGAGCACCTGGCCCGTGGAGATGCCGCCGTAGCCGATGGCGTTGTATACGTCGTCCATACTGGCCATATTGAGTTTTTTGAGGAGGTCCCCGTAAAACTCCGGCTTGGTAAGGGCGGAAAGCTGCTGGCCCTGCCGCTTGGCCGCGCCTTCGAGCATTTCCCTGCCCTTCTGGACGTTCTCCTCGCGGTTCGCCTTCTTGAACCACTGGCGGATCTTGGACTTCGCCTGCTGGGTCTTGACGATATGCAGCCAGTCCCTGCTGGGGCCGACCTGGCTCGCGGAGGTGATGATCTCCACCACGTCGTTGGTCTTGAGCTTGTAATCGAGCCGCACCATGCTGCCGTTCACCTTGGCGTGCTGGCAGTGGTGCCCGATGTTGGTATGGATGCGGTACGCAAAATCGAGCGGCGTGGAGCCCATGGGAAGATCGAGTATCTCCCCGCGCGGCGTGAGCACGAACACGTAATCGCTGAAGAAATCCTTCATGATCCCGTCCACGAAATCGCGCGCGCTGTCGGCGTCGCTGTCGTACTCGAGCGCCTGGCGCAGCCATGCCATCTTGTTGTCCAGATCGTCCTGCCCGCCGCGGCCTTCCTTGTACATCCAGTGCGCCGCGATGCCGTATTCCGCGGTGCGGTGCATCTCGTAGGTGCGGATCTGTATCTCGAAGGGAAGCCCCCTGTCGCCGAAGAGCGTCGTATGCAGCGACCGGTACATGTTGGTCTTGGGCATGGCGATGTAGTCCTTGAACCGGCCCGGCATCGGCTTCCAGATGGAATGGACCACGCCCAGCGTCGCGTAACAGTCGTTGACGGATTCCACGATGACGCGGATGGCGATCAGGTCGTAGATCTCGTCGAGCGGACGGTTCTGCTTGATCATCTTGCGGTAGATGCTGTACAGGTGCTTGGGGCGGCCGTTGATATCCGCCTGGATGTTGGCGGCGTTGAGGTGCTCCCGTATCGTGACCATGGCGCTCTGCAGAAGCTGCATGCGCTCGGCCTGCTGCGGCTCGATCGCCGCGCGGAGCTGCTCGTACTCCTCGGGCATCAGGTGCATGAAGGCGAGGTCCTCGAGCTCCGCCTTGATGGCGCCCATGCCGAAGCGGTGCGCCAGCGGCGCGTAGACTTCCAGCGTTTCCTTGGCCTTGCGCGCGCGCTTGGCGGGATCGCAGTACTCGAGCGTGCGCATGTTGTGCAGGCGGTCCGCAAGCTTGATGATGACCACGCGCACGTTGTTGGCCATGGCGAGGAAGAGCTTCCTGAGGTTTTCCGCCTGCTGCTCCTGCTGGGTGATGAAATCCTGCTCGCCGGACTTTGTCAGCTTGGTGACGCCGTCCACCATGGTGGCGATCTCCTCGCCGAAGAGCGCCGCGAGCTTTTCGACGGTGACGTCCTTGCCGTCCTCCACCACGTCGTGCAGAAGCCCGGCGATCACGGTGCCGGAATCCATGCCCATCTCATAGAGCATGATCGCGACGGCTTCGGGGTGGATATAGTACGGCTCGCCGGATTCACGGCGCTGATCCTTGTGCACTTCCTTGGCGAAATCGATCGCCTTCTGCAGAAGCGCAAGCTGCTCGGGCGTAAACGTCCGCTTGCAGATATCGTAGAGCCTGTCTACATGCGGTTCTATATATTCTTTTCTTTTACAGAACTCGGCGGGCTGCTCCATACGTTCCCCTCCTTCCGTGCGGTATTGAAGCAAAAATCAACGGCGCTTGGCCGTTGATCGATTGCCGGTGTCAGCCTTAAAAATCCATTGCGGCAAATACGTCGTAATCCTTCAAAAGCTCGCGGCCGTTAAGGTCCGAAAGCTCGATCGCGAAGCACGCGGATACGACCTTGCCCCCCGCCTGCTCGGCAAGCCGGATGGTCGCGAGGGCGGTGCCGCCCGTCGCCAGAAGATCGTCCACGACCGCGATGCGCTGCCCGGGCTTGATGGCGTCCTCGTGCACCTCGAGCACATCGGTGCCGTATTCCAGGCCATAGGAGTAGCGGTTGGTCTTGGCGGGCAGCTTGCCGGGCTTGCGGGCGACGATGAAGCCCGCGCCGATGGCGTAGGCTACCGCGGAGCCGATCACGAAGCCGCGGGCTTCGGGCCCTATCACGAGATCGATCTGTTTGCCCTCGAGCGCGGCCGCGATGGACGCGACCAGTTCGTGATAAGCGTCCTTATCCTTGAGAAGCGTCGTAATGTCCCTGAACAGGATCCCTTCCTTGGGGAAATCCGGTATGTTGCGGATATACGTCCTCAGATCCATGTTGCTCTCCTCCTCATTCTGCGGCTACTCAGCTGCGGCCTTGTTCGCGGCCGCGTACAGCCTGCTTTCGAACAGGCTGCGCGGCACCGTTTTGGGCACGGCGCTGACCGTGTCCGTATCCCTGTCCCATTTCAAAAAGCCAAGCTCCACAAACACCAGCAGCGCCATCATGGCGGTCTCTTTTCCAGCCGCCCCGCAGGTAAGCGCAAGCTCGGCGCGCGTCGCCCCGCCGCGCTTGAGCCGGACCAGGAACGCGCGGTAGATGCGCCCCATTTCCTCATGCGAAACGGCGAGCGGCGCCATCAGCGCCTCCGCGTCGGCGGTTTCGGGCAGATATACGGAGCCCGTCTGCCGCGGCATATGCGCCGCAAGCTCGCTGTAACCGTCGTATACGAACACGCGCGCGTGCGGATACGGCGCGCCGCCGTAAAACGGCGCGAGAAGCACCGCGTTCTCTGTACCAACGGACGGCGGCAGCATATTCCAGTATACGCCCGCCGCATCCTCCAGGCTCCCCCGCAGCAGGGATTCCCGCAAGAAAAGCGCACCCTTGGGGGAATGGCACAGCACAAGCGTTCCCTCGACATCCTCACGCAAAGCGCTAAGAACCGCCTGCCCCATGTCCTTCACGGCTTCGGTGCGCACGCCACAACTATCATTATATAAAATATTCCGGAAAAAAGCATCATAAAATTTCAGGCTTTCCCGTGCAATCAGCGCGGGATCGTCGAAAAATGTAACGGGTTTTATGGCGCGGAGCTGAATCTTTACTCGCCTCTTCCCCTGCCACGCATCCACCTCGGGGGTATACAGCAGGTTCCACGCTTCGCCCCGCAGATACCGCTCCAAATGCCTGCCGTGCCCGAACGCGATGAGATTCAGCCGCGCGCCGCCCTGTACGGCGGTGGCGCGCAGGTGCGCGTCCTCGCGGCCGATGGCGGAGATCCCCTGGAGCCTTACGTCCTTTGCCAGAAAAACCGGCTGGGGGTTACCCTCCCCATAGGGGGCGAGAAGCGTCAGCTCCGCCGCCGCCTGCGGCGTCACATCCGAAAGAGGCAGCTCCCGCTCGTAGAAGGCCGTAGGCACGAATACGGGCGAAGGATACCGTTCGCGCAGGTACGCGTCGAACGCGGTTCGGAATTCCCCGAACTTCGCCGCCTCCATCGTCAGCCCCGCCGCCTGCGCGTGGCCGCCGAATTTCAGGAAGCGGTCCTCGAACGCCTTGAGGCACTCGTACAGATGCACGCCGGGGATGCTGCGGCAGGAGCCGGTGAGGATATCCCCTTCTTTGCTGAACAGCAGCGCCGGGCGGTAGCACTCCTCCGCGAGCCGCGACGCGACGATGCCTATTACGCCAGGATTCCAGCCTTCCGCATACAGCATAACGGCGCGCATGCGGGCGGCTTCCGGGTCCTGCAGCATGCGGCGCGCCTCTTGGAGGATCCTTTGCTCCTCCGCCTGGCGCGCTTCGTTTTCCCCATTGAGCAGCAGCGCCAGCCTGTGCGCCTCCGCCGGCTCATCGGTTACGAGCAGTTCCAGCGCGCGCATAGCGTCCCCCATGCGCCCCGCCGCGTTGATGCGCGGCGCGAGCCGGAACGCCAGCGTTTCCCCCGTGACCGCCTGCCCGGCGCTCCCCGAAACGGCCAGCAGCTCCTCAAGACCCGGGTGGCCCGCTACGAGCGGGAGCCCCATCGCGACGATGGCCCGGTTCTCCCCCTGAAGCGGCACGACGTCCGCCATGGTGGCGAGCGCCGCAATCGGCAGGTACGCGCGCAGTTCCTCTCGCGACGCGCCCAGCGCCTGCACCAGCTTGAGCGCGACGCCCGCGCCGCACAGCGGCGCGAAAACCCCGCCGTCCCTCCTGTGCGGGTTGACGACGGCAGCGCAGGCAGGCAGCGTCTCGGGGCACTCGTGATGGTCGGTTACCACAACATCGATATGAAGAGCGGCGCAAAGTGCGATCTCTCGCGCCGCGGAAATACCGTTGTCCACGGTGACGATCAGCGTCACGCCCTCTTCCTTCAGGCGAAGGACGGCGTCCTCGTGCATGCCGTAGCCCTCCTGATGCCGGGAGGGCAGGTACGCGGACGCCTGCGCGCCCCGCGAGCGCAGGTACGTGAGCAAAATCGCCGCCGCGCATACGCCGTCGCAGTCGTAATCGCCGTAGACGCAGATGCGCTCCTTAGCCCCGACCGCCCGGCCGATGCGCGAGACCGCCGCCCGCATATCCGGCAGAAGGAAGGGGTCCGAGAGCTGCTCCTCCGACGGATGCAAAAACGCCTGCACGTCCTCTTGCGCGCGCAGCCCCCTTTGCAGGAGCAGCGAGGCCAGCAATGCCGATATGCCGTTTTCCTGCGCGACCAGCGCCGCATCTTCCTGCGATACGGCCGCGGCGGTTTCAAAACGAAGCATGTTCCTCCTCATAAACTACGAAGGGGCGGGCATCCTGCCCGCCCTTTAAAGAATTTGTCTCCGGTTTTATTTCTTCTTTTTCCTCTTTGCCGCGGGCTTCTTTTTGGCGGACTTCGCCTTTGCGGAGGGCGTCTCCAGCGTTACCCAAAGGGGCGCCGTCAGGAACAGGGACGAGTAGATTCCCGCGCATAGGCCCACGAACACGGGTATCGCGAACATCAGCAGGGAGAACGTCCCCGCAAGCGCCAGTATCAGCACGACGAGCGCCACCAGCGCGGGCGCGATGAAGGTGCGGGGAAGATTGCGCCTGACGCACTCTGCGGCCATGCGCTCGCGGTTATTTTCCGCCTGCTTGTCCGCCGCCTTCATTTCCCGCATGTTTTCAAAGAACACCATGGAATTGTATACCGAGAACACCAGCGCGACCATGACGGCCGCCGGATAGGCGGCGCCCACGGGAATGCGCAAAAGCATTGTCACCGCAAGCACCAGCAGCGCGTCATGCAGAGCTGCGACGCATGCGGATACCCCCGCGAAAACGCCGTATCTGGCCCAGCCGTACAGGAACGCGACGGCGCACAGCGAGGCCACGGGAACCAGGATCCCGAGCGCCAGCCCATTTGCCGCCCGCTCCGTAGGCTTTACGCTCTCCGTTACGGCCCGGGGGTAGAGCTTCGCGACCGCGCCCTGTATCGTTTCGCCCAGCGCCTTCCGGGCGGCCTCGTCGCGGACGCCGGGAACACGGAGCTCCACGAGGGTCAGCGCGTCGTCGGACGAACCGGCCTTGACCGCCGCGGCGTCCGGGACGCCCGCGGCGCGCACCGCGCCCTCGACGGCGCCGAGGTCATAATCGCCCTTGACGTCGATCGTTACAAGCGTGCCGGCCGCATATTCCGGCCCCAGGCGGAACCCGCCCAGTATGCCCCCCACGACCGCGCCGACCACGATCACCGCAAGGGATATCACAGCCATGCGAAGGAACTTTTTTCTGTAATCCATCTTGTTGTCCTCCCTTAATTGGCCTTTGCGGCAGGCAGCAGTTTCGCCGGGACGAACAGCGTTTTCTTCATCACGGGGTAGAACTGCACCAGATCAACGAGCCCGCGCGTCAGGAGCCCCTGGAGGATGGCGAGGGTCAGGCCGATGGTAAGCGTCGCCGCAAAGCCGGCGACGGTGCTGCTGCCGATAAACAGCAGCAGGAAAGCGCCGACGAGCACCGCGATCTGGGCGTTGAGCGCGGCGGAAAACGCGCGCGGGAAGCCGTTCTTGATCGCGAGGTGCACGGTTCTGCCGTCCCTAACCTCGCTGCGCATGCGCTCGAACATCATGACGTCCGTGTCAATGGCAAAGCCGAGGGAGAACAGCACCCCCAGGCTTCCAGCCATCGTCAGCCGGATGCCGGGGATGGCCGCAAGAAAGAACAGATAGGAGATCACATAGATCAGCAGCGAAAGATCTGCCATCAGGCCGGGGAGCCTGTAGCGCAGCGCCAGGACCACGAACACCGCCAAGAGAATCAGCTCCAGCGCCAGCACGCCCGTACTGTACGCGTCCTGGCCCAGCATGGGACCGAACGCGCGCGCGTCGGCGACGGTCATCGTCGTGGGAAGCATGCCGTTCTTGATCTGCTGCGCCAGCAAGTTGGCTTCCTCCGCAGTAAAATCGGCGTCGATGCTGCCGGTGCCGTTGGTGATCGCCGTAGAGGGCAGCAATTGCCGGGAGATCGCCGTCCCGTCAAGGGTGAAGGTGACGCTCTGGCCGGCATATTTGGCGGAAGCCTCCGCAAACGTCCGGGTCGCCTCCGCGTTGAGCGCGAAGGTGACCACGTTATGGCCCGCGCTGGAGCCGGAGGTGATCGTCTGCACGTAAAGCTGCCGTATATCCGCGCCCGTGAAGATCGTGTCGCCGTCGGGGCTCTTCGCCTCGAGCTTGCCGGTCTGCGCAAGGTACTGCGCGATGGTATCGGGGTTGTATTGCCGGCTGCTCGCGTTGATCGGCAGCTCGGCGCGGATCGTGTCGTTTCCCACGCGGATGAGCTGGGCGTCCGCATAGCCGGCGTTGTCCAACCGGCTGCTCATGATCGCATAGGCCCCGTCCACCTGGGAAGGGAGCGAGGAGGCGGTCGCCTGTAAATCGACCGCTACGCCGCCGCCGAGATCACCCCCGCGGGTAATCTGTTGTGCAAACGGATGTATTTCATAGATGCCCCAGGCCACGCCGTTCAGCGCGACGACCCCGGCCGCAGCAGTCAGCAGTACGACTGCGCAGAAAGCCACTACCTTGCGTATATTCACTACGCGTTCCTCCTTTGTCGCTTACAACGTACCTATTATGTCATACGCCGGGATGGGTTTCAAGTGCGGCGATACGCCGTTTATTTGGCGGGCACGGTGCGCGTATAGCCCGCAAGATACGTCGCGGTGCTCCAATTATCCGTACTGGGCAGCGTCGCGGGATCGAGATCCGGCCGTTTGGAGGGCACCTTCGCCCGCGTGAGTTTTGCTTTTATGGCGGCGGTTAAAAGGTCGCTTTTGCTGCCGCCGCGGATTTCGATCTGCGTCCCCGGTGCGATGTGGTAGTAGATCCAGCGCGCGTCGGGCACAAGCAGGCGCACGCAGCCGTGGGACTCCCTTTTGCCGAGGTTCCGGTAAGAGCTGTTGGTATAGTAGTTCGCGTCCCTCTCGGTGTAAAGCAGGGAATGGAAGTAGATGCCGCGGTTGATCTGCGTCCAATACTGGCCGTAGACGTCATAATCCGCAAAAAAGCCGAAACGGACCCGGCGGCCGGCGGACCGGAACGTTCCGATGGGGGTGGGCGTTTTCTGCTTCCCCGTCGTGCAGACCATGAAGCGGACGGGCACGGTATACTGCCCGGACCCGTCGCGCCCGTACACCAGCACCACCTGGTGATAGACGTCGATCACGACCCGATAGGTATCCGGGGCGGGGTAAGCGGCGGGAGGGTCATACTCCCCGTTGTCGCCCACAAGCTCCGCGAATGGCATGCGGATGGTGGGAGAAAGCGCCGCAAGCTGCGCGTCCGTCAATGTGACGGCGGCCGGAGATGCCGAAAGGGAAGGCGCGGGCGATGCGCTCGCGGACGGGGACGCATAGGGCTGCGCGGACGGCGTCGGAGCCGGCGGGATGGGCGGCGGACTTGGCGTCGGTATCGGCGGGACAGGCACGGGCCCGGGCGTCAGCGGTACGAAAAGCCTGGCGTAAACCGGCCCTTGCGGCCGCGCGGCAGGAGCCGCCGCACGCGCGGGAACTCCCGCGCAGCCCGGCAGCAGCAGAAAAAGCAGGAGCAGCGAAATGGCTCTGGCCCCGTGTTTCCCCATGCGGCGGTCCTCCTTATGTCTGCATTCTCTCCAGCATGTTTATGCCGATGGCGCACTCCGTGCGCTTGCGCTCGAGAGCGCATGCAATTTCGTCGGGCACGCGGATATCGTGCCGGTACTTCCACGCGTTCGCGGCGCAGCCGCCCGAGCAGAAATATTTTGCCCAGCATTCCCGGCACGCGGGCTTGGTGCGCACGTTGCACCCCGCAAAGGGCTCCCTCATGCTTTCGTCGAATTCGCCCGTCCGCACGTTGCCCATGCAAAAGCCGTCCTCCCCCACGAACTGATGGCAGGGGTAGATGTCCCCGTCGGGCGTGACGGCCACGTACTCCGCCCCCGCGCCGCAGCCGGAAATGCGCTTCTTGAGGCAGGGGGAATTGTCCATATCCAGCATGAAGTGGAAAAAGTTGAACCACTTCCCCTCCCTGCGGCTGGTGAGCACGTATTCCGTCAGGCGGTCGTATTCCGAAAGGACCCGGGGAAGGTGCGCGCCCGTGATGGCGTAGGGGCTCTCCTCCGGCAGGACCACCGGTTCCATGGAGATCTGCCGGAAGCCCTCTTCGTAAAGCGCGCGGACATCCTCGGTAAAATCCAGATTCAGGCTGGTGAAGGTGCCGCGGATGTAGTGCTCGCCGTCGCCGCGCCGCTCCACCATAGCCTTGATCCTGGGAAGCACGGCGTCGTACGAGCCCTTGCCGTTCACGGCGGGGCGCAGCGCGTCGTGCACCTCCCGGCGTCCGTCCAGGCTCAGCACGATATTGTGCATCTCCCGGTTCAAATATTCGATCTTATCGTCGGTGAGCGCCAGCGCGTTGGTCGTGATGGTGAAACGGATGACCTTATCGTGCTTTTTCTCCAGCTCCCGGCCGTAAGCGACCGTCTGTTTGACCACGTCGAAGTTCATCAGCGGTTCGCCGCCGAAGAGGTCCACTTCGAGGTGCCTGCGGCTGCCCGAACGGGCGATGAGAAAATCCAGCGCCGTCTTCGCTGTTTCAAACGGCATCAGCATGCGCTCGCCGTGGAACTCCCCCGTGGACGCGAAGCAGTATTTGCACCGGAGGTTGCAGTCGTGCGCGATATGCAGGCACATCGCCTTGATGATCCCTGTTTCCTCCTCGGACGCGGGCGGCTCCTGCTGCGCGGAATCGAACATGCCTTCGGCTTTGAGCGCGTCGAATTCGCCTAAGATTTCTTCAATCTCCTCCCGCGGATACGGCAGGGCGTAAGGGTCCTCCCCCCGCTCCAGGGCGCGCGCGGCGGCGAAAGCGGCCGCGTCCAGCGCGTGGACCGCGCCGCTTTCCACATCCAGCGTAAAATACCGGTCCGTCCGCGTCGCCGGGTCTTTTATTGTAAACGAATGAATCAAGAACAGCCTCCACAACAGGGTATAAAAGTACAAAAAACGTTAGGGCGGGCAATGCGCCCGCCCTATGGATTGCCCGAGCCGAATTATTTCTTTTCCTTCTGACAGGACTGGTTGGCGACCGTGCAGCTCGTTTTGCAGGCGGATTGGCAGCTCGCCTGGCACTCGCCGCAGCCGGTGTGTTCGCCCGCCCTGATGCAGGGCTTCTGGATCGTCTCTATGTGCTTCATATCCGTACCTCCGTCTTTTGGTATTGTAATATACCGGGACGCCGCTTGCAAGCCCATTACCGCGCGGAGACGATTCGCGCGGTATCCCGCGCGATCGCCATTTCCTCGTCGGTGGGGATGACGTACACCTTCACGCGGCTCTCGGGGGCGCTGATCTCCCCTTCCTTCCCGCGGAAGCACGCGTCGTTCGCCTGCTTGTTGAGTACGATCCCCAGGTATTCCATATCGCTTAGCACAAGCTCACGCACGGGGGGATCGTTCTCGCCCACGCCCGCGGTGAACACGATGGCGTCCACGCCGTTCATCGCGGCCGCGTACGCGCCGATGTACTTCTTGACCTTGTAGCAAAACACCTCCAGCGCGAGGCGGGCGCGGGCGTTGCCCTGCTCCTCCGCGGCCCAAAGATCGCGGAAATCCGACGATACGCCCGAAAGGCCCTGCATGCCGCTGTCCTTGTTGAGGTAGGAGTTGACCTTGGAGGCGCTCCACCCCTTCTGCTCCATCAGGTACAGGACGATCGCCGGGTCGATATCGCCGCAGCGGGTGCCCATGGGCACGCCTTCCAGCGGCGTGAAGCCCATGGTGGTATCCACGCTCCTGCCGCCCCGGACCGCCGCGATGCTCGAGCCGTTGCCCAGGTGGCAGGTGATGACCTTGGTATCCTCGGCGGGTTTGTTGAGCTTCTTGATCGCCTGCCCCGCCACGTATTTATGGGAGGTGCCGTGGAAGCCGTACCGGCGGATCTTCATATCCTGATATGCCTCATACGGAAGGGCGTACATGAACGCCTTCTGCGGCATGGTCTGGTGGAAGGCGGTGTCGAACACGCCCACCATCGGCGTATCCTTCATGATGGCCTTGCAGGCGCGGATGCCCATGAGGTTGGCGGGGTTGTGCAACGGCGCAAGCTCGGTCAGCTCATCGAGCACCGAAAGCATCTCTTCCGTTATCAGCGCGGGTTCGGTGAATTTCTCGCCGCCGTGGACCAGCCTGTGCCCGACCGCGCCGATTTCCCGCACGCTCTTGAGCACGCCGACCGCAGGGTCCACCAATGCGTCGAGCAGCATCTTCATGGCGTCGGTATGGTCCTTCATGTCTCTTTGGATGATCTGCGGCGTGCCGCCCGCGGGCTTGTAGGTCAGCTTGGACTCGGGCATGCCGATGCGTTCGCAGATCCCCTTGGCGATGACGCTTTCGTTCGAGACATCGATCAACTGATACTTGAGCGAGCTGCTCCCTGCGTTGATAACCAGAATGTTCATAAAACCCTCCTTATACTCCCTGCGCCTGCACCACCGTAATGGCAACGACGCTGACGATATCCTCTACGCTGCATCCGCGGGAAAGGTCGTTGATGGGCTTTGCGAAGCCCTGGCAGATGGGGCCGACCGCCTCCGCCCCCGCCAGGCGCTGCACCAGCTTGTAGCCGATGTTGCCCGCCTGCAGGTCGGGGAACACGAGTACGTTCGCTTTGCCCGCGACGGGGCTGCCGGGGGACTTGAGCTGGCCGACCTTTTCCACGAGTGCGGCATCCGCCTGAAGCTCGCCGTCCACATTGAGCCCGGGCGCGAGCTCGTGCACCAGCCTTGTCGCCTCCACGACCTTATCGACCAGCTCGTGCTTGGCGCTGCCCTTCGTGGAGAAGGAAAGCATCGCCACGCGGGGCTCCAGGCCGCACAGGGCCTTGCCCGTTGCCGCCGAAGAAACCGCAATCGACGCGAGCTGCTCGGCCGTGGGGTTGGGGTTGACGGCGCAATCGCCGAATATCAGCACGCCGTTGTCACCGTAGGATTTGTCGGGAACCTCCATAATGAAGCAGCTCGATACCGTGGAAATGCCCTTGGCCGTTTTCACGATCTGCAGGCCGGGGCGCAGCGTCTCGCCGGTGGTGCACAGGGCACCCGCCACCATGCCGTCCGCCTTGCCGGTTTTTACCATCATGGCGCCGTAGAACATGGGATCGCGCATGGTTTTCTGCGCCTGTTCGGGCGTGACGCCCTTCGCCTTGCGCAGCTCGTAGAATTGATCGATATAATCCGGAAGGTCGGGCGAGGTTTCCGGGTCCAGAATGCCGACGCCCGTAAGCGATACGCCGAGCTTTTCCGCCTTGGCGCGGATATCCGCTTCCCTGCCCACAAGCGTCAGATCCGCGATCTCTTCCTGTACGATGAGGGCGGCCGCCTGAATGGTCCGCTCCTCCGTTCCTTCGGGCAGCACGATATGCTTTTTGCCGCTTCTTGCCTTCGCCTTGATCGTATCCATCAATGACATGGTGCTTTTTCTCGCTCCTTCCATAAGACGGCTTGTACGATCCGCCCGCCGGACGGGCCTACGCAACCAAGCCTTGAAAATTATATCACAATGTTGCCCGCTTCGGAATAAAAATCACATGGTTTTTGGAAAAAATACACGAAAAGTTGATAAAACGGAACAAACGCTGTGATAAAATGATGATATAAATTCTACATACGGAAAGGAGCCGTCCTTATGCGCGTCGCGGGCGTCATAGCGGAATACAACCCCCTGCACAACGGGCATGTTTATCATCTCAACAGTACGCGCAGCGAGACCTGCTGCGATTATGTGGCCGTGGTGATGAGCGGGGATTACGTGCAGCGCGGGGAACCCGCCGTTGCGGACAAATTCACGCGCGCGGCGTGGGCGCTCGACGCCGGCGCGGATATCGTGCTGGAACTGCCCACGGTCTATGCGGTGGCGAGCGCCGAGCGGTTCGCCGCGGGCGGCGTGCGCGTGCTGGCCGGCACGGGGGTGCTGACCCATCTGTGCTTCGGCAGCGAAACGGCGGATATCGGGACGCTGCAGACGGCGGCGGACGCGCTTTCCAACGAGCCGCCCGCCTTCCGCGAGGCGCTGCGCGAGCAGCTCTCGCTCGGCAAATCCTATCCGCGGGCGCGGTACGACGCGCTCGCCGCCTGCGGCGCGCCCGAAGCGCTGCTGCGGGCGCTGGAGACGCCCAACAGCATCCTGGGCGTCGAATACATCCGTTTCCTTAGGCAATACGCGCCGCAGGCCGAGCCCGTGGCCATCGGCCGCGTCGGTTCGGGCTACCACGACCAGGCGCTTTCTGCTGCCTCCTACTCGAGCGCCACGGCGATCCGCGAGGCGCTCCTTCGCGGCCGGGAGCAGGCGTACGACAGCGTACCGCTGCCGGTCGCGGGGTATTTTCGGATTGGCGGCAACCGCTGCGTGAGCCTTGCCGACGCGGAGCCCTTCATGCTTTACGCGCTGCGCTGCATGAGCCCGGAGGAGATCGCCGCTCTTCCCGACGTACAGGAGGGGTTTGAAAACGTGCTCTATCGCGCGGCGCGGCAGGCGAGGACCGTGGAGGAGCTGTACGCGCGCATCAAGAGCAAGCGCTATACGCTCGCCCGGTGCAAGCGCATCTGCCTGTGCGCGATGCTGCACATCCGGCGGCAGCTTGCCGCGAGCGCCCTGCAGGAGGACGCGCCCTACCTTCGCGTACTGGGCTTCCGGCGCACGGCCCGCGCGCTCGTCTCGGCGATCGGCCAGAAGCGCACGCTGCCGCTCGTGATACGCCGTGCGGACGTTTCGGCGCTGCCGCCCGCCGCGCAGGACCTGATGGCTGCGGACATTCGGGCGCACGAGCTGTACGGGCTGCTTTGCGGCAAAAACACCCCGCAGGCGGATTTTTCCGCTCCCCCTATCGTGATGTGACGGGTTTTTTTAACGGAATTTCGTTCTTCTCCAGTATCTCCAAAATACGGGGCATGGCCTCCTCGGCGACGCGCCGGCCTTCGGCGATGCACTCCTGCGTATGCCTTGTGGAAAAGCCCTTCATCAGGCCGAGCACGCGCGGGCAAAGCACGATATCCGCCTCTTCCTGGCGCGCGCGCGTGATATACCACATCACCACATCCAGCGTCCGTTCATACATCGTGTGCAGCGTCGGGTTTTCCACCCTTCTTACCTCGCCCCGGTAGCCGACGTCCACGCCGATCACCACGTCCGCGCCCGCCTCGCGCAGAGGGATGCAGGGGACGCGCTCGAGCAAGCCTCCGTCCACCAGCAGGCGGCCGTCCATGCGCACGGGCATAAAAACGCCGGGGATGGACATGCTGGCGCGCACGCATTCGTGCAGCTTCTTATCCGTGTCCTGAAAAGCGATCAGTTCGCCCGTTTCGATATCCACCGCCATACAAATGAAGGGAATGCGCGTCTCTTTGAAGGTTTTGTCGTGCGTAAACACGCGCACCAGCTCCTCCATGCGGTCGCCCTTCACGAGACCTCCCTTGCCGCTGCGCGGGATGGTCATATCCATATAGGACCGGCTGCTGATGGACTCAAAATACTTGCCCAGCATGGAAAGATCCGTCCCTGCGGCGTAGATCGCCCCGACGATCGCGCCCGCGCTGGAGCCCGCGACGATGTCGATTGGCACGCCGTGCTCCTCCAGCACCTGTATGACCCCGATGTGTGCGATTCCCTTGACGCTGCCCGATCCCAGCGCCAGGCCTACCTTTTTCGTCATGCGAAGTCTCCTTCCCTCATAAGGATTACTCTGGAACGCTTGCGGTTTTTTCATTCCTTTGCGCGCGGGAGGTGTGCCTATGAAACGCGCCGTCGCTTTCCTCACGTTCGCGCTGTGCGTTACGCTGGTGGTCTTTTCCCGCCCCGCCATGCAGGCGGCGCAAAAGGCGCTGACGCTTTGGTGGGAGATTCTTCTCCCCACCCTGTTCCCGTTCTTTGCGGGCGCCACGCTGATGGAGCGCGCGGGCGCGCTGCAGATGACGGCGAACCTGCTCTACCCCGTATCCAAGAAGCTCAAAATCTCCTACTACGCGCTGCCGATGCTGATCATGGGCGGCATGTCGGGCTATCCTTCGGGGGCGCGGCTGTGCGGGATGCTGCTCGCGAGCGGGGACATTTCGGACGAGGAGGCCGAGCGCCTCGCCACCGTCTGCAACCTGTGCAGCCCCATGTTCCTGATGGGCGCGGTGGCGGGCGGGATGTTCCAAAACAACCGCCTGTTCGTCCCGCTCGCCGTATCCTACTACGGGGCGGCGCTGCTGGTGGCGGCGGGAGTGCACTTTATCCGCCCAGTCGCCTTCTCCCGGCCGCCCGCCCACGTGCGCCCGGCGGCGCAGGAGCCGCTTTACAAGGCGCTGCCCCAATCCATCGCCGACGGCATGGCGGATATGCTCAAGGTCGGCGGGAGCGTGATATTTTTCCTGGTGCTGGCCGAGATGTTCGAGCAACTCGGGATATTCGGCATATTGGGCTTCCCGTTCGACCGGCTGTTCGTCGGGGCGAGCGGAGCCTCCCCCGCGCACGGGATCCTGCTGGGGCTCCTGGAGATCACGGGCGGGTGCAGCAGCATCGCCGGCTGCGGCCTGCCCGTTCAGTATTCCCTGCCGCTGTGCGCCTTCCTCATCGGCTTCGGGGGGCTGTGCGTCATGGTGCAGGCGATGGGGTTCGTGCCTTTCCGGAAACCCTTGCGTTATCTTTTGATCAAGCTCTGCCACGGCGCGCTCGCGGGGCTGATCGCCTATGCGCTGATGACGCTGCCGCTGGGCGCGGCGGAAACGTTCGCCGCTCCGCCCTCGCCGTACTGGGTCAATACCATGACGGGGCTCTCGCTCCTGTTCGCGTGCAGCCTGGGCACGGCCGCCGCGTTCCTGCTGGCGCTGATCTTCGGCGTAAAGGAGCGCCGCACCAAATCATGACGAAGGCGCGTTCTGCTCCAGCCGCCTGACCGCGGCCTCGTCGGGCGTGGCGTAAACGGTGCGGTTGGCGGTATAGATCACCATCCCCGGCCTGGCGCCGGAGGGCTTTTTCACGAATTTGCGCTGGCAGTAATCCACCGGCACCGAGGCGGAAGCCCGCGCCCGGCTGTAATAGGCCGCCAGCATCGCCGCTTCCCGGAGCGTCGTCTCGGGAAGCGCGGCGCTGCGGACGACGACGTGGGAGCCGGGAATGTTCTTGGTATGCAGCCACCAGTCCTCCCCCCGCGCGAACCGGAGCGTCAGCGCGTCGTTCTGCTGGTTGTTCCTGCCTATGTATATTTCGATGCCGTCCGAGGACAGTACGCGCAGGGGCTGGGAGGGCGCGTGTTTGGGGGGCTTCGCGCGGCTGTTTTCTGGCCGCAGATACCCCTCGCGCACCAGCTCCTCCCGGATCTCCATAAGCTCCACGTCGGCGGAGCATTTCGAAAGATTGTCGAGCTGCCCCTCGAGATACTCGATCTCCCTAAGCGTTTCCTCCTTTTGTTCGGCCGCCAGCGCGCGCGCCGCCTTCCCCTTCTGGTAGCGCTTGAAAAAGCGCTGCGCGTTTTCCTGCGGGGAGAGCTTCTCGTCGAGCTCCACTACGGTTTCGGCCGGCGGATCGAGATAGTAGTTTATAAGCCGCGCGGTTTTCGCGCCGCGCTGCAGGGCGCTTGCATTTGCGAGCAGCAGCTCCCCCCTCATGCGGAGCTGTTCGAGATCGTCCCCGCTTACGAGCGCCTGCTCGAACCCGGCGAGCTTTTTGTAATTGCGCTCCAGATGGTTCTGGAGCGTTTTCAAAAGCGAAGCGCCCCGGCGGCGGAAACGCTCCATCTGATCCCGCGCGGCGAAATACGCGTCGAGCGCCGCGCCCATGGAAGGCATGGGCTTCAAAAGCCGCTCGGGGATGCCGGGCGCGAAAGCGTACACGGCGACCGGGTCGTTCCCTTCGTTCACAACAAGCGTGGGCCGGAACCGTCCTTCCCGGAAGGACCCGTACAGCCGGTGTAAAAAGCGCGCGAACGCCGCACGTTCCTCGGGCGTAAGTTTTTCGGCGGCAAGCTCCCCCTCGCCCGCCCAGCGGGCCGTGATCTGGCGGGCGCAATCGGGCGAAAGGCCGGAAAAGCCCGCCGAAAGCAGCTTAGAGACGCTCCCGCGTCCCGAGAGGACCGCTTCGAAATCCTTTTCCTCCGCTTCGACGGGGTTTTTCTTATCCTGCGCGGGCGGCGGCGTATACCCTACGCCGGGCAGCAGCGTGCGCACGCTGGACATCGCCGCCCCCACGTGCCGCACACAGTCCAGAATCGTATCGTCCTCGTTGAGGAGAAAGATGTTGGAATATTTCCCCATCAGCTCGACGACGAGGCGCAGGGAAACCGCGTCTCCCAGCTCGTCCCGCGCGTCAAAGCCGATCACGAGCACGCGGTCCAGCCGCGGCTGCTCGATGGAGGCGACGCGGCAGCCGGCAAGCCGCTTGCGCAGCAGCATGCAGAAGGCCGGCGGCTCGGGCGGGTTGGGAAAGCTGAGGTCGGTCAGCTGCACGCGCCCGTTTTCGGGGTGCGCGCAAAGGAGCAGCCGCCATGTGCTGCCCCTTGTGCGGATGGTCAATAAAAGCGTATCGCGTTCCGGCTGCTGGATCTTATCCACCTTGCCGCCGACGAGCGCGCAAAGCTCGTGCGACACGGCGTAAAGGGAAAGCCCGTCCATCGGTTAAGCTCCCGTTTCTTTCTGCGCGGCGGCGCGCTTTTTCTTGAGGCGCTCCAGCATCATCTGGTAGCCGCCCGAGCCGTAGATGAGCGAGCGGTTCACGCGGCTGATCGTGGCCGTGGAAGCGCCCAGCTTCTGCGCGATCTCCTGGTACGTGACACCCCGGTGCAGCTGCTTTGCGACCTCCAGCCGCTGAGCGATGGCATGGATCTCGGAGATGGTGCAGATGTCCTCAAAAAAGCGGTAGCATTCCTCCTCGTTCTGGAGCAGGAGGATCACCTCGAACAGGGCGTCGAGTTCCTTGCTGCGGAGCTTGGACTGGTACTCCATACGGCACCTCCTGTATCGGATCGCTATGCGCGGCCGACGGTATTCTTAAGAACGCCTATCCCTTCGAGCTCCACCTCGACCGTATCGCCGGGCCGCATGGGGCCGATCCCCGCCGGCGTTCCGGTGGCGATCACGTCGCCGGGCAGCAGCGTCATGACGCGGGTGATGTAGGCAATTAGCTCATCCGCGGCGTGCATCATGGCGGCCGTGCGTTCGCTCTGGCGGACCTCGCCGTTCAGGCGGGTTTCCAGCTTCGCGTTGAAGGGATCATACCCGGTTTCGATCCAGGGGCCGATGGGGCAGAAGGTATCGAACCCCTTGGCGCGCGTCCACTGGCCGTCCTTCGCCTGAAGGTCCCGCGCGGTGACGTCGTTCACGCAGGTGTACCCCAGCACCACGTCCCGGAAAGCGTCCTTTTGCACGTTCCTGCAGCGGCGGCCGATCACAATGCCGAGTTCTCCCTCGTAATCCACCCGCTCGCTGTCCGGCGGGCACAGGATGGTTTCCCCCGGGTTAAGGACGCTGGTGCCGGGCTTGAGGAACATGAGGGGCTCCTCGGGCGCGCTCCCCCGCATTTCCAGCGCGTGCGCATAATAGTTTTTGGCGATGCAGACGATCTTGCTGGGCGCAACGGGCGCAACTAGGCGCGCCTCCCCGAGCGGGTACTCCCGGCCGTCGTAACGGATCTCCTCGAACGGGGAACCGAACAGGCGGCGAAGCAGGTCCCCCGCAAGCTCCGCATAGAACACTTCGTTTTCAAATTCGACTCTGGCGATCTTCATTTGGCGCGCTTCCTTCGGCTGCATATTTCTACAGATATTTTAACACGTTACAGCACTGAAGCAAGGGGCCGCCGCAAATTTAGGCGGCGTCACTGGTATTTCCGCACGCCCTCCATGGAATCCGGCGCCTTTAAAAGGGGCGATATGCGGAATTCCTCGACATGCATGGCGGGAACGGTCCTTACGTAGATGTTCCGGCCCGCGGCGGAGGGCAAGAGCGGCGCCTGCGCGCTGGAATTGTCCTCGATGAGCGCGGCGACGTCGGGGTGGACCTCCACGAGGTAGTTGGCCATGGATTCGTTGCGGATGCTGTTGATGAGGGCTTTGCGGACTTTGAGCACCACGGTCTCGGGCGAGAGCACGCGGCCGTCCCCGCGGCAGTAGGGGCAGGGCATCTGCAGCGTGTTGGAAAGGTTGTGGCGCATCTTCTTGCGCGTCATTTCCACAAGGCCCAGCTGGGTGATGCCCAGGACGTTCGATTTGGTGCGGTCCTTCCTAAGCTCGGTCTTCAAGGTATCGAGTACGCGCTCCTTGTCGGAGATGTCCTCCATATCGATAAAATCCACGATGATGATGCCGCTGATGTCCCTGAGCTTCAATTGGCGGGCGATCTCCTTGGCGGCCTCACAGTTGGCCTGGGTGATGGTTTCCTGGAGATTATCCGTGCCCACGAAGCGGCCGGTGTTGACGTCGATGCTGGTGAGTGCCTCGGTCTGGTCGATGACGATGTATCCGCCGTTGGGGAGCCATACCTTGCGCGCGAGCGCTTTCTCGATTTTTGCTTCCAGGTCGAAGCGGTCGAACAGCTCCTCCTCGCCCTGGTAGAGCACCACCCTGTCCTTGAGCTGCGGGGAAATGATGCTCGCCACGATCTGAACGCGCTCGTAAAACTCCGGATCGTTGATGGTCAGGCGCTCGATATTGGGGGTGAACAGATCCCGTATGGTGCGGAACACCAGCGGCTCCTCCGCGTGCAGCAGGCGGGGCGCCGAAACAAGCGTTCTCTTCTTCTGGATGCGCTGCCACAGCCGCACCAGAAAATCGATGTCGGCCTGGAATTCCTCCGCGCTCTTGCCGACGGCGGCGGTGCGGACGATCACGCCCATATCGGCGGGCTTCACGGAATCGAGTGCGCCTCTCAATCGGGAGCGCTCCGCTTCGTCGGATATCCGGCGGGACACGCCCACGTAGTTGACGGTGGGCATCAGCACCAGCGTGCGGCCGGGGAGCGTGATATGCGTGGTAACGCGCGCGCCCTTGGTGCCCACGGGCTCCTTTAAGACCTGCACCATGATCTCCTGCCCGGTCTTGACGATATCCTGGATATTGACGGGCGGGAGCTTGATCTCCTGCCCGTTGTCGCCGAACTGGAAATCCGACCGGTCCACCTGCACGTCCCCCGCGTAGAGGAACGCGTTGCGCTCCAGCCCGATGTCCACGAACGCCGCCTGCATGCCGGGCAGCACGTTCTGCACCCGGCCGTTGTAGATGTTGCCGACCAGCCGTTCATGGCCGCGGCGCTCGATATAGATTTCGGCGGGCTGCCCGTTCTCCAGCAGCACGACGCGCGTCTGATAGGGGTTGATGTCCACCACGATTTCCGTGCCCATGCGTCATACCTCAATCCGATCAAAATATAAAAACTTGCGGTGCACGCGAATGCTTCCCTGCGCGCCGCAGGCCGAAAGCAGCGCCCGCAGCAGAAGCTCCGTCTGCAGGCCGCCGTCGGCGCTGAGTTTTCCCGTGATGCAGAGGACCGCCCTTGCGACATCACCCGAAGCGTCCTCGTCGGCCTCCCCGAGTGAAAGCGACAATAGCTGCGGCCGGATATCCACGTTCTTCATACCGCTTTTGGTATGCTTCAAAACCACGATCGGCCCCCCGGCAAGGGTTTTGATGCCTTCCTCCAGCGCCGCCCGGCCGACGGGCGGGGCAAAGAGAACGGTCGCCTCATACTCCGCCCTCTGCAGCAGGGCGGTGAGCGTGGGCAGCTTTTCGTCGATCTCCAGAGCCCGCCGCACCCGGAGCCCCTCCGGGATCTGCGCGTTCAGGCGGGAAACGAATTCGTCGGGGTCTACGGCCTCTGTAAGCTGCACGTCCATCCATTCCGCGTCGCTGGTATGCCCCACGGCGAGCGCCGAAGCGAACGCAAGGATCGGGTGCGGGTTAAAGCCCTGCGAGAATGCGAGCGGCAGACGGGCGCGCCGCATCGCGCGCTGCAAGAGGCGCATCACGTCCAGATGGGAGATGAAGCGGAGCTCTTCGCCCTTATGAAAGTTTGCAATAATCCGCATATTCTTCCCCGAAGCAGCCGTTGCAGCCGCTTCTGCAGTCTTTTGTGGAAACGGCCTCAAGGGCCCTTTCGTATTCCCGTTTGAGATATTCCTGCGTCACCAGCATATCCATATGGCCCCATGGCAGCGGCTCGTCAAGCGCGCGTTCCCGGTTGGCGTAGTACGCGGGATCCAGGCCCGCCGCCGCGAACGCTTCCTTCCAGGCCTCGGGTTTGAAATGCTCGTCCCAGGAATCGAACCGGCAGCCCCGCGCGTGCGCTTCGCGAAGCGCTTTGCCAAGGCGCCTGTCCCCGCGGGAAAAGGCCGCCTCCAGCATGCTGACGGAAGAGGCGTGATAATTGAACTCCACGCCGCGCACGCCCTTGAGCGCGTTTTTGAGAAGCGACTGCTTGCGCCTGATCTCATCGGCCGTATCCTGCGCGGCCCATTGGAAGGGCGTAAAGGGTTTGGGCACAAAGGAGGACGCGCTCACCGTCAGCCGCAGCCCCTTGCCGCGCTTTTCCTTGGGAAGCTGGTGAAACAGCGCGCTCACCTTGCGCGCGAGATCCGCGATGCCCAGGACATCCTCGTCCGTTTCGGTGGGCAGGCCGATCATGAAATAGAGCTTGACGCTTGTCCATCCCGCGTCGAACGCGTCGCCCACGGCGCGCAGGAGGTCCCGCTCGGTCACGTTCTTGTTGATGACGTCCCTCAGGCGCTGGGTTCCGGCCTCGGGCGCGAACGTCAGCCCGGCCTTTCGCACTTCCTGCATGCGCTCGAGATCTTCCTTGATGAACGTATCGATGCGCAGCGACGGCAGCGATACCGAAACGCGCTCCCCCTCGAACGAATCAAGAAGCTCCGGCACCAGCTCGTGGATACGGGAATAGTCGCTCGAGCTCAGGGAGAACAGGGAAACTTCGTCGTACCCCGTGCAATCCACCAGCTCCCGCGCCAGCCGGAGCACGGTATCCTTCTTCCGCTCGCGCAGCGGCCGGTAAATATACCCCGCCTGGCAGAAGCGGCAGCCGCGCGTGCAGCCGCGGAACAGTTCCACCGCCGCGCGGTCGTGCACGATACTGAGGTTGGGCACGACGGGGCTGCCGATATAAGGGGCCTTGTCCAGGTCTTTCACGACGCGGCGGACGATCGTATCGGGCGCCGAGGGCTCGCGCTTTTCAAGAGCGGCAAACGCGCCGTTCTCATACCGCGCCTCATAAAAGGAAGGCACATAGACCCCGGGGATCCGGGAGAGCCGCAGCAGGATCTCGCGCTTGGTCTTTCCGGCCGCGCGGGCCTCCCGCCAGGCGTCGACGACCTCGGGGAAAAGCTCCTCCCCGTCCCCCAGCATCACGGCGTCCATAAAATCCGCGACCGGCTCCGCGTTGCAGGCAGAGGGCCCTCCGCAAAGGATGAGCGGCATATCCTCTCCCCTATCCGCCGCGTTCACGGGGATGCCCGCAAGCTCCAGCATGGTGAGGATGTTCGTGTAGCACATCTCATACAGGAGCGAAAAGCCGACGATATCGAACGCCCTAAGCGGGCGGCGGGTCTCCAGGGAAAAGAGCGGAAGCGCGCGGGCCCGAAGCGCGGCTTCCATATCCGTCCAGGGGGCGTACACCCGCTCGCAGGCGATATCCGGCCGCGCGTTGAGCACATGGTAGAGAATGCGCGAGCCGAGGTGCGACATGCCGATCTCATATACGTCCGGGAAGCAAAGCGCGACGCGGACGTCCGCGTCCTCCTTGACAATGCTGTTCCATTCCCCGCCCGTATATCTCGCCGGCTTTTCAACGGCCGAGAGGATCTCGTCCAATGCCGTGCTATTCAAATACTTCCTCCCACAATCTTGTCACTTATATTAATTTTAGCATTACTTTGATAACCGGTCAATCGCACCGAAGCATAGGCGGCGCGCGCAGGTCCCGCGGCACCCGGTCCTAATTACTGCGATACCCGGTCAATCGTACCGAAGCATAGGCGGCGCGCGCAGGTCCCGCGGCACCCGGTCCCAATTACTGCGATACCCGGTCAATCGCGCCGGAGCGCGGGCCGTCAGCGCCTGACGAGCGCGCCGACGGTGACATCCTGCCCCCGCGCGGCGATGCCTGCAAGCAATTTCCCTTCGTCCAGCTGACCGATGATGTTGAGCTCCTCGTCGAGCACCTGCAATAGATTATACCGCGAGGACGATAGCTGCCGCAAGGCCGCGCCCGCGGACATGCTTTCGCGCACGGCGACCTGCCGCATGGGCACGGCCTCCCCGCGCGCGAATGCGTCCCTCCGGCGGAGCATCGCGGCGATCTGCGCCTGCGGCAGGCTCCGGAGCTCCCGCGCCGCGCCCAGTATCAGGAAAACGCCCATCACCAGCAGGAACAGGTTGACCATGTCCCGCGTGTACAGGTAGACCGAAAAGCCCACTAACGCGGCGCCCATCGTTACCCCCAGCCAGCCGGTGATCAGGGTGGCCGTGCGGTGCCTGAGAAAATTGGCGAGGATGGCGCGGAACATCCTGCCCCCGTCCAGCGGGAGCGCGGGCAGCAGGTTGAAGCAGGCAAGGGACAGGTTGATTAAGAGAAAATAACGCAGCGGACCCGCCGCGGCGGGAAAGAACGATACGGCGAGCATCACGCCGCCCGCCACGATGAGGTTGCAGAGCGGGCCCGCGAGCGCAATAAAAAAATCCGCCTTGTTGGACATGCTTTGCCCGATCAGGCGGGCGACGCCGCCGTAGGGCATGAACTCCACCGTGTCCACGCGGTAGCCCATCGCGTGCGCCACGATGGCGTGGAACACCTCGTGCAGCGTCAGCGCCAGTATCGCCTGGAAGATCTCCGAGAGCATGCCCAGTATGGCCGCGACGATGAACACCACCAGCAGCCCCGGATGCAGCTTTACCTGCGTTTGGCCCAGCTGAAACAGCTTCATCCCTGGAGCACCACGTCAAGGTAGGAATCGGGCGGCTGCGGCTTGCCCGAAAGCAGCACGCTCATGCTGAGCCTCCCGGTCTTACCCAGGGAACCCAGCGTATCATACTTGCGGACGGGCTGCCCTTCCTCCACATTGATGGTTTCCAGCCCGTAGTAGATCGTTTCAAGATCGTCCTTGTGCGAAAGCCGCACGTAATTGCCCAGGACGCTGTCCACGCCGACGGCGCGCACCTCGCCGTCCGCCGAGGCCTTCACCACGGCGTCGGGCGCGTTCTCCCACACCACATACTGCGCCGCGGGCTCCACATACGCGTCGGGCGCGTTGACGGGTACGGCGAGCTTGCTGTCCCCCGAGGAGAAGACGTCGAGCGTATCGGGAAGCTCCACGAACTTGAGCTTGCCGAGCGTTTCGTCAAGATCGCTTTCCTCGTTGAGCGCCGTTTTCACGCCCGAGAGCACGGGCTCGGTGCCGGGAATGTTCAGCGCCTTCATGCCCAATATCAGCGCGCAGGCCGCCGCGCAAATCCCGATTTTTACAAGGAGCTGCGTGGACATCTTTTCCGTTTTCTTTTTGGCCGGTTTGCGTCCGCCGGATTTCCGAAACGGTATTGTCCGGCGCGCGCGCGCCGGAAAGCCGGATTCTTCTACGGTAAAGGGTGTGGTATTCATCTGCTGCATAGATGGGAGGCCCCCCTCTCGATACCGAATAACTCAGTATATGCGGGAAAAGGGCGAATTAGGCGTAGCGGCGGGACGGGAGAAAAGAATGGCATACATTCCGTATATGGAAACTCTATCGCGGGACGCTCCCGCCGTCCCTCGATACAGAACTTGGGAAACACAATATAATCTGTCAAAACCGGCGAAATGTGAAGTGTACGCCAGTTTTGACTCCCTGCACAGCGCACAGCCGCCGCCCGGAAATCGCCGCAGCGATTTTAGGCGGCTGTGAAAAAAACTCGCCTGAATACTCTCAGCATTCGGGCGATCCTCCGCCGACAAACCCCTGCGGGGTTTATCGGCGAATCTGCCGCCGCATCCATACGTTGAGCACCAGCCCCACGCACATCATGTTGGCGAGCAGGTTGGAGCCCCCGTAGCTCACGAAGGGCAGCGGGATGCCGGTAACGGGCATGAGACCGATGGTCATGCCGATGTTCTCAAACACGTGCGCAAGCAGCATGCCCATGCCGCCGATCGCGATGCAGGAGCCGAAATGGTCCTTCGCGCTGACGGAGATCCACAGCCAGCGGAAAATCAAGAGGAAGTAAGCCACGATCAGCACCGTGCCGCCGACGAACCCCAGGCCCTCCACAATACCCGAAAATATGAAATCCGTATGCCGCTCCGGCACGAACTTGAGCTGGGCCAGCGTCCCCTCCGTGAAGTATCCCTTGCCGAAGAGCTGCCCCGAGCCGATCGCCGCCTTGCTCCTGTTCACCTGAAGCGCGGCGCCGGTGCCCGTCTGATCGAGGGCGGGATTCAGGAATATATCGATACGCTCCCGCTGCTGAGGGCTGAGCACATAGTAGTAGCTCAGCGGCAGCAGCCCCGCAAAGGCTATGACCGCCGCAATAATGAACTTCCAGCTCAGCTTGGATATGAACAGGATGCAGATAAAGATGACCAGGAACACGATCGCGGTGCCCATATCGGGCTGCACCACCACCAGCACGAACGGAATCACGAAATACAGCAGCATAACGCCCAGATCCTTGAACGTCTTAATGCCGCCTTCCCGCTCCATGATCTCCGCCGCCTTGTCCGAAAGCATGAGGATCAGCGTCACCTTGCAGATTTCCGAGGGCTGGAACGCCCGCGTGCCCAGCTTGAACCAGCCCAGCACGCCGCGGGAATCCTGCGCGACGACCAGCACCAGCACCAGCAGCGCGATGTTTGCGATATAAATGTATTTGACCGCCTGGCGGAACAGGCTGTAATCGATGGCAAGCATCAGGAAAAGGCCCGCCAGCCCCACCAGGAAATTGATGAGCTGCCGCGCGATATACTCCGTATTCAGGTTGTTGAGCACATCCGAGAGGGTGTCCTCGTTCCCGGTGAAGGGTTCGGCCATTACGTTGCCGATCGTGATCACGCCGAACGCCACCAGGGCAACCACCAGCACGATGGTGACCCACTCGACGCCCTGAAACCTCTGCTTTGCTTTGCGCTCGATCTGCACGCGCCCAATCCCTTCCACGTATTACGCCGCCGCGCGGACGCGCGTTCATGCCCTATTTTACATCAACGCGCATGCGCTGTCACCCGAAGGGGCGGAAATTTAACAGCCTGTACAAAATAAGGCCGCCCCGCCCGCATACGGGGAAAGGCGGCCGCGTTTCAAAACCGGAGCCCGTCCGTTCACAGGACGTAGCATTCCTTGCGGGGAGGCCTCGCGTCGAGCTCCGCCTTCTTTTCGCCGAAGCCCGGCCTGCCCAGAAGCGCGTAGGCGGCGTTCTTGCCCTCCTCCACGCCGGGCTGGTTGAAAGCGTTGATGTTGAGAAGCTCGCCCGCGAACGCCGTCTCCACCTCGAACAGGTAGAGGAGCTCGCCCACGGTGAACGCGTTGACCTCGGGCAGCGTAATGGTGTGGCTCATGTGCCCGCTCTTGCAGAGCGCGTATTCGGTGGCGGACTGCTCGGCCTTGATGAGCTCGTAGAGCGTGTGCCCACCCAGGAACGCGACGTCCGGGATACCCGCAAAACCGTTCGGGATGGAAACATCCGCCCGGTACCTGTCCACGCCGAGAAAGGTGACGACCTTATCGTAGGGGCCCTCGGTATAGAGCTGGACCTGGCTGTGCTGATCCGTGACGCCCAGCGCCTTGACGGGCGTCTGCCCCTCGCGCACCTCTTTCCCCTCCAGATCGAACTGCTTGCCCAGCGATTCCGCCCAAAGCTGCGCGTACCAGTCCGCCATCAGCTTGAGGGAATCCGCGTAGGGCATCATGACGGAGATGTTGCAGCCGCGGCGCATGGCGATGAACTGGAGCGCCGCCAGCATATAGGCGGGGTTCTTCCAGACGTCCCGCGGCTTGGTCAGCTCATCCATATAGGCCGCGCCCGCGAGCAGCGCCCGGATATCGATGCCGCAGACCGCCGCCGCCACCAGGCCCACGGGGCAGAGCTCGCTGAAGCGGCCGCCCACGCCGTCGGGCACATAGTAGGTCTTGAGGCCGAACTGCTTTGCGATTTTGATGAGGTTGCCCTTGCTTTCGTCGGTCGTCGCGATCAGGTGCTTCGAGAGCGCGTCCCTGCCGTAGAGCTTCTCAATGAGCGGCGTTACGATCAAGAGCTGCGACATGGTCTCGCTGGTGCCGCCGGATTTCGTGACGACGTTGAAAACGGCTTTCGCGGGGTCGATCACGTCGAGCAGGGCCTTCATGCGCTCGGGGTCGACGTTGTCCTCCACGAACAGGCGGGGACCGCCGCGCTTTTCACGCGGGAGATCGTTGTAGTGCAGATGGTTGAGCGCCTGCTGCACCGCGAGCGGGCCCAGCGCGCTGCCGCCGATGCCGAGGACCACAAAATCCTCGCACCAGGAAAGCGACTTCACGGTCCGCTCGATATCCGCGACGATTTCGCCCTGGTTGTAAGGAAGCTCGCGCCACTTCATGGCGGGGCGCTTTTGCTCCATGGCAGCGGCCGCCTTCTCCAGCTGCGGGGAGAGCGCCGCGATCTCGGCGGCCGCGATCCCCCTCTTCCCCAGGGTATCCTCCATCATATTGTTGAAATCCACCCGCACGCGCATCGACTCGCGCCATGCCGCATCCCGATATTGGCTCATATTTCCTCGTTTTTCTCCTTTTTTCTTCCTGCGTATTGTACCGCCTTACGCCTCACCCGGCAACGTAAAGCAGTTCTTGATATACAAAAGGCTCTCCAAGAGTTCGGCCTCGGTCTTGTACATATCGCTGTACACCTCCAAAAAGGCGGGGCCGCCGTAGCCTTTCTCAAGGAGCGCCCTCTTCAGCGCGCAAAAATCGCACTCCCCCTGCCCCGGCATCATGGGGACCGAGCGGCCGTCGGGCAGGAGCCGGTAATCGCACAGATGCAGGTTTACCAGCCGCTCGCCCACGGCGTCGACAAAGGCAAGCGGCGAATAGCCGCTGCGCGCCGCCTGCTTGACGTCCAGCGTAAACCGCAGATCGTCCGCGCGCGTAGCTTCCAAGAGGCGCAGCCCGAACTCCGGCGTATGGAACAGGCACCAGCTCACGTTCTCCCACGCGAGCGTCACGCCGTAGGAGGCGGCGAGCTCGCACAGCTCCTGCGCGATGGGCCCCAGGCGCGTCATCTCCATGTTCTTCGCGACGCCGCCCAGGCTGGACGGGCCGTGCATCACGTAACAGCGCGCGCCGAGCGTGCGCGCCGCGGCGAGCACGGCGGTAAAAATCTTGAGCGCGTCCTCGCGCTGCCGGTGGTGGATGGAAAAGAGCTGCGGCTCGTACTGCGTGCCCATCGGGTGGACGCTGTATACCGCAAGATTGTTTTCGTCCAGGCGGCGCTTGAGGGTTCCGATAAAATCCTCCCTGTATTCGGAGAACGTATTCAAAAACAGCTCGCAGAGCCCGACGCCCAGCGCAGCCAAATGCGGGGGGCAATCCTCCAGCTCGTATCGGTTGAACAGGCTCGCCGTCGATATGCCTACCCGCAAATTTCTCCGCCTCCCGTACCCGTACCAGTATACCATCCTCCCCCAGCCATGAAAAGCTGTTTTCGCGGCCTGCGCCGGGCCCGGGAATCTCGTTCCCGCGGCGGAAGAAAACTTGTACTTTGCGTATCCGTATATGTGTTATACTAGGCGCATGGGCAAAGAGGCGAAAACTTTACGGCCGCGGCGGCCGGAATGGGAAAGGGAGCTCCGCCGCCTTCCCTGGCTGCTGCTCTTCCCGCTCGCGGCGCTGCTGCCGCGGGTGCTGCGCCTGTTCCCCGCATTCGTGGAGCGCGTGTACAGCCAAGGAATCTATCCCGTGCTGCACGCCGTTCTGGCCGCCGTGTTCGGGACCGTTCCGTTTTCCGTCGCTGAATGGCTGGTGTATGCGCTCTTAATCTTCGTGATCGTATCATTGATCGTTACGCTCCTTAGGGCGTTGCTGCGCCGCATCCCGTGGGTGCGTTTCTTCCACTTTTTGCTGACGCTGTTCCTCGCCGCCGCCATCGCCTTCAACGCATTCTACCTGCTGTGGGGGTTCAATTATATCCGGCCGGCGCTCGCCGCCCGCCTGGAGCTCGATGTGCATGAGCGCTCCGAGGAAGAACTCGAAGCCCTGTGCGGGGCCCTCGCCCAGAAAGCGGCCAAACTCCGCGCGCAGGTGCCCGAAGACGCCCGCGGCGTGTTCACGCTCACCGGCGGGCCGGCGCCATATTTTGAAAAGGTGCCCGCGGCCTATACCGCGCTCGCCGAATCCCTGCCGCAGTTTTCAGGATACGCCGCGCGGCCCAAGTGTGTGATCAATTCCAGAGGGCTGAGCTGGGCGGGAATCTCCGGCATCTTCATCCCGTTTACGGCGGAGTCGAACGTGAACGTCGACCAGCCCGCGCTGCTCATCCCGTCCGCGGGCGCGCACGAAAGCGCGCACGGCCTGGGAATTGCCCGGGAAGACGAGGCAAATTTCGCCGCATATCTCGCTTGTTCCGCATCAGACGACCCGTCGATCGCCTATTCCGGCGTGATGCTCGCGCTGATTTACAGCGGCAACGCGCTTTACGAGGCGGATCTCGGTGCGTACGCCGCGCTCTTTCAGACGTACAGCGCGGGGATGCTGCGGGACCTCGAGGATTACGACGACTACTGGACCTCCTACAACGGCCCCATGCAAAGGGCGGTGAACGACGTGAACGACAAGTACCTCAAATACAACCAGCAGGAAAGCGGCGTCAAGAGCTACGGGGAAATGGTGGACCTGCTGCTCGCGTACTTCGCAAAGCAGGAGCAGGGAAACACGTAAAGAGAGGATACAGAAAGGGAAAGGCTGTTGCGCTAAGTGCATACAATAGCGGGTTCGGTGCCCCAAAGGGTCTAAAAAAGCGCCAGCGGCGCTTTTTTAGACCCCCGGGGTTTCGCCGCAGGCGAAACATCCTTGCATGATGCATTGAAAATGCTTAATACGGGCATCCTCTCCCCGCTATATCGGGCGGGCAGCTTAGAGCGTCTTGCCCTGCCTGATCAGCGCGGCATGCGATTCGCAGATGTGCCCATACAGCTCTTCGGGCAGCGGAAGCGCCTCGATTTCGGCGCCGTTTGGCGTCAGCCGGTTTTTGCAGCCGAAATACGCGCCGCCGAGCGCGACGGCGCTGTAGTGCCACTCTCCCCGAAGCGTCGCGAGGATGGGCAGCACGCCCGAGGAAACCGCCGGCGCGATATAGGGCTTGAAGCCGATCTCCCTTAGGCGGAGGTTGGCCGAGAGCGTCAGGGCCGTGAGCTCGCCGGAGAGCGCGTCGTCGTAATGCGGGACGCTGTTCGCCGCGACGATCCCCTGCCCGTGCGGGCCGTACATGCGCCCTTCCGTCAGGTAGGACAAAAAGCGCGCGTCCTTTTTGGCGTAGTACGCGGCGCGGGCGTGCATAACGCCCAGCCCGTAGCCGCGCACCTGCTCGGGAAGCAGGCCGCGGTCGTCCCAATCCCCGGTATCCGTGCGGTTGCTTTCCATGTACGCGTACTGGCACAGCAGGTCCACGGGATCGGACACCACGCAGAACAGCCCCATAAAGCCGGTATCCCGCGCCATGCGCGCGTAGAGCCTGAGTATCCCGATGTTGCCCGCGAGTTGGGCCATGCGCACGTCGCGCACCTCGGTGCCGACCTCGGGCACCCCGCGGGACGCGCAGAACACGAACACGTCGCAGCGGAACAGGTCCTCCTGCGCGACCGGCTCCACCCCGGGAAGTTCGGCGGAACAGAAGGGATCGGAAATCTGGTTCATTTCAAATTCGTACCGCTCGGCGATATTTTCCCGCATATCGAAAACGCCGATTTCCGAGATATCGTCCCCGCCCAGGAGCTTCAGACCCAGCAGGAGCGTCGCGCCGACGTCGCCGAGGGCGACGATGTGCACGCGCTTTTTGCCCGCGGGCAGCGCCGACGGCTGGGCGACGAGCCTTTCCGCCGCGGGGTGCCTCATGTTGACGGCGCGGGCGCGGCCTTCTTCGATAAGCGCCTCCTCCCCGGGAGGCACGGCCGCGCGCAGGCGGTTGGCGTCCAGCCAGTGGGGGCCCTCCTCCCCGAGGAGCTGGCCCGGATGGCTCACATGGAAGCCCGCCTTGGAAAGGCGGGGCTCCCGTTCCAGCAGGTATACGATGTTTCCGTTTTGCATAATGGACCGCATGGCTCTTCCCTACCCTTGCTTCAAAATATTTTCCAGACGCAGCAGCATTTCGATATCGTTTTCCACATACATGCCGGGCGAAAGCACGCGGTCGTAGCGCATGCAGCCGCCGCGGTCCGGCACGCGCGGCGTATGCAGCGCCTCCCCGAGGCGCTGGAGCGTCAGATTGCGGCCGAACAGTTGCTGGTGGCCGCGCTGAAGCGTGTTGAGAATCTCCAGCGCGTTATTTAGGCACGTCAGCGAAAGGGCGAACAGGGCGCTGTTGGTCGTGCCCGATATAAAGGAGGGGAACGTGTAAGGCAGTATCTGGTTGACAGAGGGCAAAAGATACGGGCGCGGGCCCGAAGCGCGCTTGACGCTGTCCCCTCCCAGGAACGGATAAAGCTCGCTTTCCACAAACCAATAGCGCAGGTTGGGGATGAAGTAGACGCAATCCGCTTCCCGGCCCTGCACGGACATCAGGTCCTTCCCCCGCCCCGACATCAGGCCCACGATGATTTGTTTTACGTTCAGATCCGCCCGCTTAAAGAGCGGATCCAGCGCTTCCAGGCGATAGCCCTTGTGCAGCAGGTCGTCCACCAGCAGCACCGGGCGGTTGAAGGATTTGATGGTGCGTATCTGGTTGATGAGCGGCGCGTAGCCGGGGTACTCCAGAATCTCAAAGCTCTTCATGTCGGGCGCGTAGGTCTTTTCCACATGCAGCCCCTTGGTGACGGTATTGGGCACCAAAACGCTCCGCAGGACCTTGCCGTAGGGGACGCACATACACTCCCCCGGCGCGCCCGGCTCAAGCGGGCCGTCCACCCCGTTTGCCTGCATGATCTTCCGGATGAGCGCGTGGCTTAACACCTCCGCCTGGAAGGAAAGCACGAGCCGCCCCGGATACAGCCCCGCCATCGCGAGCGACAGACGCTCGTGGGCGTCCCGGAGCACCCGCTGCACCTCCCCGTCCTGCGCGAGCGGCGGCTTGATGCGGTCCCGCACGTCCTCGATCAGCGCAACCGGCGAGCGCATATCCACCGCGTAGACGGGCTCGCTGCCTACGGAATCCGGCAGGCGGAGGAAACCCCGCCGTTCCAGCATCGCGTAGAAATCCGCCGACGCGGGGCTGTTGGCGCCGATGAACAGCGCGTAGGTGTAATCCTGCCCGAGGCAGTGGGCGAGCGTTTCCGTCAGCAGGAGGCGCTCCGCGTCCTCGCGGCCGGCCCCCGGCTCCCCGTAGACGCCCGCCAGCACCGCGATCTTACCGGAAGCGTGGCGCCGGACGTATTCGGCCAGGCGGATATCCCGGAACTCCTCGTAAAGCTCTGCGGTCGTCGCGGAATAGAACAGCGCCGCGCCGCGCACGGCGCCCCGGCCGACACGCTGTTTGAGCACCATCAGCCGCGCGTCCGGCTTTTGCAGGAGCTTCTCGAGATTCTCGGCCGATTGGCTGAAATCGCTCCCCCGTTTTTCCCTTCCGCTCTGCAGCGCGGCCAGGCGAACGAACTCGCCCCGCATCCGCTCGTTTTCCGGCCCGCAGCACTCGAACGCGATGCTTTCCGGGCGGAGCATCGCTTTGTCCTGCGGCTCGCGAAGGTACAGCCCGTTGTCGTAAATGAAACCCTGGACGGCCGGGTCCACCATCGCGGAGATATCGCGGTTGTGGTCCACGCTTTCGCGCACGCCGCTGGAACTGACGTCTTCGAGCTCGGCGGGAAGCGCGAGCTCCCGGATCTCCCCCGTGATGCGCGCGCGGGCTAGCGTCCGCTCCTTCCGCCAGCTTGCCTTTTCGTCCCCACGCAAAAACAGCACATGATTGAAGCCGTGCACCGAACCTTCCGCGGGCGGGGCCTGATAGGCCGAGGCGTCGCGCACAACGTCGCTGCCCGCGGCGATGTAGAGCGCGCGCCCCGGAAACAGCGCCCTAAGCGCCGCAAGGTCGGCAGCGTTCGCGAGATTCACGGGGATATCGTCCGGGAACAGGTACACGCCGAACAGCTCCGCCACCGACATGTTGACGATGCGCCGCCGCACCATGTGCGGCTGCGTATGTTTGGACCAGCTGAACTCGTCGATGGCAAGATAGACCTCGAGGCCCATCTCCCGTATCGCGCGGACGATGCCCAGGTGGCTCGCGGAAAAAGGATCGAACGTGCCGGGGAAGAACGCGACGCCATCGGGCGGCGCGAACGTTAAGGGCGGATTGTCCGCCTCGGACTCGATCAAAAAGCGATAGATGTGGTTAAGCGAGGCGGCGTTGCTGAAAAACGCCAGCGTTCCGGGCTTCTGCTCGCTGATGAGGGTCAGGAGCTTCTTATAGACGGCAAGGAACATCGCGCACTTTTGGGGATAGGACATCTCCGCGCCGAAAAGCCGCTTCCCCAGCACAAGGAAGGCGGTGCGCGCAACGGTCTCGCTGTAATGGGCGAGGCCGCCCATGATCATGCTTAATATCCGGAGCCTGCGCGCCTCGAAGGCCCCCGGAGGTTCCGGGAAGCGGGCGGGGTACGCCCCGGGATTCCTGTCGAATTCCACAAGCAGCGCGCCGAGCGTTTCCAGGCTCACGCAGGCGGCGCGCTCGTTGGCGGATTTGAGGTAGATGCCGAGCTCGCCGAGCGTTTCGTCCAGCTCCTTGGGGTGCAGGTACAGCATAAACCCGCCCAGATACTGCGGGATGTATTTGGCGAACTCATAGCTCGCGCTCTCGAGGGCGCGCGTAAGGTCCACGGCGATCTCGTTGCGCTGATCCCGCGTGAGGATCCCTGCCAGCTTCAGCAGCGATTCCCCCGCCCGCCTGCGCACGGCGAACCGCTCGCTCACGCGGATGAGGTTCGCGTAATGCGCGGCGATCTGGAAAGCGTGCATATCCCCCTCCTCGCGCGCACGGCAGAGCAGGAGATCCACGTTGACTTCCTTGATCAGCCAGGGAGTCGCGGTCTTGAGGTTATCGAGAAACACGTCGGCGATCTCAAAGCGCGGGAAGGGATACCTCCTCTCCTGACGCGCCGGCAGGCGTTCGCCGACACGGTGCAGCAAAAAGGCCACCGCCGTATCCGGTTCTGCGGGCAGCGCGTCGACCACGGCCTGCAGGGCGTCCGCGGCGCACGCCGCATCGGGGCGCTCCTGCACGCGCAGCGCCAGCCGCAGCGCCGCGGCCTGCATGCGCGGCTCGGGCGAGGCGGCGAGGCGGGCGGCGACCGTGAGCGGCGTCATGAGCCGCTCCGGGGCGATCAGCCCGTGCGGAACGTGCAGGAGGCTGTCCAGCAGCACGAAGGCGATGGAATCCTCTTGGTAACGCTCCTCCCCGAAGCAGCGAAGATAAGCCGTAAGATACCCCGCGGCGTCCCCGGCCGGGCAGCTTAGAAGCAGCGACGGCAGGAGCACCTTGAGCGTATAATTGATCCACGCCCGGTGGTTGGGCGCGATCTTGTGATCGGGCAGAAGGATGCGCTCAAGCGTCTCCTCAAAGAGCGAAAGCGCGGTGTGCCCGGGCGGGACGGCGGTGATCTGCGGAGGAAGCTCCTTGCGGTATACGACGTCGTACCCCGCGAGGATGCGGCCGTACAGCGTCGCCGCCTGAAAGCGGATATCCCCCTGCGTGTGCATGAACAGCTCGTAAAGAAAGCGCATGGTCAGAAGCTTCTGCTTCTGCGTCATGAACGTAAAATACTCCTCAAAGAGGTCCATATACGTGCGGATGTTCTGCCAGTCGGTTTCGGTGCGCGCTTTCTCCAGAAGATCGGCGAACGAGGTTTCGGAGCTGATTTTGTGCATCAGCCGGATGTTGTGGGAAACCGTGAGGAACTTCAGGCCCTCTACGGCCTCCTCCCCGAACAGCAGGGCCGGGTCCTTATGGAAAGGCCGGCGAAGCCCTGCCGCGTACGGATCGGGATCGACGCCCAGGGAGCACATGTACGCCTCGAAATCGGCAAGCTTGGCGTACACGCGCCGATAGCGCCTGCGCTTTGCGTCGTCCACGTTGTCGAGCTTGCCGAGGATCACATCGTATGCTTCGCGCAGGGTGTAGAAGCGCATCTCCTCCCGCCCGCCGGCGCCGCGCACGCTTTTCACGCGGAAATCCGCGTAGATGAGCAGCAGCGACTCCACCGGCAGGTTCTCGAGCTCAAGGTCCCAGGTGGAATGGTTGGCCGCCACGTGCGCGATGCCGGAAAGCCCGCAGCGCGTGAGCCATTCTTCGGTATAGTAATAGTGCAGGTAGGGGATGCGCTGCATCTGCGCCCCTTTGCAGCCGTACTTGCCGATGTCGTGCGTGGCCGCGGCGGCGGAGAGGAGCGGGATATCCACCGCGACGCCCGCCTCAATAAGCTGGCGCGCCGTCTGCACCGCGATATGGTGCACGCCCGCCACATGCGATAGCATGTCGAAGGGCTTGACCGCGCGGCCGATGCGCATCAGCTCCATCAAGAATTCGCTGTCCATCAGGCGCAGAAACGTCGCGTACTGGGCGTTCGTCGGGCTCGCAGCGCGTTCCTCCTCCGTCGCAAACCGGAAATGGGTATCCGGCGCAAAGGACCCCGTCTCCGCTTCGTGCCGCAGCAGCGTCTGAAGAACGCCCAGATAGAACAGCGACGCGCGCAGGCGGGCGGGACCGGCGGGCTTTGCGCCTTCGGAGGGAAACAGCCGCTCCACCAGCAGATCGTAGATAAAAAAAAGCCAATCCGCGGGCGGATCGGGGCAAAGGTTCTGCATCACGGGCAGGCAGAGCGAAAGGACCTCCGCAGGCTCGTAGGGCCTATGGGGCAGCAGCTGCGCCAGGCGGCCCCGGAAGCCGCATTGCGAAAAGAGCGCGACGAGTCCCTTTCTGGAAAACCGGGCGGCGCGCAGTTCCGGGCGCTGGGTAAGGGCGTCCAGCAGATTCCCCAAGACGATACTGACTTCCTTGTTCGGCATAAATACCCCCTGCTGCTTTTCGGGACGGCGGTATGGGGCGGACGGGGGCGGCTCAGGAGGGCGGGGTTTCCAAAGAGGACGGGGATGCGCTTTGCGGCAGGGGCCCCTCGACGGCCGCGAGCGTGAACGGCGCCGAAAGAAGGGTGGTGTCGGTGTCGATCGCCGCGTAGATCTTCCCCTTGCCCGGCGGAAATACGCCGTCTTCCCCGCGGGTATGCACGTCCGCCCGCGCGAGGACGGTGTCGCCCTTGCCCGTGAATACGATCTCATACCTGCCCGCAAGCGGCTCCGGATAGGCGTTGTCGCACACGCCCTCCATCATGGTGCCGCCCTCGTACTCGAACACGCGTACGTCCGTAAACGTCAGGTAGCGCGCGTAGTGCGCGGCTCCGTCATAGATAAAAGCGCCCAGCGCGTCCTTCTTCCAGGGTTCCCTCTCGACGGACTGCGCCACATCGGGCGGCGCGGGCGTGGGCGTAGGGCGCGGCGTGGCGTCCGGCGCAAGGGTCGGCTGCTGGCGGACGCACCCCGTCAGCAACAGCAGCAGGCAGCAGATCGGCAGCAGCTTCTTCATACGGTCTCGGCGTGCTCGCGCAGAAGCTTCTGCTTGAGATCGTACAGCTTATCCGAAAGATCGACTTTGTACGCGTGCGGATTCAGGAGGCGCTTGTACTCATCCCACATGGTATCCAGCTCCTGCCGGGCGTACGCCTGTATGCTGTGGATATCGGGGAGTTCGTACACGAGCTTGCCGCCGATAAAGACGGGTACCAGCAGCTCCCGCGCGGTAAAATCCGTAACGGCCATCGTCTTCCAGGTCTGCTCGGGATCGAACAGCCTCAGCGGCCCGGTTTCGTCGAGCTTTTCCTCCGCGAGGGTCATCAGGTCCGCGATGGCCTTGCCGTTCTTCTTCCGGTACAGCCGGTACACCGTCTTATAGCCGGGGTTCGTGACCTTGGCGGGGTTGTCGCTGCGCTTGAGCTTGGGGACCATCTCGCCGCGCACGATCTCGGCGGACATCTTGTACACGCCGCCCAGCGCGGGGTGGTCGTCCGACGTGATGAGCTTGGTGCCGACGCCCCATACGTCGATGCGCGCGCCCTGGGCTTTCAGGTCGCGTATGAGCCGCTCGTCAAGATCGCCCGAGGCGTAGATCTTTACATTCTGGAAGCCCGCCTCGTCGAGCATTTCGCGCGCTTTTTTGGAAAGGTACGCAAGATCCCCCGAATCGAGCCGGATCCCCATCGGCGTATAGCCCTTTTCCCTGAGCTCGTTGAATACTGTGATGGCGTTGGGCACGCCCGAGCGGAGCGTATCGTAGGTATCCACCAGCAGCAGGCAGGTATCCGGAAAAGTTTCGGCATAGGCGCGGAAGGACTCGAGCTCGGTCGGAAAGCTCATCACCCAGCTGTGCGCGTGGGTGCCCTTGACGGGGACGTCGAACATCTGCCCCGTCAGCACGTTGCTGGTGGCGACGCAGCCGCCGATCACCGCGGCGCGCGCGCCGTAGATGCCGGCGTCCGGCCCCTGCGCGCGCCTGAGGCCGAACTCCATGATGGGATCGCCGTTCGCGGCGTAAACGACGCGGCTCGCCTTGGTGGCGATGAGCGTCTGATGGTTGACGATGTTCAAAAGCGCCGTTTCCAAAAGCTGCGCCTGGATGAGCGGCGCTTTCACGCGCACCAGCGGTTCATAGGGGAACACGACGGTCCCCTCCGGCATGGCGTAGAGCTCGCCCGTAAAGCGGAAATCGCGCAGATAACTGAAGAAGCCCTCGCTGAACAGGTTCAGGGACCGCAGGTACGCGATATCCTGATCGTCAAAGTGGAGGTCCTCGATATACTCCACAACGCTTTCCACGCCCGCCATCACGGCGTACGCGCTGTTTTCCCTGGTCTGGCGGAAAAACAGGTCGAATACCGCGACGTTATCCTGCATGCCGTGCTGAAAGTACCCATACATCATGGTGAGCTGATAAAGATCAGTCATCATTGTCAGGTTGCGCATTCTGTCTGCCTCGTTTGATCCGGATTTTTTGATAGCGGTACGGCTTTCATGCGTCCAGCATGAAAGCCGTACCGGGTCGTATCGATGGGATGGGGTTATTCGCGGGGGCTGCCGTCCCCGTCTTCCGGGGCCTCGGGTGCGGATTGCGCGGGCTCGTCCCCGCCGGCCTTTCCGTTATCCTCCGTCTGCGGCTCCTTTTCTTCCCCCGCGTCTCCGGCCGCCCGGCCGGCGCTTTCCGTATCAAAGAGCGCGGCGCTTTCCGCAGCGGCGGAAGCGCCCTCCTCGGACCCGGGCCAGAGGAGCCGGCCGAGCTTCTTCTCCCTGGAATGCCGCACCACCAGGAATATAAGCGCCGCGAGGAACAGCAGGGCGCTCAGCAACTGGGAGATGCGCACCGCCTTGCCGAACAGGCGCAGATCAAACAGCGTAAGGCTGTCGGCGCGCAGGCCTTCCATAAACATGCGCTCAAAGCCGTAGAGCATGATATACCAGATGAATACGTCCCCGTCGTGCTTCGCGCGCTTGCGCAGCACGAACCACAGGAAGAGGAACACCAGCAGGCACCACATAGATTCATAGAAGAAGGTGGCGAGGTGGTAAGGGATATCGCAGAGCTGGCCGTTGAAATAATGGACGCCGTCGATCCTCACGGCAAACGGGAACCAGAGAAGGGAAGGGTTCGTAACGGGCAGGCCGTACGCCTCCTGGTTGAAGAAGTTCCCCCAGCGGCCGATGGCCTGCGCAAGCACGAGGCCGGGCGCGATGATATCCGTCAGCTTGAAAAAGCGGAGCTTCTTTGCGTGCGCGTAGATCGAAAGCCCGATGAGTCCGCCGATCACCGCGCCGTAGATCGCGAGCCCGCCTTCCCAGATATAGAGGATCCGGATGGGGTCGGCCAGGTACTGTTTCAGATCGAACAGCACGTAGTAGAGCCGTGCGCCGATGACCCCGCTGGGGATCAGCACCAGGCAAAGATCCAGCACCGTATCCTCGCTGACCTGCTTGCGCTTCGCCTCACGCATGGCGAGCAAGACCGCGCAGACGATGCCCAGCGCCATCAGCACCCCATACCAATAAATGTCTCTCCCAAAGATCGAAAAAGCCACCCTGCTGGGATTGATCATGTAGGCTTTCCTCCTGCCAACGTTCATGAAGTTTCTTTCCGAACCTATTATACTCCATATGCCTCCGCCGGAAAAGGGCGGATTACGCCGGGCGAAAAATCGCGGTCACCCGCCGCGGCCGGGACGCACGGCGCCTCTCTTCTTGGAACCGCGCGCCGCGGGCGCTTCCTGCCGGGCGGGCGGCACGAGCGCCTCCTTATGGAAGCCGATGAGATCCTCCCGCCCGGCGAGGGTGAGCGCCTCGCGGACCTTCGCAAAGTTGCGCGGCAGAAAATACTGCATCAGCGCCCGCTGCAGGCCCTTTTCATGGAGGGAGCGCGCAACGCAGACCGGTTCCATCGTGCGCGGGTCCAGGCCCGTATAATACATGCAGGTGGAAAGCGTGCCGGGCGTGGGGTAAAAATCCTGCACCTGCTCGGGCCGCTGCCCGCTCGCCTTCAAATACTGCGCGAGCTCGATTGCGGCGTTTAAGTCGCTGCCCGGATGCGAGGAGATAAAGTACGGCACGATATACTGCTCCTGCCCCAGATCCCTGTTAATTTGCTCGTAACGCTGTACGAAGCGGTCGTACAGGCCGTGCGCGGGCTTGTTCATGTAGTAGAGCACCCGCTCGTTCACATGCTCGGGCGCAACCTTGAGCTGGCCGCTGACATGGTGCGCGGCGAGCTCCCGCAAGAACGTCTTATCCTTATCGTAGAGCACATAATCATAACGGACGCCCGAGCGGACGAACACCTTCCTGACGTTGGGGAGGCTGCGAAGCTTGCGGAGCAGCGCGAGATAATCGCTGTGGTCCACCTCGAGCCTGGAGCAGCGCACAAAGCCGATGCACTGCTTGTCGGCGCAGGCGCCGGAAGCGAGCTGCTTTTTGCAGGCGGGTCTGCGGAAATTGGCGGTCGGCCCCCCGACGTCGTGGATATAGCCCTTGAAACCGGGCTGCCGGGTCAAAAGCTTTGCTTCCTCCACAAGCGAGCGGTGGCTGCGGGCCTGCACCACGCGCCCCTGATGGAACGTCAGCGCGCAGAAAGAGCACGCGCCGAAGCAGCCGCGGCAGGAGGTCAGCGAAAACTCCACCTCGTCGAGCGCCGGTATTTTTTCCTTGTAGCTTGGATGCGGCCTGCGGGTATAGGGCAATTCGTAGACGGAATCGAGCTCCTCCGCAGAAAGGGGCGCCGCGGGCGGGTTCGCGATCAGGTACGCCTTTTCGTGCCGCTGCGCGAGGCGCTTGCCGCGGACGGCGTCCTGCTCCCGGTATTGGGCCATGAACGCGCGGGCGTAGGCGGCCTTGTCCGCCGCCACCGTCTGGTAGGAATCGAGCGCGATATAGTCGTACACGTTCTCAAGCGTAGCCTTCATGTAACAGGTGCCGGGCACGTAGGTGATCTCGGAGACGGGAAGCCCGGAGGCAAGCGCGTCCGCCACATCGGTAACGGGCCGCTCCCCCATGCCGTAGATCAGAAGATCGGCTCCCGAATCGGCCAGTATCGAGTGGCGGACGGCATCCTCCCAATAATCGTAATGGGCGAAGCGCCGCAGGCTCGCTTCCAGCCCGCCCAGCACCACCGGCACGCCGCGGTACGCCTCCTTGCAGCGGTTCGCGTATACGATGGCCGCGCGGTCGGGCCTGAGGTTACTCCTGCCGCCCGGCGAATACGCGTCGGCAGCGCGCCTGTGCTTGGCGACGGAATAGTGGTTGACCATGGAATCAAGGTTGCCGGACGTGACGAGGAACGCGAGCCTCGGCCGGCCGAGGCTTTTGAACGCCTCCGCGTCCGTCCACGCGGGCTGCGCGATGATCCCCACGCTGTATCCGCCCCGCTCCAGCACGCGGCCGATGATGGCCGCGCCGAAACTCGGGTGATCGACATACGCGTCCCCCGTAATCAAAACGAAATCCGGCTGCTCCACGCCGCGCGCCCGTAACTCCGCGCGGCTCATGGGCAGGGCTTGTACCGCTTGCTGCATGCCATTACTTTACCCCATTTGCGATGCCGGCGCAACTTGTCGAAAAGCACCTTGCAGCGCAAGGTTTTCCGCCGCCACCGCAGATGCCGCCGCCGGCGGAAAGAAGCCTCCGGAGGCTGCGGTCCCCGAACTCCCGATGATTTTTTGACACTCTGAAAGAAAAAGCCCCCTTTCTTCGCAAAAGAAAAGAAGCAAGAGAAGGGGGAGGTTTTCGGCCTTAGCCCTGAAGCTTTTTGATGAGCTGGTCGGCCTGCTCAAGCTGCCCGAGCAGCGCCTCCATGCGCGCGAGCAGCGTATCCCGCTCCTCCTCCAGCGCGTCCATGGCCTTAATCACCTCGTCCAAAAACTGATCGACCTCCTGCACGTCATAGCCCCGGAACACCTTCGTGAAGCGGGCATTTACGATATCGTCCGCACGCATGGGCGCCCTCTCTTTCTTGATTGTTTCCAGCGGCCATATGAAAAGCGCGCCGGTTTACCGCGGCGCGCTCAAAACCCCTGGTTTTCAGATGAGCCCCTCGTCCCCCAGATCGCCTTCCCCGTTGCCGATGATGTCGTAATTGTTGGGAGCGACCGCGAATATGCCGCGCGATATCTTGAATATCGTACCGTTGAGGGCATATACGGCGCCCGCCATGAAATCGAGTATGCGCTGGGCGCATTCGATCTCAAGGTCCTCCATATTGACGATCACGGGCTTGCGGCTCTTTAAGTTGTCGATGATATTCTGCGTATCCTCATAGCTGATGGGATGATACACGATCATCTTCATTTGGGTCGCCGCGGGGATGCTGACTACGTTGTTCTTACGCTTTTCCCTGGTGCCGAAACTCACGACGTTGTCCGGCTGCTCCAGAGGCTGCTCCGCATAGTAATCGTTCTGGAATTCTTCCTCGGGTTCCGCCTCCTCGATACCGATGTAATCGAGGAATTTGTTGAAGAACTTCGCCATGTTGTATCCTCCAAACGAATAGTATATTCGTTGGCGCTTGGAGATTGGCGCGCCGCGCGTTCTGTATCTGTACCGCGCGGTCAATCTGACGGGCAATGTCTTTTTATAAGCCCGTTCAAACCGTCACTCTGGGACCGAACAGCGCGCTGCCGATGCGCACCATGGTTGCGCCTTCGCGTACCGCCGCCCGGTAGTCCCCGCTCATACCCATGGAAAGATGCCGCATTTCGACGCCCGGCAGGGACGAACAAGCCTCCCACAACCTGCGCATCCGCGCGAAGTACCTGCGCGCTTCCTCTTCCGCTGCCTCGGGCGGGACGCACATGAGCCCCTTTACCTTCAAATGAGGCATGTCCGAGACGGCTTCCAAAAAAGCGGACAGCTCTTCTTCCACAACGCCGCCCTTTTGCGGTTCGCGGCCGATGTTGACCTGCACGAGGATATCCTGTACGATGGAGAGCTTCCCCGCCTGGCGTTCCAATTCCTGCGCGAGCTGGTAACGATCCACCGACTGTACCAAGTCAACCTGACCGATAATATATTTTACCTTATTTGTTTGCAATTGTCCAATAAAATGAATGTCGCAATTATGGGTTTTGAAGAATTCCAGTTTTTGTGTGAGTTCCTGCGCGCGGTTCTCCCCCACGTTGCGGATGCCCAGCTCCAGCGCGGGCGCGATGCGCTCTTCCGGCACGAATTTTGTGACGGCGACGAGCGTGACGTCCTGCTCCCTGCGGCCCGACGCGGCGCACGCCGACGCGATGCCTTCGCGGATGCGGTCATAGTTTCCCGAAATATCCATTGTCCCCTCCTGCCATCCTGAACGCGGCTACGGCTTGCGGTAGCGGATCCCCGCGGTAAGCGGCTGCGCGGAATCGGCGGAGCGCACGATCGCGCCCTCCTGATCGGCCGCCAATACTTCCACGCCCGCCCATACCGTATCCTTGCCGGCAACCTTCCGTATACCCGGCAGCCCGTCCTTCATTTCAATGGCGTCGAGAGGGACGTAAAGGCCCGAAGCGTCCTTCATGATGGTCGCTTCCACCACGCGCACGCCCATCAGATCGCTCATCGGCTGCTTGAATTCCAGGATATTGACCACCTGCTTGCCCGAGATCGTCGCGGAAAGGGCGGTGCCGGTATAGGGCTGATCCGAGTACCCGTTGAAAACCACCGTATACGTTTCCCCCGGCGCCAGCCGGAACGGGGAAGCGCTGTCCGTCAGAAACGCGATATAGAAATGGCTGTCGTCGATGAGCCGGTACAGCGGGCTTTGATCCGTGGTATCGATGCCTGAGGCGGCATTGTTGCCCTTTAAGATCCCCGCGACCAGGTCGGCGTTGATCAGATCGAGCTTTTTCGCGCTGAGCGCCTGCTCGTAGCCGTCGAAATAGAAGCTGACCACGCCGTCCCCGACGTCGTTGAGGATATCCCGCTTCCAGGTATTGAGGTTGGTTTCCTGCTGCTCCTCCTGCTGATAGAGCCCCGTCAGCGTTTCATCGGGCTGAAGGGTATCCTTCAAAAGCGTAATGCGGGAACTGAGCAGCGCCTTGAGCTCCTGCTCGAGCCGGAGCATATCGGCCGCCGATTCCCCGCGGGACGCGGCGCGGATGGCGTTTTCCTTCTGCTGGATCTGCAGGGTCAGGCTGTCGAGATCGGGGTTGACGATGCCCTGCACCTGCGCAAGCTGATAGCTCAAAACCTGCTTCTGCGCGTCCAATAGAGCCTGCATGGTCTCCTCCTGATAGCCCCATTTGAACACCTGGGCGATCTGGTCGCCCTTCTTTACGCGCGCGCCCTCCACGACGTCGAACAGAATTTTGTCGTAGCGTTCGACGGTGACGCTCGATTCGTCGCGCACCAGCACCGTTTTCGCGCCGTATGTCATGCGCATGCTGCTTGCGGCAAGCTCGCCCTCGCGGCCGCCGTTCACCAGCAGGAACACGAGTAGGCCGACCGCCGCAAGCAGCAGGAATAATATGACGTAAAATCTTCCCTTTACCCTGACTCTGGCCATATTTCCTCCAAAGTTAGGCCACCGGCCGGGCATTTCGGCCCGGTCGGCGGTTTTTTGCCCTTTCGCGCAAGGCCGTCACTCGCCCGGCGGCGGCGCGTAGCCTTGCTTTTGCGAGAGGCCGCTTTGCCTGTTGAGATTCTCCTGATTTTTCTCCGTATAGATGCGGAAAAGCTCGTCCGCGTCCAGGCCCGCGTGAATGCACATGCTCACGAAGAAATGCAGCACGTCCGCCAGTTCCTCGTTTAGAGCGGGCGCGTCGATCTCCTTGGGATTCTTCCACCACTTGAAATTGACCTCGTCGAGCACCTCGGCAAGCTCGGAAAGCATGGCGAGGACGTCCTTCTGCACCCACTCCTGCATGGAAATATCCGAGAGTTTTCTGCGCGTTATGATATCATCATCCAATGCCTTTTGCAAACGGAATATCTCGCTGAGCTTGTCCACCCTTTTCCCCCCATCCTTGTTTTTGTGCCGCTATTCGGGCAGCTCCAGAAGCTCCCGCACGGCCTTTTCGATCTTCCCGGCCCGGCCCACGCAGGCGACGGACATGTTGTCGATATCCAGCACCGTCTTCATGACACGCTCCACATCCTCCTGCGTCACGGCTTCGACGCGGCGGCAGGTCTCCTCCTCGTCATAGAGCCTGTCCAGCAGCAGCGCCGTTTTGCCGATCGAATTCATGCGGCTGGAGGTGCCCTCCTGCCCCAGCAGGTAGCTGGCCTTGAGCTGGTTCTTGCTGCGCTTGAATTCCTCGTCCGTGATGCCGTTTTTAAGAACGTTGTTCATTTCCTCGTGCATGAGGCGGATCACCTCCACCGCCTGCTGCTCGCCGGTGCCCGCGTAGAACGAAAAGCTGCCCGTGCTGCGGTAACAGGTGGGATACGAATAGATGGAATAGGCCATGCCGCGCTGCTCGCGGATCTCCTGGAACAGGCGGGAGCTCATGCTGCCGCCCAGGACGTTGCTGAGTATGAACAGCGGGTATTGGTCCGGCGCGTCCAGCGACGCGCCCGGCATGCACATGCAGATGTGGATCTGCTCGATATCCTTCTCCACGATCCGGAACCGCTTGCCGCCCGGAGCCTTATTTTGCCCGTAGGGATGCGCCGCGCCCTTCTGCATGCCGCTGAACTTTTCGCGCACGAGATCGAGCAGCTTTTCTTCCTCAAAATGCCCCGCCACCGCGACCACGATGCGCTCGGGCACATACTGGCGGCGCATGTATTCCTTGAGGCTTTCCCTTGTAAAGACGCGCACGCTCTGTTCGGTGCCGAGTATCGGCAGCGAAAGCGGATCGCCCTCGTAATAGAGCTGGGCGATCGTCTCGTGCGCAAGGTCCTCGGGGCTGTCCTGCGTCATGAGGATCTCCTCGCAGATGACGCCCTGTTCCTTCTTGAGCTCCTCCGGATCGAATTTGGAGTGGAGCACGATGTCGGAGAGGATGTCCATGGCAAGCTCGAGGTTTTCGTCGAGCACCTTCGCGTAAAAACAGGTGCATTCCTTGGAGGTGAAAGCGTTGATGTTGCCGCCGATGCCGTCCATTTCCTGCGCGATGTCCTGGGCGCTGCGCCGCTCGGTCCCCTTGAAGAGCATATGCTCGATAAAGTGCGATGCGCCGCCCTCGTTCTCCCGTTCGAATACGGAGCCTGTCCCCACCCAGACGCCGATGGCGCAGGAGCGGACATCCTCCATCGTCTCGCCGGCCACGCGCACGCCGTTCTCCAAAGTCTGCTCAAAAATCATACCTTTACTTCCTTCTGTATGTTGTCGCCCAACGTGGCGCTCACCGTTACGACGCGAAATCCTTTCTTTGCGAGCCCGTCGATACAGGCGGGCATCGCCTTGACGGCTTCCGCCGTAGGCTGTATAAGCAATATACTGCCATCAAACGGCTTATCCAATGCACGCAGCAGGATATCCTGCGCGTTGCCCCTGCCCGAAAGCAGGTCCACCGTGCACAGCACATGCGTCAGCCCGAGTCTGCGCGCCGCCTCGGCTGAGGCGCCGAGCCTGCGCGCACCCGAATAATACAGCTCCGGGTAAACGCCGGACAGCGTGCCGATGGCTTTGACCGACTGCGCGAGGTCCTGTTCCACCGTTTTTTCGTCCCCGTCCCGCGCGGGGTCCTGCCCCAGCGTGCCGATCTCGTGCCCGCCTTTCGCCATTTCCTGAAGCAAGGCCGGGTTCTGCTCCGCCCATTCGCCGCTGACAAGGAACGTGATCTGGAGATTGCGCTCCCTGAGCAGCGCGAGAAGATCCGATAGAGCCGCGGCGTTCCAGCTCACCGCGCACTCGATTGCGACGACGCCCTTTTTGTGCCCCCTGTAAACCGGGCTGTTGTAGAGATCGCTCATGGCCGACTGCGCGGCGGGCGCGCTCGTCGCCAGATACAGCGCGATCATCAGCGCCGCGAGCAGCAGATTGACGACTATTTTCCCTTTTCCGTAAAGCCAGTCCATCCTTGTTTCCTCCTTTGCGTGCTGTTACAGCATATGCAAAAAGGGGAAAAGGAATGTCATAAGACCGGCTGCAATGCCGTTCTCGCACGGGGTAAATCACTCCCCCTGCCCAAATAAGAAACGGCGGGTAATCAAAGGAGGCGGGAAGCAAAACTCCCCGCCTCCCTCTCTCTTTTAAGGTGCAGCGCGCGCCGCTACTCCTGATCCTCGGGGAGCAGGCCCTTGCGGGTGAGGTTGATTTTGCCCTGTTTGTCGATCTCGGTGACGCGCACCAAAATCTCGTCCCCGATGTTGACGACATCCTCCACCTTTTCCACGCGCTTGTTGGAGAGCTTGGAGATATGCACCAGCCCGTCCTTGCCCGGCGTCAGGTTGACGAACGCGCCGAAAGGCATGATGCGCACGACCTTGCCGAGGAATACGTCGCCCACCTCGATATCCTTGACGATGCCCATGATGATGCGGCGGGCTTCGTCGGCGGCGTCGGCGTCGGGAGAAGCGATGAACACGCGGCCGTCGTCCTCGATATCGATCTTGACGCCGGTATCCGCAATGATCTTGTTGATGGTCTTGCCGCCCGAACCGATGACCTCGCGGATCTTGTCGGGGTTGATGGAGAAGGAAATGATGCGCGGCGCGAACCGGGAGAGCTCGGGCCGCGGCGCGGGCAGCGTCTCCATCATTTTATCGAGGATAAAGAGGCGGCCGCGGCGCGCCTGCTCCAGCGCCCTCGTCAGAATCTGCTCGTCGATGCCCTTGATCTTGATATCCATCTGGATGGCGGTGATGCCGTCGCGGGTCCCGGCGACCTTGAAATCCATATCGCCCAGGAAGTCTTCCAAGCCCTGGATATCGGTCAGAATCGCGATGTTTCCGTTGGCGTCGTCCTTAATCAGGCCCATCGCCACGCCGGCGACCGGCTTTTTGATGGGCACGCCCGCGTCCATCAGGGAAAGCGTGCTCGCACAGATGGAGGCCTGCGACGTGCTGCCGTTGGAGCTGATGACCTCGGACACCAGGCGCATGCAGTAGGGGAACTCCTCCTCGCTCGGGAGCACCGGCTCGAGCGCGCGCTCGGCCAACGCGCCGTGGCCGACCTCGCGGCGGCCGGGGGCCCTGAGCATCTTGGTTTCGCCCGTGCTGTAGGGGGGCATGTTGTACTGGTGCATATAGCGCTTGCTCTCGTCGAGCGTGATGCCGTCGAGGATCTGGGCCTCCCCGATGGTGCCCAGGGTCGTAATCGTCATCACCTGCGTCTGGCCGCGCGTGAACACCGCGCTGCCGTGCGTGCGCGCCAGGATCCCCACTTCGCTCCAGATGGGGCGGATCTCCTCGTGCTTGCGGCCGTCGGGGCGGATGCCCTTATTGATGATTTTATCCCGTACGATTTCCTTGGTGATGTTGTAAAGGATGGAGTCGATATCGGCGGCGCTGCCCGGATATTCCTCCGCAAAAGCAGCGGTGGCTTCCTGCTTGACCTGCTCGGAACGGGCTTCGCGCTCCTTGCGCTCGAACGTATCCAGCGACCAGACGACTTTGTCGAACGCGTAGGCGCGCACCTTCTGCTCGAACGCTTCGTCGGGGTGGTAAATTTCAAACTCCAGCTTGGGCTTACCGACTTCGGACGCGATGCCCTCGATGAAGGAGACGATCTCCTTGATATATTTGTGGGCGAAAAGGATCGCGTCGAGCATTTCCTTTTCGGTGACCTCGGACGCGCCCGCCTCCACCATCATCACGGCGTCGCGCGTGCCGGCGACGGTGAGGTTCATGCGGCTCTTTTCACGCTGCGCGAGATCCGGGTTCAATACGAACTCGCCGTCGACCATGCCGACGTTGACCGAACCCGTCGGCCCCATGAAGGGCGCTTCGCTGATGGAAAGCGCGATGGAGGAACCGATCATGCCCAATACGTCGGGCTGTATATCCTGCTCCACCGAGAGCACCGTCGCGATGACCTGCACGTCCCTGTAGAACCCCTTGGGGAACAGCGGGCGCAACGGACGGTCGATCAGGCGGGAAACGAGGATCGCCCTTTCGGAAGCGCGGCCCTCCCGCTTGATGAACCCGCCGGGAATCTTGCCGACGGAGTAAAGCTTCTCCTCAAAGTCCACGCTCAGCGGCAGAAAATCCACGCCCTCGCGCGCGGTCTTCGCCACCGTGGCGCAGGTAAGCACGGCGGTATCCCCGCAGCGCACCAGGCAGGACCCTCCCGCCTGCTCGGCATACTTTCCGGTCTCGACGATCAGTTTCCGATTGCCGAGCTGCATTTCAAACGTTTTTAGCATCCTTTGGAAACTCCTTTTGTTTTCTTGCTTCTTTTTATTTACCAAATTAGTATAGCACGGCGGCGTCCGCCATACCACATAAAATTTCGGGCGGCGGACCGAGCCCGGAACGTCGCTTTGCAAGCCGAAGCCGTACAGCAAAGGACCGCCCGGAAGACGGGCGGTCCTTTCAGAGTATCGACAAAGTCTCTGAGCAGTTTTTACTATGCAAGAACGAAAATAGGAGCTGCATAGCGGGACGCTCCGTCGTCCCGCTGAAACCCCAAAACTTAGGAAACACAATAAAATCCGTCCAAGCTGACGACATGTGCGTCAGCTTGGACACCTTGCATGCAGGCCTGCTGCGCCAGGCCTGCATGGAAAAAACCGTCGACGAACCCCGGAGGGGTTTGTCGACGGCCTAAAAGGACCGCCCGGAAAACGGGCGGTCCTTTTATCGTTTCTTACTTTGCTTACTTTCTCAGGTTCAGGCTGCTGACGATCGCCCTGTAGCGCTCGATATCCTTATCCCTGAGGTAATTGAGCAGGCCCCTGCGCTGACCGACCATCTTTAAGAGGCCGCGGCGGGAATGGTGATCCTTCTTGTGCAGCTTCAGATGCTCATTGAGATGGTTGATGCGTTCGGTGAGCAACGCAATCTGGACCTCGGGCGAACCCGTGTCCCCGTCATGCAGCTTAAACTGCTCAATGATCTCCTGTTTCCGGTCCTTTTCCATGATATCCTCCTGATTTTTATATCCCCGCCGGCAAAGTAACGCGTCGGAGAGTCGCGGAACCTAGCCGTGGTTCACCTGATAGGGTGGATTCCAGTGTAGCATATCCGATGCCGTCTTGTAAACAGCTTTCTGGAGCAAAGCCCCCGTTTCAGCCGACTTCCAGGTTCTTCCCCCGCGCGAACCAGGCGCGGGTGTCCTCCACGTCCTGCGCGATTTGCTCCACGAGCGCCTGGATATCGGGGTAACGGACTTCGCCGCGCAGCCGCTTATGAAACTGCACGGAGATTTCCCTGCCGTACAGATCCCCGTCAAAATCCAGCACATGCGTCTCCACCGTCAGCTTGTTCCCGCGCACGGTGGGGTTGTTGCCCACGTTCGTCACCCCTTCGAGGACGGACTTGCCGATCCGCACAGAGGTGGCGTATACGCCGGTGCAGGGAAGCACCTTCTCCGGGGACGGGGCAATGTTGGCGGTGGGAAAACCGATCGCGGTGCCGATCCGCCAGTTCCGCACCACCTCGCCGGTCAGCGTATAGGGGCCGCACAGCATCGCGTTGGCGGCTTCCATTTCCCCGGTTTCAATCAATTGCCGGATCCGGGTGCTGGATACCATCGTCCCCTCGTAGAGCACGGGCGGGATGACATGCACAAAAAAACCGCGTTCCTTCCCCAGCGTCAGGAGCGTTTCGGGCGTGCCCTGGCTGCCCTGGCCGAACGTATAATTGAAGCCCACCACGAACGCGCGCGCGTCGTAGCGTTCCAGCAGCATATCGGTAAACGCCGCCGGGGAGAGCATGGCGATGTCCCTGTCGAACAGCTCCATCTGGATGTGCTCCAGCCCCAGCTTTTTCATGCAGCGGACGCGCTCCTCTTCTGTGGTCAGGAGCTTGTCGTCGCGCCCGAACAGGCTCCTGGGGTGGTTGGAAAACGTGTATACGACGCTTTCCCAGCCCTCCGCCCGGGCGGTTTCCACGGTATGCCGGAGCAACGCCCGGTGGCCGGCGTGCACGCCGTCGAACATGCCGAGCGCGATTACGACCGGTTTCTTTCCCTTGTTCTGCATATCTTCCTCATCCGCGCAGGGGGCGCTTTTGCCGGGGCCCGGTCCGGGCGGCCGGCGCTTTCTTTTACTCGCCTTCCTGCGGCCACAGATGTATTTTCAGCTTGACGCCTTCCGCCGTCACGATGCCCACGCCCAGCAATGCCCAACCGTACACGAGGCAATATTCGCCCGGCGCAAGGCCGGATACGGGAAGCTCCGCCGCCAAGCCGTTGCGCAGGCGGAAAACCGCCGTTTCCTCCTTCGCCGCGACCCTGGGCAGGAACGAAAGCGCCTGCTCGATGGGGACGACGGCTTCTAAAAGAGCGCCCCGCGCCTCCAAACCCGCAAGCTCCTCGATGGACAGGGAATCCTCCACCCGGAACGCGCCCGATGCAGTGCGCAAAAGGAAGGAGAGGTGGGCGCACGCGCCCAGCCGGGCGCCGATATCCTCGCACAGCGTGCGCACATAGGTGCCGCGCGAGCAGCGTACGCGCAGAAGATAGCGGTTTTCGTCGGTGCGGTCCAGCAGCTCCAGCGCGTGAAACACCACGGGACGCACGCGCTCGGGAACGTCCCGGCCGCTGCGCGCCAGCGTGTACAGCGCCTTGCCGCCGGCCTTGAGCGCCGAATATCCGGGCGCGGTCTGCATCTGCCCGCCCAGAAAAAGGCCGAGCGTTTCCGAAAGCTGTTCCTCGCTCACCCGAACGCCGCTGCGCCGTATGACGCGGCCGTAGGAATCCTGCGTATCGGTGCACGCACCGAAGGCGATTTCGGCGATGTATTCCTTCTCCTTGTCCACCAAAAAATCAAAAAGGCGGGTCGCCCGGCCGAGGCTTACGGGCAGAACGCCCGCGGCGCCGGGATCGAGCGTGCCCAGATGCCCCACGCGCTTCATGGAAAACAGCCTCCGCACATCGGCGACCGCGTTGCTCGATGTCATTCCCGGCGGCTTCAAAACGTTCACGATGCCTTCCGTCACTTGAGCGCTTCCTTTGCAAGCTGAAGCAATCGTTCGATGAGCGGTTCGGGCGCGCCCTGTAAGGTGCAGCCCGCCGCGTGCAGGTGCCCGCCGCCGCCGAACTCCCGCGCGATCGCGCTGACGTCCGCGTACTGCTTGGAGCGCATGCTGACCTTATAGGTGCCGTCCCGCGCCTCGCGGATCAGCACGGCGATCTCGACCGTATCGATATCCCGGATATCGTCGATGACGCCCTCGGCGTCCTCGGCGGAAGCGCCAAGCTCCGCCATCACTTCCTGCGTCACAAAGGCGTACCCCAGCGCGCCTTCTTCCATAATGCGCATGTTCGTGAGCACATAGCCCTGCAGACGCGCCTTACACAGCGGCACGGTGCGGTAGATGCTGCGGTTGAGGAGCGCGATGTCGATGCCCGTTTCCAAAAGCCCGGCGGCCGTGCGGAACGTCTCGGGTGTGGTGTTGCTGTAGGCGAAATTGCCCGTATCCGTGCTGACCGCCGTGAACAGGCAGCAGGCGATCTCCTGCGCCGCGCTTCCTTCCGCCGCCGCGCCAAGCTCTTTCCACAGCCGGCAGACAAGCTCGCCCGACGCCGCGGCAAACCCGTCGTGCAGCACATAATCGCCGAAAAGCGGGTTGGTGCGGTGATGGTCGATATTCCCCGTCTCGGCGGCGGCGTCAAAAAGCGGTTGTGCGCCGCCCAAACGCTTCAGATCGGCGCAATCCACCGCGATCACACATGGAAAGCCGGCTTCGGCGGCCTCGGGCGGCCTTACCTCCCCGGCAAAGGGCAAAAACGCGTATACCTTGGGCACCGCCTGCTCGCACACGACCTGCGCGCGCTTGTTCATCGCGCGCAGGATGCCGTACAGCGCCAGCGCGGAACCAATAGTATCCCCGTCGGGCGACACATGGGAAATGAGCGTAAAGCCGTCCTTTTCCCGGAGCCAGCCCGCGAAAGCCGCGGTACCCTCAATCATCCTGCTCCCCCGCTTCCCGCGATGTATGCAGCGTGTCCAATATCTGCGCGATATGGACGCTGTATTCGATGGACGTATCCAGCGTGAACTTCAGCGCCGGCAGGCGGCGTATCTGCATGCGGCGCCCCAGTTCCCGGGCGATGAAGCCCGCGGCGTGGTTGAGCGCGTCAACGCTTGCTTTTCGCGCCTCCTCGTCCTGCTCGTACACGCTCACGCGCAGCTTGGCGTATTTGAGATCGGGCGTGATCTCGGCCTGTGTGATGGTGGCCATTGCCGACACGCGGGGATCCTTCATGTCACGAATGATCTCGCTGACGACCTTCTTGATCTCCTCATTCATCCTGTCCTGTCGTATGGCAGACATAATTCTCCTTCAAAGGGGCAGGCCCGGAGGGCGCTGCCCGCGGGTCCTCCGCCGTTTGTTATCTCTTGATCTCCTCCATGACGAACGCCTCGATGGTGTCGCCAACCGCGAGATCGTTGAAGTTTTCGATGCCGACGCCGCACTCGTAGCCCTGCGCCACTTCCTTGACGTCGTCCTTGAAGCGCTTGAGCGAGGAGATCCTGCCCTCGTGGATGACCACGCCGTCGCGCACCACGCGCACCTGCGCGGTGCGGCTGACCTTGCCCTCCTGCACGTACGCGCCCGCGATGGTGCCCACGCCCGTGACCTTGAACGTCTCGCGCACCGAGATGCGCCCCAGCTCCACTTCCTTGAACACGGGCTTGAACATGCCCTTCATGGCGTTCTGCACGTCCTCGATGGCGTTGTAGATGATGCGGTACATCCGCACGTCCACCTTTTCCTTTTCGGCGGTGACGCGGGCCACGCCGTCCATGCGCACATTGAAGCCGATGACGATGGCGTTGGAGGCCGAGGCGAACATGATATCCGAGCCTGTGATCGCGCCCACGCCGCCGTGGATGCACCGCACGCGGACCTCGTCGTTGGAAAGCTTCTCGAGCGCCTGCTTCACGGCCTCCACCGAGCCCTGCACATCCGCCTTGACGATGATGTTGAGGTCCTTGATCTCGCCCTCGGCGATCTGGCTGAACAATTCGTCCAGCGAGACCTTGGAGAGGTTTTTGAGCTGCTCGGCCTTGATCTTGTCGCGGCGCTCCTCGGCGACCTGCCGGGAGAGCTTGTCGGCCTCGGCGACGTTTAAGATATCGCCCGCGGAGGGCACCTCGGAGAAGCCGAGCACCTCCACGGGGGTGCTCGGGCCAGCGTCCGTCACGCGGCGGCCCTTGTCGTCCATCATGGCGCGCACGCGCCCATAGGCGGTGCCGGCGACGATGGTATCCCCCACACGCAGGGTGCCGTTCTGCACCAGCACCGTCGCGATGGGGCCGCGGCCCTTGTCGAGCTGCGCCTCGATGATGGTGCCCTTGGCAAGCCTTTTCGGGTTGGCCTTGAGCTCCAGAACGTCGGCCTGCAGCAGGATCATCTCCAGCAGCGAATCGAGGCCCATCCTGGTCTTGGCGGATACGGGCACGCAGATCGTGTCGCCGCCCCACTCCTCCGAAACGAGGGAGTAATCCATCAACTGCCGCTTGACGCGGTCGGGGTCGGCCTCGGGCCGGTCCATTTTGTTGAGCGCGACGACGATGGGCACGCCCGCCGCCTTCGCGTGGTTGATGGCTTCCACCGTCTGCGGCATGATGCCGTCGTCCGCCGCGACGACCAGCACGACGATATCCGTGACCTGCGCGCCGCGCGCGCGCATGGAGGTGAACGCCTCGTGGCCCGGGGTATCGATGAACGTGATGCTGCGGCCGTTAATCTCGACCGTGTACGCGCCGATATGCTGTGTGATGCCGCCGGCCTCGCCCTCGGTGACGCGGGAATGGCGTATGGCGTCGAGCAGCGACGTTTTGCCGTGATCGACATGGCCCATGATGGTGACGACGGGCGGTCTCGCGACGAGGGATTCGGCCGAATCCTCTTCGGCGGCGCTGTCGGTAAGCACTTCCTCGTACGTCTTGGTCAGCTGGTGCTCCAGCGTGATGTGGTACTCGGACGCAATGAGCTCGCAGGTGTCAAAATCCAGCTCCTGGTTGATGGTGGCGATAATGCCCAGCATAAAGAGCTTCTTGATGATCTCGGCCACCGGCTTGCCGATCTTTTCGGAAAGGTCCTTGACTGTTATGGTATCCGTGGTGATAACCGCCTTTTCTATTACGACGGGCTCGGGCCTGCGCTGGGGCTGCGCCTGCTTGCGCGGCCTCCTGCGGGCGCTGCCCATGGGCGCGTCTTCATCCCACGCCGCGCGTTCGATGGGGACGGCTTCCTTCTGGATGGCCTTCTTGTTGCGCGCCTTCTTTTCCGCCTCGTAATTTCTGGTGTAATTGCTCTTGTTGGGATCGTAATTGCTGACCTTTTCCTTGCCGGCCGCAGGCGCAAGCGGCGCGGGCTTGGGCCCGGCCGAACGGGGCGGGAACCCGCCCTGCGGACGCGGGGCGTAACCGCCCTGGCCCTGCGGACGCGGGGCATAGCCGCCCTGGCCCTGCGGGCGCGGCGCGTAACCACCCTGGCCTTGCGGGCGCGGCGCATAACCGTCGCGCTGCTGATAGCCGCCCTGACCCTGCGGGCGCGGCGCGTAACCACCCTGGCCTTGCGGGCGCGGCGCATAGCCCTCGCGCTGCTGATAGCCGCCCTGGCCCTGCGGGCGCGGCGCGTAACCTTCGCGCTGCTGATAGCCGCCCTGGCCCTGCGGGCGCGGCGCATAACCTTCGCGCTGCTGATAGCCGCCCTGGCCCTGCGGGCGCGGTGCATAGCCGTCACGCTGCTGGTAGCCGCCCTGCGGGCGCGGCGCGTAACCGCCCTGCTGCTGGTAGCCGCCCTGGCCCTGCGGGCGCGGCACGTAGCCGTCACGCTGCTGGTAGCCGCCCTGCGGGCGCGGTGCGTAGCCGCCCTGCTGCGGCGTTTTCTGGTACATGGCGGGGTCGATCGTATGCTGCTGATACCCGCTCTGGGGCGCAGCGTGCGCGGGCGCTTCCTGCGCCGGCCGCTGCTCCGCGGGGCTCTGGGCGGCAGGCTTCTGCTCCGCCGGACTTGCTTCCGCGGGTTTTACTTGTGCAACGGGCTCGGCGGGCGCTGCAGGCTTTGCCGGGGGGGCTTGCCGGGCCTCCGCCCCGGCGGGCTGCGCGGGTCCCTCGGCGGCCTTCTCAGCGGCGCTTTCGGCGGACGCCTGCGCGCGCATATCCGCGGCGGGCTGCGCGGGCGCTCCCTTGGCCTGCTCCTTCGGCTGCTCCTTTTCCCCGGGGGCGGGCGCCGGCTCGGCGGCGGGCACGTGATCGTCCCCGCCGATATGCACGGCGAGGTCTTTATCCGAGGCGAGCACCTCCATCAGGCGCTCCTGACGCTCGCGCTCCAAGCGGGCGCTGCGCTCCGCTTCTTCTTTTTGCTTGAGCTCTTTTTCCTTCGCGCGCACTCCCTGCAGCGTTTCCCCTACATCTGCATAGGATTCATTGATACGCGCGAACAGCGCTTGTGCGCGTTCTTCGAGCTCCTTTGCCGTATCCGCGATATTTGCCTTCGCCATGGACTGCACCCCCGCATTTCTGACCCCTAAACCGGATCCTCTGTTTGTTGTATCCGAATATCCCGTCAATTATTTTTTTCGTCTTTCTGTTGCGTATACACGCCCAGTATCATATGCGCAAAGCGCTCGTCGGTGACAGCGGCGATCCGCCCGTCCGGCTTTCCGATCGCCTGCCCCATGCCCGGGACAAGGATCAAGGGCACTTTGACGCGCCCGCACAGCGCCGTATACCGTTCCCGCGTGGCGTCGGAAGCGAGGCTGTCCAGCACGACGAGCTTCACCTTCCCCGCCTTGAGGGCGCGTTCCGCCGCAAAATCGCCCGTCACGCACTTGCCCGCCCGCCGGGACAGGCCCAGCGCGCCGCGCAGCTTCTGCTCATCCATAGTTCGCCGCGAAATCCGCCCGAAGCTTTTCGTAAAGGGCGGGTTCGACCTTCTGCTCGAACGCCCGCTCCAGCGCGCGGGTCTTGATGGCGCGCTCCAGGCACGCGGCGTCCCGGCAGATATACGCGCCGCGTCCCGGCGCCCTGCCGACAGGGTCGATGCTGACCGCGCCTTCCGCCGAGCGCACGATGCGCAGAAGCTCTTTCTTGGGGCGCATGGTACGGCAGGCGACGCACATGCGCATGGGAATCTTTTTCGTTGCCATACCGGTCTCCCTGTTATGCTCTCTGCTTATTGCTCCTCCTCGGGCGGCTTGGGATCGTAGAGGCTGACCATCGCCTCTTCCGCCTGGGACTGGTTCTTGATGTCGATCTTCCAGCCGGTCAGCTTGGCGGCAAGCCGCGCGTTCTGGCCCTCCTTGCCGATGGCGAGGGAAAGCTGGTTGTCGGGAACGATGACCTTCGCGGCCTTTTCCGCCTCGTTGATGTAGACCATGAGCACCTTCGCGGGGCTCAGGGCCTTGGCGATATACACGGCGGAATCGGAATCCCACTCGATGATATCGATCTTTTCGTTGTGCAGCTCGGACACGATGCGCTCCACGCGGATGCCCCTCTGCCCGACGCACGCGCCCACGGGATCCACCTGCATATCGTTGGAGGATACGGCCACCTTGGTGCGGAAACCGGCCTCGCGCGCGATGGAGCGGATCTGTACGATGCCCGACTGGATCTCGGGGACCTCGAGCTCGAACAGGCGCTTCACAAGCCCGGGATGCGTGCGCGAAACGAGCACCTGCGGGCCTTTGTTGGTCTTGCGGACCTCGAGCACGTAGACCTTGATGCGGTCGTTGCTCTCAAACGTCTCGCCGGGGATGGTTTCGTTGGGGGCCAAAAGGCCGTCGGTCTTTCCGAGCTCCACAAACGCGCCGCTTTTCTCCACGCGCTGGACGATGGCGGTGAGCACCTCGTTCTCCTTCTCCACGTATTCGTCGTAAATTACGCCGCGCTCCGCCTCGCGGATGCGCTGCACGACGACCTGCTTGGCCGTCTGCGCCGCGATGCGCCCGAAGTTTTTGGGCTTGACCTCCTCCTCGAGCACGTCGCCCGCCTCATAGAGGGCGTTGATCTTGCGGGCATTCTCGAGGGAGATCTCGCTGTGCGGATTTTCTACCGTCTCCACGACGGACTTGGACGCGAAAAGCTGTATCTCGCCCGTGTCCCTGTCCACCTCGGCGCGCACGTTGTTGGATGTTCCGTAATTGCGGCGATAGGCGGAAATCAGCGCGTTTTCCACCGCGTCGATCAAAATATCCTTGCTGATGCCGCGCTCCTTTTCGATTGCGTTGAGCGCGTTGATAAATTCTGCGTTCATGTTGGCAGCACTTCCTTACTCTATGAATTATAACAAAGCCGCAAAAGCCCAAATCTCATTGATATTGTTGCACAAATCCCTTCGTCTCAAAAGTCTATGTGCGGGCGTACGTTGGCCGCGTCCTTGCGGAGGATCCTGCGTTCCTTGTCGGCTTGTGCGATCGTGAACGAATCCGCGTCGAAGCGCACGAGCGTGCCCGAAAACTCCTTCTTCTTATCCTGCGGCGCGTACAGCTTGACGTCCACCTTTTTATTGAGGGCGCGCTCGAAATCGCGGTCCTTCTTGAGCGGACGGTCCAGCCCCGGAGAGGAAACGCTCAAAAAATAGAATTGCGGGATGGGATCCGCGGCGTCAAGCAGCGGCTCGACGGCGCGGCTCACACGCTCGCAGTCATCGATCGTGATGCCGTTCGGTGAATCGATATACAGCGTCAATACCCAGTCTGCTTGTTCTTTGAGAAATTCAACATCGATCAGCTCAAACCCCAAGGCCGAAATGGCACCCTGCGTCAATGCCTGTACCGTGTCAGCAGTCTTCAATCGATCTCCTCCGTATAATTTTGCGCCGCCGCGGCGGATTGCTCCGCTTATCAAAATGAAAGAGTGGGACTACCCACTCTCCACACGCCAACATCTTTCAACGTGGACATTATACCATGGCAAAATCGCCGTGACAAGGGCCTTTCGCGCCGGCGCGCCGCCAAATGGGGGATTTTTTTAGACATATCCGCGGATAAAAGGCGCGGTCCCCCGGCAAAAGGGCGGCTTTGGGCTGCGATTTTTTGTACGAAACGGGCATGAAACAGAATTCGGCGTACTACCAATGTTCTGTATGAACTACGCGGCAGGCCGCACAAGGGGGATGCCTTTTGGAGTTTTACGAACTGATACCGCTCTCGTTCGCCCTTTCGATGGACGCCTTCGCGGTTTCCGTATCCGAAGGGATGCGCATGAAATCGAGGCGGTCCCGGCACGCATGGAAGGTGGCGCTGTGCTTCGGCTTCTTCCAGGCCCTGATGCCCGCGCTCGGGTACCTCGCCGGCGTCACGGTGGACCGGTACATCGAAAGCGTGGATCATTGGGTGGCGCTGTGCCTGCTTGGCTTTATAGGCGCGCGCATGATCCGCGACGCCTGCCGCAAGCGGGAACGGGAACATCCCGCCGCGTCGGTATCCGACAACAGGACGCTCGTTGTGCTCGGCCTGGCGACAAGCATCGACGCGCTGGCGGCGGGCATCAGCCTCGCCATCGAGAACGCCAGGATCCTCCCCTGCTCCGCCGTGATCGGCGCGGTGACCGGCGCCGTCTGCTATATCGGCGCGATGCTGGGGCAGAAGCTCGGGCGCATGTTTCAGAAACGCGCCGAAATACTGGGCGGCGTCGTGCTGATCCTGCTCGGGGTGAATATCCTGCTGGAGCATCTGCTCGCCTGAGCCCGCTATACCTCGATGTTCGCGGCGATGCGCCGCGCGCCGTTTTCCCGGAGCAGCGGCTCCACAATCTCCGAGAGGTATTCGTCCACCTGTTCGGGCGCACGGCCGACATATGCGGCGGGATCGAGTATCCGTGAAAACGCGTCTTCGTCCAACCCCAGCCGGCCGTCCCGCCGCAGCCGTTCCAGAAGATCGCAGGGCGCGCCCTCCTCCTTCATGCGCACGGCGGCCGCCATGGAGTGCTCCCGGATCACCTCGTGCAGCGTCTGCCTGTCCCCGCCGCGCTTGACGGCCTCCATCAGGAGGTTCTCGGTGGCCATGAAGGGCATCTGCTCCATCAGGTTTTTGCGGATGACGGCGGGATAGACCTTCATGCCGTCCGTCACGTTGAGCATCAGGTTCAATATGGCGTCCGCGGCCAAAAAACCCTCGGGCAGGGAGATGCGCCGGTTGGCGGAATCGTCGAGCGTGCGCTCCAGCCACTGGGCCGAAGCCGTCATCGGGGCGTTCGCGGCGTCCGCCATCACATAGCGGGCGAGCGAGCAGATGCGCTCGGCGCGCATGGGGTTGCGCTTGTAGGCCATGGCGGACGAGCCCACCTGCCCTTTTTCGAACGGCTCCTCCACCTCGTGCATGTGCTGCAGCAGCCGCAGGTCGTTCGCGTAGCGGTACGCGCTCTGGGCGACGGCCGAAAGCGCGTTGAGGATGCGGCTGTCCGCCTTGCGGGGGTACGTCTGGCCCGTTACGGGATAGACGCCGGGCATTTTGAACGCGCCGGCGATGCGCTCGTCCAGCGCCTTCACCTTTTCGTGATCTCCGCCGAACAGCTCCAAGAAGCTCGCCTGCGTGCCTGTGGTGCCCTTGCTGCCCAGAAGCCGCAGGGAATCCCGCGCAAAGCGGAGCTCCTCGCAGTCCATGACGAGATCCTGTATCCAGAGGCAGGCGCGCTTGCCCACCGTAACGGGCTGCGCGGGCTGGAAGTGCGTATAGCCGAGTGCGGGCAGGTTTTTATATTCCCGTGCGAACGCGGCGAGGTTGCCTATGACGCCGAGCGTCTTCTCCAGCACCAGACCGAGCGCGTCCCTGTAGATGAGGATATCCGCGTTGTCGGTCACGTAGCAGCTCGTGGCGCCCAGGTGGATGATGCCCTTTGCCTTGGGGCATACGAGGCCGTACACGTACACGTGCGCCATGACGTCGTGCCGGATCTCCTTCTCCTTTTTAGCGATCGCTTCATAATCGATATCGTCGATATGGGCCCTGAGCTCCTCCACCTGCTCCAAAGTGACGGGCAGGCCCAGCGCGCATTCCGCTTCGGCGAGCGCCACCCAAAGCCTGCGCCAGGTGCGCGTGCGCGTATCCTGCGAGAACAGCGCGAGCATCTCGGGGGACGCGTACCGGCTGCCAAGGGGGCTTTGATAGGTATCCGTGCCCATACTTCCTCCGTTTTCAGCGCACGATGAGCGCGTCCCTGTCGGCCCCTACCGATACATACGCGACGGGGCAGCCGACCGCCCGCTCGATATACAGCACGTATTCCCGCGCCGCCTCGGGAAGCCCGGAAAAGCTGCGCGCGCCGGAAATGTCCTCATGCCAGCCGGGCAGATACTCGTATACGGGTTCGGCGCCGTCGAGAAGCGGCGTAAAGGGGAACTCCGCGGTTTCCTTGCCGTTCACCCGATAGGCGGTGCAGACGGGGATTCGATCCATATAGGAGAGCACGTCCATCTTGGTAAGCGCGATGCCCGTGGCGCCCTGGAGCCTTGCGCCGTAGCGCGTCGCCACGGCGTCGAAGGGACCGACGCGGCGGGGCCGCCCCGTGGCCGCGCCGTACTCGCCGCCCGCCTCGCGCAATCGCTCGGCGTCGCGGCCAAACCACTCGGCAACGAAGGGGCCCTCTCCAACGCAGGTGGAGTAGGCCTTGACGACCCCCACCACCTCGTCCACGCGCACACCGGGCACGCCCGCGCCCAGCGGCGCGTAAGCGGCAAGCGACGAGGAGGAGGACGTAAACGGATAGATGCCGAACTCGACATCCCTGAGCGCGCCGAGCTGCGCCTCAAAAAGGATGCGCTTGCCCGCCTTCTGCGCCTCGTACAGATATGCGCCGGTATCCGCAACGTAGGGCCTGAGCTGCCCGCCGAAGCGCGCGAGCCAATCCATCATTTCCTCAAACGGGTAAAGATTCGCACCGTACATGCTCGAAAGCATGAGGTTTTTCCAGTCCAGCACCGTCCTTAAATGTTTCTCAAGGACATCGGGCAGCAGGAGATCGCCCATCTGGATACCCTTTTTCTGATATTTATCGCTGTATACCGGCGCGATGCCGCGCTTGGTGGAGCCGTACTTCGCATCCTTGAGCCGCCCCTCCTCCAGAGCATCCTGGTCCTTATGGAAGGGGAATACGATGATGCTGCGGTCGCTGATCTTAAGGTTGGCGGGCGAGATTGCGATGCCCGCCGCGCGGAGCTTTTCGATCTCCCCGCAGAGGTGCTCCAGATCCACCACCGTGCCGTTGCCCAGTATATTGACCACCCCGGGCCGGAAGATGCCGGAGGGGATCAGGTTGAGCGCGAATTTGCCGTACTCGTTGATAACGGTGTGCCCGGCGTTGCTGCCGCCCTGGTAGCGCACCACCACATCGTATTGAGCCGCGATCAGATCGACCATGCGGCCCTTCCCCTCATCGCCCCAGTTCACGCCCACGACCGCGCAAGTTGACATCGTTGTTTCCTCCTGAAAAAAAGATCGGTCCGGGGTGTCAAAAAACCCGGGATTGTCAAGGGGCTGCAGCCCCCTTGACTTTCTTCCGGCCACGGCTGCATGTACGCCGGAACGGATGAAAGCCACAGGCTTTCTTACCTTGCGCGCTTTGTCGGCCGCAATGCGCAGCATTGCAGACAAAGCGTGAATCCTCAAAAAAGTGGCGCAGCCACTTTTTTGAAGGGCATATGCCCTTTCCTATCCCATAGTACCCCAAGCGCAGGTCGGCGTCAAATGATAATTCGTTCTTTGCCGCTGTTTGTTCGAATATATATATAAGAAACGTCTATATCACAGCGGAATGTTCGGCATATGGGGACCGAGCGCCATGTGGTCCCGTCTTTTTTGGGCACAAAAAAAAGCATTCGCCGCGGAATGCTTTGCCGTTCAGGGATCGGTCAGATGTGAAGGCGCACCAGGACCTTATTGGCCGCGCTGTTGAACACGATATCGTCGGCGAGCGAGTTTACGATGTAAAGCCCTCTGCCCCGCTCCTCTTCTATGCCCGAAAGAAAGCATTCGCCGGGAGAAAAGCCCTCGCCGGAATCCGAAACGAGCACATGCAGGCAGCAATCCTTGCGGCAGACCGAGGCGTACACGTCCGCCGGCAGCTTTCCGTGTTCCAGGGCGTTGCCGCAAAGCTCATACATAATCACTTTCAAGTCGTACCAGGTATCCTCTTCGACGGGAAGCTCGGCGCGTATGGTGGAAAGCATCCGCTGCAGCACCGCCCGCATTCCGTCCGATGTGGAAAACGTGCCCTGGAAGCTCCAATCCGGCATTTACTCACTCGCTTCGGCGTGAAAGTTTCGTTCGTCACGCTATTCACAGGTAATTATAAACGCCCAGCCGGGAAAGAAACAGCCGCGGGGCATTTACTCCGCCGCCAGTTTTTCCCTGAGCTTGGTGAGCACGCGCCGCTCGAGCCTTGAGATATACATCTGGGAAACGCCGAGGTCCTCGGCGATGGAACGCTGGCTTTTGTGGTTCACGTAGCGTTCGATGAGGACGCTGCGCTCCTCCCCGGTCAGCTGGCCGAGGCTGCGCTTGAGAAAATCCGCGTTCTCGATGCTGACGTACTCCTCCGATTCCTCGCCGATCAGGTCCGCCAGGCTCCGTTCCCCGTCCTGCCCCTGCACCGTTTCATCCAGCGACAGGATCTGGGCGCTCGCCTTGGCTTCCATCAACTCGTATACGGTCTCGATGGGCACGTCCATTTCCTTCGCGATTTCCTCTGGACGCGGGGGCCTGTCCATCCGGCTGGTAAACGCTTCCTGCACCTCGTAAAGCTTTTTCAAAAGCTCGGTCGCGCGGCGCGGCAGCCGTATGGAGCGGCTGCGGTCGCGGAAATAATTCTTGATCTCGCCGATCACGGAGGGCGTGGCAAAGCTGCCGAACTTCACGTTGCGGGAGCAATCGAAGCGCTCCAGCGCGCGAATCAGCGCGAGCGACGCCACCTGGAGCAGATCGTCGTAATCCACGCCCCGGCCCACGAATTTCTTGGCCGCGATCTCCGCTATGAACAGATAATGGCTGAGCAGGTCGTTGCGCAGATCAAGGTCCCTTGTCTTGCAGTACTCGTACAGCTTTTCATCGTATTCAAACGATTCTTCCAAACTTCCGCCCCCTCCTTCCGGTCTTGCTTCGCGCGCCCGTCACTGGGGCAGCGCCTTGTAAAACCGATACTCGCTCTCCCCGTCCGTATAGGAGAACTCAAATCGGTCCGCAAGCGCCTCCAGCAGGAACATGCTGAACTGGCGCTCCGGCGTGTTGGGGCAGGCCTCTGGGCTGCAGTGCGCGCATACCTTGGCAAAGAAGCCGTCTTCGATCCAAAGCTCCAGCCGGATGCATTCGGGCGACTGCATGCAGGGAATCAAAAGCAGGCATGCCTCCGAGAGCGCGGTCTTGACGTCCTCGATCTCCTCCATGTCGAACCCGGCGTTTCCGGCGAGCGCGGCCGCCACCAGGCGGGCGGTCATCAGATACTCCGCTTTTGCGGGCAGGCTCAGGCGAACCACGTCTTCCATTTATTGCTCCACCTCGATTCCGAACGAGCTGTCGAGACCCGTTATGACGAACAGCTTATGGATGCGCGGCTTCATGCGCAGAAGCTGCACGCTGCAGCCCTTGGCCTCCGCCATCTTGCGCATCTTGACCAGGGCCCCCAGGCCCATGCTGTCTACAAAATCCAGCTGCTTGCAATCGAATACGACCGTCGCGGCATGCGTTTCCAGCGCGTCATGAATGGCGGAAATAAGCTTGGGCGCGTCGACCGCGTCAAGGTCGCCAAACAGATTGCCGTGCCATATGTTCTTTTCCTCATCATACTGCATTTGCTTGAGCATGGCGTTTTCCCCCTATACTGAAAGCTCTTCATGGGCGAGATAGCCGCATTTCGGGCAGTAGGCCTGGTCCTTGGCGAGCGCCGCGCCGCAGTTGGAGCAGGTATCCTCCTCCTCTAAGGGCTTTTGCTTGGGCAGCGGCGCGCCGCAATTGCTGCAGAAGCCGTCGCCGATGCCCACAGGCGTATCGCAGCCGGGGCAGTACATCATGCCCTTGAGAGAAAGCAGCTTCATGTTGCGCTGGCGGATCTCCTCTTCGCACCGGATGATCTGCCGGATGGTATCCTCAAAGGGCCCCGCGGGGTTATCCTTCGTTTCCTCGTAATAACCCCTGCCCAGTTCGAACTGGAGATCCTCGACATCCGCCTGCAGCCTCCCGATTTCCGCGTTCAGACGGGCCTGCTCCACAAGCTCGCCCGATTTCTTGCCGGCGCTGTCCGCTATGCTGCCGAGCTTGCTGGAAAAATCCTTGAAACGGCTCATACCATCCCCTCCGCCGTTTCAGTATAGCATTTTCCGCGCAGTTTCGTAAATACATATGCGGACAAATACAGAATAAGCTTCCGTCAAACGAACCGCAGGATATACTCCGCAAGGTTCTTATACGCGATGCGCTCCACGTCTTCCCTGGAAAGGCCGGCGTCCTGCAGAGCCGTCAGGAGCGACTGCATCATCGCGCTGTTCTTAAGATCCTCCGGGTATTTGGTCATGCCGTCAAAATCCGAGCCGATGGCGCAGCAGCCCACGCCGCCGATCTTGACGATGTGCAGGATGTGCCTGACGATATCGTCGATATGCGCCTCGTCCCGCGGCGACAGCTGCTTGTAGAAGAAGTTGACGCCGATGACGCCTCCCCTGTCCGCGATGCCGCGGATATGCGCGTCCTTGAGCGCGCGCGGGCAGTTGTAGACCGCGCGGGCGTTGGAATGGGAGGCAAATATCGGCACGGACGTAGAGGACAGAAGATCGTCTATGCCGGCGTCGCTCAGATGCGAAACGTCCACCGCGATGCCGATGCGCTCCATTTCCTCCACTGCCTCGCGGCCGAGGGAGGTCAGCCCCTTGTTGCCGAAAGCGGCGGCCGCGCCCGCGAGCTCGTTGTTGCTGTTCCATGTGAGGGTCATGGCGCAAACCCCCAGGCGCTTTAATACGCGCAGCACAGCGAGGCTTCCCTCGATCGCCTCCCCGCCCTCCACGGTGAGGACCGTAGCGATGCGCCCGGAGGCGGGATCGAACGAACGGCTGAAGGGCACGAAAATGTCCCCGTGCTTCTCAAGCATCCGGTCATACGCGTCGATCATGCCGAGGCATTGCTGCAGCGGCGGGGTTTTGAGCGCGCTGTCCACCCACGCGGCAAAAAACTGCAGCGCGACGCCCCCCTGCTTCAGATAAGGGAGGTGGATCGTCTGGTTTTCCCGGAGCGTATCGATATTGTACCCGCTCTGCCACATGCCGTAAAGAAAATCGCAATGTCCGTCTGCGACCGGTATATTCATATTCTGGTCCTTTCCCGTTTGCGGTCCGATATTCGCTGACAGTATGTATTGTACCATACGCCGCGGCTCTGAGCTACAAAATAAGGATATGCCCGGAGACATATCCTTCATGCCGTTTTCCGCATTCGGCCGCCGTAAGCTTTTTGAAAGTCCGTGTTGTTTTTGCCCTCATATCGCCAATGAGGCGCCGACGACCAATTGAAAGTCTGACGGCGCGCAATCAGCCGTCGTATCCGCTATTTCTGTTTCGCATTGTGATTCTGGGTTTCTGTCTTGTCGATATCAGCAATCTTTATATTGGGCGGTTCGGAAGATATGTACATCTCTTCCGTCTGGTTTTGGGCATTTTGCAATTCCTCGATTACGGCCGCGATTTTCCGGGACAATACTGCATACATTGTTTGATAATCGGCCATAAAACCGCCTCCAAGCAAATAGATCGCCTTGTGGATAATTATTATATCTTTTCAAACAATATTTATTGTAATTGAGGAAATACAGTAAGTCAATGCCCTTTGATAGAATTTCCATAAAGGCGAGGTGGTATTTTGAAAGCGGCGCATAAGACAAAATACAGAAAACTGGGATTAAAAATAAGTTATTATAGGAAACTGAAAGGGCTTACACAGGAACAGCTTGCGGAAAAACTCGATAAAAATCTGGCGTTTATTGGTGCCGTGGAGGCCCCGAATATTGACAGGACGATATCGCTGGACACCTTATTCGATATTGCCGATGTTTTGGAAGTCCCTGCCTATAAGTTTCTGAATTTTGATGAGGATTGATCCGTTTACCGCAACACAAAGAAGGGGCTGCTTTGTTTTCAGAGCAGCCCCTTTTCTCTTCTTAATGTTATGCCTTTTTGCCGGCGGATTTTCCGGGGACAAGGCGCCCCTGCCCGCACGTTTGTTTTGAAAATCCGGTTCGAGACCGCCGAATAGAAATCCGGCTACTTCGCGTAATCGACGGTGCGGGTCTCGCGGATGACGTTCACCTTGATCTGGCCCGGATATTCGAGCTCGGACTCGATACGCTTGGCGATATCCTTCGCCATCACGATGGTATCCGCGTCGGCCACGCAATCGGGCTTGACGATGATACGCACCTCGCGGCCGGCCTGGATCGCGAAGGAAGTCTCCACGCCGTCGAAGGAGTTTGCGATCTCCTCGAGCTTCTGCAGACGCTTGATGTAGCTTTCCAGCGTCTCGCGCCTTGCGCCGGGCCGCGCCGCGGAGATTGCGTCCGCCGCCTGCACCAGCACCGCCTCCACCGACTGCGGCTCCACGTCCCCGTGGTGGGCCATGATGCAGTGCACCACGGCGTTGTTCTCGCGGTACTTCTTGGCGACGTCGGCGCCGATCTGTGCGTGCGGGCCTTCCACCTCGTGATCGATCGCCTTGCCGATATCGTGCAGGAGCCCGCCGCGCTTGGCAAGCGCGACGTTCGCGCCAAGCTCCGCCGCCATGATGCCGGCAAGATGCGCCACCTCGATGGAATGCTTGAGCACGTTCTGCCCGTAGCTGGTGCGGTATTTGAGCCGGCCCAGAAGCTTGATGAGCTCATGGTGCAGCCCGTGGACGTCCACGTCCAGCACTGCCTGCTCGCCGGCCTCGCGGATCTGGTTATCCACCTCGCGCTTGGCCTTATCCACCATTTCCTCGATGCGGGCGGGGTGGATGCGGCCGTCCAGGATCAGTTTTTCAAGTGCGATCCGGGCCACCTCGCGGCGGACCGGATCAAAGCCCGAAAGAATCACGGCCTCCGGCGTATCGTCTATGATGAGGTCGACGCCCGTCGCGGTTTCCAGCGCGCGGATGTTGCGCCCCTCGCGGCCGATGATGCGGCCCTTCATTTCGTCGTTGGGAAGCGGCACCACGGATACGGTGGTTTCGGCCACATGATCGGCCGCGCAGCGCTGGATGGCCAGGGATATGATGTCGCGCGCGCGCTTGTCGGCTTCCTCCTTGGTTTTCGCTTCGATATCGCGGAGCATGACCGCCGCCTCATGGCGCGCGTCACGCTCGACATTGCTTAAAAGAATCTCCTTCGCGGCGTCCATGGAAAGGCCCGATATGGTTTCCAGTTCCTTGAGCTGGCGGTCGTGGAGCTCGCCGACCTCGGCTTCCTTGGCGTCGATGTCCTGTTCCCGCTTGCCGAGGCTCTGTTCGCGTTGCTCCAGGCCTTCCTGCTTTTTATCGAGCATTTCTTCCTTCTGCAGGATCCTGCGCTCGGAGCGCTGCAGTTCGCTGCGCCTGTCCCGGATCTCGCGCTCGCCCTCGCTCCTGAGCTTGAATACTTCCTCCTTGGCCTCCAGGACTTTCTCCTTCTTGATTTCCTCGGCGCGCCTCTGCGCGTCCTCCAGCATCTTGTTGACGGCTTCCTCCGCCTTGCCGGTCTTCGCCTCGGCGATATTGCGCCTGTAGATATACCCGATCAGCAGACCGATCCCCAAGGTAACGACAGAGCATACGATTGCTATCCAAATATTCACATTCACACGGTCATCCTCCAATTTATATAAATGTAACCGGGCAAAGGCCCGGTTTGCATACCGGCAGTTCCATAATAGCATTTATGAAAGCGCAACAAGTCTGCATGATTTCTCAATTTGATTGTAAAACCTTTGCCTGCAATTGTCAAGCAAGCCGTTTTCCAAAATAATACATGCCGCCCATTCCGTCCCCTCCCGCTAAAACAGGCTGAGCTGGTTGGATTTGGGCAACGTATCGAAGCACCCCGCTTCGGAAAGGGAGCTGATCACGGCGCTGTTGGCGCCGGTGCGCAGCTGAAAATCCTCCACCGAGAGGAATCTTTCCCCGGCTTTGTTCTGCGCGATGGAGATCGCGGCGTTGCGGCCGATACCGCCCACGGCGGAGAACGGCGCGCGGATGCCTTCCTCCTCCACCAGGAAATTAACGGCGTCGGATTTGTAGATATCCACCGGCAGCAGCGCGATGTCCCGCAGGTTCATCTCGTATACGACCTCGAGTATGGTCAAAAGATCCGTTTCAAGGTTGGTCGCTTCCTTTCCTTTCGCCTCGATCTCGCGGATATTCTGCAGCACCCGCGCCGCGCCGCCCACGGCGTAGCGCACATCGAAGGCGTCGGCCCGCACCGAAAAATAGACGGCGTAGAACGCCTTGGGCATGTGCATCTTGTAATAGGCGATGCGGAAGGACATCATCACGTACGCCACCGCGTGCGCGCGGGGGAACATGTACTTGATCTTGCGGCAGGATTCCATGAACCACGCGGGCACGTTCTTCTCTTGCATCGCGGCCACCATCTCGTCCGTAAGGCCCCTGCCCTTCCTGACGCTTTCCATCGTTTTGAAGGAGATGGAGGGCTCTAAGCCGCAGGCGATCAGGTAATTCATGATGTCGTCGCGCGTGCAGATGACCTCGGAGAGCGTGGCGGTCTTGTTCATGACGAGCGTCTGGGCGTTGTTGAGCCATACGTCGGTGCCGTGCGAAAGCCCGGCGATGCGCACCAGTTCCTCCATCGTGGTGGGGCGCGTGTCCATGAGCATCTGCCGCACAAAGCCGGTGCCGAACTCGGGGATGCCCAGGCTCCCCACCTCGCAGCCCGAAAGCGCCCTCAGATCCACCCCCAGCCGTTCGGAGGAGGAATAGAGGCTCATGGTATCGGGATCGTCCAGCGGGATGGAGCGCGGGTCGACGCCCGTCATATCCTTGAGCATTTTGAGGGCGGTCGGGTCGTCGTGCCCCAGAATATCCAGCTTGACCAGGCGGTCGTCCAGCGCGTGGAAATCGAAGTGCGTGGTGATGGTGTTCTTCTGCTTCTGGTCGGCCGGGTACTGCACCGGCGTGAACTCGAGTATGTCGTTTTCCCTGGGCACGATGACGATGCCGCCCGGATGCTGGCCCGTGGTGCGCTTCACGCCCGTGCAGCCCTGGCACAGGCGGTCGATCTCGTACTTGGAGGCCGTGAGGCCCATCTTTTCCATGTACTTCATCACATAGCCGTAGGCCGTCTTTTCCTGCACGCCGCTGATGGTCCCCGCGCGGAAGGCGTGCCAGTCCCCGAACATTTCCTCGGTGTATTTATGGGCGACGGGCTGGTATTCGCCCGAGAAATTCAGGTCGATATCGGGCGTTTTGTCGCCGTGGAAGCCTAGGAACACCTCGAAGGGGATCTCGTAGCCTTCCTTTTTATAGCGTGTTCCGCAAACGGGGCAGAGCGCATCGGGCATATCCACGCCGCAGGCATATTTGGACCTGTCCACATCGAAATCGCTGTGACGGCAGTTGGGGCAAAGATAATGCGGCGGCAGCGGGTTGACTTCCGTGATGCCCGCCATCGTCGCCACGAAGGAGGAGCCCACCGAGCCGCGCGAGCCCACGAGGTAGCCGTCGTCCATCGATTTCTTGACGAGCCGCTGCGCCATCAGGTACAGGGACGCGAAGCCGTTGCCGATGATGGAATGCAGCTCCTTGTCCAGGCGTTTCTGCACGACTTCGGGCAGTTCCTCGCCGTAAAGCGCGTGGGCGCGGTCCGTCGCCATGCCGCGCAGGATGGTTTCGGCGTTTTCGATCTTGGGGGCGTAGGTGCCGTCGGGATAGGGCTTGAGCGTACCGCACATGGAAGCGATTTTGTTGGGCGCTTCGATCACAACCTCTTGCGCGGTTTCTTCCCCGAGGTACGCGAACTCCGCGAGCATCTCGTCCGTCGTCTTGAAGTACAGCGGCGGCTGCAGATGCGCGTCCTTATATTCCATTTCGTTCATCAGGATGGCCCGGAATATGGAATCCTCCGGGTTCAAAAAGTGCACGTCGCCCGTGGCGGCAACGGGCTTGCCGAGCTCCCTTCCCAGCGCCACGATGCGCCGGTTGAGACCGCGCAGGGCCTCTTCGTCGGGTACGATCCCCTCGCGGAGCATGAACGCGTTGTTTCCTATGGGCTGTATCTCCAGGTAATCATACCAGTCCGCGATGGCGCGGATTTCGTCGTCATCCCGGCCGTGAAGGACGGCCTGGATCAGCTCGCCCTGCTCGCAGGCGGAGCCGAGCAGCAGCCCGTCCCGGTAAATGCGCAGAAGGCTTTTCGGGATCTGCGGTTTGTTATGGAAGAAGTCCAGATGCGCGTGGCTGACGATGCGGTACAGGTTCTTCATCCCCGCCTGCGTGGCGGCGAGGATTACGATGTGGTTGAGCTTTGCGCGCTTGCCGCGGCCCTGCTCCTCGTCAAGCTCGGGCGTAAAGACCGGCACCTCCGTTACGCCCAGGGCGCGCATGCGCCCGAGGAGCTTTACAAACACCTCCGCCGTCGCCTCCGCGTCGTCCACCGCGCGGTGGTGGTGCGCAAGGCTCACGCCCAGAAGCTCGCAGACGGTATCGAGCTTGTGGTTCTTCGCGCCCCACAGCAGATAGCGGGAGAGCATGAGGGTATCGGTATAAGGCTGATCGAAGGAAATGCCGAAGCGCTCCCCGTGCGTGCGGATAAAGCCGACGTCGAAGGAGGCGTTATGCGCCACCAGCACCGCGCCCGAAACGAACCCGGAAAACGCCTGCAGCGCCTCCCTTGTGAGCGGTGCGTCGAGGAGCATATCGTCCGTAATGCCGGTGAGCGCGACGATGTTCTGCGGGATCTTGACCCCCGCATTGACGAAGGTGCTGAAGCGGTCCACTACCGCGCCGCCGCGCAGCTTGACCGCGCCGATCTCCAGGATATGCCCCTGCTCGGCCTTGAGCCCGGTGGTTTCGATATCGAACACCACGTACTCCTGCTCCATCGGCAGCGCGGCGGTATCGGGCTTGAGGTACCCCTCCACCCCGTAGAGGATCTTGATCTTATTTTTTGCGCCCGCCTTGTATGCGTCGGGGAAAGCCTGCACCACGCCGTGATCTGTGATGGCGATGGCAGCGTGCCCCCAGGCGGCGGCGGTCCCGACGGCGTCCTTGACCTCCGTCAGCCCGTCCATCGCGGACATCCGCGTATGCAGGTGCAGCTCCACGCGCTTTTTTGGCGCGCTGTCGCGGCGCTCCGCGCCCGCCGTGGAAAGGATATCCTCCGCCATGATGACGAGCTCGTGCGAAAACTTATCGAACTCGCACTTCCCCGTAACGCGAAGGGTTCGGTTGGCCTTCTGCGCTTCCTCGAGGCTTTTCAGGAGCGTTTCCGCCTGTTTGTCCGCAGCAAAAAGCTTGCACTGCATCGTGCCGGTATAATCCGTCACGTTAAAGAGCACCAGCGCCTTTTGGATATTCTTTTTCAGCGGTTTCGATTCAAACGCGAGGAGCTTGCCCTCCACGGTAACGGAGGCGGCGCTCTCGGTAAGACCGGATATCTTGATGACCGCCCGCTCGCCCTGCTTGCCGAAGAGCAGCTTATCGGCGTTTTCGGGAGGCTTATTCTCGGCTTTTTGAAATGCCGCCGGGCAGCGGACGCTCAGCTCCACGCGGGAGACGCCGAGCTGCTCCGAAAGCAGCTTGTTGAGCGCGGCGTGCTGTTCGGCGGTCGGTTCCGCCTCGGAAAGAAGCTGTATGTGCAGCGATTCGGTAACCGAATTCCAGATTGCCTGTTCGAGTGTGATGCCCGCGGCCCATTCCCCGGCCTGCAGCAGCATTTGTTCAAATTCCGTTTGCAAGTTACCCTGTCCCCTCCAACCGATCCGTGTGCGTATGGCCTTCACGCCATTTGGAGAACTTCCCGCACAAGAAGGTCCAGCATCTGCTCGGCAGCGCCGGACGCGATTTTCTCCCCCTTTTTGAATAACACGCCGTTGCCCCGCCCAAACGCGATGCCGATATCCGCTTCCCGCGCTTCCCCCGGGCCGTTGACGGCGCACCCCATCACCGCGACGGTGACCCCGCCGCGCACTCCCGCGAGCCGTGCGCGAAGCGTCTTCACGATTCCCTCGAGGTCCACCCCGCAGCGCCCGCAGGTCGGGCAGCTGATGATCTCGAGCCCGGCCTTTCGGAGGCCCGCCGCGCAGAGAATCTGCTCCGCCGCCTCAACCTCCCGCACGGGATCGCCCGTGAGCGAAACGCGCAGCGTGTCGCCGATGCCCTCGAACAGCAGCGTCCCCAGGCCCACGGCGGATTTTACGAGCGCGTACTCCCCCATGCCCGCCTCCGTGACGCCGATATGCAGCGGGTAATCCGTCTGCGCGCGCATGCTGCGGTAAGCCGCCACGGTATCGGGCACATTGGAGGCCTTGAGGGATACGACGGTATCCGTGAAGCCTTCCTTTTCAAGAAGGCGGATGTGCCTGAGGGCGCTTTCCACCATCGCCTCTGGTTTGGGGCCGCCGTAATGCGCCAGGAGGTCCGCCTCCAGCGATCCCGCGTTGACGCCGATGCGGATGGGCACGCGGTGCGCCTTGGCGCAGGCGACGAGCTCCCTGACCTTCGCCTCCCCGCCGATGTTGCCGGGGTTGATGCGCAGCTTGTCCGCGCCGGATTCCGCCGCCGCGATGGCGAGCCGGTGATCGAAATGCACGTCCGCCACCAGCGGGATGTGGATGCGGGCCCTGATGCCGCGTATGGCGTGCGCGCAGTCCATATCGTAGACCGATACGCGCGCGATCTCGCACCCGGCGTTCTCAAGGGCGAGTATCTGGGCGGTTGTGGCTTCCTCGTCCCGCGTATCGGTATTGGTCATGGATTGAATGGTGACCGGGGCGCCTCCGCCCACCGGAACGCCGCCCACCATGACGCGCCGCGTTTTCCCCATCGGTTTAACCCCCCAGCATCGTGCGGATGTCCCCGTAGGTCAGCACGATAATCAGCGCGAACAGCAGGAGGATGCCCACAAAATGCACCATGCCCTCCTTTTCGCGGGAGATCGGCTTGCCGCGCAGGCCCTCCGCCGCCACGAACACCAGCCTGCCGCCGTCCAGCGCGGGCAGGGGCAGAAGGTTGATGACCGCGAGGTTGACGCTTAAGAGCACCGCCAGGCGGAGCACCGGCTCAAGGCCGCTGCGCACCGCCGTGCCGATCACGCCGATGGTCCCCACGGGACCCAGCACGTCGCCCTGCTGCACGCCTTTCGTGAAGATGCCGCCCAGGAAGCCAAACATCTCTTGGATGATGGAGCCCACGAAGGGGAACGCCGCGCCGACCGCCCCGAAGAACGTGTAGGGCTGGCGCACGGGCATGATGTTGATGCCGATCTGGTTGTACCCCACCTCGGCATTGTAGATGTTTTCCACGGCCAGGTCCATCTTCTGGCCCTGGCGCAGCACCGTAATGACGGCGTCGTTGTCCTTCACCGCGCGGATCTGGTCGACCGCGTCCTCATAATACCGGATGTGGCTGCCGTTTACCGCGTACAGGATATCCCCCGCCTGCATGCCGGCCAGCGCGGCGGGACCGTCCTGCTTGGCGATCGAATCGACCCCCGGCACATAGTCGCCGTAGGCGGTGAGCGCAATCACCGCGAAAAGGAGCGCGAACAGCAGGTTCATCGCGGGGCCCGCGAGGAGAACGAGGAAACGCTTCCACGGCTTCTGTGCGTTGAAGCTCCCGCTGTCCTTTTCCGTTTCGTCCTCCCCGTAAAAACGGCACATGCCGCCTATGGGAAAGAGGCGCACCGCATACAGCGTGCCGTTCTTTTCCTTCCCGAACAGCTTGGGTCCCATGCCGATGGCGAACTCGTCTATCCTGAAGCCGAGGAGCCTCCCCACCTTATAGTGCCCGTACTCGTGCACCATCACGAATATGCTCAGCAGCAGCAGGGCCGCAATGATGGACAGCACCTGCGCGATGATATTTCCCATACCGTCGTCCTTTCCTTACTCTTTGCCCGCGAACCGTTCCCGCACCGCGCGCTTTGCCTCGGCATCCACCTCGTAAATGTCGCCGAGGGCGCGGAGCTTCCCCGCGGGGGCGCGCGTAAGCGCGTGCTCCACCGCACGCTCTATGTCCAAAAACCCGATCCTGCGCGCGAGGAACAGCTCCACGGCCGCCTCGTTGGCGGCGTTGTAGGCCACGGGGAGCGTCTCCCCGCCCAGAAGTGCGGCCCGCGCCAGGCGGATCGCCTCGCGGTCATCCGCGCTTTCAAACGTGAGCGCGCCCACCTCCGCGAGGGAAAGGCGGGGAATGCAGCGCGATCGTCTTTCGGGATAGTGCAGCGCATACTCGACGGCCAGGCGCATATCCGGCGCCGAAAGCTGCGCGATCACGGCCCCATCCCGATATTCTACCATAGAATGTACGATAGATTGTGGATGAATCAGTACGGAAATATGAGTTTCGGGCAAATTGAACAGAAAGCTGGCCTCGATTACCTCGAGCCCCTTGTTGAACAGCGTCGCGCTGTCGATGGTGATCTTTGTGCCCATGTGCCACGTCGGGTGCAGGAGCGCCTGCTCGGGCGTAACGCCCGCGAGACGCTCCTCTGTAAACCCGCGGAAGGGGCCGCCCGACGCCGTCAGGATCAGCCTTTCCACTTCCTCTTTCTTACCGGCCTGCAGGCACTGGAAAATGGCGGAATGCTCGCTGTCCACGGGGATGATGCGCCCGTTATGGAGGCGCAGCGCCTCCTGTACGAGCGGATGCCCGCACACGACGCTTTCCTTGTTCGCGAGCGCCACGGTCTTTCCTTTTTGGAGCGCCGCCAAAAGGGGGGGCAGGCCGTCGAGCCCGCCGATGGCGATGAGCACGATATCCGCCTCGGGGAGCCGGGCCAGCGCGCAGTTCGCGTCCTCCCCCGCTTCCAGCGCGCAGCCGGAAGGCAAGAGCGGCCGGAGCGACGGCGCGAGCCGTTCGTCGGCGATCCCCACATACCGCGGGCGAAAGGCCGCGGCCTGCTCCGCGAGCGGGGCGGCGCTCTTTTTTGCGGAAAGCGCCAGCACTTCGAATTCCTCCGGGAATGCGCCGATCACATCGGCCGCCTGCGCGCCGATGGACCCGGTGCTGCCCAAAAGTACGATCTTTTTCTTCATCAGCGGTCTGTTGAAAGCGGCCCCGGGCCGCCTATCCTCCAATTAATTGCCGGAGCGGCTCCTTGTTACTGGAGCAGGTAAAAACACAGATAGGCCGCGGGCGCGCAGAGAAGGACGCTGTCTACGCGGTCCATCACGCCGCCGTGGCCCGGGAATATCGTGCCGAAATCCTTGATGCCCGCCCAGCGTTTCACGGCCGACGCGAACAAATCGCCGAGCTGCCCCAGGAACCCGCACACAAAGCCCAGCAGCAGCAGCGGGAGCGCCGGTACGGCGGTTCCCCAAAGCGGCTGCAGGAAGTATATGATCACCGCCGCGGCCAGGCTGCCGAAAACCGAAGCGATACTGCCTTCCACCGTTTTCTTGGGGCTAAGCTCCGTATTGAGCTTGTGTTTGCCGAACAGCGTGCCGATAAAATACGCGAACGAATCCCCCATCAGGGGGCAGGCAAACGCGAGAAGCATTGCAACGGTCCCCTGCGCCTGCCCAAGGTCGTGGTACAGCAGCAGCAGCACCGCAAAAAACGGCAGCGGGTATACGAAGGGCGTAAGCGCCAGGAAGGCTTCCTCGGTTTTGCGGATATGGCTCAGGACCCGGTCCGCGATCACCGCGAGCACGCACACCATCCAAAGCGCCATGAGGCTGATCTCCGGCAGGAAGAACGCAAACACCGGATACAGCGCCGCGAATACGAACGCGGGCGCCATGAACGGCCGGTAATCCTTTGCGGCGAAGGCGTTGGAAAGCTCATATACCGCAATCACCGCGCCCAGCGTAAAGACGGGTATCAGCAGCGGCGGGCCTACCATCAGCATGGCGACGACCAACAGCGCGAGCAGGATGCCTACCCCGATTCGTTTGCCCATACCAAACCTCGTTTCTCACAGCCCGCCGAAGCGGCGGGTCCTGTGCCCAAATTCGCGGAGCGCCTTGACGTAAAGTTCATCCGTAAACGCCGGCCAGAACGCGGGCTCGAAATACAGCTCCGCATACGCCGACTGGTAGAGCAAAAAGTTGGAGATCCGGTAATCGCCCCCGGTGCGTATCAGAAAATCCACGGGCGGAAGGCCGCGGGTATCGAGCGCGTCCTGCAGCATGGCGGCCGTAATTTCACCGGGCGCCGTGCGTCCCGCCGCGGCATCCTCCGCAAGGCTTTTCGCCGCGCGAAGCAGTTCGTCCTGCCCGCCGTAATTGAGCGCGATGGAAAGGCGCAGCCCGTCGTTTTTCGCGGTGCGCTCCACGGCGCGCACAACCGCATCCCGCACGGCCGGCGGGAAGGGCGCGATCTCCCCGAGAGCCCGGATCCGCACGTTGTTCCTGTGCAGTTCGTCGATTTCCTTATTAAAATATTCCACGAGCAGGTTGCACAGAATACCGACCTCCTCGGCGGGGCGCTTCCAGTTTTCGGTGGAGAAGGCGTACAGCGAAAGCGCCTCCAAGCCAAGATCGGAGGAAAGCGTAATGATTCCCCGCAGCCTGTCCATGCCCGCGCGGTGCCCCACGCCGCGCGGCAGCCCGCGCGCCTGCGCCCACCTGCCGTTTCCATCCATAATGATCGCCGCGTGCGCGGGCAGCGGGTCCGTTAACCCCAGGCTTTCCCGCAAAGCGGCGGATGAAACGCCCATACATGCTCCTTTAGAACAAGATGCAAAGCGACGTCGGCGCTTTGCATCTGTCGGTCCACAGTTATTCTTCTACGGCCGTAGAAAATACGGCGTACGTAAGGCAAACGCGCGGCCTTCCGCCCGCGGCAGGGAGCGCCTGTTCCCTGATCACGCGGCGTTCGTTTCCCAGAACGCCCTTGCGGCTTCTGACTTCGAGCGTTTCCACCTCATAGCCTTCTTCCGTAAGGCGCCTGACCGCGCGGGAAAGCTCCAGACCCAGTACGCTCAAACCTCCAAAATCTCCTTTTCCTTATCGGCGATGATCTTCTCGACGTCCTTGATGGTATCGTCGGTAAGCTTCTGCGCCTTATCCTCGAGATCCTTCTGATCGTCCTCGGTGATTTCGCTGTCCTTGCGGAGCTTCTTGATCTGCTCGTTGGCGTCGCGGCGGATGGCGCGCACGGCGACCTTCGCGTCCTCGCCCTTTTTACGGACGACCTTCACCAGCTCCTTGCGGCGCTCCTCGGTGAGCTCCGGGAACACGAGGCGTATAAGCTTGCCGTCGTTGGAGGGGTTGATGCCGATATCGGATTTCTGGATCGCCTTTTCAACGGCGCCGATGGCCTTGGTATCCCACACGGAGATGGTCAAGAGCCGCGGTTCGGGGGAAGCGATGTTTCCCAGCTGATTGATGGGCGTGGGCGTCCCGTAATAATCCACCAGCACACGGTCAAGCACCTGGGCGTTCGCGCGGCCCGCGCGCAGGCTCGCGAGTTCATGCTTGAGGACGGAAATGGTCTTCCCCATTCGTTCCTTCGCGCTGTCTATTACCTCGTTTGCCATGAACATTCCTCCTTCGCATCCGTCGCGCCGACTCGCTCCGTTCGGCTTCTTCATTATTTTACTGGAAAACGGTTCGGGAAACAAGTCCGATTTGAAACCGCAGGATACCCAAAAACGGCGTGCCGGCGGTCAGGCCGTGATCAGCGTACCGAGCTTCTCCCCGCACACGGCGCGCAGAATGCTGTTTTTCTCCTTGAGGCCGAACGCAAGGATGGGGATGCCCTGCTCCCGGCAGAGCGTGATGGCGGTCAGGTCCGTAGCCTGCAGCTGCCGCGCCACGACCTCGTCGTAAGAGAGCTTTTCATACCGGACCGCCGCGGGGTCCTGCCTCGGGTCGGCCGAGTAAATCCCGTCCACATTCTTGGCGAGCAGCAGCACCTCCGCCCCCAGCTCGGCCGCGCGCAGCGCAGCCGCGGTATCGGTGCTGAAATACGGGTGCCCCGTCCCGCAGGCGAACAGAAGCACGTGCCCCTTTTGCATCAGCTCCTGCGCCAGCCGCGCGGTATAGGTTTCGCAAAAGCACGGCATCTCCACGGCGGAGAGCACGGTGCACGCTACGCCGAGCCTCAGGAGCGTATCCTGCAGGGCGATGGCGTTGATCACGGTGGAAAGCATGCCCATGTGATCGGCACGGGACCTGTCCATTTCCCCCGCGCTGCGCCCGCGCCAGATGTTCCCGCCGCCCAGCACCACGCCCATACGCGCGCCCAGCGCGGCGGCGTCCCGGATCTGCAGCGCCGTCGCTTCCACGACGTCAAAGCTCAGCGGGTCCTTATGGTTGCTCAGCGCTTCCCCGCTGAGCTTGAGTACGACGCTTTTGTACATAAGCCGCTCCCATCCTTTTTTCGGGACAGCGTCCCGCAGTCGTCTTCCGTTGCGCATACATAAGAAAAAGGAATGCGAAATACGCATTCCTTTTGTGGCGGGATTATTTGCCGATCTGGCCCATGACCTCTTCGGCGAAATTGTCCTGCCGCTTCTGCAGGCCCTCGCCCATCTCATAGCGGACGAAACGGCGGATGCTGATCTTTTCGCCGATCTTCGCGGTGGCGGCGCTGAGCATCTGCTGCACAGTCATATCCGGGTCCTTCACGTAGGGCTGCTCCAGCAGGCAGACTTCCTTGTAGTATTTCTCGATGCGGCCCTCCACCATCTTCTCGATGATGGCGTCCGGCTTGGGCTTGGGCTCGTTCTTGGCCTGGGCGCGCAGGATCTCCTTTTCGTGCTCGATCTCGTCCTGCCTGACCTCGTCCTTGCTCACGTAGGTGGGCTTGGCGGCGGCGATCTGCATGGCCACGTTATGCACGAACTGCTTGAACTCGTCGGTCTTGGCGACGAAATCGGTCTCGCAGTTCACTTCCACCAGCACGCCGATCTTGCCGCCCATGTGGATGTAGGAATCCACAATGCCTTCCGCAGCGATCCGGCCGGCCTTCTTTGCGGCGGCGGCGAGGCCCTTCTCGCGCAGATAGTCCTTCGCCTTCTCCATATCGCCGTCGCACTCGGTGAGGGCCTTCTTGCAGTCCATCATGCCGGCGCCGGTAAGCTCGCGCAGCGTCATTACGTCTTTTGCGGTAAACATCTATTGCATCCTCCCAGTTGAATTCTAAAAAGGGGCCGTCCCCCTAAGCATTGCCCAATCGCACCCCGGTTGAGACGGCCCGCCGTTTTCCATTATTCCGCCGCAACTTCCGGGGAGTCGTCCTCCATTTGCTCGCCCTGATGGCCTTCCAGCACCGCGTCCGCGATCTTGGAGGCGATGAGCTTGACGGCGCGGATGGCGTCGTCGTTGCCGGGGATGACATAATCCGCTTCGTCAGGATCGCAGTTGGTGTCCACGATGGCGACGATGGGGATGCCCAGCGCGCGCGCTTCCATGACGGCGATGTGCTCCTTGCGCGGGTCCACGATAAACAGCGCGCCGGGGAGCTTCTTCATATCCTTGATGCCGCCAAGGTTCTTTTCGAGCTTTTCCTTCTCGGCCAGGAGCTTGATGACTTCCTTCTTGGGCAGCAGGTCGAACTGGCCCGTCGCCTCCATCTGCTCGATCTTGCGCAGCTTCCCGATGCGGCCCTGGATGGTTTTGAAGTTGGTGAGCATGCCGCCCAGCCAGCGCTGGTTGACGTAGAACATCCCGCAGCGGTGGGCTTCCTGCTCGATGGATTCCTGCGCCTGCTTCTTGGTGCCCACGAAGAGCACGCTTTCGCCGTTCTGGGCGAGATCGCGCACGAAATAGTAGGCTTCCTCGATCTTCTTGACGGTCTTCTGCAGATCGATGATGTAGATGCCGTTGCGCTCGGTGAAGATGTACTCCTTCATCTTGGGGTTCCAACGGCGGGTCTGGTGGCCGAAATGCACGCCGGCCTCCAACAGTTGCTTCATGGAAATGACAGACATGAAAAAAACCTCCTTCATTTTACCTCCCCTCGCGTCTTTTCCGCGGGAGACCCCCTATGGGGCAGGAATCCGCGAATCGGCGAGGGTGTGTCATACCTTGCGTATTATAGCACAGGGAATTTCCTTCCCGCAAGTGCTTTTACCTGATTTTGACGCGGCGCGGCGCGTCTTTTCATGGCCTTAATAATACCTTAATAATAATAGTTGTTCCCGCCGATCGTTTTATAAAACGTGCGGGAGTCCGCCCAATATTCCCCAAGGCTCGCGGAGCGGAAATACATCACGCCGGCAGGCAGGGGGCGGTCGCCCCCGTTGAATACGGCCCGGGCCGCGCTTTTCGCCGCGCTGCTGGGCTTAATTTTGTCAAAATCGCCGTCCACCACCGAGAACTGGTTGTTCCGGTAGATCACGTCCTCCACCGAGCTGCCGAACTTTTTGGATTTGCAGCGGTTGTAGATCACGTTCGCCATCGCGATGAAGCTTTCCTTGGACTGGCGGCTGCCCTCGGCGTAGATAAGCCTCGCGACCAGGTAGATGTCGTCGTCCGAATATTCGCCCTTCTTGGGCGTGGCCTTGGGTTTTGGGGTCGCCTTGGGCTTGGGGGTGGGCTTGGGCGTCGGCGTGGGGATCGCACCCACGCCCACAAATTCCTTCAATATGAAGCCTGTCGTGCCGTCGATATTGAGGCGGTACCAGAGATCGTTCTTGGCGGTGATGAGAACGATATCGTGATAGTTCGCGACGCCGACCTGGTCGTACCCGGTGCCCGGTCCCTCGCGCAGATTGACGTCGTGCCCCTTGATGTAGCCCTTGGTGTCCTTGACGTCCGTAAGGCCGTAGTCGGGCGTGGGCTCCGGGGTGGATAAGGGCGTGGGCTCCGGGGTGGGCGCGGCGGACGAGGCCGTGGAGGGAGTCTCCTCAACAAGGATCGTACGCGCGGCAACGGAGGAGGCGCTCCCGGCCGTCATATCCAGCACGCTTCCCTTTTCTTCGGCTTCCGTATTCGTCTGGATCGGTGCGTTGGCGCTTTGGCAGCCTGCCGCAAGCAGCAGCAGGAGCACGAGCGCGGCGGCCATCCATCGACTGTGCATCGTTCCTCCGGATCGTCCGCCCCAAAAAGTCGTCCGGGCTTTGGGGCGGGGTTCTTCAGAATTACAGAATGTATTTGTGCAGGTCCTCGTCCTCGTAAATCTCCGAAAGATGCTCCCGCACGTACGGCCTGTCGATGGTGAGATCGACCTCGGGATAATCCCCGCCCGCGTTGAAGGAAATATCCTCCAGCAGAAGCTCCATCACCGTATGCAGCCGCCGTGCGCCGATGTTCTCGGTATTCTCGTTCGCGAGGTAGGCGAACTTCGCGATCTCGTCGATGGCGTCGTCCGTGAAATGCAGCAGGATATGGTCCGCCGCGAGCATGGCGGCGTACTGCTTGGTGATGGCGTTCTCGGGCTGCGTGAGGATGCGCCTGTAGTCCTCCTGCGTGAGCGCGTCCAGCGATACGCGGATGGGAAAGCGCCCCTGCAGCTCGGGGATGAGATCCGTCACCTTGGCGACGTGGAACGCGCCCGCCGCGATAAAGAGCATGTAATCCGTCTTGACCGGCCCGTACTTGGTGTTGACCGTGCTGCCCTCAACGATCGGCAGAATATCCCGCTGCACGCCCTCGCGGGAGACGTCGGGCCCTCCGCCCATCGACGCGCGGGCGTTGACGATTTTATCGATCTCATCGATGAAGATGATGCCGTCCTGCTCGGCCTTTTCCACGGCCTCGCGGGTGACCTCGTCCATATCGATGAGCTTGTCGGATTCCTCCTGTATCAGAATACGCCGGGCTTCCTTCACGGGTACCTTGCGCTTCTTTTTCTTGGCAGGCAGGATGCTGCCGATCACGTCGTTGAGATCGATATCGATGCCCATGGCGATCATCGCGTCGCTGCCGGGCGCTTTTTCCTCAACCTCCATCTCGAGGATCTCCTCCTCCAGCCTGCCCGCGCGAAGCTGGGCGAGCACCGATTCCCGGCGGGAGAAATGCGTGCGCCGCTCCTCCTCCGTCATATCGGGCTCCTGCTGCTGGCCCGCGCCCAGAAGCATCTGGAGGGGGTTCTGCGGCGTGGTCTCGATCTTTTTGAGGGGTACCAGGATATCCACCAGCCGCTGCTCGGCGGCGGCCTCGGCAACCATGCGCACGGCTTCCATCCGCTTGGCCTTGCAGAGCCGGATGGACGCTTCCACAAGATCGCGCACCATGGACTCCACGTCGCGGCCCACGTAACCGACCTCCGTATACTTGGTCGCCTCCACCTTGACGAGCGGGGCGTCCACGAGCTTTGCGAGCCGCCTTGCGATCTCGGTCTTGCCTACGCCGGTGGGCCCGATCATGATGATGTTCTTGGGCGTGATCTCCTCGCGCAGCTCCGGGGTGAGCTGGCTGCGGCGGTAGCGGTTGCGCAGCGCGATCGCCACGGCGCGCTTGGCCTTGTTCTGGCCGACGATGTATTTATCCAGTGATTCGACGATCTGCTTGGGAGTAAGCATGCTATACCTCCTCCACGATGATGTTCCCGTTGGTGTATACGCAGATCTCCCCCGCGATGCGCAGCGCCTTTTCCGCGATCTCGCGCGCGGGAAGGTCGGTGTTCTGCTTGAGCGCCTTGGCGGCGGCGAGCGCGTACATGCCGCCCGAGCCGATGGCGGCGATGCCGTCGTCGGGATCGACGACCTCGCCCGTGCCCGAAATGACGAGAAGCTCCTCCTGGTTGGCGGCGATCAGGAGCGCCTCGAGCTGGCGCATGGCTTTGTCGCTGCGCCATTCCTGCGCAAGCGACACCGCCGCGCGGGTAAGCCCGCCGCCGTACTGCTCGAGCTTCGCCTCAAAGCGCTCGCACAGCGAGAACGCGTCCGCGACCGAGCCCGCGAAGCCGACGACCACCTTGTTGTGGTAAAGCCTGCGCACCTTTTTCGCCGTATGCTTCATAATCACGGATTTATCCATCGTGACCTGGCCGTCCCCCGCGATGGCGCAGACGCCGTCGCGCTGGACCGCGAGAATGGTGGTACCCTCAAACTGCATGTTGTTCATCCTTTCGGCCTGTTACGCGGCGCGTCCTTCATTCCTCCGGGGAGCCTTCATAAGCATAGCATACGCAAAGCGGCGCGCCGCATGATTGATACGATCATACCATACGCCAAGCAGGAACTGTAAAAAGGCATGGAAGGTTAACAATTCTTTTGCAAATCCTCCACGATCCCCAGGGCGCGCTCCGCCATCAGCTCAGATCGCCGCGTTTTGTCGCGCGGGGCGCCGGGGAGCGGCTCCATGATGCCGTAAGTGACGTTCATAGGCTGGAAATCGCCGCCCGCGTATTCCGAAACGTAGTGCGCGAGCGCCCCGGCGGCGGTCTTTCTCGTAAAATCGAGCGGCGGCAGGCCGCCGAGGGCCCGCGCGAGGCCGATCCCCGCCACAAGGCCGCTCGACGCCGATTCCACATACCCCTCCACGCCCGTGATCTGCCCGGCGAAATAGAGCCCCCGCCGCTCCTTCATCTGATAATCCCAGGAAAGGACGCCGGGGGAGCGCAGGAAGGTGTTGCGGTGCATCACGCCGTAGCGCGCGAACTCGGCGTTCGCAAGGCCCGGTATCATGCGGAACACGCGGCGCTGCTCCGGGAACGTGAGGTTGGTTTGGAACCCCACCATGTTGTAGAGCGTGGCCGCGGCGTCGTCCTGCCGAAGCTGCACCACGGCGTAAGGCTTAACCGCGGGGCTGCGCGGGTCCGAAAGGCCCACGGGCTTGAGCGGGCCGAAAGCGAGCGTTTTTTCGCCCCGCCCCGCCATGACCTCCACCGGCATGCAGCCCTCGAACACCCGCGGCGTTTCGAACGCGTGCAGGGGCGCGGTCTCCGCTTCCAGAAGCGCGTGGTAAAAGCGGAAGTACTCCTCCCGCGTCATGGGGCAGTTGAGGTAATCCTCCCCGCGCTCATAGCGGGAGGCGCGGAAGACGACGCCGTAATCGAGCGAATCCGCCGTAAGGACGGGCGCCGCCGCATCGTAGAAATGCAGGCTTCCCCCCACGGCCTCCTCGACGGCGGAAAACAGCTTCCCCGCGGTCAGCGGGCCCGTCGCCACGATGGCGGGGGGCGCGGGAAGCGCCGTCACCTCGCCGGGAACGACGGCGATATTCGGATGGCTTTTGATCGCGTTCGTGACGTATGCGGAAAACCCGGTGCGGTCCACCGCGAGCGCGCCGCCCGCGGGCACGCGGGTATGGTCGGCGGCGCCAAGGATCAGGGAATCCAGGCGCCGCATCTCCTCCTTGAGCAGGCCCACGGCGTTCTGCAGCCGGTCCGACCGGAGGGAGTTGGAGCAGACGAGTTCGGCGAAGTTCGGGTCCTTATGCGCGGGCGAGTACGCCTGCGGCTTCATTTCGTAAAGCTGTACAAAAACGCCTCTTTGAGCAAGCTGCCACGCGGCCTCGCACCCGGCGAGGCCCGCCCCGACGACGGCGGCACGGCGCTCATTGGGCATCTTCTTTTTCCTCTTTTTCCTTCCGGTGGCGCAGGATATGGCCGCACTCCTTGTTGGTGCAGGCGATGTATCCGCCCTTGGGGCCCATCTTCTGCACCATCATGGAGCCGCACTTGGGGCAGCGCTCGGCGACCGGCTTATCCCAGGAAACGAAGCTGCACGCCGGGTAATTCTCGCAGCCGTAGAACGCCTTGCCGCGCTTTGATTTGCGCTTGATGAGCGCGCCGCCGCACAGCGGACAGGGGATATCGATCTTTTCGAGGATGGGCTTGGTGTTGCGGCACTCGGGGAAATTGGGGCAGGCCAGGAATTTGCCGAAGCGCCCGGTCTTATAGACCATCATGGCCCCGCATTTCTCGCAGGGGATATCCGATACCTCGTCGGGTATGACGACCTTTTCGATATTGGAGAAGGCGGCATCCACGGTCTTCATGAACGGCGCGTAGAATTCGCGCAGCACGTCCTCCCCCTCCACCGAGCCGTCCTCCACGTGGTCGAGCTTCTCCTCCATATCCGCCGTAAAGGCGATGTCCACGATATCCCGGAAATTCTCCTTCATGATCTGCGTGACCACGAACCCCAGCTCGGTGGGCAGCAGGAGCTTTTTCTCCCGCATGACGTAGCCGCGGTCGATGATGGTGGAAATGGTGGGCGAATACGTGCTGGGACGGCCGATGCCCTTTTCCTCCAGGATGCGTACGAGCGCCGCCTCGGTAAAGCGCGGCGGCGGCTGGGTGAAGCGCTGATCGCTCTCGGTCTTTTTCAATATGAAAGAATCCCCCGTCTCGATCTGCGGCAGGGCGACTTCCTTCTCCTGCGCGTCGTCCCGGCTTTCGGTATAGACGACGGCGAAGCCGTCGAACAGCGTGCGCTCGCCGATGGCGCGGAAGGTGCAGCCGTTGGCGTCGATGGTGACGGTGTTGGTCTCGTAGCGCGCGTCGGCCATCTGGCTGGCAAGGAAACGCTCATAAATGAGCTTGTATAGCTTGTACTGGTCGTTGGAGAGGGAGCCCTTGACCGACGCGGGCGTATTCAGAAGCGAGGTGGGGCGGATGGCCTCGTGCGCGTCCTGCGCTCCGGCGCGGCCCTTGTAGATATTCGGCTTCTCGGGCGCGTACTGCGCGCCGAACTCGGCGAGGATATGCTCCTTCGCCGCCTGCTGCGCTTCCTGCGCGATGCGGACGGAATCGGTCCTGATATAGGTCACGAGGCCCGAAGCGCCCTTGCCCGCGAGCTCCACTCCCTCGTAAAGCTGCTGCGCCACCAGCATGGTGCGCTTGGTGGTAAAGCCGAGCTTCCGCGAGGCCTCCTGCTGGAGGCTCGAGGTCGTGAACGGCGGCGCGGGGTGCCTGACTTTCTGGCCGATCCTGACGTCGGTCGCCGTGAACGCCGCGCCCTCGATGCGCTTTAAGATATCGTCCGCAGCTTCCTGATTGGGGATATCGGCCTTCTTGCCGTCGAAGCCGTAAAATTTCGCCTCAAAAATCTTTTTGCCGCGCTTTTCGCCCAGCTGCACCGCGATGACCCAGTATTCCTCGGGCACGAAATCCAGTATCTCCTGCTCGCGGTCGCAGATGATGCGGGTGGCCACCGACTGCACGCGCCCGGCCGAAAGGCCCTTGCGCACCTTTGCCCACAGGATGGGGCTGATCTTGTAGCCGACCAGGCGGTCGAGTATCCGGCGCGCCTGCTGCGCGTCCACCAGGTTCATATCGACGGCGCGGGCGCCCTTGATGGAGTTCTTCACCGCCGTCGCGGTGATCTCGTTGAATACGATGCGGCACTTGGAGCGTTCGTCCAGCTTGAGGATCTGCGCCAGATGCCAGGAGATGGCCTCGCCTTCGCGGTCAGGGTCGGTTGCGAGGTAGACCTTGTTCGCGGCCTTCGCCTCGCGCCGGATGCGCTCGAGCACCTCTCCCCTTCCCCGCAGCGTGATATACTTGGGTGCAAAATGATGCTCCACATCCACGCCAAGCTGGCTTTTGGGAAGATCCCGCACATGGCCGTTGGAAGCGAGCACCTTATAATTCTTTCCTAAAAACTTTTCGATGGTCTTTGCCTTTGCGGGCGATTCTACGATGACCAGCGTATCCGTCATGCATTTTCCTCCGTTTACGGGCGAAACTCCCTAAAGTCCGAAGACCCTGCCCGGTAACTGCTTAATTATTCCCGAAAACTGCAGCGATGTCAAGGTGGAATTTACCTCGGAGATCGATAACGACAAACTCTCGCACAATTCGTCCGCGCTTTTTTCGCCCGTGCGCAAAAGCGCGACGACACGCTTCTGTACGGCGGTAAGCCCCGTAAGATCGGGCGTTTCGGGCGGCGAAGCCGCGCCCGTGACACCGTACTCGCACAGGATGTCGAGCGCGCAGAAGACCGGCTTCGCCTCGCCGCGCTGGATGAGCCGGTTGGGGCCGACGCTGGATTCATCGGTGATACGCCCCGGCACGGCGAAAAGATCGCGGTTCTGATCCAGCGCGTGGTTGGCCGTGATGGAGGTGCCGCTGCGGCTCGCCGCCTCGACCACCACCACGCCGCGGGACAGGCCGCTGATCACGCGGTTGCGAATGGGAAAATTCTCCCGGTTGGGCCTGGTGCCGGGCAAAAATTCCGAGACCACCGCCCCGCGCCCGATGATCTCATCATACAGCCGGGCGTTGGCGCTGGGGTAAATCACGTCGATGCCGCTGCCTAAGACCGCGACGGTGGGAAACGAATTCGTTTCACACCTGAGCGCGCCCGCCGCCGCCGCGCAGTCGATGCCCGCGGCCATGCCGGAAACGACCGTCGCGCCGCTTAAGGCGAGCTCCTCGCCCAGATGCGCCGCCACCGCCTCGCCGTAGGCGGTGCTTTTGCGCATGCCGACCATCGCGATGGGAAGCGCAGGCTCGGCCGTCCAGTTCCCCCGGATATAGAGCACGGCCGGCGGATGGCGTATTTCCTTGAGCAGAGGCGGGTATTCCTCTGAAAATATCGACACGAAATCCGTTTTATTGTCACGGAGCCACTGCAACTGCGCGTCGAGCGCGGAATCGTTCGCGCCGGCGCAGACGCGCTCCGCAAACGCCTCCCCCCATTTTGCGAAGGCGGAAAGCGAACGCGATTTTGCAAGGGCGTAGATTTCTTCAAGACCGGCGTACCGGCTTAGAATCTGCTCAAACAGGAGCGGATGCGCGCCGGCCGCGTGATGAAGCCAAAGGGCGAGCTGTTCCTGCCGCGTGTAATTGTCCCGCATATCAGCCTCCGTGGGTATGAAAATCCATGCTGCGGTACTGGATGGCCTCCGCGATGTGCGCGCTTTCGATGGAATCCTTTTCCTCAAGATCGGCGATGGTGCGCGCGACCTTCAAGATGCGGTTGTAGGCCCGGGCGCTTAAATGCAGCGACGTGAACGCCTGCCGGAGCATCGCCTCGGATGCTCCGTCCAGTACGCAATAATTCTTGATGAGCCGGTTGGGAAGCTGGGCGTTGAAGAAGATGCCGTCGGCTTTGTAGCGCTCCCGCTGGCGCAGCCGCGCCCGGTTGACGCGCGCGCGGATCACGGCGGAGGGCTCCCCCGCCGCCTTGCTGGAAATATCGGCGTAGCCGACCTCGGACATTTCCACGCAGATATCGATGCGGTCCAATAAGGGCCCTGAAATTCTGCTTTGATAGCGCTGGATCTGGAAGGGCGTGCACCGGCATTGGGCGATGCGGGAGCCGTAGTTGCCGCAGGGGCAGGGGTTCATGGCGGCGACGAGCATGAAATCGGCGGGATAGGTGGCGTTGGCGGCGGCGCGCGTAATGGTGACGACGCCGTCCTCCAGCGGCTGGCGCAGCGCCTCCAGCACGTCCTTGCGGAACTCGGGCAGCTCGTCCAGGAACAGCACGCCGTAATGCGCCAGGCTGATCTCCCCCGGCAGCGCCCGCTGCCCGCCGCCCACCAGCGCCGCCGAGGACGCGCCGTGGTGCGGGGAGCGGAAGGGGCGCTCGCGGATGATGCCGCCGGCCTCCCTTGTCACGCCCACAACGGAGTGGATCTTGGTGATCTCGAGCGCTTCCTCGAAGGTGAGATCGGGCAATATGGAAGGGATGCTGCGCGCGAGCATGGTCTTGCCCGAGCCGGGCGTCCCGCTCAAGAGCAGGTTGTGCCCGCCCGCCACGGCGATCTCCGCCGCGCGCTTGGCGCTTTGCTGCCCCTTGATCTCGGAAAAATCGCCGGTGTGCACGGCGCTGGACGCGTCCCACGTCTTATTGGGGTAGGATATGAATTCGGCGTCGCCCCGCAGGCACTGCACCGCCTGCCGCAGGGTTTTTACGGGGTAGATCGCCGCGCCCGTGATGTAGGCCGCTTCCTCCGCGTTGCCCTCGGGCAGCACGATCGTTTTGCATCCGTGCGCGAACGCGTCGATCACCATCGGCAGCACGCCCGCGATGGCGCGCACGCCGCCGTCCAGCGCAAGCTCGCCCAGGAACAGCAGCCCGTTCGTTCTGCCCGGCTCGATCTGCCCCGCCGCCTCGAGGATGCCTATGGCGATGGGAAGATCGTATACCGAGCCTTCCTTGCGCATATCCGCTGGGGCCAGGTTGATGGTGATGCGGCTGACCGGGAACGCGAAGCCGCTGTTCTTGATGGCGGCCCGCACGCGCTCGCGGGACTCGCGTACGGCGGCGTCCGGCAGGCCCACGGTCTCAAAAGAGGGCAGGCCGTTTGCGATATCCGCCTGCACCTGCACCGCAAAGCCGCTGATGCCGCTGAGCCCGTAGCTCTGTATGTTCGAAAGCATCCCCCATCCCCCTTCGGCCGGGCCCCGGCCCCCTTAATCGGCCTTCGGTTCCTCCCTGCGGAATACGAACAGTTTGTTGCCCGCAAAATTGATCACGACCGAGACCGGCGTGGCGATCAGATTGCGCACCGTGCTGTTTTCGATATGCAGCCAGTTCCGGCAGGCGTAGAGCACCGCGAGCGACGCTCCGTAAGAGACGAGGTTGACGACGAGGAACAGCAGGATCTCCTTCCCGGTGCGCTTGCGCTCGGTTTTAAAGGTCCACTTGCTGTTCCACAGATAGCTGTTGAGCACGCCGCAGGAATAAGAAACGGTTTTCGCCGGCGTATCGGAAAAGCCCGCAAGGCCCGTCAGCGCCGAAAACACCGCCAGATCCACCAGCGTGTTCAATATGCCCACGATGTTGAACTTAATGAATTGCTTGAACGGTTCCCAGTATCGTTTCATGGTTTGAAGCCTTTCCTACACGCCATACATCAGATTGCCGCCGGGCACATACTGGAGGAATTTCGCGTAGCCCTCCGACACCGGCAGCCCCGAAAGCCCGGGATACAGCAGTGCGAACAGCAGCACCGCGGCCGCCATCCACGCCCATTTTACCCACTTTACGGAAGGATTCTTCATCTCCCACCTTTGCAGCAGGTACACGCCGCAGAGCGTAATGAACGGCACCGTCGCAAAGAAGTGGTAGATGAACGTGCAGCGGGTGACCAGCACCCAGGGCAGGTAGTTCGCGAGCACGCCCACAAAGAGCACCGTGAGCGCGGGGCTTCCCTTGATCTTCCCGCGGAGGCGCTGCACGGCGAGGATCACGGTGCAGATGGAGCACGCCCACCACACCGCCGGGTTGCCGGAAGCGGTTAGCGTGGAAACAAGGCCCTCCGGCATGGCGTCCCCGCCCCAGTAATACCACATGGGCCGGAGCGTAAACGGCCAGCTGTACCAGGAGGACTGATACGGGTGCGTGGCGACGAGCGTGCTGTGATAGTGCCACATGTACTTCTGGAAATTCCACACGTCTTGTAGGCCGTAATGCTTCTCGCAAAGATAGTAGGGAATGTACGAAAGCAGGTAGATTCCCACCGGGATCAGGATAAAGAACACGATGCAGAACAGCAGCGTCCGCACGACGTTCCCGTAAAATCCATCGTATCCGGGGCGCCCCGCCGCCTTCGCTTCCCTGTACTCTTTGTACCGGCTCCAGAAGGACATGGCGAGCAGCACCGCGAGGCCGCCGCCCGCGTAGATGCAGATCCACTTGGACGCCGCGCCCAGCCCGAAGAATACGCCCGCGAGCCCGAGGGGCTTCAGGGTCGCCTTCAGGCCGTCCCTGAAGAAATCCATGCTGTAGTACTGGTACATGAAGTAGTACATCACGATAATGAAGAATACGGCGTACACGTCGATGGTGGCAATACGCGTCTGCGTAAAGTGCATGAAGTCGAACGCGAAGAGAACGGCGCCCAGCAGCGCGTACTCCGAATTCTTAAATAAACGTTTCCCGAACAGGTAGAAGATGGGCACCATCCCGATGCCGAAGAGCGTCCCGACGATCCGCCAGCCGAACGTGTTCATGCCGAAGAGCGCGATGCCTGCCATAATGAACACCTTGCCGAGAGGCGGATGCGTATTCTCGTAGGGATCGACGCCGTGGAGATGCTCGTACGCGGTGCGCGCGTGATAGAGCTCGTCAAAATACATGCCGTTGACGTAGGAGGGGTACGCGGGCACGGTGCCCTGCTCGTCGATCAGGGGTTTGGCCGCCTCATCCGCCGTATGCGGCGTCAGCAGTTTGCCGTCCGCGTCAAAGAAGGCGATCTCCCGGAGCGTGAGCTTACCCGAATAGGTGATCAATCGGACCTTCTGCGTGGTAAAGCCGAGCGCCTGCTCGTGCCAGCGGAACATATCGTCGAATTTCTGGTCGAAGATGACGTCACCGCCGTCGTCGCTCAGAAACTGGAGCTGCCCCTCCGCGATGCCGCCGTAGATCCAGCATTTCGCGAGATCGACCGGCGCGTCGAACGTGAGGGTGACGGCCTGCCCCGGCGCCGCGCTCGCGTACTCGGTCTGCGGCGCCGAGAGCGTGCCCAGGTTCCACAGCGCCACGGCGGCGTAGATGAGCGTCAGGCCCCAGCAATACAGATAATCCTTCTTCTTGAAACGCGGCTTTTCCCCGAGCGGCTCCATGATCTTGGGCTCGGCCGCCGGGGCGGAAACGGGTGTGCGCGCGGGCGGCTCCTTCCACAGCGCCGTTTCCGCGGTTACGCCGCGCAGCACCAGCGAATACGCCACATAACAGAGGTACCCGAACAGCGCCACCGTCGCGAGCGAGCCTATGCCGGTGAGCGCGTCGTAGACGGCCGTTCGGGTCTCCGGACGGCCCACCACCACGAACGCGCCCAGCGCGTTGAGCAAGAGCGAGCAGGAGAGGCCGAAGAAAACGATAAAGAGCCTTCTGTCGTTGTAGTATAGCCCGGCGATGAGCAGCAGCAGCAGCGCGGGGAACACGTACCGCTCGTGCATGTAGGGCCCGAGCGTGAACAAAGCCGTAAGCAGGAAACCCGTGGAGAGAAGAAGGATACCCTTCTGGTTTTTCCTGCGTCCCGCGATATAGAGCGCGGCCGCGCCAATCACCGAAACGCCGATGCCGATGTATCCCCATACGGCGTAGGAGAACAGGAACGGCACGTTTTCGATGGGCTTCCAGTTGCCGCCGATGAGCGCGAAGAGGTTGAACGCCTCCACGCTCGCGTACGGATACGAAGTAGCCGTGGAGAAGTATTTGTCACGCAGCCAGCTGACGGGCTGCCCGTTGCCGAAAGGCGCCGAAAGCAGTGCGATCACCGCGACCGCCGCAGCGACGGCAAGAACGGTTTCCCACAGCTTTTTCTTAAAATTCGAGCCTCCGAGCTCCATGAAGTAGGCGACCGCGAACAGCGGCCCCACCATCAGCGCCTGGGGCTTGACGAGGATCGCCGCGCCGTAGATCGCGCCCGCGAGGATGGAGCGGTCGGTCATGAAGCACCAGATCGCCCCCAGCAGCAAGAGTGTCAGAATCGAATCGATCTGCCCCCAGCCGCCCGAAATGAACGCGAACGCGGGCAGGAACGCCGTGATTGCGAGCAGCAGCAGCGCCCGCTTTCTCGGGATGTTCAGCCGCAGCGCGATGCGGTATACGACGTAGGCTGAAAATAGATCGGCAAGGATCGCCGGCAGCTTGATGATGAGGATCTGGAGCGGATGCCCGTAGGAGAAATGGAACAGGCTGTTGATGCCGCCAAGCAGCCACAGCACGTACATGTAGCCCGGCGGATAGTCCGCAAACCCGGCGTTCGCGTAGAAACCCGCAGGGCCGAACCGCGCCATGGTGTCCCCCCAGCTTACGAAGCAGCCGATGTCGTTGGGAAGCCCCACGAATATCAGGGACAGTATGACGCGCAGGAAGAATGCGCAAACGAGGATCAGCGAGACGGGCCGCCGGGGGTTATCCAACGCCAGGCCGGAAAGCTCCGGCACCTCGCCCCTTTTGATCCATTTGCGGTAGATGAGCGCGCTCAGCATCGAGAAAAACGCCACCGAGAGGACCAGCAGCAGCCAGTTGGGCTCCTGCGCCGCGGTCCCCTCCGCGCCGGCGTCCCCGCCGCCGTTGTCCGTAATCGGCGCAAAAGACTGGACGTTTTGGGGCGGATTCGTCTCCACCCGCATGGTCACGCTCTGAAAACCCGCCTTGCCCGATGCGAGCGCCCCGTAGCCCCCGACCCGCAGCGCGACGACAAGCTCGGTCTGGCCGGGCCCGGTCCTGCCCGTGAGGGTAAGCGTCAGAAAGCCCTCGGTATCGAATACCTGCCCGGAGTTTGCAAACGTATCGAGCACTGAGACGTAAGCGCCCGCGTCCCCCGCGATATGCTCCGCCTTTGCCCGGCAGGCGATGGTATAGACGGTATTCGGCCGGACCGTTACGCGCTGGCAGATGCGCGCGTCGTTCTCGCCGGCGTTCTCCACCACGAGAACGGGCGCGCCCGAGGCGTCGCTTTCCATATGGACGCTGGAAGCGTCTGCGAGCCAGCCGTCGTAATACCAGCCGGCGGGCAGCGCCGCCTGCTCCGAGGCGGCGGAAAAGTCCCCGTTTGCGAGCAGGTTTTCTTCCGCGGCGAGCGCGGGCAGACCGATTGTAAGGATCAGTGCGAAGGTAAGAAGAAGTACGATCTTTTTCCGCATTGTACGCTCCATTGCAGCAGGTAAACGCATCCTATGTACGCGGTACCGCCTGGATTCCCGTATCCCGGCGGTTTTCCGGCAGGATTTTCTTTCCTGCCTGCATCATAGCATAAAAAGGAACGGGCGCAAAGACGGGGCGGCAAAGTTCATGCACGCGCCATAAACGCGTTTTCGATGTGGCGGATGGCGCCCGTCACAAGATCGACCTCCGCCACGTCGAAGCGGGCGGCCGTATCCGCGCCCCGTTTCTGCAGGAAGGCCAGGGCCGCGCGCGTCATGTGCGCCTGCTTGCGGGCGTCCACCGCCTCGCAGGGAAGGCCGTAGGCAATCCCCGTGCGCGCCTTTACCTCCACGAACACGACGCACGCGCCGTCGAGCATAATAAGATCCAGCTCGTCCCGCCCGATGCGGACGTTGCGGCCCAGGAGCGTATAGCCTTTTTCGAGCAGGAACTTCAGCGCCCTGTCCTCGCCGCGCGCGCCCTTTTCGCGCTTCGTCTCCATCAGCCTTCCCCCAGGATGCCCGCAAGAAAGCTCCTGCGGTGGATGGGGCAGGGGCCGAAACGCCGGAGCGCCGCGATGTGCTCGGCCGTGCCGTAGCCCTTGTTGCGCGCGAACCCATACTGGGGATACAGGGCGTCCTGTTCCGTCATGTATCTGTCCCGCTCCACCTTGGCCACGATGGAAGCCGCGCCGATCAGGTAGCTGAGCGCGTCGCCGTGGATGTACGCGTGCTGGCGCGCGGGGATCGCGAGGCCCTCCAGCGCGTCCACCAGCACGTCCGTCACCGGAATGCCGACGCTTTGGTAGGCGAGGCAAAACGCCCGCCTGGTCGCCTGCAGGATGTTGATTCCGTCCACAATATCCGGCCCCACCCAGCCTGTGGCGCAGCCGGGGGCCCCGGCCCTGATCTCGCCGTAGAGCTGTTCCCTGCGCTTTTCGGTCAGCTTCTTGGAATCGTTCACGTAGGGCACCAGGGGCTCGGGCGGCAGCACGACGCATGCGGCGACGACCGGCCCCGCGAGCGGGCCGCGGCCCACCTCGTCCATGCCGGCCACCACCAGCCCCGGCTTGCCCCAGAACCCCCGTTCCAGCGCCGTCAGCTCGTAGAGCCGCTCCGTTTCAGGTTGCCTGACCATCCGTTCCCTCCTCCGGCTCCGCGGGATCGTCCAGCGTCACGCGCGCGATGCGCCCCGCACGGAATTCATCCAGCACGATGCGCGCGCCGCGCGCAAGGTCCGGCTCGCTCCCCGGCAGCAGGAACCCGCGGCTCCGGCAGACCGCCTCAAGGAGCCCCTCCCCCGGCGTATCCGGGGAAATCCCCTTATAGCGCGCCGCGAGCGCGCCGGGGCATATTTTACTGAGCGTTGCGAGCAGCAGCGCCGCGAGCTCTTCGGTATCCATGATATCGTCCTTGACCGAGCCCAGGAACGCCAGCCGTTGCGCGTTGCGCTCGACGTCGAGCTTGGGCCAGAGCAGGCCCGGCGTATCCATCAGCTCCAGATAGGGCGTGATCTTCACCCACTGCCTGGCCCGCGTGACGCCGGGGGTATCCCCGGTCTTGGCGCGCGCCTCCCCCGCGATGCGGTTGATGAAGGTGGACTTCCCCACATTGGGGATGCCCGCGATCATGACGCGCACGGTCTTTTGCACGCCCTTCGCCTTCATCCGTGCGACGCTTTCGGCCGCCGCGTCTTCTAACAGCGCGACCGCCGCCTTCTTGTTCCCGCCCGTGGATACGAAGGGCATCGCCGCGATCCCCCGCGTCTTATACCAGGCGATCCAGCGCCGGGTCATCTCGGGATCGGCCAGATCGCTTTTGTTGAGAATGACCACGCGCCTTTTGTGCGCGAAGAGGTCGTCAAAATCCGGGTTTGAAGTGGAGCGCGGCGCGCGCGCGTCCACAAGCTCCGCCACGACGTCGATCATGGGGAGGTTTTCGGTCAGCATCCGGCGCGCCTTGGCCATATGGCCGGGGTACCATTGTATCAGCATCTCTTCGCTCCTGCCGCCGCGTATGCGCAGCAATGCCGGCGGTTTATGCATGCGGTATAAAAAAACCCGCCGCCCGCCGGCTTGACGCCGGTTGACAGTCGGGTTCCTTTTTGTGTTGCCTCTTATTCCTCGTTCTTCTTGCCCGAGACGTCGATGCGCTCGACGACCTTGGCGGCCTTGCCGATGCGGTCCCGCAAATAGAAGAGCTTGGCGCGGCGCACCTCGCCGTGGCGGACGACCTCGATGCGGCCGATACGGGGGCTGTTGTAGGGGAAAGTCCTCTCCACGCCCACGCCGTAGGAAACGCGGCGCACGGTGAAGGATTTGCGGACGGCCCCGCCCTGGATCTTGATGACGATGCCCTCGAAATTCTGCAGGCGCTCGCGGTTGCCTTCCACGACCTTGACGAATACGCGGACGGTATCGCCGACCTGGAGCTTGGGCAAATCGGTGCGGAGCTGTTCCTTTTCGAGCTCCCGGATGATGTCAGACATTCTTCTTTACTCCTTTATCATAGACGTTCATGCCCGAATCTCCCTTCAGACAGCGGACCGCCCGTTTTCCGTTGGTTAGTATACCATAGCGCATTGCGCATGGCAAGGATTTATTCCTCGCCATCCTTTGGATTCTTGCCCGAAACGTCCCCGAGGGCTTTTCGCTCCGCCTTGCTGAGCACAAGCCCCCGCAGCAGCTCGGGGCGCACGGCCTGCGTCTTTTTCACGGCCTCGGCCTTGCGCCACGCCGCGATGTTGGCGTGGTGGCCGTTGAGCAGGATATCGGGCACCGCCCGCCCGCGAAAGTCGGCGGGGCGGGTGTACTGGGGATACTCCAGAAGCCCCTCCGAAAAGGATTCGTCCTCGGCGGAGCTGCTCGAACCGAGCACGCCCGGGATGAAACGGCTCACGCAATCGATGAGCACCATCGCGGGGAGCTCGCCGCCGGTCAGAACGTAATCGCCGACGGAGACTTCCTCGTCGATCAGCTCCATCACGCGCTCGTCCACACCCTCGTAATGGCCGCAGAGCAGCAGCAGCCGCGGTTCCTTTGAAAGCTCGCGCGCGTACGCGGGGGTCAGCAATCTTCCGCGCGGGGAAAGCAATATCCGTCGCGCCGGCCCGCCCGAGAGCACGGCCCCGATGCAATCGAACACCGGCTGCGCCATCATCACGAGGCCCGCGCCCCCGCCGAAGGGATAATCGTCCGCCTTGCGGTGCTTGTTGTCCGCATAGTCCCGGATATCGTGCACGCGTATATCGAGAAACCCGTTTTCCGCAGCGCGGCCCAGCATGCTCGCGCCGAGCACGCCGGGGAACATCTCCGGGAACAGCGTCAGCACGTCAATCCGCAAAAACAGCGACCTCCTCGACGACCGCGGCTTCCAGCACCACGCGTTTGCGCTCCGGGTCCACCTCGCGCAGTACGCGCTTGAGCGCGGGTACGAGCACCTCGCTTTCGCCCTCGATCACGTACACGTCGTTCGCGCCGGTTTCGAGCACGTCCGTGATGCGGCCGTAGCTTCGCCCCGCGGTATCCGTCACCTCGCAGCCGATGAGATCCGCCACAAAATAGGTGTCGGGCGGGAGCTTCACCGCATGCGCGCGGTCCACGCAAAGGTAGGCGCCGCGCAGGGCCTCGGCCTGCTCCCGGGTATCGGCGCCCTCGATGTGCAATGTCACGGAATCGGGCTGCACGGCGACGGACGAGAGCCGTACGGGCCGGTACGCGCCGCGCTCCTCAAGAAACGCCTCGCGAAGGCCGCGGAAGCGCTCCACGCTGTCCGTGAGCGGCAGGAGCTTGACGCCGCCCCGCACCCCGTGCGGACGGACGACGCTGGCGATGCGGTAGTACTCCATCAGACGATTTCCACGACGTATTTTTTATCTTCCCTGGCGGACGCCGCTTTGACCACCGTACGGATGGCCTTCGCGATACGCCCCTGCTTGCCGATGACCTTGCCCATATCGTCGGGAGCGACGGAAAGCTCGATGACGGTCGCCTCGGCATCCTCCTTAACGACCACCTTGACCTCTTCGGGCTTATCGACGAGGTTTTGGGCGATGAATCTCACCAGTTCGTCCATGCTGTTCTCCTTATTGGATGGCGCCGCTCTTTTTGAGGAGCGCGCGCACGGTGTCGGTAGGCTGCGCGCCCTTCTTGATCCACTCCGCCGCCTTTTCGTTTTCCACCACGATCTGCGCGGGCTCTACGAGCGGGTTATAGTAGCCGAGCTCCTCCAGAAAAGCGCCGTCGCGCGGGGCGCGGGAATCGGCGACAACGATCCGGTAAAAGGGAGCCTTCTTTGCGCCCATCCTGCGCAGCCTGATCTTGAGCATGTGTACATTCCTCCTGAATCATTCTCTGTTTATGAATACGGTAAAACCGTGCTTCAGCTAAAATTGGAAGGGCAGCTTCATACGCCCCTTCTTGTGCTTCCCGCCCGAAAACTGCCGCATGAGCTGGCGGGACTGCTCGTATTGGTTCAGCAGGCGGTTCACGTCCTGCACCGCGGTGCCGCTGCCCCTCGCGATCCGCTTGCGGCGGCTGGCGTTGAGGATATCGGGGTTGGCGCGCTCGGCCTTGGTCATGGAGAGGATGATCGCCTCCATGCGGGCCACCTGCTTTTCGTCCACCTGCACGTTCCCGAGCTTGGAGGCGTCGACGCCGGGCATCATGCCGAGGATATCCTGTATGGAGCCCATGCTCTTCATCTGCCGGAACTGGTCGAGATAATCCTCCAGGGTAAAGGCGTCCTTGCGCAGCTTTTCGGCGAGCTCCAGCGCCTTTTTTTCATCGAAGTTCTCCTGCGCCTTCTCGATGAGGGAAAGCACGTCCCCCATGCCGAGGATGCGGGAAGCCATGCGGTCGGGATGGAAAGGCTCGATATCGCCGAGTTTTTCGCCCGTGCCGGAAAACTTGATGGGCTTGCCCGTCACCGCGCGCACCGAAAGCGCCGCGCCGCCGCGGGTATCGCCGTCCAGCTTGGTGAGGATGACGCCGGTGAGCTCGAGCGTCTCGTTGAAGGTTTTGGCGACGTTGACGGCGTCCTGCCCCGTCATGGCGTCCACCACCAGAAGGATCTCGGCGGGCCTGACTGCGGATTTTACGCGCACCAGCTCCTGCATCATATCGGCGTCGATGTGCAGCCGCCCCGCGGTATCCAGAATCACGACGTCGTGGAAGTTGCGCCGCGCGTATTCGACGGCCTCGAGCGCGGTTTTTACGGGATCGTTCTCTCCCCGCTCAAACACGGGAACGCCCGCCTTCTCCCCCACCACCTGCAGCTGCTTGATGGCCGCGGGGCGGTAAATATCGCACGCGACGAGCAGCGGGGACTTGCCGTTGTTCTTTTTGATATAGGCGGCGAGCTTGCCGCACATGGTGGTCTTGCCCGCGCCCTGCAAGCCCGCCATCAGGATGACGGAGGGATTCTGCGAGCCGAATTCGAGCTTGGCGGCCGTGCCGCCCATAAGGCGCGTCATTTCCTCGTTGACGATCTTGATGACCTGCTGGCCCGGGGTGAGGCTTTCCAATACCTCGTGCCCCACGGCGCGCTCGGTGACGTCCTTGACGAACTGCTTCACCACGAGGAAGTTGACGTCGGCCTCCAGCAGCGCGAGCTTCACCTCGCGCATGGCCTCCTGAACGTCCTTTTCGTTCAGCTTGCCGCGCCCGGTCAGTTTTTTGAATATGTTCTGCAGTTTTCCGGATAATCCTTCAAACGCCATGCTCGTCCTCCAACAGGTTCTGCAGCGCCCCGATCCGTGAAAGCAGCGCTTCCTTCTGCTCCTTTTTGCACGCGATGTCCCGCGCGAACGCGAAAAGCTCCGAAAGCCCCTCCCGCAGCGCGTTGGTGCGCCGCTCCAGCCCGAGCTTTTCCTCCATCTCCAGAAGCTGCTCCTCGGCGCGCCTGAGCGCGTCGTGCACGCCCTGGCGGGAGATGGATTCCCGCTCCGCGATCTCGGAAAGGGAAAGGTCCTCGTCCACGTGCAGCTCCAGAAGCGTCCGCTGGCGCTCGGTAAGGAACGCGCCGTACCAGGAAAGCAGCAGGGAAAGCTCGACATTGCGCTCCATCGTTTCTACCTCTATCGCCCTGTAAAGGAATTCCCCTTTACACCCTGTCTATTATACAGGACGGCGGCGCGTTGTCAAGAAAAACTTCCGCCGGCAAGGCGTAAGACATTTATCTTGGGTCAACCGGGTTAACCCAGCCATTCGGAAAAAATTTCCGCCGGCAAGGCGCAAGCCAATGCCGGCGGAATCCGCACCCGCGGGGTAACTTTTCAAAAATCTCTCAATACATCTCTTTCAAACCTTACAGGTACTTGTCCAGCATCTGCTCGAACACCTGCTTGGGCTTGACGCCGATGGATTTCTCCGCGATGTCGCCGTTCTTGAAGACCATCACGGTGGGGATGGTCATCACCTGGAAACGCTGCGCAAGCTCGGGCTGTTCGTCCACGTCCACCTTGCAGACCTTGGCCTTGCCCTTGTATTCGGCCGCCAGCTCCTCGATGATGGGGCCCACCATGCGGCAGGGGCCGCACCAGGTCGCCCAGAAATCGACCAACACCGGTTCGCTCGACGCCAGCGTCGCATCGAAGGTCTCCCTCGACAAATGCAACACATCTTCAGACATGCTCTTATCCTCCCTGTTTCTGCTGTTCACTCTGTATTTATCTTGCGCGGCCGGCGTTGCGCCATACGCGAAAACAAACAACACGTTTGCGGCCGGACAAAACCGCGGACTTCCTTATAGTACCCGCGCGGCGGCCGGTGAAACGCCGGGCCTTCGCGTGCTTCGCGCGTCAGTCCAGATCCAGCTTGATGTGCAGCTCATGCAGCTGCTTTTCGTCCACCGCATCGGGGGAATCCGTCATCAGGCAGGACGCGTTCTGCACCTTGGGGAAAGCGATCACGTCGCGTATGGAGGGCGCGCCCGCGAGCAGCATCACCATGCGGTCCAGCCCGTAGGCGAGGCCGCCGTGCGGCGGCGTGCCGTATTTGAACGCCTCCATCAAAAAGCCGAAACGCTGCCACGCTTCTTCCTTAGTAAAGCCCAGCGCGCGGAACATGCGCTCCTGCAGCTCGGCGGAATGGATACGGATGGAGCCGCCGCCCAGCTCCGTGCCGTTCAACACGATGTCGTACGCCTTGGCGCGCACGGCGCCCGGGTCGGTTTCGAGCTTATCGATATCCTCGTCCCTGGGGTGCGTGAACGGATGGTGCATGGCGTAAAAACGGTTGTCCTCCTCGCTCCACTCCAGCAGCGGGAAATCCGTCACCCAGAGAAGATCCCAGGTATCGGGCTCGATGAGCGAGAGGCGGCGCGCAAGCTCCAGGCGCAGCGCGCCCAGCGAAGCGAACACCACGCTGTTCTGATCGGCCGCGAAGAACAGGGTATCCCCCTCCTTTGCGCCGGCGCGGGCAAGGATGGCGGAAATCTCCTCCTCGCCGAGATATTTTGCGAACGAGGACTGCACGCCCTCGGGCTTTACGCTCAGCCAGGCGAGCCCCTTCGCGCGGTAGGTTTTGACATACTCGGCAAGGGAATCGATCTCGCGGCGGGAGAACTTCTCCGCGCCGCCGGGCACACGGATGCAGCGCACGCTGCCGCCCTTTTCCACGGCCGAAGCGAATACCGAGAAGCCGCAGCCGCGGGCGATGCCGCTCACGTCCACGAGCTCCAGGCCGAAGCGGGTGTCGGGCTTGTCCGAGCCGTAGCGGTTCATCGCCTCGCCGTACGGGATGCGGCGCAGCGGGAGCGCAATGTCCACATTGAGAATCTCCTTGAACAGGCGCTTGAGGAAGCCTTCGTTGACCGCCATGACGTCGTCCTCCTCCACGAAGGACATCTCAAGGTCGATCTGCGTAAACTCGGGCTGGCGGTCGGCCCTGAGGTCCTCGTCTCGGAAGCAGCGGGCGATCTGCATGTACCGGTCGTACCCCGCGAGCATCAAAAGCTGCTTGAACTGCTGCGGGCTCTGGGGCAGCGCGTAGAAGGAGCCGGGATGCACGCGGCTGGGCACCAGGTAATCGCGCGCGCCCTCGGGCGTGCTCTTGGTGAGGATGGGGGTCTCGATCTCCAAAAAGCCCTGCTCCGCGAAATAAGAACGTGCGATGAACGCGATTTTGTGGCGCAGCATGAGGTTTTTCTGCATGGCCGGACGCCTGAGGTCGAGATAGCGGTACTTCAGGCGCATCTGCTCGTTGGTTTTCGTATCGTCCCCCAGCTCGATGGGCGGGGTCTCGGACTTGCCCAGGATCTTGAACTCCTTCACGCGCACCTCGTACGCGCCGGTCTTCATGCGGGCGTTCACCATATCCGGCGTGCGGCGCGCGAGCGTGCCGCGCACGGCCAGCACATACTCGGCGCGGATGGTCTGCGCTTTTTCAAAGATCCCCGCAGGGAGCTCGCTTTCGTCAAACGTCACCTGCATCAGGCCGGTGCGGTCGCGCAGCGCCACGAAGATCAGCTTGCCCAAGTCCCGGCGGGTGTTCGCCCACCCCATGAGCACGACCTCGCGGCCCACCTCGGCTTCGCCCAGCTCCGCGCAGTATCCCGTCCGTTTCCAGCCAGCCAGCAACTCGCTCATCGTCAATACCCTTCTATCCGTTTCGTTGTTTATTGCAGGATCCCGGTGATCCCGGCGGCCGAAAGCTCCGCCGTCGTTTCCTCGCCCGTAGCCATGTTTTTCAGTTTAACCGTTCCCTTTTGCAGCTCATCCTCACCGAGCACCGCCACATAGCGCGCGCCCAGCTTATCCGCGAACTTAAACTGCGCCTTGACGCTGCGGCCGACATGGTCGCATTCCACCTTGAAGCCGAGGTTCCTAAGCGCGAACGCGAGCGCGAAGCCCTTTTGGCGCGCCGCCTCGCCGATGCCCGCCACGTAGAGATCGTAGGGCTTGGGCGCGGGAATCGCGAGCCCCTGGCTTTCCGCAACCAGAAGCAGCCGCTCCATCCCCAGGCCGAAGCCGACGCCCGGCATCGCGGGCCCGCCGATCTCCTCCACCAGCCCGTCGTAGCGCCCGCCGCCGCAGACCGTTCCCTGCGAGCCGATATGATTGGAGATGATCTCGAATACCGTGCGGGTGTAATAATCGAGCCCCCGCACGATGTGCGGATCGATCCCGTACTCCACGTTCATGGCGTGCAGGCAGCCTTCCAGCTCCTCCATATGCGCGCGGCAGTCCCCGCACAGATAATCGAGGATCACGGGCGCCTGGGCGGCCACCGCCTTGCAGGAGGGCACCTTGCAGTCGAGCACCCGGAGGGGGTTCTTCTCGTAGCGCTGCTTGCAGTCGTCGCAGAGCTCGCCGTAATGCTCCTTCAGGTACGCCTTGAGCGCCGTATGGTAATTGGGGCGGCACTGGGGACAGCCGATGGAATTGATGTGCACCGTCAGATCATGAACGCCCACGCGGGAAAAAAGCTCGAGCGCGATGCCGATGCACTCGGCGTCGGCGCTGGCCCTTGGCGCGCCGAATATCTCCACGCCGAACTGGTGATGCTCGCGAAGCCTCCCCGCCTGCGGTTTTTCATACCGGAACACGGGGCAGTAGAGATAGTACATCTTGGTGGGCTGCGGCTCGTTGAACAGCTTGTTCTCCACGAACATGCGCACGACCCCCGCCGTCCCTTCGGGCTTGAGCGTGACGGACCGGCCGCCCTTGTCCTCGAAGGTATACATCTCCTTCTGTACGATGTCGGTGGTGTCCCCCACGCCGCGCAGGAAAAGCTCGGTATGCTCGATAACGGGCGTACGCGTCTCCCGGAAGCCGTACTTCCCGCAGATCTCCCGCACGAGCCCCTCGATATACTGCCATTTGTAGCTTTCCTGCGGCGTTACGTCCTTTGTGCCCTTGGGCGCCTGCAATGCCATACCGTTCCTCCTTGAACAAGCCGTATGATGGGCCTATACGAACAGAGGGCCTTCCATCCTCAATAAAAAGGGACGGAAGACCCGCGGTGCCACCCTGCTTGAGCCTTTTGGGCTCCACTTATGCCCGCTAACGCCGGGGATACGTCGCAGCCTTGCCAAAAACGGTTCGGTGCGCCGCTCACGGGTGTCCTTCCCATGAAAGAAACATGCCGGCGCGGCTTCCAGCCCATGGCCGCCCCTCTCTGACGCCGTTCCTTTCGGTACTCTCCCGCTCATCGCGTTTTTGTCATTATACCCAGTCCCGGCCGCCCTTGTCAATCCGGCGCAGAAAGAAAACCCGCCGCGCGGGCGGACCGGAGCGTGCATTTCAAGCGCAAAACACATTATGTTCGGCTTTTTTGGCGCTCTTTCCCCCATATGTTGATAAAATAAGATCAATTTGTTGTATTTTGTGTTGAAAAAAGTCATTTGTTAAGATAATATATATGTTAAATAAATGTGAACGCATGTTGGCACCTTGGTACGTATCCGTTTCATCCGCCGTATGCGGCGTTGAAAAAACGAAGAAACGCAGGGAGATCAAATTTGGATCTTTTGACTGTCATCATGATCGGAATTGCGGCTCTGTCGATAGGAATCGTATCGTTCCTGCATCGGGGGCGCGTAAGAACGCGGAGCATCCTCTTCATTCTTCTGGGGCTCGCTGCCGGCGTCACGCTGTATCATCTTGTCGGTGCGCTGCGGGATTGGAGGACCGCCTTATTGGCGGTCCTATCCATCTTCCTTTTGCTGGTATTTCTATACCTTCTTCTCGTTTTGAGCGAACGCAGAAAAGAGCGGAGCGCCGTCGGGGAGGATAAGGACGGCGAAAGCGTCATCGCCACCGCCTCCCGCGTGCCCGTAAGCCTGTCCGATTGGGAAGCCGCGGCATTGTCCGGCGTTTCCTCCAAGGATAAGCAGATCCGCCATATCAGGGGCCGCGAAACGGATGCAAAGGCTCCCGCGGCCGGGCCACCCGCGCGAAGCGCGGAAGAAGAGATCCTACCTTCGGCCGAGGACGCGATCATTTCCTTTTTTAAGGAAAGCGTCAAGCTGCCGCCTTCCGCCATCCGGACGGCGCCCGAACGCAGCGCGCGGGAGCAGGACGCTCCCCCGCCCCGGCATTCCGTCGGCAAGGCCGGGACGCAATCCGACAAGCAGAAGGGAGACGGCGCGTTCGAGCCGCTCCCGCTCCATTCCGTAAAGGTAACGGCCGCAATGACCGCCGCCGATGCGCCCGCGCAAAGCGAAAAGAAGATATCCGTCCGCAGGGTGGCCGCGGCATCCCCCGCCGGGGAGCGCAGGGAAGAGCAGGCCGTTCCGCTTTCGGCGCTTCCTTTCTCCGCGCCGGTCTCCGCTTTGGACGGCCCGCCCCCGCAATCTTCGGAAGACGCCGAGGGACGGCCCGGCGAAGCCGGATCGCCCGATGCGGCCGATAATAAACTCGAAAGCAAAACGTCCGATATAAATACAATAACGGATCCGGCCCCGGCCAGCCTTGCCGAAGAAACGGACGCCCGGTCCTCCGAAGAGGAGAGGCCGGAAGCGGCCGAAGAAGCGGAAACGGCCGGCCCGCTGCCCGGGGAAGCGGAGGCGCCGGGATCATCTCCCGAAGAAGACGAACCGCCCGCCCCGCAGGCTGACAAAGCGCAGGCGCCGGAAGCGGCCGAAGACCCGGAAGCGCCGGTCCCATGCCCCGAAGCAGAGGAAGGGCCCGAAACGCCGGTATCCCCCGAAGAAGAACCACCCATCCCGCAGGCCGCCGAAGAGGCCGGCAAAGCCGAGGAAGCGCCCGATTCGCCGCACAAGCGGTTCGCAGAAGGCGTGGCAAAGCTTAACCAGCTTGTCGCCGCGAAAGAATACCGCGCCGCGCAAGCCCTGGTGTTCGAGCTTATCAATACCGGATACGAATTGGAAGCCTCAGAAAAGCAGCAGCTTCTCTTTACCATGAAGCTGCTCAAGGAGAAGGAAACCAGGACGGATGAAAGCACGCGTGCCCGCACCTACAAGTAAACAACGTTCCGGAGCGCAAATGCTGGGCATCGTTGTGGCCGCTGTGACGACGTCCGCCCTGATTATGCTGGGCGCTTACGCGGGAATCAGAAAAACCGTCGCGGCTCCGGTGTTCGCGCCGGATACCGTGATCAACGGAATCAGCATCGGCGGGCTCAGCCGCGAGGAGGGAGAGCGCCTCGTTTTGAGCGCGGAAAACATGCGTCTGGCCGCGATCACGCTGCCCATCGCGTACGGCGGCGCGCAATGGGATTTTACCGCACAGGAGCTCGGCCTTATGACCGACGCGGGCGTCAGACTGGAAGAAGCCTACCGCCGGGACAAAGGCGGAGCGCTTGGGGAAGATTTCGACAGCGCGCACCGGCCGTATTCGGCAACGACGGAGCTTGTGCTGGACGAAGCGGGTTTGCGGCGGACGCTTGGCGCGTTTTTAGGCGAACACGATATCCCCGCGCAGGATGCGACGGCGCGTTTTGACGCCGCCGCGCGCTCCTTTTTATACACGGCCGAAAAGGAAGGCAGAAGCGCCGATTTGGAAGCCGTAGCCGCCGCCGTCAAAAAGAAGGTGCGTTCGGGCGACCGCAGCCTGCTGATATTGGACGGCAGCTACATCCAAACGCTTTATCCGAAGCATACGCGGGAGGAGCTGGAGCGCAACACGGTGCTGATCGGCAGCTGCACCACCCTGGCTACCAAGAACGAAAGCCGGAATACGAATATCGCGCTGATGTGCACGTATGTGGACGGCGTCTCCATCCTGCCCGGCGAAACGCTCTCCATCAACTCGCTGGTCGGGGAGCGCACCGAGGAAAAAGGGTTCCGCTCCGCCCCGTCCATCATAGACGGCCAGCTGATCGACTCGATCGGCGGCGGCATCTGCCAGCTGGCGGGCACGCTTTACAACGCCGCGCTGTACGCGGATATGGAAATCGCCGAGCGCAAGCACCATACCTGGCCTTCCGAGTATCTTCCGGTGGGCCTCGACGCCACGCTGAACTGGAACGATAAGGATCTGAAGATCCGCAACCGTTCCGATTACCCGGTTTATATCTCGGCGACGTTCAAGGACCTTGTGCTCACCGTGGAGATTTACGGGCGGCCTCCCGCCGACGGCACCGAGATCGAGATCGAAAGCGTCATCAAAAAGGAAACCAAGCCGCCCGATCCCGTCCTGATCTACACAGACGAGCTGCCCAACGGCGTAAGGCGTACGACGATACCGGCCAGAAAAGGCTATGACGTGGTGGTTTACCGCCATTACCTCAAGAACGGCATGGTCGTTGGCAACGAGCTGATCTCGCAGGATCATTTCCGCGCGATGCGGGGCACGATCCTGGTGGGCACGGACACGGTCATCAAATAGCGGATCAATGCATGCCAAGGCATGAATGAGGAGGTAGCAGATGAAAAAATTAACCGAGGTACTGGGTCTCAGGGTAATGGGCATAAAGGAGGGCCGCGACAAGGGCATCATCAACGATGTCGTGATCAACGCCTCCGAAAAGCGGGTCGATATCCTGATTTTGAAGGACAGCCGCGGCTATGGCTTCTACGGGCTTGCGTTCGGCGAGGTGCTGGGGATCGGCGCGGATTACGCCATCACGGCGTCCATTGAGAAGATCAAGAAGCTGTACGAATCCAAGGAACTGCTCGAGGTAACCGAAAAAGGCTTCTATCTGCAGGGCGCGACCGCGCTTTCCAGCGCGGGCGATATCCTGGGCACCGTATCGGATTTCGGCTTTACCCCGAAGACCGGCGCCATTGAAAAGCTGTATCTTGAGAACGGCGCGGAGTTTTCCGCGGACAAAATCGCGGTTCTGGCGGGAAACACCGTATTCCTGAACCTGGGCGACGACGTGTTTACCCCCGCGGAGCCCAAGCTGAGCGACATTGAAGAATCCTCCGTCAAGTTTCTCTTGGGCAAGACCGTAAAAACCGCCGTCACGAGCGACGACGGCGCGTTCACCGCGGAAGAGGGAACCGTGCTGACCGAGGATATCCTCGCGGAAGCCGCCCGTCACGACGCCCTCCTGACCCTGACCCTCAATATATAAACCCCTTTCAAGCTGCCTATGGGCGGGAAACGCGCTGCGTTTCCCGCCCATTTTCCGTTGTTTCCCAATTTTTGTTGACATGCCGGCGTACATATGTTACAGTACAACAGTATTCGCTAAGCGACATTGTCTCACATGTTTTTGTAAGTCATGGTTCATTAGATGATTTACAACAGCATGTTTTTTTATGTCGCGGCGGATGCGAACATAAAAATAAAGGAGGCGTCTATCCAACGCTTCAGGTGCCGCTATGCGCGCAAGAGATGCTTGCTCGCGGCAGCCGCGTAAAATCCACGGCGCGGGCTGTTGTGCGGGCACAAGCATATGAGATAGAACAAGACACGAACACATGCAGGAAATGACATTCAAAGAGCTCGGCGTTTCCGAGCCCATGCTTCGCACGCTGGATTCCATGGGTTTCCAGACGGCAACGCCGGTGCAGAGCATCTCCATCGGGCCGCTGATGCGGGGAGCCGACATCGACGTACAAGCCCCCACCGGCACGGGCAAGACCTGCGCTTTCGGCATTCCCCTCATCGAGCGGGCCGATCCCCAGGCGACAACCGTGCAGGCCATCGTCCTCTCCCCCACCCGGGAGCTGGCCATCCAGATCGCCACGGTGCTCAAGGACCTTACCCGGAACAAGCCGGGCGTCCGCGTGGCCGCCATATTCGGCGGGGAACGCATCGACAAGCAGTTCGCCGCGCTGCGCCGCCGGCCGCAGATCATTGTCGCCACGCCGGGCAGGCTCCTGGATCACATGGCCCGCAGGACCGTCCGCCTGAGCGACGTGCATACCGTCATCCTCGACGAGGCCGACCGGATGCTGGACATGGGTTTTCGGCCCGATCTCACCCGGATCCTTGAGAACGTGCCCAAAGAGCGGCAGACGGCGCTATACTCCGCCACCATGCCGCACGCCGTGCTCGATATCGCCCGCGCGTTCCAGAAGGGCGCGCAGATGCTCGCAATCGAGCAGAACTCGCTGACGGTGGACTCCGTAACGCAGTATTATACCGAGGTGCGCACCGGCGCCAAGGAAGGCGCCCTGACCGAGCTGCTGCATGAGAAGGAATTCGGCCTTACCCTCATCTTCGTCAATACCAAGCGCATGGCGGACAGGCTGGCGACGAACCTCCAGAAGAAAGGCTTTTCCGCCGACGCGCTGCACGGCGATATGCGCCAGAGCCAGCGCGACAGGGTCATGTCCAAGTACCGCGCGGGCGAGCTCAAGGTGCTGGTCGCCACCGATGTCGCCTCCCGCGGCATCGACGTGTACCACATCGACGCGGTCATCAACTACGACTTGCCGCTGGACAGCGACTCGTACGTGCACCGCATCGGCCGCACCGGCAGGGCGGAGCAGAACGGCGTGGCGTACACCTTCATATTCCCGCGCGAACGGGAGCAGCTGAAGGCCATGATACGCGATACCAAGGCCGTGATCACCCCGACCGGCCCCGCGATCGAGAACGACATCGCGGATATGGATTTCGTGCGCAAGTCGCGCCCCTACGCCCCCACGACAGGGTATGAGCGCAGCCAGCCCAGCGGCACGCACGCCACGTCGCAGACACACCATTTCGGCCAGCGCGGCCGCCGGGCGTCGGGACGGTTCCGCTAAAGCCATCGGTCGTCCGGCAAGCCGGACGACCGATTTTTCGCTGCAATGCCTATGGCATCGCAGCGAGGTACGGAGGATTCTCACAGCCGCCTAAAATCGTTGCGGCGATTTCCGGGCGGCGGCTGTGCAAGGAGTCCATTCTGACGCGCATGTCGTCAGAATGGACTTATTTTATGTGTTTCCTAAGTTTTGGTGTTTCGCGGGACGGCGGAGCGTCCCGCATGTGGTTCATATCTTTTGGGAGCTCGCCCTTAGACCTTGCTTCCTACCGCTTCGGCGCCCTTCTGAAGCGCTTGGCGGTTGATTTCCAGGAATTCCGCCTTCCGCTCGCCCAGCTTCTCGCGCAGGGCCCTGAGCACGTATTCCGTATCCACGCAGCCGGTGCGCCCGATGTAAGCGCCGAGCATCACCATATTCGCCACGCGGGCATTGCCGAGCTCCTCGGCAAGCGTGTTGCAGGGCACGTAGAGCGTCTCGACGTCGCCGCGGCGCGCCTTGCGGTCGATGATGGAGCTGTTGATGAAGAGCCGCCCGCCCGCGCGCACGGTATCCTCGAATTTATCGAGCGAGGGCCGGTTCATGGCGACGACGGCGGATGCGGAGCTCACCACCGGGGAACCGATGGGCTCGTCGGAGAGGATCACATGGCAGTTGGCGGTTCCCCCGCGCATTTCGGGACCGTAGGAGGGCAGCCAGGAAACCTGCTTGCCCGCGAACATGCCCGCGTATGCGAGGATCTGCCCCATCAGCAGCACGCCCTGCCCGCCGAACCCCGCGAAAAGATTCTGCTCCAGCATCGTCAGACCTCCTTCAGCACGCCCAGGGGATAATAGGGGATCATGTCGCTCTCTACCCAATCCATGGCCTCGGCGGGGGACATTCCCCAGTTGGTGGGGCAGGTGGAGAGGATCTCCACCATCGAGAAGCCCTTCCCCGCCATCTGCGTTTCGAACGCCTTTTTCACCGCCCGCTTGGCGCGGACGATGTTGGCGTTGGTGTTGAGCGCGACGCGCTCGATATAGGCCGCGCCGTCGATGGTGGCGAGCATCTCGCTCATGCGCAGCGGGCTCCCGCTGTGCTCCTTATCGCGCCCGTAGGGCGAGGTGGTCGTTTTCTGCCCCAGCAGCGTCGTCGGGGCCATCTGGCCGCCCGTCATGCCGTAGATGGCGTTGTTGAGGAAGAAGACCGTGATCTTTTCGCCGCGGTGCGCGGCGTGCACGATTTCCCCCGCGCCGATGGAAGCGAGATCGCCGTCCCCCTGGTAGGTAAAGACGCAGCTTTCGGGGCCCAGCACGCGCTTGACGCCGGTGGCCACCGCAGGCGCCCGTCCGTGCGCCGCCTCCTGCATATCGATATTGAAGTACCTGTAGGCGAACACCGCGCAGCCCACGGGCGCGATGCCGACGGCCTTATCCTCTAACCCCAGCTCCCCGATCGCCTCGGCGATCAGCCGGTGCACGATGCCGTGCCCGCAGCCCGGACAGTAGTGCATCACGGTATCGGTCAGGACCGGCGTTTTCTCAAATACGACCGCCATCTAGCATCCCCCTTTCAATTGCAGGATCTTCCCGGCGATCTCCTCGGCGGCGGGGACCCTGGAACCGGGATACCCGAGAAAGAAAACTTCCCTCTCGTTCTTCACCGCGAGGCGCACGTCTTCCAAGAGCTGCCCCGCGCTCATTTCCACGCACAGCGCGCCCCGCACCGAAGGCGCGCCCACCGCGTCGAACAGCGCCTGCGACGGGAAGGGCCACAGTGTGACGGGCCGCACCAGGCCCACCTTGACCCCCTGCTGCTCCAGCAGGGCGATGGCGGTCTTGCAGATGCGGGCTACCGTGCCGTAAGCGCAGAGGATGAACTCCGCCCCTTCGGTATGGTACAGCTCCGCCCGCGCCTCCTTCTGCTCGATCTCGCGGTAACGCTGCTGGAGCCGGTTGTTGAGCTCCTCCAGCTCCTCGATCTCGATATAGAGCGAGTTCACGACGGCGCGCGGCCGCGCGCTCTTTTGGGGATCGAACCCCGTCGTCGCCCAATCCTTGTGAAACTCCTTTTTCTGCGCCGCGGGCCGGATCTCCACAGGCTCCATCATCTGGCCCAGGATGCCGTCGGCAAGGATCATCACGGGCGTGCGGTACTCGTCCGCCACGTCGAAAGCGTTCTGCATGAGGTCGATGGATTCCTGCACCGAGGAGGGCGCGTAGACCACCGCGTGGTAATCGCCGTGGCCGCCGCCCTTGGTGGCCTGGAAGTAATCGCCCTGCGAGGCCTGGATGGACCCGAGGCCCGGGCCGCCCCGCATGACGTTTACGATCACGCAGGGAAGCTCGGCCCCCGCGATATAGGAGATGCCCTCCATCTTGAGGCTGATGCCGGGGCTCGAGGAGGAGGTCATCACCCGCGCGCCCGCGCCCGCCGCGCCGTATACCATGTTGATTGCCGCAAGCTCGCTTTCCGCCTGCAAAAAGCAGCCGCCCACCTCGGGCAGCCGCACCGACATATATTCCGGGATATCGTTCTGCGGCGTGATCGGATACCCGAAGAAGAAACGGCAGCCCGCCTGGATGGCGGCCTCCGCGATCGCCTCGCAGCCCTTCATAAGCTTTTTCGCCATGCGCGTACCTCCCTTACCTCTCCACCCGGATGGCGACATCCGGGCAGGTGCGCGCGCAGGATGCGCACGCGGTGCATTTTGCGGGATCTCCAACTTCGGACGGATGGTAGCCTTTGGAATTCAGCTTGGTTTTTGAGAGCCGCATGATGCGCTGGGGGCACGCCCGCACGCACAGGCCGCAGCCCTTGCACAGTTCCTCCTGTATGATGACATTCGCCATTCCCTGGACTTCCTCCCTTTCTGACTTCTGACTCGTTTCGTGAAGGCTCCGGGCGGCCTAAACGCCCGCGCGCGTAAACCGTTCCCAGTCCCTGTGCGTATAGCGCGCGATCTCCACCGGCCGGCCGATATACTGTTTGGGGATGCCTTGTTTTTCCGCTTCAATCAGATAGGCGCTTAAATTCTCTTTGGTCGCCGTTGTGTAGCGCACCGGGATATGCGTATCGTCCGAAACCGCCGCGAGCATCGCAAGCCCCAAAAAAAGCTCCGCCGGCGTCGTCTCGTTGCCGAGATTCGCGTTGTTGACGAGGCCCGTCACCGCAAGGCGGCTGCGCAGCCGGATTTTTTCCAGAAGCTCCTCCACCTGAGCGGCGCTTCCCGAAAGCGGCCGGAAGGGATTGACCACGAGGAGCGTTTCCAACACGCCGCTTTCCAGCGCCTCAAAATAGGCCTTGTACTGGCCCAGCGCCGCCGCGCCCGCGGGATCGCCCCCGGCGTCGAATATCACCGTATCATATTTATCCGTAAATACCGAATAAATATCCGGCGGCAGCGCGGGCACATCCACCATCGCGTTCGCAAAAACGGGATGGATCAGCCGGACCCCCGCCTCCAGAAGCTCCGTTTTGCGCTCCGCCGAGCGGAAGTACGGATTGACGATATCGAGGTCAACCAGCGCGGACGGGCCGGATTTCGCGGCGTTTATCGCAAAATTCAGCGCCAGTTCCGTCTTGCCGCTCCCGTAATTGCCTAAGAATACATAGCAAAGCTTCATGCCACAACCATCCGTTTGATACCCTTGCACGACTATTATACGATACTTTCCGGTGCCAGATAATATATTATGGCCCCGCCCCGCGGTGCCGGAAGCCGTTCCTGTCATTGCATATTCTTGCAGGTTATTCGCCCGCCGGCCGGTAGCGCGCCGCGATCCGTTCGGCCGCGCGCATGCCGTCCACCGCCGCGCTGACGATGCCGCCCGCGTACCCCGCGCCCTCGCCCACGGGATAGAGCCCGCGCGCGCCCGGAGCCTCCCCGTTTTCATCCCGTACGATGCGCACGGGCGAGCTGGTGCGGCTCTCCACCCCGGTGAGCACGGCGTCCGGGAGATCGAACCCCGGAAGCTGGCGCGCGAACGCGCGGATGCCGTCCGCAACGCCCTTGGCCGCGAAATCCGGCAGCACGCGCGAAAGATCGGCGCTCTGCACCCCCGGCCTGCAGGTGGGCCGCACGCTCGTAAAGCCCCCTTCCCTGCCGCGCAGGAAATCCTCCACCCGCTGCGCGGGGGCAAACCCCTCGCCGCCCCGCAGGCCCGCGAGATAGGCCTTCCGTTCCAACGCCGCCTGAAAGCGGACTCCATCGAGCGGTCCCGCGCCGAAATCCGCCGGACCGACCTGCACGACGACGGCGGCGTTGGCGTTGCTGCCGTCCCGCGCGCGGTTGCTCATGCCGTTGACCACGACCTCGCCCCGCCCTGAGGAGGCGTTCACCACGACCCCGCCCGGGCACATGCAGAAGGTATAGACGCCGCGCTCCCCCGTCCTGCCCGTCAGCCGGTATTCGGCGGCGCCCAGCCGCGGATGCCCGGCCAGCGCGCCGAACTGCGCCCTGTCGATCATCCCCTGCGGATGTTCGATGCGCACGCCGACCGCGAACGCCTTGGGAACGAGCTGCAGCCCCCTTTGCAGAAGCATCCCGTAGGTATCACGGGCGGCCTGGCCTGCGGAAAGCACGCACGCCGCGCATTCCACGCGCTCCGTATCCCCGCCCCGCGCGATGGTCACGGCAGAAAGATTGCCTCCCTCGAGCCGGATATCCGAAAGCCGCGCGCCGAAGCGCACCTCGCCGCCCAGCCGCTCGATCTCCCGCCGCATATTCTTTACCACGTTTTGCAGCAGATCCGTGCCGATGTGCGGCTTTGCCTGGCAGACGATATCCTCCGGCGCGCCCAAACGGGCGAGCGTCGCAAGCGCCACGTCGGCGCGCGCGTCCTTGATGCGGGTGGTCAATTTGCCGTCCGAGAACGTGCCCGCGCCGCCTTCGCCGAACATGACGTTGCTTTCGGGATCGAGCGCGCCGCCGCTCCAGAAACGGGCCACGTCGGAGGAGCGCCGTTCGATCTCCCGCCCGCGCTCCACGGCAAGCGGGGCGTAGCCCGAAAGCGCCAGAAAATACGCGGCGAACAGCCCCGCGGGCCCGAGGCCCGCCACCACGATGCGTCCGCGCGGCCGCTCCTTCCCTTCGGGCAGCGCATAGGCGGCGGGCGGCGCGTACGCCGCAGCGCGTTTTCCGCCGCGGGCAAGCAGGCGCTTTTCCAGCGCCGGCTCCACCGTCACAACGGCGCAAATCAGAAAATGGACGTCGTTTTTCCTGCGCGCGTCCAGCGATTGCCGTACGATGCGCGCCGCGCGCACGCTGCCCGCGGGCAGCGCGAACTCCGCCTCGATGCGCTCCGGGAGCGTCTCGGGCGGCGCTTCCACAGAAAGCCTGATATCCGAAAGCAGCAATGCCATCGCTTTGGTTTTCTCCTGTTCCGTAGTCTCGTCGGGTGTCCGGCGGGGATATCCTCCCGCCGGACCGATGAAAAAGGCGCCGCAGCCGGCGCCTTTCTGTACGTTTTGTTTGGCTATCTCTTGCCGATGGTGACGGTGACGGAAGCGACGCTGGAAACCGAGGTCAGCTCGAGCGTGGTCTCGTCGTCCCGCAGGTATACGCTTACGTTCAGGTTGTAGACGCCCTCCTTGAGGCCCTTGAGGTCCACGAACGCCTGTACGTCGTCGCGGCCGAGCAGGTCCACCAGGCTGACGCGGCCTTCCACGCTGATATCCGTGGTTTCCACCGAAAACGCGGCTTTCAGGTTTCTTCCAAGTCCCCGGGCCTCGATGGGCACCGCCTCGAAGCTCTTCTTGTTCGTTATTTCGCGGATGTCCACGAAGACCTCCGCCTCGGCGGTGCCGCCCAGAATGGTAACGCCCTGCGGCACGTTGATGGCGGCCTTCTCGTGAATGGATTCCCTCTTGCCCGCAGCGTCGAGGCCGGCGAGCGTCAGCGAGTCAACGTCGGCGAGCGTCTGCGCGTCGCCTATGATGTCCACGGTCGCAGGCGTCGCCGTCGAGGCAAAGATCTGGTAGTTCGCGGGCAGGTTATCCTTTCCCAGCAGCGAGGCCGCCACATCGATGGGCACCGTCTTCTTGGGGGACACCGTCATCTTGACGGTCACGGAAGGAAGATTGCCCAGGAACAGCGACGAATCCATCTCATTGCCGTCGGCGTCCAAAAGCGTCACCGCGACGGCGTCGTTGTAGCTCTGCTTGCGGCCCGTCATCTGGATCTTGCAGATGGCGCGGCTCACACGCTGCACATCCTGCTCCGGGCCGCGGATATTCACGGCGGAGCTGCTCAGCTCCGCGCTCGCGGCCCAGTAGCCGTCGGGCACGGTGCCCTCGTAGTAGGCCTCGACCGGCACGTTCTTGGTCATGAGGTTATCGATCTCCACCGTGACCTTCTCAGGGTTCACGCTCTCCACGCGCGTATCCGCGGACCGCACCGAAACCGACCAGTCCACGGGGAGGCTCCATTCGCCCGGAGAGGTGACCTTGTTGAGGCTGATATAGGCGCTCACCTGGTCGGCGTTGAGGGACATATAATTGGTAATGGGCGTGCTCACGCGCACCGTGACGCCCCCGAGCTCCTTGAGCGGATTCCCGCGCACGACAAGGTTCCTGTCCTGAAGGTCCGACGTGCCCTCAAAGCTGACGGGAACGTTTTCGAGCACCTTAACCCTGCTCGGGTTCTGCACGGTGAGCACGGCGCCCCAGAGCACGGTCGCGAACACCAGCGATATGATCTTGATGCCGAGGTTTTTCAGGAACAGGTTTTTGAAAAAAGCGCCTGCCTTCCCTGGCTCATTTCTTTTTTCCATTCTTGGTCCTCCGCATGAAAGCGGCAATCGAATTGCCGTGTTCCTTCAAATAAATGCTTTCGAGCAGGTCCTTGAGCGCCTTGGAATCGATATAGCGCGTCAGCCGCCCGTCCTGCGCGGCGGATATGATGCCCGTTTCCTCCGAAACGACGATCGTCACGCTGTCCGAAACGCCGGAAATGCCCAGGGCCGCCCGGTGGCGCGTGCCCAGTTCCCGCGCGATGTCCACATCCTCCGACAGCGGCAGAAAGCAGCCCGCCGCGAGGATGGTATCCCCGCGGATGATCACGGCGCCGTCGTGCAGGGGCGTGTTGGGCTCGAATATGTTCTCGAGGAGCGCCCCCGAAATGAGGCCCTCCACCCGCGTGCCGGTCGCCAGGATGTCCCCGAGGGCGACGTTCTGCTCGATAACGATCAGCGCCCCGATGCGGCGGCGGGCCATGCTCATCACCGCCTTATGAAGCTCCCGCACGGCCTCCTCCGGGCTGGAGGCGAAGGTTAAGAGCATGGAGCGATCGAACAGCTTCCCCCGGCCGAGGTGCTCGAACGCGCGCCGTATCTCGGGCTGGAACAGGATCACGACGACAATGATGCCCGACTGCACGATGGAGCCGAGCAGAAAGCTGAGCGTATGCAGCGAAAGGATCTGGCTTACGAAATAACAAAGAAAAAGGATCCCGAAGCCCTTTAGGACCTGATAGGCGCGGGTCTTTTTCGTCCAGATGATGAGGTTGTACAGAAGCGCGGCGATCAGAGCGATATCCAGCGCGTCCCCGAACGAAAATTGGCCAAAGCCGCTTGCAATGGCGTTCACAATTTCGGACATATCTGCACCCCCTCAGGACTTTTTGCAGACACGCCGAATGCATTCTTCAGCAAAGGGAACCGGGCGCTCTGTCTGCCGTTGGTTAGCCGTAATCATATTATACTGTATGTGCTCCCGCTTGAAAAGCGCCCCCGCGCCCCGACGCCTAACTTTCGCCCGGCCCGCCATCCCCCGTATAGGTGATGTGCAGCATACAAACGTCGTCCTCGTGGTCGGAAAGGACCTGCTTTTCCAGATAGCCGAGCAGCGCCTCCCCGTCCTGGCGGAGCATCCTGCGCTCCAGCTCCGCTTCCGTCATGCGGCTGGACCTGGGATCCAGGAGCCCGTCGGTATACAAAAGCAGCCTGTCGGACGGCTGAAGCGTCAGCGTATGCTCCCGGTAAGCGATCTCCTTTTCCCAGTTGCAGATGGGGAGCGACGGCGCGTAGAGGCTCACAAGCGCGTCGCCCTGCGCCAAAAGCGGCACGGCGTTGAGCCCGGCGTTCGCCCATGCAAGGCGGCCGGTCCCGGGATCGAGAAGCGCGATGAACATGGCGGCGTAGAGCTGCTCGTCCTTCACCAGGGAAACGAAAGCGTCCCTGGCGGCGTTTAGCATATCCACGGCGCTTTTCGCCTGGATGCCGCGCATGACGTTGGCGAGCAGGAGCGTAATCATGGCGGCGGCCATGCCGTGGCCCGACACGTCCGCCACATAGAAAGCGATCCTGCCGTCCTGCTGCCGGAGGCAGCCGAACATATCGCCGCCGAGGCTGCTGGCGGGCAGGTATCTCGAGTTTACCTCCACCCGCCTGTCGGGCTGCCCCTGCGACAAAAACAGCTCCCGCTGCATGCGGGCAGCCAGGTTCGCCTCGCGAAGCAGTCGCTTGTTCTGCGCGCGCAGCGCGTCCCGCTGGCGCACCTGCTCGGTAACGTCCCGAAATACCTCGACCGTGCCCAGCGGGGCGCCGTATGGGTCATACAGGGGCGACGCGTTCACGCTGTAGGTCCGCCCCCGGAAACGTCTGTATTTTTGATGGCTTGTGCCGGTGGAAAGCGCCTGTTTAGAAATGCAGTATCTGCAAACGCCGTTTACGCAGAACATCTCGTTGCACGCCCTGCCCTGCTGCGGCCCGAACGTCTCGTTATAGCTCCGGTTGCTCAACACCACGTGCTGCGAGAGATCCAATACGCGCAGCATGTCCTGCATGGCGTCCAGCACCCCCAGCAGAACCTCCGCGTTCGAGTTGAGCATATCATCCTCCGTCATACGAAATGCCTGCGGCTCAGGAGGACCCTTCTTCCTCCTTTACGTGGCCCTTTGCTTTTTCCAGGAATTCCGCGTTCGCCTCCTGAAGCTTTTCGCTTACGAGCGTGCCATAATTCTTATACTCCTCAAGCGCCAATGCATTCAGGCGTGCGCGTTCCTCTTCCCCGACCGCGTCAAGCTCGGGGACTTCAACGGGCATTCCGTCCACCATGTGTATTTGTTTTTTCATTATATCACGCTCCTGCTTCTGCGCTCAATACGAAAGCGAGAGAATTCATTATTATACTAACATACGCGCCTGTTAAAATCGACAGTATTCGACGATATTACAATATTTTTTCCACATCTATGCAGCAGCGCCGTCTCATAGTATAATCGAATTCCGAGCAATATTCTATCGCAAAGGGAGGCGCAAAGCGATGCTTGTGATAGACCGTTTTGAGGGAGATTACGCCGTGTGCGAGTGCGAGGACGGAGAGTTTGTGCGAATCGCACGCAAGCTGATTGCGAGCGGCGCTAAGGAAGGCGATACGCTGGACCCCTGGGAAGGCGGCTTCCGTACGAACGAGCCCAAGACCCGGGAAGCCCGGAGCCGTATCCGCCGGAAGGTCCGGCAGCTGTTTTCCGATGATGCGGGGGGCGATCAAACCACGTAAAGCGCCAGAAGCGCGCCCATCGCGAGAGCGCATAGGCAGATGATACCCGCGCCGCAGGCGGCCAGCGCGCGCCCGCGTTTGACGCAATGCCACAAATAAGCCGCGCCGTAAGCCGCGGCCGCGCCCTCCAGAAGGACAAACAGAAGCACAGGCTTTCTCCTTTCCGCCGTAAACGCGTTCGCCCCTGTATCAATAGGCGCGTTATTCCACCCTGGAACCGGTGGGGTTGTATTTCAAAAAGATGGAGACGTCGAAGGAAGCGTCCATTTTTTTGTATTCGGCCTCGAAATCGAACGCTTCCCACGCCTTCGTGTCCGTAAACTGGGTGACGGCGTGCTCGCCGAGGTTGAACGAGTCGCATCCGAGCGACTGGCAGGCGGCGAACACCGCCGCCATGCCGTTTTCGACATAGCCTGCGATGGCGCGCCTGAGCTCCTCCTTGTCGATGCTGGAGGCGGCGGCGGGCTGCTCCACCGAGGCGTACAGCGACAGCTTGATTTTCGCCGCGGGCGTATCGCCCAGCGTAAGCGTCACCGCGGGGTTCCCCTTACTGGCGAGCATCACGGATACGGGCTCCCCGTTCGCAGACGTAAGCTGAATCCTGCCGCGGTTGAACTCCCCCCTCCCCATCAGCAGCAGCTGCGTGTGCGGGCCGTTGAGGTAACCCATGAGCCTGGTGCCCTTGAACAGCGCGCAGCCGATCATGCCCGCCGGAAGCCCGCCCTGCCGGTTCGTCTGACCCGGCAGGTAGTCGGAGGCGCTGAGCGCGTCCGTGATGGGCGGCGCTTTCGCCGGTTCTTCCTTGCCCGCGCCGCCGCTATCGGAAGGCTCCGCGGTATTCTCGGGCCGGCCGTTGCCCGTCTGCTGCTGTGTACTCTTGTTCCCGCCGCCTTCCCCGTTGCTCTTCTCCCCCTCGAACCCGCCTAGCGGCAGCACGACGTCGCCCGTCTGGTTCCAGGCGCGGTCGTAAAACTGCGTGAGCGTGATGCCGGGGATCATGCCCGTTTCCTCTTTGTACTCAATGAAATTGTATTGAAGCTTGGCGACGTTCGGGTTGAGCTCGCTCAGAAGGCCGTCGAGGTAATCCTCTGCGCGGCCGCGCGCCACGATGAGGTTGGCGTAATAGCGGATGTGCAGCGACCCCAGCGACGCCGAGAGGAATTGTTCCAGCAGCTTCCCGCGCGCGGCCTCCTCGCCGAACACGATGGCCGTGACGCGCGCCATGCTCAGGGAATACGGCAGCCCGCCCTCGAGCAGCTCCACCGCCTCGAACAGATCCGAACACTCCACGCCCGCCATTGTGCACAGGGAGTCTTCGCTGCTCTGCGAGCTCCCGTTGCCGCGCTGCAGCAGCATGCTGATATAGAAGGGCTTTGTCTTTCCCCGGTCGATGCCGATGACCAGCGCGTACCCGTACTCGTCGGGACTGCGCGCGCCCATGCAGCCCGAAAGCGCCAGCACGGCCGCGCACAGCAGCGCGGCCAAACGGATATGCCTGCCCCTCATTCGTCCTCCCCCGCCTTCCCCTCGCGCTTTCCCTTACGCGCCGCGAGCGCCGCCGCCAAAAGGGCGGGGACCGTCGCGGCCAGCCAGCCGTACCGGGAAACGATATCCCCGAGCGCCTTTGTAAAATCCGTCTCCACATGCATCAGCATGGCGGTCCCCCCCACGGCGGCCGTGAACGCCGCGACGGCGGGGCGTATATCCTCCTGCTGGAACGCTTCCGCGAACAGCAGCGCCGCGGCGTAGGTATAGAAGCCCGCGCCCAGCGTGCCCGAGAGCGTCCAGCCCATCATCAGCAGCAGATCGAGCCGGGGATAATACCCGCCCGAACGGAAATTCATCGTCAGACGGTACATGGGCGAGTGCATCTGCGCGAGATCGTGGTAGGAGTAGGTCATCCCGAGGCATATCTGGCAGAGGGAGCTTAATACGCCCGCGGCGATCCCCGCGCCGTATCCGGCGCGCTTCGCCGCCGTGACCCCGTGCACGCCCCGCGTTACCACAAGAAGCCCCATCAGCGCCGGAAAGAACAGCGCCGTATCCCGGACGCTAAGCTCCGCCATGTTGCCTAACCCGTCGCCCAAGAACGGTGCCAGCCGGTGCGGCTGGTAATTGTACGCCGCGAGCAGCAGCGCGCCCAGCACCGCGATCAGCAGCAGCCACACGAACAGGCGGGACGTCCGCCCGATCCCCTCCAGCCCGAGCCACGCGGGCACGAACGCCGCCGCGGCGAGATACGCGAGGATCTGCCACTCCGACGCGTCGGGGAACACGAAGCGCCCCAGCATCAGCGAGAACCGGCTCAAAAGCCCCGCCGCCGCAAAAAGCAGCACGGCCGTGCAGATGAGCGCCGCCACGCGTCCAAAGACCGGGCCCAGACCGTCGCTAAGCAGCTCCCACAGGTTTTTATTGTCCCGCCGCTGCATGGTACGGACCACCAGCAGGAACGCCCCCAGCGAAAGCAGCGCCGAAAGGGGCGTGGAAAGATATGCGGAATTCCCGCGCGCGTACAGCGCGTTGGTATCGGTAGTGAACACCGCGCTTGCGCCCGCCGCGATCGCCGCGGCGCAAAGCGCCTCCTGCCGCCCGATGCGGCCCTGCCGCAGGTTCATTTTCTCCCCTCCTTCGCGTTGAGCTCGTCGGAGGCGCGCGCCCTCTGCGTGACGCGCCCGCGCAGCACCGAAGGGCGGTAGGAGTACGTCTTGGGCGCGACGGGCGCCAGAAACGGCACGCCGTAGGATTTCAGGGACGCCAGCCGCGCGCCCGTAAGCAGGATGCCGACCGTAAGCCCCAGCAGTCCCCCAGCCCAGCTCATCAGCACCAGGAACAGCCGTACGTATTCCGCCGCAAGCTGCATGGAATAGTCCGGTATCGTAAAGTTGCCCATGCCCGCGAGCGCGACGACGATGAGCACCACCGTGCTCACCATATTGGCCGCGACCGCCGCCTGCCCCAATATCAGCCCGCCGATGATGCCGATGGCCTGCCCCACGCTTCCCGGCACACGGATGCCCGCCTCCCGCAGCAGCTGGAACACCCACAGCAGGAAGATCATTTCCACCGGCAGCGGCAAGAACACCATCTGCCGCGACGCGATGATGGTGCTGATGACCTCCGTGGAAAGCATGCCCTGGTGATAGAGCGAAACCGCGATAAAGTAGGCGGGCAGTATGATGCTGATGGCCGCCCCCGCGTAGCGGACAACGCGCAGCACCGTGCCCAGCGGCCGGCGCATGTACGAATCCTCCGAGGTGGACATCAGGGAAAAAAGCGTCGCCGGCATGATGTTGGCCGCGGGGCTTCCCTCGCACAGCACCGCCACATGCCCCTGCATGATGTGCGCCGCCGTCCTGTCGGGCCGCTCGGTCCGGAGCGCCTGCGGGATGGGGGTGAGCGTGTGCCGCTCGGTCAGCTGCTCGATGGTGCCGGCGTCGAGGACCGCGTGCGCGTCTATCGCCCCGAGCCGGCTCTTGACCTCCTTCAAAAGGGAGGGGTTCACGATGTCCGCCCGGTACGCGATGACGAGCATGACGTTGTTCCCGCCCCCCGCGTCCTGGAACTCGCACACGAAATCGTCGGTCTTGATGATTCGCCGAAGCAAAGTGACGTTGGTGCGCACGCTTTCGGTAAACCCTTCCTGCGAGCCGCGGATGACCCTTTCGTTCTGCGGCGTGCCCACGCTGCGGTGCTCGAAGCCGCGGGTGTCCATCAGCACGGCCTCGGCGTCCCCTTCGATAAACACCGCCGTGCGGCCCTCCGAAATCGCCTTCTTGATCTCCGCCCAGTCGGTGGAGATCACCGCCTCCTGCTGCGCGAAAACGTTGTCGACCGCGAACCGGGCGCGCTCGCCGCCCGCGCCGTTCATGCAGCCAGGCACCATGCCCTGCCTGAGTATGAAATCGTTCACCTGAGAGCTGCTCGCCATGCCGTTGATACATACCGTGAGAGCCGGGATCTCCCCCCCGAGCTTGAAGCGGCGGAAAAGGATATCCGGATTGATGGCGCTCTTATACTCGTAACGCAGGCGGTTTTCGTTTTCGTCCACGCTCGCCGACGGCGGCCGCGGAGGCGGCGGGGGCGGCTCTTTCGCCTGTTCATCCGTCCAGCCGCCGAAAAAACCCGGCTTTCCCTCCTCGGTTTCCAGCAGCTCGAATTCGGGGTCGTCCTGATCGAAACGGAATATATCCCGGAATTTCTTCTTCATCCTCGCAAAACCTCCGGTAAGAGTATTTGCATCTGAAAATAAAAGAATTCCGCAAGCGAGGGCAAAAAGAACGCTCCCCGCTTTTATAAGAAAGCAAGGGAGCGGTAAAAGGCCGGATATGCGGTTGTACCGAAGGAAACTAGGATTTGATCCGCGCGCGCATATTGTCCAGGCCCTTGTACATGCGGTTGAGCATGTGCAGCGCCTGCTCCCTTTCCTCGGCGGTGAAGTCCTCCAGCATGTTGCCTGCGATCATATCCACGTCCATATCGCACCAATGCGCGAACTCCGCCCCCTTCTTGGTGAGCGATACGCGGTTGCAGCGGCTGTCCGCGCAATCCTCCTCCCGCTTGACGAACCCGCCCTTTTCCAGCCGGCGCAGCGAGACGCCCGCCGAGGATTTGCTCACCCCCAGGGCCGCGGCCAGCTCGTTTTGGGTGGGACGCCCCATCTCCCGGATCTGGAACAGGTATTGCGGCTGCCCCTCGTACAGGTTGTATTTGTGGAGCGTGTGCTGCATGCAGAAGGCGTGCACCTGGATGAGCTGCATGAACGCCTTCCATGTCTCGCGCGTGACTCCCTCGTGCTCCTTCATAACGATCCTCCGAATATCGCCGCGGCCTCTATTTCATTTTGCTCTTACGCGCCGAAACGCGCTCGATCTCCCGGCCCAGCCGGATAAAGCGGAACATCCGCTCGGCGGCGCTGTCAAAGCGCTCCACCAGCACTTCCATCTCGCTCGTGTCGAACGCGTCGGCCACGATCATGATGCTGCAATCGCGTCTTTCCAGCAGCGCCTCGCCGCCGTCACCGATATGCCCGGCAATGACCGCCACGGGCACCCGCTGCCGGGAAGCCCGTTTGAGTATCTCCCCCACCGCGCTGCCGCTGCGGAGGCTTGTGCGGTCGATCCTGCCTTCGCCGGTCACAACGAGGGAAACGCTGCGAAGCCTCCGGTCAAACTCCGCGGCGTCAAGGAGCGCATCGACTGCGGGCTTGCGCTCGGCGCCCAGTATGGCCATCAGCGCCGCGCCGAGGCCCCCCGCCGCGCCCGCACCCTCCCTGAGCGCCGGGTCGAATGCCGCGGCCTCCTGGAGGATGCCCCGGTAATTCTCCCGCAGCGGCCCGTAAAGCGACGCGGCGTCGAGCGGCGTTTCGCAATCCGTCATCAGCACGAAGCGCGTGTTGCGTACGCGCGGGTGCAGGAGCTCCGTATCGATCTTGGCGAGCCCCTTCGTATCGGTCTGGGAAACGAGCTCCGCGCCCTCGGCGTCCAGGAGCTTGACACCCAGCGCGCGCAGGCACCCCAGCCCGCCGTCGTTGATGCAGCTGTCCGGAAGGCCGATGATGATCTTTTCGAGCCCCTCGTCCAACGCGCGGCGGATAAGCTCTCCTATGCCGAAGCTGGAGCAGAGGCCCTCCCCCTGCGCGCCGGCGGGTGAAAAACAATCCGGCATCTCGATGAGCGCGGTATTGCCCCGAAGCACCGCGTAGCGCGCATCCCGTTTCGCGCCCTGCGGCCCCTGGATCTGCACCAGGCGGCCCGTTCCGTTGGCGGCCGCCAGGATCGCGTCCACCGTGCCCGGGCCGCCGTCCGTGATGGGCATCGGGTGCACGCGCACGCCCGGAAACTGTTTGCGCGCGGACAGCGTCAGCCGCCGGATTGCCTGCCGGGAAGTCAGGGTATTAAAGAACGCGCCGGGGGCGAGCAGGAACACAATCCCCTTGCCCACCGGCCTGCGCTTGCCGTGCCGTTTGCACAGATGCACGTCGAAGAACGGCTCGTCGCCGCCCAGAAGGCAGCCGTCGCCCTGCACCCTGCCGAAGTAGGTCAGGCCCTCCGCCCGCTCGAGCGCGTTGGTCTGCAAATAGGGGCGCGTCGCCGCGATGTACATGTTGATGCCGGCGTCCCCCTCCAGCTTCCGGTAAATGTTGCGCATCTGCCGGAGGGAGCCGTTCGTGAACATGCAGAGATAGCAGGGCTCGGAGGAACTGCCGCCGGTTTCCTCCATGCCGCCGTAAAGTTGCAGGCCCTTCGCGTCGTCGATAGTCAGGACCGAAAAGATTTCCTCCCAAAGCTGGCCGGGGGTAATCTGCCCTTCCTCGTCCGCCATGATGTCGAAGCGCAGGCCCAGACTGAACTTATGTGTCTTCATTCGTACCTCCTTGCTCCGCAAGCAGCTCCCGCAGCGTTTCCTCCGCCCGCTCCCACACGCCCATGCGCTCCTCGATCTGTTCCCTGGAGGCGGCGAGCCCGGCAACCAGCGCTTTGGTACGCTCATAATCCGCCGCCGTTTCGGGCTCGCCCAGCGCCTGCTCGATGCGCGCCTGCTCCCGCTCCAGGCGGTCCACCTCCTGCTCGGCGCGGGAAACCGCGCCCTTTGCGCGCGCGATGGCGCTTTGCCGCTCCTTTTTGGCGCGGTATTCGTTTTGGGGTTTTTCTTCGGCGGGCTGCGGCTCCCCGTACTCCTCGCCTTTCTCGGCGAGATACGCGTCGTAGCCGCCGATGGTCTCATAGAGCCCGTCCTGCCGCATGTACAGCACGCGGTCGGCCAGGCGGTTGACAAGGTACCGGTCGTGCGTCACCACGAGCAGCGCGCCGTCGTATTCCTCCAGCGCCTGTTCGAGCGCCTCCCGAGAGGCGATGTCCAGGTGGTTGGTCGGCTCGTCCAAGAGCAGCAGGTTCGCGCCCGAGAGCATCAGCTTCAGAAGCTGCACGCGCGCTTTCTCGCCGCCCGAGAGCATGAAGACGCGCTTTTCCGCTTCGTCCCCGCGGAACAGGAACGCCGCGAGGGCGTTTCGCACCGCCGTCTGCCCCATGCGGGGGTAAGCATCCCAAACCTCCTGCAGCACCGTCTTTTCATCGGCGAGCGAGCGCATGTTCTGCTCGTAATAGGCGGGCTGCACGCCCGCGCCGAAGGCGCAATTGCCCGCGTCCGCCGCTTCCCGCCCCATGAGGATTCGTAAAAGCGTGGTCTTGCCGCAGCCGTTGGGGCCCAGGAGGAACACGCGCTCCCCGCGCCGGATGAGCGTGGAGGCGTTCTCGAACAGCTTCTTTTCGCCGTAGGCCTTTGCGAGTCCCTCGCAGGCGAGCACGCCGTTGCCGCCCGGCTCCCGCGCCGTAAAGGCGAAGCTTAGGGAATCCTCCTTCTTTTCGGGCTCCACGAGCGTCGCCTTGAGCCGCTCGATCTGCTTGAGCTTGGATTCTGCCGTGCGGATGTTGCGCTCCTTATTCCAGCGGCGCTGCTGCTCCACGATGCCGTAGATGCGGCGGATTTCCTTCTGGGTGCTGCGGTAGTGCCTGCGCGCGATCTCCCGATCGTCCAGCCGCTTTTCCACATGCGCGGAATAGTTGCCCTGCGTGATATACAGCCTGCCGTTCGCAAGCTCCATGGTGCGCGCCGTGACCTTATCCAGAAAATACCGGTCGTGCGAAATCACGATGTACGCCCCCGAATACGCGGTCAAATAGTTTTCCAGCCACTCTACGGCCTCGATATCGAGGTGGTTGGTGGGCTCGTCCAGCAGCAGCAGGTCCGCGCCCGAAAGGAGCATCCGCACGAGCATCGCCTTGCCGATCTGCCCGCCCGAAAGCGCCGTCGCGGGGAGCGCCAGCTCCTCCGCGGCAAATCCCAGCCCCAGCAGGGAGGACCGGGCGCGGCTGCGGAAGGTGAGCCCGCCTTCCCGCTCGTAGCGCTCCTCTACATCGTGCTGCCTGAGCACGAGCGCGTCGAGGTTCGCGCCGGGCTGCTGGAGCGCGGCGCCGATCGCTAAGAGCTCGCGCTCCGCGTCGATGAGCGGCGAAAACACGCCGAGCACCAGATCGTAGAGCGTCTGCCCCGGAAGCAGCGAGGGAATCTGCTCCAGGGTGCCGATCCTGAGGAGCTTGGCGCGGTGCACCGCGCCCGAATCCGCGGGCTGCGCCCCCAGCAGAATCTGCATGAGCGTGGTTTTCCCCGCGCCGTTCGCGCCCACGAAGCCGATATGATCCTTTTCCGCCACCTCGAAGGATACGTCCTCAAATAACGTGCGTCCTCCGAACGCCTTGCATAGCTTATATGCCGCCAACAACGCCATTTCGTTAATACCGGTTCCTGACTTTTTCCGCGAAGCCCATCAGATCTTTCATCTCAAGCGCCGTGCCGTCGTCGAGCACGGCGCGGCCCGTAAACCTTCCGAACACCTGGTGCTGGTCGGTTTCGAGCACGAGCGCGTCGGTGCGGGCCGCGCGGTCCAGCACCGGAACGAACTCCATTTCAAACCGCCCGTCCGAGGAGGAAAACGTCCACGGTTTGAGGTAGCCGTCCTCGGGGATATGAAACTCCACCGCCTCCAGCTTATGCAGCCTGCGGTCGTACAGGATGGCGTTCTCGGTTGCCGCGCGGGTATCCCCGAAGCCGCAGCCGATGTTGAAGCCGAAGGGCTTGCCTTCTATGATCCCGTTGGCGCTGCCCCAATACCAGGTGTTGTCGTACGTCCAGACGCCGCGTCCCCAGTCCAGCGTGCCGAATGCGGTTTCCGGCGCGAACGAAAACGCCAGCTTCCCCAGGCGGACGTTGCCGCTCGCCGCCATGCAGTTGATCTTCTGGTTGTAATAGAAGTGCCTGGGCTTTAAAAACGGCGTGGCGATGACGATGGACTCGGTATCGGGCTCCGTAAGCGCAAGATCGGCGACGAGCGTTTCGCCGCCGAAGAAATTCTCGTAAACGCAATGCAGCCTGCGCTCCCGGCCGTCCTTTTCAAACGAGAGGCGCAAGCCCTTCGCCTCGGCCCGCACGTTGCCCGCCGCAGATGTAACGGGCATGCGGTAGCGGCCCATGGGGAACGCCCGCATCACGCTCGCGGTATGCTCCCACGCGCGTGAAAAATCAAGCACAGAGGCGGAGAGAAGCCCCATGTAGCCGTTGTCCGCGACGGTCAGCGCCACGCCGTAGCGGCCGTCCTGCACGATGTAATAATCCCATTCCTTGATGCGCAGCGGGCTCGCCTTTACGGCGCCGCGCTCATAGCGAAGCAGCATGCGCCGGGACCAGCCCGGTTCGGCCAGATTTCCCGAGGCGTCGAGAAGCGCGCCTTCCGTTACGATCTCATGCTGCATGCCTGCTCCCCCTTCTTTCGCGCCGGATGATTTTTCTTCCCAACCATCATACCATATGCCCCCGGGCTTTTCCAGTTGCGGCATAACGCGGCTTTTCCCCCCGATTTGTGAAATTTCATGCAGTTACTGCGATATATACATGCGAAAAACTAATGAAAGTGTTGGATTATGCCGATATAATGGTATATACTCTATGTATATGAAACGTTATCCAGCCTTTGATGTTTTATGCAATTCCGCGTTGGAAGGAGCGTGCCGATGGACGTGCATGCGCAGGCAAGATCCCATACCGCGAAGCCGGGACGTTTCACCAAGCGCGCCCGCGTTCTGACGGTGCTGCTTTTCGGCATGCTCGTAATAGGCTTTGTCGTTTATCCCCTGCTGTACAACGGGTACCTGTTCCCCTCCCCCATGAAGGACGACGTATACGCGGCGGCGGCCCTGCCCACGCAAAGCCCCGCGCCGGCCCTTACACCGGCCCCTTCCGCGCCGGCCCCCACGCCTGCGCCCACGCCCGTACCGCCCATGGAAATCAGCCTTGCCGAATATCCGGCTTTGGCGCCGGAGAGCGACAGCGACGCGGTGGCGGTGCTGCAAAAGCGGCTGATGGAGCTGGGGTATTTCGATTTTGACGAGATCACGACCTATTACGGCACGGTGACAGAGAGCGCCGTCATGCTGTTCCAGCGGGCGCAGGAGCTGCCGCAGACGGGTATAGCGGATTCCGAAACGCTGCGGCTGCTCTACAGCACGGACGCGCAGCAGTACCACATGAAGGCGGGCGACAAAGGCTCGGACGTGCGCAGCATGCAGCGCCGCCTGACGGAGCTCGGTTACTATGAGGATAAGGACAACGGGTATTTCGGCGTGGCGACGCAGAACGCCGTGCTGCGTTTCCAGAAGCGGAACAAGCTCCCGGAAACCGGCGAGGTCGATATCGACGCGCGCAACCTTCTTTACTCGCCGGATGCGCGCTACCTTGTGGACCCGACCCCCACGCCCAAGCCCACGCAGAAGCCGACCCCCAAGCCTTCGGCCACCGGCAAGCCCTCCGCAACGAAGAAGCCCTCCGGGACCTCCAAGCCAAACTACGAGATTCCCGTCATCACGCCGGAGATCTGGCCGACGCCCGCGCCTCAAACCACTGCTGCGCCCTCTGTGACCTCCGCTCCGCCGATCGCCGTCGGTTCCTATGAAACCAGCGTAGCAGGCCTGATCCAGGCGGCGAAGGCCCAATTGGGCAAGCCCTACGTATGGAGCGAGGAAGGGCCGGATTCATTCGATTGCTCGGGTCTCGTATACTATTGCCTGCGTCTTTCCGGCGTCAGCGTGAGCCGCTACAACTCGGTCGGCTTCAGCCAGGTATCGAGCTGGCAGCCCATCGCTGCCTTAAGCGAGTGCCGCGCGGGCGACATCCTCTTCTACAAATCCGACACCAACGCGGCCATCAACCACACCGGCATCTACCTGGGCGGCGGGCAGTTCCTGCACGCCTCCTCCTCGGCGGGCAAGGTGATGATCAGCGCCACGTCCGGCTACTATGAGCGCAACTTCGTAATCGCGCGGCGCGTGTTCCAGTAAGAGCCGAACACTTCATCCGCCCCCATCCGCACAAACGCCGGGATGGGGGCTTTTTATATTAATGCCGTTACAGATACATGCCCGCCGCTTGCGCCTCCTGGCATTTTCCTGTACAATGCAGCATGCAGGAGGGACGGGCCGGAAGAAACGCGTCAAGGCGTACGGGCGGCCCGCGAGGATATGGACGAATGTGCTTGCTGCCCGCGGCACTGCAAGGTGGACCGGGCGCAAAAGACCGGATTTTGCGGCGCGGGGCCCCTGCCCCGCGTGGCGCGCGCGGCGCTGCATTTTTGGGAGGAGCCGATGTTCAGCGGAACGCGCGGCTCGGGCGCGGTATTCTTTTCGGGGTGCCCGCTGCGCTGCGCGTTCTGCCAGAACAGGGAGATCAGCGCCTTCCAGAAGGGCGAGGTCTGCGACGAAGGCAGGCTTTCGGAGTTGTTTCTTGATTTACAGGCGCAGGGCGCGCACAACATCAATCTCGTGACGCCCACGCCGCATCTTGCGGCGATCCGCCCGGCGCTTCTTCGCGCCAAAACCGAAGGGCTGCGCATCCCCGTGCTTTACAATACGGGCGGCTACGACGACGTGGAAGCCCTGCGCAAAATGGAAGGGCTGATCGACATCTATCTGCCCGACCTGAAATACGCGACGCCCGAGCTGAGCCTGCGGTTCTCCGGAACGGCGGATTATTTTCAATATGCCGCGCCCGCGATACTGGAAATGCAGCGGCAGGTGGGCGCGCTCCAAATAAACGAAGCGGGAATCGCGTCGCGCGGGCTGCTGATACGCCACCTGGTGCTGCCCGCCTGCGTGGACGAAACGCGCCGCGTGCTCGATTTTATAGCCGAAGCGCTGCCGGAAGGCACTTGGATCTCCCTAATGCGGCAGTACACCCCCGCGTCCTCGCTGCCCCCGCCGCTGCACCGGCGGGTAACCCGGCGCGAGTACGACCGGGCGGTGGAATACTGCATCCAAACAGGGCTTTCGAACGTGCTCATACAGGAGCGCGCCGCCGCGGATGCCGCCTTCACGCCGCCTTTTTTTGAGAAGCTGGACGGCCGTTCATAATTTGTTTTCAATTCAATACTAAATATGGCCGAATTTGGCGTAAAAAACGATTGTAAACCACCAGATATGGTGTTATAATAAGCGCAAGAGGAAGGTTAAGAAGGCTATAAAAGCTAGTTTCTTTCCGTCCGGAAAAAACAACAGTATTCTTCATTGACTGTTCTTCCTCCTTAAATAAGACGCAAACGAACTACTTTGTACTTCATAACCGCACCCGGGCGGGTAGGGCAACCGAACGGGGCAGCGGCACCGGACGGAAATTGATCGGGCAGGGACTGTTATACAGTCCCTGCTATTTTATATGCCGCTGCGGCGGGGTGCGCCGCCAGGAAAGCTTTGATTTTTATTCGGCCTCCATATACATGATTTCCGTCTGTTGTTGTGCATTCTTCAATATCATTTCCGCCCTGATTATTTCCGGGCTTTTATCGCTTGCCCTGTCAAGCTCGGTAAGCGCGTTCGGAATTGCATTGAACAATGCTTCGTAAGCTTTTTGGTAATCCATACATCTACTCCCCCTACGCCCAATATTGATCATAACGGCATATGTCCATTATAGGGCATAATGTGGAAAAGTAAAGGGGGTGGATGAACTGATCTCCTATGCTCCGCTATGGAAAACGATGAAACGAAGGGGCGCGACTACCTATACGCTAAGGAACAAAGGCAAAGGGGAGACTGTCAGCGGCTCAACCATCCTGCGGCTGCAGAACAATGAATCGGTTTCCACCAATACGCTGAATACGCTTTGCAAAATCCTTGACTGCAAATTATCCGATATTGCCGAGTATATACCCGACTAAAACAGGCTGTCCCCCGTTACGGGCAGCCTGTTTGCTTCTTCCTGTTTTCCATCTTATTCTAAGGCGTACTCCACCGCGGCAAGCGCGTGAAGGGTCGTGGTATCGTAGAGCTTTTGTGGGCAATCCTGCTGCTTCAGCAAGAGCGGCAGCTCGGTGCAGCCGAGCACGACGCCCTCGGCGCCCTGCCCGGTCAGCCTTTCGATCACCCCGAGCAGCTTCTCCCGCGAGGAATCGCGCACGACGCCGTGCACCAGTTCCCCAAAAATAACGCCGTGCACGGTCTCCCTGTCCGCGGCGTCCGGTACGAGCGCCTCGATCCCGTGCTTTTCGCGCAGGCGCTTTACGTAGAAATCCTTCTCCATGGTGAACTTCGTGCCCAGAAGGCCGACGCGGCGCAGGCCGTCCGCACGGATTGCCGCCGCCGCCGCGTCCGCGATATGCAGCACCGGGATGCCCGAGGCGCGCTCCGCCTCGTCCGCCATGATGTGCATGGTATTGGCGCAGATCACAAGAAAATCCGCCCCCGCCTCCCGCAGCCGGATTCCGGCGTCCAGCATCAGCCGTGTCAGCGCCGGCCAGTCGTTTTCGCGCTGGAGGCGCTCGATCCGGGCGAAATCAAAGGAATGCAGCACGCATTCGGCGGCGTGGTAGCCGCCCAGGCGCGCATGGACCGTCTCGTTGAGGAGCGCGTAATACGCGGCGGTCGATTCCCAGCTCATGCCGCCGATCAGGCCGATGGTTTTCATAGGCTTCCCCCGGAAAAAATCACAGTTCGTTGCGCGCGAGCATGGCCGCGCCCACGATGCCCGCGTCGTTGCCAAGCTGCGCATGCACGATGCTGCCGTACTCCTCGAAAAAGCATTTCTTACGGACATTCTCGCGCACCGGGCCGAACAGGAATTCCCCGGCGTTGCTGACGCCGCCGCCCAGCGCGATGACCTCCGGGTCCAGAAGATTGATGATGGAGGTGACCGCCGAACCCAGGTGATCCACGTATTGCTCAAAAATATCCGCGGCGATGGCGTCCCCCGTCCGCGCGCAGTCGATGACGAGTTTGGCGTCCACGCGGTCCATATTGCCGCCCGCCTTGGTGCAGATCATGGCGTTGGGATAATCGATCACGCTCCTGCGCCCCTGCTGGATGAGCCAGGTCGAGGTGCAGACCGATTCGATGCAGCCGTGCACCCCGCAGGTGCACAGGGGGCCGCCGTCCACGAGGACCATGTGCCCCAGCTCCACGCCGTGGTTGAGGCCGCCGTTGAACATCCTGCCGCCGAGTATGAGCCCGCCGCCGATCCCCGTGCCCAATGTAATCAGCACGGCGGTCTTGCAGCCGCGGAACGCGCCCGCGTGCAGCTCCGCCAGCGCCGCGCCGTTGGCGTCGTTCGCAAGATAGACGGGTATTTGGGGAAAGTGCTTCTGCATCTCCCGGCGCAGGGGGATATGGTGAAACTGCAGGTTGAACGCGTGCAACACGCTCTCGCAGGCGGTATCGATGCTGCCCGGCACGACAAGGCCGATGGACCGGAATTCTTCCACGGGAACGCGCATTTCCTGCGCGAGCGCCTCCACGAGCGAGGCCATGGCGGCGACGGTCTTCTCATACGGCTCTCCCGTGGGAAAGGGAACGCTCCTGCGCGCGACGATGCGCATATCGTCGTCGACGACGCCCACGGCAATGTTGGTGCCCCCAATGTCAAAGCCTACCTGCAGCAGCATACGGGTACCCCCTCTTTTATCCTTGTACGGCATTCCCCGTACTTCATTTTCTATTGTACGCGCTCTGCCGGACGATACGGTTTATGCCGGCGGCAAACCGCATTCGGTACTTCATTTTATTGTTCTTTTTATTGTACGCGCCCCCGTACCTGATTTTGATCCGCCTGCGGAGCCTTACAGGTTCTCCAACTCCTCCATCCAGCGCTTGTCGAACTCTTTGGCGGCGTCGTAACCCAGCTTTTTGAGGCGGAAATTCCTCGCCGCCACCTCCACGATGATGGCCAGGTTGCGTCCCGGCCGCACGGGCATAAGGATATGCGGCAGCTCCACGTCCAAAATGGTGATGGTCTGCTCGTCGAGGCCCAGCCGGTCGTAAGCCTTGCCGTCCTCCCACATCTCCATCTCCATGACCATGTCGATGGATTTTTCCTGTATGACCGCGCCCACGCCGTACATGTACCGCACGTCGATGATGCCGATGCCGCGGATCTCCAGCAGGTACCGCGTCAGCACGGGCGCCGTTCCCGAAAGGCGGTTGTCGGCCACGCGCCGAATCTCCAGCACGTCGTCCGCCACCAGCCGGTGGCCGCGCTTGACCATCTCCAGCGCCGTTTCGCTCTTGCCCATGCCGCTTTCGCCGATGAGCATAACCCCGACGCCGTACACGTCGAGCAGCACGCCGTGCCGCGTGATGGACGGCGCAAGCGCGCGGTCAAGAAGCGTCGTGATGGAATGGCTCACCTTGGTGGTGGGACGCGGGCTCCCGAATACGGGGATCTGCCTTGCGCGCGCCTCGCGCATGAGCGCCTCGGGCGGCTCGTGGCCGCGGGCGAACACGACGCAGGGAATATCGTACTGCATCAGGATGGCGACGCGCTGCTGCAGCTCTTCCTTGCTCAGCTGCATGAGATAATACATCTCGGCATTGCCGATAAGCTGCACGCGGTCGTAGGCGAAGTGCTGAAAATAGCCCGTAAGCTGAAGCCCCGGCCGGTTGATCTCGCTCTCCGTGATCTCGAATTTGCCGCGTCCTTCGTTCTTGACCGTCAAGGCCAGGGTATTGCTGAACTCCTCAACCGTGATGGATGCGCTTTTGATAATGCTCGCTCCCTTCTTCGCTGAGCAGGATATTGTCGATCACCCAGGCGACGCCGTCGTCCTCGCACGCGGGGGCGACTACGTCCGCCGCGTCCTTGACGACCTGCTGCCCGTTCTCCACGCATACGCCCAGGCCCGCCAGCTTTACCATTTCCAGATCCAGCGTATTGTCGCCGACCCCTACGGTCTCTTCCGGCCGAATCCCCAGAAGCTCCGCGGTGCGCATGAGCGTCGTACCCTTGTTTACGCCGAAATGGTTCAGCTCGATAAAGCCCGGCATGGAGGAGGCCACCTCGAGCCGTCCGGCAAACCGTTCCCTGAACCGCCTGCCCATGACGCGCTCCTGCTCCCCCGGCTCGGCATAAGCGAGGATCTTCGGCACGTCCAGCCATTCCCTGTTCAGAAAATCCGGATCGGCGACCGCGGGGAGGTTCAAAAACTCGGTATACCGTTTGGTAAACTCGTTCTCTTCCCCAAAGATAATGGTGTCTCCCTGGTATACCTGGGCATGGATGCCCCACTCCTTGGCCGAAAGGAGCGCCTCATGAATCAGCGCCGGATCGATCGGCGCCATGAAAACCGCTTTCCCCGTGCGGGTATCCACCACCTTCGACCCGCCGTATACGATGACGGGGCCCCTGACGTCCAACTGCTTCCAGACATCCGCCGCCCCGAGATAGCCGCGGCCCGTCGCGACGGTAACGAATATGCCCGCGGCCTGCGCGCGCCGGATCGCCTCCAGATTGCCTTTACTGACCTGCCGGGTGTTGGAAAGGAGCGTGTTGTCAACATCCAAAAAAAGCGCCTTGTATTTCATTGTTCCATCCTTTTGCGCCCCCGCCCCGCGGGGCGGAAGGAAATTTATATATACGCTTAGAAAGCGTATCATTCTCCCATACATTGTAATGAAATCCGGCGCAAAAGGAAAGCGGAAATTTACGGCCCGACCTCCTGCGCCTCCTCGTCGTACCCGTAATAGATATCCGCCGACACGTATACGATGCCTTTGATGGAACGGTAGGTATCCTCGTAAATCAGCTTTTTCTCGATGAGCTTGCCGTCCTTGCCGTAGTATTCCTTATAAGTCTTGGATTTTTTGCCCCGGCGCGCCTCGCGGTAGACGTCCCGCGTGTTGGCGGGCAGGCTCTCGTCCAAGAGGATCTCCTCGCCCAGGGAACTGAGCGTGGCCACCCGCTTGGAGGTGATCCTGATCGTCATTCCGTCGGGGAGCGGCCTTCCGTACAGGGAAATGGAAAGCTTCTTGTCGCTTGTGGTGCCCGCGACCACATACACATCCTGCCCCGACGAGTTCACAAAGCAGAAGTCCGGGCCGCCGGTGCTGATGGTGGCGTCCCTGCCGATGGGTACGTAGCTGGAGGGCCAGCTGTGGGTTTCGCGTTTTGTTACGGTGAGGTCTGCCATCAGAACGGTGTTAAAGAGCGTGCTGCTCACCTGGCACACGCCCCCGCCGTACTCCTGCTCGTATCTCCCTTCCCGGATGCCGGGCGCTTTCTTCCAGCCGGAGCCGGCCACGCGCGGGCCGAGTACGTTGTTGATGCTGAACTCCTCGCCGGGGGCAAGCCTGTAGCCGTTGATGATCGAGGCCGCCTTCTTGATATTGGCCACGCGCCCCGACGCGTTGAGCGGGGATTTTGCAAAAGACGTTGAAAACTGGGCGATCAGCCCGTGCTCCGCCCTCGCCTGGGCTTCGGTATACGCCGGGCGGAGCGCGGCCACGGGCATGGAGAGCTCCCCGGTTTGCTCCTTTTCCACGGCGTCCGCTAGAAGCGCGAGGAGCGCTTCCGGCTCCGCCTTGCGCCCGTAACGCTCGGCGGTAAAGGTAAAATAGCCTTCCTGGGTCTCGTCAAACGCCGCCGTCGCGTCCACGGGCGCGGAATAGAAGGTATCGCATATAGAATCTGCGAGCGGCTTCGCCGCCCCGGTATCGAGCGTAAACGTCACGTCGAACGCGCGGACCGCCCCGGTATCGTTGCGGCGCGGCAGGTAGGAGGCCTCGCGCAGCGCTTCCTCCAGATTATTCGTAACGGGCAGCTCCGAAGCGGCCAGCGTGACGGCGGGCGAATCCGCCTCATCGCACCGGAGGGTATAGGACATCCCCGCGATCTTCTCCCGGATATGCGCCGAAACGAGCGCCCTCGCCTCCCCGATCTCCTTGCCGGAAACGTCCACGTCCTCTATCACGACATCCTCGCCCAGCTTGAACGTCTCGGGCGGCTGCTCCCCTTTTTCGGGTATCCGCTGGCATCCGCCGAGCAGCACGCAAGCCGCCAGGACGAACAAAACCGCATTCCACTTGCGCATCGTATCACTCCCTTAAAAAAAATCAAAACTTGTATCTCTATATTGGCTTTAACGAGTACCGTGCATGTATGCCCGCAAAAAATAACGGCATGTTTATTTTTACATGCGCTTGCGCAATTTTCCGTGAATATCCGGCCGTTCTTCATGATAGGTATCAATACGGCCGCCGCTTTTCCGGCGCGGATTTTTTTAAGCGGAAAGAGGATTTATGGAAGCGATCGGCAAAGTCAACGCCGCGGTGAACGGGTTCGTGTGGGGCGTTCCCATGCTGGCGCTGATCCTGTTCACGGGCTTGTATTTTACATGGCGCACGGGATTTCTGCAGTTCCGGCGTTTTCCGCTCGTGATGCGCCATATCTTCGGCAGCCTTGCCGGCAAGCACGATACGAAGGACAAGGGCGCGGTTTCCCCGTTCCAGGCGGTAACGACGGCGCTCGCGGCGACGCTGGGCACCGGCAACATCGCGGGGGTGGCGGGCGCGCTCGCCCTGGGCGGCCCGGGCGCGGTCTTCTGGATGTGGGTTTCGTCGCTGTTCGGCATGGCGACCAAGTACGCGGAGGTGGCGCTCTCCATCAAGTACCGCAAGCGGAACGAGAGCGGGGACTGGGTGGGCGGGCCCATGTACTACATCACGCAGGGCCTCGGGGAGCGCTGGCGTCCGCTGGCGTGCGCATTCGCGCTGTTCGGGGCGGTCGCGGCGTTCGGCATCGGCAACATGGCGCAGATGAATACGATCTCCACCGCGGTGCTGAGCCTATGCGCAAGCTTCTCCGGCGACCCCGCAGGCGTCGCCGCGCACGAGCAGGCTATCCGGCTGATTGCGGGAATCGTGGTGGCGGTCATCGCGTTCGCCGTGATCGTCGGCGGCATCAAGCGGATCGGCGAGGTCACGGAAAAGCTGATCCCGATCATGAGCGCAGTGTTCATACTCGGGACGCTCGTGGTGATCGGCGTGAACATCGAAAAACTCGGCGGCGTGCTGCGCGCCGTTTTCGAGGGCGCGTTCCGTCCCGCCGCCGTGACGGGGGGCGTAGGCATCTCCATGCTTACCTCCATGCAGCGCGGCATAGGCCGCGGCGTTTTTTCCAATGAAGCCGGCATGGGCTCGGCCCCCATCGCCCACGCGGCGGCAAACACAAAAAGCCCCGTTGAACAGGGCTTTTTCGGCATCTTCGAAGTGTTTGCGGATACGACGGTAATGTGCACGCTGACCTCGGTCGCGATCCTCATCAGCCTCAACGACATCGAGTACGGCAAAAGCGCCGGCGCGGAGCTGACGATGCGCGCTTTCGCCACCGTGTTCACGGAGAAGGGCGCGGCGGCCATCATCGGCATCGGCATCCTGTTTTTCGCCATGGCCACCATATTCAGCTGGTCCCTCTACGGCGCGCGCTGCTGCGAGTTTCTGCTGGGCCCGAAGGCCATCAGGCCGTATCAGGTGGTGTATGTGCTCTTCGTGGTGCTGGGCGCGACGATGGAGCTCGGCCTCGTATGGGAGATATCCGATACCCTCAACGGGCTGATGGCCATCCCCAACCTGATCGCGATTCTGGCGCTGTCCGGCGTGGTCGCCAACATGACGAGGGAATATTTTGGAAAGACCCGAAAAAAGCGAAGGCAACTCATGGTGGTGGTGGACCTGCACAGAAGGTGAAGGATAGGAACGGTTACGAGGGACGCGGGGGACCCGTCCCCCGCACCCCCGGGAAGGTAATATTTTTCATGAATGAGGAAATATCCCTCTCCGGGGTGCAGGGGCGGAGCCCCTGCGTCTCCGTATAGAAAAAGCTGCCCTCGATTCTTCTTAGGGGCAGCTTTCGGTATAAACCTGAATTGTTTATTGTCACTGTGGGTCGTTGGGCCGCAGGATCCGGTGCAGGAACTCGCGCGTGCGGGGCTGCCTGGGGGAATTGAAGATGACCCCCGGCACGTCGTCCTCTACGATGACGCCGTCGTCCATGAACACGACGCGGTGCGAAACGTCCCTGGCGAACGCCATTTCATGCGTCACAACCAGCATCGTGAGGCCGGACTTCGCAAGGTCCCGCATCACGAGCAGCACGTCCCCCACCATCTCGGGGTCCAGCGCCGAAGTCGGCTCATCAAAGAGCAGCACCTCCGGGTCCATGCACAGCGCGCGGGCGATCGCCACGCGCTGCTTCTGCCCGCCCGAAAGCTGCCGGGGCTTGGCGTTGGAATACGGGAGCATGCCGACCTTTTCAAGATAAAGCCCGGCCTTTTCCTCGCTTTCGGCGCGGCTCCGTTTGAGCACCTTCATCTGACCGATCACGCAGTTCTCCAGCGCGGTCATGTTGTAAAAGAGGTTGAACTGCTGGAACACCATCCCTACGCGCGCGCGGTAGCTCGCCACCTGGAAAGCGCGGGACTGGATATCCTCCCCATGGAACAGGATGCTGCCGCCCGACGGCCGCTCCAGCAGGTTGATGCACCGAAGGAGCGTCGATTTCCCCGAACCGGAAGCGCCGATGATGCACACCACGTCCCCGGGGGAAACGGAAAAATCGATATCCCGAAGCACCGTGTGGTTTCCGAAATCCTTGCGCAGGTGCCGTATCTCGATGTTGTAGGCCATCAGTCCCCGCCTCCTCTCTTGAGCACGGAAAGATCCGTGTTCAGCTTCACCAGGGCGCTGACGTCCGTCTGGGAGCCGGGGATGACGGTGTAGTTCTCCGGGCCGTCCATCCTCTTTTCCACCAGGCGCAGCAGGCGGGTGGTGGTGAAGGTCAGCACCAGGTAGATCGCCGCGGCAATGAGATACGCCTCAAAGAAGTGGTAGAAGGTGCCGGCCGTGGATTTGGCGTTGAAGAACAGCTCCGTCACCGAAATGATGTTGAGCACCGAGCTGTCCTTGATGTTGACGACGAACTCGTTGCCGATGGAGGGCATGATGTTGCGCACGCCCTGCGGCAGCACGACGCCCACCATCGTCTGCCAGTGGGTCATGCCCAGGGACTGCGCGCCCTCGGTCTGGCCGCTGTCCACCGAGATGATGCCGCCGCGGATGATTTCGGCCATGTACGCGCCGGTATTGATGGAAATGACGATGATCGCCGCTGTGAGCGGCAGCATATCGATGCCCATGTACTGCATAGCGCCGTAGTAGATGACCACCGCCTGCACGATCATGGGCGTGCCGCGGAACACCTCCACATAGGCCGCCATGAGGAAGCGGAGCATGCGCAGCAGGCCCTTTTTCACGGCGCCGTCCTCGGGCCGGATAGGGATGGTGCGCGCGACGGCTACCAACAGGCCGATTACGAAGCCGATGACCGTGCCCGTAATGGCGACGAGCATGGTAACGCCCGTTCCGCGCAGGAACAGCATGCCGTCCTTTTGCAGCAGGTATACGATCCACGCCCCGAACGCATTGGAATCCGGCATGCGATCACTCCTTTCACTGTTACGCAGGGAAGGCCGGGGCAAGACGCCTTGACCCGGCCTTCAGGCCGCGGGCGGCGCGCCGCCCGCGGGATGAAACGTTTGCTCCGCCCGGCGTCAGCCGTTGGAAAGCGGCTGGCCGGCGACGGCGGTATCCATCATCTGGTTGCGCTGCTCCTGGCTGATGCCGGCAAGCGTCTTGTTGATGGGATCAAGCAAATCGCTGCCCTTCACAAGGCCGACGGAGATCTGCACATCCTCGGGGGAAGTCTGGAAGCCCTGGCCGTCCGCGAACTTCACGAAGGTAAGGTTGGAGTTGGCGGCGACCGCCGATACCGCGCCGGGGCGCTCGGAAACGTAGCCGTCCACCTTGCCGGAGTTGAGCGCCACGATCATGGCGGGGAACGTATCCATCGGCGTCTGGTGCTTCACGCCCGGGATCTGATCCACGACGGTATCATGGAAGGTGTTGAGCTGCGCGACGATCTTGGCGCCGTCAAAGTCCTTCAGGCTGGTTGCGGCGGCATAGGGGCCGTCCTTCTTCACGACGATGACGAGCTCGCTCTCATAATAGGGAACGGTAAAATCGATGGCCTGCTTGCGCTCGGCGGTGGGGCTCATGCCGGCGATGATCGCGTCGATCTTGCCGGACTGCAGCGCCGGGATCAGGCCGTCCCATTCCGTTTTCACAACGACCAGTTCGCGGCCCAAAGCGTCCGCAATGAGCTTGGCCATCTGGACGTCGTACCCGTCCGCGTAACCGCCGCCTTCAAGGGGAACGGCGCTGTCGGTCTGGTTCTGCTGGGTCCAGTTGAAGGGGGCGTAGTTGCACTCCATGCCGACCTTGAACGTTTCCTTTGCGGGCGCGGCGGTGGGCGCCTGTGTCGCTTCGGGCGCGGCGGTGGCGGCGGTGGCGGGGGCCTCGGTGGCGGCAGGCGCTGTCCCCGCGGGCGCGGCGGCGGGCGCGGACGACGCGCAGGCCGCAAGGCCCAGACACAGCGCAATCGCCAGGATCAGGGCGATACTCTTCTTCATTTTATTTCCTCCTGCAATTATTTTCAAAAGCAAAGCGGCCGGAGCCTAAACCCCAGCCGCCATAACAAACGTTTTTGCGGGCTGACGAATAGCGCTCCACGGCGACCGCCGTGACAGTCGGCAAAATATTCTCCCGCCGACCAGCAGCGCCGCCGCTCAAGCCGGCCCGCCGCTTCGGCAAATCCCCCTTTCGCGGCGGCGTCTGCGCCCCTTGAGGGGCTCGGCCGCGCTACTGATGAAACTTGCGCCTCTATCCTGCTCTATATGACCGCGTTCCTTCCGAACCGGTTTTAGCCATTATGAACCATACAACGCCTGTTGTCAATATAAAATGAAGGCAATATGCGGCCTTCCTTCATTTCCCTATGCCACGTCCATGGAATGCAGCAGGTTCCTAAACAGGAACACGATCAGCATGGCGAGCGCCGCGTTCCACGCCGCGAACGCCAGGTAGGAAAGCCGCGGCGTCAAAACGTCCGTCAGCATGATCGCGCCGACCATGCCGGGCGTGACCGCCAAGAGCAGGAGGCCGACATACACAAGGAGTATCAGCGCCTTGTTCCTGCTCGCGCCCAGTATGCGCTCCACCGCCAGCACCGCGGCCGCATACAGCATGGCGATGCTCACATAGACCAAGACGCCGATGACCCCTTCCGCCAAACCCGCGTGGAACAGCAGCATAACGAGCGCCGCGAAGAGCACGCCCTCCACCGCCGCCTTCATGAGCTGCGGCAGGAGCACGGCCATCAGCTTCCTCCACGGGGAGGAGGGCGCGAGGTAGAGGACGGGATAGCTGAGCTCTCTCGTAAGGCCGCTGGACATATACAGGAACATCATCATCCAGGCCGTCATGCCGAAGACGGGCCAAAGGCCGGCCTCGGCAAGCGTCGCCTTGTCGAACGTGACCATGCAGATCAGCGGCCCGGCCGCCGCGCCGAACGAGTACGCGTCCAGCAGCAGCACGCCGCCGCGCGCCTGCTCGCGCAGGATCCGCCCCGTGAACGCCGCGGCGCCCCGCCCGAACATCGGGCCCATCTCGCGCCCGGCGCGGGCGGACACACTCCCCTGCGACGTTGCGAACCGCCCGGCCTTCGCGTCCTCCTGCGCCTGGTTGGCGCGCTCGGCCGCAAGCAGCACATCCTCGTAGTAATCCATATCCGTCCGCTGCAGCAGCAGTGTGAACGCGGCGACCGAGAGCAGCAGCAGCGCCCCGTAGAGCAGCGCCGTCGTCCACTGCCCCCGTGCAAAAGCAATCGCCAGCGCCCGCGCCCAGCCGACCAGCGGCACGTAGTCCCAGCCGTCCGACCCAAAGAACGCGGTGAGCGCGCCGCGTACGTCCTGCGTTTTCCCAAGCTGCAGCAGGAAGGCCGCCGCCATGCCCAAAATCAGCGCGAAAAGCGCGGCGTACACCCCCTTCCGCCGTTTTTCGGAGCCCGCGCAGAACGCGTACAGGAGGGCCGAGAAAGCCTGCGTGGAGATCCCCATCAGCACGTACGCAACGAGAAGGCCCATCAGCGCCGCCGTATCAAGGCCGGCCATCCTCTGCATGTTCGGGTACTGAAAAAGCAGGAATACCGACGCGAGAAGGAGCGTCCCCGCCTGCTTGGCGATGCCGCCGAGCAAGATCGTACGGGGGCTGACCGGCGCCTTGAAAAGCAGGTTGACGTCCGCCATCGAAAACAGGGCCATGCCCCGCTTCATGCCGTTGACCACCGCCGTCGCGGCGATGAACAGGAAGACGCCGATTAGCACCGCCGCATAGCCCGAGAAATTCTGTTTCCCCTGCGGCTGCTCAGCTGGGATCCCGAAGAGCACGAACAGCAAAAACGCCAGGAGGAGCAGGTACATTACCAGTATCAGAGGCTTTTTCAATACCTGTAAAAGCCTGTTTTTCAGGGAGCGACGCCAGAGATAGCCGATCGCGTTCATCCCCTGCCCTCCGTTACCGCAAAGAACAGTTCCTCGAGCTGTTCGCCGCTTTGCTGCAGCTCCTGTCTGTTCCGCTCGGCCGCGATGCCGCCCTGCACCAGGATCAGGAGCCTATCCCAGATATCCTCCACGCTGGAGAGCAGGTGGGTGGAGATCAGAATCGCGCAGCCGCGCCGCTTCTCCTCCAGCAGCACTTCCTTGAGCACCTTGATGGCGTGGGGGTCCAGCCCCACCATCGGCTCATCCACCAGCAGCGCGGCGGGCAGAGGCAGCAGCGCCGTACAGAGGCTGACCTTCTGCTGCATGCCCTTGCTCAGCTCCTTGCCGAGCTTTTTTCGTTTATCTTGCAGCTCAAAGCGCCCAAGCAGCGATTCCGCGCGCTCCCGCCAGCCTTCCTCCAGCCGGTACGCGCGGGCGATGAACTCCATGTGCTCGTCGATGTTCAGAAGCCCGTACATCGCCGGGGTTTCGGGGACGTAGCCGAGCAGCCGCTTCGCCTCAAGGGACTTATTGGATTTCCCGTCGATGGTGACGGAACCCTCATAGCGCAGCAGCCCCGCCATCGCCTTGATGGCCGTGGACTTGCCCGCGCCGTTCGGCCCCGCGAGCACCGATATCGCGCCCGAAGGAACCGTAAAGCTCAGGTGGTCGTTCGCGAGCACTTTGCCGTATTTCTTGGTGAGCCCCTCCACTGCAAACATTCCCGTCACCGCCTTATCGTCGTGATAAAAATACCAGAGTGGTTTCAGTATACCATACCGGGGCCGCGCGCGCTTGATTCCGGTTGGCGGATTTTCGGCAAAAGACGGCCGTTTGCGCTCCTCTTTTTGGGCGGAAACCCGCTTCACCAACGCGATGGCGCACGCATACCATAACAGCAGAAGCCGGTCGACCCACATCTTTATCCCGACCGAACGCGATCCAAGCAAGGAGGATAACCCATATGTATCAAAACCAGAATACGATGGGTAGCTGCTGCTTCACACCATGCGGCTGCCAATTGAATCCTTTGGATGTGAAAAACACGGTGCTTGCGGGGAATGTCTGCGGACCCTGCAACCCGTGCGATCCCTCCAGGGATTCGGAGCCAGGCTGCCTTTTAGCCACCGCTTTTGTCGCGGTGCAGAACTATAAGGCAGGGTATTGCCCAAGCGAAGCCCTTTGTCAAGGTACGTTGTTCCCGGAACTGTTACGCCCGTACTTGCGTTAGGAGGCCCAACATGGATGCGAAACAGCAAGCCCTTCTGATGAAGATCAGCGAATGCGAATTTGTGTGCGTAGAGCTCAACCTCTATCTGGATACGCACCCAAAGGATAAGGATGCGCGCTCCGATTACTACTGCTACTCCAAAAAGCTGGCGGAGCTGATCGGGAAGTATGAACAGACGTTTGGACCGCTGCTCGGTTTTGGGCACTCCCCCACCAACGTCGGATGCTGGGTATGTTCCCAATGGCCGTGGCAATGAGTAAGGAGGCACCTGTATGTGGATTTATGAAAAGAAGCTGCAATACCCGATCAACATCACCTGCCCCGATCCGCGGATGGCGAAGCTTTTGATGGCGCAGTACGGCGGGCCGGATTCGGAGCTGGGCGCGGGCCTTCGCTACCTGACGCAGCGGTTCTCCATGCCGGATAACCGCGTCCGCGCAACCGTAAACGATATCGGTAATGAGGCGTCAAAATGACGACCGTCGCCGGAGACGGCCGCAAACCGCCATTTAGCGGGGAAAAGATTGAGCCGGATATCCAATCTGTCGTCTGCATAAACCACCATTTGATCGAGGATGTGGCGATAAAAGGTGTCGTCCCATTCGCTGTTTACTACAATGCCTTCAAGGGCCAATGAGATTTGCGAGAGCAAGGCATCCTTGTTTTCCCTGAGCGACGTTTCCTGCTCGTGGTCCTCGACCTCTTTAAGCAGAGCGGCGGTCTCGGCTTCGCACTTAGCATTCATTTCCTGAAAATCCTTTTTTGAAATATCCTTGCTCAGGTATAGCTCCAAAAGCCGCTGTTTTTTCTCGGTGACTTGGGTGATTTTGGCCTGTATGTTCTCGTTTTTGTTGCTCGGACCGCCGTCGTCAAGGACCTTTTGAATAATGCCGGCCAGGTTGTCGATGACCTTCCGTTGATCCAATTTGAGGCTTTTGACCACCTCCTGAAGCATCAGCTTGGCGTCCTCGTCATTGATGGACATGCAGGAGCAGCCGACCTGATCGCCAGCTTTGTCAACGTGTGGCGCGCCATGTAGTGCGCCCTCGTAACATCGCCAAGCCTTATAGACGCTGCCGTCCTTGCGTTTTTTGCTGCGGGACACAAAGGAGCAACCGCAAACGCCGCATCTGATCTTACCAGAAAAGCAGTAACGATTGGAGTGTTTGGACTTTTGTTCCTCGCTGGGCGAACGCCGGGCAAGCTCAGCCTGCGCTTTCTCGAACAGCTCCCGGCTGATAATCGGCTCGTGGTGGTCGTACAGGGTCACAAACTCTTCCTCGCCGCGGTTGTATTTCTTTTCGTGATTCAAGTAGTTGGGCGTGAAGGTCTTTTTCTGGGTGAGGTCGCCGCAGTATTTTTCGTTGCGCAGCACCCGCAGGATGACCGTATTCGTCCATTGTTTCATATATGTCGCCGTCTTGATGCCGGCCTCCCGCAGTTCCCGCGCGATGACATGGGTGCCTTTGTCCTCGTTGACGAACTTGTGGAAGATGAGCCGGACGATTTCCGCGCCCTCTTCGTTGATAGAAAGCTTGCCGCCCCGGACGTCATAGCCCAGCATATCCCGGCCGAACACTACGCCCTGTTCCATGCGCCGCTTCTGGCCCCATTTGACTCGGTCAGATGTCTTGCGGCTCTCCTCCTGGGCGATGGAGGACATGATGGTGAGCCGCAGCTCGGCATCCGCGTCCAGCGTGTTGATGTTGTCGTTCATGAAGATCACGCCTATGCCCAGCTCCTTCAGCTTGCGGGTGTAGAGGATACTGTCCAGCGTATTGCGGGCGAAACGGCTGATTTCTTTGGTGACAATGAGATCGAAGGCGCGCCTTTGGGCGTCGGCCATCATCCGGTTAAAGGCGTGGCGCTTTTTGGTGCTGGTGCCGGTGATGCCTTCGTCCACGTAGACCTCGGACAGTTCCCAGAAAGGGTTGCGTTCTATGTATTCCCGGAAGTATCTTTTCTGGCTCTCCAGCGAGTTGACTTGGTCGTCCTTGTCGGTAGAAACTCGACAGTAGGCCGCGACCCGCCGCGGCTGGTCCGTATATGGAATCAAACGCATACCCTCCTTTCTGATTGGTCCGGCATCACCTTCATTCTAAAAAATTTATCATTCCGTGTCTATGGCTGTTGCACTTTATTGCAAGCTTCAGCTTTTTATATCTTGTTTTCGTAATTCTTCTATACATCGATCAAACTGCCATTGGGTCAGGAGGCCCTTCTCCAACAGCGACAAAAGCAGCGCGGTTTGATAGTTTTGCATAAATGCCTGTGGCTGGAATTGCTTTTCCGACTGCTCGTCGGCTTCGGTGCCTACAAGCTCAAAGCGCTTTTTCGCCATTGGACAGACCTCCTTTCAACCGATTTTAGGGCAGAAAAAATACCAGACGATTTTTCGTCTGGTACCATTTTATGTGGCACGGGTTGTACGGTATGAGGATGATAGTTATTGGCTTCTGATGTTACTTCAATCTAACATTATACTGGCAATAATTGAATCTCTCCATCAGTTGAAATCCGATGACTCAACAGTTTGATTTTTTTACCTGATTATCCCTTTGAATCAGCGAAGCGATGTAACGATGGTGAACACTAAGCGATCAAAGAGCCGACCAAAGCAAAGCCGTCTGGAGAAGCGATAGCAAAATTCATCCAAATAGGCTTGCAAGTTCTGCTTGGGTAA